>BNJU01000464.1_pt1 | contig 483179 bp, 508 predicted proteins | sample 8539281 | NCBI WGS metagenome assembly BNJU01 (sample SAMD00202456, study PRJDB9452) | human saliva metagenome | isolation source: human saliva | place: Japan
TTGACAATGAAACTAACATAAGATAATATGAACAAAAGAGAAAATTTTATGTAGGAGGAGAGAAGATATGATGAAGAAAAGATTTGTAGCATTAGCACTGATGAGTATTATGTCAGCGAGTATGCTTGCCGCTTGTGGCGGAAAAAAGTCTGATTCAGCGACTTCAACAACCGCAACAACAGAAACAACCGCAGCAACAGATAATAAGAGTGCAACATCTACAGGAAAAAAGAGTGAGGCAGCACCTGAATGGACAGCATATGATGAGCTGATTCAGTCAGTATATCAGGATGCAGATCTAGTACACAGAGAAGCTACTTTGCACAAGGCAGAGGCTATGTTGATGGACACAGGTGCTGTGGCACCATTGTACTATTACAATGATTTGTATATGCAAAAGCCAGATTTACAGGGCGGCATTGTTACCATTGTTGGTAGTCATAAGCATTTTATGTATATGACCAACAAGGGACAGCCAATTGATGTGTTGAGAATCAATCTTGCATCAGAGCCAGATAAGCTCGATCCAGCATTGACCTCAACTAATGATGGTGGATCTTTGGCAGAGAACTCATTTGTCGGTCTCTATGTTATGGGCAATGACAACAAGATTTCTCCAGCACTTGCAGATGGAGATCCAACCGTTTCCTCCGATGGCAAGGAGTACACCATTAAGTTGAAGAAGGATTTGAAGTGGAGCGATGGCTCACCACTCAATGCCAATGATTTTGTCTACTCTTGGAAGAGGGCAGCAGATCCAAAGACAGGTTCCGATTATTCCTATCTATTTGACATTATGGAAAAGGGATCCGATGGAACCATTGATGTCAGTGCAGTGGATGACAACACTTTGAAGTTTAAGTTAAAGGCTCCAGTGCCTTATATGATGGAATTATTGACCTTCCCAACCTATATGCCAGTGCCAAAGGCAAGCGTTGAGGGAGCAAAGGATCACGAGGCAAATCCTGGTGCTTGGGCATCTGAGGCAGGTTTTGTCAGCAATGGTGCGTATACTCTAAAGGAGTGGAAGCACAATGAGTCCATGGTCTATGTAAAGAATCCAAACTTCTATGACGCAGATAAGGTGACTGTCAATGAGCTTCACTTTATGCTCAGTGCTGATGACACAGCTATTCTTGCAGCATATCAGGCAGGAAACCTTGACTTTATCGACTCTGTGCCAAATGGTGAGATTAACAACTTAAAGAGTTTGCCAGATTTCCATGTTGTAACAACCTTGGTACCTACTATGTTGGATTTAATGTCAACAGCAAGATGTTTGATGGAAAGACGCCAGAGCAGGCGAGCAAGATGCGCCGTGCACTTGGCCTTTTGATTGACCGTCAGTACATTGTAGACACTATCGGAAAGACAGGACAGCAGCCTGCCAACACCTTTGTTCCAGCTGGAATGAGTGATGGTCATGGCGGTATCTTTAAGCAGGACGATGATGCTTATAAGTATCCAGTGGATGGTGGTTACTATAAGATTGCTGTAGACAAGGATCAGGCAATTTCTCTTCTCAAGGAGGCAGGATATAAGTTTGATGACAATGGTATGTTGAGCTCAGAGACTCCAATTACTATTAACTACCTTGTTAACCAGAATACAGGAAATGAAGCGATTGCACAGGCAATACAGCAGGATTGGGCAGCGATTGGTATTACGATGAATATTTCTACTGAGGATTGGCAGACATTCGTTAATGACCGAAAGGTTGGTAACTTTGATGTGGCTAGAGAGGGATGGCTTGCCGATTACAATGATCCTGTAAATATGTTAGAGCAGTTTATGTCTACATCAGGAAATAACAACGAACAGTTAGGTAAGTAATAAGAGGATTTCTAGGATAGCTGTATACCCGCTGTTGGGTATACAGCTATATCTATTTATGGAGAAAGGGGAAGAAAGATGCTGAAATATACCATTAAAAGAATCTTCTTGGCGGTAATTACCCTGTTTTTAATCTGCTTTATTACCTTTTTTGCAATGAATGCAGTACCAGGTGGTCCGTTCAATGGAGAGAAGGCAAAGTCGGCTGAGGTTTTAAGGGTGTTGAATGCAAGATATGGTTTAGACCAGCCAGTACTTGTGCAATTTAAAAATTATATGGTCAATCTCTTACATGGAGATTTTGGTATTTCACTGACAACAGGAAGAGATATTGGAAAGACCATTTCGGAGTCCTTTGTGGTATCTGCACGAATTGGAGGAATTGCAGTCATTATTGCCTTAATTTTTGGCATTATTTTGGGCAGTGTTGCGGCACTCAATCGAAATAAGTGGCCAGATAGAGTCATTATCTTTTTTGTCACATTGTTTACTGCAATGCCAAGTTTTGTGTTAGGTTCATTCTTATTGCTTGTTTTTTGTATTCAATTAAAAATTGTGCCAGTGTGGAGTACAAATAATCCAAATTATGTGTTGCCTGTCATTGCACTTTCTCTGTCGCCAATGGCCTATATCACGAGGTTGACAAAGACAAGTATGCTCGATGTACTCGGACAGGACTATGTGCGCACTGCAAGAGCAAAGGGCGTAAGTCCATGGAAGATTATCTTTGTACACTCATTGCGCAATGCCTTGATTCCAGTCATTACCTATGTCGGACCACTGACAGCTCTATTTTGACAGGATCGTTAGTTGTTGAGACCATTTTTACCATTGGTGGTCTGGGATCAAAGTTTGTAGATAGTATTACAAAGAGAGATTACACGATGATTATGGGAACGACGATTTTCCTTGCAACATTGATGGTTGTGATGAACTTGGTTTCCGACTTGGTATATAAGTTGGTTGACCCAAGAATTAAGTTAGATTAGTACAGAGGAGAGAATTATGGCAGAAAATTATGATATACCTGCACCAAAAAAGCATATGCTCAGTATGCAAATCGACCCTGCACTTTTTGAAAAGGCGACGGACGAGGAGAAAAAGCAAGCAGATGTCATGGCTGAGTCCACCACTTTTTTTAAGGATGGTATGAGAAGATTGATGAGAAACCCATTGGCGGTCTTCTCTATGGTAGTGTTGGCCCTTGTATTGGCTCTCATCATTGTGACACCAAGAGTTGTGCCATATAGTTATGAGCAGATTATTACAGTGGATGGAAAGAGAGATAAACAGGCGAACAACTTAAAGCCATTTCAGTATTCACCAATAGAAAAGCAATATATGGAAAAGACCAATACAAAGCTGTTTCCACATATCATGGGAACAGATGAATTGGGAAGAGATTACTTTATTCGTGTCATCTATGGAACGAGAGTATCGGTATTGGTCGGTGTATTTGCCAGTTTGATGGTTTTGGTGATTGGTACAGTATATGGCTCGATTGCGGGATATATGGGAGGAAAAATTGATTTGGCAATGATGAGAATTGTCGATATTATTTACTCCCTGCCTGATCTATTGATTATTATTCTATTGAGTGTCGTATTTAAAGAAAAGTTTGATTTTAGTAAGATTCCAATTATTGGCGGTCTTGGAACAAATATGGTATCCATGTTTATTGTCTTTGGTCTCTTGTATTGGGTTGGAATGTCAAGACTGGTCAGAGGTCAAATTTTGACCATCAAGGAAAATGAATATGTATTGGCCAGCAAAGCCACCGGTGCAAGTGCAGGACATATTATCAGAAAACATATTTTGCCAAACTGTATCAGTGTCATTATTATCAGTACAGCACAGCAAATCCCATCTGCTATTTACAGAGTCCTATCTTTCCTTTATTGGACTGGGTGTTGCTCTTCCTATGCCTTCTTTGGGATCTCTTGCCAATGCAGCGAGATCAGGTATGCAATCCTATCCGTTAAAATTGGTATTTCCAGCAGCAATGATTATCTTGATTGTACTTGCATTTAACTTGCTTGGCGATGCAATGCGCGATGCATTTGATCCAAAGCTACAAAAATAAGTTGTGTGTAGATAGGGGAAACAAATATGGCAGAAAATACAAATGTAAATAACGAGACCGTGCTGAGCGTAAGAAATTTAAACACATCGTTTTTTACTGACTCAGGAGAGGTGCGTGCAGTCAACGGCGTATCTTTTGAATTAGGTCGAGGAAAGATTTTGGGTGTTGTTGGAGAGTCTGGTTCTGGAAAGTCGGTTACGGCGTATTCCATTATGCAAATTTTATCCTCAACAGGAAAGGTTGTTGATGGAGAAATTCTCTACAAGGGAGAAAATATTTTAAATTATTCCAAGAAGCAGTTGGACAATTTTCGAGGCGACAAGTGCAGTATTATTTTCCAGGATCCAATGACGAGTTTAAATCCAACTTTTACTGTGGGTTACCAATTGAATGAGGCACTTCAACTTCATACCAAATATAAGGGAAAAAAGGAAGCAACGCAGCGCTCGATTGAATTATTGGAGATGGTTGGAGTAAATCAGCCAGATAAGCGTATTAAGCAATATCCATTTGAGCTTTCCGGTGGAATGCGCCAGCGTGTGATGATTGCAATGGCTCTGGCCTGTGAGCCAGATATTTTGATTGCAGATGAGCCGACGACAGCTCTGGATGTGACCATTCAGGCACAGATTTTGGAATTGATGCAGGATTTGCAAAAGAAGCTAGGAATGGCAATTATTATGGTTACCCATGACCTTGGCGTTATTGCTTCTATGTGTGATGAGATTATTGTAATGTATGGTGGACGAGTGTGTGAGAGGGAACAGCAGATGATATTTTTCTACAATCCACGCCATGAGTACACCAAGGGGCTCCTTCGCTCCATTCCAAAGGCATCCAATATGAATGAAAAAAATTGGTTCCTATTGCAGGCTCTCCAATCAATCTTTTGAATTTGCCAAAGGGTTGTGCATTTTGTAGCCGATGTGAGAATGCAATGAAGATTTGTTTGACACAAAAGCCAGAGGAATTACCTGTGGATGATCGCCACTATGCGGCTTGTTGGCTCAATGTCAAGAAGATGATGGAAGAGGAGGCAAGATAATGGAAAAGAAACAAAATGACTTCCTCGTAGAAGTAAAGGACTTAAAAATGCACTTTCCAGTGAAGACAGGTTGGTTTTCTTCAAAGCCATTAAAAGCCGTAGATGGCGTGAGCTTTGAAATTAAGCCAGGAGAAACATTGGGTCTTGTAGGTGAGTCAGGTTGTGGAAAGACAACAGTTGGTCGTGCACTTCTTCGCCTTTACAAGCCAACCTCTGGAGAATTTCGTTTTAATGGGGAACTGGTCAATGACCAGAGTATTCGGCATTTGAGAAAAGAAATGCAGATGGTATTTCAAGATCCCTATTCCTCACTCAATCCAAGAATGACCGTAGAGGATATTATTGGTGAGCCACTCGATGTACATAAGCTCTACACAACAAGGGCAGACCGAAGAGAGAAAATTTTGAGTTTGATGGAGACTGTTGGTTTGAATGCCGAGCATGCCACAAGATATGCTCATGAATTTTCAGGCGGACAGAGGCAAAGAATTGGAATTGCAAGAGCACTTGCTGTTGATCCAAAGTTTATTGTCTGTGATGAGGCGGTGTCAGCACTGGATGTTTCCATTCAGGCACAGGTCATTAATATGTTTGAGGAACTTCAGGAAAAATTGGGTGTTGCCTATTTATTTATTGCCCATGACCTCTTGGTTGTACATCATATTTCCAATCGCATTGCGGTAATGTATCTTGGAAAAATTGTGGAGATTGCGGATGCAGATGAGCTGAATCGTTCACCAATTCATCCTTATAGCTTGTCGCTTCTTTCTGCTGTACCAATTCCAGATCCAAAGATTGCAAGGCAGAGTAAGAGAATTATTCTTGAAGGCGATGTGCCAAGCCCTCTGAATATGCCAAAAGGTTGTGCATTTCGAACAAGATGTCGCTATGCGACAGAGCAATGTGCCAATGAGTGCCCACCACTGACGGATCGTGGTCAGGGGCATATGGTTGCGTGCTGGAATAAGTAAAAACAGTTACTTTGCTTTGCTTTACATTTATTGCCAATTAAGGTAAAATTTATAGGACAATACCGAAAAATGTAATTTGCTAATAAAGAATAGGGGAAGAAAGAATGAAGTTTGCTACAATTGGAACGAGTGGTATTACAGAAGAATTTTTGCAGGCAGTAAAGTCAGTGCGAGGAGCAAAATTGGTTGCCACTTATTCTAGGGATTTGGAAAAGGCAAAGGCATTGGCAAAGAGCTATGGAGCAAAGAAGGCCTATGATGATGTGGATGAGCTTGTTGCCGACGAAGAAGTGGAAGCTGTATATATTGCAAGTCCGATTGCATTGCACGCTATGCAGGCGATTAAAATGATGATGCACGGAAAGCATGTACTCTGCGAGAAGTCCTTGGCATCCAACTTAGCAGAAGCAGAGGCGATGTTTAGAGCAGCAGAGGACAATAATGTCATCTTAATGGAGGCAATGCGACCAATACATGATCCAGGTTATGCATTGATTAAGAAGAATTTGAAAAAACTTGGTCGAATTCGAAAGATTTATTTGAATTTTTCAGAGTATTCAAGAAGATATAATGCCTTTAAAGAGGGAGAGATTACATCAGTATTTGCAAGGGAGATGTCTGGTGGAGCATTGATGGATGTTGGTGTCTATTGTGTGGAGTCTTTGATTGGGCTTTTTGGTATGCCAGAGAAGATTACTTCTGCGATGATTCCATTAAAGACAGGTGTAGATGGTGCTGGAAAGATTATTGCGACCTATCCAGGTGCGATTGCAGAAATGGACTATTCAAAAATTACCACATCAGATAATTGCTGTACCATTGAAGGAGAGGATGCCACATTGTATTACACCTATATCCGTGACATTGATAAGATCGAAGTAGAATACAATGATGGAAGACATGAGGAGTTTGAGCGCGAAGAGTGCGAAAACAATATGGTCTATGAAATCAAGGATTTTATCAATATGGTAAAAAGGGAGAAAATATGGAGCATTATCGTGCAGTTTCTCTCAACACAATGCGTATGCTCGATGGTGTTCGCATGCAGAATAATATGCGTTTCCCAGCAGATCAGGTAAAGACAAAATAATGAAGAAGAGATATTTGATGTTGATTGCTGTAGCTGTTTTGATGGTTGGTTGTGGGCAAAAGAAGCCAGCAGCTGTCATTCAAACAGGTACACCTCCAAGCAGTGTGGATGATGGTCATGTGCAGATTGAAGAACCTGTGGAGGAGACAATAAATCCAGAATTTAGTGTGCCACAAAAATAGAATCTGCTTGAGAAGAGAGTGTCCAGAAGGGATACTCTCTTTTTCGTGCTAGATTATTTGTCTTTTACAAGAAAATTACGAAAAACTTTCGATGATTTCAGCAAATTTTAAGTGTTTAGCAACTATATTTTGTCAAAGAAAAAGTGTAGAATGGAGATATCAAAGAGAAAGGACAGGTAATGAGTATGACAAAAAAGAATTTATTGAAAAGTGTTGCGACATTGGCTCTTTCCTTGGGTATAGTTGTGGGAATGGCATCAATGGCTTTTGCTGCACAAAAGACGGTAATTAATCATGTGAATTTGCATTTTGATACTTCAGAGATTGAGGCAGGATCTGGGGAAAAGAAGATCGGTGTCGATTCTTCAGACGAAGGTTTTGATGTTGCTGGAGAGGAGGGAGTAGCCACCAATATGTCGGGTAGCCGATGGTTGACGGGCAATGTTCCTGAGTTCAAGGTGACATTGAGAGCCGATGAGGACCATAAGTTTAATACTTCCAGTTTAAGAAATTCTGGATATTACACCCTCTCAGGAGATAAGGTTTACTTTGTAAAGAGCAGTGGAACATCGAATTCTTTGACCTTGTATGTCAAGATGGCGAAGTTGAGCAATGGTTTGACCAGAGGAGATTTAAAGGTTGAGGATGCCGATTGGAATGAAGACACACGCACAGCGACATGGAATGGTGGAAATTATGCCAATCGCTACACATTGAAGCTCTACAAGGGCAATGTTTTATTGACTACAGTGGACACAACAAATAGTTCCTATGACTTCTCAAATTACATCACAACTCCAGGAAACTACAAATATAAAATCAGAGCGTACTATGATGGAAGTTATGGCGAGTGGGCAACTTCCGATGAGTTTGATGTGGACAATGATTATTTTAATGACCACAATATTGCAAATAGAAGAACAACAGCAGGTTGGCTCAGAGATAATACAGGTTGGTGGTATCGCAATGCCAATGGCTCTTACACAACCAACAACTGGCAGTTGATTAATGGAAGATGGTATTTCTTTAATGCGAATGGATATATGCTCACTGGCTGGGTACAGTGGAAGGGAGCATGGTATTTCTTAAATGCTGATGGTGGTATGGCTACTGGCTGGGTACAGTCCAAGGGACTTTGGTACTATATGTCAGGAAGTGGAAGTATGTTGTCCAATACAAGAACTCCAGATGGCTACTATGTCAATGGCGATGGTGTTTGGGTAAGATAAATTGTTTTGCTGCATGGAGGTTGCCTCTGTGCAGCTTTTTTTTTTAGTTGAAACTACAAAAAATATACAGTATAATGTCGTAGTATAGCCACAGACCCGAAGGAGAGATTGCAAAGTGGACGGTTTTGCAGAATTAAATAAAGTGTTGGTGAATCTGTTTAATGAAGTTTTAGCAGTAGAAATTCAAGCGATGCAAACAGAAAAGTTTAAGGACATCACCAACAATGATATGCATGTTATCGATGCCATTGGCATTGGTGAAGAACAGAATATGTCTACAGTTGCAGCAAAGCTTTCCGTCACGGTTGGTTCGCTGACCATTGCAATTAATGGATTGGTAAAAAAGGGATATGTGCATAGGGAGCGGTCAAAAAAAGATCGGAGAGTGGTCCATATTGCGTTATCAGAAAAAGGGATTGAGGCTTATCGCTACCATGAGCATTTTCACCAAAGCATGGTAGAAGAAATTGTGGATGAAATGGATGCGCAGGAATTAGATGTCTTGATACGAGCACTGAAAAAAGTTGATGGATGGATTGCGAAGCGCAAGGAAGAAAATTGAGGTGACATGATGAGAAAATTCAATGTAATTGCCATGACAGCAATAGCAAGTGTAGCTCTGATGATGACTGCTTGTGGAAATCATAAGAAGACAGATACAACAACAGTGGCATCAAGTGAGAGCACAAAGGCAGGGGAGACGGTTAAGATCAGTGAAAGCGAAAGTGCAAAGTCAGATGAAAGCACAAAAGCTGGTGAGACAACAAAGGCTGACGACAGCAAGGCAAGTTCAACCGTAAGTACAGATGGAGGACACAATGCAGTTGGACCAGCAGAGAGCTCAGGAGCAAAGGCGGGTGCAGAGACAACACCGGCTGATAAGGCACCAGATCCAAATGCAGCAAAGCAAACCGTCATTGCCATTTATGTGCCAAGTGATAAGGGATTAAAGCAGAAGATGGATAGTGTGGAAGCATTGGATGCAGAGCATTTGAATGCAAAGATGGTTGAGCAGGGTGTACTGGCAGGTACCACCGCTGTGAAGTCATTTACAATGGATGGCAAGAAGGGAACATTGGAGCTTTCAGAATTAGATACTTCTAAGGAGGCAACGGTGGCATCCGTTATTGATACCTATATCGAAAACTTTGATTTGGAAACCTTGACCATAAAGGCCAATGGAAAAGATGTTGTGACAGATGCCGCATTTAGAAATACAAAGACATTGAAGTAAAAAGAAATGCCCGCCTTGCAGGAGGTGGGTGTTTTTTGCTAATGGGGAAGGAAATACAAGATGAGCACAAAAATAAAAAAGCCATATTATATTACAACAGCGATTGCGTACGCATCGGGAAAGCCACATATTGGAAATACATATGAAATTATCCTTACGGATGCCATTGCAAGATTTCGTCGTGCACAGGGGTATGATGTGTTTTTTCAGACAGGGACGGATGAGCATGGACAAAAAATTGAGTTAAAGGCCGAGGCGGCAGGAATCACACCAAAGGAACATGTCGATAAGGTTGCCGGGGAGATTAAAGAAATTTGGGATTTGATGAACACTTCCTATGATAAATTTATTCGAACAACCGATGAATATCATGAAAAGCAGGTGCAAAAGATTTTTAGAAAGCTTTACGACCAAGGGGATATTTATAAGGGAGCTTATGAGGGAATGTATTGTACAGCCTGCGAGTCCTTTTTTACAGAGAGTCAGCTTGTGGATGGCAAATGTCCAGATTGTGGAGGACCAGTGCACCCTGCAAAGGAAGAGGCATATTTCTTTAAGATGAGTAAGTATGCAGATCGCCTGATTGACTATATCAATGAACATCCAGAATTTATTCAACCAGTTTCCAGAAAAAATGAGATGATGAATAATTTCCTATTGCCAGGATTACAAGATCTTTGTGTGTCGAGAACTAGCTTTAGTTGGGGCATTCCTGTGGACTTTGACCCAAAACATGTGGTCTATGTGTGGCTCGATGCCTTAGTTAACTATATCACAGGCATTGGCTATGATTGTGATGGTCATTCGAGTGAGCAATTTCATAAGTATTGGCCGGCAGAGTTGCATCTTGTGGGCAAGGATATTATTCGCTTCCATACGATTTATTGGCCAATCTTTTTGATGGCCTTAGATTTGCCACTGCCAAAGCAGGTATTTGGCCATCCGTGGCTATTGCAGGGCGATGGAAAGATGAGTAAATCAAAGGGGAATGTTATCTATGCTGACACATTGGTTGATTTCTTTGGTGTAGATGCTGTGCGCTACTTTGTTCTTCACGAAATGCCATTTGACAATGATGGTGTGATTAGTTGGGAATTGATGGTGGAACGCTTTAACTCTGACCTTGCCAACATTCTTGGAAATTTGGTCAGTCGTACAGTATCGATGACCAATAAATACTTTGATGGTGTGCTGGTCAATGCGAAGGTTGAAGGTGAAGAGGGCTTTGATCAAGATTTAAAGGAGACCGTACTTTGTGCAGTGAATGCGACACAAAAGAAGATGGAAAAACTTCGTGTTGCCGATGCCATCACAGAGATTTGGAATATCTTTAAGCGTTGCAATAAGTATATTGATGAAACTTGCCCTTGGATTTTGGCAAAGGATGAGGAAAAGAAGGGACGCTTGCAGACTGTTCTTTATCATCTTTCGGAGGCCATTGTGATTGGAACTTCCTTGCTTGAGAGTTTTATGCCAGAGACAGCAGAAAAAATACTTGAGCAATTGGGAACGGGCAAGAGAGCATTTGAAGATATGGATAAATTTGGTCTACTTTGTGATGGAACAAAAGTTGTGGAAAAGCCAGAGATTTTATTTGCAAGGTTGGATTTACAAGAAGTGCTCGATAAGGTTGCCAAGATAATGCCAAAGCCAAAGAAGGAAGAAGTGGCAGGAATGGATGTCGAAGTCAAGGAAAAGATTAGCTTTGATGACTTTATGAAATTGCAAATTCAGCTTGGAAAGATTATCGAATGTGAAGCGGTACCAAAGTCAAAGAAGTTGTTGTGCTCAAAGGTACAGATTGGCAGCCAAATTCGTCAGATTGTCAGTGGAATTAAAAATTGGTATACGCCAGAGGAAATGGTTGGAAAGACCGTGACAGTTTTAGTGAATCTTGAACCAAAAAAGATCGCTGGTGTGATGAGTGAAGGTATGATTTTGTGTGCAGAGGACAATGAGGGAAATCTCTCTCTTGTGACATCAGAAAAAACATTAAAGCCAGGTGCAGAGATTCGATAATGGAGAAATTGATTAAAAATGGCTTAAGTTCAGCACAATTAAAGTATATTGCCGTACTTTCTATGCTCATTGATCACATTGCAGTGGTGCTGCTCAACCCTGTGAGTATTACCTATTGGGTCAGCCGATTTATTGGGCGATTGGCATTTCCAATCTTTGTATTTTTGATGGTGGAGGGATTTAGAAAAACTTCCAATCGCCTCAATTATATTAAGAGAATATTTATCTTTGCAATTATTTCAGAAGTTCCATTTGATTTAGCATTTTTTAGGTTGTTTGATTTTACTCATCAAAATGTACTCTTTAATCTTGGCATTGGGGCAGTGATGCTCTTTATAATTGAAAAGTACAAAAAGAAACCGTATGTCAAGTATGTTGCCCTTATTGTGGCTGCAGTTGTGGCTTGGGCAACAAGGACGGACTATGGATATATTGGCATTTTATTGGCGGCAGTCTTTTACTATATTCGACAGCCAATGCAACAGGTTGTGTGTGGCAGCATTGTTTTATTGTCAGAGCCGCCAGCAATTCTTGCCTTTGGACCGATACTTTTATACAATGGGAAGAGAGGAAGACAATTAAAGTATTTCTTTTACATCTTTTATCCATTGCACCTGCTCATCCTCTATGGATTGGCGAGATTAATATTTTTTGGAGTACATTAGAAAATAATGAGTAGAGAATGGATGATTGATACCCATGCCCATTATGATGATGAGGCATTTGATGGGGACAGAGAAGTCTTAATAGAGAGTCTTAACAAAAATAGAATTATGCGAGTGGTCAATATTGGGGCAAGTATAAAGACTAGCCAAAATTCAATTGCACTGGCAAAAAAGTATCCACATATCTATGCGGCTGTTGGGGTTCATCCCTCAGAGACAGAGGAGCTAGATGAGGAAAAGTTTGAGCAACTTTCTCATCTTGCCGATGAAGAAAAGGTTGTTGCGATTGGAGAAATTGGACTTGATTACTACTGGCCCGAGCCATCAAAAGAGATTCAAAAGAAATGGTTTGAACGTCAAATGGAATTGGCAAGGGAGAAAAAATTGCCAATCGTCATTCACTCAAGGGATGCGGCAAAGGACACACTCGATATGATGGTGGCAAAAAGAGCGGGAGAAATAGGTGGCGTGGTGCATTGCTATTCCTATGGTGTGGAACTTGCTAGGGAGTACCTAAAGATGGGATTTCTTTGGCATTGGCGGTGTATCTACATTCAAAAATGCAAAAAAACTCAAGGAAGTCATTGCATATTTGCCAATGGAATCTATCGTGCTGGAGACAGATGCACCTTACTTGTCTCCCGTACCCAATCGAGGAAAGAGAAATTCCTCACTCAATATTCCCTACATTGTGGAAGAGATTGCAAGAATTAAGGGAATACAAGTAGAAGAAGTGGTGCAAAGAACATTTGAAAATGCACATAGACTCTATCCAAAGTTGGGATAGAGAGAAGGGAAGAAAATGGCAATACTGGGAAATCCAGCAAGGACAAGAGAAATCATTCAAAAATATGGTTTTCATTTTCAGAAGAAGTTCGGTCAAAACTTTTTGATCGATGCACATATTTTGGAAAAAATTGTGGACAGTGCAGAAGTTGGGGAAGAGGATTGTGTATTGGAGATTGGACCAGGAATTGGAACAATGACACAATATCTGTGTGAGCGAGCAAGAAAAGTGATTGTGGTAGAAATTGATAAGAATTTAATTCCAATTTTGGAGGAGACACTGGGTGATTATCAAAATGTAGAGATAATCAATGCAGATATTCTCAAAGTGGATATTCAAAAGATTGTGGATGAGCACAATGGTGGAAAACCAATAAAAGTGGTTGCCAATCTTCCCTACTATATTACCACGCCAATCATTATGGGATTATTTGAAAGCCATGTTCCTATTGCAAGTATTACGGTTATGGTACAAAAGGAAGTCGCTGACCGCATGCAGGTTGGTCCGGGAACAAAGGACTATGGTGCACTTTCTCTAGCTGTGCAGTACTACGCAAAGCCAGAGGTTGTTGCCATTGTTCCACCAGAATGTTTTATTCCAAGACCAAATGTATCCTCGTCAGTGATTCGATTGACAAGACATATTCATCCTCCTGTCGAAGTAGAGGACGAGGAGTTGATGTTTCGCATTATTCGAGCTTCATTTAACCAAAGAAGAAAGACTTTGCAAAATGGTCTCAACAATGCACCAGACCTTCATTTTAGCAAGGAAAAAATTGCACAGGCGATTGCTAGCCTTCAAGTAAGTCCAAGTATTCGAGGAGAGGCATTGGAACTTTTCCAATTTGCCAAGCTTTCAAATTATTTCAGTGCAAAATAAAAGGACCTCCCTGCATCTATGCGGATTGATATGTACCCTCTTTACTGGACACCCAGTAAGGAGGGTACATATCAGATGTGGGAAGGTCTTTTTTATTAAAAGAAATTTGCATAAATAGTTGAACCGAGCACAGTCAATAGACCAGCAACGGCGATGGAGAGTGAACTCATGGCACCCTCAGTTTCACCGATTTCGAGGGCCTTGGATGTACCAATGGCGTGAGCAGAAGTACCAAGAGCAATACCCTTTGCGATTGGATCGGTGATCCGAAATAGTTTTAAAATCACATCGGCAATCACATTTCCGAGAACACCCGTAATAATGATGACAGAAGCAGTGATGGTATCGGAGCCACCAAGTGATTTGATACATCCATACCAATGGCTGTAGTGATGGACTTAGGTAAAAGTGTCACATAATTTTCATGTGAAAGCTTAAAGATTAAGCAGAAGATGAGTACGCAAGTTAAACTTGTGAGTACACCTGCAATAATTCCCGCAATAATCGCAGCAAAATTATCTTTTAGTAGCTGTAATTTCTCATAGAGAGGAACAGCTAGACAGACAGTAGCTGGAGTTAAAAGAAAACTAATATACTTTGAACTCTCCTTAAATTGTGAATAGTCAATGCGAAGCCCAATCAAAAGAAGAATGACTAGGGCAATGGAAATTAACAGGGGATTGCATACCGCCCATCCTGTCTTTTTACGAATTTGCACGCCAATTTGATAGGTAATTAGGCAGATGCCCACACCAAAAAATGCAGATTGTCCAAGGAATGTAGACATATTATTTTGCCTCCTTATTTTTTATAAATTTTCGAACAAATTGTGTGACCCGTCCAGACACACCCATAACAACAATGGTAGAAACTACAGTGATAATCGCAAATGGAATGACGACAGGTCGCAAATCTGGCCAAACCACAATGAGCCCGGCAGCCGCAGGAATAAACATAATTGGCATAATATCAATTAAAAGTAGTGCTGCCATTTTAATTTGATTGAGCCGCAGTGCTCCTGTCTGTAGCGCAATGAGCACAATGACAAGTCCATAGATGCTTGCAGGAACAGGCAGAGGAACAATGGAATGAAGTGCTTCGCCAATAAAACTGATGGCGAGAATAATCATAAATTGCTTGATGAATCTCATAAAATCTTCCCCTTTTCTTAATTTAAGCTGTGTATCATTTTAGCATAAATTAGAGGGTGTGATGAAAGGAATTGAAAATAATTAGAAATTTGGCTGATTTGTTAATAAAAACAGAAAATAGTTAGGCTAAAGTTGTGTAAAAATAAGTGTTGTGATATGCTATGATGAAGAAAAAGGAGGATGTAATGAAGGATAGAGTTTATGTATTTATGGCAAATGGGACGGAAGAAATAGAATGTCTCACTGTAGTTGATATTTTGCGACGGGCAGGAGTCGATACAATTCTCGTATCAATGAGAAAAGAAAGAAGCGTTGAAGGGGCACATGGCATTTGTGTGGAAGCAGATATTTGTTTTGATGAGAGCGACTATTCAGGAGCAAAAATGTTGGTGCTTCCTGGGGGACTTCCAGGGGTAGACCATCTCTTTGCCCATCAGGGGCTCAAGACCTTGTTAAAGGACTTTGCAGATAAAGGTGGAGATATTGCGGCCATTTGTGCAGCACCAAGTATTCTTGGAAAGATGGGCATTTTAAATGGGAAGAGGGCAACTTGTTATCCAGGTTTTGAGGAAAGCTTTGGCACAGGAAAATATACTGGCGAAGCAGTGACTGTGGATGGAAATATTATCACAGGAAGAGGAATGGGCTGTGCAGTTGATTTTCACTTGCACTTGTAAAAAAACTTGTTGGAGATGAGATTGCGAGAGAGATTAAAGTTGGCATTCAACATCCTGATACATTGAAGTAGAAAAAGAAAGAGAAATTTGGAGGAATAGAATATGGCATGGTATGAGAACTCAGTTTTCTATCATATTTATCCGTTGGGGCTTTGTGATGCTCCAAAAAAGAATGATTATCAAGTTACAGAGCATCGCTTGAAGAAGGTTTTGCCATGGATTTTACATGTAAAGGAAATTGGTTGTAATGCAATTTACATTGGCCCATTGTTTTCTTCAGTGGGACATGGCTATGAGACAACAGATTATAAAAAGTTAGATGAGCGCTTGGGAACAAATGAGGATTTAAAAGAATTTGTTTTGGAATGCCATAAGAATAAGATTCATGTTATTTTTGATGGGGTGTTTAATCATGTGGGAAGGGATTTCTTTGCTTTTCAAGACTTATTAAAGAATAGAGAGAATTCACCATATCGAGATTGGTTTTGCAATGTCAATTTTTATGGAAACAATGAGTACAATGATGGCTTTTCTTATGACAACTGGGGCGGTTATAACTTACTTGTCAAATTAAATCATCAAAATCCAAAGGTGAGAGAGTATATGATTGATGCCGTTGACTATTGGATTAAGGAATTTGATGTCGATGGAATTCGATTAGATGCCGCTGATGTCCTTGACTTTACCTTTATGCAGGACTTGAGAAGATTTACAGATCAGGCCAAGCCAGAGTTTTGGTTGATGGGTGAGGTGATTCATGGAGACTACACAAGATGGGTTAACCAAGAAGTTCTTCATTCAGTGACGAATTATCAATTGCACAAGGCTCTCTATTCGGGACACAATGATCACAATTACTTTGAGATTGCACATACTATTCGCCGCTTTGCAGAACTTGGAAGAGAGCGTGCCAATGTATTTTATAATTTTGTGGATAATCATGATGTGGAGCGCATACAGACAAAATTGGTACACAAGCAACATTTTCATCCTGTGCACACATTGCTCTTTACTTTGCCAGGAATTCCATCGATTTACTATGGATCAGAATTTGCCATTGAGGGAAGAAGGAAAAGTTTTCAGATGATAGTCTTCGACCAGCACTCCACATTGAGGACTACAAGGATGCCCTAAAGACAAATCCAGCCACAGCTTTAATTTGTATTTTGGCCAATGCCCATCAACAGGTGAAGGCACTCTATGCGGGGGACTACAAGGAATTGATGCTCACCAACCGCCAATATGCCTTTGCAAGACATTTCGAGGATAGCACAGCAATTATTGCTGTCAATTGTGATGATCATGAGGCCAATTTCTCACTTTCTGTACAGGCAGGTAAAGAATATACCGATGTCATTTCAGGCAGAAAAGTGACTTGTGATGGTCAACTTAAATTTTCTTTGGGTGCGAATAGCTCTGCAGTATGGGTTATGGATAGCGAAGTTCCATTGGTAGAGAGAATCAATGAGACAGTAGCTAATACGGTTGAGATAGAGCCAGAGACTACGCCAGAGCCAAAAATTAAAGTGGAAAATTCAGAAATTACAGAGCCAGAGGTTGAAGTCTGTGTGTCAGAGAAGATGATTGTAGAGGATCAGATTGTTGAGTCAGAAGTTGTCGAGCCAGAAGTAGAAGGGGCAGATATCACTGAGGAAAGTAAAGAAATAAAATCTTCTCCAGTAGAAATTCCAAAAAATCTTTCCTATGAAGAGATGAGTGTCGAGCAATTGCAACAGTGCATTTTGGAGAAAATGGCAGCCAATGGACCAGTGACTGAGCAGATGAAAAAGGAAGTCAGAGACAATGTCTACCACAATTCATTGCTCAATTGGGTAAAGAGTTTCCGTTAACTTTTTATAATATAACAGCCAGAAAACCCATGGTCTTTAGACCGTGGGATGAATGGCGTTAGGTTTACAACATATATATTTTACTTAAATACTATCATTTAAAATATATGCTATAATGCATATATAGGAAATCCTATTTCCGAGTCTATGAAAGGAGAAAATTGTATGTATCTTACTGTAAAACAACAAGTGAAACATCTGTCCAAGGAAGATTACATCACAATCAGGGAACTTTGTCATACGGCTAAGAATCTTGCTAATGAGGCAATCTATAATGTGCGTCAACATTATTTTTTACAGAAGGTGAATTTCTCAAGTATGAGAAGAATTACACTCTTTTTAAAGAATAGTCCTAATTATAAGGCCTTAAATTCCAATATGGCACAGCAGATACTGAAAGAGGTTGATGGCTCGTTTCAGTCATTTTTTTGGTCTGCTTAAACTTGTCAAGCAGGAAAAATATGCTTTTTATGGATTGTAAACTGCCACATTATCTTCCAAAAAGATGGATACACAACACTGATCATTGGTTTTGTAAGACTTAAGGGTAATCAGCTGATACTTCCGTTTTTCCAATAGTTTTAAGAAAACGCATAAGTCTGTTGAAATTACGATACCACCCATACTTCTTGATAAGACGATAAAAGAGATACGCATGATACCGAAAGCGAATGCAAGGTTCTTTGAAATCCAGTATATATATGAAGCTGAATGTATTCAAAGAAATCTAAACACAAACAACGCACTTGCACTTGACCTAGGTATCAACAATCTCGTCACAGCCGTATCAAATAGTGGTCAATCGTTCATTATTGACGGGAAAAGACTGAAATCGATCAATCAGTGGTTCAATAAAGAAAAATGCCCGTTTGCAATCGATAAAAGATAAACAGCATTTTAGTAGAAAGCCTACAAATAGACAAAAAGCAGTTGCTCGTAATCGCAACAATAAGGTGAACGACTATATGAATAAAACTGCTCGTAGGGTGATAGATTATTGTATCATCAATAATATAGGTACGCTTGTTGTTGGTTACAATGAGACTTTTCAACATAACAGTCATATTGGAAAGCAAAACAATCAAAATTTTGTAAATATCCCTTATGGACAGTTGCGTAACAAATTGGAATATCTTTGCAAACGAAATGACATTGTTTTTGTAAAACAGGAAGAATCCTATACATCGAAATCATCTTTTTGGGATAGAGACGATCTCCCTGTTTACAATGCCGATAATCCAAAAGAGTATCCGTTTAGTGGCAGAAGATTACATCGTGGTCTATACAAAACGGCAAGTGGTAAAACAATCAATGCAGATGTTAACGGAGCATTAAATATCATGCGTAAAAGTAGTGTTGTGGATATGAATATCCTATACAGTAGAGGCGAAGTGGACACGCCGATAAGAATAAGGATTGCCTAATTACTTAGGTGGAAACTTAAATATCAAACTTCTTAAATAGAGCTGTTAGGCTCTTAGAAGCCCATTACCTTTAGGTGATGGGTAGTTCACTTATCTACTTGGCAGAAAAAATTTGTTTCTATCAGAAAAAGACTTGTTTCTAGTAAAGAGAGGTTCCTCATGTTAGACTAATATCAATAAAAAGATAACAAAGTGTGGAGTGCAATGCCAGAGTGAAGAAATTTGAAGATGGTAAGTTATATGTTGATCTCAAAAATACAGATGGCAAGGAAGAAGAAAAGATAATCTCAACAGATAGTGTTGTGTTATGTGTCGGATATGCCAGTGAAAATGGCTTGTATGATGAACTCAAGTATGATGTTTCGAATTTATATAAAATTGGTGATGCAGAAAAGGTTTCCAATATTATGTATGCGATTTGGGATGCATTTGAGGTGGCCAATATATAGAATAAGATTAATTTGATATGGATAGCGAGGTGGATGTCCCGCCTCGTTATTTTTTTTTGCTTCTATTAAATTTTGTAGAACTCACAATTAGGGAATAAAAATCATAAAAAGAAGCTGCCGCTTCACGATTGATCAAGCGTTAAAGCGACAGCTCCCCATTTACTTCAAATGCTGTTTTTTAGAATAAAAATAGGCAACAATCGGCAGTACAACATAACCGATAAGCATTGCAATAATGGCGTACCAGTTCAGGCTCTCTGTGCCATTGGCGTTGCTCAAAGAAAACTGACCCTTCCAGTTAAACTTATAGAGAAGGATAAGGGTGAGCACCACAGAAAGTGCGGGAAAAATAACATCGGTGATGACATTTTTTTGGGCATCGATAATGTCTTCTTTTTGTTTTCCCAAGAAGAAGACAATGACACTGAGTGGCACAATAATAAATTGTGCAAATCGTGCAATAGAGCTAATAATCATAATTCCTTGCATATCATAGCGAAAGGACATTGGAATGATAATAGCAAGTGCCGCTGTGAGGATAAACGCATTTAGAGGAATATCTTTACTATTGCGCTTTGCAAATATTGAAGGCATGATGCCATCTTTTGCCATGGCCTCACAAACTCTAGGTGTATGAAAGGAGGCTGCTACATTGATACCAAACATAGAAACAAGTGCACCGAGGACAATAATTCCCTTAATGAGTCGGTTGTGAAATACGGCTGCAAGGACAACCACATCTTTTGAAGTGACCAGTGCCACAGGATTAATCATCATAGCAACAAAGACAATGCCAAAGTAGATGGCAGCAATGATGCCAATGGCCAGAGGGATTGCTCTTGGTAAATTTTTTTCTGGATTTTCCATATCACTTGCACCAGAGGCCACACTCTCAAATCCTGTAAATGCGTAAAAGGCAGAAATAACAGCAGTGACAAATATTGTCGAATTCATTTTTGAAATAAATGCCTTGCCAGAGGCATCGGTGAGAGCATCAATTTCGTGCATATGATTTTGACCAGTAGTGACAATAATGATAAAACCAGCAATAATCGTGATCCCCAGTGCAGCCATTTTTCCAATGGTGGAGAGATTGCTAATGATTGTCAAGAAGGCAGTGCCCTTTAAATTAATAAAAAGTAAAATGAGCATCAAAACCAAAAAGCCTATGGTGACTTGGATAGAATCTTTGTCATTCAGTCCGAGAATAGAGAGGACATTTTTAACCACACCGGTTGCCATTACACCCCAGGCAATTCCTGAGGAGACAAAGCGAGTTACACCAATAAATAGACCAGCATTGTCACCAAAGGCTGCCTTGGTGTAGGAGTAGGCAGCACCATTTCTGACAACATATTTGCTGGCTGCAGCAAAGGTGACAGCTAAGACAGCAGCAAATATGGCAGCACAGATGTAGATAAATGGTGCAAAACTTCCAGCTTGCTTACTCACACCGCCGGGAGAAAGAAAAATTCCTGTTCCAATAATGGAATTGATGGTCAAAAATACAATGGACCAAAAGGTCATTTTTTTTGTTGAATTATTCATCTTTTTTTCCTCCAGCGGTGACAATGAGAGCAGAAAAGATCAGATTCATTTTGGCTACGCTTTTGTGAAGCATTTCAGGATGCCATTGAATAGCTATCAGAAATGGATAATCTCTGTGTTCAATGGCTTCAATGATGCCATCACTTGTCCTTGCAGTTACAGCTAAACCTTTGCCGACTTCTTTTACTGCTTGATGGTGGAATGAATTTGTTAGTAGTTTCTCTTCTTTAAAAATCTCAAATAGTTTTGAATTTCTTTCAATCGTTACGGTGTGTGTTGGAAGCTGAGGATTCTTTGCCTGATTGTGCATAATTACCTTGTTTTCAAAATCACTTAAATCTTGATAGAGTGACCCACCAAAGTAAGTGTTAATGATTTGAATTCCTCGACAAATTCCAAGAATAGGCTTATTTTCTTCCATTGCGTATTGAATTAATTGAAAATCAAATTGATCTCGCTGTGGAAAAGTTTCTCCTAATTTTGGAGATGGTTCTTCGTTGTAATTTAGTGGTGAGACATCTTGTCCACCGGAGAGAAGAATGGCATCGACAGCTCGAACCTGTTCTCTGACAATTTCTTTATCTTCATTCAATGGAATCATCAATGGAATGCCTCCATTTTGGACAACAGAATCAATGTAATCATCATTGACATAGGCACGGTGATAGCCAGCAAAATTTCCAGAACTGTCGGTGATGATATTTCCAGAGATTCCAATGATTGGTTTTTTCATAAAATCAACTCCTTTTCTATTCAACATACAAAACCTATATAATATATAGTATTTTTCAGTATAGCAATAAAAAATAGGGAAAGCAAGCGAATTTGAAAATAGTTCAATTTTTTTATAAAGCTTGTATAATAAAGGAAGAGAGTGTGGAAGAGAATCGGTGAGGTATAAAAATTACAGCAATTCAAGAAAGGAAAAGGAATCCCGTCTTCCGTCGAAGTACTATGAAAGTTCCGACGTTTTAAATTTCTAATAAACCATTTGATTTTGCGCAATTCTTTTAAACCCTTTATTTTAAAGGCTTTTCTTACATAAAAGGGGATGTGAAATAAGTCCCTAAAAGAAATAGGACCATTCGTTCATGCGAAAGGTCCTACTTTTGTGGTAAAATTAACTTGCAATGAAAAATTTACCCAACACTTATTGTAATTCAAAACAAGGATATTTACCACTGTTTTTTTCAGATTGTTTGGATCTGCTGGATCCTGTTTTAACATTTGACAGATTGATAGGAGGAATCGATTTAAACAAGTATCTGACGGATATTCCGGAGTACACAACCGGACGACGCAGATATAATCCGGTCAACATGTTAAAAACAGTACTTTTCGGATTTATGACTAGCGGTTACTGCTCTCTGAGAAAACTGGAAGACAACTGCAAAGTTAATATCAGGTTCATGTATCTCATGGATAACCGGACTCCATCATACAGAACCTTTGGATATTTCATCAATAAAATACTTAAAGATAAGATTGAAAACATTTTTAACGATATCAATCATGCTATCTTTAACGAGGAGCATGTAGATCTGCAACATCTCTACATCGACGGCTCCAAGTTTGAAGCAAACGCAAACAAGTATACCTGGGTATGGAAGAAGGCTACCGAAAAGTTCCGTTACAAGCTTTACGAAAAAATCACTGCGGAGATTGAGGAAATTAATACAGAAATCGCATGGAGCGGGGTGCAGATTACAACAAACACAGAGTATTTACCGGATTATTTGAGTGAAATCGCTGAGCAACTAGTACTTTTATGGGAACTGGATACAAGCACATTTGTCTACGGAAGCGGAAAGCGAAAATCCAAAGAACAGCGTCATTATGAACACTTGACTACTTTCTGTCAGAAACTTCAAGAATACATACAAAAAATTGAAATCTGTGATCCTAACCGAAACAGTTACTCTAAAACAGATAACTCCGCTACTTTTATGCGTATCAAAACAGATTACATGGGAAATGATCAGCTTCTGCCGGCATATAATGTACAGATTGGTGTAGCAGATGAATATATTGCAGTTGTTGACGTAAACCATTATCGTTCGGATATGGATTGTTTCGTTCCTTTGATGGAGCACTTCAAACAAACTTATGGATTCTACCCCAAATATCCTGTGGCATATGCCGGATATGGCTCATACAACAATTATATTTTTTGTGAACAGAACGGCATTGAAAAGTATATGAAATTTCCAATGTTTAAAAAGGAAACTAAGGATCGGAAATATCATGAAGATCCATTTCGTGCAGTTAACTTCAGAATTGATGATCAAGGATTCATGAGATGTCCTAACGATAAAGTATTCCATTTTTTATGCAGAAAAAATGTGAGGGGAAATCAGTACGGACGCAAGGAAGAACTGTATGAATGCGAAGACTGTAGCGGATGTCCATATGCAAAGAAATGTAAGAAGACAGATAAGAATCGAACTGTTCGGATCAATCAGGAACTAACTTCCATGCATCAGGAAGTAATCGAAAACCTAGAAAGTATCCACGGTGCGTTATTACGAATGAACCGTTCGATACAAGCAGAAGGCACTTTCGGAATTATGAAAAGCGACCGTTGGTACAAGAGAATTGTCCGAAGAGGTATTCATTCAGTCAAACTGGAAGTTTTACTCGTGGCGATAGGCCATAATTTATATAAATATCAGAAAAAAAAGATGAGAAACAGAGCTGCCGCATAGATTCAAAAAAAGAATTTCTATGGGGTAGGGGAACTGCGCTTTTTTTGCGTATGATTTCAGCCATTTATACAAAATAAAGGCAAAAAGGAAGATGCGAAAAAACTCAATCGAGCTTTTTCACATCTCCCTCTTGTATTCATTGCATGGAGTTACAAAGCAGTAAGAAAGGTTAAGCCCCCTAAAATCACTCCTGCTGAATTAGGAATAATGAGAATCCAGTCCTTTTTCGGTTCTTTAGTCCACCCATAAATAACCCAAATCAGGCAAGAAATTGCAGCAAATAACGGTTGAAACGGTTGCGCTTTGCTCCCTTGTAAATTAGCGTAAATTTGAGGGATATAGGCAACAAAGACAAAAATTCCAAGAAATGCTCCAATAGACCCTACCAAAAGATTAAGTTTTTGTTTGGTCATCTGTTTCTCCTTTCTCTTGATACGATTTCTATAAATCATTAAATAATATCGTAAATATCTATTTTTAATAAATCCATGGCGATAAATTATAATATTTTTTTATTTTTGTCAAATCCCCATAGCTTCATTGGCATAATCCAAGTCAATCGTACAAAGATTTAAACCGAACCACACAAAATAATGATTGTAAATCAGTCCTGCCCCGCTTTGGCAGGGCAGCTCCTCATCAATAGCGTGGTCAAATTCCGCAATATAAAACAAAAACAATGCCACCACCTGAAATAGAATGAAAACAGAATAAATTAAGAATTTCTCTATTTCGAAGAAATCTGCTGCGGCCATCAGCATTTCCCCAAGGGTAATAATCGTCAGGAGTGTTAATCTTTCTATAAGGTGTGGCAGATTAATGGGCACTCTAGCCATATCTTTTCGAAAGAAGCTAGCCCCCAAAATACTTAAAATAAAGCCAAAACCGGTTAATAAGATGCGTCCGATTCCGGACAAAAACAAACTTACTATAATACCAATCATGCGCACAAAAAGAATCTGAAGGAAATCCTGAATCAGTTTTCGATCCTTTTCACTATTCTTGTGTTGCGTATAGGCGTGGATGTATTGTAGAAATTGTATGACAGCAATCCATAGAAGTGCCAGTGTAAAGGCTGTCCAGCTTTCCTCCATATCGGAACTGACATTTGCTGCCATAAAGACTAAAGCAGGCATTTGGAAAACCGTCATAATGAGGGTATGCCATAGATTATGTTTTCCATAGCGATTCATATACACGGTCTGCACATTCCATAAATTAATGAAACAGACAAAAACAACTATATAAATGATAATCTCTTTTAAACTAAAGATTCCCTTATTCAGACTTTCTAAGATATGGGTAATTTTAGAAATCCCAAAGACAAAAACCAAATCGTAAAACAGCTCGGTAAGATTAACCTTCTTCGTTTCTTCTATGATTTTCTCTCCCATACTGCTTTCCCTTTTCCCTACTTTATCTGCTTTTCTTTATTTTTCTACGTTTTCCTACATTTTTCCACTTCTACTTGTTCTATCCTGCCTATATGTCGTGCTTTTCCTTAGTCCTACTTCATTTCTTTCTTCTTTCATAAGTAAAGTCTCTCATAGAGACTTGTATATCTACAGAAAAGCATACTGTATTATAGCATACTTCATTTTCCTTTGTCAACCTTTTTATTCCCGTCTTCCGTCGAAGTACTATGAAAGTTCCGAAGTTTTAAATTCCCATTGTGTGCAATCGATTTTCTAAAACCTAAATAAATCCTGATATCTCAACATTTTAAGTGCCTTGGTTAAGGCATTTTTTTGTTGCAAAAAATTTTCATATATGTTATAATAATAGTACTTCATAGTACTCTATGGGAGGTGCTTTATGGCATACTATTTAAGGCGTGAAAAAAAGAAAAATGGAGTCTATCTCCAGATGTATGAATCATATTGGGACAGAGAAAAGAAACAGCCACGTTCAAGAAACATTGAGTCTTTTGGGTATGTCGAGAAACTTGCATCTGAAGATATGCCCGATCCAGTGGCTTTCTATACTGACTATGTTAATTCAAAAAATGAAGAGCGTGCCAAAGCTCTTAACGATGAAACGCGCCCACGCTCATTTTCGTCTGCAATCGAAATGAATATAGGGCATTTCATGCTCCACTCACTCATAACAGAACTTAATGTTAAAGAGACCATAGATGTCCTTGCTTTACAAATGCGATTCCAATTCTCAGTTTACGATTTAATCAAACAGCTCATCTATGCAAGGGTTATCCTGCCATGCTCAAAATCCAAGACTGTATCACATGTATTCCCGCATCTTTATAGGGGTGTGCACATTTCAGAAGATCAAGTTTATGACGGCTGCTCTTTTATAGGGGAGTCTTATAAAAAATATATAGAACTCTTTAACCATTGCTATGGAGAGCATTACAAAAGAAACTTGCACAATGTATTTTTTGACTGTACCAACTATTACTTCGAAATTGACCTCCCAGGTGAGGACAGACAGAAGGGACCATCAAAAGAAAACGGACATTCACCAATTATAGGACAGGCACTGCTTTTGGATGCTGACCTTGTTCCCATGGCAATGCAGATGTATCCCGGAAATGAATCAGAAAAACCATATATCAGAAAAATCATTGAAGAAATGAAACAGCGTTATAAGGTGGAAGGAAAGACCGTACAGGTTGCCGACAAAGGACTTAACTGTGCCAGAAACATTTACTCCGCTGTTAAGGAAGCTAAGGACGGATATATTTTTTCAAAATCAGTACATGGAAAAAATCTCAGCAATAAAGAAAAACAGTGGCTTTTGCTTGAAAATGATGTAAATGTATTTACAGATTACCATGATGAAAAGGGACATTTGTTGTTTCGTATTAAGTCCTGCACAGACAGATTTTCATACAGTTTTACTGATACCGATCCTGAAACAGGCGAGGAGATAATCACAAAATTTTCAGTAAAAGAGAAACGCATTGTTTCTTACAACCCTGACCTTGCAAAAAAGCAGAAGGCTGAAATACAGAAAATGGTAGACAAAGCTGCTAACTACTCAACTTACAAAAACTTAGCCAGAGAAGATTTGGGAGATTCAGCAAAATATATAACCATAACAAACAAAGATAAGTCAGGAAAAAATATAAAGCCTTTAATAGAGATTAACCAGTCTAAAATTGATGAAGATCTTAAATATGCTGGTTATAATCTTATGGTAACCTCAGAGCTTGATATGGAGCCTTTGGATATTTACAGGACATACCATAGTTTGTGGAAGATAGAGGAGTCTTTCAGAATTACAAAATCATATCTTGATGCACGCCCTGTTTATGCACGAAAAAAAGAAACAATCTATGGGCATTTTTTAATATGCTATCTTAGTCTGTTTCTTTTAAGGGTTATGGAAATCAAATGTTTTAAGAACAGAATAAATTCCTATGACTTAATCAACTTTATGCGTGATTTCAGAATAGTGGATAGGGGTGACGGAACATATATTAATATTTCAAGGAACCAGGCTGCTAACGAGAAAGTCAAAAAGGAAACTGGTCTTAGCAACCTCGATGCCCTGTATCTTACTAAAGATGAAGTAGATAATTTCTTCGAAAACTGTATGCTGATTTATTAGAGTACTATATTTTTAGAGAAACGACGGAAGTCAGGTCCCATATGTTAAAGAACTGAGAAAACTATAATGCGGAACTTTATCGAAAATCCGATCTACCACCTGTAGATTATGAGATTACCGTAGAGCAGGCACTCATGCTTGTCAGAAACCAAGGTTATAAAATCAAGTCATCAACTGCATAGCCTTAACATTTCTAATATTCAATTTTTAAAGTAGCCACCGGAAGATGGCTTATTTGTCGTGTGCTTAGGGTAATGTATTCCCTCTACTTTTCATTTTCAATCTTCACCTCCCTCCTTGAAAATTTACAAAGAAAAAAAACGATAGTTTTTCTTCTATCGTCTTTGGTAACCATCTTTATGAATTTTTTTATTTTACAAAAAGTAATTTATAATACTATCTTCTTCCATTTTCTGATTTTGGTTCTGAAAGATCCAAAAGGTGCAACAGTATTCACATGAATAAACTTATATACTTCCCATACTGCTGTTTTAGTTGCTTCATAAATAAAATCCTTTCGTTTGTTGTAGGCTCCTCCCACTACCCTTGGGTGGTGGGAGGAGCCTTGTAAATTGGTTACACGCATGATATACTATTAATATAGAGAAAACCGTTGGGCTTTAAAGCCGAAGGCACTCTTAGTAGATTGAAAAGTATATATGAGGTTGTGGCAAAACAAAGCTTGTTGCCATGTAAAATATACTCAAGTAACCGACTGTACGGCATGGGAAACGCTTATCGTGAGATAACAAAGTACCTGATACAGTTGTATTAGAGCATATCTTTAATACAAAGGGTGTTGTCAACCACCCTACGATGTAACGCCACTTTAGATAACAATATCTATTGGGGTTTAAAGGTTGGAGACGTAAGTTGTTACTACGACTGGGTAGTTACAAGCTCATTACTTTTAAGTGATGGGTAGTTGACATGCAAATCCCTTTATTAAAACAGCATCCTCCGTGAAAAAAACATATTGAACCATTGTCTATAAGATATCTTAAATCAGTTTCACTTTCTTCTTTTGTTATTATTCTAAGATACTCCTCCGAAGGATCAGTCAAGGCATTGTCGAGAAAATATAATGCTTCAAGTTCGGTTCGCATATTACCGCAATCCATATATTTCATTCCATACTCCTATTTTAAATCAGTTTTTTTATATCTTCCGGAAACTCTTTCAATATCTGCTGTATATGTTTTTTCAAAAAATATATTAAAATTATCCCATACAGTTTCTGCATCAGCTTCTGTAAGTTCAATCTTTAAACGGTATGCTATACTGGTTTTGCATCTTTTCTTTCTTCCTGTTTCATCAGCCTTAAATACCTTTGTACTGCCCTTATCAAATTCCCAATCCTTATCATTTAGTGTCGGTATCTTTTCAGACAGTATTTCCTTAAACTCAGATATATTGTCAGAAAAATATTTACAAGCTTTTTCGAAAATTTCTAAATTTTCCATTTTTATTATTCCTTATATGATATTAAATCTGCTCTAATCTCACGATCAAAAATATCAGTCGACATCCACCCACAAATGATATTTTTCACAGTGCAAACATCTAAATAAATATCCGCAAATTGATCCGTCTTTTTCCAGATATGCCTCCACATCATTAAACTCTTTTCGTTTATTGTACTCTTCAAAGACTTCATCTGAAATTCCCATTTCATTCAATTCTTTTGTACCTACACTACCCAGAAATGCACAGTAATCGTTACAACAAGAAAGCCAATATTCACCCTGCCAACTCAAATATCCCGGTGTTCTGTGGAACAGTTCATCATTCTTTTCCTCATCAGGTTCAAAATTCCATTCAGTATCTTGAACAAATTCAGCATCAAACTTCTTTGCCGCCTCTCCGTTTGAAATACAAACCGGGCAGAGATTTTCTACATTTTCCCTACTGTATGGAGTGGTAGCATAATATACTGTGCTTCCCTTACCGCAACAAGGACATATCATTGCTTCTCCTTCTATAAATGCTCCTGTACCTATAGGATCCGGATGATATTTGAATTTCGGTAATAATTTTTTGCGTTTATTTCTTTCAATTTTTTCCTTTGCATTTAACGGTCTTTTTATTGCAAATCTGTCACCATGACTTTTACTTAAATCTTCTAATACTGAGAACTTTTTTAACTGCTTTTTATCCTTTTTATCATAAATACCCGCATACAGTTTATATACACTCTCCATCATATACAGCTGTTGATAGACATCTACCAACACTTCCATGGCTTCTTTTTTTGTATGCTTTGACAATCTGTCTGCAAATTCATATAGTGCCAATACACTTTCACTGCTCTCATTTTGTTTTTATAAAAATTTTCTTTTTAAGCTTATATATTCTTTTTAGAAATTCATTCATTAATAATTTCTACCTCTTTCTATAATCAAAGCATGTTATAATGTCTTTTTACATACTCTATAAACTCATATATATCTTTAGATACCTCTTCCATTTCAAATGATCCTAGTGCTCCTAAATCATTTTTATATATGGTATCGTCCGAGTCCTTTTTTATAAAGAAAGCCAAATCTCCATCTTGACCTATCATAAAAAATTCAAGCTCATATTCTTCTACTTCATATGTGGTATTTCTTTCTTCTAAATCTCTCTTTTCATACAGAATAATTCCTGTATTTTCTACTGGAAACCCGTCACTTCCTTCAATCTCTTTTAAAAACTTTTCATACATTTTAGGAAGATTTGTGTTATACATAATCTGCGCCTCCTCATATAATCAAGTGTTTTTTTATTGAAAATTCAAGGTTTTTCAACCTTTCATATCTCAGTGAATAAGCCACAGCTATGAGCATTTCGATGTATCAGGTACTGAAATAGTGGTTAAAAGGTATACGAAATAAAACGTCATTGATTTCCGCTTTACTGGCCTTGTGTATACCCATCCCTCTATGGCAGCTAACCTCCTATATCCACCAGGATCATCTCTGTCTCCAGAGATCCTAACTTCCTTCGTCCTGCCTGCCCATAACCAGGGTGTCAGCTATGCTCCTTAACGGGGTCATATGCCCATGGTGACTATTTCTGCCGACTACTGGCTCATTCTTTGTATTATTGATTACTGACTCGCTTCCTGTTCCAGCACTGTGATCAGTGGACGTTATCTGTTACATTCTGCTTGTTCCAGTGGCTGTCCACATGACAGCCTCCATTATAGTTACTTGTCTTTCTTACGCAGCCTGTAGATAAACTGCCGGTCTCTTGATGTCACTGACCATCTTTTTCGGATCATAATCCACACCTTTTGTCAGCATTGCATAAAAGACACGTATCAGCTTGGCTGCAATCGCCATAAGTGACTGCATTTTCTTCAACGGATTCAGCCTTCTGGTTGTGTAATAATTATGGAGTTCTCTGAACTCCGGGTTCTTCGCTACAAGCGACATTGCAACCTCAAAGAGCAGGTATCTGAGTCTCTTTCGACCTCGTCTGCTTATTGTTGTCTCGCCCTTGTGCTTTCCCGAACTACTTTCAACCAATGCCAACCCTGCAAGCTTCTGCAGTTCTTTCGGCGTGTTAAAACGGCTGATATCACCTACTTCAGCAAGGAATCCTGACACTGTCTTGATTCCCACACCTTTGATTTCCAACAGCTTCTCAGCCATCGGAATCTGCTTTGCCAACCCTTCAATCAGAGTCATAACTTCCTGAAGACGTATGTTTCTGGATTCATAATCCTCCAGAAGCATTCGGATTTCCATTCTTGCAGATACTGCTCCTTCTTTGCTTCCGACGCTGTGCTCTGCAGCTTCTATCAGGGTCTTCGCCCTCGCTTTTCCAACTGCTCTTAACTTCGCATCACGCCAGATTTGGTTCACTCCATCGATACCTAATGTCAGGATATCTTCAGGGAGTGGTGCTGCTTTAAGGATTAGCATTCCGCTCTTGGCATCTGGATTTCCGTATACCGTTTTATATTCAGGAAAATATATATTGAACCAACGACTGATCCTGTTTTGAATTCTTGTAAGTTCCGCCTGTAACTGGAATCTTATGTTTGATGCTGTTCTAAGATCAGCGTAAACACCATCCGGCAGGTATGGGATCATGTAACGTCCCTCTCTAACTAATCCTGCTATAACTTTCGGATCCTTACGGTCATTTTAGTTGGATTATTGTCATCGAGTTCTTTTGATTTTTTCACATGGTGAGGATTTACAAGAACCAGTTTCATTTCATTATCCTGTAGAAACTTTCCAAGATTGAACCAGTAATGCCCGATCGGTTCCATACCTGGAACCACCTTATCCTTCTCATGTCTTTCTTTGAGATCCAGGATCCATTCCTTAAGTGTCACAAATCCAGTCTCTGTGTTACTAAATTTAAAAGGTTTCTTTGAATACTCAATTCCGCTGTAATCAAAAGCTCTGGCGTAGTGCGTCTCACTTCCGACATCAATCCCAAGTACCAAAGTTTTTTCTGTAATAGCTTCAATTTTTGCGTTCTGTGTGTTAGACTTCATTGTAGATACTTCTCTGTTTAATAAGATTGTTACTAACCTGCCAGTCAGTAGTCTTATTGTACTCTGAGGTATTTTCAATTTTCAGCATCCACGTTTTTTATTATACAGGAAGCTCCTTATATGTACATAATAGCGTACGCTTTTATTTTTTTCAATAATAATCCGACAAAAAAGCCGAAAAGTCTTGTCATTCAGTTGAAAAGAGCGTAACCAGAATACCTTGACACTCCCCACAGCTTGCGCAGGGGGTTACGACCATCAGAAGCCTTCTAAATAACTTTTCGATGCACAGGCGATAAAATATGCTATAATATGTATATAGGAAATCCTATGAATTTCTCAAGTATGAGAAGAATTACACTCTTTTAAAGAATAGCCCTAATGATAAGGCCTTAAATTCCAATCAACATAACAGTCATATTGGAAAGCAAAACAATCAAAATTTTGTACATATCCCTTATGGACAGTTCACATCCGATTATTGCTGTTTTACTTGCAGGTCTTTGCACAATCATAAAGTAGGAAGAGGGGATAACATATGAGTATGCCGTTTAATGAGATTACATGGATGATGATGTCCTATGTAATCAAGAAACCATTGCAAAATAAGTATGGAAAGGCAGCTGCGAAGCAGTATATCAAAAAAGCAAAACCGATCTGTAAACAGATGTTTAAAGATGTGGATGATATCGGAAAAGGAAATCCAATGCAGGGAAATATCTACGGTGCATTTCCACTCATGGCAATTTGGAAAGCCGCAGATGGAGCAATTACGCCGGAAGATTATGCAGTCGTGATCAAAGAAATGATGGATAAGCCGATTGTAAAGAAACATATGTCACACGGAAATTTCAATAATCCGGATGATAGAAAGAAACTAAAGGAAAAATTCATTGCAAACAAAAAATGGGTTGATGAACATCCCCAATACAAAGATTACACTTGGGACTTTAACTTTGATGAAAATAAACCAGAGTATGGGGCTTACTATCACTTTACAAGATGCCCGTTAAATACATTTGCAAGAAAGTATGGATTTTTAGAGATTCTTCCAGTGATGTGTAATATGGATTATCTTACAGCAAATCTAATGCATGCCACACTGCACAGAGAACATACATTAGCCACTGGCGGTAAGCTTTGTGATTATTGGTTTGTTGGAGATGAGCATCATGAATGAGAATGAGATAGACAAAGCAATCCACGGCATTTTAGGAGGAAAAACATTATGATAAAAATCTGTTTCGTCTGTCATGGCAATATTTGTCGCTCCACAATGGCGGAGAGTGTAATGACCTATTTGGTAAAGCGTGTGCATCAAGAAAAAAATATTGTGATTGCGTCAGCGGGGACGAGCAATGAAGAATGTGGGAGTCCAGTGCACCATGGGACGAGGGAGGAACTCAAAAAAGGCATATTCCATGTGTGGAGCACAGGGCAAGACAGCTCACAGAGAGTGACTATGGGGAGTATGATTATCTGATCTGTATGGACAAGCAAAATATTAGAAATGTTCATCGCATTGTTGGAGAGGATGTTTGCAAAAAGGTCCATTTATTGCTTAGCTTTGCAGGAAGAGAGAATATTGAAGTCGCCGATCCTTGGTATACAGGAGATTTTGAAGAGGCATTTGAAGACATTTGGGAGGGATGTACAGGGCTTTTGACAGAAATTTTGCACTAAAGATTGTGGATAAAGATTGCCGAAAATGGCTTTTTGCATTAAAATAGAAGTCATAGATAAAGTTTTGACGCAGAGAGGAAAATAATGCTAGGGAAGACACATTTTTCGGTGGGAATGGCCGCAGGGATTGCTATTTGTAGACCACAGACAATGCCGATGTTAATTGCAGGTGCAGGGCTTGCTGCTTTTGGAGGAACAATTTGTGATATTGATGTTGAGACATCGGATGCACATGAACAGGTAGATCGGATGTTAGTGGTGGCGGTTATCATGGTTGCTGCAGTGGTCGTGATGGATTTTATTTTTCGAGTGGGAATTTATCGTCGATTGATGGCCAATAGCAATATTGCACGGGTGATTATTGGGTCGTTGGCTTTTTTGATGATTTGTGCCTTTGGAAAGGAACAACCGCATCGGTCGTTTATGCACTCATTTTTGGCATTGGCAATGCTGAGTATTTGTGTATACATTATTTTTCCTGATATGACGCCATACTTTATGGTTGGGTTTATGTCGCATATGTTTATTGATGTCTTTAATCGAAAGAGGGAGAAGTTTTTTTGGCCTGTAGGGAAGGGATTTTGCCTACACTGGTGTTCAGCCAATGGGATAGTGAACAAGATCTTATTTTATGTATCAACGATGGCCGTTGTGTTGTTTGTACTTACTTCAAGACCAGTATTTCACATGGCAGATGCATTGCTCGGTTTTCTACATCGATAGACGAAGTAAAAAAGGGGGAATTGGATGAGAGCAATAAAAATAGCATTTGCCTATGTGGGTGTCATTATTGGAGCTGGATTGTCGTCGGGTCAGGATATTATGCAATATTTCCTAAGTTTTGGAAGGAAGGGACTGATGAGTATTGTGGTCTTGGGGATACTCAATACATTGTTTGGACTGGTGACCATTACCTTGGGGAGTTATTTTCAGGCAAAGCATCATGACGATGTATTGAAAGAAATTGCACCAACACCCATTCGAAAGTTAATCCTGCATTATTCACGGTATAATACTTAAGTTAATTACCATGCTATAAATCTTTAAACTTAATCCATGACGCTGCAACTGACTTAATACCCCTAAATGGGCAGACTTCCCCTAGGTAGAGTTTACAAGTAGTTATCAAGCTGTCAAGGTTCATTATTAGTTGTTATTCAAGCTGTATACATAGCTTGCTGATATTGTATAGGGTATTATAGAACTCATCCTTATATGGGCAACTGCTACACAGCTTGAATGTTATATACCTTGCTGAACGAATTACTTTTGTAGCAATCTTCAGCAGTTTTAGACGGACAGTATCAATGCGTTGTTTTCTCATATTTGCAGATAATGTCAATCGTCTAAACCAATTAAATATGTTATAAGCAAGTGCATGTATTTGAAGCCTGTTGGCATTTACAATTCTTGTATGACTGCTGACAGAAGCAAAGTCAAAACCTGTTTTACTCTCCTTGATGAAGTTTTCCATCAAGCCTCTTTTGCAATAGAACTTGATAAGATATTCAGGGGATGATTCCATGTTTGTAACAATGAATGTATACATGTAAATCATTTGATTTTCAGGTTTTGCAACTTTACAGACAACACGTCTTTCATAAGGCCAAGGACCTGCCTGATACATGAATTCACCATAAACTACAGCATAATCTACTTTGTTGTTTTTTGTGATTTCATCAAGTTCATCTACAAGATATGATGCTTTATCACGAAGTATAGCATTTTCTTTCAAACGAATTACATAGCCGGTACCGTTTTCTTCACACTGTTTATATAAACCGGGTGTTGCAAAGCCACTATCTCCACGAAGGAGAAGTTTAATTTCCGGAAAATCTTCAAGATATTCATCAAGGATAGGCTGAAGAAAGTCCACAACTCCTGTGCTTGAATACTGAGTCCCATCGCGAAGCTGAATTTTAATCAAATCTCCTGTGAGGCCATCATAGCAAAACAAGTGGATGGTAACCGTTACTTTGATAATGGAAGTTAAATGCTCTGCCTTCCTGTTTGCCATAGGTATTAAGAAGTGTTGAGTCCAAATCCAAAATGATGGCTTCAGGCATCTGAACACTATAAACTTTCTTTTCGAAGAATTTGATTTATTGAAAGGAACTGATTCAGCGAATCCTCATCCATTCGATTATGAAATCTTGAAATGGTCGGTTGTGATGCTAAAGTGTCTTTATTTAGCACTGCTTTAAACACAGGATCATTTGTAAGTTCATCTGAAGAATCATCTTCAAAATAGCCTGCAATGATCATATATATCATCTGAAGAAGGTTTTCTTTATCAGTGTGATAACGGAATAATGCAGAATCATTGGTATTAAATGATTGACTGAAAAGTTTATCCATGCCAAGTTTACTTACGAATTCTTTTATAAGAAGTAAGCCTGCATCGGAGGATAAATCGCCTCCATCGAAATTAATTTTAATTTTTCTATTGCTTTCAAGTGATAAGGTGTTTACAATACTCATAAAGGGCTCCTTTGTGTGATTTTGTTAAGTTTTAGCACCTTAATTTTACCACAAATGGACGCTCTTTTTTCTTCACTTAATAAGTGAAAGCAATATTTTGTTAAAATATAGTAATCATGTGGTTTTCAGCCACTTTTACGGCTTTGTCGTGAATAATCTAGGTTAATTGATATTACTTTAGTGTTTACAGGGTTTGCGATGTCCTTTGTGATGATTGCAGGAGCAGGGTCAAATTTGCGTCAGCAATTTCATCTTCCATTTTTTGTGGGTGGATTCGTTTGCTCGGCACTTATTATTGTTGTTGCCTTTTTGGATTTTGAACGCATTTTGGAAGTTATTGGTGTCTTTACTCCATTGATTGTCATTATGATTGCAATTATTACTGTGTATACCTTTGTGGGAAAGAGCTATGACTATGCAAGACTGGATGAGGTGGCAAAGAGCATTCGACCGGCAACCAACAATGTGGTCGTTTCCGTGATTAATTACTTCGCTCTCTGTGCAGTCAATGGTGTGTCGATGGCCTTTGTTATGGGTGGTTCCGAAAAGAGAATTAAGGAAGCAAAAATTGGTGGTGCCTTGGGTGGATTTATTGTGGGATTGATTGTGATCGCAGCAGCATCTTCACTATTTGCCCATTTGGACATCGTTAAGGATGCCGATATTCCAATGCTTGTCATTGTCAATCGCATCAATAAAATTTTTGCCCTGATCTATGCCATCACTATTTTTGCCTTGATCTTTAATACAACATTTAGTTTGTACTTTGCGACAGCAAGAAGATTTGATGGTGGAAGTGTCAATAAGATGCGGATAATCTTGATTGCACTGGTTGTATTGGGATATATTTGTAGTTTCTTTGGATTTAAGACATTGGTATCGATTATGTATCCAATTCTTGGATATATGGGAATTATTATTGTTATTGTCTTGGGCATTGCCTGGGTGAGATTGTCAAAGGACATTTCTGAAAAACAATCTTTGCAGGCAAAGTCAAATTAGAAAGGTAAGGGATGTGCAGTCGATGGCTGCACATTTTTTATATGGAGAAGGGAGTTTAGAAAGGATGGAAACCATGAAAGCCATGAAAACCATGATAGATTTTAAACACTTTGAAGAAAAAGTAAGAGAAGATTATGCAAATTTGACTAGGACTTTGATTCAAAGAAATAAAACGATAACGACAATGGAGAGTGCGACGGGCGGACAGATTGCATCACTGATCACAGACACGGAGGGAGCATCTCAAATTATAAAGGGTGCAATGGTGACCTACTCTAATGAAGCAAAAATAAAAATGGGTGTGCCAAAAGAGGTGATTGAAAAGTATTCTGTCTACTCGAAGGAGACAGCAGAGGAAATGGCACTGTCCTGCAAAAGGTTTTATCAGGCAGATATTGGTGTGGGTGTGACAGGGACGATGGGAAATATTGATCCCGAAAATCGAGAAAATTCTGAGTTAGGAAAGGTCTATTTTGCCATTGCAACAGAGAGAGGAGTAAAAAGTTTTGATCTTGAAATCAAACCACAGCCCTCTCGTCTATCCTATAAGATGATGGTAGCAGAAAATATTTATATTCATCTGATACAAATCTTGACAGATGAAAGGGAATGCAGTATTCTATAAATAATTAAGCAATTATTTAATTGTTTATAATATACAATGAATCTATGAAATATCTGGAGGGAATCAAAGATGAAGAAAAGTTATAAAATTGATGTAGACTGTGCAAATTGTGCATTAAAGATGGAAGATGCAGCAAAAAAGACGGAGGGAGTTTTGGATGCGTCTGTGAGCTTTATGACATTAAAGATGAAGGTGGAATTCGCTGAGGGTGCCAATCCACAGGAAGTAATGGAGAGGGTGAGAGAAAATTGCAAGAAGGCAGAAGCTGATTGCGAAATCTTCTTATAGGAAATAAGATTTACTAAATTGTAAGTAAATTAAAAAAATAATTACTTTACCAATCCTTATTTTGTGCTATGATATAATCTTGAGTAGTGATTTTAGAAATAAGGAGGAAGGAAAGTGACACAGATAAAATCAAGAATAATGTCCTTTGTAATGGCAATGTTTGCGTTTTTGGTCGTCTTTGTGATGGGACCGAAATTGACAGCACAGGCCAGTGTGACACCCAAATATCTCGACACAGCTTTTTTATTCACAGAGCGGTTGGGCTGATTGGAAGAAGGCAAAGGAGTTAGCATATCAACAGGGGCAGGGCACTCCATCAGCAGTTCGTGTTGCCATCGAAGGACAGCCAAGCTATATGACAGGAACGGTTCGCTATTCTATAAATTCTAGCGGACAGGGCTGGTTAGATTGGGTAGAAAATGGTGCAGAGATCGGTGCTGCCGATCAAAATGGTGCACCAATGGAAGCAATTAAGATGGAAGTCAACGGACAATTGGCATTTCACTATGATGTGTACTACAAGGTATATCAAAATAAGGAATGGTCTGATTGGGAGAAGAATGGAGAGGTTGCTGGCACAGAGGGCAAGGGACTTCAAATCGAAGGACTTGCTGTGGCCATGACAAGAAAGGGTGCACCAGCACCAGCAGATAATGTCTTTGGTTCAAAGAACTTAGGTTCATTTGATCCATCAAGGCCAATGGTTGCACTTACCTTTGATGATGGTCCAAAGAGAGCTAACACAGAGAGAATTTTAACTGTATTGGAAAAGTACAATGCACGAGCAACATTCTTTATGGTTGGAAAGAGTGTGGATGATCACTCAAAGGATCTCTTGGAGAGAATGGTAAGAGATGGGGATGAACTTGGAAATCACACTTATGATCACAAGCAGTTGACGAAGTTGACACCTGAGCAAGTGGAAAAGGAAATTATGACCACCAGCGAAAATATTTACAAGGCTGTTGGTCAATATCCGACAGTAATGCGTCCACCATATGGCGACTTAAACAAGAATATTCAGGGACAGATCAATGGTCTTGGTTACCCTGTCATTATCTGGTCTTTGGATACACTCGATTGGAAGACAAGAAATACACAGTCAACGATCAATGCGATTTTAAACAATATCAAGGATGGAGATGTTGTTTTGATGCATGATCTTCAAGATTCTACTCCAGGTGCTGTGGAAGTGGTTGTTCCAGAGCTAGTTAGAAGAGGTTATCAACTTGTGACAGTGTCTGAACTTGCAAGCACAAGAGGTGGATTGAAGGCTGGACACAACTATGGTTCATTTCGACCAAAATAAAAAATACTAGGCAAATACAGGGTTTTACGCTACAATAAAACGGAGTAGGCCACAAAAAGAGGACAGATGGCATCTGTCCTCTTTTTTGCTAGTAGAAGAGAAAGGAAGAAGATTATGATTAGTGCAAATGGGGTTACATTGCGAATTGGAAAGAAAGCTCTTTTTGAGGATGTAAATATTAAATTTACCGAAGGGAATTGCTATGGCTTGATTGGAGCTAATGGTGCAGGAAAATCGACATTTTTAAAGATTTTATCTGGACAGATTGAGTCGACCAGCGGAGATATTGTAATTACTCCAGGACAGAGACTTTCCTTCTTGGAGCAGGATCACTTCAAATATGACGATTTTACCGTTCTTGACACCGTGATTATGGGAAATCAAAGGCTCTATGATATTATGAAGGAGAAGGATGCCATCTATATGAAGGAGGACTTCTCTGATGAGGATGGAATTAAGGCGGCAGAGCTTGAGGGAGAGTTTGCCACAATGAATGGTTGGGAGGCCGAGTCCGACGCAGCCAATCTATTAAATGGTCTGGGCGTGGACACAGAGTTTCATTATTCTTTGATGAAGGAATTAAATGGTGCAATGAAGGTCAAGGTGTTGCTTGCAAAGGCACTCTTTGGAAATCCAGATATTTTGCTCCTCGATGAGCCGACAAACCATTTAGATTTGGATGCGATTGCTTGGCTTGAGGAGTTTTTGATTAATTTTGAAAACACCGTAATCGTTGTCTCACACGACCGCTATTTCCTCAATAAGGTTTGTACAATGATTGCTGATATCGATTATGGAAAGATTCAGCTCTATGCAGGAAACTATGACTTTTGGTATGAGTCAAGTCAGTTGATGATTCGCCAGATGAAGGAGGCCAATCGCAAGAAGGAAGAAAAGATTAAGGAGTTGAAGGAATTTATTCAGCGCTTTTCTGCCAATGCATCAAAGTCAAAGCAGGCGACATCAAGAAAGAGAGCACTCGAAAAAATTGAGCTCGATGACATTCGTCCATCTTCAAGAAAGTATCCTTATATTGATTTTCGACCAAATCGTGAGATTGGAAATGAAGTGTTGACTGTGGAAAATCTCTCAAAGACCATTGATGGCGTAAAGGTGCTTGACAACATTAGTTTTGTACTCAATAACACAGACAAGGTGGCATTGGTTGGACCAAATGAGCGTGCAAAAACGGTATTGTTTAAGATTTTGGCAGGAGAGATGGAGCCAGATGAGGGAAGTTATAAGTGGGGACTGACGACAACACAGTCTTATTTTCCAAAGGACAACACAAAGGACTTCTCTGGAGATGAGACGATTGTAGAGTGGTTGACCCAGTATTCAGAAAATAAGGATGCCACCTATGTGCGCGGATTCTTGGGCCGTATGCTCTTTGCTGGTGAGGACGGCGTAAAGAGTGTAAAGGTTTTATCAGGTGGAGAGAAAGTTCGCTGTATGCTTTCAAAGTTGATGATTAGTGGAGCCAATGTCTTGATGCTCGATGAGCCAACAGACCACTTAGATATGGAATCCATTACAGCACTCAACAATGGATTGATTAAGTTTAGTGGTGTGTTAATTTTTTCTTCTCGTGACCATCAGGTAGTGGAAACCACAGCCAATCGCATTATGGAAATTATCAATGGAAAACTTGTGGATAAGATTACCACCTATGATGAGTATCTTGATTCGGATGAGATGGCAAGAAAGAGATTTACTTTCTCCGTGGGTGCTGAGGAAGAAGCTGACGATTAAAGGAGTATTTTGTTTTGAAAAAATTCATTTCTTGGAATGTCAATGGTCTGCGTGCCGCAGTGACCAAGGGATTTTTAGATTTTTTTCGTGATATTGATGCAGATGTCTTTTGTGTGCAGGAGACAAAATTGCAGGAGGGGCAAATTGAACTAGATTTGCCCGGATATTACGACTACTGGAATTATGCAGAAAAAAAAGGCTATTCTGGTGTGGCCATTTTTACGAAGGTCAAGCCTATTTCTGTCAGCTATGGGATTGGCTTAGAAGAGCATGACAAGGAGGGGCGTGTCATTACAGTGGAGTATGAAGATTACTATCTGATTACTTGTTATACTCCAAATTCAAAAAGAGATCTATTGCGTCTTGACTATCGAATGTGTTGGGAGGATGCATTTCTTGACTATGTAAAGAAATTAGATCGCATTAAGCCAGTAATTTATTGTGGCGATTTAAATGTCGCCCATAGAGAGATTGATTTAAAAAATCCAAAGACCAATCGAAAAAATGCAGGATTTACAGAGGAGGAGAGAAAAAAGATGGATATTGCTCTTTCCTCTGGATTTACCGATAGTTTTCGACATATTTATCCTGATAAGGAGGGAGAGTATTCCTGGTGGTCCTATATGGGGGGAGCCAGAGCCAAAAATGTGGGTTGGCGCATTGATTACTTTATCGTGTCCGATCAACTAAAGGACAAGATTGTTGATGCAAAAATTCATCAGGAAATCTTTGGTTCCGACCACTGCCCTGTAGAGGTCGTTATGGATATTGAGTAACAGGAAGGAAAGAAGGCAATAAGATGGACATCGAGATATTGGAAGGTTATAACCATGAGATGGGGATAGAAATGCTGGCCGATGGTTTTGTAGCCAGTACCATCTCTCACAGTGCAAGATGTAGTATGGTCTTGTATGAGAGGAAATGTAAAGAATGCAGTGAAAGTACTTGATTTTCCGCTGGAATATCGAATGGGTGATGTCTGGAATATGCGTGTAAAGGTTGATGATATCAAAGCACTAAAAACAATGGAATATGCCTTCTTTGACGGTGAGCACATATTTGCAGATCCCTGTGGAAAGAGCTTTTCTGGAAGAGATGCATGGGGAAAATTAGATCAAGTGCATAATCAAAAGAGAAGTCCACTGTATCAGGAGGATTTTGATTGGGAGGGGGATAAGCCTTTACATAGATCAGAGTCAGAAACCATTCTTTATCGCTTACATGTGCGTGGCTTTACAAAGTCAGCATCGAGTAAATGTGTACAACGAGGCACATTTGAAGGAATTGTGGAAAAGATAGATTACCTTCAGACACTGGGCATTACTGCGATTGATCTCATGCCCTGTCAGGAGTTTGAAGAAATTATGATGCCAGATCGGCGAGATCCCTATGGCAATGATTTGCCGACAGGAAAGATCAATTATTGGGGATATACTAGGGCCTATCACTACGCACCAAAGGCAAGTTTTTCAAAGAAACGCCCAAGAAATGCCGTCAATGAGATGAAGACGCTGGTCAAAGAGATGCACAGGGCTGGAATTGAAGTAATTGTTGAGTTTTATTTTGATGGCAGTGAGATACAAACCTATGTCCTTGGAGCACTTCGCTATTGGGTGAGAGAATTTCATTTGGATGGTGTACATATTACAGGAAGAGCACCACTGGAATTGATTGCACAGGATCCCTATTTAAAGAGAACAAAAATTATTGCCCAGTACTATCCACAGGATATTGACCGAAGCGGACATCTATCCACATTTAATGATAATTTCCTTGTGGATATGCGAAAGTTTTAAAGGGCGATGAGGGTATGCTTGAGCGAGTGATGTTTCATGTTCAAGATCGCCAGGGGGGAATTTGGCCAATTCACTATATGGCCGATGTGCGTGGCTTTTCTTTGCAGGATATGGTCAGCTATGACATTAAGCACAATGAAGACAATGGCGAGGACAATCGAGATGGCAGTGATTACAATTACTCTTGGAATTGTGGTGCAGAGGGAGTATCGAGAAAGAAAGGGGTACTCAACCTTCGAAAGAAGCAGATAAAGAATGCATTGTTACTCCTATTTTTGAGTCAAGGAATTCCCTGTATTGTGGCAGGGGATGAATTTGGTCAATCGAGGAAGGGCAATAACAATGCCTATTGTCAAGACAATGAAATTTCTTGGATTGACTGGAAACTGACTCACAAAAATGAGGAATTACTAAAGTTTGTGCAAAAGCTGATTACCTTTCGAAAGGCACATAGAGCGTTTTGTGCAGAGGAAGCACCAAGATTGATGGATTTTAAAGGATATGGAAAGCCAGATATCTCTTATCATGGCGTCAATGTCTGGCAGCCACGGACAGAGCATTGGAGAAGACAACTTGGCGTGCTCTACTTTGGAAAGTACAATGAGGATCAAAGTATCTATGTTCTCTACAATATGCATTGGGAGAGTCATAAATTTGATCTACCTCACCCAGAGACCAATCAAAAGTGGCATGTGGTCATCGATACAACACAAGAAACAGGATTTTTGCCTCTGCCTTTGCCTGTTGGAGCGGTCATTTCTATGCCACCAAGAAGTATAAAGATTTTGGTCAGCCAAGAGGCTTTTAATCTTGTCAAGGTGACAAAAGTACCAAAACGCAAAAAGTTATTAACTATAGAGGATGGCAACAAGAAAAGCTAGTAGATACTATATGTTGTGGCTGATTGTGAAGTTTAAAACTAGATACAGTGATTTGGCGTTTTTACGAATTGACGAAACCCATCCAGAGAACCTATAATATAGCTACCGAATAGCTACTTGAAGTAGTCGGTAGCTATTATTTTTTGTATAAATAGTACCAATGGGGATGGTACTTTTAGATTTTGGAGGGAATGAAGATGAGAGTAATCAAGAGAAGTGGGTCAGAGGTGGAGTTTGACATCACAAAGATTATTGCGGCGGTGAATAAGGCCAATGCTACAGTCAGTGATGACAAGAAATTGACCAAGGAGCAGATTACAGAGCTTGCAGCAGATGTAGAGGAGGTTTGCAAAAATATTGGGCGTGCAGTGAGCGTGGAAGAAATACAGGATATGGTCGAGAACCATATTATGGCAGCGGGGGCATTTGAACTGGCTAGACAATACATCACCTATCGCTATGTCCAGAGCCTAAAGCGCAAGGCCAATACAACAGACGAAAAGATTTTATCTCTCATCGAATGTGAGAATGAGGAGGTAAAGCAAGAAAATTCCAATAAAAATCCGACCGTCAGCAGTGTGCAAAGAGACTATATGGCGGGCGAAGTTTCTAAGGATTTGACCGAGAGAGTTCTTCTTTCTGCCGATGTTGTGGAGGCACATAAGCAGGGAATTTTACATTTTCATGACTCCGACTATTTTGCACAGCATATGCACAACTGTGATTTGGTCAATCTCGAGGATATGCTACAAAATGGAACCGTCATTTCCGGAACCTTTATTGAAAAGCCACATAGCTTTTCGACGGCCTGCAATATTGCTACGCAGATTATTGCACAGGTGGCTTCTAGCCAATACGGTGGTCAAAGTATTTCATTGTCTCATCTAGCTCCATTTGTGGATGTCAGCAGAAAAAAAGATTCGTGCACAGGTTGAAGAGGAGATGGAGGGACTGTCTGTCAGCCAAGAGAGAAAGGATGAGATTGTTGACAAGCGACTTCGCCAAGAAATCAACAAGGGGGTGCAGACCATTCAGTATCAGGTCGTGACCTTGATGACCACTAATGGACAGGCACCTTTTATCACCGTATTTATGTATCTAAACGAGGCAAAGAACGAGAGAGAAAAGGAAGATTTGGCGATGATTATTGAGGAAATGATCCGCCAAAGACATCAGGGCGTAAAAAATGAAGCAGGCGTTTGGATTACACCAGCATTCCCAAAATTGATCTATGTACTTGAGGAGGACAACATCAAAAAGGGAAGTAAGTACTATCACTTGACTGAGCTTGCTGCAAAATGTACGGCAAAGCGTCTTGTTCCAGATTATATCTCCGAGAAGAAGATGCTCGAATTAAAGGTGGACAAAAATGGTGAGGGGCATTGCTACACTTGTATGGGTTGTCGAAGTTTTCTCACACCCTATGTGGACGAAAATGGCAAGGCAAAGTACTATGGTCGATTTAATCAGGGTGTGGTGACCATTAATCTTGTCGATGTCGCTCTTTCAAGTGGTGGTGATGTCGATCGCTTCTGGGAAATTTTTGAGGAGAGATTAAATCTTTGTCACAAGGCCTTGCGTGCTCGTCACGAGAGATTATTGGGCACACCATCAGATGTGGCACCAATTCTCTGGCAATATGGTGCACTTGCTAGATTAAAAAAGGGCGAGGTCATTGATAAACTTCTCTATGGCGGATATTCAACCATTAGCCTTGGCTATGCTGGGTTGTACGAATGTGTAAAATATATGACAGGAAAGAGTCATACTGATGACTGTGCAAAGCCATTTGCCCTTGCCATTATGCAAAAGATGAATGACAAGTGTAAGGAGTGGAAGGAAAAGGAAAATATCGATTACTCCATCTATGGCACACCGCTTGAGTCGACAACCTATAAATTTGCTAAGAGCTTGCAAAAGCGCTTTGGTGTGATTGAGGGAATTACGGATAAGAGTTATATCACCAATAGCTATCATGTGCATGTGGGCGAGGAAATCGATGCATTTACAAAGTTAAAATTTGAGAGCGATTTCCAGAAGCTCTCTCCAGGTGGAGCGATTAGTTATGTCGAGGTTCCCAATATGCAGGACAATATTGATGCAGTGATGAGCTTATTGCAATTTATCTACGAAAATATTATGTATGCAGAGCTAAATACCAAGTCAGATTACTGTCAGTGTTGTGGATATGATGGTGAAATTAAGATTGATGATGATCACGGAAAGCTTGTCTGGGTATGTCCAAAATGTGGCAACAGGGATCAGTCAAAGCTCAATGTAGCACGCCGCACCTGTGGATACATTGGAACACAGTTCTGGAACCAAGGAAGAACACAGGAAATTAAGGACAGAGTGATGCATCTGTCGACATTGAGTGATATTTCGATTAAGGGAAATCTTTCTCATTCCTCAGCGGTATAGAAGGATAGAGATTAGTCACGATAACAAGAAGAATAGGAGAGGTCGGTGCTTTGCCGACCTCTCCTTGATTGGAGAAGAAAGATGAATTATGCTCAAATATTTCTGTGTGACATTGCCAATGGCCCAGGATGTCGCACAAGTATATTTGTATCGGGTTGCACACATTACTGTAAGGGGTGTTTTAATGAGGCCGCTTGGGATTTTCAGTATGGAAAAGAATTCACAACCTATGTGCAAAATAAACTGATTGAGGAGAGCAATCTTCCCTATATTGAAGGTTTTACCTTTCTTGGTGGAGAGCCCATGGAAGTAGTCAATCAAAGGGAGCTTCGCCCATTTATTGAGCGGATTAAGCGAGAACTTCCAGAAAAAAATATTTGGATTTATTCGGGCTATACATGGGAGGAATTGATAGACGAAAATAATACAAGGTGCCACAGTGAGGATACGGAAGCGATTCTTTCTATGATTGATGTGCTGGTGGATGGTGAGTTTGAGCAGGACAAAAAGGATGTCAACCTCCGCTTTCGAGGCTCTTCTAATCAGAGAGTCATTGATGTGCGAGCAACTAGGAAAAGCGGAAGTATTGTACTCAGTCCCTATGGAGAAAAGGGATAAAGAAGAGGGGGGAGAGAAATGCCAATTGGAATTATTAGTAACGCACTCGTGATTATTTTTGGTGGAATAGTTGGAAGTCTCTTGGGACATAAGATGAGTCTTGAGTTCAAAGAGAACATGAATATGATTTTTGGCGCGGGTGCAATGACGATGGGAATTTCTAGCATTATGCTGATGGAGAATCTGTCAGCTGTAATCTTTTCTGTGGTTGTGGGAACAGCGATTGGCATGGCCATTCACTTTGGACAGTGGATTGCCAAGGGCGGAGAGATGATGGAGAAAGGAATTGGAGGTTTATAAAGAAAAAGGAATCGAATATTTCAGAGGAAGAATTTCGTTCTACCTTAATAACCATTATTGTCTTATTTTGTGCAAGTGGAACAGGAATTTATGGCTCAATGGTCTCTGGAATGACCGGGGATTCGACCATCTTAATTTCTAAGTCCATTTTAGATTTCTTTACCTCAATGATTTTTGCCTGTCTGCTCGGACCGGTAGTTTCTTTTATTGCTATTCCGCAATTTATTATTTTTATGCTATTATATGTACTTGCAGGTGTTATTTATCCGCTAACAACACCGACAATGATTAATGACTTTAAGGCATGTGGTGGCGTGCTCTTGTTGGCGACAGGCTTTCGGATGATTAAGGTAAAGATGTTTCCAACGGCGGACATGATTCCTGCAATGATTATGGTTATGCCTGTGAGTGCGTTTTGGGTAAATGTGGTCATGCCAATCATTGCTCGCTAGGCATTAAAAGTAGGAGGAAGTAAATAATGAAAGTAATCTTTGTCAATGGCAGTAGCCATAGGGATGGAACAACAATGCAGCTAGTCAAAGAGATGCAGGATGTATTTGCAGCAGAACATATTGATACAGAAGTCATTCAGCTTGGCAACAAGGCAATGGAGGATTGTATTCAATGTGGGTATTGCTTTAAGCACAATCGCTGTGTGTTCAATGATGACGAGGTCAATCGTTTTGTGGAAAAGGCAAAGGATGCCGATGGCTTTGTATTTGCTACACCTGTGTACTATGCACATCCAAGTGGAAGAATTTTGTCATTTTTAGACCGTGTATTTTTTAGTGCACCAAAGGGAAAAAATAGCCCATTTGCATTTAAGCCAGGAGCATCAATTGCAGTCGCTAGACGAGGAGGAACTACAGCTTCATTTGATGTTTTGAATAAATACTTTGGAATTTCGCAGATGCCTGTGGCGGGTTCAACTTATTGGAATATTAGTCATGGCTATGAGGCCAGTGAGGCCAAGGAGGATGAAGAAGGAATGCAGACTATGCGAAATCTTGCCAGAAATATGATTTGGATGATGAGAAGTTTTGCACTTGCCAAGGAGCAGGGTATTCCATATCCTGAGACAGAGAAAAAAGTAATGACAAACTTTATTCGCTAGATTTGAAACGGGGAGAGTGTGACTCAAAATGAGTTACACCCTCCCATTATTTGTCAATGATTGTATTTTTAGAAGGCGGCTATTTGATTAATTCTTCGACTTCATGAATATCGACAAGTAATCCGCCACCAGAAGCCGCAATTTTGTCTCCAAAACGATAGCTTGGCACAGCGTCAAAGGCGAGGGTTTCCCAAACTCGTTTATTGTTGGCAACGACTTGGTTGGCATAGACATTTTCCTTGAGTGAAGAAGAGATATCAGAAGCATCTGCACCACAAAGAGAAGCAAATTCACACAAAAGTGCAGGGTCATCAATTCTTCTTTTTTCAACAAAATGTGCATGGTAGACAAGGTCATTGTACTTTGCAATATCCAGTCCCCTCTCCTGCAAGTAACAACCTACTTGTGCAGCAAGGTCAGAATGAATCGGTGCAGGTTCTGGCCTTGGATGTGCCTCACAAGGGATGTATTCTACTTTGGTATCTGGATATTTTTTTAAGAGTGAAGAAAGCTCCTGTAATCCCTTGTAACAATATGGGCAGGTATAATCAAAATATACTTCTAATTTTTTCATTGTTTTCTCCTTATCAAATTTATGGTCATAGTTACTAGCTTTATTATAACAGATCTTCTCTAACTAGCCAATATGTATCATTTGTGTTATCATAATAGAAGCATTTTTAATGATGAAGGAGAATGGATAATAGATGGAGAAGATTATTCTTACAGGAGATCGACCAACGGGAAGGCTTCATGTGGGGCATTATGTTGGCTCATTAAAGAGAAGAGTAGAATTGCAAATTCTGGTGAATATAAAAAGACAATGATTATGATTGCGGATGCACAGGCATTGACGGATAACTTTGATAATCCAGAGAAGGTTAGACAAAATATTATTGAAGTGGCACTCGACTATTTGAGTGTCGGCCTTGATCCAACGAAGTCAACCATTTTTATTCAATCGCAAATTGCTGAGCTCTGCGAATTGACTTTCTATTACATGGATTTAGTGACGGTATCAAGATTACAAAGAAATCCAACCGTAAAGGCCGAGATTATACAAAAAAATTTTGAGGCAAGTATCCCTGTTGGATTTTTTACCTATCCAATTAGTCAAGCCGCAGATATTACAGCGTTTAAGGCAACGACTGTTCCTGTGGGAGAAGATCAATTGCCGATGATTGAACAGACAAGAGAAATCGTAAGGAAGTTCAATGCTACCTATGATGAAGTTTTGGTGGAGCCAGAGGCATTGATTGCAACCAATAAGGCCTGCCTTCGTCTTCCTGGAATTGATGGAAAGGCAAAGATGAGTAAGTCCTTGGGAAATTGTATTTATCTTTCCGATACAGCAGATGAGGTTGCCGCAAAGATTAAGACCATGTACACAGATCCACTGCATGTTCAGGTTTCTGATCCAGGACATTTGGAAGGCAATACAGTATTTACTTATCTCGATGCATTTAGCAGAGAGGAGCATTTTGCACGTTATTTGCCAGATTATGCGAATTTGCAGGAATTAAAGGATCACTACACAAGGGGTGGACTTGGCGATGTCAAGGTAAAGAAATTTCTGACCGCGATTTGCAGGAGGAGCTTGAGCCAATCAGAAAACGCCGTGCAGAATATGAAAAAGATATTCCGGCGGTGTATGAGATTTTAAAGAAGGGCACAGAGGAAGCCAGAGCCATTGCGGCCCAAACCTTGAGTGAAGTAAAGAATGCGATGAGAATTAATTATTTCGATGATGCAGAATTGATTCGCTCTCAAGCTGAAAAATATAAGAGAGCAGAATAGGAGAGGATAGGATGAAAAAAATTACAAGTTTTACCATCGATCACAATAAGTTATTGCCAGGAGTTTATGTTTCAAGAAAGGATGCGGTTGGCAATCAAGTGGTGACCACCTTCGATCTTCGAATGACTAGACCAAATTTTGAGCCTGTAATGAATACGGCCGAGATGCACACCATTGAGCACTTGGGAGCAACCTATTTGAGAAATCACGAGACCTTTGGCGACAAGATTATTTATTTTGGACCAATGGGTTGCCGAACAGGATTCTATTTATTATTGGCTGGAGAGTATACTTCTTTGGATATTGTGCCACTTGTGCAAGAGATGTTTGAATTTGTGCGAGACTTTGAGGGAGAGGTTCCAGGGGCTTGTGCAAAGGACTGTGGAAACTTTAGAGATATGAACCTTCCGATGGCAAAGTACTTAGCAAAGAAATATTTGGATGAAGTGCTTGAAAATATGGATAACACAAGACTTATTTACCCAGAGTAGAGGAAGAAAAAATGAAGTTGATACATTATCAAGTGGAATTTAAGACCTACTTGGGTGTGCTCAGTCAAGATGAGGAGTGGGTATTTCCACTCTCGATGATGGGGATTGAGTACACGGAGATGGAAGAGCTCATTTGTCAAATCACAGATTCGCAATTGCAATTAATTGAACACAGTGCGACGAAGGATCCAGATAGCGTGATTGGAGCAGCCAGAGTTGAGGATATTCGAATCTTGCCACCGATTGAGTACCCAAGACAGGACATTATTTGCATAGGGAAAAATTACTTAGATCACGCAAAAGAGATGGCAAATTTTGAGGGAGAAGAATTTGAGATAGAAAGTTTAAAAAAGACCCTCCGATTTTTTTCTCCAAACGAGTAGAGCGAGTGACTGGGGATGGAGATGGAATTTTGGCTCATTCCGATATGACAAAGGAGCTTGACTATGAGAGTGAGTTGGCCATTATTATCAGAAAAGATGCTAGAAATATTGCACCTGAAGAAGTGAAAGATTATATTTTTGGCTATACGATTATCAATGATGTCAGTGCAAGAGATTTACAGGCTCGACATCATCAGTGGTTTTTTGCCAAGAGCTTAGATGGCTTTGCACCGATGGGGCCAGTTATATTGACTGTAGATAGCATTGATTATCCGCCACATTTGCAGGTGAAAAGCTATGTCAATGGAGAGTGCAGGCAGGATGACAACACAAAAAATTTCATTCATAGTATTGATGAGCTCGTTTCTTTGCTCAGTCAGGGAATGACCTTAAGTGCGGGAACTATCATTGCCACAGGTACGCCATCTGGTGTGGGAATGGGATTTAACCCACAAAAGTTTTTAGTTCCTGGCGATGAGGTAGTGTGTGAGATTGAGGGAATTGGAAAGATTAAAAATGTGGTTAGAGAATAGAAAAAAGGCCGTCTGTGTAGCGGTGGCAACAATCGTTGTCATCGCAGCAGGTGGCATTTTATGGTTTATGGGAAAAAATAGGCATCAAGAGGTAGAGACAGAGACCGTGGTAGAAAGTGTTGTAAGGACAACACAGGAGACAACACAATATGTTTCGCCCATTGATTTTGCTACACTCAAGCAGAAAAATAAAGATATTTTTGCCTATATTAAAATTCCTGGTACAAAGATTGATTATCCCATTGTGTGGAATGGGGACAACGAATATTACCTTCATCACGATTTAGATGGAAAAAAGACCCCCTACGGATCGATCTATATGGATATGGACGATCGTATTGACCTATCTTCTCGGCATAATATTTTTTATGGGCATCATATGAAAGATAAGACGATGTTTCAAAATATTGTGCTATTTAAGGACAAGGACTTTTTTGAAAAACATAGGGACATCTATATTTATACTCCACAAAAGGAGTATCATCTGAGAACGATCGCCTGTCTATATACAGATGCTGACGCATCAAAGAGGCGGACAGAATTTGCTAGTGATGAGGAGCTAAATCAATATGTTGATGAGATGACAAAGGGCTGTAGTTTTCGTGTGCTTCCACAGGGAAATATTGGCTCACTGTGGTCATTTATTACCTGTTCCTATGAGTTTGAAGATGCAAGAACTATTTTATATGCCTGTGAAGTATAAATTTAGAAAAATCTCATTAAAGTTTTAACAAACAAAAAAAAAGACTTTATTTGCTATTTTTTGTGCGATTTTACAAATAATATATTGAAATCTGCAAAAAAAATGGTAATATATAGAGTATATGAATAATAGAGGAAGGGGGAAATTGTGAATATTGGTTGTTTGATTTTGTCTGGGGGAAAGAGCACAAGAATGGGCAGAGAGAAGGCCATGCTGCACATTGGGGCGGTGCGATTCCTTGACAAGTTAGTCTATGAATTTTCAAGTTTTTCTGAAATTTTAATTTCTGTGGATAAGAAAGAACGTCATCCACAAATTCACTATCCAATGGTTGAGGATGTTTGGGAGAATGCTGGACCATTGGGTGGACTTTTGTCAGGGCTTTTAAAGACAAGGGCAGATGCACTATTTGTATTGCCATGTGATGTCCCACTCTTTTCAATGAGTTTGGCAAAAAAGTTAATGACAATGTTGAGTGAAGATGTGGACTGTGTGATTTCAAAGACGGAAGATGGGCGGTGGCAGCCATTTTGTGGGATATATAAAAAATCCTGTATCCCTGTGCTAGAGGAAGCCATTGCCTGTGGACAATTGAAGATGATGAACTCTGTGGAAAAACTTCGGCATCGAGTTTTTTTTGCTGGAGAGGAGTCTTGGCGCTATCAAAATGTCAATACGCCAGCAGACTATCAAACCTTGCATCAACCACAGCATATCATTGCCATTTCAGGCTATAAAAACTCAGGAAAGACAACATTAATTGAACATTTGATTCCACTACTTCTAGAGAGAGGGATTCGAGTGATGACAGTAAAACATGACGGTCACAGCTATATACCGGATGTACCTGGAACAGACAGTTATCGATTTTTTATGGCAGGAGCAAAGACTTCGCTTATTTTTGATAGTGAGAAGTTTTCAGTGACAACAAGAGAAGGGCTAAGCAGACAAAATTTAGCAACATTTGCTCGGGATGTGGATTTAATCTTATTGGAAGGTTTTAAATGGACGAATTATAAAAAGATTGAAGTCGTGCGAAGAGCGACAGAAAGAGAGCCAATTGCACAACTGACCAATCGCCTGGCCTTTGTGAGCGATTGGTCGAAGGAAGAGCTCTCTGCAAAAGAGGAGGAGGTGTTTTTACCGAATGATATAGAGTCAATAGCTGACTTTATCACAAGGGAATATAAGATGGGACATTTGGAAGAAGAGGATATCAAACTATGATAGCGACGACAAAAGAGGCGTGGGAGCGTCTAGATCAAATACAATCCAATTTATGGGTGGAGGAAGTTGCACTTGAGAAAGCTTTTGGTAGAATTCTTGCTACCGATGTGGTGGCAGAAATGAGCGTACCTTCTTTTCGGCGCAGTCCCTATGATGGCTATGCATTGCGATCAGAGGACACCGTGGGGGCCACAAAAGAAAAGCCGGTGGTATTAAAGGTCAATGAGGTTGTGGCGGCAGGAGAAGTGCCAAATTTTCAAGTAAAATCTGGCACAGCAACAAGAATTATGACAGGTGCAAAACTTCCAGAGGGTGCAGATGCCATTATTATGTATGAAAAGACGGAATTTACAGAGACGGAAGTGAAAATTTTTTCACCCGTTTTGCCAGGCAATATTATAGAAATTGGTGAAGATGTCCGCAAAGGAAGTGTTCTATTAGAGAAGGGAACAAAACTTAGTGAGGGTGGCGTGGCCTTGATTGCGGGTCAGGGAAAGACAAGTGTTTTGGTGTATAGAAAGCCACGTGTGGCCATCTTATGCACAGGAGCAGAACTTGTGCCAGTGGGTGAAAAAATCAAAGATGGAAAAATTTATAATACCAATGGGTATTTAATTGCGGGCTATATGCAAAGATTTGGTTTAGAACCCGTCTACTATGGTGTGGTGGTTGACAGACCACAAATCATTGAGGAGAACATCAAAGGCTTTGAGAGAATGTGATCTAGTGGTAACAACGGGTGGAGTATCCGCTGGAGATTATGACTTTTTGCCATCCGTACTTGATCATATGGGAGCAGAAGTCTTATTTCACGGGTTGGATTTTAAGCCAGGGGGCGTGATTACCTGTGGTCGATATCAAAATAAAACCATTTTTTGTCTCTCTGGAAATCCTGGTTCGGCAGCAACTTCGCTATTGTGGGTGTGTAGTCCCTATTTAAAGAGGATTAGTGGCCTTTCAAATTATGGTTTTGAGATTGGATTTGCCAAAATGAGAACAGAATATCCAAAGTCTAGTCGAGGAAATCGCATATTAAAGGGAAAATTGGTACTTGGTGATGGAGAAGTTGATTTTGAGTTATTAAATAACCAACAGAATGGATCTGTATCTTCGATGGAATCTTGTTCTGTCTTGGCAAAAATCCCGGCAGGAAGTGATAGGGTTGCTATTGGCGATAAGGTAAAAGTCTATCAGTTTTAATATTTTTTAGGGAGGAATATAGTATGATGTTTTCACCACAAGAAGTTGCTCAAAATTATGTAGGTCTTGGAAAGAAAAAGGCAAATATTCCAGTGGATCGGATGTTGGTGTTGGCCATTTTGGCAGGTGTGTTTATTGGCATTGGAGGAATTTCTTCCACAACAGCTTCCGTGTCGGTGAGTGCACCATCACTTGCAAAGCTCGTTGCAGGTGTGGTATTTCCAGGCGGATTGGCAATGGTGTTAGTTGCTGGAAGTGAGCTATTTACCGGAAATTGTCTGCTGTCCATTGCTTTATTAGAAAAAGAGATTCGTCTGGCACAGATGCTTCGTGCGTGGGCGATTGTCTATATTGGAAATTTTATTGGCGGAATTTTGGTTTCCGCTATAGTGATGCTCACTGGACAGCCAAAGCTATTTAATGGGGCATTGGCAACCAGTATTATTAGTACAGCAGTTGGAAAGACAAGTTTAAGCTTTACAGAGGCCTTGTTTAGAGGTATTGCTTGCAATATTTTGGTTTGCTTAGCTGTTTGGATGGCAGCGGCAGCAAAGGATGTTGTAGGAAAGATTGTAGGATTGTTTTTCCCAATTATGATTTTTATTATTTGTGGCTATGAGCACAGTGTAGCTAATATGTATTATTTAAGTGCGGGATTAATGGCGAAGGCAAATCCAAAGTACTTGGAGGCAGCAGTTGAGGCAGGTGTGAAGGTTGACAAATTAAATATAGGAACCATCTTTACGGCAAATCTTATTCCAGTGACCATTGGAAATATTATTGGCGGTGCATTTTGCGTCGGTGCCGTATATTGGTTTCTCTATGTGCGAAAGACAAATAATAAATAGAAGTAAGAAAAGTGGAGGAAAAGAATGAGCAAACTATATCTTGCAGATCCAAATAGTTATGATGTAAAAATTGGTAAGATCAAGAGACATTTTGCCCATAAGGTAGATGTGTATCCGCCAGGAAGTTGTCCATTGACATTGCAATTGTCATTTTTAAGGACTTCAGCGGGACAGACTTGTGGAAAATGTGTCCCTTGTCGAGATGGTCTTCCGTTGGTGGCCAGATTATTGCAGAAGGTGGTCGATGGCGCAGCGACACAGAAGACGCTTGACAATATTAAAATGATGGCAACAATGATTCGAGATTCTTCGGATTGTGCTATTGGATGGAATGCAGCAGATGAGGTACTCAAGGGACTGGATTTATTTGCAGATGAGTACCAAAATCATATTAAATTTCATAAGTGTGAGGAGAGCATTGCACAGAAGGTACCATGTATTTCGCTCTGCCCAGCACATATTGATATTCCAGGCTATATTGCATTGATTGGTGAGGGAGATTATGCAGGCGCTGTCAACATGGTTCGCAGAGACAATCCATTTCCAACGGCCTGTGGAATGGTGTGTGAGCATCCATGCGAGGAGAGATGTCGAAGAAAAATGTTGGAGTCTCCAATTAATATCCGTGGTCTAAAGAAATTTGCAGTTGACCAGATGCGTGCGGATAAAGTAAAGACACCAAAGCCAAATCCATCGACAGGAAAAAAGGTGGCCATTATTGGTGGAGGACCTGCAGGAATGACCTGTGCCTATTTCTTGGCCTTGATGGGACATAAGGCCGTAGTTTATGAAAGTCATGACAAGCTCGGTGGCATGCTTCGCTACGGAATTCCAAATTATCGTTTCCCGAAGGACCGCCTAGATGAGGATATCAATGCGATTTTGGGTGCAGGAGATGTGGAAGTTGTTTATAACACCAATGTAGGAAAAGATATACCGATTGCAAAAGTACAAAAAGAACATGATGCAATGTTTGTTGCCATTGGCGCTCAGGTGGGAAAGACATTGCGTATGCCAGGTGCAGATGCACAAAATGTATTTTCAGCAGTGGAGATGCTCGATGATATTGGAAATGGTCACATGCCAGATTACACTGGAAAGACAGTCATTGTGATTGGTGGAGGAAATGTTGCCATGGATGCGGCAAGAAGTGCCGTTCGCTGCGGAGCCAAGGAAGTAAGCTGTGTCTACAGAAGGCGACAAAAGGATATGACGGCACTTAATACAGAGATTGAATCGGCAATTATGGAAGGTGTCGTTTTGGTGACATTGCAATCCCCAGTAGAAATCACAAAGCACAAGGATGGCACTTGTAGTGGTCTCACCACTCAGCCACAGAAGATTTCAACCTACAGGGGTGGTCGACCAGGTGTAGTTGATGCAGCTAAGCCGACACAGCATTTTGATGCCGATGTGATTTTGATTGCTGTTGGGCAGGATATTGTCTCTGCACCATTTGAGGAATTTGGCATGAAGGCAGAGCACAATATCTTTGTGGCAGGCTTAGATACAGAAGTTGAGAATATGCCAGGTATCTATGTCGGTGGAGATTGTGCAACAGGACCATCTACCGTAATTCGTGCAATTGCAGCAGGTAAAGTTGCTGCCCATAATATTGATGAATATCTAGGATATCATCATAAATTACACTGTGAGGCTGTATCACCAGAGCCAAAGGAAAACATCCGTACGCTCATCGGAAGAACAGAGATTGGCGAGAGACCAGCCTTTGAGAGAAAAAAAGATTTTGAATGTGTGGAAGAGGAAATGACCTATGAAGAGGCCATGCAGGAATGTAGTCGATGCTTGCGCTGTGACCACTTCGGTTGCGGTGCAATGGAAGGAGGAACGGATATATGATAAATGTAACAATTGATGGAAAAATGTTACAGGTAGATGAAAATCAAACGATCTTAGATGCCTGTAAACAAAATGCCATCCATATTCCTACATTGTGCTATCTGGAGAAGATCAATATGATTGGCTCATGTCGACTTTGTGTGGTCGAAATTGAGGGATTGAATAAGTTGGTAACTTCGTGTAACACAAATGTCAAGGAAGGCATGGTGATCAAGACTCATACAGAAAGAGTAGAGGAAGCAAGAAAGAATACCTTACATCTATTGATGGCTGAGCACAAGACCAATTGTTTTAAGTGTGTGAAAAATGGTGCCTGTGAATTGCAAAATGCATCGAGGGAGCATGGAGTGGATGTGCCAAACTTCCAACCATCTCATTATGATGTTCAGCATGCCCCATTTGATGCTCATCCATTTTTGTCCTATGATCCAGGTCTTTGCATCCAATGCCAAAGATGTATCAGTACTTGTGCAAGTGCAGTTGGTCGACACGCCCTTTCGCTGGAAAGAAATGCAGCCAGAGTGTATGTGAAGGTTCCATTTGGAGAGAATTGGAAGGATACCAATTGTGAGTCCTGTGGAAACTGTGCACAGGCTTGTCCGACAGGGGCCATTGTCATCAAGAGAAGAAAAGACTACAGAGATTGGGAGATCAAAAAAGTTTTGACTACCTGTCCACATTGCGGAACGGGATGCCAGATGGAAGTCTATGTCAAAGATGGAAAAATCGTTGATATTATGGGTGCTGATGGTCCTTCCAATAATAAGTTGTTGTGTGTCAAGGGAAGAAGTGGTTCCATTGATTTTATCGATCATGAGTCAAGGATTCGCCATCCACTGATTAAAAATAGGGAAACAGGAGAGTTTGAAAAGGCCACATGGGATGAGGCACTTGACCTGGTTGCATCAAAATTTAAATCGATTAAAGAAAATTATGGAGGTGAGGCACTGGCTGGTTTTGCTTGTTCTCGCTCAACCAATGAGGATATCTATATGCTTCAAAAGATGGTGAGAGCGGCGTTTCATAGCAATAACGTAGATAATTGTGCCCGTGTTTGACATGCACCTACTGTTGCCGGGTTGGCAACTTCGTTAGGTTCAGGTGCAATGACGAAATACCATTGCAGATATTACACAGGATTCGGATGTGATTATGCTTGTGGGTGCAAATCCAGAACATGCCCATCCAGTCATTGGAATGCAAATTCGACAGGCAGTACAAAATGGAACAAAACTCATTGTTGTTGATCCACGAGATATTGATTTGAGCAAGCAGGCAGATATTCACCTGAAGCTTAGACCAGGTACGAATGTTGCCTTTGCGAATGGAATGATGCACATCTTTATCGAGGAAGACTTGATTGATCACGAATTCATCGAAAAGAGAACAGAAGGATTTGAAGCAGTCAAAGAGGCTGTAAAGGAATACACCCCAGAGAGGGTGGCAAAAATTTGTAATATTGATGCTGATCAATTGCGAGAAGCTGCAAGAATGTATGCAAAGGCAAAGGCTGCTCCAGTATTGTATTGTTTGGGTGTGACAGAGCATCACACAGGTACACAGGGTGTTCTTTCTCTCTCCAATATGGTAATGATGGTCGGCAAATTTGGAAAACCAGGTTGCGGACTTAATCCTTTGAGAGGACAGAATAATGTGCAAGGTGCCTGTGATATGGGTGCAGATCCAAAGCAATTTCCAGGATATCAAAATTTGGATATTCCAGAGGTTATGGAAAAATTTGAAAAATCTTGGGGTGTTGAATTAAATCATAATATCGGAACAAAGGCAACCGAATGTTTCCACAAGATGCTCACAGGAGATATTCGAGGACTCTTGATCTTTGGTGAGGATCCAATGCGAACAGATCCAAATACAAAGCATGTACTAAAGGCACTTTCTGCCCTTGATTTCTTGGTTGTTGATGAGCTCTTTATGACGGAGACAGCAAAACTTGCCGATGTTATTTTGCCGGGGCGCTCGTTTGCCGAAAAAGAGGGAACATTTACCAATACAGAACGACGTGTTCAGCGTGTGAGAAAAGCCATTGATGTTAAAGGCGATACTCGACTTGACACATGGATTTTTACTGAGTTAATGAATCGCATGGGCTATCCACAGCCACATTTGACATCCGCACAGATTATGGACGAAATTGCATCGGTTACTCCAAGTTTTGCAGGAATGAGCCATGAGCGGTTAGATAGCGATGAAGTTGCTGGTCGTGGACTTCAATGGCCATGTCGAGGAAAGGATCAGCCAGGTACACCAATTTCTGCATGTTGGAAAAATTTGCCAGAGGAAAGGGTAAATTTATTCCAACAGAATATGTGCCATCCATGGAGCAACCAGATGAGGATTATCCAATGATTATGATGACGGGAAGAATTCTCTATCACTACAATGCTATGGCGATGACAGACAAGGTAGAGGGATTAAATGAAATTGCACCGGAATCATTTATCGAGTTAAACACAGAGGATGCTAAGAAACTTGGCATTACCGATAGGGATATGGTCAATGTTTCTTCTCGAAGAGGAAAAAAATTCAGGCAAGGGCACATGTGTCAGAGAAGACCAATCCTGGCGAGTGCTGGATGCCGTTCCACTATGTTGGTGGTGCAAACTGGCTCACCAATGATGCACTCGATGCCATTTCAAAGACGCCAGAGTATAAGGTTTGTACCGTGCGTGTGGAGAAAAATGATTGCCAATGACTATGTTCCAGGAAAGCAGGTAGTCTATGCAAGATAATATAGGAATTAGTTGGAATGCTGATTGCTATGAAAAAAATGTTTGTATGAAGGAAGAAAAAGCAACTTGTGCCAGAACTAGAATACAATTTATTTGTCAATGACGAATATATAAAGACATTTTATTGTTCGCCTTGGAACATTGATGATTTGGTCTATGGTGATTTATATCTTCATGGGCAAATTGAGATGGCCGATGATGTGAAGACCTTGACCATCGACGATGATGCCAGGGAAATCTATGTTCGCACAAGGGGAGATATTTTTGCCAGAGCAAATCCATTTACAAGTGGCGATGTGATTCCAGCAAAGAAGAGAGCAGTGAAAAAGAGTACAAGCACATTGAAGGTTTGTCCAGAAGATGTGTATCAATTAGTAAAAAAACTCAATGATGCTTCTGTAAAGTTTAAACTTACCGGAGGTGTACACAGTGCAATGCTCTCCGATGGCAAAGAGATACTCTATATGCGAGAGGATGTTGGACGTCACAATGCAATGGAAAAATTGCTTGGTGCGGTGCTAAGAAATGGTGTGGACACAAAGGAGATGATCATTGTCTTTAGTGGACGAATTGCTGCAGAGATTTTAGAAAAGGTAGCGATTATCGGTGCAGCAATGGTTATTGCTGTGTCAGCACCGACAGATGCAGCCAGTAAGATTGCAGAGCACTATGGGATGACATTGATTGGTTTTGCCAGAGGGGAAAGCTTTAATGTCTATACCAATCCTCAAAGAGTAGGTATCAAGAAATAGAATTTTAAAAATAAAGAGTTCTCGCTTGCTAAAGATTAGTGAGCGAGAACTTTTCTTGTAAAAAAATGGGGGATGGCCGTGAATAAAATTGGCATTGTCGTGATGGCCAGTGGTTGGTCTAGGCGATTTGGAGAAAATAAATTATTGGCAAATTTTCAGGGGAGAGCTTTAATTTCTTATATTTTGGATACCGTTTGTGACAAAGAAGTACGAGAATCAGGGCTTTTTGATCGTCCAATGGTAGTGACAAGATACCAAAAGATAGAAGAGATGGCAATGAAGTATACTGTTGATGTGGTTGCCGTGGATGCCTGCTTTCAGACACAGTCGGATACCATAAAAGTTGCCTTGCACAGTGAGAAATCTCAAGATTGGAGTGGTGTGCTTTTTATTACCGCAGATCAGCCCCTGCTTTTGCCAAGTTCTATTGTAGAAATGGGGAAAAAATTTATGGAGCACAGAGACTATATTATTCGCTTGGCAACAAGAGAGGGATTGGGCATCGCCCCCAATCTCTTTCCGATAAGTTATCGAAATAGCTTGTCTGCCCTTACAGGAGACAAAGGCGGTGGAGCATTAGTAAAGAATGCACAAAAGATTTTCCTTGTTCGAGCAAAATCCAATTGGGAATTTATTGACATTGACACCAAAGAAGAACTTATTCAATTAGAAAATGATCTAAAAAACTTCCAAAATATGTCGGAATCGAAAGGTGTTTTTTGAATTCAAAAATCATTTCTTTTGTTTTATCTTTGCAGATGAGATCCATTTGGTTGACAAAGACTTGATCGCAGAGTCTTTCACATTCTAAAACCGTGGCAACCATAGAGGGAGTGATCATCCCTTCACTATTCAGGAAAATTCCCTTTGATCTTAAAATTTCTTGAAATAGGGGAAGGCGATGGCAGACTTGATCTGCTCTTTGAAAAAATCCGGAGGCCCCGACAATGCCAATAGTCTGCGCATTTTTTGTGGGTATTACAGGTTCATAATCCGCATGAGCCTTGAGGGGAAGTCGCTTAGATCCATCAGCTTCGACAAGAATATAGTCAAAGTAGGGAAGAAGAAGGGAGAGTTCAATCGAAGGGGCAGAGAGCTTTTCTTCTTTTTTATCTGTATTACATTCCCCTAGTACGATAATGTCCTGCTCTTTTTGATGTTGAAAAGCGGAAAGAATTTCAGATAAATTTTTCCGATAGGTATTTATGATCGGATAATTTTCTATGGAAAGGATATGGGTTGTTGTGGTCAGAAGAACCCGCCCTTTTGGTCTTAGTTCTTTGGCTAATATCGCCATGGCCGTGGTTTTTCCACCACTGCCAATCAATGAAGTAATTCCTCTTTGGATATGAAAGAGTTTTGAAAATAACATCGTTCCTCCTCTCTTTGCGATCTTGCTGTGCATAGTGCTTGAAACTTCTATGTAGCTAGTATAACAAGTTTGTAGGATTTTTTCAGCAGGGAGAATAAAAAAAGGTGGTATAATAAGACAGTTATAGTATAGCAAGTAAGAGGAGAAAGGTGTATTTTCATGTTAGTTTATATTCGTGGAGCGGGAGATTTGGCAAGTGGCATTGGTGTTCGTCTACACAATGCAGGACTTAGAGTAGTGATGAGTGATTTAGAGGTTCCTACGGCTGTTCGCCGCTCAGTCAGTTTCTCAGAGGCGATTCGTCTTGGAAGAATGGAAGTGGAAGGCGTAGAAGCTGTACTTGCTAGGGATATTTTGGAGGCACAAGAGATTATTGACAGGGGACAGATTCCTGTGTTGGTTGATTCAACTGGAAAAGTTGTGCGACAGATGAAACCGGATGTCGAGATTGATGCCATTGTGGCCAAGAAAAATTTGGGCACAAAGATCAGCGATGCCAGTGTGGTCATTGGAGTTGGTCCTGGGTTTTGTGCGGGAAAGGATTGCCATGCAGTGATTGAGTCAATGAGAGGGCATACCCTTGGGCGGGCAATTTATGAGGGAAGTGCCATTGAAAATACAGGTATTCCTGGAAATATTGCAGGATTTACTGTGGAGAGAGTGTTTCGTGCACCAAAAGCAGGCAAATTTTGTGGAAAGAAAACTTTTGGCGATCTGGTCAAAAGGGGAGAAGTTGTAGCATTTGTTGATCAGCTTCCCATTGTGGCCAGCATTGATGGAATGATTCGAGGAATGTTGCAGGATGGCGTTGAAGTCTTTGAAGGAATGAAATGTGGAGATATTGATCCAAGGGGAGAACAAGCAAATTATACAATGTGCTCAGACAAGGCCTTTGCAATTGCTGGTGGAGTGCTTGAGGCCATTGTAAAGATGAAGGTTTCATAGAAAAATAGAGAAATAATTTTGGTTCATAGGGAGATTTTTCGTGAGAAAGTCACTCTATGAGCTTTTTATTTGGGCATCAACATATAAAATTATTAAATAAATTATAGTAAATATTTAAATATTCAATAAATATATCCAAAATATAATAAATAATGTATAATAATTAAAAAATAAAAAAGAAAGGGAAAAAGATGAAAATCACAAAAATTGATGTGATGCAGGTGGACTGTGGTTCAGCAAGCAATGCAGCATTTCGCCCTGTAGTTTGTCGAATATATACAGATAGTGGCATCTATGGAGATGGTGAGGCAGCCATTGCCTATGCCAAGGGATCGACGGCAGCATTTGGCATGGTGCAGGATCTGTCCAGTTTGGTGATGGGAATGGATCCGCTTGACAATGAACTTATTTGGGAAAAGATGTATAAGGCATCTTTTTGGGGACAAAATGGTGGACCAATTGTCTTTGCTGGAATGTCAGCCATTGACATTGCCCTGTGGGATATCAAGGGAAAGTACTACAATACACCAGTGTATAAACTTCTAGGTGGAAAGGTCAATTCATCACTTCGCTGTTATGCGAGTCAACTGCAATTTGGCTGGTGCGAAGACAAATGTCAGCACTGACAACAGAGGATTATGTTCAATATGCCAAAATGGCTGTTGATGATGGCTATGATGCCATAAAAATTGATTTTTTAACTTTTGACACCAGTGGAAGGCGATTTCGATTTGATGAAACAAATAGTAAAGTCAGTGATAAAACTCTGTTGTTGGCTGTTGAGCGAATTAAGGCAGTGCGTGAAGCCGTGGGAGAAGATGTTGATCTTTTGGTTGAAGTACATGCGGTGCTCGATTTACAAGGAGCAATAAAATTTGCCAAGATGATTGAGCCCTATCATATTCTCTATATGGAAGAGCCGACAACACCTGATCCAAATCTCACGAAAAAATTGTATGAAAAAATTTCTATTCCTATTGCTCATGGGGAGAGAATATATAGTCGATGGCAGTATATGCCATATTTTCAGGATGGTTCTTTGGCATTGATTCAGCCAGATATTGGAAATTGCGGAGGAATTACGGAGGCAAAAAAGATTTGTGACCTTGCTCATATCTTTGATGTTGGTGTGCAAATGCATGTCTGTGCAAGCCCGCTTTCTACGGCCGCAGCACTTCAATTAGAAACAGCAATTTCAAATTTTACGATTCATGAGCATCATGTTTATAATTTACATCCCTATCTAAAACAATTATGTATTTATGACCATCAGCCTGTCCATGGTGAGTACACAGTGCCAGAACTTCCAGGTCTTGGCAATGAGTTGTCAGAGTACTGCTTTTTGCACAGCAAGCGAGTGACGATAGAGTAGGCAGATAGAGGGGATTGTATTGATGAAATTTGATTGGGGATATTTTTTTGAGGTATTGCCACAGGTTGCTTCAAAATTAAATGTGACATTGACGCTTACACTCTGTGCAGCAGTGTTTTCTTTACTATTGGGGTTGATGCTTGGCTTAATTAGCTATCACAAAGTTGTGGGACTCAATTTAATTCTAAAGGTTTGGGTTTCCTTTATGCGTGGTACACCTGCAGTGGCACAGCTATTTTTCTTTTATTATGGACTGGCTAATGTCAGCTCATTGATTTTAAATATGTCACCTGTTGTCAGTGTGGCAGTGATTATGAGTTTGAATATGAGTGCGTTTATCTCAGAGACAGTTCGAGGAGCCTTGATGTCTGTGGATAATGGACAGAGGGAGGCGGCCATTGCCTTTGGAATGAGTAATTGGCAGTTGACTTATCGCATTGTTATTCCGCAGGCATTTCGAGTGGCCTTGCCAGCATTATTTAATGACTTAATTAATTTATTTAAGTTATCGTCTCTGGCTTTATGGTCGGTGTCCGAGATGTGATGGGTGAGGCAAAGGTTGCTGGTGCAGGAAGTTTTAAATTTTTTGAAATCTATGCCTGCGTCATTGTAATTTATTGGATTATTACATTGATTCTCATGGGCATTCAAAAGATTTTAGAGAAGAAATGTGAAAAGATGTATTAAAAAATAGATCAAAGGAGAGAAAAGATGAAGTTAAGAAATGTTATGGCACTTGCCTTGGTGGCAGTATTGGGATTAAGTGGTTGTGGAGCAAAGGCAGAAAAGGCGACACAGAGCACAGAGAGTAAGGCAGCAGATGCAGCTAGTACAAAAGTGATTCGTGTGGGAACAACAGGGAAAAATGAGCCATATTCATTGATTTCTAGTGATAATAAGTGGACGGGAATTGAGGCAGAGCTGTGGGATGAAGTGGGAAAGCGCACAGGATATAAGATTGAAATGGTGCAGATTCCTGATATGTCAGCATTGTTTGGAGAGCTGGGAAGTGACCGCATTGATGTGGCAGCCAATTGTTGGGCAATTACACAAAAACGACTGGATACCTATCTGGCATCTGATCCAATTTATGCGGATGCACAGGTTATTGCAGTAAAGGACGATTCTAGCTATAAGACAGTAGATGATCTCAATGGCAAAAAGATTGGAGTTACTGCTGGACAGGCAGCACAGGTAACTATTGAGGAGATGGCTAAGGATCATCACTGGAATGTCATCACCTATGAAGATACCAATGCTGGTCTTCAGGACTTAGCACTTGGAAGAGTGGATGCTTATGCCCATACAGTGACAACAATTAAGAAGACAGAGGCTGGTCAGGGATTAAAGTTTAGAATGCTTGATCAGAAACTCTTTGGCAATAATGTTGGTTGGTTTCCAGAACAATGAAAAAGGACAGGAATTGAGAAAGGAAATGAATCAACAGATTGCAGATATGCAAAAAGATGGAACAATTTCAAAAATTGTAACAAAATGGTTCAATGAGGATGCAACAAAGCTTATTAGTGATGATTACTTAAAGGCAAATCGCTAATGCAGATCGGACAGTAGAATGAGTATATTGAGCAAAAAAGAAGAAATCATTCGCATTGAAAAACTTTCAAAGACCTTTGATGGAAAGAGCTATGTATTAAAGGACATTGATTTGAGTATCTATAAGAATGAAGTTGTTGCGATTATTGGTCCTTCTGGGACTGGAAAATCCACCCTACTCAGATGCCTCAATTATTTGGAAACACCAACAAGTGGCAAAGTGATGGTCAATGGAATTTCAGTCGATGCCAAGACACATACAAAAAGTCAGGTTGCACAATTAAGAAAGCAATCGGCTATGGTTTTTCAAAACTATAATTTATTTAAGAATAAGACAGCACTGGAAATGTCATGGAACCACTCTTAATAGTACAAAAAAAGAGTAGGGCAGAGGCAAGAGGGATTGCACTGGCACAACTTGAGAAAGTGGGAATGCTTGAGCACAAGGATAAATATCCTTCTCATATGTCGGGCGGACAGCAACAGCGTATTGGTATCGCAAGAGCATTGGCCGTTCGTCCAAGCGTTCTCCTTTTGGATGAGCCAACCTCGGCACTTGACCCTGAACTTGTTATGGAAGTGCTTTCGATTATTCAAAAGCTGGCCAGGGAAGAAATCACCATGGTGCTAGTGACACATGAAATTGCCTTTGCAAAAGATGTCGCAAGTAGAATCCTATTTTTGGATGATGCTAAAGTGGCAGCAGATGGATCACCAGAGGAAATTCTCGTACATCCAATTCTTCCAAGGCTACAACAGTTTTTGCGCAGAAGTTTGGAAGTGATCAGCAAATAAACAGAAGGAGTTTGGATAGAAGTAAAAACAAGGGGGAGTCGCAAAAGATTTGTGACTCCCCAAAATAAATAAGGTTTATGTTGACTGTCTACAGCCATTCCTTGTAGCGATGAACATAGACCTTTTTTATAACTGTGGCAAGTACCATGTAGAGCAAAATACATGGAATCAGATAGATAAAATAAGAAAGTGGCAGTGCCACAAATCCCAATAACTTGCCAAGCAGTGTAAAAGGAATGATGGTAACGACAAAAATTCCAAAGAAATTTAATAATGTCAGTGGTGCAGAAGCATGACTTTGTAAAAATGGCAACTTTACGGTTCGAATCATATGGATGACAAGAGATTGACTCCACATAGATTCCACAAACCAGCCAGCTTGGAACATCGAAATATAGGTTTCTTTCATATGGGCAAGTTCAGCACCTTGAAAATGGTTGGTAAGGTGATGATAAGGAATGCCATGGCTGACAAAGTGTGGGCAGAAAATAAAGTACATAAAGGCATAGGTTGCAAAGTCAAAGATGGAACTTGTCGGTCCAATCCAAACCATAAATTTGCCAATGCTAGAGGCATCCCAATTCTTTGGCAGCTTGATAAACTCTTCGTCCACGTTGTCCCATGGAATGGCCGTACAACATAAAGTCATAAATTAAGTTTAAGAGAATTAAGTGCATGCTTTCCATTGGAAGGAAAGGGAAGGAGTGCGGAGGCTGCAAGCACGGAAAACATATTTCCGAAGTTGGATGAAGCGGTCATCTTGATGTACTTGATCATGTTGGCGTAGGTCTTTCGTCCCTCGACAATGCCAGACTCAAGCACCATTAAATTCTTTTCAAGCAAAACAATATCTGCAGATTCCTTGGCAACATCGACGGCAGTATCCACAGAGATGCCAATATCTGCAGCCTTCATTGCAGAGGCATCATTGATGCCATCACCCATAAAGCCAACAGTGTGTCCATTTTCTCTGAGAACAGAGACAACTCTTGATTTTTGATTTGGTGTGAGCTTGGCAAAAACTTCCGTTGTCTCTGCTGCCTTTCCAAGTTCTTTGTCATCCATTTGCTCAATATCTGCACCGAGTAGCATATTGTTGACTTCAAGTCCCACAGTTTTACAGATTGTTCTGGTTACCTTCTCATTGTCGCCAGTAAGAATTTTTGTCCTTACACCGTGGTCTTTGAGTGCTTGGATGGCATCGGCGGTGGATTCCTTTGGTGGATCTAAAAATGCCAAATAGCCCATGAGAATCATATTGTACTCATCGTCTATGGTACAACTTTCCTTTGCTGTGTCTTTTCTTGCGATGGCAAGAACTCGAAATCCCTTGTCGTTTAGAGAGTCCACTGTTTCTAAAATATGCTCGCGAAGTTTTTGGGTAATGGGTTGGACTTCCCCATTGTATTCGGCAAGGGAACAAACCAAGAGCATCTCCTCCACGGCCCCCTTGGTTACCATTTGAATCTTTCCGGATTTTTTTTGAACAACCGTCGTCAATCTTCGGCGAGTAAAATCAAATGGAATCTCATCGATTTTGATATAATTTTCAGAAAGGTCAAGGAGTTGTTTATCTTGAGCCTCTTCTTCCTCTGTTCTTTGAATAATGGCGAGATCCATTAAATTCTTATATCCTGTCTGGAAGTAACTATTGAGATAAGCATAGCGAAGGACGCGGGAGTCCTCATCTCCACTGGTATTTAAGTGATACTCTAATACAACCTTATCTTGAGTCAAGGTTCCTGTTTTGTCCGTACATAAAATATCAATTGCTCCAAAGTTCTGGATGGAATTTAAGTTTTTTACAATGGTTTTCTTTTTGCTCATAGAGACAGCACCCTTTGCAAGACAGGTGGTTACAATCATTGGGAGCATTTCAGGTGTTAATCCCACTGCAATGGAAATGGCAAATAAAAATGCAGAAACCCAATTTCCCTTCGTAAAGCCATTGATGACAAATACAAGGGGAACCATAATGAGCATAAAGCGAATCAACACCCAGGAAACAGCATTGACCCCTTTGGTAAAGTTTGTCTCCACAGATTCTTTGGCTACTGCGGAGGTCATAGAGCCAAAGAGTGTGTGGTCTCCGACAGAAATCACAAGACCTGTGGCACTTCCAGAAATAACATTACTTCCCATAAAGGCAATGTCAGAATAGTCAGTGATGGTTTCTTTCGTCTCTTGACAATTTTTTGGTGATTTTTCAAGGGGTTCACTCTCCCCACTTAAACTTGACTGTGTGACAAAGAAGTCGTTGGCTTTTAGGATTCGAAGGTCGGCAGGAATCATATCTCCCGTTGCAAGGTGAACAATATCTCCGACGACAACCTCATCGAGAGGAATTTCAATGTGACTTTGATCCTTTCTAGTGACAGTGCAAGTAGTTGTAATCATCGCCAATAATTTTTCAGCAGCATTTCCACTTCGGCTCTCTTGAATAAAGCGGAGTGCACCAGATAAAAAGACCATGGTAAGAATAATGATCACTGTGACCGGATTAAAGTCCTTTTTTGTATTGCCAAATAGAGACAGCAAGGGAAAAATAATATCTGTTGTAGTGGATACAATGGCCAAGCAAAAAAGTACCACAGTGAAGGGATTAATAAAGGCCTCGGCCAATTTTTTAAAGAGAGGTTTCTTCTTTTCTTTGGTCACTTTATTTGTGCCATATTTTTCTCTGTTGTTTTCAACTTCTTCCTCAGTCAGTCCTTGAAGTGTCACATCGAGATGCTTTTGGATTTCTTCAATTGAGTGTGTTGCCATAAATTGAATGTTTTCTCTTTTGGTCATTCTTTATGTTGCCACTCAAATCCAAGTTTGTTTAGAATTTGAGTGGTCTCTCCTTTCTTCTCATATTCAAATTCTGCGATTTCCCGTCAGCATCCATACGATCACCTCCTTTGTTCATTTGCACATATTTGAGCATAAAAAAAGCTGTCGCAAACTGCGACAGCTTGGCAACAAGTTATCGCACTGCGATAACCTCAATTTCAACCAAGGCACCCTTTGGAAGAGCTGCGGCCTCAAATGCGGCACGTGCTGGGTAAGGGGCTGGGAAAAACTCGCCATATACTTCATTCATTGCAGTAAAGTTTGCAATGTCAGAAAGAAGTACAGTGGTCTTTACGACATTAGAAAAGTCAAGACCTGCTGCCTTTAAAATTTCTCCAATATTAGTGAGCGACTGACGAGTCTGCTCTTTGATATCATTAGAAATAAACTCACCAGTTGCTGGAACAATTGGAATTTGACCAGAAACATAGACTGTACCATTTGCTTCGATGGCCTGTGAATATGGTCCAATAGCAGATGGTGCATTTTCTGTTTTAATTTCTGACTTCATAAATAATTCCTCCATAATAATATACTGCAAGTAATATGTGCAAACCTGCTAATGATTTTAGGATACAACAATTTCATTGATTTTTCAACACTTAAGATTATATATAGAATGTGATTTTTTTATTGTACATAGTAAAAAACATTTAATTTACTGTTTACAAAATATCATTTCAATGAGAAAATGAAGCAATAGAACTATCACAGGTCTATACTAACCAATGCAGGGCTTATCAAGAGCCTATAATAACCGAAAGGATTTTAGTTATGAACAGGGAAAATAGTTTGATTTTTCAGTTGGATGGAGTTCCGAAATTTTCAGAGGCATTTCCATTGGCATTGCAGCATGTGGTTGCAATGATTGTAGGCTGTGTTACACCTGCGATTATTATTTCGACTGCAGCTAAAATTGCTCCAGCAGACAAGGTGCTTATGATTCAATCAGCACTTGTGGTTGCAGGGTTGTCGACGCTACTTCAGCTCTTTGGGCTGGGTGCAGGCAAGTTTCGATTTGGTTCAAGGCTCCCCGTGATTATGGGCATCAGTTTTGCCTATGTGCCATCAATGGAAGCGATTGCTAAGGTACATGGCATAGGTGCTATTCTTGGAGCACAGATTGTGGGCGGTGTGATTGCACTAATTGTTGGCTTATTTATTAAGCAAATTCAAAAGTTTTTCCCACCTCTGATTACAGGAACGGTTGTATTTACCATTGGTCTATCCTTATACCCGACTGCGGTCAATTATATGGCAGGTGGAAAAAATGCAAAGGATTATGGTGCACCGATTCATTGGATTATTGCACTGATTACGCTGGCCACGGTGACGATATTAAATCACTTTGCCAAGGGATTTTTAAAGCTGGCCTCCATCCTCATTGGAATTATTGTGGGCTATATTGTGTCGCTATGTTTTGGTATGGTCAATTTTTCGGCGATAGCAGATGCATCTTGGGTTGCGATTCCAAATCCTGTGCACTTTGGATTGCAATTTGACCTGCCATCCTGTGTTGCCATGGGACTTTTGTTTGCCATTAATTCCATCCAGGCAATTGGAGATATGACGGCAACAACGAGCGGATCAATGGATCGCCTTCCAAGTGAAGATGAGCTTCGTGGTGGAATTTTGGGCTATGGATTCACCAATATCATTGGTGCATTGCTCGGTGGACTTCCTACGGCGACATTCTCACAAAATGTTGGTATTGTCACCACAACAAAGGTTGTCAACCGCTGTGTGCTTGGCTTGGCAGCAATTTTGATTTTGATTTCGGGATTGGTGCCAAAGATTTCTGCGATTTTGACCACCATTCCTCAGGCAGTGCTTGGAGGAGCAACGATCTCTGTATTTGCTTCCATTGCAATGACGGGTATGCGTTTGATCAATACAGAAGAGATGAATTATCGAGCAACTTCGATTGTTGGTTTGTCTGTTGCACTGGGAATGGGAATTTCTCAGGCACAGGAGGCACTAGCAACATTTCCGGAGTGGGTAACGATAATTTTTGGAAAGAGCCCGGTTGTTGTGACAACCGTCAGTGCCATTATCTTGAATATTATTTTGCCAAAGACAAAGAAGGCGAAGTAATAGGATAAGTTGTCTATATGATTAGACTAGACAGTAAAAATAATTAGAAAGAATCACTACATTATTTGTGGTGGTTCTTTTTTTGAAATGATTGACAGAAAAAATGTATATATGTATAATAAAAAAAAGGGATAAAGTATAAAAATTATACAAAGAAAGGGGAGTTGAGAATGAAAAAGCAACAGATTTTGCTGTTGGGAATCATTGCCTTGATATCAACGGGTTGCATCACAGTAAAAGTAGATACCAAGGGATCTACAGAAGAGACAAGTACAACGACAACAACGACAACAACGACAACGACAGCAAACAGTGCAGTTCAGAGTCAACAGCAGACAGCAGCTGCACAGACCGTTGTTCAGGTGGTGCAAGCACCAGCACAGGCCAATTCATCAGGAAACTATATTTTGCCATATAGCGATTCCATGTATTATAGTGCAAGTGATTTTGCAGGATGGGACAAGCAGAGTATTCGCTATGCACTCAATGAAATCTATGCACGGCATGGCAGAAAATTTGATTCTGAGGATTTACGCAATTATTTTTCTGCACAATCTTGGTACTATGGAAGTATTGAACCAAAGAATTTTAGTGAATCTGTACTCAATCAGTATGAGAAAAAGAATATAGAATTATTATCCTCACTGTCATCTGGGGCTTCCAGTAAAAATGTGGCCTCAACCACTGCTGCGGCAACTGGAATTCAGCCATTTGCAGATGGAGTGTATATTTTGCCATATACTGACTCCATGTACTATAGTAAGAGCGATTTTGCAGGATGGGATAAGCAGACCATTCGCTATGCACTCAATGAAATCTATGCGAGACATGGCAGAAGATTTAAATCAAGTGATTTACAAGATTATTTTTCTGCACAACCTTGGTATTCAGGAACGGTGTCTTCAGACGATTTTAATGAATCTGTGCTCAATAAGTATGAAAAGAAAAATATTGAGCTGTTGTCTTCACTAAAATAGAAAATGAATAAAAAACTTCGACCATATATACGAAATTTCGTTATATATGGTCTTTTTATGATTTTGCAGTTGTCTTATTTGGGAAAAATGAGTAAAATAATAGTTAGACTTTAAAATATAGCCAGGGAGAATAATATATGAAAATTATTGTTACAGGTGGCGCAGGTTTCATTGGTGGAAATTTTGTGCACTACATGGTAAACACTTACCCGGAAGATATGATTGTAAATTTGGATCTATTGACCTATGCGGGAAATTTAGAAACGCTAAAGCCGGTGGAGAATAAGCCAAATTATAAGTTTGTCAGAGGAGATATTGCAGACAGAGAGTTTATCTTTAAACTCTTTGAAGAAGAGAAGCCAGATGTGGTTGTCAACTTCGCAGCAGAAAGTCATGTGGATAGATCCATTGTTGACCCAGAGGCCTTTGTGAGGACGAATGTGGCAGGAACAACAACACTTCTTGACGCATGCAGAACCTTTGGCATTCAAAGATATCATCAAGTATCTACGGATGAAGTCTATGGAGATCTTCCGCTAGATCGTCCAGATCTATTCTTTACAGAGGAGACACCACTGCACACTTCTAGTCCATATTCTTCGTCAAAGGCAAGTGCAGATTTATTTGTTCTTGCTTATCATAGAACTTATGGCTTGCCAGTGACGATCTCAAGGTGTTCCAATAATTATGGACCATACCACTTCCCAGAGAAGCTAATTCCATTGATGATTAGCCGAGCGTTGGCGAATGAGGATCTTCCTGTATATGGAAAGGGCGAAAATGTCAGAGATTGGCTCTATGTCACAGATCATTGTAAGGCGATTGATTTGATTTTGCGAAAGGGAAGAGTTGGTGAGGTCTATAACATTGGTGGACATAATGAGAGAACAAACCTTGAAGTGGTGAAGACAATCTTAAAGGCCCTCAATAAGCCAGAGAGTTTGATTAAGTATGTCACAGACCGACCAGGACATGACAGAAGATATGCCATTGATCCGACAAAGATGGAGACAGAGCTTGGTTGGAAGCCAGAGTACACATTTGACACAGGAATTGTAAAGACCATTCAGTGGTATTTGGACAATGAACAGTGGTGGAAGAATATCTTGAGTGGAGAGTACACCAGCTATTTGATAAGATGTATGGAGATAAGTTATAATGAAAGTATTGGTAACCGGTGCAAGAGGGCAGCTCGGCAGCGATTTGATGGCAGAACTTGAGAGAAGAAAGATAGAGGCCATTGGAGTTGATGTTGCTGAGATGGATATTACAGATGCCAATGCCTGTGATCGAGTCATCAAGGAAGAAAACCAAAGAGGAAAGATTGATGCGATCATTCACTGCGCAGCATATACTGCAGTGGATCGGGCAGAGGATGAACCAGAGCTTGTGCGAAAGATCAATGCCATAGGAACTGAAAATATCGCAAAGGTTTGTGAAGAACTAGATATTGCGTTGATGTATATTAGCACAGACTATGTATTTAATGGCGAGGGCACAAGTCCTTGGCAGCCAGATAATCAGAGAGCACCACTCAATGTGTATGGACAGATGAAGTATGAGGGTGAACTTGCAGTAGAAAAGTATTGCAAGAAATTCTTTATTGTCCGTATTTCATGGGTGTTTGGCCTACATGGCAATAACTTTATTAAGACGATGCTTCGTCTTGGCAAGGAGAGGGGAGCAGTCAGTGTAGTAGATGATCAAATTGGATCACCGACCTACACGCCAGATTTATCTGTTTTATTGAGTGATATGATTGTGACAGATAAGTATGGCCGATACCATGCAACCAATGAAGGGTTGTGCTCGTGGTATGAATTTGCCTGTGAGATCTTTAAGCAAGCGGGGATGAGTGAAGTAAAGGTGACGCCAGTGGACTCGAGTGCGTTCCCCGTGAAGGCAAAGAGGCCACATAATAGCCGTATGGATAAGAGCAAGCTTAGCCAAAACGGTTTTGCATTGATGCCGACATGGCAGGATGCACTACACAGATATCTATTAGAGTTGAAGAGTGAAGGGAGTTTATAATGGGAAAGTATTTTGGAACAGACGGTTTTCGTGGAGAAGCAAATGTCACATTGACAGTGGAGCATGCCTATAAGGTGGGAAGATTTATTGGATGGTACTATGGACAAAGTCCAAAGCAGGATAAGTGTAAGATTATCATTGGAAAAGATACCAGAAGATCCAGTTATATGTTTGAGAACGCTTTGGCTGCGGGGCTCACTGCGTCAGGAGCAGATGCCTATCTATTGCATGTGACAACAACACCAAGTGTATCCTATGTGGTGCGCACAGAGGATTTTGATTGCGGAATTATGATTAGTGCAAGTCACAATCCATACTATGATAATGGGATTAAGATTATTAATGGCAATGGTGAGAAGTTGGAGGAGAGCGTAATCGAGAAAATCGAGGCTTACTTAGACGGCTGCGGAGATGATGTTCCATTTGCTGTGGATGAAAAGATTGGTAGAACGGTGGATCACTCAGCTGGTAGAAACCGCTATATTGGATTTTTGATTTCCCTAGCAACTCGCTCCTTTAAGAAAAAGAAGGTGGCACTCGATTGTGCCAATGGTTCAGCATCAGCCATTGCAAAAAATGTCTTTGATGCCCTTGGTGCAGAGACGCATGTCATCAACAATGTGCCAGATGGATTTAATATTAATACAGACTGTGGTTCCACACATATTGAGCATTTGTGCGAATATGTAAAAAAAGAAGGCTGTGACGTCGGATTTGCCTATGATGGCGATGCCGACCGCTGCCTAGCTGTCGATGAAAATGGAAATGTGGTCGATGGCGATGGAATTTTATATGTGTGTGGAAAGTATATGAAGGAAAATTCCACATTGCTACACAACACGGTGGTCACTACGGTGATGTCAAACTTTGGTCTCTATAAGGCCTTTGACAGAGATGGCATCGCCTATGAAAAGACACAGGTGGGCGATAAGTATGTCTATGAAAATATGTCTGCCAATGGTCATTGCCTCGGCGGAGAGCAGTCAGGACATATTATCTTTTCAAAGAATGCGACTACAGGAGATGGCATCTTGACTTCTCTAAAAATTATGGAAGTTATGCTGGAGAAGAAGGAGACTTTAGGTAAGCTTGTGTCGGAGTACAAGGTATTCCCACAGGTGTTAAAGAATATTCGTGTGACGGATAAGGAAGAGGCTCAAAATGATGTCGAAGTAAAAAAGGCTGTGGATGCAGTGGCGATAGAGCTTGGCAATGATGGAAGAATTTTAGTTAGAGCCAGTGGAACAGAACCATTAGTTCGTGTGATGGTGGAGGCAAAAAGCACAGACATTTGCGAAAATTGCACGAATCAGGTCATCGAGGTGATGAGAAAAAGAGGGTTTGTTATTGAATAGAGATAAGTTTTAAGGAGGATAGATAATGAAGCATATTGAAAAATACAGGAGAGTTCCCGTGGTAAAATTCCCAGAGAGAACTTGGCCTGATAAGGAAATTATGAAGGCACCCATTTGGTGCTCTGTAGATCTTAGAGATGGCAATCAGGCCTTGATTGAGCCAATGGTTGTGGAAGAAAAGATTGAGATGTTTAACCTCCTGATTAAACTTGGATTTAAGGAGATTGAAATTGGATTTCCTGCGGCGTCACAGATTGAGTTTGACTTTTTGCGTCAGCTAGTGGATCGAAAGCTAATTCCTGATGATGTGCAAGTTCAGGTGCTCACCCAGTGCAGGGAGCATTTGATTAAGAGAACCTTTGAGGCCATCAAGGGAATTAAAAAGACCGTGGTTCATATTTACAATTCGACCTCTACACTGCAAAGAGATGTGGTCTTTGGAAAGACCAAGGAAGAAATTAAGCAGATTGCAGTCGATGGTGTGGAGATGGTCAAAAAGTATCAAAAGGACCATGACGGGGAGATTATTTTGGAGTATTCCCCAGAGAGCTTTATGGGAACAGAATTAGACTATGCACTTGAAATTTGTACCGCAGTACAGGATGCTTGGGGGGCGACGCCAGAAAAGAAGATCATTATTAATCTTCCAAATACGGTGGAGATGAATACACCAAATGTCTATGCCGATCAGATTGAGTGGATGAATACCCACTTTAAGAATAGAGATTCCATTATTTTAAGTATTCACCCACACAACGACAGAGGAACAGGGGTTGCAGCGACAGAGCTTGCCCTCTTAGCGGGTGTGGATCGTGTGGAAGGTACCCTCTTTGGCAATGGAGAGCGAACAGGAAATGTGGATATCTTAAATGTGGCCTATAATATGTTCTCTCAGGGTATTGACCCAAATCTTGAATTAAATAATATTCGTGAGATTGTGGATGTCTATGAGCGCTGCACAAAGATGAAGATTGATCCTCGCCATCCATATGCAGGACAGTTAGTGTTTACCGCATTTTCGGGATCTCATCAGGATGCAATCAACAAGGGAATGCATGCGATGCGAGAGAGAAATCAGGACTACTGGGAAGTGCCATACCTTCCAATCGATCCGAGCGACATTGGAAGAGAGTACGAGCCTGTGGTTAGAATTAATTCTCAGTCAGGAAAGGGTGGCGTAGCCTTTGTTATGGATACTTTCTATGGCTTCCAGTTGCCAAAGGGTATGCACAAGGAGTTTGCTGATGTCATTCAAAAGATGAGTGAGGCACAGGGAGAGGTTTCACCTGAGCAAATCTACAAGGAGTTTGAGAAAGGACTATCTTGAGCGAAAAGAGCCTGTTCACTTTATCAAATGCCATATCACAGATACAGAAGTGGATGAAGGTGAGTTTGCTACCTTAGTTCAGGTGGAGTATAAGATGCATGGTGTGGAGAAGCATTTTGAAGGTGTGGGCAATGGCCCAATTGATGCTGAGCGCACAGGCTTAGAAAAGGAACTTGGTATTGAAATCAAGATCTTGGATTACAGTGAGCATGCACTTCGGTCTGGTTCAAATGCACAGGCAGCTTCTTACATCCATATGTTAGATGTCAAGAGTGGAAAGACGACTTATGGTGTCGGTGTTTCAGGAAATATTACGAAGGCGTCTATTCGAGGCATTTTCTCAGCAGTAAATAGATTATTCTACTAGAAGGAAAATAGTGGACCTGACAAAGGGGAGAAGTCCTTTTTTGTCAGGTCTAATTATCATACGAGGGAAAGATGAATATTGTATATGTATCAAATGAAAATTATGTTCGACATCTTGCAGTGAGTGTCGTCTCTCTCCTAGAAAACAATGAAGCAGAGGAAGAAATCAAAATTTATGTAATTTCGACAGGAATCAGTGAGTTGTCAAAGACGAAATTGAATAAATTGGTTCATAGTTATCAAAGAGAAATTGAAATTTTGAATTTGGCTGATTTAAAGGACCGCTTCGATTATCCAATTGATACGGGCAAATTTGATATCAGTATTATGGGTAGACTCTTTGTCGGGGAGCTCTTGCCAGAAGAGGTAGAAAGAGTGCTCTATCTAGATTGTGACACAGTGGTCTGCAAGAATTTACACAAGCTCTATACAATGGATTTGGACGGAAAGATTTTGGGAGCGGCAATGGAGCCGACCATCAATCCAGAAATTCGGGAAGATGCAGGCATTGCGATGGATGCACCTTATTTTAATTCGGGAGTATTGCTGATTGACTTGAAAAAGTGGAGGCAGAAGAATGCAAGAAATCGAGTGCTATACTATCACGAGACCATTGAGCGAAGAAGTCTATTCAGTGACCAAGATGCCATCAATGGTGCACTTCGTTGGGAGATTAAAATTATTGATCCGCAATATAATTTCTTTTCAAATTATCGCTATTGGAAGTACGAGGAATTGGTCAAGATGTCAAAGGTGTATCGCCTAATTCCAAAGAAAATGTATGAGAGGGCGATGAAACATCCTAGTATAGTGCATTTTGCAGGGGATGAGCGACCATGGCTTGTGGGAAATCGAAATTACTATCGAAAGGTCTATCAAAAGTATAAGAAATTGACACCTTGGGCAGACCGAAAGGATATTCCAGGAAAGCGAATGTATATGTATGCCTATCATGGAATGAATGTGTTGACCTTAATTAGTCCATGGGCAAGGCGACAGATTTCGACATGGTATATTCAGGGACAGATAAAGAAGAAGGGAAATTAAATGCAGGTAGCGGCAATTGTTGTAAATTATAATGATGTGGAGACAACATTGGCACAGATTGAACGATTGGAAGCATTGCCCTCTATTGCGAAAGTGATTGTTGTGGACAATAATTCAAGTGATGATTCAAGAGTTCGATTAAAGGCGAGAGCTTGCGAGCGAGTGATCTTTATTCAGGCGAAAAGAAATGGTGGCTATGGCTATGGCAACAATATCGGACTTTACTATGCTCATGAAAATCATTTTGATATGGCATTGATTGCCAATCCAGATACCTATATTTCTGAAGATGTGCTAAAAAAGATGTGTGTAATTTTGAAAAAAAATAAAAAGTTAGCACTAATTGCACCAAAAATGAATTTGCCAGGGGTTGAGAACCGACCAGGAAGCAAGGAAAATATTGTACATGGAGCACCTGCATTTCCCATTCGACCTTGGCTATTTGATTTATTGGAGGCAGGACCAATCACAAGGAGGGTATTTCGAAAGATTTTGCACTATCCTTCATCTTATTTGAGGGGAAACATGGTGTGTATGTGGATGCATTGCCAGGCTCTTTGTTACTTGTCAAAGTTGATGCGGTGTTAAAAAGTGGTGGCTATGATGAGAATGTATTTCTCTATGAGGAGGAGACCATTCTTGGAAAGCGTCTAAAAGATCATGGCTATCGCTCGATGCTCTATCTCGATGGCAGTTATTTGCACAGGCATTCTGTGAGCATCAGTAAATCATTTGGAAAGAATGGAAAGCGACAGAAAATTCGCAAGCAGAGCACGCTCTACTACTATGAAAAATATTTACATATTCCAAAGTGGCAGAGGTTATTGTCTGTGTTATTTTTTAAGGTAGTCGATTTGGAAACAATGGTACTGGATTTTGTGGAGGATATAAAGTGGTAACCATACTTTTGGCAACATTTAATGGAGAGAGATATCTTGCCCAACAATTAGAATCTATTCTTGAGCAGGATGAACAGAATATTACTATTGAGATTTGTGATGATGGCTCTGTGGATGGAACAGTAGAGATCATTAAAAAATTTCAAGAACTCTATCCAGAAAAAGTAAAGTGGATGGAAAAAGAAAAGCCATCAAAGAGTGCAAAAGAAAACTTTTTTTATATGCTCTCAAAAGCAAAGGACAGCGACTTGCCCTATGTGATGTTGGCAGATCAGGATGATTTGTGGTTGCCCAATAAAGTGTCCACAATGTTTGGGCGAATGAAGAAGATGGAAGAACGCTATGGCAGTGAGATGCCCATTTTAGTTCATGCCAACCTGGTACTTACGGATGAAAATCTCAATATTACACATTCGAATATGGCTGAGTTTATGGGGCAATTGCCACATCAAAAGAGTCTTCGCTATCGACTGGTTGAAAACACAGTGACGGGCAATTCGATGATGATCAATGGGGCATTACTTCGTGCCTATCAAGAACCGATGGATTGTGTGATGCACGATTGGTGGCTGGCCTTAGTGGCTGCTGCCATTGGGCGAGTGTCCTATATTGAGGAACCACTCACATTGTATCGTCAGCATGCGACCAATGCGATGGGAGCTAAAAAGCCACTCTCTTGGGATTTGTTGAGCACTTATCTCGATCAAAGGAAGGTGTATCAAAGGAATTATCAATTCATGTTTGCACAGGCAAGGTCATTGCTTCAAATTTATGGCAAGAGAATGCCAGAGAAAAAGAAAGAGATTGTAGAGGAGTTTGTTCGCCTAGAAGGTTTGGGTAGAATAGAAAAGATACAGAGCATTCTGCACCATCGTTTTTTTAAGAGCAAACCCATACTGACCATTGGGCAGATGCTCAATATATAGTGGAGAACTTATGAATAAAAAGTTGCAAGTGGACTCTTTTGGAAATTATTGGAAAATGGTGGATCACAGGCCGTGCAATTTGTAGTTTCTGTCATTTTGGCTAGACTTTTGTCTCCGAGGGAATATACCGTCATTGCCATTATTATGATTTTTACTACGATTGCCAATGTGCTCGTGCAAAATGGATTTGCAACCGCCCTTATTCAGAGGAAGGATGCCGATGGGGTTGATTTTTCTTCCGTCTTTTTTTTGAATTTATGTTCTTCCCTTGTGGTCTATATTTTCATGTTTTTGCTGTCGCCTGTGATTGCCCGGTTTTATCATCAACCACAGATGGTCAAAATTTTTCGAGTGATGAGTGTGATTGTCTTTCCAGGGGCAATTATTTCCGTACAAAATGCCTATGTGGCAAAGAAGATGGAGTTTCGAAGCCTATTTATTTCGACATTGTTTGCGGCCATCTTTTCAGGAGGCGTCAGCATCTTTATGGCGATGAAGGGAATGGGCGTGTGGGCCTTAGTTTGGCAGCAGATTGTGTACTATGTGGTCTTGATGATGGTTTTATTTGTGACCATTGACTGGTTGCCAAGTTTTGTCTGTGATTTTGAAAGACTGGGCGAGATGTTTCAATTTGGTTGGAAACTTCTTGTGTGCATCCTTGATTGATACCATTTTTAATAATTTGCAGGGGCTGGTGATGGGAAGGGTATATTCTGATGATGTGCTTGGCAATTACAATCGAGGTGAACAATTTCCCAAATTGATTGTCACCAATTTGGGTGCAGCAATGCAATCTGTACTTTTGCCTGTGATGGCAGAAAGGCAGGATGAAAGATTGCGGGTGAAGTCAATGCTCAGAAAATCTATTACATTGAGCTCGTATATTGTTCTTCCCATGATGGCGGGAATGGCGGCAGTGGCGGATACATTGATTGCCGTCTTGTTGGGACCAAAGTGGAGTGGTTCGGTCATCTTTTTGCAATTGATGTGTGCAAGCTATGCCTTTGGCCAATTCATATTGCAAACTTACAGGCACTCAATGCGGTGGGAAAGAGCGATATGTTTTTAAAATTGGAAATCATTAAAAAGGCATTGAGTTTGGTGGTTTTGGTGATTGGCATTTCCTATGGGGCAGTGGCCTTGATTGCACTAAAGGCAGTGGCTGATTTTTTGTGCACTTTTATCAATGCCTGGCCAAATAAAAAGATATTGCACTACAGCATTTGGGAGCAGTGGAGAGATATTATGTCCTCCGTGGTCATTTCTCTTTTGATGGGAATGGCCGTCTATGCCAGTGGAAGGATTTTTTCTTTCGGTGTGATTCGCCTAGGAATTCAAATTTTTGTGGGTATTGTGGTCTATATTTTGTTGTCAATGTGGACAAAAAATGAAAGTTTCCTTCTTTTGGTGGAAACAATGAGGAAAGGAAAAGGAAGCAGTGAATAAAAAACCTGTTTTGGTGACAAGAGCGACATTGCCGCCAATGGAAGAATTTATAGAGATGTTAAAACCGATATGGGATAGTGCCTGGCTGACCAATATGGGAGACTATCATAAGCGACTGGAAAGGGAACTTTCGCAATATATGGATGTGTCCAATCTGATTCTTTTTACCAATGGGCATTTGGCACTGGAATTACTCATACAGGCAATGAAGTTGACAGGGGGAGGTCATTACCACGCCATTTAGCTTTGCATCGACAACACATGCCATTGTAAGAAATAATTTAACTCCTGTGTTTTGCGATATCAATCCACAGGACTACACCATCGATGTGGATAAAATTGAGTCACTCATCACCGAAAAGACCTCGGCGATTTTGCCCGTCCATGTATATGGAAATCTTTGCGATGTCGAACGCATCGAGGAAATTGCCAATCGACATCACCTCAAGGTGATTTATGACGCAGCCCATACCTTTGGAGAATTTTATCGAGGAAAGAGTGTTGCTCGCTTTGGAGATGCCAGTATGTTTAGTTTTCATGCCACCAAAGTCTACAACACCATTGAGGGCGGAGCAGTGGCGACCAAAGATATGGACTTGAAGAAGGAATTAAATTACTTAAAAAACTTTGGCATTGCCGATACAGAGACCGTCGAGTGGGTCGGAAGTAATGCCAAGATGAATGAATTTCAGGCAGCCATGGGACTATGTAATCTTAAGTATGTGGACAAGATGATTGCAAAGAGAAAGACATTGGCAATGCAATACATTGAACGGCTTGGAAAAGTTGCGGGACTAAGACTCAATCACTACAGAGAGGACATTCAATACAATTACGCCTATATGCCAATGCTTGTAGATGAGACAGTTTGTGGATGCAATCGAGATGATCTCTATGATGCTTTAGCTAGGGAAGAAATTTATGCAAGGAAATATTTTTATCCATGTATCAATTCCTATGATTGCTATCGGGGCGTATTTGATCCAGAGGCAACGCCAATTGCACAAAAAATTTCAAGGCAGATTTTGACACTTCCGATTTATCCAGAACTTTCTCTGGAGACGGTAGATGAAATTTGTGATATTATTTTGCACAGATTGGAGGTAGTATGATTGTATTGATTACAGCCATTGGCTCATTTTCTTCCTCTGATGTTCTTCGTGCCTGCAAAGAGAGAGGAATTTACATTGTTGGAACAGATATTTATCCGAAAACTTGGCTCTCTGAAGGGGGAAATGTCGATGCCTTCTACCAAGTGCCAAGATTTGATGCGGGCGATGCTTATCTTTTTGCACTGAAGGAAATCATAGAAAGAGAAAAAGTAGATGCCATCCTTCCATTGACTGATGCAGAAATTGATATTTTAAATGAGCATCGAAGTGAGCTCGGAGCAAAACTGTTACTTTCGGATCAAGAGGTAATTAAGGTCGCAAGGGATAAGGAAAAGACAAAGGAAGTTGTCGATAGAGTCATTGTGGGGGAGACACAATTTTTGACCATTCCCACCCATCCATTTTCTGGAGATGAAGAATTGCCCTTGATTGTCAAGCCAAAAAATGGAAGAAGCAGTCAGGGACTCTACCGCATCAAGACAGAGAAGGAGCGACAGTGGTTGGTCGAAAATATATTGGATAGAGAGAACATCATTGCCCAACCAATGATGGATGGTGATGTGGTGACCGTCGATGTGGTTGTGGGAAAAGATGGACATGCAGCAGCTCTTCCGAGGAAGGAATTGTTGCGCACATACAATGGAGCAGGTCTTTCGGTAAAAGTCTTTCGTGACAGGAACTTAGAAAAAGTAAGTATTTCCATTGCAAAGGCACTGGGGGTGTTGGGCTGTGTCAACATGGAGTGGATTGTCGATAGAGAAAATACATACCACTTCTTGGAATGCAATCCAAGATTTTCAGGTGGCATTGCCTTTTCTAATAAGGCAGGATTTGATATGAGTGGGGCACATCTATCTGTATTTTTAGACAATCAGGAAATTCCAGACAATCAGGTAAAACCTTGCTCTCTGGTAAAAAAGTATATTGAAGTGTGCACAGAGGGAGAAAATGATGAATGTGATGGTTAGCATCTGTGTTGTGACCTATCAACATGCAAAATATATTCGGCAGGCACTCGATAGTTTTTTGGCACAAAAATGTGATTTTGACTTTGAAATTTTGATTCATGATGATGCCTCTACGGATGGTGCAGCGGATATTATCGCAGAGTATGAACAGCGCTATCCCGATAAGATTCGGGCAATTTTACAAAAAGAAAATCAATATTCTCAGGGGATAACCAATATTTCGGGGGCATTTAATTTTCCAAGGGCAAGGGGAAAGTATATTGCCCTTTGTGATGGAGATGACTATTGGTGTGATGAAAATAAGTTGGCCATACAGGTCGCCTATATGGAAAAACATTTGGATTGTATGCTCTGCGTGCATTCGGCCAAGGTAGTCAATGACAATGGAGACTTTATTGACAGAAATTTAATGCGTCCCTATCAGAAAAACACAGTGTTAAGCCCCAAGCAGGTCCTTGACAAAAAGGGAGCCTTTGCCTTTGGTTCAATGCTCTTGAGAAAAGAAGTGGTTGAGGATTTACCTCGCTACTATGTGGATTGTCCAGTGGGCGATCGACCTCTTGAGCTGATGGCCATTGAAAGAGGGAATGTTTATTACATTGACCGCCCAATGAGTGCCTATCGCTTTAATGGTGCGGGCTCTTGGACGAGCAGTATGAAATCGGGCGACTATCAAAGAAAACAAGAGGTTTATGCACGCCAAATGAGTAAGATGTACAAAGAATTTGATCAAAAGACAAATTGCCGATTTCATAGAGAGGCAGTTTTGGCAGCACATCGACTGTTCTTTTTGACCAGAGTCAATTTGCGCGACTTTACAAGCATCTATCAGCCAAAGTATCGAAGATTTTATCGAGAACTTCCGAGGCGGGAGCGTTTTTTTATTGCTTTGAATATCGACTTCCCACTTTGTATCGTTTGATGCAGAATTGGTCCCATAAAATGAGGAATAGTCATGGATAATCAATTAGAAAGAAAAAATATGCTCTGGAATATGATTGGCAGTATGCTCTATGCCCTCACCAGTATGACACTGGGCATTGTGGTCACTCGCTTAGTGGGTGATGTTGAAGGCGGGATTTTTTTATTTGCCTTTTCTACTCTGGGGCAGCAGCTCTATATTATTTCCTACTTTGGAATGCGACCGATACAGGTCACCGATATGAAACCCGTGCACACCTTTGGGAATTATCGGCGGTTTCGCTATATCAGTGCCATAGTTGCTTTGCTAGCTGGATTTGGCTACACTCTTGTTTTTGCAAGAAATTTTCATTCAATGGTGATCTGGATTGCCTTGATTTTGTACAAGGTCATTGATGGTATTGCCGATTGCTATGAGTCAGAGTTTCAAAGGCAGGGAAAATTATATATCACAGGGCAGAGTCTCTGTGCAAGAACGCTATTTTCCATTGCCATCTTTTTGATTGTATTGGCTGTGACCAAAAACTTGACCATTGCTTGTATAGCCTTTGTACCTGCCCTCTTGATTGGTCTTTGGATTTTTGCCATTCGCCCGTTAAGAAAAATCAATGAAGTGCAATGGCAGTGCATTCGAGGAAGTGTCAGGACACTCTTTCGCACCAGTGTGTGGCTGTTTGTCTCTGCATTTTTGGACTTCTATGTCTTTGCGGCGGCAAAATATGCAGTCAATGATTACCTTGGCGAGCAGGCAAACACCTATTTTTCTACGATTTTTATTCCGACCTCCGTCATCAATATGATGGCAGGGTTTGTCATTCGCCCAGTGTTGACGAAGCTTTCCCTCTATTTTGCAGAAAAAAGAAGGAAAGAATTTCGACAATTAGTGCTAAAAATTGCAGGATTGATTTTGGGATTGACCGTATTTTCTATGGGAGCAGCGGCCGTTCTTGGCATTCCTGTTCTTTCAATTCTTCTGGGAAGTGCAGGAAAAAATCTTGCTCCCTATACAGTGGCATTGGTGCTGGTAATTTTAGGTGGTGGATTCTATGCCATCTTAAATTTGATGTACTATGTGCTGGTAATTTTTAAGGCGGAGCGAGCCATCTTTGGCATCTATGTCCTTGGTTGTGTGTTAGCCTATGTTGTCTGCAATACATTGGTTAAAAGTTATGCCATCAATGGAGCTGCCATTTCCTATTGCCTAGTGATGGGGGCCATGATGCTGATGTTTATTGCGGTGGCTATATTTTTTGAAAGAAAGAGGAACAAGTCATGAAATGTGTAGATGTAATTATTCCTACCTATAAGCCAGATCAAAAATTTTTTCAACTGTTACATCGTTTAGACAGACAGAGCTTGCCACCACAAAAGATAATTGTGATCAATACAGGGAAGGAATTTTTTGATGAGGAGGCAGTGGATGCCCTCCATTTGCAAACGCCAGTGGAGATGCATCACATCGAGGTCGATGAATTTGACCACGGTCAGACAAGAAATCAAGCGGTAAAATACAGCCATGCACCGTATTTTATTTGTATGACACAGGATGCCCTTCCAGCCAATCAAAAGTTAATTAAACACTTGCTTGCACCAATGGGTGAAGAAGTAAAATTAGTGTACGCACGCCAAGTACCAAACCAAGATGCGGGGCATATTGAGCGCTACACTAGGCAATATAATTATCCAAAGAAAAGCCAGATAAAGTCAGAGAAGACAAAAGCGGTATATGGAATCAAAAATTATTTTGCCTCCAATGTCTGTGCCGCCTATGAGAGAGAAAGTTTTGTGGAGATTGGCGGGTTTGTGCCAAAGACCATTCTCAATGAGGATATGCTCTATGCAGCCGCCTTGATGAAGAAAGGAAAAAAGGTCTGTTATTGTGCAGATGCCGTTGTATTTCATTCCCATGAATATTCGGGCTTGCGTCAATTTTCTAGAAATTTTGATATTGCGGTTTCACAAGTGCAATACAAAGATATTTTTGCTGGGCTAAAGAGCGAAAAAGAAGGTATTCGCCTTGTGCTAGAAACAGCAAAGCATCTATTTAAGATTGGTCAGGCAAAGGAAATTCCTCGCTTAGTCTACATCAGTGGCTGTAAGTATCTTGGATTTTTTATGGGAAAGCACTATGAGAAGTTGCCGAAGTGGTTGGTAAAAAAATGCAGTTCAAATAAAAAATATTGGGAGAAAAAAAGATGTCTGATATTTTGGTGATTATCCCTGCCTTTTAATGAGGAAGCCAATATTGAGCAAGTTGTTGAAAAATTTGATTATCCATCACTCGGAGCTTGACTATGTGATTGTCAACGACGGCTCTACCGATGCCACAGCAAAGATTTGCAGGGATAAAAACTACAACATGATTGATTTGCCCATTAATTTGGGACTGGCAGGGGCATTTCAGACGGGGATGCGCTATGCCTATCAGAAAAATTATCGCTATGCTGTGCAATTTGATGGCGATGGTCAGCACCGCCCAGAATATATTCTGCCAATGAAAGAAAAGATGGATGAGGGATATGACATTGTCATTGCTTCTCGCTTTGCCAAGGAGAAAAAGAGTCTTTCCCCTCGTATGTTTGGAAGTCGTGTCATTGCGATGGCCATTTTTTTGACCACAGGAAAACGAATCAAAGATCCGACATCAGGAATGCGAATGTACAATTGCAAGTTGATTGAAAAATTTGCATTAAAATTAAACTATGGGCCAGAGCCAGATACAGTCTCCTACTTAGTGAAGCAGGGAGCCCATGTGGCGGAGGTGCAATGTCATATGCAGGAGCGAATGGGTGGCATCAGTTATCTCACGCCGTGGAATGCAGGAAAATATATGCTTCGTATGTTGACTTCTATTCTATTTATTCAAAATTTCAGAAGTAGAAAATAGGGGGAAGAAAAAATGACATTGACTTTGCGAATTTTGTTGATTCTGTCATCAGTATTGGCCTCTTGTACTGTTGTTCGGCGAATAAGAAAATCGAAGATGCAGATTGATGATGCGGTATTTTGGGTTTTATTTTCTTTGGTCTTAATTGTTCTGGCTGTCTTTCCGCATATCATCTATTGGATTTCTATTCGTACAGGGATACAGTCACCCGCCAATCTATTGTATCTACTCATCATCTTTGTGCTGATTATGAAGATTTTTTCAATGAGCATCAAGTTGTCGATATTGGAGAGTAAGATTACAAAACTTGCACAGGATACAGCACTAGAAAAAATAGAGAAATAAGTTATGGGAAGAATGAGGGATTGTGGAAAGGTTTTTGATTTTCACAGTCTCTTTTTTATTTGTAAAGAAAATGAAAGAAATGTTAAAAAAAAAACAACAGAATCCAGAAAATTTAGTGTTATAATACAAATTATAAGAAGAAAAGATAAATAAAGGAGGGGCATTATGAAAAAGAAATTTGGTTATTTATTGGCAGTGGCCTTGCTGGGAGCAGTAAGCATCAGTACAGCGACCAGCACTTACGCCTATGCAGGTGGAGGATGGAAGCGAAACAATGTTGGCTGGTGGTGGGAAGATGGCAATCGGTCCTATCCTCGAAGTCAGTGGAGATTGATCGATCACAAATGGTATTATTTTCATTCCAGTGGGTATATGGCCCATGATCAGTGGATTGGCGGAAAGTATTATGTCGGCGAAGATGGAGATATGTATGTCAACAGAGTCACTCCAGACGGATATATGGTAGATGGAAGTGGAAAGTGGATACCGAATTATTATGATAAAAATTTAAATAAAGTTTTTTCGACAGTAGAGCTTGATGCCAGTCGTGCACTGATGAGGGACAAAGGCGAATACTATGAATGTATAGTCGATGTAGATGGTGCTGATGATGAATCAGATATGGGAAATGATTATAAAAGTATTGTTCGATTGTCAAAAAGTGCAAAAGTCGATTGGGATGCAATGAATGGTAAAGGACCGAAAACAATTTCCTTGAGCGAGTATATGAAGGGGCGTGACTTTTTTCGCATAAGTAACCCTAAGTTAGATAAGAGAGGTTATATTATTCGATTTGGTGATTATTTTGCTAGTTAAGTCTAACCTATTAAGAAGGGAAGGAAAAGAAAATGAAAAAGAAATTTGGTTATTTATTGGCAGTGGCCTTGCTGGGAGCAGTAAGCATCAGTACAGCGACCAGCACTTACGCCTATGCAGGTGGAGGATGGAAGCGAAACAATGTTGGCTGGTGGTGGGAAGATGGCAATCGGTCCTATCCTCGAAGTCAGTGGAGACTGATCGATCACAAATGGTATTATTTTCATTCCAGTGGGTATATGGCTCATGATCAATGGATTGGCGGAAAGTATTATGTCGGTGAAGATGGAGATATGTATGTCAACAGAGTCACTCCAGACGGATATATGGTAGATGGAGGTGGAAAGTGGATACCAAATTATTATGACAAAAATTTACATAAGCGTTTTTCAACACCTGAGTTGCATGCAGAGTTGGTGAGGGATAAAGGAAATTATTATGAATGTTTAGTCAATATAGATGGAATGTATAATGGCTATGATATAGATGATACCTATAGAAGTATTGTACGCCTTTCAAAAAAAGCAAAAGTGCATTGGGATGAGAAGAATGGAAAAGGTGAGAAACTGGTATCACTAAACGATTACATGAAAAGACATTCAAATGTGCGAATGATTGATCCAAAAGTAGATAAAAATGGTTATATCATTTCGTTTAGTGATGCCAATGCAAGTTAAGTTAAGTTCATTGCTATTGTGGAACTGATGTAGAAAAGATTCTTTGTCAAATATTGGGGGGTGATTTTTAACCCCCTCTTTTTTGTAAAGAAAACGAAAGAAATGTTTAAAAAAAAACAATAAAATCCAGAAAATTTAGCGTTATAATATAAACGATAAGAAGAAAAAGTAAATAAAGGAGGGGCATTATGAAAAAGAAATTTGGTTATTTATTGGCGGTGGCCTTGCTGGGAGCAGTAAGCATCAGTACAGCGACCAGCACTTACGCCTATCCAGGTGGTGAATGGAAGCGAAATAATGTTGGTTGGTGGTGGGAAGATGCCAATCAATCCTATCCTCGAAGTAAGTGGAGACTGATCGATCACAAATGGTATTATTTTCATTCCAGTGGGTATATGGCTCATGATCAATGGATTGGCGGAAAGTATTATGTCGGTGAAGATGGAGATATGTATGTCGACAGAGTCACTCCAGACGGATATATGGTAGATGGAGGTGGAAAGTGGATACCAAATTATTATGACAAAAATTTACATAAAGTTTTTTCAACAGCAGATCTTGTTGCAGATCGTTCGTTGATGAAAGATAAGGGAAATTACTATGAATGTGTAGTTGATGTAGATGGTGCGGATGAGGAATCTGATATGGGAAACAATTATCGCACAATCGTTCGACTTTCAAAAAATGCAAAGGTGAGGTGGGATGGAAAAGATGAAAAAGGAATTAGAACCATTCCATTGAGCAAGTATATGAAAATTCGATTTAACTTACGCATGGGAAATCCAACATTGGATAAGAAAGGGTATATTATTGGCTTTGGTGATGCCTTTGCTAGTTAGTATTGCTGTGAAATTGATCTAAGTAGAAAATCATAAGGTCTTTGTAGAACAAACAGATAACAGGGAAAAGAAGGAGAGTTTTCAAGCGTTTGGCTTGGAGGCTCTCTTTTTTGTATTGCAAAATGTATTTTAATTAAAACATATATAAAAAGAAGGTTGAATTTGTGCCGCTGGAATGTTACGATACTGATAATTCATAGAAACATACTTTTTTAGTATGTAATATATGATAATAAAGAGGATCGTGAGGAGGTAGTCTATGGTTGAATTGATAAAGTCCATGTTAAAGATTGGCACCATTGGATTTGGTGGTGGAAATGCGTTGATTCCCGTCATTGAGTCTGAGGTTGTGGAAATAAAAAGATGGTTTCAAAAGCAGATTATGATATGGATGTGGTTTCAGCCTGTGTCACACCGGGAGCACTTCCTGTGGAGATTGCTGCAGGTGTGGGCAAGAGAGCAAAGGGAAACCTTGGTATGGTTGTGGCTGCAACAATGATGGCTTTGCCAGGGGCATTGATGACCATTGCTTTTCTCCTCTTTCTTGGAGGTGGAGACAAGGAGCTGAGCACCATTCGCTACCTTTCTCTTGGAATTATGGCATTTTTGAGCAGTATTCTTGTTCACTATATTGTAAAGAGTATGTGCGGTGTCAGTCAAAGAGAAAGAAATATTGCGATCATTATTCTATTTGTTGTTTTTATCTTGAGTGCAGAAAAAAATATTTATAAACTTTTTAACCTCCATAAAACAGCAATTTTTGGCTTGTCCACACTAAAAATTTTGGGATTATCCTTTTTTATTATGCTCTATACTGGTTGTAAATGGACAAGAAAAAATCTTGTGGTGGTTTCAGTTTTGACCCTGTGCTTTTTATTTGGGAATTCAAAGTACATTCTTTTTCCTACCTATTTGGCTATGTTGATATTGGCAGTTTGGAGTGTGGTCAGTGAGGTGAAGGCACATCAGGGAATGAAAAGAGTAAATTTTTGTGAATTGTGGAAAGAGATAGGGATTTGGTTTGGCTTGATTGTCTTGGCGAGTGTACCTGCTCTACTGATAGACAGAGGAAGTGTCCTTTATTTGGCTAAAGGATTTTTCTCTTCTGTGATTTCCTTTGGTGGTGGAGATGCCTATTTGACGGTGGCTGACAACTTATTTATCAATGATCAAATGCTCAATGTCAATGAGTTTTACCACCTCTTAGTTCCCATTGCCAATGTGCTTCCTGGGTCGATTCTTTGTAAGGTGTTGACTGGAGCGGGATATATGATTGGAATTCGAGCAGGATATGCACAGGCTTTTGCTTTGGCTTTAGCAGGATTTGTTATCAGTGTTTCTGCCTCAGGAATGGTCTTTGGTGTGATTGATTGGGTATTTCGAAGTTTTCAGGGTGTGAGTGTGTTAGAAAAAGTGAATCAATGGATTCGACCAATTATTTCTGGCTTTGTTACTCAATGTGATGCTTACCATGGTGCAGACAAATATTGATACAGGTCTTTCCGTCGGGGCGAGCAAGGATATTGTGGTGATGTTTACGTCAGTGATTATTGTTCTAAATATGTTAATGATGCACAGAAAGAAAATGAATCATTTGATTCCAATGGCAATGTCTGCTGTCCTTGGATTTGGAATTGTATTATTTTGATGAGGGAAGAGGAAGGTTCAATGGATTTGAAGTAAAAAAAATAAAAACCAAGATATTGATTGTTGGCGGTGGAACAGCTGGTTGCTATGCCGCATTGAGTATATCAAGAAAAGAAAAGGTTGATGTGGTCATTGCCGAAAAGGCAAATATTATTCGAAGTGGTTGTCTGGCTGCTGGAGTCAATGCACTCAATGCCTATATTTCTAAGGGACATGTGCCCAATGACTATGTGGAGTATGCAAAAAAGGACGGAGAGGGAATTGTTCGACCTGATTTGTTGTTGACGCTTGCCGAGCTTTTTAATGAAGTCACTGAGGACTTAGAGAAAATGGGGCTGGTTATTCTCAAGGATGAAAACGGAGAGTATGTCACCAGAGGCTGGAGAAATGTCAAAATTAATGGAGAAAATATTAAGCCATTGTTGGCGGATGCCGTCTCATCTCTTGAAAATGTCAAAGTTTTTAATCAAGTCAATATCACGGATTTAAAGCTTGGCATAAGAGATGGAAAAAAGGCAGTGGTTGGTGCCGTTGGCTTTGGGGTGAGAAAAAAGGAAATTTATGATATTGATGCAGATGCTGTGATTATTGCCACAGGTGGTGCAGCAGGACTTTACCGACCAAATAATCCAGGATTTTCAAGACATAAGATGTGGTATTCTCCATTTAACACAGGTGCTGGTTTTGCTATGGGGCTTCGTGCAGGGGCAGAGATGACCACATTTGAAAATCGCTTTGTGGCTCTTCGCTGTAAGGACACCATTGCACCAACGGGAACCATTGCACAGGGCGTAGGGGCAAAGCAGGTCAATGCCAATGGAGAGATTTATGAGCAAAAATATGGCATTACCACACCACAAAGAATTTATGGAACGGTGGAAGAAAATCGTCAGGGTAAGGGCCCATGTTATTTAAAGACTAGTGGAATCACGGATAAGCAGGAAGACGAATTATATAAGGCGTACTTAAATATGGCACCTTCTCAGACACTCAAGTGGATCGAGGAGGGGAGAGGGCCAAAGGCAAAAGATGTGGAAATTGAAGGAACAGAGCCCTATATCGTTGGTGGTCACACAGCGAGTGGCTACTGGGTAGATACACATAGACAGAGTACAGTAAGTGGTCTATTTGCAGCAGGAGATGTCGCTGGAGGTGCACCACAAAAAGTATGTGACAGGTGCATTGGCTGAGGGAAAGATTGCAGGAGAGAGTGCTCTTGATTATGTAAAAAAAGGTCAGTGTGATTCAAGAAATGTGTGCACAGGAGTGGATGCAGGAATATCAGAGGCATTTTTGAGAAAAAGTCATTCAATGATGAGTTGGGAGGATGTCGAAGAGGCGATGCAAAAGGTGATGGACGAATATGCGGGAGGCATTGCCATGGGCTATCGCTACAATGAAGCGAGACTTGAAGTGGCGAGAGAAAAGATCAAAAAAATCTACAAGCACAGGTTGAAAATCTATTTGCAAAGGATATGTTTGACCTTCTTCACATCTATGAAGTGAGAGAGAGACTTTTGGTCTGTGAGGTATTAATTGAACATCTCTTTGCTAGAAAGGAAACAAGATGGCATATCTTTGGAGAAAATGCTGATTATCCTGAGAAAGACCAAGCATTTGATGGATATATTAATTCAAAGATTGTAGATGGAAAAGTAGAAATTGTATTTCGAGATTTAGTTGGAGGGCATTATGAGCATACGAATTGATCAAAGGGAATGTATAGGATGTCAAAGATGTGTGAATGCTTGTCCTGGAAATTTGATTGATCTCAACGAAAATGGCAGGGCAAAAATTGAAATGGTCAGAGATTGTTGGGGCTGTACATCCTGTATGAAGGAATGCCCAGTGGCAGCAATTCACTTTTTCTTGGGAGCTGATATCGGCGGAAGAGGTTCTCAAATGACGATTCGAAAAGACCATGATTTGTATCGCTGGGAAGTCGAATTTTTAGATGGAAGTCAAAAAGAAATCGTTGTGAATAGAAAAAATTCCAATACCTATTAGAAGAAAGGAAGAAAAAAATGAGCAAGTTATCGCATCTTGATGTTTTGGAGGCAGAGGCAATCTATATTATTAGGGAAGTGGCAGCAGAGTGTGAAAATCCAGTGATGTTGTACTCAATTGGAAAGGATTCATCGGTGATGTTACATTTGGCCTTGAAGGCCTTTTATCCAGAGAGACCACCATTTCCATTTATGCACATCAACACAGGATGGAAGTTTCAAGAGATGATTCGATTTAGAGATGAGCAGGTCAAGAAATATGGATTAGATTTTATTGAATATATGAATGAAGATGGCGTAAAGGCAGGGATCAATCCCTTTGACCACGGTGCGTCTTATACTGACATTATGAAGACACAGGCCCTAAAGCAGGCACTCACCAAATATGGATTTGATGCTGCATTTGGTGGAGGAAGAAGAGATGAGGAAAAATCAAGAGCAAAGGAGAGAATTTTTCTCCTTTTAGAAATGCTTCTCATGCGTGGGATCCAAAGAATCAAAGACCAGAGATGTGGAAGTTATACAATACACAGATTCACAAGGGCGAGAGCATGAGAGTCTTCCCAATCTCAAACTGGACAGAGAAGGATATCTGGCAATATATTCAAAGAGAAAAGATTGATATTGTTTCTTTGTACTATGCACAAGAAAGACCTTATATTGAGCGAGAAGGAAATATGATTATGATTGATGATCATCGCATTGTTGACAAACTCAATATTCAGCCAGAAGATATTCACAGAGATAAGATTCGATTTAGAACACTGGGTTGTTATCCATTGACAGGAGGAATTAAGTCAGAGGCTAACACTTTAGATGAGATTGTGGAAGAGACTTTGGGCGCTGTGGAGTCAGAAAGAACAAGCCGTGTCATTGACCATGAAGCAACGGGAAGTATGGAGAGAAGAAAGAGAGAGGGGTATTTCTAAAATGAATGGATTATTAAAATTTATTACTTGTGGCAGTGTCGATGATGGAAAGTCAACCTTAATTGGTCATCTTCTCTACGATGCAAAGTTGATTTATGCCGATCAAAAAGAGGCACTTGCACTGGATTCCAAGGTGGGAAGCAGAGGTGGAAAGATTGACTATTCCCTTCTTCTTGATGGATTGATCGCCGAGAGAGAGCAGGGAATTACGATTGATGTGGCCTATCGCTATTTTACAACGGACAGACGCAGTTTTATTTGTGCCGATACACCAGGACATGAGGAGTACACAAGAAATATGGCATGTGGTGCATCCTTTGCCGATCTGGCCATTATCCTTGTGGATGCAAAGCAGGGGGTATTGACACAGACAAGAAGACATGCTAGAATTTGTTCTTTGATGGGTATTCGCTATTTTATTTTTGCTCTCAATAAGATGGATCTTGTGGGTTATCAAAAGGAAAGGTTTGATGAAATTCAAAGTGACATTGCAAAATTGCAACAAGAGGTCGGACTTGAAAATGTTGTCATTATCCCTGTTTCTGCAACAGAGGGAGATAATATCACCATTCGCTCAGAAAATATGCCTTGGTATACTGGGCCTACGCTTCTTTCCCACTTGGAGGAAGTGGATGTGACAGAGGCGACAGAAAATGAACAGGGATTTTATATGCCAGTGCAAAGAGTTTGTCGTCCAAATCATGAATTTCGAGGATTTCAGGGACAGATTGAACATGGTCAGGTCAAAGTTGGGGATTTGGTTGTGAGTTTGCCAAGCAAAGAAAGTGCTCATGTCAAGAGTATTTTGGTTGCAGGAAAAGAGGCAGACCATGCGTTTGAAGGGCAACCTGTGACCATTCAGTTGGATAAGGAAGTGGATGTTTCCAGAGGCTGTGTCATTGAGAAGGATTCCAATTTAAAGATTGCCAGCACATTTACCACCAATATTTTGTGGATGGATGACAATAAGCTTGAGGCGGGAAAAAACTTTATGATCAAGCTTGGAACAAAGAAAATTCCAGGCATTGTGACCAAGATCAATTACCGAATTGATGTCAACACAGGTGAGCATATCAATGCCAAAGAGCTTGAAAAAAATGAGCTTGCGGTGTGCGAGGTCGCAACCAGTGAGCCAATTATTTTGGACACCTTTAAGAATCACAAGACACTTGGAGAGTTGATTTTTATTGACCGAATCACAAATATGACCTCAGCCTGTGGCGTGGTTTTGGAAGTGGGAGAAAAGAAAAATGTAGTTCTTCCTGTTTCAAAGGGTATGCGTGCGGCTTTGAATTGGCAGAGTCCATTGGTCATTGGTTTCTCACTAGAGAATGTGGATGAAAATGAAATCCATCAAGCAGAAAATTTATTGCTCAGAAGTAGTCGCCATACCTATACTTATAGACCGGAGGGAAATGAGGACTATGTCAAGGTGGTTGAGCATCTTGTTGATGCTGGTCTTGTGGTATTGCTTGTGCTTGATTCCTATAGGGAAGAGGCAAAAGAATTAGAAGTGAATGAAAATTATAAGAGATGGTCTGAGGTGAGAAAAGACAGTGACAGTGCAGATGCGATATTTGCAAGAGTGCAGTCTCTCACCATGCTCAACAATATTATGGGACCGGACAACTGGATTATTTAAGGGGATAAAGATAGATGGGAGAGAATTTAATCGAAAGTTTTAGGAAAGAGTTGCCAACATTTTTTAAGGCCGCAAAGGAATATTTTGATGGGGAGTTGCCAAAGAAAGACTACAAGGGAATCTCCGGTGGTTTTGGATGCTATGCACAGAGAGAAGACGACAAATGTATGTTGAGACTTCGAATGACGGCAGGCTCAATGCCAAAGGACAAGCTAAAGTTTATCGTGGATTCCGCAAAAAAATATCATATTTCAAAGATTCATTTTACAACTTGTCAGGCTGTTCAGTTGCATAATCTGGGTTACAAGGCGTTGACTGAGCTTGCCGAGGCAGGGTATGATCATGGCATTATTACTAGAGGAACTGGCGGTGACAATCCAAGAAATACGATGTGCTCTCCACTATCTGGAGTAGAAAAGGGAGAATACTTTGATGTTATGCCCTATGCCAAGGCAGCAGGGGAGTATGCTCTCACCCTAATTCATCAGGGAAAGATTCCAAGAAAGTATAAGGTTGTATTTTCCAATTCGCCAAAGAATGCCTCTCACGCCACCTTCCACGACATTGGATTTGTGGCAAGAAGTGATGGAAAGTTTGATGTCTATACCTCTGGCGGTCTTGGCCCAAATCCAAGAATGGGCGTGCTGATTGATACGGCAGTTGATCCAAAGGATATTTGTTACTATATTTATGCACAGTGGAAGACCTTTAGTGAACATGGAAATTACCAAAACCGAGGAAGAGCAAGAACTCGCTATCTCATTGAATTGTGTGGAGGCGAGGAAGAATATAAAAAGGTTGTGTATCAAAATTTGGCCGATATCAGGAAAAGGGAAGACTTGACTCTTCATATTCAGCCAAGTGTAGTGACAAAGACAGGTGATGGCACAACAATTGAAGGAGATAGAGTCATTGCACAAAAGCAAGAAGGGCTCTATGCGGTAGAATGGCATACCGTTGGTGGCTGTCCACAGGTCGATGAATTGGAAAAATTATATGAGACCATCAAGAACTTTGAGGATGTCGAGGTGAGACTTGGCTCCTATGAGACGGCCTATATTATTAACTTGACCGCATCTGAGGCAAAAAAAGTTTGGAGGCCACCAAGGACAGTGCAGTAGTGAGTGAGTTTGAGCATTCAGTAAGTTGCATTGGTGCTTCTATTTGTCAAGTTGGTCTTCGAAATTCACAGGCCTTGTTGCGAGCTTGTGTCGATGCTGTTCGAGAAGCAAAGCTTTCAAAAACGGCACTTCCACTCTGCCATATCAGCGGTTGTCCATCTTCTTGTGGAACACATCAGATTGGTGTGATTGGATTTCGAGGTGCTGCAAAGAAGGGAAAACCTGCCTATCAGTTGACCATCAATGGCGATCACTACCAAGGAAAAGAGCGGTTTGGTGATGTGGTTGGCGACATCTTTGAGGAAGATGTTCCTAGATTTTTGGTTAAACTCGGTCAGACCGTAGACCAGAGTAATTTGAGTTTTTATGAGTGGAACAAAAAGAATCCGGATGCTGTGGTAGAAGTGGCAAGGGAATTTCTTGTGGAATAGAATATTTGTAGGCAATGCCAGCAGTTATTTGATAAAATGATTGCTGGTATTTTTGCAATCTATATATTCGTTGGCACAATACAGGTGAAGAGACTATGAAAAATTTTAGCTTTTTTATTAGGAAGATATTTTTACGGAGATGGATTCTTATTGTTACGATTATTCCATTTCTGTTTGTGGCGAATTACTTAGTATTTATTGTAGCTCGCTCATCTATGTCTACAGTTCAAGGATACCAAGAAATGCAAAAGCTCAACCAAGAAGGAACTTATATTGGAAGAGAAGATGCAGATCACATGATAAATTTTGACATTGTTACAAACGAAAAAATGCATGATATCTATACATATTTAGATAATCATTTTCGCTATGGACTGTATAGTGATGGAACGATAGCGTCAATATCAAATCGCTATGGCATAGAGGTTTCACTTAATTATATTAATCAGGATTTTTATCAACAAAATTTGTTTGGAATATCTGATGGAGTCGATTTGTCCTTTGACTATTCAATAAAAGATAAAATTCCTGTACTTGTTGGTGAAGGATTAAGAAGAGATTACCCTATAGGAACAGAAATCCGATTGAAGGAACCATCTCTAAGAAGAGATGTTATTTTTACAGTTTGTGGAGTGTTAAAGAAAAATACAAGCCATTCTAATTTTTATACTCTAAGCTCGAAGAAATACTATAATTTTTCGATACTTGTGCCAGTAAATAAGGAGTTTATTCAAAATGCACAGAGAGGATTTGGAGTCAATGCAATAATGAATTTGGTTATTTTTGACTCGACAAGAGAAAAGTTGGAAGAATTTAATGAGCTTATTCAAAAGAATTTAGAGGCAAGATTTAAATTTTCTACTCAGGATGAAAACTATGAGTTTTTCAACTATTATGTGGCATCTTTGGAAATTATTTTTTCTATTATATTCGTTATACTGATTGTTGTTGTTGCGTTGTCAATTTGGAACACATTGGCAAGTATTCGATTGATGATTAAGGATTTTTCTATTCATTTGTTTGTTGGATTGAGTTATTCAAGATTGAGACTTATGTTGTATGGATATATTGGACTGTTATTATTTGTGAGTTGGGTAGCAGTTGTTTTGTGTACAGTAGCTGATCGCTATAGAGCTTGGGCGGAAAAAATTACATTTTTTATTACCTATGGTGTGTTTGGATTAATTGGAATGGATTGGTTGGCCTTATTGGTAACGATGGGATTTGATATCGCACTTGCAGTGATGATTGTAGAATTGATGATGAGAAAAATCAAAAAAATTCCAATTTCTTTGGGAGTAATGCAATGAGAAGTATGGTAGATATTCAGATTGAGGAGAAAATATTTACGAAGTCAAAACTTTCGATTTTAAAAGGTTTTTCAATGCAAGTTGAAGCTGGGGAAAAATTGGCCATTGTGGGAGAATCTGGTGTGGGCAAGAGTTCTTTGCTCAATATTTTAGGATTATTGGATCGGGATTATCGTGGAGAATACTATCTTTTTGGGGAGAAGACGAATGGTTTGGATGAGAAGGTACTCGCGAAATGGAGAAATCAAAGAATTGGATTTGTCTTGCAAGAATCAGCAATGATTAATAGTCTGACTGTGGAGAAATATTCAACTGCCTTTTTTATAATATAACAGCCAGAAAACCCATGGTCTTTAGACCGTGGGATGAATGGCGTTAGGTTTACAACATATATATTTTACTTAAATACTATCATTTAAAATATATGCTATAATACATATATAGGAAATCCTATTTCCGAGTCTATGAAAGGAGAAAATCGTATGTATCTTACTGTAAAACAACAAGTGAAACATCTGTCCAAGGAAGATTACATCACAATCAGGGAACTTTGTCATACGGCTAAGAATCTTGCTAATGAGGCAATCTATAATGTGCGTCAGCATTATTTTACAGAAGGTGAATTTCTCAAGTATGAGAAGAATTACACTCTTTTAAAGAATAGTCCTAATTATAAGGCCTTAAATTCCAATATGGCACAGCAGATACTGAAAGAGGTTGATGGTTCGTTTCAGTCATTTTTTGGTCTGCTTAAACTTGTCAAGCAGGGAAAATATACTTTTATGGATTGTAAACTGCCACATTATCTTCCAAAAGATGGATACACAACACTGATCATTGGTTTTGTAAGACTGAAGGGTAATCAGCTGACACTTCCGTTTTCCAATAGTTTTAAGAAAACGCATAAGTCTGTTGAAATTACGATACCACCCATACTTCTTGATAAGACGATAAAAGAGATACGCATTATACCGAAAGCGAATGCAAGGTTCTTTGAAATCCAGTATATATATGAAGCTGAATGTATTCAAAGAAATCTAAACACAAACAACGCACTTGCACTTGACCTAGGTATCAACAATCTCGTCACAGCCGTATCAAATAGTGGTCAATCGTTCATTATTGACGGGAAAAGACTGAAATCGATCAATCAGTGGTTCAATAAAGAAAATGCCCGTTTGCAATCGATAAAAGATAAACAGCATTTTAGTAGAAAGCCTACAAATAGACAAAAAGCAGTTGCTCGTAATCGCAACAATAAGGTGAACGACTATATGAATAAAACTGTTCGTAGGGTGATAGATTATTGTATCATCAATAATATAGGTACGCTTGTTGTTGGTTACAATGAGACTTTTCAACATAACAGTCATATTGGAAAGCAAAACAATCAAAATTTTGTAAATATCCCTTATGGACAGTTGCGTAACAAATTGGAATATCTTTGCAAACTAAATGACATTGTTTTTGTAAAACAGGAAGAATCCTATACATCGAAATCATCTTTTTGGGATAGAGACGATCTCCCTGTTTACAATGCCGATAATCCAAAAGAGTATCCGTTTAGTGGCAGAAGATTACATCGTGGTCTATACAAAACGGCAAGTGGTAAAACAATCAATGCAGATGTTAACGGAGCATTAAATATCATGCGTAAAAGTAGTGTTGTGGATATGAATATCCTATACAGTAGAGGCGAAGTGGACACGCCGATAAGAATAAGGATTGCCTAATTACTTAGGTGGAAACTTAAATATCAAACTTCTTAAATAGAGCTGTTAGGCTCTTAGAAGCCCATTACCTTTAGGTGATGGGTAGTTCACATATGGAATCTAAGGATAGAAATTCTTTGCTTGAAAATTTTACTCAGATTGTAAAAGAGATAGGAATTGAATCTATCTTACAGAAAAAACCACTCGACTGTTCGGGAGGAGAACGAGCTAGGGCAGTTTTTGCCAGAGGAATTTTGATGAAACCAGAGGTTTTATTGGCAGATGAGCCTACATCCTCTTTGGATACAGAAAATAAGGAAAGAATTATTCATTCTTTATTTGAGATGAATCAAAAATTTGGAACAACCATCATTACGGTAACACATGATTTGGATATGGCCAAGCGACATGATAGAGTCATTCGTTTAGAAAAATAAAATGGCTCTATCATCAATGGGGGATTGCAAGAATTCTTGCAATCCCCCTAAATTTTTCTACAGTTATCATCTTATAATCTTTCAACCACTTCGCTGAGGACCTTGCCGATGCTTTCATGCAAGACAAGATTCGCTTGGTTGTCCACATTTGTTTTTGATTTATTGATGAGAACAAGCTGATTGCTATCATAATATTGGATAAATCCAGCAGCGGGATAGACAACAAGTGAAGTTCCTCCAATAATCAATACTTCGGCATTGCGGATGTCGCAGAGGGCATCATTGATGGTATCTTCATCTAGGCTCTCTTCGTAGAGAACGACATCAGGCTTAATAATACCACCACAGTCACATTTTGGGATGCCGAAGGAGTGAAGAATTTTTTCAATTCCATATTTTTTCCCACATTGAGTACAGGTATTTCTAAGGACACTGCCATGGAGTTCAAAAACTTTTTGACTTCCTGCCTTTTGGTGTAAGCCGTCAATATTTTGAGTGATGATGGATTTTAGTCTGCCCATTTTTTCGAGCTTGGCCAGTGCAATGTGGGCTGAGTTGGGCATGGCCTTTGGAAATAACATCTTGTCTCTATAAAAGCGGTAGAACTCCTCAGTGTGGGAGATAAAAAAGGAATGGCTGAGAATTTTCTCTGGTGGATAAGCATAGTGTTGGTTGTAAAGACCATCTTGAGAGCGAAAATCAGGAATTCAACTTTCTGTGGAGACTCCTGCACCACCAAAGAACACAATGTTGTTACTTGCCTTAATCCATTGAAAAAGTTGTTCTATATTGTCCATAGTAAGCCCTAGCCTTTCTTTTTTTTGCGCATCTTCCTCTTTTTCTTCTTTTTGTTATAATTTGGCTTGGAGGAAGCTTTCTTTTTCTTTTTTATCCCATTTTCCTTGTTCTCTGTATTGTTGCTAGATGTTGTATCTACATCCCTATTTGGTTTTGTATCCACAGTAGATTCAGAATCTGAATTTGCCCCCGAAGGTTTGATATCGTCAAATTTTGGAATAACAATCTCCATATCTTCTATATCTTCCATATTTTCTTCGATAGTTGCTTCTATATCTTCTTCAATTTCTTCTTTCTGTAGTGGCATAAAGCTAAGCGATACATTTTTGATTGATGACTAGAGAGAATTTGTACATACTTTCGTTTTGCAATATCTTTTTGGGAAAGTTCATCAACGGTGCCAGCACACCAAGGCTGAAAACAGATAAAGGGAGCATTTTTCTTTGGAGGACTCCATAGACCGAGTTGAGGAAAGTCAGGAAACTGAAAGACAACACCGTGTTCAAAATTTTTGTGGAGTTTGACTTTTCGCTCAGTAAATTGATCATAGAGATTTGTTCCACTGTCAAACATTTGATGGGTGAGTGGGATATCTTCTTTGTCTGCGTCAGCAAAAGAAAGGCAATATTCTTCTAATTTTTCATCGGTTTCCATTGGACAGAGGAAATTTGTATGTCCACCAATTAAAAATGGCATATCACTTTTGTTGAGATTTGAGACTGTATAACTAATCTCAAGCTCCGTTTCCCTCAGTCGAAAGGTGACAGAAAATTCAAAGTCATAGGGATAATATTGCTTTGTTTCTTCATTGCTCATTGTGGAGAGGGTGACAGAATGTGCCCCCTTTTTTTGTAATTTGAAAGTCCATATCTTTAATGAGACCAAGATGGAGCATAGGATAACTTTCTGTTCCATAATTGATAAAGTCAATATCTGAGCCTATATAGGGAAAGAGAATGGGAGAAACTTTATCCCAATATTGGTCATTTTTTTGCCAGATATATTGGTGACCATCTTGATCGGTATAGGAAATAAGTTCTGCTCCTTTGGTCGTACAGGTAAAGGAGGCATAGGGATTGTTGATGGTGATATTCATAAATAACCTCTTTCTGCCAGTAATTGAAAAGTCTATAGTTCTATTGTAATCTATGAATGCAAATTGTCAAAGAGTTTTTGTGGTATAATTATAGGAAATACTATGAGTTGAGGGAGAAAAGAATGAATTTAAAAAATGTGCAAACGAAGGAGAGGATCGCAGAGATTCAAAACTTATATGAAGCTGCTTTTCCGGCTAATGAGAGAAAACCTTTTGCTCTGATTCAAGAGAAGGTAAAATCTGGACAGATGGAAATTTTAGCCTTTGAAGAAGGAGAAAATTTATTGGAATGGCGATGGTAATGATGGATGAGGATTTTATTTTAATTGATTATTTTGCAATAAAAAAGGAAAAAAGAGGAGAAGGTTATGGCAGCAGGGCAATTCGTATGCTTCGGAATTATTATGCAAAAAAACGCATATTTTTAGAGATTGAGATTGTGCCAGAAAAAGTGGAGACAAGAGAAGATGAGCTGAAGGAGAGAAGAAAGAAATTTTACTTAAGCAATGGCTTAAAGGAGACAAAAGTCTATGTCAAACTCTTTGGAGTGGAGATGGAATTATTGACTTTTTCAAAGCAGATTAGTTATGAGGATTATATAGGCATCTATTTGCACATCTTTGGGGAACGCAGTCGAAAATATATACAACAAGTCGAAAAATATGATAAAATAGAAAAAAAGGATGTGGAGGTGTAAGGATGAAAATGAAAAATTTGGCAACCTTATTGGTTGCAGGAATGGCCGCTTTTTCTTTGATGGCTTGTGGCAATGGAGCAAAGAAGACAGAGACAAGTAATGCACAGAGTGCAGAAAGTTCAAAGGAAAGTTCTGCACAGACAACACAGGCAAGTTCCAGTGCACAGACAACAGTTGCACAGAGTATGGATGACAATGGCATTCGAAAGGCATTGGTTGTCTATTTTCCTGGAGTTGATGAAACGAGCACAGAGGGCGGAAAAAAGGATGTACAGGCTGTGGCAGAGATGATTAGCAAAAAGGCAAATGCCGATCAATTTGAGGTTGTGCCAGAGGCTGATTATCCAAAGACCTACGCAGAATATGCGGCACAGGTTAAGCGTGAAAAAGAGGAGAAGGCAACGCCAGCTTATTATGGTGATGTCGACGGATGGAATGATTACTCTGTGGTTTATGTTGGTATGCAGGGAGCTGATGACTCAGTTGAGCGTGTGATGGCTAAGTTTATTCAGGACCACAAGTGGGATGGAAAGACCATTGTGCCATACTATACAGCAAGTGAAGGAAAGAAGGCCACAGAGGAAGTAAAAGACTTAGCTAAGGGAGCAAATGTAAAGGAGGCAACACAATTTACACATAGTCAGATTACAGGAAGTAGTTTTGACCACGACATTGTTGATTTTGTGGATAAGATGAGTAAGTAAGAAAGAAATAGACAGAAGGCGTGTAAATGATTTCTGATTTTTTACACGCCTTTAAGATGCAGAGGCATTTTTGCACAAAAAGCAACGCACTGAGTGTGTTGCTTTTTGTTTATTCGCTAAATGCCATTTTATTTAATTGTGTAGATTTTGCCATGCCACTATCAGCTCCTCGAGGTTGTCTTAATGATAGTGCTTCAATCTCTTCCATACTCATTGTAGATGATATAGATTGCAAAACCTCTTTAAGTCGAGAATTTATCTTACTATTTTTTGCTTCTGCTCTTCTAATTATTCCTTGACAAGCAACAGGTGAAATATAAATTTCTTCTGGTGCATCGGCTGAGATAATATCTTTCATGTATAATATATATATCATATATTCAATATAAAATCATTATAAACTTACAAAAAAATCATTATATAATGATTTTTTTGTAAGAGAATTATATGTACATAAGGTATTAAAGCTATGCTCCGTTTTAGGCTCTGCCTTTTTATAAATTTATAGTTGATAAATATTTATATTAGTTGTATGATTATACAATCAAAAGATGTGGAGGCGAATATGATAAGAGTAGGGATTGTTGGAGCAACGGGATATGCGGGAGCAGAATTAGTTCGGCTCTTGATGCAAAGAGATGATATAGAAATTGTTTGGTATGGTTCAAGAAGCTACATCCATCAAGATTTTGCATCGATATATAAAAATTTATATCATATTGTGGAAGAAGATTGTAAAGATGATGATTTGCATCAAATTGCAGAAATTGCAGATGTGATTTTTACAGCAACACCACAGGGTTTTTTGGCAGGAAAACTAGATGAAGAAATTTTGAGGAAGGCAAAAGTCATTGATTTGTCAGCAGACTATCGAATTAAGGATGTCAAGACTTATGAAAAATGGTATAAGATCGAGCATTTATCTCCACAATTTATTGAGGAGGCGGTGTACGGGCTGCCAGAGATCAATAGAGAAAAAATAAAGAACGCAAGATTAATTGCCAATCCAGGTTGTTATCCAACTTGTTCCTTTTTAAGTATTATGCCACTGGCAAAAGCAGGGCTGATTGATATGTCTTCCATTATTATTGATGCCAAGTCAGGAACAAGTGGTGCGGGACGAAGTGCCAAGGTAGACAATCTGTTTTGCGAAGTTAATGAAAATATCAAGGCCTATGGTGTGACAACACATCGCCACACGCCAGAGATTGAGGAGCAATTGGGTAGGATCTCTGGAAAGGAGACTATCATTAGTTTTACACCCCATCTTGTGCCGATGATGAGAGGAATTTTGGTGACGGCCTATGCGAGCTTGACAGAAAAGGTGAGCATTGAAAAAATCAGAGAAATTTATGAACATACCTATGCCAATGAAGAATTTGTTCGTGTACTCAAAGAAGGAGATTGTCCACAGACAAGATTTGTTGAGGGCAGCAATTTTGTCGATGTCAATGTGGTGCTCGATGAGAGAACAAATCGAGTTGTGATGATGGGGGCAATGGACAACTTGGTCAAGGGTGCTGCAGGACAGGCAATGCAGAATATGAATATTTTGTTTGGATGCAAAGAAAACATGGGATTGAAGCAAATTCCGATGTTTCCATAATTGATGGAGGAAGTGTTTTGGTAACAGTAAGAGCAATGAAGGAGAGCGATTATCAAAAGGTGCGAGATGTTTGGGTGAATACAAAGGGGTTTAAAATTCGCCTAATTGATGATGGACAGGAGCGAATTTGTCGCTTTTTGCGAAGAAATCCAGGACTGAGCTGTGTGGCCGTGGCGGATGGAAAAATTGTGGGTAGTATTTTGTGTGGGCATGATGGCAGAGAGGGATCATTTTATCATGTCTGTGTGAGAGAAGAATATCGACAGCGTGGCATTGGAGAAGAGATGGTCAATTATTGTCTGGCGAAATTGGAAGGGGAAGAAATTTCTAGAGTTAGTCTCATCGCCTTTACACAAAATGAAGTTGGCAATCAATTTTGGAAGAAATTGGGATGGAATATCCGAAAAGATAGCAATGGATACGACTATATGATCAATGATGACAATATTGCAAGAATAGTGTAGTAGTATAGAGAAAGGATAAAAAGTTATGGGAAAGATAACAAAAATCGAAGGCGGTGTCACGGCGGCAAAGGGATTTTTTAGTGCAAGCTGTATGGCACAAATTAAGTATACTGATCGACTGGATATGGCCATGGTCTATTCAAATTCTCCATGTGTCAGTGCAGGAACATATACGACTAACTTAGTCAAGGCAGCACCTGTAGTTTGGGACAGAAAGATTACCGATGGCAATGGAATGGTGCAGGCCATTGTGGTGAATGCAGGTATTGCCAATGCCTGTACAGGAAAAGAAGGACTTGATTATTGCGAGCAGACAGCCAATGAGGCAGCCAGTGTGCTTGGCATTAAGCCAGAAGAAGTCTTGGTTGCCTCTACAGGTGTGATTGGAAAGCAGTTGCCAATGGAAAAGATTAAGGCAGGTGTGCACAAGTTAAAAGAGAATTTATCAGATAGTCTAGAGAGTGCAAGCTTGAGTGCAGAGGCCATTATGACTACGGATACGATAAAGAAGGAGATTGCCCTTGAATTTGAAATTGCAGGGACAAAAGTAAAGATGGGCGGAATGTGCAAGGGTTCAGGCATGATTCACCCAAATATGTGTACAATGCTTGGCTTTGTGACCACAGATGTTGCCATTGACAAGGTTTTACTTCTTAAGGCTCTTCGAGAAGATGTTGTGGATACCTTTAATATGGTCAGTGTTGATGGTGACACCTCAACAAATGATTCCTTTATTGTTCTTGCCAATGGTCAGGCAAAGAATAAGCTCATTGACAGTGAGGGAGAGGACTATACGACATTTAAGGAAGCCCTACATCAAATCAATGTGGAACTAGCTAAGATGATGGCAGGTGATGGCGAGGGAGCGACGGCACTTTTTGAAGTCAAGGTTGTCGGTGCACAGTCAAAGGACCAGGCGAGAACTCTGGCAAAGTCAGTAGTAACTTCCTCTTTGACCAAGGCAGCCATCTTTGGACATGATGCCAACTGGGGAAGAATTCTCTGTGCTCTTGGATATTCTGGAGAGAAGTTTGATCCCGATCATATGGAACTTTGGTTTGAGAGCAATGAAGGAAAAATTTTGATCTATAAAGACGGCAATGCGGTTGATTTTAGCGAGGAGGATGCCACTAATATTCTTTCAGCCAAGGAAGTGAGAGCATTAGTAGATATTCAAATGGGAGAGGAGACAGCCACAGCTTGGGGTTGTGACTTGACCTATGACTATATTCGAATTAATGCCGATTATAGAAGTTAGAGGAGAAGCAAGATGGATTTAAGTATTATGCAAAAGGCACAGGTGTTGATTGAGGCCATTCCCTATATTCAGCGATTTAATCGAAAGGTCATTGTTGTCAAATATGGTGGTTCGGCTATGCTTGATGATGAATTGAAAAAAAGCAAGTCATTCAAGATGTTGTTTTGTTAAAATTAGTTGGGTTTAAGCCGATTATTGTGCATGGCGGCGGAAAAGAAATTAGCAAGTGGATTACTAAGGTGGGGATGGAGCCAAAGTTTATCAATGGTCTTCGTGTGACGGATGAGCCGACAATGGAAATTGCAGAGATGGTATTAAATCGTGTAAATAAAGTTTGGTTCAATTGGTAAGTGACCTAGGTATCCGTGCAGTCGGAATTAGTGGAAAAGATGGAAATTTATTGGAATGTGAAAAGAAATTGAGTAAGGGCGAGGACATTGGTTTTGTTGGTGAGATTACTAAGGTCAATCCACAATTAATTGATGACCTAATCGAAAAAGATTTTTTACCCATTATTTGCCCGATTGGCTATGACAACGAATGTCACAGCTACAATATCAATGCAGATGATGCTGCCTGTGCCATTGCAAAGGCTGTGGGGGCAGAAAAACTGGCCTTTTTGACCGATGTGGAAGGAATTTATCGCGATTTTTCAGATAAGAGTTCATTGATTTCAGAGATGACTGTGGAAGAAGCGAGAAAATTTATTCAAAGTGATGGCATTGGCGGTGGAATGATTCCAAAGTTGACCAATTGCATCGATGCCTTAGAGAGTGGTGTGAGCAGAGTGCATATTCTGGATGGAAGGATTGCCCATTGTCTGTTACTTGAAATTTTTACCAATAAGGGAATTGGAACAGCAATTTTGCGAGAGAGGGAGGACAATTAATGGAAGAAAATATTCAAAGGGCAGAACAGCAATTGTTAAAGACCTATAATCGCTATCCCGTAGTATTTGACAGAGGAAATGGCGTAACTTTGTATGACACTGAGGGCAATGCCTATCTTGACTTTTTTTCTGGCATTGGTGTTCAGGGACTTGGTCATCATTATCCAGGACTTCAGGAAGCAGTAAAAGAGCAGGTAGATAAACTTTGGCACACCTCCAATTATTTTTATAATGAGCCAGCCATCGAGGCGAGTGAAAAACTATTAAAAGTTTCTCAAATGGAGAGAGTCTTTTTTTACCAACTCTGGAACAGAGGCGATTGAAGGTGCACTAAAGATTGCTAGAAAATATGGTGTGGAAAAGCATGGGAAGGACTGTTATGAAATGATTGCGATGAATCATTCTTTCCATGGACGAACATTTGGAGCACTCTCGGTCACAGGCAATGCACATTACAGAGAGCCATTTGAGCCATTGTTGCCAGGAGTCAAATTTGCCACATACAACGATCTTCAGTCGGTAAGAGCATTGGTTTCAGAGAAAACTTGTGGTATTATTGTAGAACCATTGCAGGGAGAAGGAGGAATTCACCCAGCGACAGAAGAATTTTTAAATGGACTTAGAGATCTTGCCGATCAATATGATTTGATTTTGATTTTTGATGAAATTCAATGTGGAATGGGAAGAACAGGAAAATATTTCACTTGGCAAAATTTTGGTATCCGACCAGATGTCATGACGGTGGCAAAGGCTCTTGGAAATGGTGTGCCCATTGGTGCATTTTTGGCAGCAGGAAAGGCAGTAAACATATTAGAGCCTGGAGATCATGGAAGTACTTATGGTGGCAATCCCTTGGTCTGTGCGGCAGCAGCAAAGGTATTGGACATTTTTGAAAAAGATCAAATTCCAGAGAATGCAAAAGTGGTGGGAGAATATCTCAAAGAAAAGTTAAATACATTGTCAAAGCATCATGGACATATTATGGAATGCAGAGGGTGTGGCTTGATGCTTGGGCTTGAGTTTGATGTTCCCGTGGGCGAAATTATTCAAAAAGTGCTTTTGGAAGAAAAGATGGTGCTCATCAATGCGGGCAGCCATGTGATTCGCTTTATTCCTCCTTTAGTCATTACCAAAGAAAATGTAGATGATGCAGTGGCAAGATTAGATCGTGTGTTGACCAAATTAAATTTTTAGGAGTATTTTTATGAGCATGAGGAGAAGTTCTGACAAGAGAGATCAAGTGATTGTCAGAACGAGTATCATTGGTATTGTTGCCAATATTTTTTTGGCTGGGTTTAAGTTTATGGTGGGCATTTTGACTCACTCGATTGCCATTACTTTGGATGCAGTAAATAATTTGAGTGATGTGCTCTCATCGGTGATTACCATTATTGGCACGAAACTGGCAGGAAAGTCACCAGATAAAAAGCATCCCTATGGACATGGGCGATATGAATATTTGGCAGCAATTATTATTGCTGTCATTGTGCTATATGCCGGTATTAGTGCACTGATTGAGGCTATAAAATCTATTCTTCATCCAGCACAGGTAAACTATACACCGGTGTCACTGGTGATTGTGGTAGTGGCCGTGGTAATTAAACTTTTACTTGGAAATTATGTGGGAAAAGTGGGAAAAAAAGTGGGATCAGATGCACTAATTGTTTCCGGTGCTGATGCAAAATTTGATGCCATTATTTCAACGACTACACTATTGGCGGCAATCATCTTCTTGCTCACAGGTTTTTCGACTAGAGGCCTATTTGGCAGCAGTCATCGCCATACTTTTTAATTAAATCAAGTTTTGAAATGCTCAATGATACCATTAGCCTAATCCTTGGTCAGCGGGCCAATGCAGAAACTTCAAAGGAAGGTGAAAGAGGTTATTCAATCGGTTCATGGTGTCAAAGCAGTATATGATTTGATTTTTTTAATGACTATGGCCCAAATCTAATCCTTGCGACAGCACATATTGAGGTACCTGACACTTTTTAGTGCTGATCAGATTGATACAATGACAAGAGAAATTAATGATAAGGTATATCATTCCTGCAAGATTGTCATGGCAGCTGTGGGCATTTATTCAGTCAACACAAAGGATGACAAGGCAGCTGAAATTCGTAAGCAGATACGAGATATTGTGATGGGACATGAGCATGTCTTACAGATGCATGGATTTTATATTGATTTTGAGAAGATGAAAATTCAATTTGATATGATTGTGGGATTTGAGGCGAAGGATCGCCATGCGATCTATGATCATGTCAGTCAAGAAATCAAAGAAAAGTATCCAGAATTTGATGTGGAAATTGTAATGGATACAGATTATAGCGATTAATGATATAGAAGATAAAAGGGCGTGTGGAAAATGAATCTTCATTTTTTTCACGCCCTTTAGAATAAATGGGACATTAATTAGTAAAGTCCATTTTGTTCGTCTTCATAGACCTTACTCATATCTTTGGAGAGATATGGATGCTGATCGAATCCACAGCCATATCCCATGGCATCAGCATAACCTGTTTTTCCATCCATTTGAAGTACGCACCATTGATGTGTCCAAGAATTTGGATTGGCATGTGTCCAGTCGTATCCCATAAAGTCAAGAACTCGTCCTAGTGCTCTTGTTCCTCCTGCACAGGTGGAGACATGGGCAACAAAAACACCATAAGGACTCCGATAATATTTGTTAGCATCAGTTCCATACTGATTACTGAGAATATATTCTCTGTAAATAATGGATGCAGCTTTTCTGACTTTGGCTAAATCTGTAGTCAAAGAAGAATCAGAGAGAACTCGGATGGTGATCTTTCGTGCCACATCATCTGCTTGGTTGGCTTGCTCTTTGGAGCAATTCTTGTAATAATCATGTTTGGCAACAACAGCAGCGGCTCTTGCTTCATCTAGCTTAACTTGACCAGTAGAGGATTGTGTATTGCCAGAGAGCCATGCACCATCGGCACCAACCTTGTATCCATCTGGAGTTGTGGTGTTAGTGAGCATTGCACCATTTGAGCCAAGATAGTAATTGCCAATCCAGCGATTGGCGACCATTTTACCGCTGTCATCTAAGTAGTACCAAGTTCCTCTTAGATCCTTCCAGCCAGTACTCATAAATCCAAGTTGGTCAATATAGTACCAAGAGCCATTGTCATTTACCCATTCATCCTGAGCAAAGCGGCGACCATTTTGAATATAGCGCCATTTTCCATCGTCCTTGTACCAAGGGCTAGCAGCGAATACGCTGGTTGTTGTGGCGATGGTCACAGCTGCTGAAATAAGACATAAAGCTAATTTCCTCATAATGGTTTCCTCCTTTTTATTGTATATGTTCTATATTAGCTTAAGAATACTATAATTGCTCAGGGTAGTCAATAATTTATTAAGAAAAAAGAAAGAAAAAATTAAATAAATTTGAACAACCCAAAATAGTAAGTGGACTTTTAAATCTCAGAAGAGCAAAACAATCTCCCGATACGCTAGACGAAAGGAAGGATTTAAGCTATACTTAAAGGATAGATTTATGGCTTGACCATAGAAAATGGAATAAAATGCAATCAAGAAATAGGAGAAAAGAATGGGTAAGATTACAGTAACGAATTGTGAAATTGATGGACTTTATGTTATCGAGCCAACGGTGTTTCCAGATGCAAGAGGATACTTTGTGGAAACCTACAATCAGAGAGATTTTGAGGAAGCTGGACTGAATATGAAATTTGTACAGGACAATCAGAGTATGTCTGTCAAGGGAGTATTGCGTGGGCTACATTTTCAAAAGGAGCATCCACAGGGAAAACTTGTTCGTGTACTGCGTGGGGAAGTTTTTGATGTGGCTGTAGATTTGAGAAAACATTCAAAGACATATGGAAAATGGTTTGGCGTGGTGCTTTCGGCAGAAAATAAAAAGCAATTTTATATTTCTGAGGGTTTTGCTCATGGCTTTTTGGTATTATCCGATGAGGCAGAGTTTGCCTATAAGTGTACAGATTTTTATCATCCAGGCGATGAGGGTGGAATTATTTGGAATGATCCATCTATTGGAATTGAATGGCCAATTACAGAGGGAATGGAAATTAATTTATCAGAAAAAGATACAAAGTGGAATGATTTAGCACATACATTCCATTTTTCATAAGGAGCAAAGATGAAGAATCTCATTGGACTGTTCAAGGATTTGCAAAAGAATAGAAAATTGATTTGGGAACTGGCAAAGGCAGATTTTAAAAAGCGTTTTGTAGGTTCTTATTTTGGCATTGTGTGGATGTTTGTGCAACCAGTTGTCACGGTATTTATTTATTTTGCCATCTTTCAGATGGGATTTAAAAGTGTTCCTCCAGTGCCGGGAGCGCCCTATGTTCTTTGGCTTGTGCCAGGAATTGTACCTTGGTTTTACTTTGCTGAGGCAATGAACACGGGGACAAGTTGCTTGCAGGAGTATGATTATCTCGTTAAAAAAGTAGTTTTCAATGTTCAAATTTTGCCAGTAATTAAGTTGATTTCTTGCTTAATTGTGCATGGCATTTTTGTACTCATTATGATAGGAATGTATTTTTGCTTTGGTCGTTTACCAAAGGTTACTTGGATACAGCTCATTTATTATACCTTTGCTTTATCCTTATTTGTGCTTGGTTGGACGCTCATTACGGCATCCATCAATGTATTTTTTAAGGATATGGCACAGATTGTCAGCATTGCCTTGCAATTTGGTATGTGGCTTGTGCCGATTATGTGGGATCCAACAATGTTTCAAAATCGACCTGCGTGGTTGGATAGTGTGTTAAAGATCAATCCAATTTATTACATTGTCATGGGATACCGAGATAGTATGCTTCAGGGGAAATTGGTTCTTTGAGCGTCCAATGCTCACCATTTATTTCTGGATTTGGACAATCGTCATGCTCATGATTGGATTGAAAGTATTTCATAAACTGAGACCACATTTATCGGATGTATTGTAGTGTGGGGGGAGAAAAGGATGCAAAATAATCTTGCGATATCCGTGCAGGATGTCACGAAAGTATATCGACTGTATGACAAGCCGATTGATCGATTAAAGGAGGCGTTAAGCCCAACCCATAAAGAGTACCACAAGAAGTTCTTTGCACTTGATAAAATTAGTTTTGATGTAGAAAAGGGGACAACTGTAGGAATTATTGGAACCAATGGTTCAGGAAAGTCAACGATTTTAAAGATTATTACAGGGGTCTTGTCACCAACCACAGGTAAGGTGGAGGTAGATGGAAATATTTCTGCACTGCTTGAACTTGGAGCAGGCTTTAATATGGATTACACAGGTATTGAAAATGTATATATGAATGGAACGATGATGGGATTTTCTAAGGAGCAGATGGACCAAAAGCTCGATGAAATTTTGAATTTTGCAGACATTGGCGATTTTGTCTATCAGCCAGTAAAGACCTATTCATCAGGTATGTTTGTTCGATTGGCCTTTGCCCTTGCCATCAATGTCGAACCAGAAATTTTGATTGTCGACGAGGCCTTGAGTGTGGGAGATGTCTTCTTTCAAGCAAAGTGCTACAAGAAAATTGATGAGATTCGAAAAAAGGGAACCACAGTTTTGATGGTCACTCATGACATGGGAAGTATTATTAAGTACTGTGACAAGGTAGTGTTGCTCAATCGAGGAGCTTTGTTGCCGAAGGAGCACCGGGGCATATGGTGGATCTCTATAAAAAAATTCTTGCCAATCGTCTCGACGATGTGGAGAGAGAATTGACAGAAGAAAAATTTGAAAAGGCGTATACTTTTGGCACAGATGCCGAGCCAAAGAAGGACGATTTCAGTGTAGAGAGTGGAAACTTGATGAAAGAGAAGTTGACACTCAATCCGAATGTGACCGAGTATGGCGATGGTCGTGCAGAAATCTATGACCTTGGACTTCTTGATGAGAAAGGTGATGTCACCAATATGCTCCTAAAAGGAGAATACTTTACCATTCGAGAGCGAATTCGCTTCTTTGCAAATATTGAAAATCCTATTTTTACATATACAATAAAAGATAAAAAGGGAATGGATTTGACAGGAACCAATACCCTCTATGAGGGAAGTGATGTGCATTCTGTCAAAGATGGTGACACCTATGAAGTGGAGTTTCGCCAAAAAATGACTTTGCAGGGTGGGGAGTATCTACTTTCAATGAGTTGTACAGGATTTGAAAATGGTACACACACCGTCTACCATCGACTCTATGATGTAGCCAATATTACGGTGATTTCCAATAAAAATACGGTCGGTGTCTATGATATGGAGCCTGAGGTTACCGTAAATTATTATGAGGGAGGTGCTCATGGAAAAAAGTAGCCTTACAGCAGAGGCATTATTAAAGATTTATGGATCAGATGAAAAGAAACTTTTGACAGAGCATCCAAGTCTTGAAAATCTCTATGCCTTTTCTAATCAAAGAGAGGGTGCAATTGAGTGGATTGACTTCCAAAGAGGGAGAAAAGTCCTAGTGATCAATGACCGCTTTGGTGCTGTCGTTGGCAGCCTGTTGAAAAAGGGTTTGGATGTCACCGTCATTGATAAGAAACAGGAGAATTTAGATTTTATTTCTGAGCGGTATGATGTCAGTGAGGAACAACTTCATTTTTTTAAGGGGAGCATTGCCGGTTTTAGCAAGAACACACAGTTTGACTATATCATATTGTTTGGAAATGTACATGGTGAGGGGGAGTGTGTAACTGAGCCGTCGACTTTTCGCTCTGTGAACAGATTGTTGGCAGATAATGGAAAATTCATTTTTTGTGTGGATAATCGCTTTGGCATTCAATTTTTGGCTGGAACACAATCGAATGAGGAACAATTGAGCAAGTTTGAAATTCGACAATTGATGAAGAGTGCAGGGATGAATGAGATGCATTTTTATTATCCCATTTATGATTATCGCCTGCCATTTTCCATCTATTCAGACGATTGTCTTCCAAAAAAAGGAGAGATTTCTCGCTATCTTCCTGCGTATAATTATCCGAAGTATCTCAATGTGGATATTGCCACCAAGTTTGCTCAATCGGGGGACACGGGAGATTTTGTCAATATGGTCAATTCCTTTATTGTCATTGGTGGAAAGCCAGAGCGTGCAATTTTTGTCAAATACAATCGAACCCGTCAGGACGCCCTTCGCATTAAGACTGTAATTGAGCGGGATGAACATGGAAAGTTGAGTGTTGTCAAGGCAGCACTGGATGAGGCAGGAAAAAAGCATATTTTGTCTTTTGAAGATAAGTATGAAAGACTGAGCAAAGAAGAGACGAGAGTGAGTTATTTAAAGGCCGATATTTTCAGCAGATGGAATGTCCGCACGTTTTCCATTTATTATGGGAGAAACATTTACGACACTACTTGGGCGAGAAATTAAAGATGGCGAAGTACCTGTGGATAAAATTAATGAGGCACTCAACTGGATTAATGGAAAATCGGGAACCGCCAATCACGATGCAATTTTTGATAATTTCATTATTGCAAAGAATGGTCTAGTCGGCATTGACTATGAGTGGGTGGAAGACAAGACCTTGGAGAGAAAATATACTTGCTACCGTGCATTGCACGCCTTTTTTGAGAGCTTTAAGCATAGGCTCTATTTGAGAAAAGAATGGGAATTTATGAAACTTTTTGATATTTCCATTGATGATATGAAGCGATTTGAAAAAGAGGAGCAGGAATTTCAAAGCAAAGTTCACGGTGACAATCAAAAGATTTATTTGGATAATTACATTGTCGAGCCAAAGACAGATAAATTGATGAACCATTTGGTGAGAGAGAGAAATATTGCCATTGGGCAGATGGAAGGTATAAAAAAGATTGTCAAAGAGAGAGATACAACCATTCGAAAGATGACAGAGGTTAAGCGACTGACGGATAACCATGTCACCAATTTGGAGGCCATTATTGAAAATCTTCGTGCTGAAAATGTGGAGCTCTCGAAGTTAGTCAATTATTACGGAAATCATCTCTCTTTGATGACAAGAGTAAAGAGAAAGTTGCATAAGAAGATTGATGAAAAATACCCTGAGGGCAGTGAGGGAAGGAAAAAATTAAAGTATAGAAAGCTTGCCTTTACTCATCCAGGTCAATATTTAAAATTAAAATTGACAAAGAAGGGAAGAAATCTGATTGAAGGCGATTTTAAGGTCGGGGAGGACTATACAAAGTACGGAAAATTGCAATTTGCTGTGGAAGAAAATCCAAAGGTCAGCATTATTATTCCTGTGTATAATCAGATTCACTACACTTATGCCTGCCTGGCCTCTATTCTTGAAAACACAAAGGATGTTACCTATGAAGTCATTATTGCCGATGATGTCTCTACTGATGCGACAAAGGAACTTGACCGATTTGTGGAGGGAATTGTCATCAGTAGAAATGAGACAAATCAGGGATTTTTAAAAAACTGCAATCAGGCAGCAAAGAAGGCAAAGGGGCAATATATCATGTTTTTAAACAATGACACCAAGGTTCATCCAAGGTGGTTGTCTTCTTTGGTGGAGTTGATTGAATCTGATGAGAGTATTGGAATGGTTGGCTCAAAACTGGTCTATCCTACGGGGCAGTTACAGGAAGCTGGTGGCATTATTTGGAGTGATGGGTCAGGATGGAATTATGGAAGATTGCAAGATCCTGATGACTGCGAATACAATTATGTCAAGGATGTCGATTATATTTCGGGGGCAGCCATCCTTTTGAGTTATCATTTGTGGAAGCAAATTGGAGGGTTTGATGAGAGATTTGCACCCGCCTATTGTGAAGATTCAGATTTAGCTTTTGAGGTGAGAAAGGCGGGATATCGAGTGTGCTATCAGCCAGCTTCTGTGGTCACTCACTTTGAGGGAATTTCCAATGGAACGGATGTCAATGGAAGTGGACTAAGCGCTATCAGGTGGAAAATTCAATAAAGTTAAAGGAAAAGTGGGCAAAGGAATTTGCTCTTCAATATGAAAATATTGGAACACCTGATCCATTCCGTGCGAGGGAGAGAAGCAAGGGGAAAAAGATTATTCTCTTTGTTGATCACTATGTGCCAACTTATGACAAGGATGCAGGTTCAAAGACGACATTCCAGTACTTAAAGATGTTGGTCAAGAAGGGCTATATTGTCAAGTTTTTAGGAGATAATTTTGCACACGAAGAACCATATACGAGCACATTGGAGCAAATGGGCATTGAGGTTTTATATGGTTCAAAGATGGCAGGAGATATTTGGGGGTGGATTGAAAGGCATCAGCATGATCTTCATTTGGTGTATTTGAACCGTCCGCATATTGCTACAAAGTATATTGATTTTATCAAGGAGCACACAGATTTAAAGGTAGTTTACTATGGTCACGACTTGCACTTTTTGAGAGAGTACAGGGAGTATCAGTTGACAGGAGACCCAAAGTTACTTGAGTCAAGTGAATATTGGAAGAGTATTGAGTTTATGCTAATGGAAAAAGCCGATATGAGCTATTATCCGTCTGAGGTCGAGGTCGAATGTATTCATGACATTGACCCTGAAATTAAGGTCAAGGCCATTACAGCCTATGTCTATGACGAGTTTCATTGACCATTGTGATAAAAACTATGAGGAGAATGAGGGACTTTTGTTTGTTGGTGGTTTTGCCCATCCACCAAATGCAGATGCTGTACTTTGGTTTGTGAATGAAATTTTCCCATTGATTCGAGAAAAATTAAAGGTTAATTTCTATATTGTGGGTTCAAAGGCCAGTGATGAAATTAAGGCCCTACACAACCCAGAGCAGGGCATTATTTTTAAGGGATTTGTCACAGATGAGGAATTAGAGAATTTGTATCAAAAGAATCGCCTCGTTGTTGTACCTCTTCGCTATGGTGCAGGAGTCAAGGGAAAAGTCATTGAAGCACTTCACAATGGAAGCGCCATTGTGACGACTTCGACGGGTGCAGAAGGTATTCCCTATGCACAGCGGATTATGGAAGTGGTGGATGATCCAGAAGAATTTGCAAATATGGTTGTCTCTCTATATCAGGATATTCGTCGTCTACAAAAGATGAGTCAGACAGCCCTTGACTATATCAAGGAGCAAAACAGTGTGGATGCTGCATGGTCTGTAATTTCGGAGGAATTTGAATAGTGCGTGAAAAGTTAAAGAGTATTGCACCTTATGGCATTCTTTTATTTTTACTCTACTTGGCTATTAAGTATGTGGATGTATTGATGAAATTTGTGGGGGGAGCAATCAAGATTGCTTCTCCCCTCATTATAGGAATTGCCATGGCCTATGTCTTTAATATTTTAATGAGTTTTTATGAGGGCAAGTTGTTAAAGAGAATAAAAAAGGGCAAGCGGGTGATGGCCATTATTTTGACTTTGGTCACGCTTTTGCTGATCATTGCTCTTTTGCTGGGGATGATTTTACCTCAAGTTCAGCAGGCCATCACTAGACTTGTCGTGCAAATTCCCGATCTATATGATGGATTATTGACATGGGCACAGAAATATCAAGACACCGAAATCTATCGCTATGTGATGCAGGAATGGATTAAGGAACCTGTAAATGAAAATCAACTCTCACAGATGCTCATGCAGGGATTGGAATGGTTAAAAGGTGGTGCGGCAAGCAATGCGATGAGTGCCATTGGTGTTGTGGGCTACACTTTGGGAAAGACGATTAGTATTTATGGCTTTGATCTTTGCACTCTACATTCTGTCCTCAAAGGAAAAAATATTTCAGAATATAGAATTGTTGGCAAGTCGATTGATTCGACCAAGGGTAAAAAGCAATTTGGAGCATGTGATTAAAGTGGTTGATGCAAGTTTTCACAGCTTTATTGTGGGGCAGTGCACAGAGGCTGTGATTCTGGGTGTATTGTGCACGCTGGGAATGTTGATTTTTCGCTTTCCCTATGCGGTAATGATTGGCGTAGTAGTTGGTGTGACCGCAATTATTCCTGTCTTTGGTGCATATATTGGGATGATTTTTGGCTTTTTAATGATTTTTACAGAGAGTCCACTGCGTGCTATTGGATTTTTTATCTATTTGCAGATATTACAGCAAATCGAAAATCAATTCATTTATCCTAGGGTTGTCGGAAAGTCTATTGGATTGCCGGGAATTTGGGTTTTTGCATCAGTAATTTTGGGCAGTGGATTATTTGGAGTTTCAGGAATTTTATATTTTATTCCGCTCACTGCGGCCGCATATCAACTAGTACGAGAATGGATTGCGAGGACACCTAAGCGGAAGGATGAATAAGGAGAAAGAGTATGGTAATTCGATCAAAGGCACCACTTCGCATTAGTTTTGGTGGTGGTGGAACAGATGTCGCACCATTTTGCGAAGAGGAAGGCGGCGCCATTATTGGTTCAACAATTAATAAGTATGCCTATTGTTCCATTGTTCCACGAGATGACAATCAGATTATCGTTCATTCCTTGGACTTTGATATGACCGTAAAGTATAATACAAATGAAAACTTTGTCTATGATGGAAAATTGGATTTGGTCAAGGCTGCACTCAAGGCAATGAAGATTAAAAAAGGCTGTGAAGTATATTTGCAGTGTGATGCGCCACCGGGATCGGGGCTAGGCACAAGTTCTACCGTAATGGTTGCCCTTTTGACAGCCATGGCCAAGTGGCAGGGAAAGGATCTTGATCAATATGCGATGGCCGATTTGGCTTTTCAGGTGGAAAGAGAAGATCTTTGTATTTCAGGTGGCTATCAAGATCAATATGCGGCGACATTTGGTGGATTTAATTTTATTGAATTTCATGGAAGAAATAATGTTGTGGTCAATCCATTGCGCATTAAGCGGGAAATTATCAATGAATTGCAGTACAATCTCTTGATGTGCTATACAGGAAAAGTCCATGTATCGGCGAATATTATTGATGATCAAGTTAAGAACTTTAAGAAAAAGGATCCTTTTGAGGCAATGTGTGAGGTCAAGGCTCTGGCCTATGCGATGAAGGACGAACTTTTAAAAGGCAATCTCTACAGCTTTGGAAAACTTCTCGACTACAGTTGGGAGAGCAAAAAGCGAATGAGCGACAAAATTTCCAATCCAGAAATTGATGCACTCTATCGAAAAGGCCAAGGAAGAGGGAGCCATTGGTGGAAAGCTTTTGGGCGCTGGCGGTGGAGGTTTTTTACTTATTTTTTGTCCATATAATGTGCGTCACAAGGTGGCGGCAAGCCTAGAGAAAATGGGCGGTCAGATTATGGATTGGAATTTTGAATTGCGTGGTGCACAGAGTTGGATCACAAATGAAGATCGATGGGATTACAAGGAGGTGAATGTGCACACAGCAAGAAAGGCCTATTGTTTTGATGTGAAAAGGGAGGAATAAAATGGACTATATTGCACAGTTAATAGAGCGCTACCCAGTGCTTGCTTCTGTCGAAAATGAAATTCGCACAGCATATCAAGTACTGGAAAGGGCATATACAAATCACAAAAAACTTCTTGTGGGTGGCAATGGCGGAAGTTGTGCAGATGCAGAGCATATTGTGGGGGAGTTGATGAAGGGGTTTGTCAAGAAGAGAGAAATTCCAAAGACGATGCAGGAGAGACTTCTTGGACTAGATCAAGAACTTGGCAAACAGCTAGCCAATGGACTTCAATCCTCATTGCGTGCCATTGCAATTACAGGGCATGCGGGACTTTCTACAGCATTTGCCAATGATGTAGATCCAGAAATGACCTATGCACAGCAAGTCAATGGATATGGTGATGAAGGGGATGTCCTACTTGCCATTTCGACATCAGGAAATTCCAAGAATTTGATTTATGCGGCACTGACAGCTAGGGCAAAGGATATGCCTGTGGTTTTGCTCAGTGGAAAAGATGGGGGAAAACTTCGAGCTATTGCCGATGTCAGTATTGTTGTCCCTAATCAAAAGACTTATCAAATTCAGGAACTACATTTGCCAATTTATCATGCACTCTGTTTACAGTTGGAAGATAAATTTTTTAAGTAGGTGATGTGATGAAACATACATTTGCAATTTGTGCCTACAAGGCATCACCTTACTTAGAAGCATGTATTCGGTCTCTTCTTGCACAGACTGTGCCGTCGGACATTATTCTTTGTACTTCTACACCAAATGATTATATCTATCAAGTGGCCGATAAGTATCAGATTGATGTCTATGTCAATGAGGCGGGTGGAAATATTAGTGCGGATTGGAATTTTGCCTATGAAAAATCGATGACAGAATTGGTGACCATCGCCCATCAAGATGATTTATATTTAAAGGATTACACGCAAACTTTATTAAGTATGTATGAGAAATACCCAGATATGAGTCTATTTACAGCGGCCTCTGTGACATTGAAGAAGGGAAAGCTCATTAGTTTTGGCAGTGTAGAAATTGTAAAAAAACTTTTGCGTCTTCCGTTGCGATTTCGCAATCAGGCAGATAAGACAGGGATAAAGATGTTGGCTCTGCGTTTTGGCAATCCTGTAATTTGTCCAAGTTGTGCCTACAATAAGAAACTTTGTGGAGAAAATCTATTTATTTCTGATTATAGTTTTGTGCTCGACTGGGAGGTATTGATTAAATTGGCAAAAAAACCAGGACGCTTTGTGTTAGTAGAAAAGCCAATGATTATGTACCGTGTCCACGATGGGGCAGAGACAAAGGCCGCTATTGTGGATCACCGCAGAGAGAAAGAGGAGGCAGAAGTATTTGATCAGCTCCTACCAAAGCCAATTTCTGCCATAGTAAAAAAAAATGTATAGGAGATCCTATGGAGCGTATTCATAATCAAAGAGGGTGGATATCTCTGCTCTCTATTTCTGCAATTGCTTTTACATTGGTGGGGGCATATTTTGTGTTTGATGGAAACTTAGGTTTTATAGAGCGGTTATATGATCAAGCAAGCATAAATATGCTGGTTGAACTTGTGCTGCTCTTTATTTGTTTGGAGCTATGTCTGTTTTTCTTACCAGGGTCGGGAAAAATTTATGGCGTGACATTTGTGGTTATGGTGGTATTGTGGTTACATCAGGCACTTCTTCCAATTCTGACTGCAGGATTATATTTTTTTGGACTGGTGGTTATCGGAGAGGATATTCTTTTATTTTATAGAAAAGAGGAAGGGTGGAAGACCTCGAGTGGGATGCTTCGCATTTCCCATGACTTTTTGGTGGGGAGTGTTTTGTATATTCTCTTTATTTGTGTGATTTCCTTATTTGGAATTGGAGAATATCGAGTGATTCGCATTTGTACTCTTGGAATTATTGTTGTTGCCATTTTATTTTATCTCTTGTTTTCCAATGCCCGCATTACGCCAATTCATTTTGTCAATGTATTAGAAGATAGGGAGAGGGAGTTTTTATATCGTCATCGTTTCCTCTTTTATTTTTGGATTGGCTTTATCTTGGTGATTTTATTATTGCAGGCGGGGAGAATGAATATTGCACTTGATTATGACAGTTTGCACTATGGTCTGCGCACAAAATTTATTTTAAATAATGGGCGTGGCATCTATGAAAAGATTGGGGTTTGCCAATGATGTCTATGTCTATCCCAAAGGACAGGAAATCTTGTTGATGCCACTCAATTATGATATTAGTTATGGTTTTGTTCTTGCCTTTTCTGTAATTTTATGTGTGGCCGTTCTTGCAATGATTTATGATATTGTCAAAAAGGAATGTGGAATGATGGCGGGAATGTTGGCCATGACGATTGCGGCAAGTATTCCGGGGATTACCAACATGAGTGTTTCTGCAAAGACAGATATTGCGACATTATTTGTTCAATTGATTTTTGTCAGCGACATTCTTGAGCATTTGAAGGAAGAAAAGAAAAAAATGAATGGACGGCATTTGATTTGGGCAGGGAACTGCACTTCTCTTTTCTCTTGTCCTAAAAGCCAACGAGTATATTTTTTTCTGGCACAATCTTTTTGGTCACCATCATTTATTTGCTCTGTACAAAAACATTTTTGTCTAAAGGAAAAAAACGGGTATTTGGCTATTTGGGCTTCCTACCTTTTTGGCTGTAGTTTTGGTATGGCTTCGCACATTTTGGCTCACAGGCTTTCCCATTACTTCTATTTTTGGGAGCTTGTGGGAAAAGATGGGAATGCAGGTCAAATATCCATTTGTCACAGCAAAACTTCCATCGAGTAAAGGAGCACAGGAGGGAGTCAGTGCGACAGTACAATATTTGCATCGGCTCTTTGGGCTATTTATCGCTCCGATGGGCGATGATATGCGCCACATTCTCATTGCGGCTCCGACTGCTTTGTTTGGTATGATGGTTTTGATTTTGTTGTTGACTTTGCCGAAAAAAAGAAGAACGAAAGAGGAGGGGTATTTGACCATTCTCTTTTTGGCTCTCCTTGTAGCAAGTTTGTATGCACTCAAAAATTTGTATCAGGTGGATGGAAATTACTTTGTTCTACTGTATGCTGTTGTGATTATTCTCTTTGTGGAGCGTCTATTTCCTGTGCTTTTTGATGGAAGATCAATTCAGATATTGAATGTGGGACTTGTTCCAGCATTTATTTTTTCAGTGATATTGTGCAGTATTACGAATTGGGCTGGAAGTTTTGGAATGACACCAGTGACGAGAACATCTTATGGTTTTTTTGATCACAGAAAGCAAAGAATTGAGGCGACAAAAAAGAGCAATGATTATAACATATATCAATTATTGTCTACATCGCCGAGAATAAGAATGCTTTCGATTGCTGAACAGCCGGATGGTCTTTTGTTTCCTTGCAGTGTGATGAGTTACACAGACATTGAGGGAAGTGGCGGAAATCCAGGTGTAGTGTCAAGATTAAAGTTTTTTAAGGAGTATTTGGAATGGGCACAGATAGACTATGTCTATGTGACCGACAGCTTTTTAAAGGATCATTCAAGGGCTTCCGATATTGTGGGATATATGAGGGAAGATGGAAGTTTAAAGAGTGTTATTCATGAGGGAAATAAAACCTTGTATCAATACATTCCAGGAACAATAGAGTAGGAGAGTTTATGTTTGAAAAATTAACACTCAAGGAAAAGTATAATATTTTGATTCAAGTGGCCATTGTCGGCAGCTTTATTGGCATTGGATTCTTGGTCAATCACGCATTGCGCATTTCTGGATTATATATGGATGACTTATATATGTGGTCAACCTACGGCGAACAGAGCTTTTTGGAATATGTCTTTCCTGTTGGATCAACGAGATTTCGACCAGTGTATTGGTTTGTGGCCTGGATTGAACTGGGGATTATTCGCTATCACATTACATGGATTGTGCCGATCAATATCCTCATTGCAGCAGCAACAGCATATTTTATTTATCTCTTTGCAAAAGAAATTAGTCAAATGCCTTGGGTTGCTTATGGAATGGGCGTGATGTTTTTGGTTTCTCGTTTTGCGTATTATAATATTGGTCAATTATTGGGACTGATGGAGGCGATGGGAATTATTTTTTCTCTGCTTATTGCCCATTTTTTGTATCAATATATTTGTTATGAGAGAAATGCAAGATACTATGTGGCATTGCTTTTTTATATTTTGATTTGTTTTACTCACGAGCGCTATATTGTGGTTTTACCTGTATTTTTTCTTGCCATTTTGGCAAGGAGAACAAAGGATTTATTTGCCTGTGTAAGTGCGATTTTGGCGAGTGCAGGAATTATTGTTCTTCGAACATTGACGACAGGAAAAGTTGTGCCAGCGGGAACGGGGGGTACCTATGTCACAGATACATTTAGTATAAAGAGTATGTTTGGTTCTGTACTGGACGAGATTTTGTATATGTTTGGTGTCAATGCTGGACCAGAGCATCTCAATGGAATGACATGGGCACAGACTCCACTTCCAATAAAAATTCTTGTCTATATGGGAGGAGTGGTAGCGATTTTTATTGTGTACAAGTTTATCCGCAGCCTCTATGTTCTTTACAGCAAAAAGATAAAAATTGATACCATTATTTGGCTCACTGTATTTTTTATTTTCTTTATTGGAGGAACCATCCTTTCATCGGCCGTGACCATTCGTGTAGAAATGCGCTGGATTTATGCCCCTTATGTCTTTATGTTGCTTCTTGTGTCGTTGATGATGGGAACTTGGAAGAGAGCAAAAGGAGATTCGAATGCAGGAGAAAGTTTTAATTCAATATTTACCCCTTGCGACAGTTACTTTGTGGATGATTTTGATGATTCCTGTGGAGCTCTATGGTCGAACAAAGTACGATGGAATCTATCTCTTCCCCAATCAAAAGCGATATAATTCTCTGGCTGATGAGACCTATTGGAAATATGGCGATGATATCTTTGGAAAAGAAATCTATATTATTGGCAATAGCTATAAGATGAGTGATTTTACAGCAAAAACCTTCTTTAAAGTTTATGACCGAAAGAGAAAAGCGGAAGGAACAGTGGTCAAGCATATTTCATCAGTCAAAGAGCTTGGACAAATTCGCTCCAATATGATTGTGCTCAAGGAAGATCCTGCACATAATGTATTTAGTGATGTCACAGATGCGTATCGAGATTTAAAATGTGAAATTGTCAAGGGATATTATCGAGATGGTTGGATGGAGCAGGAGGCAAAGATCAATGTGATGACAGGAGCCAATGGTCAAATTGATTTAGAGTTTATGTATCCTGGAGTACTTGATGGAAAGCAAAATATTACGATTTCTGTGGATGGCAAGGAGCCAGAAACTTTTGATATGGAAAATAATATTGAAAATAAGAGCTACAAAGTCAATCCTTATTCCATTGTGACGCTTCAATTTGACAATGACTTTGTTTATCCCGATGCGAAACAACAGAGGGGAGAACTTCCATTGAGTGTGATTATGAATGTGACAACGAGCTAGGGCTTTACCTATACAAATGAAGGAGAAAGTGATAGACTAAGCGATGGGAAGAAAGATATTTTACATCATTTGCCCGATTTTTGGATTTTTATTTGTGATGGCCTACATTCGTGCAGCGACAGTGGATGTCATCTATACAGATTATGTGCGCTTGATTCATTCCTATTTACCCAATGTGTGGAGTTTTGAGCCATATACGCATGCGGATGTCTTGACGAGAATGCCAATTAACTATATTGAGCGTATGATTAATGTTGGTATTTTTGGGTATAGCACGACATTTGATATGCTCTTGGGAGCATTTTGCTTATTTTTGGCGAGTGTGACATTGGCAAAGTATTGTGCAGATTGGAAGATTTTTGGCGGATGGTTCTTGGCCATTGTGGTTTTATTTTTCTCACTCAACAAGTGGGAGATGTTAACCAATGGAAGTGGGTGGGTGCATTTTGCTGCGTTTGCCTGCTTCTTTCGAGCACTACTATGTATTTGACAAAAAGAGGCATTCTAGGAGCTTATCTTTTGGCCAATTTTTACAATATTGTTGGTTGCAGGTCCATATTGTGCAGTCTATGCGGGGACAATGCTTTTGGCCAACTTTTACCTCATTGTGAAAGAAAAAAAGGTAAGTCGGCAAAATATCTATGAAATTTTGGCCATTTTTATTCCTCTTTTGCTCTTTATGTATTCGAGAGCTCACTCGGTGGAAGAGCATGCTGGGGCGACAACGATGAGTATGGGCGAAGTAATGAAAAAAGAGCCATTTTTGTTTGTGCGTCTGCTGATCAAATCCTTTGCTTCTATGGTTGTTTCAGGCGAATATGCAAAGGATCATCACCTTTCGAATTTATTTTTATTTGCTCTTGGGCTGGCTGTAATGGGGGCTTATCTCTATGCACTCTATCTGAATATTGCCTATAAATTATATGAAAAGACCGTATTTCCAATGCTTTTATTGATTTCAGGGGGGATGAATCACTTGTTGATTGCACTTTCAAGATGGATTTTTTTGAAAGAGGATTATGGGATGAGTTCTCGCTATGCTTTGCAATTTCAAGTGGGTGTTGTAGGCATTTTGTTGACTTTTGCTTTTGCTAAAAGGGCAGCTAGAAGGATAGGAGTGGCCTTTTGCCTTTTATTTGTGGGCGGAAATTTACTTGTCAATGCAGATGAGGTAAAAAAGGCCGATAGCCGAAAGCAGTATTTTATAGAGAGAAGAGAATTAGGTTTACATTTTGAACAAGCAAGTGATCAGGAATTAAAGGAAAAGTTCCAATATCGCAGTCCACAAAAGACAAGAGAGGCCCTGCGTCTTTTGAAGGAGCAACACTTGAATATATTTAGAAATTGATGGAGGTTAATCAAAATGAAGGTAGTTATCCTTGCTGGCGGTTTTGGAACAAGAATTACGGAAGAGAGTCATTTGAAACCAAAACCAATGATCGAAATTGGAGAACAGCCAATTTTATGGCATATTATGAAGTACTACTCACAGTTTGGTTTCAATGATTTTGTCATTTGTCTGGGGTACAAGCAATATGTTGTAAAGGAGTATTTTGCAGATTATTTCTTGCACACTTCAGATATTACCTTTGATCTTGCCAATAATAAGATGGAGGTTCACAATAACTACGCAGAACCTTGGAAGGTGACCTTGGTGGATACAGGATTACATACGATGACAGGGGGAAGAATTAAGCGAATTCAAAATCACATCAAGGATGAGCCGTTTATGCTCACCTATGGCGATGGACTGAGCAATGTGGATTTAAAAAAGCTTCTTGAATTTCATCAGTCCCATGGCAAGATTGGAACACTGACAACTGTCAATATTGGTCAGGCCAAGGGGGTATTGACCATTGACGAGAGTAACACCATTCGCTCATTTAGAGAAAAGAATGAAAATGATGGAGCCATTATTAATGGTGGTTTTATGGTGATGAATCCTGAAATTTTTGACTATATTGAGGGAGACAGCACTGTGTTTGAGAAAGAACCGCTACAAAAACTTGCACAGGACGGCCAGTTGATGAGCTTTTATCACGATGGCTTCTGGCAATGTATGGATACGCAGCGGGAGAAGATGAAACTAGAGAAACTTTGGGAGACAAAGAAAGCACCGTGGAAGGTATGGGACAATGCTTGATTTTTATAGAGATAAAAGAATTTTAGTGACAGGTCATACAGGCTTTAAGGGAGCGTGGTTGAGTAAAATTTTAGTTAAAGCAGGAGCCAAGGTTGTAGGCTATGCACTAAACCCACCGACAGAGCCAAGTCTATTTGAAATTTTAAATTTAAAAAAAGAGATGGTATCAATTGAGGGGGATGTGCGGGATCTTCGCCATTTAAAGGAGGTCTTTGACAAATATCAGCCAGAACTTGTCATTCATATGGCGGCACAGCCTATTGTTCGTGCTTCCTATGAGGATCCAGTTTATACCTATGAGACCAATGTGATGGGAACAGTGAATCTTTTAGAATGTGTTCGACAGACAGATAGTGTCAAGAGTGTTTTAAATGTGACAACCGATAAGGTCTATGAAAATAGGGAGTTGACAAGGGGATATGTCGAGGAAGACTTTTTGGATGGCTACGATCCTTATTCTAATTCAAAAATCCTGCTCAGAGCTGGTGACCCATAGCTATATTAAGAGTTTCTTTCAAGATAGAGACATTGCGGTATCCACAGCAAGGGCAGGAAATGTCATTGGCGGTGGAGATTTTGCACCCGACCGCGTGATTCCTGATTGTGCGAGGGCAGCGTTAGAGGGGCGGGAGATGTCCATTCGAAATCCAAAGTCCATTCGCCCATATCAGCATGTACTTGAGCCACTCTATGTCTACTTGACAATTTTGGAGCGACAATATGAGGATCACAGCCTTGCAGGATATTACAATGTTGGGCCAGATGATGCCGACTGCGTCAATACAGGACATTTGGTTGAACTGTTTCAAAAGTATTGGGGGGAGGGATTCTTTTATCAAAATCGCCCAGATGGTGGTCCACATGAAGCTGGCTTTTTAAAGTTAAATTGTGATAAATTAAAGCGAGTATTTGGATGGCAGCCGACAAGAGGAATTGAAGATGCCATTGAATGGACAGTGGATTGGTTTAGAGCCTATGGAGCTGGAGAAGATATGGAGCAAATCACGAGTGAGCAAATTGCTCGCTGGTATGAAAAATGATAGAAAATGAGGAATGATATGTTTGAAGGAATGAATGAAGCCAAGGCCAGAGAAGAAATTTTGGCCATGGTGAAGGAATATTGCAATAATTACCACAATCAAAAGAAGACATTTGAGGAGGGAGATCGCATTAACTATGCTTCTCGTGTCTATGATGCCAAGGAGATGGAAAACTTAGTGGATTCTGCCTTGGACTTTTGGTTGACAGCAGGAAGATATGCCGATCAATTTGAAAAGGAGTTTGCAAAGTATTTAAAGGTGAGGTATGTTTCCCTTGTCAATTCGGGTTCAAGTGCCAATCTCTTGGCTTTTATGGCTTTGACCTCTCCATTGCTCAAAGAGCGTCAAATTCGCCCAGGAGACGAAGTAATTACTGTGGCCTGTGGTTTTCCGACGACGGTGACTCCTGTGATTCAATATGGTGCAGTGCCTGTGTTTGTGGATGTGACCATTCCACAGTACAATATTGATATAGAGATGCTGGAAAAGGCATATTCACAAAAGACAAAGGCAGTAATGATTGCACATACCTTGGGCAATCCATTTGACCTTGAGCATGTCAAGGCATTTTGTGACAGACATAATTTGTGGCTTGTAGAAGACAATTGTGATGCACTGGGCAGTACCTATACCATTGATGGTCAGACAAAACTGACAGGAACCATTGGCGATATTGGAACTTCTAGTTTTTATCCACCACATCATATGACGATGGGAGAGGGCGGTGCAGTCTACACAGATGATCCGCTGTTACATCGCATTGTGCGTTCTTTTAGAGACTGGGGAAGAGATTGCATCTGTGCTTCTGGACAAGACAATTTATGTGGACATCGCTTTGACAAGCAATATGGAGAATTGCCTCTAGGATATGACCACAAGTATGTCTATTCTCACTTTGGGTATAATTTAAAGGCGACAGAAATGCAGGCCGCTGTGGGATGTGCACAGCTTGAGAAGTTTCCAAGTTTTGTTGAGAGAAGAAAACATAATTTTGCTCGTTTAAAGAATGCCCTCTTACCTGCAAGTGATTTTTTGATTTTGCCTGAGCCAGCAAAAAATTCTGATCCAAGTTGGTTTGGATTTTTAATTACCTGCAAAGAAGGTGTGGACAGAAACAGGCTTGTACAATATGTGGAGAAAAAGGGTGTGCAGACAAGAATGCTCTTTGCAGGAAATTTGACGAAGCATCCTTGCTTTGATCAAATACGACAGGAAAATCGAGGCTATCGTGTAGTTGGAGATCTTGCACAGACAGATCGCATTATGAACAATACATTCTGGGTGGGGGTTTACCCAGGAATGAGCGATGAGATGATTGACTACATGGCAAAGACCATTATTGAGGGTGCAAGACAATAGTAAATGCAAAGGGGGAAGTGTGAGATGGAGAATCAATATGGACTTTTAAAATTACAGGAAGCAAATCTTTCAATTTTAAAGGAGATTGACCGAGTATGTACCAAGTATAAAATTTCATATTTCTTGGATTCGGGCACACTTCTTGGAGCAATACGCCATGGGGGCTTTATTCCCTGGGATGATGATGTAGACATTGCGATGACAAGGAGCAACTATGAGGCCTTTCAAAAGGTAGCAAAGAGAGAACTAAAAGATGGTATGGTGTTGCTTGGGCCAACCGAGTTTGATGCGGGGAAAAAGTTTTTCGACTTTACACCGAGAGTAATCTATCAAAAGAGTAGGCGACACAAAGAAGATGCAGAGTCTGCCTTTTATGGGGAAAAACTCAATCATTTGTGGGTGGATATTTTTATTCTCGATGCTCTTCCAGATAAGAGATGGCAAGCTAAATTTGTGTTAGGAGCACAGAAACTTCTCTATCTCTTTTCTATGGGGCACAGAAGAGAAATTGTATTAAGGAAGTATCCAATTGCATATCGACCAGTGATTTTTTTATTTTCTGGTGTAATTGGAAAAATATTGCCGATGCCATTCATCTTTAAATTACAGTACCATTTGTCTTTGCTTTCTAATAAAAAGAAGACAAGGCGGCTTTATTACAGCAATTACCAACCTGATTTTATTGATATTACCTTGCAGAGAGAATGGGTGTCGACATTGGTCAATATTAAATTTGAAGATACGGAGCTTTCTGTACCTGATCACTATGAGGAAATATTGAGAGCTGTCTATGGCGACTATATGAAAATGCCGCCAAAAAATCAGAGAAGACCAACTCATAGTAGTACAGAAATAGAAATTTATGGATAAGAAAAAAATCATTTCCCTCGTTGTTTCAGTTTACAACGAGGAGGCGGCATTGGAAAGATTCTATGCAGTGACGAAGAAAGTATTGGATGACCTCTCTTGGAATTATGAAATATTGTTTATCAATGATGGCAGTGTCGATTGTAGCAGGGAGATTATTGATAAAATTGCGGCGACGGACAAAAAGGTCAGAGCCATTCATTTTTCAAGAAATTTTGGGCATGAGGCAGCAATGATTGCGGGCATTGACTATGCAAGAGGGGATGCCTTAGTGTGTATGGATGCAGATTTACAGCATCCACCAAGTTGCTTACCAGAGATGGTTCGGCATTTTGATGAGGGCATGGATGTGATCAATATGGTGCGTATGAGCAATAAGTCAGCAGGAAAGGTAAAGAATATCACTTCTTCGGCCTTTTATGCCTTCATTAATATGATTAGTGATGCCAATCTAGTAAAGAATGCATCCGATTTTTTTGGTATTTCAAATCGAGCAGCCAATGTGCTGCGAAAAATTACCGAGAAAAAATTCGCTTTTTGCGAGGATATGTACAGAATTTGGGATTTCACAAGATGAACATGGAGTATGTGGCGGCCGATCGAGTGGCGGGTGAGAGCAAATATTCGATTAAAAAGCTTTTTCGCTTTTCAATGAATACTATAATGTGCTTTTCGGATTTTCCACTTCGCCTGGGCATTTATGCGGGGCTGTTTGCCGCATTACTTGGCGTATTGATGACCATTTACACTATTGTTTCGTGGAAACAGGTAGGTACACCGAGTGGATATGCAACCACAATTGTGTTAATTTGTTTTATGTTTGCAGTATTATTTTTATTGGTCGGCATTATTGGGCAATATATTGCCATATTATTTAGTGAGTTAAAGGATCGACCAATTTATATTGTAGAAGATTGTATCAATTTTCAAGATCAAGAATAATCTTTTTTGCACTGTGCACGGAGGGAGTGACAGTGATGAAAACATTTGAGGCAATCGCAATCAGAATTTCTAATTTGAGCATAGAGCGTGATATCACGCTCTATGAACTATCTAAAGTCAGTGGCGTGGCTCAGACCACGATCAAGGACATTGTCTATGGGAGATCAAAAATCCTGGTATCAAGAACATCGAAAGAATTGCCAATGGATTTGGAATGAGTGTGCGTGATTTTTTTGATGATGATCTTTTTATTTCCAAGTAAAATAAGAATATGAGTGAATAGTGCGGTGCAAGAAAAGATTGAAGATTTTCTGAAGTTTTTGAGTAAGTGCTATAAAAAATAGAAGATTTCTATTATAATGGCAAAAGCGTATATTATCAAAGATATGTGGAGGACTTTTGGAATGAGAAAAATACATATTTTGACATTGTCCATATTCTGTATAATGGCAACGGGGTGCAGTGCGATGCAAAAAGCAGAGACTACTGTGGCCGTTACAACGAGTGCTGCAGAAAAGAGCACAGCAGCTACAAAAGAGAAAGCAGTAGAAACAACAAGTGCAACTGTTCCAGAGACAGACCCTTCGGGTAATAAGATAGGGGAAACTTCAGCACCAACACCGAATGGAGGAGTAAATCCAGATTTTAGCAAGCAGACCAATGTCAATATTGACTGGGATCAGGTAAAGTCAGATACGGAGGATACCTTGAATAAAGATGATTATCCATTAGGATATTATCTGGATTATGCTGTTCATGAGGATACAAAGACCATTGAGCTGATTTGGCCACTTCTAAGGGAGGCAACGGTCAAAGATGCAGTACAATATGGAAGGGCATATATCAAAGCATTTAATGATGCTGCGAGAGTTCAAGATTTTTCTATTGCCCCATCCTCAGATACCAGCTATGGTGGACTTTGGGATAAATATACGATTAAATTGCAGGTATATAAAAATCAAGATATTATGAATCCAGAAAATTACTATGTGGATCAAACCATACCCGCAGGAAGTAATGAGAAGGTACAAGCAAAGAAATAGGAGATTAGAAAGATGAAATTAAAGAAGTTATTGGCAGTGGCATTGACTGTAGTGGCTGTGAGCGCATTATCATTCCCAGTGTTTGCACAGGGTTATGTCGCAGCAGGTCCAGGGGCAGGAAGATTTGGTGGCGATGAGATGATGATGTTGTCCAATCAAACCGATAGTCAGATGATGAGTTATGTGATTACCACAAGAAAGGGCGATCTCATTGTCATTGATGGTGGGGTTCCAGGTGATGCACCCCATCTTCGAGATGTCATCAATAAAAAGGGTGGACATGTCAAGGCTTGGTTTATTAGCCATCCCCACAGTGACCATGTTGGAGCTTTGACACAAATGCTTGAAGAGGGACTCAATGGCATTACCATTGATGCCGTCTACTACAATTATACAGACATTAGTTTCTACAAGAAGAATGAGGCATACCGTGCGGATATGGTACAAAGGTCAGCGAATGCATTGACCAAACTTGACCCATCAGCTCTTCGAATGACACATAAGGGTCAAGAAATTGATATTGATGATATTAAAGTCAAGGTATTAAATGACCCATATTTATTTGAAAATAATGCCATCAATAATTCTTCTGTGGCCTATCGCTTCCAGATGGGATTAAAGCGAGTGCTCTTCCTTGGCGATATGGGACCAGAGGCAGGTGAAAAGTTATTGAGCGATGTCGGGGCAGGAGAGTTAAAGGCCGACTATGTGCAAATGGCTCATCATGGCGAATATGGTGTCAATAAGGATGTCTATCAGGCGATTGCACCAAGTGTTGCCCTTTGGAACGCACCAGAATGGCTCTATGATGACAATAATGGTGGCGGAGTTGGAAGTGGTCCTTGGGGAACATTGGAGACCCGTCAGTGGATGAAGGACTTGGGGGTAAAGGAGAACTTTGTCATTAAGGATGGAGATCAAATTATTAAATAATGGGAAAAAGAGATGTTAATCAGTTGGTATGTATGTCTGTTTATACTCTATAGTTTTTTGGGATGGATTTATGAGACATTGTTTTGCATTATCACAAGTCGACATTGGTCCAATCGAGGCTTTTTGTATGGACCGATTTGTCCGATTTACGGAGCAGGTGTTGTGCTGTTGACTTTGTTGGTTCGCTTTGCACATCACCGAGGGATGACATTGAGTGCAGTCAGCATTTTTATGGTTTCTGTGATTGGAAGTGCTCTATTGGAGTATGTAACAAGCTATGTGCTGGAAGAGGTCTTTCATGCGACATGGTGGGATTACAGTCATCTTCCACTCAATTTCAATGGAAGGATTAGTCTATTTACTAGTCTTGGCTTTGGAGTTGGGGGAATTTTCGTTTATTATTTCTTAATACCATTTGCGGAACACATACTCAATGCCCTTCATCCACTGGGGGTGGAGGGGATGTCCCTAGTGTTTGTGGGAATTTTTTCAGCTGATTTGACATTGACGATTACTGCACTGGTTGACTTTAATGAAAAACTGATGTATGTGGAAGATAGTTTCAATAAGAATATGGAATTGATTATAGAAAATGCAATCAGGAGTATGAATCATCTGAGAAGAGGTTCATTGGCTAGAATACGCTTGTTTCGGTATCGGAATAAAACCATATCCGATAATATTCGAAATATTTTGGAGCGTGTAAAGCGAAATTGAGTGAGAACTGATGATTGCTATTCTGTGATGAGTGTGATATTATAAACAATATCTAAAATATTTGTGAACACTTTAGGAAGAGAAAAAGGGAGTCTGTTCCTAAGGTGTTTGCTGTGTTTTTGGAAACGACTTAAGAGATTGGAGGTTATTATGGCAGACAATAACGAAAAGACCGGTCTTTGGCTGGGGGGAATGCCATGGTTACAGGCAATTGTTGCTATTATTTTATGTGCAATTCCAATGTATTTTGGGTTTGCTACAGGAACATTGCTTGGCATCTTGGCTAGCTGTATAGCATTAGCTGTTGTATTTAACGAGATCGGTGAGCGTGTTCCAATCTGGAATACTTACATCGGTGGTGGTCTTTTGGCTACATTCTTTGGTGTTGCGATTATGAAGCAGTTTAACTTGATTCCAGAAAAGGTATTGACAAATATCACTGTATGGATTTCAGGTGACAATATTCCAGTGGATGGAATTGATAAGGGAATCCCTTCAATCGGTACAAACTTCCTTGAGGTATTTATTGTACTTTTGATTGTAGGATCTGTACTTGCACTGGAGAGAGATATTCTTCTTCGCTCATTTGCAGGATATGTTCCAGCCATTCTTGGAGGACTCTTTGTAGCAATGCTTTTTGGTATTGTGTGTGGAGCAATTTTCGGCATTAAGCCAGCAGATACTATTATTAAGTATACACTTCCAATTATGGGTGGTGGAAATGGTGCGGGTGCCGTTCCACTGAGTCAGATTTATGAACAAATTACAGGAGATTCCGCAGCAAATTATTATTCATTTGCAATTATTGTTTTGACCATTGCTAACCTCTTCTGTATTATTGCTTCAGCTGGCTTAAATGCCCTTGGTCAGAGGATTCCAGCTTTGACTGGTGATAAGAAGACTTTGATCAGAAAGGGTGGCACCATTACTCGTGACGATACAAAGGTAAAAGTGACAACTGATGATTTGATGGGGGCTGTGCTATTAGCATGTGCTTGCTATAGCTTTGGTCTTTTGATGTCAAAGAGAATTCTTCCAAAGATTCTTGGTGCACCAATTCATCAGTATGCGTACATGATCGTATTTGTTGTTATTCTTGCCGCAAGTGGTCTCATTCCAGCAAGTGTTCGTGCAGGTGCAAAGAGATTGCAGGCCTTTATGTCTGGTGGTATGGCCATCGTCATTATGGTTGGTATGGGTGCTGACTTTAATATTGGCGAGTTGTTTAGAGCAGTTGCTCCACAAAACATCATTATGGCATTGATTATCGTCATTGGTGCGATCATTGGTTCAGGATTTGTTGGCTACTTGGTAGGTTTCTATCCAATTGATGCAGCAATTACTGCAGGTCTTTGCATGGCCAACAGAGGTGGTTCAGGTGACCTTGCTTGTCTTGGTGCCGCTGACCGTATGGAGCTGATGGCTTATTCACAGCTTTCATCAAGACTTGGTGGAGGAATTGTATTGATTGTTGGATCATTCATTTTCTCATTCTTCTTATAATTTTTAATTTAAGAAAAATTTTGAAAAGAACGCTTATCCCTGAGCGTTCTTTTCTTCTATTTATTTAGTGAGGAGGCTCTATGGTAGCTTATTTTAAATGGATCAATAATTTGGCAATGGCAATCGGTGCAATTCTTGGAGGAGCATTGATTGCTATTTTATATAAAGGACAGATTTTGGGTTCGGATTTCACAAAAGGTGTATATTTTGCACTAGGTGTAATTGTCGGTGTCATCATTGGTCGAACAGTTTCGTCCATTTATGCGAACAAACGACTTCAAAAAATTTACGCTTTGTTGTATACTGAATGTGACCCCGAGCGATTTATTAAGGAATTCACGCCATTAAATGAGCGAGTACCAAAGGATATTGCAGAATATATGGTGGGTAGAGCTCATCTAGCTTTTGCTTGGGAGGCATTGGGAGACTTTGATAAGGCGCTTGAGATGGTCGGAAATATTGACCCGACAGAATTAAAACTTCATATGTTAAATACATCATCATTGATCACCAATCGAAGAGTGACACTGTATACTCTGATGGGAGATTATGAAAAAGCTAAGGAACAGGTAGAGGCATTGAAGGCACTAGAAGAAGTCGCAAAAAAGCGTTCGACTACATTGGCGAAGAACTTGGAGCAATGCATCAGGCTAAACAATGCACGCATTGCTGCGGCGACAGAAGAAAATGCAGATGTTGCCTATCTGGAAGAGGAGATTGCATTGGCTGGAAATGCTATTTACAAGAAGGAAATTCAATTGGCTCTTGCCCAATTCTTTGAGAGAACTGGACAGGAACAAAGGGCAGCCGCTCTGTTTGTAGATATCTTGAAGGATAAGAGGGGATTGTATACAGAGAGAGTTGCACAGCGAAAAAAGTAAAAAGCCTATGTAAATGTAAGGAGGAAGAAATGGAAATTAAGAAACCTGCTACTGCAGGCACACTAGAATCTAGTGACTGCATGGTAACTGTTGAGCCAGGCAATGGTAAGATTGAGTTTTCTCTGGAGAGTGTAGTTGCTCACCAATTTGGAAATCAGATGAGAAAGGTGACATTGGAGACATTGGCCAATCTCGGTGTGGACAATGTGAAGATTTCTATTGTAGACAAGGGCGCTCTTGATTGCACATTGAAGGCAAGAGTGGAGTGTGCTGTATTCCGTTCAGTTGATCAGACTGATAATCTACCATGGGGAGGAGCAATCAAATGATAAATCCAAATAAAAAGCGTCTCAGAAGAAGTATGATGTTCTTGAATGCACAGAAGCCATCATTAATTAAGGATCCATATATTTACAAGGCTGATTCTTTAATGCTTGACCTCGAGGATGCAGTTGCAGCAAACCAAAAGGATTCTGCACGATTTTCACTCTATCATGCATTGACAACCATCGACTACAGAGGAAGTGAGAAGGTTGTTCGTATCAATGGTTTAGACACTGATCTTTGGAAGGAAGATATTCGTTGTTGTGTAGCGGGTGGTGCAGAAGTTATTCGTATCCCAAAGACCGAAGATGCTGGAATGGTAAAGGCTGTGGAAGATGAGATTATTAAGGCCGAGAAAGAGTTTCATCGCCCTGAAGGGTTTTACTTTAATTATGTCGGCACTTGAATCAGCAAAAGGTGTTATGAATGCCTATGAAGTTTGCACATCTTCAGAGAGAATGATTGGTGTTGCTCTTTCGGGTGGTGATTATACAAAGGATTTGCAGACAAGAATTACAGGTACTGGCGTAGAGCTTATGGGAGCTAGACAGCATATGATTATTGCTGCAAGAGCAGCAGGTGTACAGTGCTTTGATACAGTTTGGACAAATCTTGATGATATGGAGGGATTTAAAAATGATGTACAGACCATCTTTATGATGGGATTTGATGGAAAGTCATGTATTAACCCTCGTCAGATTGATGTTGTACACAAGATCTTTACGCCAACACAAAAGGATATTATCTTTGCAGAGAAGGTAATCAAGGAGATTGATTCAAAGAAGGCTTTAGGTATCGGTGTATTTACAGTAGATGGCAAGATGATCGATATCGCATTTTATGATGGTGCAGTGAGAACGATTAATATGGCAAAGGCTGCTGGTGTATACAAGGGGGATTTATAAAATGATTAATGCAGTAGGTAGAGATATTCCTGAAGAGATCTTAAAGCAGACAGGTAAAGATGTATTCAAAGGTTCACATACATTTGACGGACATGAGTTTAAGAAGGATGGTCCAAAGACAAAGTGTGTGATCAATTCTAATGGCTCTAAGTTGGTTGATAGCATCGCTGAAGTCTTGAAAAAATGTGAGATTAAGGACGGCATGACGATCAGTTTCCACCATCACTTTAGAAATGGTGATAAAGTCTTAAATATGGTGATGGAGGAGATTCACAAGATGGGAATCAAGGACTTGACTATTTGTGCAAGTTCACTTGGTTCACAGAATGATCCCATCGTCTATATGATTGAGGATGGAACAATTACCAATATCCAGTCATCTGGTGTTCGTGGTGGCATTGGAGAGGCCATTTCAAATGGTAAGTTGAAGGGTCTTGCCATTATGCGTTCTCATGGTGGTAGAGTTCGTGCCATTGAGAGTGGTGAAACTCATGTCGATATCGCATTTGTTGGAGCACCAACGGCAGATGAGTATGGTAACTTAAATGCCAATGGTGGAAAGGCAAATTGTGGTGTACTTTCTTACTCCGCAGTAGATGCTCAATTTGCAGATCGTGTGGTGGCAATTACGGACACTTTAGTTCCATTTCCAAATTTGCCAGCACAGATCACACAGACATATGTAGATTATGTTGTGGTCGTAGATGAGATTGGTGATCCAAAAAAGATTGCCACAGGTGCGGCAAAGCCAACCACAGATCAGAGAAAGTTATTGATGGCAAAGTATTGTACTGATTTTGTTGTATGCACACCTTACTTTAAGGAGGGATTTTCTTATCAGACAGGTGTCGGCGGTGCTTCGATTGCTTCTACTATTTCTCTTGCAGAGGTAATGAGAGAGCGAGGAATTCATATGAGCTTTGGTGTCGGTGGCTTGACAAAGCCAATGTGTGACCTTCTCGATGAGGGACTTGCAAGATGTCTTGTCGATACACAGGATTTTGATGAGGATGCGATCACCAATATTCAGACGAATCGCAATCACTACTATATTACTGCTGGTGAGTATGCTAACCCATTTAACAAGGGGGCCTATGTCAACAAGCTTGATTTTGTCATTCTTGCTGCGTTAGAAGTAGATACAAAGTTTAATTGCAATGTAGTTGTTGGATCAGATGGTGTGATTACTGGTGCACAGGGCGGACATCCAGATACAGCTGCTGGTGCAAAATGTACCATTGTGATTGCTCCAATTTTGCAGGGCAGAATTCCAACTATTTGTACAGATGTTACAACGGTTACAACTCCAGGTGAGGATGTCGATGTTGTTGTCACTGATTATGGTATTGCCATCAATCCAAAGAGACAGGATCTTATTGAAGCAACAAAGGATTCGGGTCTTCCATTTAAGACAATTGAGGAACTCAGAGATATTGCCTATTCTATTTCTGGAGAGCCTGAGAAGGTTCAATTTGGTGATAGAGTTGTTGGCATTATTGAGGCAAGAGATGGAAGCATCATGGATGTTGTTCGTCAGATTAAGCCTTTTCAATTTGAAGACTAAGATTGCATAAATAAAAGAGCCCAGACTGGTTGAGGCCAGCTGGGTTTTTTTGCACATAAGGGGAGAGCATATGAAGATAATCGTCGTAGGCTGCGGAAAAATTGGAAGAAAGATTACAGAGCAGCTGAGCTTTGAGGGGCATGATGTTGTAGTAATTGATAGCAACAATGCTGTGGTACAGGATGTTTCAGATGATTTTGATGTTATGGGTGTGGTGGGCAATGGTGCAAGTTACTCTGTGCAGATGGAGGCGGGCATTGAGGAGGCCAATCTCTTAATTGCAGCAACAGATTCCGATGAAGTGAATTTACTCTGTTGTATGATTGCAAAGAAGGCAGGTAATTGTTCTACCATTGCCAGAGTAAGAAACCCAGTGTATAGTAGTGAGATTGATTTTATTAAGGAGGAACTTGGTCTTGCAATGACTATCAATCCTGAGTTTGCTGCAGCACAGGAAATTGCTAGAATTTGCGTTTTCCTTCCGCCATTAAAATCGATACTTTTTCAAAGGGAAGAATTGAGATTTTGGAATTTAAGGTGCCAAATGGATCAATTTTAGAAAATGAGACATTGATTGAAGTGGCCAAGAAGACGACAAATGATATCTTGGTCTGCACGGTAAAGAGAGGGGATAAAGTTCGGATACCAAATGGAAATTTTGTCCTGCGTGCAGGCGACATGATTGGCATCGTGGCATCGCCAGAGAATTCAAAGCTTTTTTTCAAAAAAGTCGGATTGGATACTCATCAAGTGAAGGACACGATGATTATTGGCGGAGGATCCATTGCCTATTATCTTGCACAGCAATTGATAAAAATGGGTATTGGCATTAAAATTGTGGAAAAGGATTTAAAGCGATGTGAGACGCTCAGCGAAAAGTTGCCAAGTGCAGTGATTATCAATGGAGATGCAACAGATGAAAATATTCTGATTGAGGAGGGCATTGATACCTGCAATTCCTTCGTTTCATTGACAGGTATTGATGAATCTAATGTGTTTTTAAGTCTATTTGCCAAGAGCCGAAATAAGGCAAAGACAATAACTAAAATCAATCGAATTTCCTTTGGAACGGTGATCAAAGGGCTGGAACTTGACAGTGTTATTTCACCAAAGATCATTACTTCTGAACGCATTGTGCGCTATGTTCGTGCAATGCAAAATGGTATCGGCAGCAATGTGGAGACATTGTATCGAATTGTGGATAATCAGGTGGAGGCATTGGAATTTAAAATTCACAGCGATGCACCTGTAGTGGGGGTTGCTCTTGAGGATTTGAACCTAAAAGATAATGTATTGATTGCCTGCATCAATCATCATGGTGTCATTACCATTCCAAATGGCAAGAGCGTCATCGGAGTTGGTGATACCGTTATTGTGGTGACAACGCATACAGGACTCAAAGACATTCGGGATATCTTAAAGGAGGCATAGCGTGAATTATTCAATTATTGTCTATATTCTTGGGTGGATTTTAAAATTGGAGGGAGCATTTATGCTACTGCCATGCATTGTTGCCGTGATTTATCGAGAAAAGGCGGGATTTTCGTTTTTGTTTGTCGCAGCGATTTGCCTTGCCCTTGGTTTTGCAACAAGTACAAAGAGACCGAAAAATCCAAATATGTTTGCACGTGAGGGATTTGTCACGGTGGCACTCAGTTGGATTGTGCTCAGTGCTTTTGGTGCCTTGCCGTTTGTCATCAATGGAGATATTCCGAATTACATCGATGCAATGTTTGAGATGGTTTCTGGATTTACTACGACAGGTGCAAGTATCTTGCATGAAGTTGAGGTGCTCAATAAATGTAGTCTGTTTTGGAGAAGCTTTTCTCACTGGATTGGTGGAATGGGTGTGATTGTGTTTATGCTTGCAATTTTGCCAATGACCAATGGCTCAACCATGCACTTGATGCGTGCGGAGAGCCCAGGACCAAGTGTAGGAAAATTAGTTCCTAAGATTAGAGATACCGCCCTAATCTTATATAAGATTTATTTGGTGATGACGGTCATTGAATTTATTTGTCTGGTGACTGCCCGTATGCCAGTGTTTGATTCGATGCTAATCACTTTTGGATCAGCAGGAACAGGTGGTTTTGGTATTAAAAATGATAGTATAGGAAGTTACTCCACGCTTCAGCAGGCGATAGTCACCATTTCTATGATTTTATTTGGTGTTAACTTTAATGCCTACTACTACTTACTTGGAAAGCACAAAAAAGATGCATTCAAAATGGAAGAAGTTCGTTGGTACTTTATTATTATTGCGGCATCAATTATTGTCATTTCCATCAATATTCGAAATTATTTTGATAGCTTTTTTATGGCCTTTCATCAGGCTGCCTTTCAAGTGGGATCAATTATTACAACGACAGGATACGGAACAACGGATTTTGACTTGTGGCCGCAGCTTTCGAGATCAATCTTAGTGATTCTCATGTTTATTGGAGCCTGTGCAGGAAGTACAGGTGGAGGATTGAAGGTTTCAAGACTATTAATTTTATTTAAGTCAGTAAAACAAGATATGCTCAAATTTGTCCATCCAAGAAGTGTCAAGGTGATGCGATTTGATGGAAAGGCCGTGGACAAGGAATTGATTCGTGGTGTGAGTGCATTTTTTGTGACTTATATCTTAATCTTTGGCATTTCAGCAATGGTGATCAGCCTAGATGGCAATGATCTTGTCACAAATTTTACTGCAGTGGCGGCAACATTTAATAATATTGGACCAGGTCTGGCTATGGTCGGTCCAACAGCAAACTTTGATGTCTTCTCCTATTTCTCAAAAATTATTTTAATTTTTGATATGCTGGCTGGAAGACTGGAGCTGTATCCAATTTTAATTTTATTTGTTCCAAGCATTTGGAAGAGAAGTCGAAATCATAAGGAATAGATAGGGGAGGTTTCTCAGGTTAATACTTGAGAGGCCTTCCTTTATTTTAGGCAAAATGACCTTGATAAAAAATGGTGTAATTATGATACCAGCAAAGAAATTGTAATGATTATTAAAATAATGATTGAGAATTACAATATAAAAAGACAGATAATAATACAAAATAAATCCGTTATTTTTTTGTGAATATAGGATTGTCTTATTATAATCAATGCTTTTTTATGTGCTCGTTTATGTTATAATAAAATTCAATGAGATTGATGGAAAGGATTTACTTTATGAAGTTAATTGAAACAATTCATGCTGTGGGACAGGTATTATGCCAAGATATGACACAAATTATCCCAGGTGAATTTAAGGGCGCACGCTTTAAAAAGGGACATATTGTGACAGAAGAAGACATACCTGTACTCTTGTCTATGGGCAAGGAGCATCTCTATGTGTGGGAAAAGGATGAAAATCTCTATCATGAGGATGAGGCAGCAGAAATTTTGTATGAGATTTGTGCCAGTGAATTTATGGATAAATCCGAGGTCAGCGAGGGAAAGATTGAGGCAAGAGCACAGATTGATGGGCTTTTAAAGTTAGATAAGAAATTGTTAAAAGAAGTCAATTCCTTTGGAGAGATGATGATTGCGACAAGATATAACAATCTTCCTGTAAAAAAGGGAGAGAAGCTGTGTGGAACGAGAATTATTCCTCTTGTGATTGAAAAAGAGAAGATGCACAGAGTCGTAGAGCTTGTCGCAGGGAGAAAAATACTTCGCCTGTTGCCATATAAAAAATTCAAAGTTGGTCTAGTGACTACAGGAAATGAAGTTTTTCAGGGCTTGATTGAGGATAAGTTTGGACCAGTGATTCGAAGAAAAGTTTCGGAATATGGTTCAACAGTGATGAGACAGATTATTGTCGATGATAATTCAGATCACACCAAGGAGGCCGTCGAGGAATTAATTGATGATGGTGTCGATATGGTACTTTGTAGTGGGGGAATGAGTGTCGATCCAGATGATCGGACTCCACTAGCTATTCAAAGTACAGGGGCAAGAATTGTTAGTTATGGTTCGCCCGTACTTCCAGGGGCAATGTTTTTATTGTCCTATTTAAAAAAGGGAGAGAAGACGATTCCTATTCTTGGCTTGCCAGGATGTGTGATGTATTCGAGAAGAACGATTTTTGATTTGGTGTTGCCTAGAATTTTGGCTGAAGATGAAATTTTAGCAGAGGAACTGGCTGAACTTGGTGAAGGCGGACTGTGTATGAATTGTGATGTCTGCACTTATCCACATTGTGAATTTGGAAAGGGGTGGTGATGTGGCATTAAATCATTTTGACAATGCGGGAAGAGCAATTATGGTCGATGTTGGTGCAAAGGATGATACAGAGCGCATTGCCGTCACCCATGGCTTTATTTCAATGAATCGAGAGGTCTTTGAAGTTGTCAAAAGTGGAAGTGCAAAGAAGGGAGATGTGCTTGGTGTGGCAAGGGTGGCTGGAATTATGGCCGTCAAAAAAACAGCAGATCTCATTCCTCTTTGTCATACTTTGCTATTAAATCATTCCAGCATAGAATTTGATTTAGATGAAAAAAAGTGTCAGATTGAGGCAATTTGTACCGTCAAAACCAAGGGAAAGACGGGCGTGGAGATGGAGGCCTTGACAGGAACAAGTGTGGCACTTTTGACCATCTATGATATGTGCAAGGCCATGGACAGAGGAATGGTCATTTCTGGGATTGAGTTATTAAAGAAGGATGGTGGGAAGAGCGGTCTCTATGAGAGATAGATTTCAAAGAGAAATTGATTATATTCGTATTTCTGTGACAGATAAATGCAATTTTCGCTGTCGCTATTGTATGCCAGAAGAAGGGGTAGAGACAATTCCGCACAGCGAAGTTCTTAGTTTTGAAGAGATTGTGCGAGTGGTTTCGGTGTTGAGTGAACTTGGCATAAAGAAGGTAAAGATTACAGGGGGAGAGCCTCTTGTTCGAAGGGATATTTGCACATTGATTCAAAAGATTGCCAAAATTTCAGGTATTGAAGATATTACGCTGACAACCAATGGATTTTTGTTGGGAGAGATGGCAGAACAATTAAAGAGAGCAGGAATTCGTACCATTAATGTCAGCGTTGACACCCTAAACCGAAGGGAATTTGCAGATATTTGCAGAAGAGATGGGCTTGATCAAGTGTTAGATAGTATTGAAAGGGCAAAAACTTGGGATTAGAGATTCGCATCAATACGACGGTGAGTGAGGAGAGCAATTTAGAAGAATTGTTTGAATTACTTGAATATTTTGTAAATCGGGATATACCCGTGCGATTTATTGAGTTGATGCCGATTGGGTGCGGGCATGGCAGCAGAGTAAAAAATCAGGATTTACAGAAGATGTTAAAGAAAAGGTATCCTGATTTTGTAAGAAGTAACTTTTCAGGAAATGGGCCAGCTGTCTACTATACTTTTGGCAAAAATAAGAAAGTGGGATTTATTAGTGCAGTGCACAATAAGTTCTGTGAAAGTTGTAATCGCATTCGCCTAAGTTGTGATGGGAAGATCAAGCCTTGCCTAGCTAGCAGTCTTAGCTATGATATCAAAACAGTGCTAAGAAGTGGGGGCGACGACAAAAAATTAAAAGAGTCACTTGAACAGGCCATTTTTTACAAGCCATTGGAGCATCATTTTGGCAAGGAAAAAAGTGAATGTATAAAAAATACAATGAATCAAATCGGAGGTTAAGATGGGCGAAGTAATGGGAATATGTATCAGTAAAAAGCGAGGTACAGCCAAAGTAGAGGTTGAGGAAGCGAATCTTATCGAAGACTTTGGCATTGAACATGATGCTCATGCAGGAAATTGGCATCGCCAAGTGAGTTTGCTTTCCTTTGAGACAAGAGAGGCATTTAAGGCCCGTGGGGCAGAGATTGATGATGGTGCATTTGGTGAAAATATCATTGTCAGTGGCATTGATTTAATCCATCTTCCTGTGGGCACTCAAATAAAATCAGGCGATGTATTGCTTGAGGTCACACAGATTGGCAAGGAGTGTCATTCACACTGTGAGATTTATCACCGCATGGGTGAGTGCATTATGCCAACTAATGGAATATTTACAAGAGTACTTCATGGTGGAAAATTAAAGAAGGGAGATCAAATCAAGGTATGTACAGAGTAGGAATTGTCACCTTGAGCGACAAGGGAGCAAGTGGGCAAAGAGAAGATGCATCGGGTCCACTGATTAAAGATTTGTTGCCAAAAGATCAATATGAAGTTATCAGGTATGTCTTACTTCCTGACGATAAGGAAGAGTTAAAAAAGGAGTTGATCGATATGGCAGATCATCTCAAGTTAGACCTTGTACTTACTACAGGAGGAACAGGATTTTCGCCCAGAGATATTACACCGGAGGCGACAAGAGAAGTTGCTGACCGCTTGGCTGAGGGCATTGCACAGGCCATTCGAAATTACAGTATGAGTATTACAAAGCGTGCGATGTTATCGAGGGCGACCAGTGTTATTCGAAAGAATACACTCATCATTAATATGCCAGGTAGTCCAAAGGCAGTGCGTGAGGAATTGGAGTTTATTTTAGATACTTTACCACATGGACTCGATGTGCTACAGGGAAATGTCAATGATTGTGCAAGAAAGTAAGGAAGGGAGACAAAAGAAAATGAAAAGATGGAAATTGGTCTTGATAGCAGTAGTAGCGGTAGGTGCAACAACCGCTTTGGTGGCCTGTGCAGGAAAAGCAGGAAAGGACAAGGCTGAAAAGTCAGAAACATCAGCAGCATCGACCAATGCAGGAGCTTCTAATGCGAAGGGGCAGTTGACCTTGGGAGCAGCGGCATCGCTGGAGAAGGTATTTAGTGATAAAATTATTCCGATGTTTAATGAGAAGTACCCAGACATTAAAGTGACAGGAACTTATGATAGTTCAGGAAAGATTCAGGCACAAATTGAGGAAGGTGCAAAGATCGATGTTTTCTTTTCAGCAGCTACGAAACAGATGGATGAACTAGATGAGAAGGGATTAATGGATACGGCCTCTATTCATCCAATGCTTGAGAATAAGCTGGTGATGATTGCAGCCAAGGACAAGGCAGAGCAATTTACCAGTTTTGAGCAAATTGCTAATGCAAAGAAAGTGGCCATTGGAGATCCAAAGAGTGTGCCAGCGGGAGCCTATGCAAAGGAAGTTTTAGAGAGCATGGAGATTTGGGATGCTGTGCAGGACAAGTTAAGTCTTGGCAGCAATGTCACCGAAGTGCTCAATTGGGTTGCTGATGGCAGTGCAAGTGTAGGTCTTGTCTATACAACTGATGCAAAAAAATTGGCAGATAAGGTTTCCGTAATTGAAGAGGCTCCAGAGGGAACATTAAAGGAAAAAATTGTTTATCCAATTGGTATCGTGAAGAATTCAGATAATGCTGCTGCTGCAAAAATATTTGTTGACTTCTTGAAGACGGATGCAGTAAAGCAGGTATTTGTAGAAAGTGGATTTACTGTAGAATAGGAGATCGTATGGATTTTCGTCCGATTTTTGTATCATTAAAAACGGCATCCATTTCTATTGTCTGTACATTCTTTTTGGGAATTGCTTTGGCTGCCTGGGTGACAACCATTCAATCTAAGAAAAAAAAGGCAATGATCGATGGAATATTGACATTACCTATGGTTCTGCCACCGACGGTGGCAGGATTTTTTCTTTTATACCTTTTTGGTGCAAAGAGGCCAATTGGAAAAATTTTTGAGAAAATATTTGGTATGCCGATTGTATTTTCTTTTGGTGCGACCGTCATTGCAGCTGTGGCCATTTCTCTCCCACTGATGTATCGCTCAGCAAGGGGGGCAATCGAACAGGTAGACAGAGAAGTAGTTCTTGCAGCACGGACACTGGGACTTTCGGAGCAAATGATTTTTTGGAAAATTATTTTGCCCATGGCAAGACCAGGCATTTTGTCAGGAGGGATACTTGCCTTTACCAGAGGGCTTGGAGAATTTGGTGCAACCACAATGATTGCGGGAAATATTGCAGGAAAGACAAGAACTTTGCCTCTGGCGATCTATTCGGCCGTGGCAGCAGGCGATATGAAAGAGGCAGGAGATTATGTCCTAATTTTAGTTGTCTTTTCCTTTTTTGCCGTGATGTGCATTGATGTCTTGGGAGGAAAGAAGTAATGGCATTGTTTGTGGATATCACAAAGAAATTGGAACATTTTACATTGCAAGTTCAGATGTCGACAAAAAATATGGGTGTGGTGGGGATACTCGGAGCATCGGGATGTGGAAAGAGTATGACACTTCGCTGTATTGCGGGTATTGAAATACCAGACAGCGGAAAGATTATTTTGAATGGAAGAGTTTTGTATGACAGTGAAAAGAAAATTTGTCTTCCACCACAAAAGAGGAAAGTTGGTTATCTCTTTCAGCAATATGCACTATTCCCTCACATGACAGTGAGAGAAAATTTAGAGATTGTCGCCGGGGTCGCAAAGACAGAAAATGAGATTGCAAAATATTTGGCACTACTTCATATTGAAGAAATTGTAGACAGTTATCCCGAAAGATTGTCTGGAGGTCAAAAACAGAGAGTGGCGATGGCAAGAATGCTATTGACAAAACCAGAACTTGTCCTTCTCGATGAACCATTTTCTGCACTGGATAATTATTTAAAGGAAAGCTTGGAATTAGAGATTATGCAACTATTTCAGAAACTTTCTGTAGAATCTATTATGGTGACACACAGTAGGGAGGAAGCTTATCGCATATGCAGTTATCTTTTTGTTTTTGAACGCGGGCAAGTTTCTAGGGAGGGAGAAACGACAGAAAGTATTTCAAGATCCAAAGACCGTGGCAGCAGCAAAATTGACAGGTTGCAAAAATATTTTTTCAATCAAAAAAAAGAGTGAAAAATTTATGGATATTTCTGAAATTGATATGTGTTTCAATTTTGTGGGGGACATTCCAAAAGACATCCGTTATGTGGGGATTCGAGCCCATGATTTGTGCTTTAGAGAAGGCGAAGGAGAGAATAATTTACTTGTAAAAAGCGTAAAGTTTTTAGAGGATCCCTTTGAGCAAATCGCGATTATCAATGATAAGATATGGTTAAAATGTGCAAAGAGTGAGAATATCTTGAAAAAGATAGAAGAAGGACAGAGATTGCATTTTCCACCACAGAAGTTGATGCTCCTAAAGTGATGCTGTTGACTTCTTATTTTTCTTATATTAGAATTCGAAAATAGAGATAAATGGCTAGGTTGTAGAGGAGGAGAACATGGAGAGTGGATTCGAAAATGCCATAGAGCAATTTAGAGAGTTGCTCAGCGAGCAATGTGCAAGGGCAGTGAAGTTGGCCGAGGAAAAAGACGGTGTAGATTTTTCTTCAAAGAAGGAGATTGTGATTGGTGTAGTGGATGGCGATGGCATTGGACCAGTGATTATGAAAGAAGCAAGAAACCTTTTGCAAGAACTTTTAAGAGATGAAATTGCAAGTGGAAAAGTTCGATTGAAAGATATTGAGGGATTGACTGTAGAAAATCGCCTAGAAAAGGGGCAATCTATTCCAGATGATGTGCTTGAAGAGTTAAAATCTTGTGATGTGATCTTGAAAGGGCCAACAACAACGCCAAATGGTGGAACTTTGGAAAGTGCCAATGTGACTTTGAGAAGAGAGCTTGATTTATTTGCGAATGTTCGCCCAGTCTGTGTGCCATCGCAGGAAATTGATTGGATCTTTTTTTAGAGAAAACACAGAGGGAGAGTATGTGCTTGGATCAAGGGGAATTCATGTAGATCTTGGGGATACCAGTCTTTCTATGGACTTTAAGGTGACTTCAGAATATGGAACAAAAAGAATTGCAAGATCAGCCTTTGAATATGCAAGGCAAAATCATAAAAAGCATGTAGCCATTGTGACGAAGGCCAATATTATGAAAAAGACGGATGGCGAGTTTTCTCGCATCTGCCATGAGATGGCCAAGGAGTATCCAGAACTTGAAGTTGGAGAGTGGTATGTGGATATTATGACAGCAAATCTTCTCAATGAAAATATTCGTAAAAATTTTGAGGTCTTTATATTGCCAAATCTCTATGGAGATATTATTACGGATGAGGCTGCACAGATACAAGGAGGAGTGGGAACGGCAGGGTCTGCCAATATTGGTTCAAAGCATGCAATGTTTGAGGCCATCCATGGCTCTGCACCGAGAATGGTGGAGGAGGGACTTGCCGACTATGCAAATCCTTCCAGCGTCTTTAAGGCCACGGAGATGATGCTTGGCCATATTGGTCTAGAGAAAAAAGCAAAAGTATTGGCAAGAGCATTAAAGATTTGTGCGGAAGAAGAGAAAAAAGTGGTTGTCGATGGAACAAAAAATGGGGCAACAGCCCATGAATTTGGAACTTATGTATTGGAAACGATAAAAAGAATGGAATAGCATTGGAAAATATAGGCTGTAAAAAACTCTGTTTTTTTGCGGCCTTATTTTGGAGGTAAAAGATGAATGAGAGAATGAAAGAAATTTTGGTAGAGGTGGAAAAAGATCCAAGAAATCGTGATTATACAGAAAGAGGAATTTATCCCATTGTACAAATCAGTGAAAATGCAAAGATTTTAATTGTTGGTCAAGCTCCAGGAAGAATTGTAGAGGAGACAAAAATTCCATTTAATGATAAGTCAGGCGACACACTTCGCTCATGGTTGGGAATGACACGAGAAGTTTTTTATTCAGAAAAGATGGCCATTATGCCTATGGATTTTTATTATCCTGGAAAGGGAAAGAGTGGGGATCTTCCGCCAAGGAAGTTTATGGCTGAGTACCACGAGCGACTCTTGGCGGAAATGAAAACGATTGAGCTGACAATTCTTGTCGGGAAGTATGCACAGGATCATTACCTTGGAAAGAGCAGAAAAAACTTAACAGAGGTGGTCAAAAACTATCAAGATTATCTGCCAAAGTATTTTCCGATTGTCCATCCAAGTCCATTGAATATTCGTTGGCAGAAGAAAAATCCTTGGTTTATTGAGGAGGTTGTGCCAAAATTAAAGGAGAAAGTGGAACAAATTCTATAGTTTTTTGGTTATTTCGACTAGTTGATCCACGACAAAATTCACTTCTTCAAGTGTATTGGAGGCATCGAGAGAAAGACGCAAGGAACTGTGGGCAAGCTCATGGGAAAGTCCAAGGGAAAGCAGTACATGAGATGGATCAATAGAACCCGATGCACAGGCTGAACCACTCGAAGCACAGATGCCTCTTTGGTCGAGCATAATCAGCAATAGCTCTCCATCTGCATTGGGAATGGTTACATTCACATTGCCTGGAAGACGATGGGAGAGGGAGCCATTGATGTGAGCATTTGGGATTTCATTCATTAATCGAGAAATCATATGGTCTCTAAGGGCAGTGACCTTCGTGCAATCTTCGCCTAAGTGGTCAAGACTTTTCTTTGCTGCAGTGGCCATGCCGACAATGGCAGGAAGATTTTCTGTGCCTGCTCGGCGTTTTCTCTCCTGTGCTCCACCTTGAATAAAGGCCTTTAGTTTAATTCCATTTTTGATATACAAAAAGCCACAGCCCTTTGGCGAATGAAATTTATGACCACTGGCACTGAGCAAATCAATATTCATTTCTTCCACATCAATGGGAATGTGGGCATAGGCTTGCACGGCATCAGTGTGAAAGAGAATATTGTGCTTTTTTGCAATCGCTCCGATGTCCTTGATGGGTTCGATGGTTCCGATTTCATTATTGGCAAACATGACACTGATTAAAATGGTATCTGGGCGAATCGCCGCTTCTAGGCGTTCTAAGGAAATCAAACCATTACTTTCAGGCTCAAGATAAGTGACCAAAAAGCCCTGCTTTTCTAGCTTTGCACAGGTGTGCAAGATGGCATGGTGCTCAATGGCTGTGGTGATGATGTGTCTTCCCTCATTTTTTTTAAGTTCACTTATGGCATTTAGTGCCCAGTTATCCGATTCGGTTCCTCCGCTGGTAAAGTAGATTTCATTGGTGTGGGCGTTAAGTGTTTTTGCAATTTCTTCCCTCGCACAAGTCAGTGCCTCCTTGGCCTCTTGACCAAAGGAGTAGATGGAGGAAGGATTGGCATAATAATGATGAAAAAAGGGAAGCATAGCTTCAATGCTTTCGGGATAGGGCTTTGTAGTTGCGGCATTGTCCATATAAATTATTTTTTGCATAATATCACCTCATTTTGTAAACTGTACTAGGCTTGCATTGCCTAACTGTAAAGTATATAATGGACAGGAAACAAAAGAAAGGGTTTAATTTATGAATATTTTTAGAGAGATGTTTCATGCAGTCTTTGATATCGATGCTTATCCAAGTTTTGCAAAAAATCGCAGGGGAAAGGTATTTTTGTATGCCTTTGTACTCACCGTGATTTTATTTTGCATTACTTTGGCGAGCATTTGGATTTCGTTTCGCCAAGAAGTGGGCGGTGGCATTAGCTGGGCGTATGAAAAATATGTGCCTAATTTTGAATTAAAAGATGGAAAGTTCTCTTTGGCTTCGCCAGTAAGTGTAGATACACAGGATATCTATTTAAAAATTGATACAGACAGTGATGTGTTTCAAAGTTTAACCACTGCTGATTTAGACCATATTTCTCAGGAACATGAGGCAGTTGTCATTGCTGATGCGGACAAGATGTATGTATCCAATCAAATGACAAGGACAGAATATGAGTTTAAAAATTCTTCAGCGAATATAGACAAGGCGAGCGTAAAACATATTGTGATGATGAGTATTAAAGTGGGTGTTGTCATTGGATTTTTGATTATGCTTGTTTCTTATTTTATTGAGGCACTGATCTATGCTCTTGTTGGGCTGGTTTATGCAAAAATTATTGGAGCAAGAAATCTTCGCTATGGAAAGATTTTTACATTTGCGATTTATGGAGCAACGCTAGGAAGTATATTGAGTACTTTACTCAAGGCATTTGAGATGGATTTTCCAATGTCGAGCTATGTTTTTGTGCTCATTACCATTTTCTTTATTGAACGTGCCATTCGTGCTTGGATGAAGCAAAACACAGTGCCTGAGGAAGAAGTTTTAAACATGGAAGAATGTAATTTTTATGGACTTCCAAAAGAAAGTAACTTGTTTGAAGGAAAGGAAGAAAAATCAAAAGAAGATCATTATTATGTGCGCAATCAGCCAGATCAGCTTAAATCCAATGATGGTTGGATAGAATCAGATGATGAAAGAGATGGGCAATAAAATGGAAAAAAAGAAAGTTGTGGTGGGAATGTCAGGTGGTGTAGATTCTTCTGTTGCGGCCTATTTACTCAAAGAGGCGGGATATGATGTGACTGGAGTTACCATGCAGATTTGGCAGGATGAGGATGAGGAACGCCAGCAAGAGAGCGGAGGATGCTGTGGTTTATCTGCAGTAGATGATGCAAGAAGAGTGGCTGCCAGCATTGGTATTCCCTACTATGTCATGAATTTTAAGGCGGAGTTTAAGGAAAAGGTGATCGACTACTTTGTTGACGAATACTTAAAGGGAAGAACGCCAAATCCTTGTATTGCCTGCAATCGATATGTCAAATGGGAGTCCTTGCTCAATCGAAGTTTGAGCATTGGGGCAGATTATATTGCCACAGGGCATTATGCCAGAATAGAGCATTTGCCCAATGGAAGGTATGCACTAAAAAAGTCAAAGACGGATGCAAAAGATCAGACGTATGCCCTCTATAATCTGACACAGGAACAGCTTTCCAGGACATTGATGCCTGTTGGAGATTATACAAAGGATGAGATACGAAAGATTGCAGAAAAGATTAGTGCACGCATTGCCAAAAAACCTGACAGTCAAGAGATTTGCTTTGTTCCCGATCAAGACTATGCTGGTTTTATCGAAAGAGAAACAAATACAAAGTTGAGACCTGGAAATTTTGTCTTTGCCGATGGAGAAGTGATTGGACAGCATAGAGGAATTGCCCACTACACAGTTGGACAGAGAAAGGGACTGGGGATTGCTCTTGGTCATCCCATTTTTGTGACAGAAATTCGACCTAAGACAAATGAGGTTGTGATTGGAGAGGCCGAAGATGTGTGGGGCAATGCCTTAGTGGCTGATCAAGTCAATTGGCAAAGTGTGAGTGGAATTCCAGAGGGGGGATGTTTGAATGCCACTGGAAAAATTCGTTATTCCCATAGGGGAGAGGAATGCAGAATAAAAAGTACAGGAGAAAATCAAATTTTAGTGGAGTTTTTGCATCCTGTGCGTGCAATTACACCTGGACAGGCCATTGTATTTTATGATGATGATGGCTATGTGATGGGAGGAGCAACAATTTTACATAAAATATAGAGATAGGAGAAATGTGATGAGAAAGAAATCAATGGTAGCACTTGCCTTGGTGGCAACAGTCGTAGCAACTACAGGTTGTGCTGGAAAAAAAGAAAGTAGTTCAGCAACCACTTCTTCTGCAGTGACAACCACAGCAGAAGAAACAACAAAAAAGCAAGAAGTGAGCACAGCAGAGACGGCCGCTTCGGATACTGTTCAAAGTCCAAGCTCAGATGCAGCTCAGAATGGGGAGTCCAAAGGAAAGGAAGCGACTTCACAGCAGGAAACAACCAAACAGCAGGCGGCAAATGATACAAATACTGCTGATGCTGAACCAGTGCAGGAGGAGGCCGCAGTCAATGAGGATGTAGAAGTCTTGGCAGATATTCCGGATGAAGTTCCATTGGCTGCATTTACAAAGACAGCAGAGACAGGTTATGTCACGGCAAATCGTGTCAATATTCGTCAACAGCCAAGCCTTTCAGGAAAAAAGATGAGTAGCGTCAATGTAGGAACAAAACTTCGCATTACAGGAAAGGCTGATGGTTGGACACAGGTAGAAGTGAATGGAAAGACAGGATATGTCTTTGCAAAGTATATTTCTTCCACTCAACCACAGCAGACACAATCACAGCAGGCGGCACCACAAAATGCACAGAATACGCAAAATACAGCAAAAGTCAATGCACAGGGAGACATTGGTCTTGATATGTCTTGGAAGTATGCGAATCAGTCAGCCATTCACTCAGGAAGTGCAAAGCTCTATAAAGCATCAGCCAATCGAAAGGGCATTACCATTGCGGTAAATGCAGGTCACGGAACAAAGGGAGGAGAGTCAAAAAAGACCCTCAGCCATCCAGATGGATCTCCAAAGTCCACAGGTGGAACCAATGGAAAGGGTGCTGTAAAGTCAATTGCTGTGTCCTCAGGTATGACATTTAATGATGGAACTACAGAGGCAGCAGCGACATTAAAGATGGCACAGGCACTAAAGACAGAGCTATTAAATCGTGGCTACGATGTAGTGATGATTCGAGATGGTGCCGATGTCCAACTTGACAACATTGCAAGAACGGTTATTGCCAACAACACTTCCAATGCCCATATTGCGTTGCATTGGGATAGCACAGGCAATGACAAGGGGGCATTTTACATGAAGGTACCAAGCACTCCTTCCTATAAGGCGATGGAGCCAGTGGCTTCTCATTGGAAACAGCATGATGCCTTAGGCAGTGCACTTGTCGGTGGATTGAAGGGTGTGGGCGTAAAGATTTTCTCAGGTGGAAGTATGGAAATGGATTTGACACAGACTTCCTATTCGACCATTCCATCGGTGGATATTGAGCTTGGTGACAAGGCGTCAGATCATTCAGATGCAACCATTCAGAAATTAGCAAAGGGATTGGCTGATGGTGTCGGAGCATATTTTTGGGAAAATAAGTTCGTTCAGTAGGAAAAATATAGATGGTGGTTTTGGGAATGGATTTGGGCTCGACGAGTACGAAGTATGTAGTGATGGATGAAAATCAGATTTTGTATAAACATCGCTATCCGACTGGTTGGAGCAGCAAGGAGGCAGCAGATTTTGTAAAGAAGGACCTCAAAGAGCATGGTTTTGACCCAGAAATTTGCAAATGTGTCTCCACAGGATATGGAAGAATGAATGTGCCCTATGCAGATAAGAAAGTGACGGAAATTACCTGTCACGCCAAGGGAGCAGAGTATTTGTTTCAAAGGACGGATGCTGCTATTATTGACATTGGAGGGCAGGACACAAAGGTGATTGTCTTAGAAGATGGTATGGTCAGAGATTTTGTGATGAATGATAAATGTTCTGCGGGTACGGGGCGATTTTTAGAGGTAATGGCCAATGCCATGGGCTATGATCCAGCTTCACTTTGCGAACTGGCTAAGCAGGGAAAAGATGTGAAAATTAGTTCGATGTGTACGGTTTTTGCTGAGTCTGAGGTCATTGGTCTGGCAGGTGCGGGAACACCAAAGGCGGATATTGCCTATGGTATTGTGGAGTCTATCACAGAAAAAGTGGCGGCACAGTGTCGGAATATTCCGCCTACAGCAGAGGTTTACTTGACTGGTGGGCTATGTGGTTGTCCTTATATTTTGGAGTCTTTATCAAAGAAACTAAATACAAAGGTGAGAACCCACGAAGATGCAATGTATGCGGGAGCTATTGGTGCAGCAATATTTGCAGCAAAGCTAAAATAAAGGATGTTCAAGGGGAGAACTTTCGAGTGCAAGAGACTGGAAAGTTCTCCTTCTCTTTATTTATGAATTGCTCGCTGTATTTTCTGGCACATAGCAACCCTGAAAAAGATCGCGAATTTGTTGCTTCATTGCATCGCTTGTGTAGGCGGCAAGAAGATCCTTTGTCCATGAAGCATCCTTGTTGTCTGAAGTCACAACAAAGCCGACACCGTAGTCAGTGAGATCAGTGCTTGTACAAACTTCCGCTTTCTGGTCGATGTTGTTACTAACTGGAAACATTTTGGCAGTGCAAATAAAATCGACATTTGGCATATTCTGGGTGAGTTGAGCGATATTGGCGGTTGTAAATTGAATGTTTTTGGATTTTCTGTGATATCAAGTATCGTAGGGACTTAAGACATCACTTTTTAATTTGATTAGACCTTGTTGCTCAAGGAGTCTAAGGGCACGAGCTAGGTTCGCACTGTCTTCGGGAATACAGGCCTTGGCATTTTGTGGAATATCGTTGATGCTGTGATATTTGTCGGAATACATACCAAAGACAGTGTAGTGAATATAGGGTTCAAGCATGACTAAATTTTGTTTTTGGGATTGATTGTAGGCATCAATTTCAGGTTGATGTTGATACAAGGAGGCATCAATTTCGCCTTGAATCGTTGCTTGATTCATTGCCAAAGCATCATCTAAAACTTTGACATTGACTTTGTATCCCCATTGACTCTAAATCTTTGATCGCCACGGAGTTATTTACTTCATCATAATTAAAACGTACACATCCAAGGGTTAGATCCCTTTTTTCTCTATTTTTTGCGTTTCTTTGCCCTAGGCCACATCCAATCAGGAGGGAGGCAGAGACAATCCCAAGTAATGCAAATATTTTTTTCATTTATTGTCCTCCATTGTATATATTTCAAGTATTTACTTATATCATAGCATAAAGTGATGGGGCAAAAAAGGTTATAGATAATTTTAATAATTTTTGTGGTGTATTTAAAAATATAATAAGCATTTTTAACAAAGGACATTGACGAGAGAGGTGAAAATTATATAAAATAGTCATAGTTATTCTTTGAGAAAGAGGGAGGAATTGAATATGGAGTATCAATTGCCAAAAAATTTTGATGAGTTTTCGGAGACGAGAAAGAAAAGTTTTGTCCGTGCAAAGGAATTTAAGGAGAAGGGAGGAAGACTGGTTGGTTATCTTTGTACCTATACGCCACTGGAAGTCTTTGATGCTGCGAAAGTCGCTGCAGTTTCTCTGTGTGGAATGAGTGAAGATTCTATTCCTTCAGCTGAATTAAAGCTTCCAAAGAATTTATGTCCATTAATTAAGTCAACCTATGGATTTGCCTATTCGGATACCTGCCCATATACCTATTTTTCAGATATGGTGGTGGGGGAGACGACTTGCGATGGAAAGAAAAAGATGTACGAAAAGCTCAACGACATCAAAGAAACCTATGTGCTCAGACTTCCACAGGGAAAGGATCGGGAATATTTTTGGGATGATTGGCATCACGAGGTCAAGCTCCTTATTAAAAAGCTAGAGGATAAGTATGGTATTGAGATTACCAATGAGGATTTGAGAAAAGCGGCGATAAAAAGAAATCATTGGCGCAATGTAATGAATGAGTACTTTGAGTTACAGGCCGCACAGGGATCTCCATTGAAGGGAACGGAGGTTTCGTATACCCTGCTTCAAAATACATTTTCCTTCGACTTAGATGAGCAAATTGTGGGGATGGAGGCAGAAATTGCAAAAATCAAGGAGGAAATGAAAAAACATAAGGTAGATGACCGTGACAAAAAGCGTATTCTGATCACTGGTTGTCCGATCAATGGTGTCATCGACAAAGTCTGCGGTGCAATTGAAGAAAATGGTGGAAAGATTGTGTGCTATGACAATTGTTCAGGAGAGACAGCCACTAGAAATTTAGTTGATGTGGAGGCTGAGGATATGTCAAGAGCTATTGCCGATCGCTATTTGAAAATTCATTGTTCTGTGATGTCTCCAAACACAGACCGAATGGAGGGAACAAAAAAACTGATTGAGCATTATAAGGTAGATGGTGTTGTGGAGGTTGTCTTGCATGCCTGCCATACTTACAATGTGGAATCCGACAATATGCGCGAAATGGTACAAAAGCAGGCACATATTCCATATATTAAGTTGGAAACGGATTATTCCAAGGCCGATACAGGGCAGATTAACACGAGATTGGGTGCATTTATCGAAATGTTGTAAAAATTTTATCAATATTCTAAAGTGTTTGTAAAATCAGAAAAATACATACAAAGATAGCGGACAAATTTTGTGCAAAAAGCCCCTTGTTAAAAAATAAAAATCCATTATACTTTAATTTATAAAGTTTATGAATTATTTATAAATTTGGGGGGATTTATAAATAGGAGGAGGTTTGCATGTTATTGTTTTTAGTTGGACTGGCAATCCTGATCGTGGGAGGATTTTTCTACGGTAAGTTTTGCGAAAAAGTATTTGGTCCAGACGATCGAAAGACACCTGCTGTGGCAAAAGCCGATGGTGTAGACTATGTTGTAATGAAGTCTTGGAAAAATCAGTTGATTGAGCTTTTAAATATCGCTGGTACAGGACCAATTTTTGGACCAATTCAAGGAATCTTGTTTGGACCAATTGCATTTTTGACCATTCCTATTGGTTGTGTGCTTGCAGGTTCTTTACATGATTACTTTGTCGGAATGATCTCTATGAGAAATGATGGTGCTCAGGTGCCAAAATTGATGAAGAGATATGCAGGAAAGACAACCAATAAGATTTATATGGTTGTTATCTGTGTCTTGATGTTATTGACAGGTGTTGTATTTATCTACACTCCTGGAGATTTGATTGTTCATGATATCTTGGGACTTGATCCTTCAAAGGCATTGGTCGTTGTCTTCATTGTGTATGCTTGTATCTTAGCTTACTATGTTTTGGCAACACTTTTCCCAATCGATGTGATTATCGGTAAGGTTTATCCAATTTTTGGTGCATTCTTAATTCTTTCAGCGATTGGTGTATTTATTGGAACATTGGCCGATGGTGGAAAAGCTCTCCATGCCTTTACAACACAGGCACCAATTCTTGGTGGACTTTTGACCGCACATCCAAGTAAACAGTCCTTTATTCCTGTGTTCTTTGTAACGGTAGCATGTGGTATTCTTTCTGGTTTCCACGGCTCACAGGCAACATTGATTTCAAGAACAGTAAAGAGCGAGTACGAAGGAAAGAAGACTTTCTTCAATATGATGCTTGTTGAAGGATTTATCGCAATGGTTTGGGCAGCAGGTGCAATGGTACTTTTCAATCGACATATTGCCAATCCAGATGCCTACAAGAATGTTATTGGATTTAGTGGTTTGGAAACAGCACCTACATTGATGGTTGGTATTGTTTCTAAGGAGTTTATGGGTAAACTCGGTGGACTCATTGCCATTATCGGTGTTATTGTACTTCCAATTACTTCAGGTGATACGGCATTCCGTTCTCTTCGCTTGATGATTGCAGAGCAGTTTGGCGTAGATCAAAAGTCAGCAATGAAGAGAGTGACATTGTCCATTATCATCTTTATTCCAGCAGTTGCTATTTTGATTTATGCAAAGTTAAATGCTAATGGTTTCAATACCTTATGGCAGTACTTTGGATTTACTAACCAGCTCGTAGCGGTATTTGCATTGTTGATGATTAGTATTTACTTGAAGGGACATGGAAAGAATTATTATCTTTCATTGCTTCCAGGATGCTTCTATACTTTCATTGTAACTAGTTATATCTTCCACAGCGAGAAGCTTGGATTTAGACTTGATAAGTTGTTACATATGGACAAGGTAGCCAATGGATATATTGCATCCTATGTTGTGGGTGTGATTGCCATTATTCTCTTTGTTGCATTGGTTAATCACTTTGCAAAGACAAGGGAAAAAGAAATTGTAGATGATAACTACAAGGAAGAAGCTTAGTTCTTCTTTTGAGCTGTCGCACATAGGTTGTGGCAGCTCCTTCTTTTTTATTGAAATTTAAATTTGACTGTGATAAAATGTCAGGGTAGCTAAGAATAAATTTGGAAATGTATCGAAGAGGCCATAACGAGGCGCACTCGAAATGCGTTTGTCCTTTTATAGGGGCACATGGGTTCGAATCCCATCATTTCCGCTGACAGGACATAGGCGTTCATTTTGCCTGTGTCTTTTTTTATCCGTTGTTATGGGAAATATACAAAAAGACTATGGCTCAATGGGAAAAAGATGGTATGCGAGGTTGAAAAATTGGGCATTTTGCTATATGATTACAAGTAAAACAAAAATTATAACAATCGTAGAAAGAAAAGGCTGGTGATAGGATGGAAGCAAAGATTGTATTGATACCTGGAGATGGTATTGGACCAGAAATTGTGAGAGAGGCAAAAAGAGTTCTCGACCATGTGTCAGAAAAATTTGGTCATCATTTTATATATGAAGAAATTGATATGGGTGGTTGTTCCATTGATAAATTTGGTGTGCCATTGACAGACGAAGCGCTGGCAAAGGCCAAGGCGGCGGATGCAGTACTTCTTGGTGCTGTTGGAGGAAATGTGGGCAATTCGGCTTGGTATGATGTAGCACCAAATCTTCGTCCAGAGGCAGGGCTACTGAAAATTCGCAAGGAGCTCGGATTATTTGCCAATTTACGACCTGCTTACTTGTATCAGGAACTTGCACAGGCTTGTCCATTGAGGCCAGAGATTATTGGTGATGGATTTGATATGGTCATTGTGCGAGAGCTCACGGGCGGTCTCTATTTTGGCGATCGCTGGACAAAGAGCATAAATGGTATAGAAACGGCCTGTGATACTTTAACTTACAATGAGGAAGAGATTCGTCGCATTGCCATCAAGGGATTTGAGACGGCAATGAAGAGAAGAAAAAAATTAGTCAGTGTGGACAAGGCAAATGTCTTAGATTCTTCTCGACTTTGGAGAAAGATTGTGGATGAGGTGGCAAAAGATTACAGGGAAGTGGAAGTTAGCCATATGTTAGTTGACAATTGTGCTATGCAACTTGTCATGAATCCAAAGCAGTTTGATGTCATTTTGACTGAAAATATGTTTGGAGACATCTTGTCGGATGAGGCAAGTATGATTACTGGCTCCATCGGAATGCTCTCCAGTGCAAGTCTCAATGAGACAAAATTTGGTCTCTATGAGCCAAGCCATGGCTCAGCACCAGATATTGCGGGACAAAATATTGCCAACCCTTTGGCAACTATTTTATCAGCAGCAATGCTTCTTCGCTATTCTTTGGATCTTGATGCAGAGGCCAAGGCGATTGAGGATGCAGTGGCTAAGGCCATTGCAGATGGATATCGCACCGGTGACATTTACACCGAGGGAACAAAGAAGGTGACAACAGATCAAATGGGAGATGTTGTGATTCAAAATATTAGGTAGTAGATATAAAAGGGGAAAGAAAATATGATTAGTGATAAGATGAAAAAGGGCATGCAACAGAGCCCTAGCCGCTCACTTTTAAAGGCATTGGGAATGACCAATGAGGAGATTCGAAAGCCAATGATTGGTATTGTCAGCTCCTACAATGAGATTGTTCCAGGACACATGAATATTGACAAGATTGTGGACGCAGTGAGAATGGGAGTTGCAGAGGCAGGAGGTATGCCAGTGGTATTTCCAGCCATTGCGGTTTGTGATGGCATTTCTATGGGGCATATCGGAATGAAGTACTCTCTTGTGACAAGAGATTTGATTTGTGATTCCACAGAATGTATGGCAATGGCTCATCAATTTGATGCTCTTGTTATGATCCCAAATTGCGACAAAAATGTACCTGGTCTTTTGATGGCCGCAGCGAGATTAAATATTCCGACAGTATTTGTCAGTGGAGGTCCAATGCTCGCTGGAAAAGTCAAGGGGCATAAGAAGTCACTCTCTAGTATGTTTGAAGCTGTGGGGGCCTATGCAGCTGGAAAGATGACAGAGGCCGATGTTGAAGAGATGGAGAATAAAGTTTGCCCAACATGTGGCTCTTGTTCAGGTATGTACACAGCCAATTCGATGAACTGCTTGACCGAGGTTTTAGGAATGGGACTTCGTGGAAATGGTACAATCCCAGCAGTTTATTCGGAGAGACTTCGCCTTGCAAAGCAGGCAGGATATGCGGTGATGGATGTACTAGAAAAGAATATTCGTCCAAGGGATATTATGACAGAGGAAGCGTTTAGAAATGCACTTACTATGGATATGGCTCTTGGCTGTTCTACAAATTCTATGCTTCACTTACCAGCTATTGCCCATGAGGCAGGAGTTAAGTTGGATGTCAATATTGCAAATGAAATCAGTGCAAAGACACCAAATTTATGCCATCTTGCACCAGCTGGTCACACTTATATGGAAGATTTAAATGAAGCAGGTGGAATTTACGCTGTAATGAAGGAGATTTCAAAACTTGGTCTCTTACATCTTGATTGTATGACCGTCACAGGAAAGACTGTGGGAGAAAATATTGCTCATGCTGTCAACTTAGATCCAGAGGTTATTCGCCCAGTGGAAAATCCATATTCAAAGACAGGTGGAATTGCGGTGTTGAGAGGAAATATTGCACCAGATTCCTGTGTAGTAAAAAGAAGTGCAGTCGCACCAGAAATGTTGAAGCATTCAGGACCTGCAAGAGTATTTGACTGTGAGGACGATGCCATTGCAGCGATCAAGGGCGGAAAGATTGTGGATGGTGATGTCGTTGTCATTCGCTACGAGGGGCCAAAGGGAGGTCCTGGTATGAGAGAGATGTTAAATCCTACTTCGGCCATTGCTGGAATGGGACTTGGATCAACGGTTGCTCTTATCACAGATGGACGCTTTCGGGTGCAAGCCGTGGAGCATCTATTGGTCATGTGGCACCAGAGGCGGCTGTGGGTGGACCGATTGCATTAATTCAGGAAGGAGATATCATTGACATTGATATCAATGCCAACACAATCAATGCAAGAGTTAGCGATGAAGAATTTGCACAGAGAAAAAAGACTTGGAAGCCAAGAATTAATGAGGCAAAGGGATATTTGGCAAGATATCGCCAATTAGTAACCAGTGCTCCAGAAGGAGCAATATTGTCTACAGATTTTTGTACAAAGAGCGAATACTAGGAAAGGGGAGGCAAACTATGACACGAAAAAGTGGAGCAGAAATTGTCATTGAATGCCTGAAAGAGCAGGGAGTAGATACCGTATTCGGTTATCCGGGCGGTGCAATCTTAAATATTTATGATGCACTCTATAAGCATCAAGATGAAATTACACATATTTTAACGAGTCATGAGCAGGGAGCTGCACATGCAGCAGATGGATATGCTAGAGCTACAGGAAAGGTTGGCGTTTGTATGGCAACGAGTGGTCCAGGAGCGACTAACTTAGTTACAGGTATTGCAACGGCGTATATGGATTCTATTCCTATGGTAGCCATTACCTGCAATGTGGCAACTTCATTGCTTGGAAAGGACTCCTTTCAAGAGATCGATATTCTTGGTGTGACAATGCCAATCACAAAGTATAATTTTATTGTCAAGGACGGAAATCAACTGGCCGATGTAATTCGAAGAGCTTTTCGGATTGCAGCTAGTGGCCGCCCAGGTCCTGTACTTGTGGACATCACAAAGGATGTGACCGCTGGTGAATTTGACTATGAGTACAAGGAGCCAGAAAAAATTGTACGAACAGAAAAGAAGGTAGATGGCGATACATTGGAAAAGGCGATTGATATGATGCATCAATCTCGCCAGCCATTTATTATTGCAGGTGGCGGATTAATTGCTGCTGATGCATCAGAAGAGATTCGTACCTTTGCTCAAAAATTACAAGCTCCTGTCGCAGAGACATTGATGGGAATGGGTGCATTTGATGGTGCAAATCCATTGGCAACCGGTATGGTTGGAATGCATGGAACAAAGACAAGTAACTTTGGAATTACCGAGGCTGATTTGGTCATTGCCATTGGTGTGCGCTTTTCTGACCGTGTTATTGGAAATTCAAAAAAGTTTGCAAGAAATGCCAAGATTATTCATATTGATATTGATGCGGCAGAGATCAATAAGAATGTCAAAGTCGATTTGAGTATTGTTGGCGATGCAAAGGAAGTGCTCAGAAGAATCAATGCAAGACTTGATCCGATGAATCATGACGAGTGGATTGCTCATATCGAGAGAATGAAGGAGATGTATCCTCTTTCTTATGACCGCTCTCGATTGACTGGACCATATATTGTAGAAACGATTGATCGCTTAACTTCTGATGATGATATTATTGTCACAGAAGTGGGACAACATCAGATGTGGGCGGCACAGTACTATAAGTACCGAAAGCCAAGAAGATTATTAACTTCTGGTGGTGCGGGTACGATGGGCTATGGACTTGGTGCGGCCATTGGTGCAAAGATGGCCTGCAAGGATAAGGTAGTCATCAATATCGCAGGTGATGGATGTTTTCGAATGAATATGAATGAGATTGCCACAGCGACAAGGTATCATATACCGGTGGTTCAGGTCATCATCAACAACCATGTGCTGGGTATGGTTCGTCAATGGCAGGATCTTTTCTATGGAAAACGATTTTCCAATACCGTTTTAAATGATGCCGTGGATTTTGTAAAATTGGCAGAGGCCATGGGAGCAAAGGCCTATCGAGTAGTAAAGAAGGAAGATTTTGAACCAGTGCTTCGAGAAGCGATCGCAATCAATGAACCAGTGGTCATTGACTGTCAAGTGGATTGTGATGATAAGGTATATCCGATGGTATCGCCAGGTGCAGCAATTAAGGACACCTTTGATGCCTCAGATTTAGCTTTAGAAAAAAATAAAAAATAGGGAATAAGGAAGGAGCATGGGAAATGGCAAGAGTGTATAATTTTAGTGCGGGACCAGCCGTATTACCAGAAGAAGTTTTTACAAGAAGCAGCACAGGAGATGATGGATTATCAAGGTTCAGGAATGTCTGTAATGGAGATGAGTCATCGTTCTAAGGTATATGAGGATATTATCAAGGAGGCCGAGGCAGATATTCGTGACTTGATGGGGATTCCATCAAATTACAAAGTTCTCTTCCTTCAGGGGGGTGGAAACACACAATTTGCGATGATTCCAATGAACTTGATGAAGAATCGAGTTGCCGACTACATTATTACAGGCCAGTGGGCAAAGAAAGCCTTTAAGGAGGCCCAAATTTATGGAGATGTCAAGGCGGTAGCTTCTAGTGAGGACAAGGTATTTTCTTACATCCCAGATTGCTCTGATTTGCCGATTCGAGACAATGCCGATTATGTGTATATTTGTGAGAACAATACAATTTATGGTACAAAGTTTAAGACCTTGCCAAACACAAAGGGAAAGACCTTGGTATCAGATATCTCTTCCTGCTTTTTATCTGAGCCAATCGATGTGAGCAAGTACGGTCTTGTTTGGGGTGGTGTGCAAAAGAATGTAGGACCCGCAGGCGTGACCATTGTCATTATTAGAGAAGATTTAATTACAGAGGACACCTTGCCAGGAACACCAACGATGTTAAAGTATAAAATTCATGCGGACAACAATTCCCTCTACAATACACCACCTTGCTACAATATCTATATCTGTGGTAAAGTGTTTAAGTGGATTAAAAAGATGGGTGGGCTCTCAGCTATGAAAGAGCACAATGAGAAGAAGGCCGCAGTACTCTATGATTTTCTCGACCGGAGTAAGCTCTTTAAGGGAACGGTCAGAAAAGAAGACCGCTCTTTGATGAATGTGCCATTTGTCACTGGAGATAAGGAATTAGATGCAGAGTTTATTAAGGCGGCTGAGGCAGCTGGATTTGTGAACTTGAAGGGACATCGCACTGTTGGTGGAATGCGTGCAAGTATTTATAATGCAATGCCAATCGAAGGTGTGGAGAAGTTAGTTGCTTTTATGAAGGATTTTGAAGCAAAACACGAATAGGATAAGGAGAAGTAAATGAATAAGATTTATTGTCTCAATGCCATTGCAAAAGTTGGCACAGAAGTGTTTGGTGATCGCTATGCTTTGACAGAGAATATAGATGAAGCAACAGGTATTATGGTGCGTTCCGCAGCAATGCACGATATGGAATTTTCTAAGAATCTCTTGGCTATTGCCAGAGCAGGTGCAGGTGTGAACAATATTCCACTTGATCGCTGTGCAGATGAAGGAATTGTTGTGTTTAATACACCAGGAGCCAATGCCAATGGTGTAAAGGAGCTAGTTCTTTGTGGAATGTTGCTTGCAGCAAGAGATATTGTGGGTGGCATCGAGTGGATTCAATCCATTAAGGATTCCGAGACGGTGGCAAAGGACACTGAAAAGGGAAAGAAAAACTTTGCAGGAAGTGAGATTCGAGGAAAGAAATTGGGTGTTATTGGACTGGGGGCGATTGGTTCAGAGGTGGCTAATGCGGCCGCAGCTCTTGGGATGACGGTACTTGGCTATGATCCATTCCTTTCTGTCAATTCTGCTTGGAGACTGTCAAGAAAGATTCAACATATTACAGATCTAGAAGAGATCTATAAAAACTGTGATTATATCACTGTGCATGTGCCATTGACAGACAAGAATCGTGGAATGATTGGCAAGGATACCATTCCAATGATGAAGGATGGTGTTGTGATTTAAACTTTGCAAGAGATCTCTTAGTAGATGATGATGCAATGGCACAGGCTTTAGCCAGTGGCAAGGTAAAGAGATACATCACAGATTTCCCAAATCCAAAGTCTGCAAATATGAAGGGCTGCATTGCCATCCCTCATCTCGGCGCTTCCACTGAGGAGAGCGAGGACAACTGTGCAGTGATGGCTGCTGAGGAGTTGCAAGACTATATTGATAATGGAAATATCAAAAATTCGGTTAATTATCCAGCCTGTGATATGGGGGTTTGCACAAGTGTGGCCAGAGTGGCGATTCTCCACAAGAATGTGCCAAATATGATTGGACAGATTACTTCAATATTGGCGTCCTATAACATTAATATTGAAAATATGACCAATAAGAGTAGAGATACTCATGCCTACACCCTTCTTGATTTTGAGACAGAGGTGACGGAAGAATTAAAGGCGGCACTTTCTAATATTGCGGGTGTGTTGAAGGTAAGAGTTGTTAAATAAGGGTGACAATGACAAAGGAAGAATTTTTATATGAGTTAAAGAAGGAATTGTCTGCTCTTGACTCAGCAGAGGCCATGGCCTACAATCTTCGTTATTATAGCGATTATATTGATGCAGAGATAGCAAAGGGCAGAAGTGAACAGGAAGTTTTGGATGAACTTGGCAATCCAAGATGGTTGGTCAACTCGATTAAGGAGTCGGGGGACTACGGAAGAGTTCAAGACATTATAGAGGGTCCACTAGAAAATATAAGAAGCAATGATGAAGAAGATAATCAAACAATGCACACAATTCGCATAGAAGGAATGAAGGCAAGAATATTGGGTGTGGCAATACTTGCGATTTTTTTACTTTTTTTGGTCGCAATCTTTTATATTTTAGGAAAGATTTTTGTATTTCTCCTTCCCGTGCTCATTCCTATTTTACTTATTTGTCTGATTTTTGGGTTTATGAAGATTTTGGACAGATAAAAATAATGAAGACACTTCGCATAAATAGGCGGTTTGCCTAATTGCGAAGTGTTTTTTTGTGAAAATTTAAAATTTTCCTTGACATATGATTCTAAAGTTCGTATACTTGCATTTGTAACAAATGCTTAACATTTAATGGAATTACTTAATGTATTCACTGGAGGACAGATGGTAAAGAAAATAGTGCGAACAACAGCAACAATTCTTATGATTTTCGCTATTGCATTTACGGGGACACAGAAAATACATGCAGCGACAATAATAAGCAAAAAGGTACTGCTAAGTAACACATATGAGTTAAAAGTGTTAAGAGATGATGTCCCGGTGAGGACAAATTCTTCACTTACTGCACAGCCAGTAGCAACGATGGGAAGGGATACAATCTATCCCGTAGTACAGCGTTTAGGCGATGGATGGGTGAAGATTTCGATTAATAATGGGTATGGGTATGTGAGGCTTTCAGACGGAGCAGTAGTATATGAAAAAGTAGCAAAAAATATTAAACTAGAATAGTAGACTGAAATTGATTAGATTAGGATTTTAAGGGAGAAGGATTGATAATGAATAACAAGGCAAAGGCGGTAATTACTTTAGTAGCGGCAACATCACTTTCATCTATGGCAGGTATGACTAGCCATGCAAAGGCGAGAGTATATGACACAAATTTAGATGATATGAAGTTTGGTGTAGTGGCAACAGCAACACCTGCAAATGCAACACCAGCTACAGATGATACAAAGAAGGCAGAGACAGCAAACACTGCAACAGCTCAGGTAGAGGCTCCAAAGACAACTGAGGTAAAGGTAGAAGTAAAGAAAGAGGAAGTTGGTCCTGATAAGGCAGCTCAGCAAAAGGCAGAGGCAGAGGCCGCAGCAAAGAAGGCAGCTGAAGAAGCCGCAGCAAAGAAAGCCGCTGACGAGGCCGCAGCAAAGGAAGCTGCAGCAGAGAAGGCAGAGGCAGAGAAGGTAGCTGCCACAGTAGCTGAGAAGCAGAGCGTGGCAGCAAGCAGTGCAAGACAGGCTGTAGCTAATCTCGCTATTTCACTTGCAGGAAGAACAAGATATGTTTATGGCGGTACAAATCCAGCTACAGGTGTGGATTGCTCAGGCTTTTCACAGTATGTTTTTGAGAAAGGGCAGCAGGTGTTTCTGTCAGCAGAACATCTTCAGAGCAGTCAACTCAGGGTAGAACAGTTGGAATTAATGAGGCTCAGCCAGGTGACCTTGTATTCTATGCAAAGGGCGGAAGAATCAACCATGTTGCTGTATATATTGGTGGCGGTAAGGTTGTATCTGCATCTTCACCAAGATCAGGTGTAAAAATCGTTGCTTGGAACTACAGAAATCCAGTAAAGATTAAGAATGTAATGGGCTAATGCAATAATCAATCAGTCAATAAGACAAGTTCTCTGTGGACTTGTCTTATTTTTTGTTGTATTATTTAGTTGAGTAAAATGCAGATGGAGGTTAAGAGATGAAATATGTATTTGCATCGGATATCCATGGCTCAGCGTACTATACAAAGGCCTTGTTGGAAAAATTTAATGAGAGCAAAGCAGAAAAATTGATTTTGTTGGGGGACCTACTCTACCACGGACCAAGAAATGATTTGCCAAAAGATTATGCACCCAAGGAAGTCATTGCAATGCTCAACCCATTAAAGGATAAAATCTATGCTGTGAGAGGAAATTGTGAGGCGGAAGTGGATCAAATGGTATTAGATTTTCCAGTAATGGCAACATATGCACTCTTGGTGCTCAATGGAGTGACTTTTTATGCCACCCATGGTCATATCTACAATCCAGAGAATTTACCTCCAATCAACCCAGGAGAGGCTTTGATCTATGGACATGTACATCTTCCAATTGCAGAGAAGAGAGGAGATATCTATATTTTAAATCCAGGATCGACCTCAATTCCAAAGGGAGGAAATCCACCTTCCTATGCTGTGCTAGAGGACAAACATTTTCAAATTCTGACATTTGATGGTCAGGTCATAAAGGAGATTGATTTTGAGTAAAGTATATGAATTGTATGCCCCTTGCCACTTTGGTATGGAGGCGGTATTAAAGAGAGAGAGATTATTGATATCGGCTATGAAATCAGCCGAGTGGAAGATGGTCGAGTGTACTTTATGGGCGATGATGAGGCCATTGCACGCTGTAATCTTTGGCTGAGAACGACGGAACGTGTGATGATTAAGATTGCACAATTTCGAGCAACAACCTATGAAGAACTCTTTCAGGGAACAAGAGCCATTCGCTGGCAGGATTATATCCCTCAAAATGGTAAATTTTGGGTGACGAAGGCAACATCGATTTCATCAAAGCTTTTTTCCCCATCCGACATTCAGTCTGTGATGAAAAAGGCAATGGTAGAAAAATTAAAGACAGTTTATCGCACCGATTGGTTTCCTGAGGATGGAGCGTCCTATCCACTGCGTGTCACCATCAATAAGGATATTGTGACCATTGGTCTTGACACGACAGGAGATTCCTTACACAAGAGAGGCTATCGAACGAATACAGTAAAGGCACCGATTACAGAGACTTTGGCCGCAGCTTTAATTATGTTGACCCCTTGGAATGGGGAGAGAATCTTAGTAGATCCATTTTGTGGAAGCGGAACATTTGCCATCGAGGCAGCGATGATCGCTGCAAATATGGCTCCGGGCTTGAATCGTGAGTTTTTGTCACAGACCTGGGAAAATATCGTATCAAAAAAGTGTTGGTATGATGCCATTGATGAAGCCAATGAATTGGTTGATCTCGATGTCGATACGGATATTCAGGGATATGACATTGATGCATTTGCTGTAAAGGCAGCAAGAGCAAATGCAGAGAATGCAGGAGTGGAAAATTTAATTCATTTCCAAGAAAGAAGTGTGGATAAGCTCTCTCATCCAAAAAAATATGGCTTTATTATTACGAATCCGCCATATGGTGAGAGACTAGAAGAAAAGGAAAATCTTCCTGCAATTTATCAAAGTCTGGGCAAAAGGTTTAAAGCACTGGATGATTGGTCAATGTATTTGATTACAGCTTGGGAAGACACAGAAAAGGCGATTGGACGAAAGGCAGACAAAAATAGAAAGATTTATAATGGAATGATGAAGACCTATTTTTATCAATTTTTAGGTCCAAAGCCACCAAAGAGAGGATAGTTTATGCAATTGACATTGGCAACAAAAAATGCAGGGAAGGTTCGAGAAATTAAAAAGATTTTGCCAGAGTTTGATATTCAAACGATGACGGAAGTGGGCATAGAACTGGATATCGAAGAAAATGGTGAGACATTTGAAGAAAATGCATTGATTAAGGCTAGAGCCATCTGGAAGGTCTGTGGTGGTCTTGTGATCGCAGATGACTCAGGTCTTGAAATTGACTATCTTGGTGGGCAACCTGGGGTTCACTCTTCAAGATTTATGGGAGAGGATACCGATTATGTGATAAAAAATAGAGAGTTGATCCATCGCCTAGAGAAAGCAAAAGAGGGAGAGCGCAAGGCACGTTTTGTTGCAGTAATTGCTTGTATTCTCCCTGATGGGAGGGAATTTACTACTCGTGGAACGATGGAGGGGGAAATTGCAATGGAGCCTTCGGGCACAGAGGGCTTTGGCTATGATCCCATTCTCTATCTCCCAGATTATGGATGTACAAGTGCACAAATTAGTTTGGAAGAGAAAAATAAGATTAGTCATCGAGGAAAAGCATTGAAGAAAATAAGAGAGAGATTAAATAGGGAGGGCGTAGTGTGAAGATATTAATTGTAAGTGATTCGCACAGAAAAGATGAAAATTTATTGAAGGTCATAGAGAGAGAGTCCCCATTAGATATGTTTATTCATTTGGGCGATATTGAAGATGATAGGAGTATGTATGCCTTTGAGGCGGCTGTGGGAAAAGATTGTGAAGTCCATATGGTACTTGGCAATAATGATTTCTTTCTTGACCTAGAGAGAGAAGAGGAGATTATGATTGGCAAGTACAAGGCTCTCATTACCCATGGACATATGTATGGTGTGAGTTTGGGGGCTGACCGACTCTATGATGAGGCCAAGGCTAGAGGGGTAGATATTGCGATGTTTGGGCACACACATCGCCCATATGTGGATGAGGATGATATTACCCTATTAAATCCAGGCAGCATATCTTTTCCTCGCCAAGAGGGACACAGACCTTCCTATTTGATTATGACGATTGATGATGAGACACAGAAGGCAAGTTATGAGATTAAATATCTGTGAATGCAAAGCGATGGATTGGAGGAATTTTGGGAGCATTTTAAAAAAATAAAATTATTTTTCAAAAAGCGTTGACAATACTAGTGGGTTAGACTATAATAATTCTTGTCCTTGAGGGACAGAAAACGAGCAAGGAACGAGCGATGTTTTCTAACTCACAAGTATCGGGGTGTGGCTCAGTTTGGCTAGAGTACCTGGTTTGGGACCAGGGGGTCGCAGGTTCGAATCCTGTCACCCCGATTTATTTTTTATTGTGAGTCTGTAGCTCAGTTGGATAGAGCATCGGCCTTCTAAGCCGAGGGTCGGGGGTTCGAATCCCTCCAGGCTCATATTTTGCAGGTGTGGTTCAATGGTAGAACATCAGCCTTCCAAGCTGAATACGTGGGTTCGATTCCCATCACCTGCTCTGAAGAAACCTAAGAGGTTTCTTTTTTTTATCACAACTAAAAAAACAAGTTGACAGTATTGCTTTGTTATGTTAAAATCGGTTTGTTGAGTTGTAAAAAACAATGATATGGTGGGTATAGCGCAGTTGGTTAGCGCGCCAGATTGTGGCTCTGGAGGCCATGGGTTCGAATCCCATTATCCACCCTGGACTTCTAATCCATGTTAGGAGTCTTTTTTATAGCGTTGGGTCATCGCCAAGCGGTAAGGCACAGGACTTTGACTCCTGCATTCGCTGGTTCAAATCCAGCTGGCCCAGTAATGAAAAGAGAGGAAAGTGCATTCACTTTCTTCTTTTTTTATTGATTTTTTCAAGATGCAAAAAATGAGTAAAAAGAGAGGAAGAGAAAAATGATTTATTTAGATAATGCGGCGACAACATTATATAAGCCACAGGAGGTAATAGATGCGGTAGTCAATGCTATGCAGCATATGGGCAATTCTTCGAGGGGAACCCATAGTCAGGCGCTGGAGGCTGCGGGAACAGTGTATCACGCTCGTGTGAAGGTGGCTCAGGAATTTCATTGTGAAGAGGAGAAAGTGATTTTTACACCAAACTCCACAGAAGCATTGAATATGGCCATTCTTGGAAGCTTGCATAGGGGAGATCATGTGATTACGACAGATCTTGAGCACAATTCTGTCCTTCGTCCACTGCATCATTTAGAGCAGATGGGCATCATTACACTTTCTTTTGTTCGAGCAGACAAGAAGGGAAGAATTTGCTATGATGACTTTGAAAAATTGTATCAAGAAAATACAAGAGCTATCGTTTGTACCCATGGATCAAATTTGACAGGAAATTTGATTGACCTTTCAAGGGTTGGTGAATTTGCGAGGTCACATCAACTTCTCTTTATTGTTGATGCATCACAGACAGCAGGGATTTTGGATATCGACATGGAAATGGGGAATTGATCTGTTGTGTTTTACAGGGCATAAATCTTTGATGGGGCCACAGGGAACGGGAGGACTATGTATTCGTGGAGATATTGAAGTTGCACCATTAAAATTTGGTGGCACAGGAATTGAATCCTATAATCAAAATCAACCCGATCGCTATCCAGCACATCTTGAGGCAGGAACGCTCAATGGACATGGGATTGCGGGGCTGTTGGCAGCCATTGAATATATTGAAAAAATAGGAAAAGATGTGATTTATCAACATGAGATTGAACTGGCTAGAGCTTTTTATGAGGGAGTGACAAAAATAAAGGGTGTCACTGTACTGGGAGATTTTTCAACTTGGGATCGAGCACCAGTGGTCGCATTAAATGTTGAGGGCTACGAGTCGGGTGAGGTATCCGATTACTTGGCACAGGAGTATACTATTGCGACAAGACCAGGAGCACATTGTGCTCCAAGGATGCACGAAGCATTGGGAACGGTCGAAACAGGAGCCGTTCGCTTTAGCTTTTCTTGGCACAACACAATGGAAGAAGTAGAGATAGCCATAGGGGCAATCAGGGCATTTGTCGAGCAATGATAGAAAAGTAAAGTATACAAAATGGAATAAAAAATAAAAGGGGGAGCTTTCAAGAAAAACTTGAAAACTCCCCTTTTTATCGTGCGGGTGACAGGACTTGAACCTGCACGGTCGCCCACAAGAACCTAAATCTTGCGTGTCTGCCAATTCCACCACACCCGCCTATTGACTTGAATATTCTAGCTTAAATATTATATTTTGTCAATATCTTCTTGCCTTTTTTATAAAATCTGATATAATTTCTTATTGTATTTTTATAAAGGACAGGTGTATCTGTTATAAAGACATAGGGATAAGTGGGAGGAAAAATGATGAAATGGAAAAGAGTAGTGGCAGTGTTCTCTGCTGCAGCACTGCTGGTGACATCTTTGAGTGGTTGCTTGAGTACAGATCCAACCAAGAAAAAGATTATTCGCATTGGCGTGTTTGAGCCATTAACTGGAGAAAATGGTGGTGGTGGCTTCCAAGAAGTTTTGGGTATGCGCTATGCCAATAAGATGTATCCGACAGTGACGATTCAGGGCGAAGAATACAAGGTTGAGCTCGATGAGGTGGACAACAAGTCAGATAAGACAGAGGCCATCACGGCGGCCCAAAGATTGGTTAGTGATTGGTGTACTGTAGTGTTAGGAAGTTATGGATCGGGTGTTTCGATTGCGGCAGGGCAAATTTTGCAGATGCCCATATTCCAGCCATTGGTGCGTCTTGTACAAATCCACAGGTAACCTTGGGCAATGATTATTATTTTAGAATTGCCTATCTTGATCCTTTTCAGGGAACCATTATGGCTAATTATGCAAAGCAAAGTGGAGCAAAGCGAGCTGCGGTGATCACACAGCTTGGAGACGACTATTCTTCGGGTTTGGGCTCTTATTTTGTGCAAGCCTTTCAGGGCGATGGCGTAGAAGTCGTGCGTCAGGAGCAATTCCAGACCAATCAATCAGATTTTAAGGCAATTTTAACCAATATTAAGGCACAAAAGCCAGACTTTATTTTTGCTCCATCGTCGATTACGACAGCACCGCTCATTATTAAGCAGGCAAGAGAGCTTGGAATTACAGCAGTGCTTGGTGCAGGAGATACTTGGGAGAATTCGACGATTATTGAAAATGCGGGATCATCCGCAGAAGGTATTGTGTTCTCCACATTTTTTGATGAGGCGGCACCGTCCAATGAAGAGGGAAGAAAGTTTGTTCAAGGATTTAAAAAATTTTTGGTAGAGAACAAGCAAGAAGATATCATCCCTGCGATGTCAGCACTTGCCTATGATTCCTATTTGGTTGCCATCAAGGCGATTGAAAAGGCCAATTCCACAGATAAAGAGGCCATTCGAGAGGCACTAAAGGGCATTACGGTTGATGGTGTGACAGGAACCATTAGCTTTGATGAAAATGGAGATGCTAAAAAAGATATGGCCTATATTAAGACGGTCAAAGATGGAAAATTTCAATTTTTGACAACAACAAAGGTAGAAAAGAAGTAGGGGGGAAAAAGATGGTAACTTTTTTACAACAATGTCTGACAGGAATCTCCCTTGGTGGAGCCTATGCCTTAATTGCTATAGGATATACGCTGGTATATGGAATTTGCGTTTAATTAATTTTGCACACGGCGATTTGTTCATGATGTCGGGCTATTTTATGATTTTTGCTATGGCGGCAATGCCTTGGTATTTGGCCATTCCTGTGGTTTTGATTTTGACCGTGGCTCTTGGAACAGGAATTGAAAAGGTCGCCTATAAACCGCTTCGAAATGCACCGAGGATGAGTGTGATGATTTCAGCGATTGGTGTTTCTTATTTATTACAAAATTTAGCCACTTATTTGTTTACAGCTCTGCCAAAAGGTTATCCAGCCATTCCATTTTTAAAGAAGATTATTCGCTTTGGTGGACTCAGTGCTTCATTGGTGACATTTTTAACACCAATTTTGACCCTAGTGATTGTCTATATTTTAATCTTATTAATTCACCATTCAAAGATGGGAATGGCCATGCGTGCAGTGGCCAAGGACTATGAAACCGCACAGCTAATGGGAATTAAAATCAATCAGACAATTTCCTTTACTTTTGCCATTGGTTCCTTACTTGCAGGCATCGGATCGATTCTTTACTTTACAGACCGAATGACCGTGTTTCCTTATTCGGGTTCATTGCCTGGATTAAAGTGTTTTGTGGCTGCGGTTATTGGAGGGATTGGAAGTATTCCTGGTGCAGTTGTGGGTGGATTTATTTTAGGACTTGGAGAGACAGCACTTGTGGCCATGGGATATTCGACATTTTCCGATGCCTTTACCTTTGTATTGTTGATTGTGATGTTGCTTGTTCGACCAACAGGTATTTTTGGTGAAAAGACAGTGGATAAGGTGTAGGAGGAAGAAAAATGAAACGAAGAAATCAAATACTCAATCTGATTGCCCTTTTGGTTGGCATTGGATTGATTACATTTTTGCAGGTCAATCACACACCATTGACCTATCATATTTCTATTTTAGAACGAGCGGCAATTTATGGTATTGTTGCGGTTTCTATGAATTTATTGACAGGATTTACTGGGCTATTTTCTCTTGGTCAGGCAGGGTTTATGGCCATTGGAGCCTATGTGACGGCAATGTTGACCATTCCAGTGAGCCGGCGTGCGATGGTCTACTATGTCGATGGTATTTCTCCAGTGATTGCAGGGGTTCATCTACCTTATTGGATGGCTTTGATCGTGGGCGGATGCATTGCAGCGGCTGTTGCGGCATTAATTGGTATTCCCGTGCTCAGATTAAAGAGTGATTACTTGGCGATTGCCACCCTTGGCTTTTCAGAGATTATTCGTGCAATTATCTCTGCACCACAGCTAAATCGCATTACCAATGGTTCTTATGGACTAAAGAATATTCCGACATTTCCAAATCTCTATGCCTTCTTTGCTATTTTTGCGATTTGTATTGCTATTATGGTGTTGCTGATTCATTCCTCCTATGGACGAGTGTTTAAGGCGATTCGTGAGGACGAGACGGCAGCACAGGCGATGGGCATTAATTTATTTAAATATAAATCCATTAGTTTTATTATCTCCTCCTTTTTTACAGGTGTGGGTGGTGGACTATTGGCAATGTATATGCGATCCATTGATTCAAAGACCTTTCAGATTTCATTGACCTATGACATCTTATTGATTGTTGTCTTGGGTGGAATTGGAAGTATTACAGGAAGTGTGCTGGGGGCATTGATTATAATGGCGAGCAGAGAGTGGTTGAGATTTTTTGATGCACCACTGGCTATTGCAGGGATCAATATTCCACTGTTTCGAACAGGATTTCGAATGGTTATCTTTTCGATTTTGTTGATGGTGGTTGTACTCTTTTACAATCGAGGAATTATGGGAAGTCATGAATTTTCATGGAATGGACTGATTGGACTTTTCAAGGGAAGGAGGAAAAAGAAAAATGGGTAATCTCTTAAAAATGGATCATATCACCATGCAATTTGGCGGTGTGGTTGCGGTCAATGATTTAAATTTGGAAGTCAATCAAGGAGAGATTGTGGCTTAATTGGACCAAATGGTGCAGGAAAGACAACGGCATTTAACTGTGTGACGGGCATCTATGAACCGACCAATGGTCGAATTATCTTTGAAGGAAGAGAAGTATTGGCTAGTTGTCCAAGGGGAAAAATGAAAAAATTGTACAGTGGAGATTATCCAGCAATGGACATCAAGCCACTTGTTCCCACACCAGATAAGCTCACAAAAATTGGAATTGCGAGAACTTTTCAAAATATCCGCCTCTTTCATCAATTGAGTGTATTTGAAAATGTTTTGATTGCCAAGCATATGAGAGCTAAGCAAAATGTATTCTCTGCTATTTTTCGCCTAAACCATAAGGAAGAAGCGAGAATGAGAAGGGAAGCAGAAGAATTGCTAAAGATGCAGGGACTTTGGGCGTACAAAGACGACATTGCCTCCAGTCTTCCCTATGGTTTGCAGAGGAGATTAGAGATTGCAAGAGCACTGGCAACACAGCCAAAGTTATTGCTCTTAGATGAACCTGCTGCGGGAATGAACCCACAGGAGACGGAGGATTTAACTGCATTTATTCAAAAGATCAGAGATGAATACCATTTGACCATTTTTATGATTGAGCATCATATGGATTTGGTGATGGAAATTTCTGATCACATCTATGTCTTGGATTTTGGGCGTTTGATTGCCAAGGGAACACCAGAGGAAATTCAAAGTAATGAAAAGGTCATTGAGGCCTATTTGGGGGTGGCAGAAGATGCTTAGAGTGGAAAATTTAAAAGTCAATTATGGTGGAATTGAGGCAGTAAAAGATGTGTCCTTTGTTGTGCCAGAAAAATCCATTGTGACTTTAATCGGTGCCAATGGTGCTGGAAAGTCAACGACCTTGCGGTGCATTTCTGGTCTAAAAAAGCAGACCTCAGGAAAAATTATTTTTGAAGGCGAAGATATCGCAAGGCTAGATACCACACAGAGAATGAAAAAGGGCATTGTCCTTGTGCCAGAGGGACGACATGTCTTTCCTGATATGACGGTCTTAGAAAATATTAAGATTGGTGCCTACCTTCGAAAGGATGACTTGAGTGCGGACATTGAGCGTGTGTACAAGCTCTTTCCAAGGCTCAAGGAGCGTCACTGGCAATATGCGGGTACACTCTCTGGCGGTGAACAGCAGATGCTTGCCCTAGCTAGGGCATTGATGAGCCATCCAAAATTGATTATGATGGATGAACCATCGCTTGGACTAGCACCACTGGTGGTCAAGGGGATTTTTGATATTATTCGAGAGATCAATAGGGAGGGCATGACCGTACTTCTCATTGAGCAAAATGCAAACATGGCTCTGCGTGCAGCGGACAGAGCTTATGTATTGGAGACTGGAAAGGTCACAATGCAGGGCACGGGGGAAGAATTGTTGGCCGATGAGTCCATTAAGGCAGCTTATCTTGGAAAAAATAGCAATAAGAAATTTGTGAATTAGATCAATATAGAAAAGATGGAAAAAGGCAGGACTTTTTACATCTTTTTGACTTTCTATGTTATAATTTACGAGTTAGGTAGTATGTGATACAATAAAAAAATAGGAGGTAGAAAAATGGGAACAATAGCTATTGTGGTAATATTGGTGATTATTGTTGCAGTTGCAGGGGCAAGTACCTACAAAAAGGCAACGAAGGGAGGAGGATGTTGTGGAGAACATGAGAGTGCACCTAAGAGAATTAAGGTGAACGATCATGACAAGAGCCACTATCCATATGAAGCAGAATTAGTCATTGATGGAATGACTTGTGGAAATTGTGCTCGCAGAGTGGAGAATGCACTCAATGCACTGGATGGAACTTGGGCAGAGGTTGACCTTGGAGAGAAGAAGGCAAAAGTTCTCCTAAAGAACAAGCCAGACATCAATGCGATGGCCAAGGCTGTTGCTGATGAAGGATATACGGTATTAAAGAATCGATCAAAGTTTTAGAATAAAGTTTGGAGAAATCGGATGAAGAAAAGATGGAATGTTGCCATGGGGGTATGCTTTGTGGCGATGGGCATGGTCTTATCGGGCTGTACAGCAAAGGCAGATAAGACAGATCGTCAAGCTGTGACATCGAGTGTAGTGGCACAGAGTGAAAATAGTGCAAGTGAGGTTGCTAGCAGTGAGGTCACTTCAGCCGTTGCTGATCAAATAAAGTGACTGCAGAAAAAGTGAGAGTTGGGGCACTCAAAGGGCCAACATCACTTGGTATGCTCAAAATGATGGAGGATGACAGTGCAAAGGATGTAAACTATGCGTTTCAGGTAGCAGGCTCCCCTGATGAGATTGCACCAAAGCTTGTGAGTGGGGATGTCGATATTATCGCAGCACCTGTCAATATGGGATCGGTGCTCTACAATAAGACACAGGGCAAAGTTCGTATGTTGGCCATCAACACACTCGGTGTTCTCTACATTGGAGAAAAGGGAGAAAGTGACATAAAGAGCATTGCTGATTTAAAGGGAAAGACCATTTATGCGACAGGAAAGGGCGCATCTCCAGAGTATGTGCTCAATTATTTGCTACAAAAGAATGGGTTAGATATGACAAGGGATGTCACCATTGAATGGAAAAATGAGGCGACAGAGGTTCTTGCGGCGGCAAAGACACAGGACAAGGCCATTGTTCTTTTGCCACAGCCTTATATGACTGCAGCACAGACACAGATTGAGGGCTTAAATGTTGCTCTTGATCTGACCAAGGAGTGGGATAAGACAGGAAATGGCAGTAAATTAATTACAGCAGGTATCTTTACCACACAAAAATATATTGATGAGCATCCAGATCAGGTCAAGGAATTTTTAGAGAAGTATAAGGCATCTGCACAGTGGGTCAATGAAAATGTCGACCAGGCGGCAGCACTTGCACAAAAATATGATATTGTCAAGGAAGGCATTGCAAAGAAGGCCATCCCATATTGCAATATCACTTACATTGACGGTGATGAAATGAAGAAGGATGCACAGGGATATCTTTCTATTCTTGCCGATGCCAACAAAGAGGCTGTGGGTGGAAATCTGCCAGCAGATGATTTTTACTATGTACAAAAATAAGAAGAATCATTGGAAATACAAGTTTGCAGCAGTGCTTTTGGCACTGCTGTTTTGGCAATTATTGACACTGTGGGTTGGAGAGCAACTACTTTTACCCTCTCCACTTCGGGTAATTGAGCGACTCAGTGTCCTGACCAAAGAGAGAGAATTTTTCTCTACCATTTTCTATTCGACCAGAAGAATTTTGCTTGGGATGGTATTGGGCATATTTTTTTCGGGAATACTCGGGGCATTGGCAGGAAAATATGCGGTCTTGGAGACGATTTTTTATCCCTATGTGTTGGCAATGAAATCCGTTCCTGTGGCTTCCTTTATTATTTTGGCTCTTGTTTGGGTGTCAAGTAAGAAGTTATCGAGTTTCATTTCATTTTTAATGATTTTTCCTATTGTCTATGAAAATGTTTTGCAGGGGATTCGATCTGTTGATCAAAAGATGCTTCAAATGTGTGATGTCTTTGAGATTTTTGGTTGGAAAAGAATCCGATATCTCTATATTCCAAATTTGAGACCATTTATTTTGTCTGCACTGTCTTCGGGCATTGGTGTCGCTTGGAAGGCAGGGATTGCCGCAGAGGTCATTGGAATTCCTGACGGATCCATTGGAAATAAGCTCTACCGAGCAAAGATTTATTTTGAGACTGCGGATCTTTTTGCGTGGACATTGGTGATTGTTCTTTTGAGTGTTTGCATAGAAAAATTGTTTGTACTTATGTTGAGAAAAATATTGTAGGGAAGAGATGATACAATTAGAGCATATAAAAAAGACTTATGGTGAAAGCGTCATTTTTCGTGATTTTTCGCTGGAAATTCAAGATGGAGAGTGGATTGAGCTGTGTGGAAATTCAGGGGTGGGAAAGACGACACTTTTGCAGATGATGATGGGCTTTGTTTGCCAAGATCAGGGGAGAATTCTTGGCGTGCCAAAGAAAATTAGTGCCGTCTTTCAAGAAAATCGCCTCTTTGAAACTTTTAGTGTAAGGAAAAATTTGTGGCTTGCTAGTCCAAAAGAGAGCGAAAAAAAGCGATTGGAGATATTGAAAGCCATGGAGCTTTTTACATACGCCGATCAAAATGTGGAGACATTGAGCGGTGGTCAAAGGCGTCGAGTGGCGATTGCCATGATGCTTGTAAGAAACGCCGATTTGTATGTATTGGATGAGGCATTTCAGGGATTAGATGATGAGATAAAAGAAAAGGTAATGCAGACCGTCAAGGAGAGTTTGACAGGAAAAACAGCAATATTTGTGACCCATAGTGAGAGTGAGAGAGCATTTTTTGGTGGAAGAAAAGTAGAATTGCTATTGACAGGAAACACATAACCCTGTATGATGCTTGTATCAGATACAAGTACAAGTTATGTGGAGGAGAGAACAATGATTAATATAGGGACCATGAGGGCAAGAAGAAGTGTGAGAACTTTTACTGAAGAAAGTGTTGCTTCAGAGTTCATTGAGAAGTTGAGCGCTTATATGAAAGAACTTGACAATCCATTTCACATTCCAATAGAGTTTCAAATCTTAGATGCTAAGGAGCACAAGGTGAGTAGTCCTGTTCTTGTGGGAGCACAGACTTATATTGTAGGAAAATATCAAAGACAGCCAAATGCAGAATTGGCATTTGGATATGAATTTGAAAAGTTAATGCTCTGTGCAGTATCTCTTGGATTGGGGACAGTGTGGATTGCTGGTACAATGGATAGAAAGGCATTTGAAAGGGCAATAGAAGTAAAGGACGGTGAAGTTATGCCAGCCATCACGCCAATCGGCTATGCAGCAAACAAAAAGTCTATAAGAGAGGGAATGATGCGAAAGGCTATTAAGGCAGATGAGCGCATGGACTTTGAAAAACTTTTCTTTGATCGAAATTTTGAGCATCCACTTAAGGAGGCGGATGCTGGAAGGTTTCTGCTGCCACTTCAAATGGTGAGATGGGCACCTTCTGCAACAAACAAACAGCCTTGGAGATTGGTTGTTGATGGCAATCGCATTCATTTTTATGAGGAAAAGACAAAGGGCTACGATAGGGAAGAGATTGGAGATGTACAGAAGATAGATTTGGGAATTGCAATGGCACATTTTGAGATTGCAGCCAATGAGACAGGACAAAAAGGAAGATTTGTGCAGGCAAATCCGAAACTTATGTTGCCAGAGAATACAGAGTATATCACGACCTTTGAAATAATGCTACCGCAATCCCACTAGCTTTAGATGGTGGGTTAAGGTAGCAAAAAATAGATATTTGTGATACAATAACTAGCGTTATGGGAGTATGGAAATTAAAGAATAGACACAAATATTTATTACAGTATCATATTATTTTTTTGTATGTAAGTATAGAAAAAAAGCTTTTTAGTATCAAAAAGAAATATCAGATTATATAAAACAATTTTTCTTATGAGATATGCACAAAGAGTAATATAATCATAAAATATATGGAAACAGACAAAGACCATATACACTATATGATAAAAAAACTGAGCCTACAATATCCATAAGTAAAGTGGTTAATCTAATTAAGAGCTATACAACATATCATATATGGAAAAAAAGCATACAGAATATCTTAAGAATCATTTTTTGGAAAGAACATACATTTTGGACGGATGGATATTTTTGCTTGTAGCGTAGGCAATGTTTCTGAAGAAATGTTAAAAGCAATATATAGAAAAATCAAGGGTAGAAAAGGCGGGTAAGCTTTAATGTTAAAGGCATATAGATATCGGATTTATCCAAACAAAGAGCAAGAAATACAGTTAGCAAAAGACATTTGGCTGTTGTCGTTTTGTATATAATCAAACCCTTGCGTACAGAAAAAGATGCTTATGAAAAAGAAAAAAAGTCTGTCAGTAAAACAGATTGTAATAATTATTGCAATAGAGAGCTGAAAAAAGCTTATGAATGGCTAAAAGAAGTAGATAAATTTGCTTTAACAAATGCAATTTATAATATGGATAGTGCTTATCAAAAGTTTTTCAAAGAACATGCAGGTTATCCAAAGTTTAAGAGTAAGCACAGTAATCGTAAATCATACACAACCAATTTTTACAAATGGGAATATAACTGTAGATTTTTGATAGAGGAAGAATAAAAGTCGCCAAAAATTAAAAAAAGGGTAAAAAAATAAAATTACATAGAAAATTTTTCAGGTCGGATAAAAACAGCAACTATATCTAAGGTACCAAGTGGCAAGTACTATGTGTCTGTTCTTGTAGAAACTGAACATAGTCCACTTGTAAAGACAAACGGACAAATAGGATTGGATTTAGGGATAAAAGATTTATGTATCACATCAGATGGGAAGAAATATGAAAATCCGAAGACAATTAAAAAAAATATGAGAAAAAAAGCTACAAAATTACAAAGACAATTAGCAAAATAAAAACAAAGGGGAGTAGGAACTATCAGAAAAAAAGGAAACAAATAGCACTATGCCATGAGAAAATAGCTAATACAAGAAAAGATTATCTGCATAAGATTTCAAGCGAAATTATAAACGAAAACCAAGTGATAGTTTCGGAAAACTTACAGATAAAAAATATGGTGAAAAATCATAATTTAGCGAAAACTATAAGCGATGTATCGTGGTATGAGCTGACAAGACAACTGGAATATAAGTCAAAAATGGAATGGTAGAAATTATATTAAGATAGATACATTTTTATGCAAGTAGCCAGCTATGTTTTAGTTGTGGATATAAAAATACAAATGTAAAAGATCTAAAAGTAAGAGATTGGATGTGTCCTTTCTGCAATACAAAACACGATAGAGATATCAATGCGGCAAAAAATATATTGGCAGAAGGATTAAGACAAGTAGTATAAGAAAAAACAATAGGGCAGGGACTGCCCGAATTAACGCCTGTGGAGATAGTAGGTTGCGAGGTCAGCGAAGCAGGAAGCCCATAGGCTTTAGACTATGGGTAGTTCACTTGGAGTAGGGAATATGGATGTAAAATTTTCATCGGCAATTCATGTGTTGATCCTAGTTTCAGAGGCTGAATATCCAATGAGTTCAGAACAGATTGCAGAGAGTGTAGGAACAAATGTAAGAAAAATTAGAAAAAGCAGGGAGGATTTTTGGCGAAATCCTCCCTGCTTTTTATAGGTCTTTAAAGTGGAAACTCTTCTTTCCGCTTGCATAGTCGCCCACAATATCTCCATTTCCATAGAGCTTATACTTGTAGGTGCAAAGTCCCTCAAGTCCAACTGGACCTCTGGCGTGCAGTTTTCCAGTGCTGATACCAACTTCTGCACCAAAACCATAGCGATAGCCATCGGCAAAGCGAGTGGAGCAATTTTGATATACGCCAGCAGAATCGACAAGTTGCATAAAGTGTTCGGCGGCCTCTTGATCCTCAGTAATAATAGCGTCGGTGTGGTGAGAACCGTAGAGATTGATGTGGTGAATTGCCTCATCGATATTTTCTACAGTCTTGATAGAAATTTTTAAGTCAAGATATTCTGTGGCATAATCGGTATCATTGGCCTCTTCACAGTGGATAAGCTTGGCAATGTCTTTATCTGCCACCATCGTTACACCAGCTTTTTTTAGTGCTTCAGCAAGTGGTGGCATCAGAGCGGAAACACTATCTTTGTGTACCAGCAAGGTCTCTGTCGCATTGCAGGCTGCAGTATATTGAGTTTTGGCATCGACAATCACACGGATGGCCTTGTCTAGGTCATAATTTTTATCAACATAGATGTGGCAAATGCCATCGGAATGTCCCATGACAGGGATATTGGTATTGTCCATAATGTAGCGAACAAAGGCATTGGATCCTCTTGGAATTAAGAGGTCTACACTACCTTGGCAGGATAGAAGGGCTGCAATATCCTCTCTTGCCTCTACTTGAAATAGACAATGCTTTGGCAAATTACATTTGAGGCAAGTTTTATAGATGGTATCAAAGAGGATTTTATTGGTCCTTGCGGTCTCTCGCCCACCCTTTAAAATTGCACAATTTCCGCTCTTGATGCATAAGGTTGCAATTTGAATCAGAGCATCAGGTCGAGCTTCAAAGATGACGCCGATGACTCCGATGGGACAAGTTTGTCGGATTAAGGTAAGTCCTTCGTCGAGTTGACGCTTGAAATCAATTTTTTTCCTAGGGGGTCTGGAAGGAGAACTAAATCTTGGATGCCAGAAATAACACCTTCAAGTTTTTGATTCATCAAATTTGAGACGCTTTTAATACAGCCTCAGAAATGCCATCTTCTTTGGCTTGTGCTACATCTGCTTTGTTGGCTAGAAGAATTTCTTCTTGTTTTTTTGTTTTAGTGCGAAAATAATTTCTTCTAGGCAATGATTTCTCTCTTCATTTGTAGTAGCAGCCATTTGGCTGGAATGAAGTTTCATCTGTCTTGTCATATCTTGAATATCCATAAGCTCTCCCAAGTCAAACTGCCATTGGCAGTGGTTTTTTTGTACAATCAGTATAGCATATTTGGAAAAAAACTTGCAATTATTCGCTGCTTTATTGACAGCATAGAAAAAAAGGCATATTATATAAAAAATGTAATGAAGAAAGTGAGAAGAGAGATGATTACAGAACGAGTCGTACAAAAGGCATTTTTGCGATCTCTTCCCGTATTTGCAGGTTATATTGTGCTTGGAATTGGCTTTGGAATTTTGGCAAAATCAAAGGGATATGGCATATGGTGGGCATTGGCGATGAGTCTTTTGATTTATGGCGGGTCAATGCAATATGTTGGGATTGACCTCATGGGGGCAGGAGCGAGTGTATTGTCTGTAGCCATCATGTCTTTGATGGTACAGGCGAGGCATCTATTTTATGCGATTTCCATGATTGACAAGTTAAAGGGTGCGGGAAGGAAAAAGCCATATTTAATTTTTGCGATGACAGATGAGACCTATTCATTGATTGTGGACGACGATGGTCCCAAAAATGAAGACCGATTTGCTTATTATTTCATGATTGCCATCTTTAATCATATCTATTGGATCTTTGGAGGTTGTATAGGAAGTCTTTTGGCGAGTGTAATTTCATTTAACACGACGGGCATAGATTTTTCAATGACAGCACTCTTTGTCACAGTATTTACCGATCAGTGGTTAAAAAGTAAAAATCATATCTACGCATGTACGGGAGTTTTTTGCTCTCTGGGGAGTCTGTTGATCTTTGGTGCAAGCAATTTTTTAATTCCTGCGATGTTGAGCATTGTTGTGGTGATGGGGATACTCTATCAGAGGAGAAAAATTCATGCATAGTGAAATTGTACTGGTGATGGTGATGAGTGGAGTGACCATTTTGTTGAGAAGTCTTCCATTTGTATTGTTGAGAAATCGAAAGACACCAAAGTTTATTGCCTACTTGGGGGAGGTTTTGCCCTATGCCATTATGGGGATGCTGGTCGTGTATTGTTTAAAGGGAGTCGATGTTTTTAGTAGAAAACATGGTATTCCAGAGCTTGTGGCCGGTATACTTGTGGTGGTAAGCTATGTGTGGAAGAAAAATTCATTGATTAGCATTGTGTTAGGGACTGTAGTGTATATGTTTTTGGTACAAATATAGGAGAGAAGGAAAGAAATGGATATCTGTGAGTATTGCAATAATTTTGCCTATGATGAGGAAGAGGAATGTTATATCTGTGCGGCAAATCTTGACGAGGATGAAATGTATCGCTTTGTTTCAAGCCATTATCGGGAGTGTCCGTATTTCGAAATGGGGACGAATATAAGGTTGTCAGAAAACAGATGTAGAGATAAGTAGAGGAGATTATGGTAGTAAAGACAGTAGAAGAGATGATGGCAGATGCACGGGAGAAATGGGTTGTAGATGTGCGAAAAAAGGAAGATTTTGATCGGGATCATTATCCAGATTCAGAGCATATCTTCTTTGATGAATTTTGGGAACACAGGAATGAGTTTCCAAGGAATCGACCAATTTATTTGATTTGTTACAGTGGATTGCAGACGGATGACTTGGCACAGGATTTACAAAATGAAGGATATGAGGCCTATAGTCTAGAAAATGGCTATCGCTCTTATTTAAAGTTTCGCATTGCACAGTACTTTGCACAGGAAGAAAATCAGCAAGATCGCTATAAGGATATTGAGCGAAGTATTATCAAAAAGTTTCGAAAGGAAATTTGGCGAAAATTTACCTCGGCGATCAATGAGTATGATTTGATTCAAGAGGGCGATAAGATTGCAGTGTGTATTTCAGGGGGAAAGGATTCGATGTTGATGGCCAAGCTCTTTCAAGAGTTGTATCGACATGGAAAGAAGAACTTTGAATTGGTATTTTTGGTCATGAATCCTGGTTACAATGAACTCAATTATCAGACTGTGCTTGACAATGCAAAATTACTAAATATTCCGATTGAGGTCTTTACTTCAGAGATTTTTGATATTGTGGCAGATCAAGAAAATTCTCCATGTTATTTATGTGCGAGGATGAGAAGGGGACATCTCTACAGCAAGGCCAAGGAATTAGGTTGCAATAAGATTGCACTGGGGCATCATTTTGATGATGTGATTGAGACCATTTTGATGGGAATGCTCTATGGTGCACAGGTGCAAACCATGATGCCAAAACTTCATTCCACAAATTTTGAAGGGATGGAATTAATTCGTCCAATGTATCTGATTAGAGAAAAAGACATTATTCACTGGATGCACTACAATCAATTGCAGTTTATTCAATGTGCGTGTCGATTGACCGAAAGCTGTGCTTCATGTGGTGGAACAGAACAAGGAAGTAAGCGAGGAGAAATCAAGCGTTTGATTGCTGACCTTGCCAAGATCAATCCCTATATTGAAATGAATATCTTTCGAAGTGTGGAAAATGTCAATTTGAACACCATCATTGCCTATAAAAAGGACGGTGTTGAACATAGATTCTTAGAAACTTATAACCAAAATGAGAAAGAGAGGCAAATGAGAGAGAAAAAAGTGATGACAATACAGGATATTTCCTGCGTGGGACAATGTTCATTGACGGTGGCTCTGCCAATTATATCCGCTTGTGGGATTGAGACAGCGATTCTTCCGTCAGCAGTACTTTCTACACATACTGGCTTTCAGGGATTTACATTTCATGATCTTTCCGATGATATTCAAGCCATTGCTAATCATTGGAAAAATGAAAAAATTTGCTTTGATGCCATCTATTCGGGATATCTTGGCAGTGTGCGTCAGGTAGACGATGTTATTGCACTGATGAATACTTTGCTCACAGAGAATGGAGAAAAGATTGTTGATCCAGCGATGGCAGACAATGGAAAACTCTACACAGGATTTGATCAGGTCTTTGTTCAGGCAATGAAAAGACTCTGTGGACAGGCCGATGTGATTTTGCCAAATATCACAGAGGCAGCATTGTTGACAGATAGTGAATATTGCATGGACAATCACAGCAGTGAGTATATTGAACATCTATTGAGAAAGTTGGGAGAACTTGGTGCAAAGACAGTCATCTTAAAGGGAGTGCTGGACAGAGCAGGTCAGATCGGTGTGATTGTCTATGATGTGGCGAGCAAAGAAAAACTTTCCTATTACACAAAGAAAATTGAAAAGAGCTCTCATGGAACAGGAGATTGTTTTGCGTCAGTATTTACAGGAGCTTTGATGAGAGGCTTTGATTATTTTTCAGCAGCAAAATTGGCAGCAGATTTTGTGGTGACTTGCCTAGAAAAGACGATGGATGATCCAGATCATTGGTATGGTGTAAAGTTTGAAAAGGCCTTGCCAATGCTCATTTCTCGCATAGAAGGGCTTCATAGTGCAGAATAGAAAAAAGATAATTGCAGCGATTGTGTTGGGAATCATTTTGGCTGGTGTGATCGCAGGTTGTGTGTTTTCTATTCGCTATCAGAAGAGGGGACAACAAGGGAGTGTTGATATCAGCACGGAGACAAAATCGGAGACCATTTCACAGCGTGAGAGCAGTTACACAATGGCAGATTTTACACTTGGAAAGATGGAGGAGAGGGAGAGCATACAGGGAGAACCCAGTACTTCGCCAGCGAGAGAGGGAGTGCTCACTGATCCTGATGGTTATATTTTGCCAAGCAGTGCTAAGGTGGCTATCACCGATGCCGACTTATCGAAGTTGAGTGGACAGGAAGTGGTCTATGCCAAGAATGAAATTTATGCACGTCATGGATATATCTTTGACTCAGATGAGTTAAATCGCTATTTTAGAGGGAAAAATTGGTATGTTCCCAATGAAAATTTTCATAAAGAGGATATTGCGGGCATCGAAAAGAATAATGTTGATTTTATTGCAGACTATGAGGTGCGCAATAGCATTCATTACACTGTACAGTAGGAGGGACTGTGAAAAGAAGAGTTTTGAATATCATCATTATTGTCGAGATCGTGTTCATCCTTGCAGGTGTGCTTGTTTTTGGGGTGACAAATGGTAGATACTATGGTATGGTAAATATAACCAAAGAATATTTTCAAAGTTATGCTAAAAAAGATGTAAAAAACTTGTATTCAATGCTCAATATTCAAAAAAGTGCTTGGTTAAAAGAGAATAGTTTTGCAAAAAGTATCGAAAGTATTGAAGGTATTCGATACAGTAAATTTTCTATTGGAGATATTCAAAGGGAAAAGCAAAGGGCAACTGTGGATATTGTGTATCAAGAAGACAAGGATGGGACAGAAAAACATTTTTTAGTAAATCTGTCTAAACAAAAGAAAAAGGCATTGTCTATTTTTCCAGTATGGAAAGTTGAGCCAGACCATTTTGTGGTCAAGGATGTGGAGATTGTCACCCCAAAGGATGTTACGCTCTATGTGGATGGAATAGAAGTTGAAAAAAAGCTAGAGAGTAGTGCGCTGGAAGATGTCTATCGCATCGATCAAATTTTTCTTGGAGAGCATATCATTCAAGAGCGTGTGGATAATGTGGAACTTCGGCCACAGAAGGTAAACTTTCGCCAAGATAAGCAGAGGGTGGAAGTTAAAAATATGCTTCTCAATAGTGAAGATGAAAGAGGATTACTCAGTCTTTTAGAAAAGGATGTCAAGACTTTGTGGACGGGGGCTTATGAGAAGACGGATTTTGGCGATTTATCGTTTGATTCGGCATTAAAGAGAGATTATTGGCTCTTGCAACAGCAATTTTCTAGGGGCAATCGGAAAAATCAAATTATTGGCATGGCATTTTCCCATTTAAAGGGGAAAACTTATTCAGCTACAATGGACAGATGATGTCTTGCAGGCAGAGATTTTGGTGACGGGGAATATTGATTATTGCTACACACAGAGTTCTTGGTTTTCTAAAGAAGTGAGTGAAAAGCAAAATGAAGTGGATTTCAATGCACAATTTAATTATCAGTATGTCAATCAGCATTGGGTTTTAGTAGAGATTAATCATATGCCAAGTCTAGATTACTAGGATGAGTGAAGGTAGATGAAGAAGAAAAAGAAAAAATTTCGTGGTGATATGGTCTTGTTCTTCTCATTGGCAATAGAAATTGCGATTGTGTTATGGGTTTTTGAAAAAAGAAATAAAATAATTCAAAGTGGATACAGCATAAGTGCAAGAGGAAATCAAATTTTCTTCTTGCTGTGCTGTATTGTGCCTATTTTTTTAGTAGCTTTTATTTTGAGTGTATTATTTTTTCGAAAAAAGAAAAGTTATGTGCGTCTTGGCACATTTGTCGTGCTTTTTTTTATTGGTTTTATAATTTTTTATTTGATCAGTCTGGGGATAACAAAGAGACAACGAGCACAAGAACATCCACTGGGCACAGGAAATATCCTGATCATTCGACAGGGGCGAGCGACATTAAAAAAGAAAGTAAATGTATTTTCTCTGGGTACAGGAATTTGGACAAGTCAAGATTATGAACAGGCACTTCCTAAGATATATGGTACAAAGTTTTCACCTTCGGAGAGTGGATATTTAGCAGACATCTATGATGCTCTACCAGTTCATGCTTGGAGTGTAAAAAGTGCGGGCGAAGAGATTTTACAAACGGATTACGAGGAACAGGTATCTTCTTATTTTTTGAAGCAAAATTTTGAACAAATTTTTACCCATGGAGAAAAGCTAAAGGAGGTGCCTTCGAATAGCATTTACATTCAAAAATTATATGGCTTAAATCGCAATACAATGCCTATAGTTGTGCTGCCACAGGGGGCAGATATAGATGCAGTGACACAGGACATCTATCAGTTTTTGACATTGCCAACAGTGGGAGCACAGCTTGATGTGGACAATAAGATTCGAAAGAATATTCGAGAACATGTAAAGGCGATACTGATTGTTGAAAGTGAAGCGGATGAAACAAGACATATCGAATTTTCTTTTGGAAGGGGAGTTGGAAGGAAGAAGAAAAAGTGGGTGAAGGAGATTAGTCGAAAAGCTAAGAAATGCCCTTGCAAATGAGTAGAAATGGAGGATATGGAGAAAATTGAGATGGAAGTGGATATGGCTTGGTGCAGGTCTTGTAGTCATATTGTCAGGATGTGCAAAAAAACAAGCAGCGAGTATAGTGACAACAGAAGCTACTACAGTAAGTGCGACGACAGCCACAGAAGAATCAATTTCACAGACGCAAGATAACCGTCCGGAAAGCAAGGCAGAGTCAACAGAAGAAAAGAGTACGCCAGCGACACCAATAAAGATTGGGGCAGAGATTTCTAGTTATGGAACGAATGAAAAGGGCGAGTCTTTATTGTCATTTGAAATTCAGCCAGACAGCGTGATACAGTACGCCGATGGCTATGAAGTTAGAGCAAAGTACTACAGTGGAATTGATATTCCAAAAAACCTTGAGGATGGTTACGAATTTATTGTGACTACGGATGAGGAGACAGGAGCTAGTTCTCATTTTGTTGTGGCCAATGGAAAGAGAATTTACACCTATGTCGAGGGAAAGGAAAGCGATTGACGATAAAACGCAAGAATTTGATGTCCAAGAAGTGGCAGGTCATCGCTTTTTGTTCACAGAGGGAACTCGATTTGAAGATAAGATTAAGGAAGGAAAGCTATTTATTCGAAAAGACGCAATGATCGAAGACGCAATGGAGGGACAGAAAAAGACAGTCAATGTAGAAAATTTGGCAATTGGTGGCTATTTCAATGGTGTTCAATTTGACCAGAAGGGATATGCGACAAAATTAATCTACTATGGGGAGTAGGATCGTAGTTAGAGAGTGATAAGCCAAGATAAATAGTGTGATTGAATGGGGAAAGTTAGATGAAAAAAAGCAAGGTAAAGAAAAGTTTGAGTGAGAGAACGCAGCAGAATAAAAACGATTTACGTGAGCGAAAGACAAGGAAAGCCCTACAAGATGCTATACTAGAGCTTGCAAAAGAATATGATTTTGACGAAATTACAATTAATCAAATTTGTGATAGAGCACATATACGCAGAGTTACTTTTTATCGCCATTACAAGGGAAAAAGTGATTTTGTTGCCAATGTAGTTCAGGATTTAGTTGATGCGTGCACAGAGTTTAATTCTGTATACATTCATGAATCGCCAACAGTTTACTATGATTATGTAATCAATGATGTTTTGAATTTTATGTTAGAAAATGAGCGGTTGATTCGAGGCATCTTTTATAGTAAATATGCAAAGGTTGCGACAGAACAAATTTATACTAAATTTATAGACATTGTTCGCCGAGAAGTGTTGCGAAACAAAATGTGCACAGAAGAGAAGTTAGAGGAGAAGAAGTTTGTCATCTACTTTGTGTGCGGAGGAATTATGCATTTGGTATATGGATGGTTGGATGGTACCATTACAATACCTAAAGAAGAATATGCAAAAGAAATTAATTACTTGATGTTATCCATTTGGAAATTGGAGCTTACTTAAATCAAAGGGTGGTTCTTTGAGCGAAGGCTTGAAGAACCACCCTTTATAGAATTAGTAGTTAAATTTGCCATCATTTTTTTCTTCCAGTGCACGAATTAAATTATAGGTGTAATGTGAAAATGGGAGGGCGAGTCCCTTGGCCAGTGCCTTTTTGAGTAAAACTCCAAGAAACATCTCGATTTCTGTGTGCCTATGTGCATCTAAATCTTGAAGGGTAGAGTAGCGTGTCTCTGGATCGATATTGGAAAGATCCAATAAATTTTGGTCATAATAGATGCCATAGGAATTGGCCACAGAGGCCACCTCACTGGCCAGTGCCCTTTGAATGTTAGCAACAAACTCACTGTCTCGGTATGCACCAAGTCCCACGCCGAGAATGGCCTGCGGGAGATTGTAAGAAATATTGAGTGCATATTTTTGCCACAGTAGAGAAAGAATATCTTTGCTAAAGGTTGTCTTTAACTTTGTCTTTGCAAAGAAATTTTCAAGAGCAAAGAGCTGCTCATTTTTTTCTCCCACATCAGGAATGCCATAAAAGATGCCAGGTGTTTTTTGCGGGTCAAAATAGATGACATTTCCGAGGCGTTTTGAAGTAATTTTAATCAATGAGTAGACAATGTTTTCCCTTGGGATGACGGTGGCGATGCGTTCTTCGCTGTCGATACCATTGAGAAGGCTCATGACTAAGGTGTGTTTACCGACAAATTTTGGAAGAACAGGCAAAATTTCTTCCAAGGCATGGTACTTGGTTGAGAGAATGACAAGATCATAGATCTCAGCTTCGTCAAAAGTTTTTACTTTTGGATGCACACACACACCGTTGATTACAATTCCCTTACTGCCAAGGTCATTGGTGCGTTTGGCATCCGCAAGCACAGTCATATCGATGTTCTCTGTTCCCCAGAGAACATAGGCACCAACACTACCGGCACCAATGAGTGCAACTTTTTGAATGTCCATAAGTTCCTCCTTTTCTTATATATGTACATTACTATTTATCATATCACATTTAGTAAAAAGATTATATAGTCAGACAATGTATTCTTGTGGTATAGTTTAGAAGAAAAAAAGAAATGGAGAGAAGAAAATGGACATTGTTTGCCTAGATTTAGAGGGTGTTTTAGTGCCAGAGATTTGGATTGCATTTGCTAAGGAAAGTGGAATTGACGAATTAAAATTGACAACGAGGGATGAGCCTGATTATGACAAGCTGATGAAATTTCGCTTAGAGACATTAAAAAAGCATGGGCTTGGACTTAAAGAAATTCAAAAGACTATCGAAAAGATCTCTCCAATGGAGGGAGCAAAGGAATTTTTAGATGAGCTCAGAGAAATGACACAGATGATTATTCTCAGCGATACTTTTGCTGAGTTTGCTAAGCCGTTAATGAAAAAGTTGGGTTGGCCAACAATTTTTTGTAATTCTCTTGAGGTGGCAGAAAATGGAGAGATTACGGGCTATCGCATGAGGGTGGAAAAATCAAAATATACAACAGTAAAGGCATTGCAGTCCATAGGATATGATACGATTGCCAGTGGAGATAGCTACAATGATATGGGAATGATACAGGCCAGCAAGGCGGGATTTTTATTCAAGAGTCCAAAGAGTATTCAGGAGCAATTTCCACAAGTTCCTGCCTATGATACCTATGAAGAATTACTCGATGCGATCAAGGCGGCAAGAGCTTAGAGAATAAAAAAGTGATAAAACAACTTGACAAAAAAAGATCGTTGCAGTATTCTCTAATAAGGTGTAGAGTTGCATAAAAAGGCTTCCTGCGGGAAGCCATTATTTTTACACCAAGTTTAGCACTCGTAAAAGAAGAGTGCTAGTAAAAGGAGGCAGAAAGATGATGATTGTACCTGTTTATAATATGGTGACATTGCCAGATACAAATATATATTTTCCTACAGAGCGATTTGAGGAGATTGTGGGAAGTATGCCAAAAGAAGATGATGAAAAAGCTACGATTTTGATCTTGAAAGAGGATATCAGTAAAGAGAAATTTCAAGCCGAGAGTTTTTATCCGATTGCTCTTACAGGAATTGTAAAAGAAGTTTCTTCGGAGGGCTATGTTCTGATTCATCTTCAAAAGAGAGTAAATGTCGATGAAATCTGTGTGGATGGTGAGCACAACATTGCACTCACACTTTCCAAAGGCACCTGTAAAGGAAGATACAGACCCAGAGTTTGAGGAGGAAAGATTAAAGAAATTAAAGGCGGAGTTAGAGAAGTTTTCCTCAAATTTTCAATGGGGAAAGATGGCAAAAATTATATTCAACACTGGAATTGCCTAGAAGAGGTTCTGGCAGGACTTTCACCTTGGATTTTATTAGATGCTTCAGAAAAGTATGCTCTGCTTGAGCAGGAGAGCAAGTTAAAGCGAGCAGAATTGATGGAGCGAGCAGTTAGAGACTTTATTGAAGTGGGAACTATAAAAAATAGGGCAGAAAATGACCAAAATAAAGAGTACCAAGATTCCTATAAAGAAAAAGCAATTCGCAGACAGATCGAGTACTTACAAAAAGAATTGGATGAGATGCATCCAGAGAATATTTCAGATATTCGGGAGCTGGAGTTAAAGTTATCAAAATTAAAGCTCAATGATGCGGCAAAGAAAGAGACACAAAAGGTATTAAAGCGTCTCAAGCAGGAAGGAAACAATAGCCCAGAATATGGACTTTTGTATAATTATCTTGATTTTGTTGTCGGATTGCCTTGGGCAAAGAAAAGATATAAAAAGATCGATCTTGACAAGGCTGAAGGCTATTTGGATGCTGAGCACTTCGGATTAAAGAAGGTAAAGGATCGCATTATTCAGCAGGTTGCGGTGATGAATTTGACAAAAAAGCAATCGGGTTCGATTCTTCTCTTTGTCGGGGCACCAGGAACAGGAAAGACAAGTATTGGGCAAAGCATTGCAAAGGCTATGGGCAGGGAGTATGTGCGAGTAAGTCTTGGTGGTGTGAGAGATGAGGCCGATATCCGTGGACACCGAAGGACTTATATTGGTGCAATGGCTGGACGAATTATGGACGGGATCAAAAAGAGTGGAGTGTCTAATCCTGTGATGGTTCTTGATGAGGTGGATAAGCTTTCTAGATCCTACAACGGAGACCCGGCGAGTGCACTTCTTGAGGTCCTTGATCCTGAGCAAAATGCAACCTTTACTGACCACTATATGAATGTCCCATTTGATTTGTCGGATGTATTTTTTGTCTGTACAGCCAATACGCTGGAGACTATTCCAAGACCATTGTTGAATCGAATGGAGGTCATTCGATTTTCTGGCTATACAGCGACGGATAAATTTGAAATTGCCAAGAAGCATTTATTGAAAAAGGCAATGGAAAAGACAAACATTACAGCTAAAAATATGGAAGTTACCGATGATGCCATTCGAAAAATCATTTCCGATTTTACAATGGAAGCGGGCGTTCGAGGGTTAAAGAAGAGACTGGATACACTTTGTAGGGCAGCAGCAGTAAAGATTGCCAGAGGAAATCAGGAAAAATTGGTAATTCGACCAGAGGATGTGCAGGAATTATTGGATGCAAAGCCGATTCGCCACGACAAGGCATTGGAGGAGAAAAAACCTGGTGTAGTTACAGGACTTGCTTGGACAGCGGCAGGAGGGGACATTCTCTTTATCGAAACCTTGTTGACGAAGGGAAGTGGAAAGATTCAGGTCACCGGTCAGCTTGGCGATGTGATGAAGGAATCTGTGCAGATTGCCATCAGTTTAGTCAAGTCAATGTTTCCAGATAAGGCAGAAATTTTTGAAAAGAATGACCTTCATATCCATGTTCCAGAAGGTGCTGTGCCAAAGGATGGTCCATCGGCAGGGATTACATTGACAACGGCACTGTCTTCATTGATTACAGACCAAGCAGTGAGTGCAAAGGTGGCCATGACGGGTGAAGTGACGCTTCGTGGTGTGGTGACACCGATTGGTGGTCTGCCAGAGAAGCTAATGGCAGCGGTGAGAGCAGGGATTGAGACAGTCTTTATTCCAAAAGACAATGAAGATGACTTAAAAGATGTCGCAGATGAAGTAAAGAGTCAATTAAAGATTATTCCGGTGAGTGAAGTCAAAGAGGTTCTTTTACAGACAGGCGTAATTATAGAATAAGATTAACCTCTCTATTGCATAAAAGAAGTTGCAGTAGAGAGGTTTTTTGGTATATATTTTGGCATAAATTTACGGTATAATGTCGCTTGGAGGCGGGATATGTATTGTTTAATGGAAGATGGAACGAAATTTATTATCAAATTTGTGGTCGAGGATATCCAATTGTCTTTTTACACGGCAATGGTCTTTCGGGGAGGTATTTTAAGAAACAGGTGAGAGAACTTGCGGGGGAATATTGTTGCATTTGTATTGACAGTCGTGCACAGGGAAATTCAAATAATGAGGCAGAGGAATTGGAATTTGCCCAAATGGCTAAGGATGTAGAAGAGGTACTTTGCTTTCTTCGCATTAAAAAATGTTTAATTGTGGGACACAGCGATGGAGCAAATTTGGCACTTGTGTATGCGAGGGATTATCCCGATCGTGTGGGGGGAATGCTCATCAATTCACCCAATATTCAAATTAATGGAGTAAAAAAGTATGGGGTTTGGTTGGTTGACATAGAATATGCCCTACTTTGTTTTTTGGGGAAGAGGTTTTTATTTGCGAAAAAGATGGCAAAAATTGTTCACTTAATGGTGGAAGATGTCCCTATTTCCTATGAAGAATTGAAAAAGATTAAGGTGCCGGTCTATGTTCTTGGAGGAAGTAGAGATATTATCAAGAGGGAACACATGAAAAATATTGCTTCTTATCTTGGCAATGGAAAGTTATTAATTCGCAGAGGACAGGGGCATCATATTGCACTCTTTGACACTCGAGTTTACAATCGCTTGGTGGCCTATATTGCAAAAAAAATCAAAGGAGGAGAACAGTGAAAAATATAAAGAGCTTAAAAAAGATAGTAAAGACCGTCTTTTTTGCTACGGTGAGTATTTTAGTAGTATTAGAAATTTTGAGATTGAAAAAGACGGTCAATGTGATGGATATTCGTGCCGCAGTGGAAAATGTCAGTCTTTCTCATTTTCGCCTTGATGATTCTTTGTGGTTTGATTGCTGTAATGCCAATGCTTTTTTATGATTTTATTTTAAATCGTGAATTACATACAAATTTTAGTAAGGGCTATATTATGAGGACAAGTTGGTGTATCAATACCATCAACAATTTGGCAGGATTTGGTGGACTTGTCGATATTGGACTGCGCTATTCATTTTATGCACAGGAGGAAGAGGAAAAGGTAGCCATTCAGACCATCGGGAAGATTATCCTCTACTTTATGATTGGATTTTCCATCTATGGATGGATAGCCCTTGGTTTAGATGCTCTTTTTCCTGTAGCTGAAGTGAATAAGTACCATTTAGTTCTTATTGGTGTAGCTTTATATATGCCTATCATCCTGTTAGCAGAAAAGTTTAAAAAGGTCAAATCCTTTGGAGCCATTCAAAGAAAGAGTATGATCGAATTGATTTTCGTCTCCTTTTGTGATTGGAGTTTGGTTATTCTTTGCTTTAGTGTGACGGGTCGATTGATGGGAATCAATGTTCCTATTGTGAATATTATTCCGCTTTACACAATGGCCATTGCTCTTGGCATTGTGTCCATGATTCCTGGTGGAATCGGAAGCTTTGATCTCATTATGATTGCAGGATTGGAGAGCTTGGGCATTGACAATGCAAAGGTTATTGCTTGGCTTTTGCTCTTTCGCTTGGTGTACTATATCATTCCATTTTGCATAGGAATTATCTTCTTCTTCTATCATATGGGAGAGAAGATGAGTGGAAGAGTGCGATCTGTATTTCGAAGTGTCGGTGAAAGTATCAGCCACTTTGTTGAGTTATTTATTGTTCGAGTTTTTGGAGTGGGTTTTGTTTTGACCGCATTGATTCCTGATAAAATTGATCAAATTCCATTTTTTGGGCGATACGGGCATATCAATGGGCAGCTGCTCTGGCAATTTCCTACAGTGTTGCTTGGCATATGTTTTATTTTATTGGCAAGAGGAATAAAGAGTCGGGTGAAGAGAAGTTTTCCGCTTGGTATTGTCCTTTTGATTCTCACAGGAATTTACATCAATATTGATGAGTGGAATATCCATTTGACCATAGTTATTATCGCCATGATTTTATTGATGTTGGCTATTCGACCACAGCTTGATGTCAAGCAATTTTTATATAGTAGAGAAGCGATGGTGATTGACGGATGCATTATTACAGGAACAATGTTACTATTGTTTATCTTTGGGCAATATAGCTGGATTTCTCATCTTGTACATAAAAATCATCGACATCCCTTTGTTCGGTATATGCAAATGGGGATGCATGCTCTTGTTTTGGTGGCCATTGTTGCACTCATCTACTATGCCCTTGTGCGCTATTTGCAGGGAAAAAAGAGATGGCTAGGAGAGGAGCTTGAGCCAGAGCGTTTAGAAAAATTTTTGGCAACCTATCGAGGAAATCCAGATAGTGGATTGGCCTTTTTGGGAGATAAGCGTATCTTTTGGTATCAAAAAGAAGGTGTGGATGAAGTTGCCCTGCAATTTGGCTGTGAGAATAATAAATGTGTTGTGATGGGTGAACCGTTTGGAAATCGTGTATACTTTAAAGAAGCGATAGAAGCGATGATTTTAAGTGCAGGTGAACTTGGCTATGATGTGGTCTTTTATGAGGTTGGTCAGGAGATCACTCTATTTTTACATGAGTGTGGATTTTCTTTCTTAAAATTTGGTGAAAGTGCAGTAGTCAATATTGCAGATTTTTCGTTAGAGGGAAAGTCAAGAAAAAAGTTTCGACTAGTCAACAATCGCTTGGAAAAACAGGGATATCACTTTGATATCGTAAAGGCACCGCATAGCGAGGAGTTGTTAGATTGTTTGGAAGAAATTTCTACTCATTGGTTGGAGGGAAGACCAGAAAAGGGATTTTCTCTTGGATTTTTTAGTCGCCCATATTTGCAGAGAGGGGATATCGCACTGATTCGAGATGAGAATGAAAAGGTGGTGGCCTTTGCCAATATTATGCCAGATTTTAGTGATGAAATGGCAACGATCGACCTAATGCGTCACGATCCAGAAACAGCACCAGCAGGCACAATGGATTATCTTTTTGTCTCTCTATTTTTGCATTTTAAGGAGATGGGAAAGAAATTGTTTTTTATGGGTATGGCCCCTCTTTCCAATGTTGGAAATTTAAAAAATAGTTTTTTGCAAGAGCGAATTGCCTATTTAATTTATACCTATAGTCAACATTTCTATTCATTTAGTGGGTTGAGAGAATATAAGGAAAAGTTTGATCCAGACTGGAGTGCACGCTATGTCTGTTATCCAAAACATAGCTGGTTAATTTGTGATATGCTCTCCGTATTTATGATTGACAATCGAGTGATTGAATTGTAGACTGAAGGTAATGCAGCGAACATGATCTCAGCACCTTGAGAAGGAAGGTGCACTAATTATGGAAGTGAAGGGCAGCTTGAAGTTCGATTCTTCATCGTATTGTGTATGCCCAGATTGTGTATTATGGCATATTTAATTTTATAGTTACTACCAAATGTTGGGCAGAAGAGAGAGGATGCAGTGCATCCTCTCTTGTACTATAAATCAAAGTATACTTTTTTTAGATTGTCCATTCGAACAGTCATATTTCGAAGGAGCATATCAAAAATCGTGATGGCTGCCATACACTCTACGACGACAACCGCACGAGGGACAACCAAAGGGTCATGTCGGCCGTGGATTTCAACCTCAATTTCTTCTCCACTCTGTGTGACCGTATCCTGTTTTGCAGCGATGGATGGAGTTGGCTTTACAGCAGCATTAAAAATAATGGCACTGCCATCACTCATTCCACCGAGAACACCACCAGAATGGTTGGTGCGTTTAGAGATATGAATGCTTCGTCCCTCACCATCGGAGATAAAGGCATCATTATTTTGACTTCCTGTCATTTGAGAGGCCGCAAAGCCAGCACCAAATTCTATGCCCTTGATGGCTCCGATGCTCATAACGGCTTTGGAAAGTTCGGCGTCCAATTTATCAAATACAGGCTCACCAAGACCGACAGGAACACCAGAAATAATACAGCTGATAATGCCACCTGCGGAATCCTTTCTGGCCATCAACTCTTCCATATATCCTTGCACGAGGAGGGCAGATTGTTGATCAGGCATGAAGAATGGATTCTTTTTACAATCTTTGGGACAAAATTGTTTAGCAGAAATTGGCCCGATGGATTGTGTAAAGGCCAAGACTTCAATATGCATTTCTTTTAAAGCTTTTGCGGCGATAGCTCCGGCAATGACACGGCCAATCGTCTCTCGGCCTGAACTTCTTCCACCGCCGCGGTAATCACGAAAACCATATTTCATGTCATAGGTATAGTCTGCGTGACCTGGGCGGTAGTAGGAAGCAATGTCATTGTAGTCCTGTGATCGCTGAGAGGTATTCTCGACCATCACCATAATGGAAGTTCCTGTTGTCTTTCCACCAAAGACTCCAGAGAGGATCTTACAGGTATCGCTTTCTTTCCTCGATGTGGCAAATTTTGTCTGTCCTGGTTTTCTGCGGTCGAGATAAACTTGGATGTCCTCTTCGCACAGAGAAAGACCAGCAGGGCAGCCGTCGATGACAACGCCAATGCCTGCACCATGGGACTCTCCCCAAGTTGTAATGCGAAATAAATTGCCAAATGTTGAACCTGCCATATTATACCTCTACAATGGTGCAGCAATTTGGCTGGTTTACATGTAAACTGTTGCTAGACATCATAAGGATATTTTTGTCATAATCAACCTTAAAGAAGGTGAGTGTGTTACTGGAATGATTTACACATACAAGGTGCTGGTCATCAGGAAATAGTGCAATATCCTTTGGATAATCTCCACTGATTGAAGGCAGAAGCGGTAGTTGAGAAGACCACTTTCGCTGTCACGATCGTAGACACAGACAGAATTATCGCCAGCATTGGCACAGAAGAGATATTTCTCATCGCTAGTAAAGGCCAAACTGGTGGCTGCGGCAAGCTCAGATGGCTTAGAGGATCCAGTGCTTGAAATGGTTTGAATTTTCTCAATCTTTGGGGAGTGCTCACCTGTCTCATAGGTGTAGACATCAATTACATTGGAAATCTCATGCAAGAGATAGATAAACTTTCCATCTTTAGAGAAAGCAAAGTATCGAGGTGCACTGTTGATGTCACATGGAATCATATCGCAGAGGCTGAGTTTGTTCTCGCCATTGCCAAAGCGATAGATTTTTACTTGGTCAAGACCAAGGTCAACAGCGAGGACAAAGCGACCATCAGGTGTTCTCTTTGTGCAACTACAATGTGGTCGGAAGTTTCTCTCGGCAATGGATCCAAGTCCCTTGTGATAGATGCCATCGACAATGCGATTGAGTGATCCATCTGGATTGAGAGAAATGACAGTGATTTTTCCATCATGATATCCAGAGACAAAGAGATATTCGTCATCAGCGTCTGTGGAAATATGGCAACCACGCATACCGCAAATATTTAGCGAATTTAATCGAGAGATATTTCCATCTTCGTGGATACGAAAGGCCACTACGCCCTCGTCGGCGATAGAATAGAGTGTCTTTTTGCTGTGGGAAGCCTTGACATAGGATGAATTATCAACCTCTACCTCACATCTTTTTGTAAATTTTCCTGCCTGAACATCGACATCATACACCGTAATTCCCTTTGCTGCACCAGTATAGGAATAAGAGCCGACATAGGCCATATAATTTTTTGCTCATTGCAATTCTCCTCTCTATATTAGATTGATTTAATTCTATCACATTGCCGTGCAAAAAGCTATTGACAGTCTTTTCTTTTTCGATATAATAGGTTCGTTTTACAATGTTTGAGAATAAAAAAAGGATGGGAGGAATTTTATGGGAAAGTCATTGATACGCTTGGAGAAGATTAGAAAAAGTTACGGAGAAAGTGTGATTTTGGACGATTTAGATTTGGACATCCCAGAAAATGCTTTTGTAACTCTGCTTGGACCATCTGGTTGTGGAAAGACAACGACACTGCGCATCATTGGAGGATTTGAGCAGGCTGACTCGGGGCGAGTAATATTTGATGGGCTACAAAAAAGGTATTCAATGGTTGCACGAGCTATATGCCAAGGGATTGATTGATCCAGAGTGCTTTACACAGGAGTGGTCAACCTATGTGTCTAAGGGAAAGTCAGGAAGATATGGTGTGTGCTTTAGTTGGGATATTGCCAATATCGATAACTTAAAGGATTGGGTTCCACTGCCAGCACTCACTGCAGACACAAGAAATATCACACCACAAAATGGTTCATTCACCAGTGGATTTGACAGAGGTCGCTGCGTCATTACTGCACTTGCAAAGCATCCAGCATTGGTGTGCAGTTGGCTTGATCAGATGTATGCACCACTGCAGTCACCACAAAACAATTGGGGAACTTATGGAGAGCAGGGCAAATTCAATATCTTTGAGATGTCAAAAAATTCTAAGGGGGAGCCAATGTTAAAGCATGCACCACTTGGAGATGTCTCACCAGTGGAAGTGAGAGAGGCACAAAGTGTCGGTGGGCCTTTGGCCATTCTCAATGAATATTACAATGTTTATGTAACTGTACCAGATGATGCCCAATATCGCTTGGATTGGATTAAGGACATCTATACGCCAGATATGCACACAAAATATGTCTATCCAAATGTATTTATGTCACAAAAAGACACGGAGGAGATTTCGATCTCTTGGCCGATATTAAGACAGAGATTAACACAAAGAAATCTGATTGGATCATGAATGGAATGAGTGATGCTGATTGGAATGAGTATCTAAAAAAATTGGATGCCTATGGTTTGCAAAGATTCTTAGAGATTCATCAATCTTATTTAGATAGATACTTTGAGGCACTTGGGCAGTAGAGGAGAGAGGATATGAGTCAAGTACTAGAAAAAGCAAGGACATATGAGAAAGAGCAGGCAAAAAAAGATTGTGGGGGATATGTGTCCAGCATTTCACCTCACTCCCTATGTGGGATGGATGAATGATCCAAATGGTCTGTCATTTTACAAGGGAAAGTATCATATGTTTTATCAATATTATCCATATCGCAGCCAATGGGGACCAATGCATTGGGGGCATGCAGTGAGCAAGGATTTACTTCACTGGGACTATCTTCCAGCAGCTATTGCACCTGATATGCCCTATGACAATGCCGGATGTTTCTCAGGCAGTGCCATTGAACTAGAAGATGGAAGACATCTTTTAATGTATACAGGAGTGACCAGAGTTGAAAACGAGGACGGAGAGATGGTTGACTGTCAGACACAGTGTCTGGCTGTTGGCGATGGCGTAAACTATGTCAAGTATGAAAAAAATCCTGTATTGACAGAGGCGGATTTACCTGAGGGAGCAAGCAAGATTGACTTTAGAGATCCCAAAGCTTTGGAAAGATGAGGAGGGGATTTATTGGGCAGTTATTGGCAACCGTCCAGCAGATGGAAGTGGACAGATTTTGCTATTTCGAAGCGAAGATGCTTTCTCTTGGAGGTATTTTAGTACTTTAGATGAAAATCAAAATCGCTTTGGAAAGATGTGGGAGTGTCCAGATTTCTTTCCTTTAAATGACAAACATGTGCTTTTGGTCAGTCCACAGGATATGTTGCCAGAGGGATTTGAGTATCACAATGGCAATGGAAACTTATGCCTAATTGGAACATTTGACAAGGAAAAGGGAAAATTTTTGGAAGAGCATGATCAGGCAGTTGACTATGGCATTGACTTTTATGCACAGCAGACAGTGGCGACAAAAGATGGGCGCAGAGTGATGATTGGCTGGATGCAAAATTGGGATGCCTGTGCCATCCGTGCACAGGAGGAAGCTTGGGCTGGACAGATGTCATTGCCAAGAGAGATCTGGATTCAAAACAATCGCCTGTATCAAAGACCGACAAGGGAGTACGAGTCTTGTCTGGGCAATCGAGTGGAATATACAGATGTCTTGATTGGTGCAGACAAAGAGAAAGTGCAACTGGATGGCATTAGTGGAAGAACCATTGACTTGCAAATTCAGCTTTCCTCAGTGGACAAGGACAATCCTTACTACAAATTTACCATTTACTTTGCAAAAAAAGATGGAATGTATACTTCATTGAGTTTTCGACCATATGAAGGCATTGTAAAGATTGACCGAAAGTTTTCTGGCTCAAGAAGAGCGGTTGTTCACCAGAGAAGAATGTTTGTACCGGGGTGTGCTGATGGCAGCATCAAGCTTCGCCTAGTTCTTGACCGCTACAGCAGTGAGCTCTTTGTGGGTGATGGATCACAGACGATGACAACGGCCATCTACACGGATATGTCGGCACAGGGGATTTCCTTTGCTTGTGATGGAGAGGCAAAGATGGATATTGTCAAGCAGGATTTTTTATTGTAGGAAAAAACGGCTTACTTTTTTACAAGAGTGTGTTATAATAGCCCTGTCAGAATTCATAGGAGGTGTTATTTGTGAAAAGAAAAGTTTTGGCAATCGTTTGTACTTTATCAATGATTTGTTCATTCCCTGCAATGGCAGGACCTAGAATAGCGAAAAAGATTTCTGTCTATCCGGTGACAGGACAAAAGATTTCTGTTTATTCAGCAATAGAAAAAACAGCTACTGTTCAGCCAGTGGCACAAGCTGTGCAGTCTGCTCAAAAGGATGCCGTTTACCCAGTAGCTGAGCAAAAGGCGATGTTTGAAAAGTATGGTTTTTCAACATTGGACGGTCATTCTCTGTTGGCAGTACAGATTCATCCAAATACAGTGAAGGACTTGGGCAATTGCTATCAGGCACAGGCCACTTTTTTGAGCGGTGTGGAACTAGAAAATGTGGCACCGGGCGTGCGTCAGACGGTATCGGTTGATGACCTAAAGAATGAGAAGAAGACCTTTGTGGCCACGGAAGACGGCTTTGAGGAAGAGGGAATTCAGGATCCATTGGGGCTATTTAGCTATTGGACAGAAAAAGATGGCGAGCATCAGTTCCTCTATCATGACAGTCATGATCGAGTAGATAAGCCAGTCTTTATTGGCAATATCTATATTAAAAAGGATGCACAGACCAGTATTTATCTAGATAATAGTCACAAGAAGGTGACAAAGGCAAGTTTAAATGCACAGGGCAATGACTATGATGGAGTATTCCTTGATGCACAGGGGTATGTGACCAAGTTAGTTGATTACGGAGACTAAATAAAAGAGAGGATTTTCAAGTGATTTGCTTGAAAATCCTCTCTTTGGTTTATTTTAATGGCTTAATGTTTGGCCAATAGCGGAACATAACTTTGGCAATAATTTTATTTTTTTGTAGACATAGTGATTGTTCCAAAAAGCGGGCATCATCAGAGTTGTTGCGATTGTCGCCCATACAAAAGTATGCACCTTCAGGAACTTCAAAGTGCATATCCTGCATAACCCTCATAGGTTCCTTGATATAAGGTTCATCAAGTGGTGTAGAGGAATTATTTAGATAGACCTTTCCATTCTTGATATCAATGATATCTCCACCAACACCAATAATTCTTTTGACAAAATATTTTTTTTCATTGTCAGGGAATTTAAAAATAACAATATCTCCTCGCTTTGGGTCGCTAAACTTATATTGTAAGCGATTGCCAATAATTCGATTTCCCGTCATAATGGTATTTTCCATAGATCCTGAAGGAACTCTTGAATTGGCGATGATGAAGTTATTGAGTAAAAAAGCGATGACAGCTGCGACAACAATAATCTGTATCCAGCTCAGGATTTCACTCTTTTTTGCATTCTGTTTTTCATCCATAAATTTTCTCCTATGCTGTGTAAACAATATTCTGTGCCATTATAGCACAATGATGGAAAAAATTCCAGCCAATCTAATGGAGAAGCTTAAAGCTCGGGGCAAAGCGAAATACAGCCTTAGCAATGATTTTATCTCGGTAAACAAAGTGATGTGTCCAAAATCGGGAATCATTGGAATTATTGCGATTGTCTCCCATGCAAAAATAGGCACCCTCAGGGACTTCAAAGTGCATGTCCTCCGAAACCATGGGCTCCTTTAAATATGGCTCATAGATGGGATAGCTAGAGTGATTGATATACACTTGATTGTTGATAATATCGATGCTATCCCCGCCGACGGCAATAATTCTCTTAATAAAGTACATTCGCTCATCATCGGGAAATTTAAAAATAATAATATCACCTCGTTGGGGCTCAGAAAAGGCATAGCCTAGCTTATTGCCAATGAGTCGATCCCCTGTCATAATGGTTGTTTCCATGGAGGCACTGGGAACGAGGGCATTGGTGATCACAAAAGTATTGATTAAAAATGCAGCAAATGCACCCACAAATAGGACGAGAAAGGTGTGCAAAAAATAGCGTAAAAATATCTTCATGAGTGAAAGTTAAAATCCTTTCTTGATTATAGAATATCCCATTAAGATTACAACGATTTTTTGATAAGTGCAAGGCGATTTATAGATTTTTCAGAATTGTAATGGTAAAATATAATCAAATAATGATGAAAGGGGTTTGTTATGAAGAGAGGGTGCGGAATATTACTTCCAATTTCTTCACTGCCAGGAAATTATGGCATAGGAGGATTTTCAAAGGAGGCTTACCGCTTTGTTGACAAATTGCGTGCTGCAGCACAGTGCTATTGGCAGATTTTGCCACTTGGACCTACAGGAACTGGAGATTCACCGTATCAAAGTTTTACTGCATTTGGAGGAAATGTCAATTATATTTCGTTGGAGAAGTTGATTGAGGATGAAGTTCTTGCATGGTACGATATTAATTGGATTGACTGGGGAAGTGATCCATATCGAGTGGACTATCAAAAGGTTGGTGAGCACAGGGAAAGAATTTTGCGTCTAGCTTATAAAAATTTTTGTGCTTGTCAAAATAGGGAGAGAGTAGAGCGATATCTACAGGCAGTCGAAAATTTGTCTGAGGAGACAAAAAAGTATTGTGAGTACCAAGCGATTAAGAAGGATCAAGAAGGTAAGCCATGGTATGAATGGGAAGAAAAGCTTCGCAACCGAGACAAAGAGGCGATGGAGGAGGCGAGAAGTCGACTGAAAGAAGATTTGGACTTTTATCTCTGGGAGCAGGCGGTATTTGATATGCAGTGGATGGCGTTAAAAATTATGCCAATCAAAATGGCGTGGAGATTATTGGAGATATGCCAATCTATGTTGCTTATGATTCCGCTGATGTTTGGATGCATCAAGAGATGTTTCAGTTACATAAAGATGGAACGCCAAGGGCTGTGGCCGGTTGTCCGCCAGATTATTTTGCCCCACAGGGACAGCTCTGGGGAAATCCACTATATGACTGGAAAAGGCACAAAAAGGATGGCTATTCTTGGTGGATTGAGAGAATGCGCTATGCATTGAGAATTTTTGACTGTGTGCGTGTCGACCACTTTAGAGGATTTGATGAGTACTACTCTATTCCAGCAGGTGATGACCATGCAATGAATGGAACTTGGGAAAAGGGGCCAGGAGTAGAACTCTTTGATATATTAAAGAAGCATTTTGCCCATCAATTTGAAGGTGGCGATCTTCCAATTATTGCAGAGGATCTGGGACTTTTGACCGATAGTGTGACACAACTATTAGAAGAGGTTGGATTTCCCAGGTATGAAGGTACTAGAATTTGCCTTTAGTTCCGATTGCGACAATGATTACCTTCCACATAATTATCCAAGAAATTGTGTGGCTTATACAGGAACACATGACAACACAACACTTCGAGGTTGGATTGACAGCTTGTCTGAGGAATTGAGACGCTATGTGGTTCGCTATGAAGGATCAGAACACACACCACATTCAGATTTACATTGGGATTGCATTCGCACGGTGTTGTCCTCTGTTGCCGATACCGTCATTATTCCTATGCAGGATTACCTTTGGACTTGGCAATGAGGCAAGAATGAATACGCCAGGAACAGGTGAGGGAAATTGGCAATGGAGAATGAGAGAAGAGTCTTTTAATGATGGACTGATTTGGCATTGCGATTTGTTGTCTAGTATTTATGGAAGAAGGCATAAATTAAAGAGTGAACAAAAGTAAATACACTCGCCAAATTGGCGAGTGCATAGCGATTAGTCATTCGATTTGTCGGTTGATAAGCTTGAGCAGATTGATCCTTGCTTTGCTCTTTGACATTGCCAATATCATATTCGATATTTGGATTGTAGATATTTGAATTTTTGGCATCTTTATCATAGAAAGTAGTTGTGCTTTCGTTACCAATATTGTCAACTGCATGGACATCAATTTTACCCCCACTATATTGAAATACCACTTTTTCGTTGTCGTGGTCAATCGAAGTTGGCAAAAGGCGGTGTCCGTTGCCATCAATGCCATAGAGACCGTCGTAGTTGATGCCCGACTGGCTGTCATCAAGGAGCAATGTGACCACGCCTTCCTTGGTGACCTCGCCAGTGATGGTCGGGGCAGCATTGTCAATGGTGACAATGTTTTCAAATCGACTCTGCTGCATACCATTAAAATTTGTTACATTGACAAGGAGAGTTCCATTGTCTTTGACGGTTGTGGTATAATGATTGCGGTCTATTTTTTCTAAGGCAAGTGGTTGATCGGCCAAGGTGGCGGTCACTGATTTTGTGGGCAGTATGCCCTTGGTTTGAATGTGGATGGTGACTGACTTAAATTCTTCCTGGTTTTCCAAACGCAAGGAAAATTTAGGTTGTGCAGTGACACAAAAGAAAATGATTACATTTGCAACAATAAATGCTAATATATAGAAAAGCCAGTGAAGCTTTTTGGTATGTGGCTGCATTGAATTACCTCCTAATGTTTAATAACATTAGGATAGCAGTTTTTGTGCAAGCTGGCAAGAGAAAGACAAATATAGGGAGGTATAGGAGAATGGATGCAACATTGGTCATTATGGCAGCAGGAATGGGTTCAAGATTTGGAGGTGGCATCAAGCAATTAGAGCCAGTTGGACCGAATGGGGAGATTATTATGGACTATTCGGTGTATGATGCTGTTCGTGCGGGATTTAATAAGGTGGTTTTTATTATTCGCAAGGAGATTGAGGAAGACTTTAAGAGAATTATTGGAGACCGCATAAAGAATGTGGTCAATGTCGAATATGTATTTCAAAAACTGGATGATTTGCCAGAGGGCTATCAGGCACCAGCAGATCGGAAAAAGCCATGGGGAACAGGTCATGCTGTGCTTGCTGTGCGCAATGTAGTAAAGGAGCCATTTGTCGTGATTAATGCCGATGACTACTATGGTCGAGAGGGATTTCAAGTGATTCACGACTATATGGAAGAGCATATGAAGTGCAGGGATGATTTCTACGATTGTTGTATGGGTGGATTTATTTTGGAAAACACCTTGAGTGAAAATGGAACAGTGAATCGTGGAGTCTGCCAAGTGGATGAGAAGGGGAATCTATTGGATGTCACAGAGACATTTGACCTAGAAATAAAGGATGGTCATCTTTTGGCATTTGATGAGCAAAAAAATCCATGTGATGTCTCAAGGGATCAATATGTATCCATGAATATGTGGGGATTTCCGCCAGCATTTTTGAAGGAATTGGAGTCAGAGTTTCCAAAGTTTTTAGATGGCTTAAAGGAGGGCGATTTAAAGAGCGAGTATCTTTTGCCAGCGGTCATTGACCATTGTATCAAGACAAAGAAAGCGAGTGTCAAGGTTTTAAGAACGGATGACAAGTGGTTTGGTGTGACCTATAAGGAAGATAAGGAAATGGTGGTTGATTCTATTAAGGAGTTAATTGCTAGGGGCGTTTATCCAGAGCACTTATATTAGAATGAATGAAATGAGAGGAAGAAAATGAAAAATCAATTAGAAGATAGGACACTGATTATTGGGCATAAGAATCCAGACACAGATTCGATCTGTTCTGCAATTGCCTATTCTTATTTAAAAAATCAATTGGGCGATGCAACAAAATATGTTCCAAGAAGAGCGGGAGAAGTCAATGAGGAGACAAAGTTTGTTCTTGACTATTTTCATCAGGAGGCACCACAGCTTCAAAAGAGTGTGGAAACACAGGTAAAAGATGCACCTGTTCTTACAGGCACTGGTGTGAATCGAGAGATTTCTCTAAAGAAGGCTTGGGAATTGATGCAAGAAAAGAAGGAGACAACCTTAGCTGTTGTCGACGAAAATCAAAAATTAGAAGGTGTTATCACTATCAATGACATTGCAAAATCTTATATGAAGATTTTAGACAACACCATTCTTTCAAAGGCAGGAACAAGCTATGCCAGCATTGCACAGACACTGGATGGAAAGTTTGTGGCTGGAGACGAGCACGGGGTATTTTCAAAGGGAAAGACCTTGATTGCTGCTTCGGGGGCAGAACACTTAAAAGAGAGTATGGAAGAGGGAGATTTGATTATCCTTGGAGATGAAGTGCAGTGTCAAAAAGAAGCAGTAGATCATCACGCGGCTTGCTTAATTATTTGTGACGGTGCAAAGATTGGGCAAGAGATTATTGACCAAGCAAAGGCAAAAAATATTGTTGTGATTGCAGTTGAGCATGACTTATTTACTACGGTTAGATTAATGAATCAGAGCTTGCCAATTGGATATTTTATGACCACAAAAGACCTTGATACTTTCACATTGGAGGATGACTTAATTGAGGTCAAAGAGGTGATGGCTGGAGTTCGCCATAGAGATTTTCCAGTGCTCGATGCAGAGGGAAAATTTGTCGGAATGTTCTCAAGAAGATGTCTCTTGAATGCAAAGGGAAAGAAGATTATTCTTGTTGACCACAACGAAAAGACACAGGCTGTGGATGGAATGGAGCATGCCGATTTGAGAGAGGTCATTGACCATCACAGAATGGGCACAGTGGAAACTGTCGGACCAATTTATTATAGAGCACAACCATTGGGCTGTACAGCAACCATTGTATATCAGATGTTTAAGGAAAATGGAGTGGAAATTCCAAAGGAGATTGCTGGCTTGATGTGTTCAGCTATTATTTCTGACACATTGCTTTTCCGTTCTCCAACTTGTACACCAGTTGACAAGGAAGTGGGAATGGAATTGGCAAAAATTGCAGGAATTGATGTCAATGCCTATGCAAATGATATGTTTGCAGCGGGTAGCAATTTAAAGAAGATGACAGATGAACAAATTTTCCATCAAGACTATAAGCAATTTGCACTTGGAAAGATGACCATTGGTATCGGACAGATTAGTTCATTGAATGCGGATGAGCTTGTGACATTGGAAAAGCGTCTGTTGCCATATTTAGAGGGCGTTGTGGCTGAGGGCGAGGAGAGCATGATCTTCTTTATGCTCACCAATATTTTAGAAGAGAGCACCTCTTTGCTCTGTGTAGGTGAGGGAGCAGAAGCTTTGATTGAGAAGGCCTTTGCCCTCGAGGGAAAGGATGATGTCATTCGAAGGACACAGATGATCTATCTTCCAGGTGTCGTTTCAAGAAAGAAGCAATTAGTTCCAGCACTTGTGGTCAGTGTATAGGATTGGTACAGACAAATGATGAAGACAAAGCACAATAATATTACATTAATTGGCATGCCTGCATCAGGAAAAAGTTCTATTGGTGTTGTCCTAGCCAAGAGATTAGGTATGCAGTTTATTGATGTTGATCTTGTCATTCAAGAAAAGACAGGGATGCTGCTAAAAGAGATTATTGCCAAACACGGTGATGAGGGCTTTAGAAAGATTGAAGATGATATCAATGCACAATTAAATGTGCAGAATGCCATTATTGCTCCCGGCGGAAGTGTGATTTATGGCGAGAGGGCGATGAAGCATTTGAGAAAAATTAGTACGGTTGTCTACTTGCAACTTTCCTATAATGCATTGAAGTCAAGACTTGGCAATTTGACTGAGCGGGGAGTCAGCTTTAAGGATGGTCAGACCTTAAAAGATCTCTACGATGAGCGAGTGCCAATGTATGAAAAGTATGCAGATCTCACTGTGGAAGAGATGAAAAAGAGCATCAATAAGATTATCAATGAGATTTGTGAGAGGTTGCAGTTAGAGGAAGCGAGCGATATCTATGGCTAGAACATTCTGGAAGCCTGGAAATATGCTCTATCCTGTGCCAGCAGTGATGGTTAGCTGCAGAGGAAAAAATGGTGAGGATAATATTGTGACGGTGGCGTGGACGGGTACAATTTGTACCAATCCACCCATGGTCTATATTTCCCTGAGGCCAAGCCGTTATTCGTATCGTTTGATTGAGCAGACAAAAGAATTTGTCATTAATTTGACGACAAAAAGTACCACATTTGCAGCGGATTTGGCAGGCGTAAAGTCAGGAAGAGATGTAGATAAGTGGAAGCAATGTAAGTTGACGAAGGGAGAGTCTACACTGGTTTCGGCACCTTATATTGTGGAGTGTCCAGTGGCCATTGAGTGTAAAGTCAAACAGATTATACCCCTTGGTTCTCATGATATGTTTATTGCTGAAGTTGTGGCTGTCAATGTGGACGAGCAATATATGGATGAACGGGGAAAGTTTGATTTGAAAAAGTCTAAGCCTGTGGTATATTCTCACGGAGAGTATACACAGATAGGGGAAGTGCTGGGCACATTTGGATATAGTGTCAGAAAGAAGAAAAAGAAGAAGGAAGCATAATGGAAGGCTATAAAATTGATTTTAAAAAACCGATGCATATCTATTTTATTGGCATTGGTGGTATCAGTATGAGTGGTTTGGCAGAGATTTTGCTCCATGCAGGATTTACCATTAGTGGATCAGATGCAAAGGAGAGTCCATTGACTGCACATTTGGAGAGCATGGGAGCAAAGATCTATTATGGTCAGAGGGCAGAAAATATCAAAGAGGATATTGACTGTGTGGTCTATACAGCGGCCATTCATCCAGACAATCCAGAATTTAAGCAAAGCAAAGCAAATCATCTTCCGATGATGACAAGAGCACAATTGCTTGGTCAAATGATGAACAATTATCAACATTCAGTTGCTGTCAGCGGAACACATGGAAAGACAACGACAACATCGATGCTTGCTCATATTTTATTGGCAGCACAGAGTAATCCAACAATTTCTGTCGGTGGTGTTTTGCCAATTATTGGTGGAAATGTTCATATTGGCAGTCATCAATTATTTGTCACAGAGGCCTGCGAGTACACCAATTCATTTTTAGAATTTTTTCCGACTATGGAGATTATTCTCAATATTGAAGCAGATCATCTTGATTTCTTTAAGGACATCGATGATATTCGTCATTCGTTCCAGAAATTTGTGAAGAAATTGCCGGAAAATGGAATATTGATTATCAATAATGAAATTAACAATTATCAGGAGATTGTTGGAGATTTTTCGGGAAAACTCATCACCACAGGACTACAAAATGCAGATATTTCTGCACAGGATATTCATTATGACCATTTGGCGAATGCAAGTTTTACACTTTTTGATGATGGCAAAAATCTTGGAGAGATTGTGCTTTCTGTGCCAGGTCAGCACAATGTCTTCAATGCCCTGGGAGCTATTGCAGCAGCACTTGAGCTAAAAATTCCAGTGGAAGACATTAAGAAGGGATTAAAGAATTTTACAGGTGCAAGCCGCCGCTTTGAGAAAAAGGGAGAACTTGCAGGGGGAATTACCATTGTCGATGACTATGCCCATCATCCACAGGAGATTGAGGCAACACTAAAGGCGGCGAGAAACTATCCACACAAAAAGGTTTGGTGTGTTTTCCAGCCACATACCTACACGAGAACAAAGGCACTTCTTCCAGAATTTGCCAAGGCTTTGGCACTTGCAGACAGAGTTGTGCTTGCAGACATCTATGCGGCGAGGGAGACAGACACTTTGGGCATTAGCTCAAAAGATTTGGAAAAATTATTGCTCGAAAAAGGAGTAGAGGCAATATATCTTCCATCTTTTGATGCCATTGAGACTTATTTGTTGGAGAACTTGGCATCAGGAGATTTGTGTATAACGATGGGAGCTGGAGATATTGTAAAAGTCGGCGAAAAATTAGTTGGCAAGTAAGTTATCCACATTATCCACACTGTCCACAACTTTATCTGTCTACAATGTGGATAAAGTTGTGGATTTCTTTTTGTGCATGGCTATTCATTTTCTTGATTGTCTGTGCTATGATGTTTGAGCAAATAGAGATAGAAATGGGGGGAGAAGATGAAGTACGCATTCTTGTGCCAAGATATTACAGATACTGTGGTCCTTGCGGGGGAGTTTATAGACAAATATATGACCAAGGCAAATGGCGAATTTGTCAAAGTCTATTTGTATTTACTCTATCATGCCAAGGAAGATGTGACGAGTGCAGATATTGCAAATGCACTCAATATTTTAGAGAGCGATGCAGAGCGCGCCGTGGCCTATTGGTTGAGCGAAGGAGCATTGAGAGAAAGACAAGATGAGATTCCGATGACATTTATGCTCAAGGAACTCAAGCAAGAAGAGCCAGAGAAAGCACAAGTTGCGTGTGCAATGCGAAATGACATTGCCGACAGCGAGGACTTCTCCGAATTGATGTATGCGGCACAAATATATGGGAATTGTGTTTTCACAAAAAGATTATTCGACATTTACCTATTTGTATGAGACACTGGGTATTTCCTATAGTTTGATTGAGTATGTCTTGGAAGAGGCTGTGTCAAAGAACAAAAAATCAGTTCGCTATGTGGAAAAGGTTTTGTTAAGAATGCACAATGATGGCATTCGCACCGTGGAACAGGCAAAGGAATCTTCACTGCTTTATCAGGAGGAGATCTTTGGTGTGATGCGTATTTTTGGGCTGGGGAATCGAAACCCAGGATCAGAGGAGTTGCGATATATTCGTCGTTGGTTTGATGAATATAAGTTTTCTAAGGAAATGGTATTTGAGGCCTGCAAAAAGACGATGAAAAAGATGCATGGACCAAATTTTGATTATACCGAAGGGACACTAAAAAATTGGATGAAGGATGATGTTCGAACGCTTGCTCAGGTGGAAGCCAGGGATGAACAACATGGGAAAGAAAAGAAGGTACAAAAATTTCAACGAGCACCTGTGGCACGAGGTAATTTTGTGCAAAGAAAAGATGATATTGATATGGCTGCGTTGCAAAAGGTGGCAGCAAAATTTGGACAGGGAGCAGAAGCATGGCATTAACCAATTCGCAATACAATGCCTTGATGCGTGAGTATGAGGCACAGCAGGCGATAGACAGAGAGGATTGTCAGAGAAGAAAAGAAGAGGTGTATGCAAAAATTCCACAAATGAAAGCATTGGAGGCTCAGGCTGGAGAATTGGCACTTTTGCGTTTTCAAAAGATGATGACAGAAAAAAGTATAGATGTAGGTCTGGGATTTAAGGAAGAAATTCAAGATATTCAAAGAGAAAAGGCAAAGTTATTAAAAAAGCACGGATTTCCTCAGGACTATATGCAGATGCACTATGTCTGTCCAGAATGTAAGGACACAGGAAAAGTGGATGGGAAAAAATGCCATTGTTTTCAGATGAAGGCCTTAAAGTTATTGTATGCACAGTCCAATATTGATGGAACTTTACAGAAGGAAAACTTTGACAATTTTTCCTTTCAATACTATGATAATAGAAAGAGATTGGCAGGAATTGGATTGACCAATTATGAGTATATGAAGAATATTATTCGACATTGCCAAAAATATATTGAAAATTTTGGTCAGCAAAAAGAAAGTATTCTCTTTTATGGCAATACCGGTGTTGGCAAGACATTTTTGACCAACTGCATTGCCAAGGCATTGCTTGATCGGGGCTATGCCGTTTTGTACTTTTCATCGGCAGAATTATTTGACCAAGTAGCCAAGGTAAAGTTGCGAAGGGAGCCAGAGGATGGTGGAGATATTGAAGATATTGTTGATACCTGCGACCTCTTGGTCATTGATGATTTGGGGACGGAGTTAGTCAATAATTTTGTGAACAGCGAATTGTTTCATATTATCAACAATCGACTGTTAGCTGGAAAAGGAACAATTATTTCTACTAATCTTGATTTAAAAGCGATGAGAGATAACTATACAGAAAGAATCACATCGCGTATTATCAACCAATATACCACGATTCCATTGTATGGGGAAGACATTCGTGGAAAGAAATAGCGATATGGAGGGAACTGTGATGTATGAGGAGAAGGCGATTGACCGTATACCAGTGGGAGCACTAGGGTTGGTTCCACTAGAAAGTTGCAATCAATTGGCACAAAAAGTAGATGGCTATTTGGTGAATTGGAGGCATAAAAAGCAAAGTGAACATAAGTCAACACTTCCATTTGTGGGCTATGAAAAATCATCCTATATTGTGAAGTCTAAAATTAGCCGATTTGGTTCAGGTGAGGCTAAGGGAGAATTTGAAGAATCGATCCGAGGAATGGATTTATTCTTAATGGTTGATATCTGCAATTATAGCTTGACTTATTCACTATCTGGTATGACCAATCGGATGTCACCGGATGATCACTATCAGGATTTAAAGCGTATTATTGCAGCGGCAGCAGGAAAGGCAAGAAGAATTAATGTCATTATGCCGTTTTTATATGAGAGCCGTCAACACAAGAGGACAAGGAGAGAGTCCTTGGATTGTGCCATTGCACTTCAAGAATTAGTAAGTATGGGCGTGGATAATATTATTACATTTGATGCCCATGACCCGAGAGTGCAAAATGCCATTCCGTTAAAGACATTGGAAACCGTACAGCCAATTTATCAATACACTAAGACATTATTGCAAAACTATCCAGACCTCGAGGTGGATGCACAACATATGATGGTTATTAGTCCAGATGAGGGCGGAATGAGACGAGCAATTTACTTTGCCAATATGCTTGGTCTGGATGTGGGAATGTTTTACAAGAGACGAGATTACTCCGTGATTGTTGATGGAACAAATCCAATTATCGCTCATGAGTATTTGGGTAGCAATGTCGAGGGCAAGGATGTTGTGGTGATTGATGATATGATTTCTTCGGGTGGAAGTATGTTAGAAGTGGCGAAGGAATTGAAGGAAAGAAAGGCCAAGCGAGTTTTTGTCTGTGCGACATTTGGACTTTTTACCAATGGGCTGAAAAAGTTTGACGAATACTATGAAAAAGGTCTGATTGATGCAATTTTTACAACAAATTTAATTTATCAGACACCTGAGTTATTGCAAAAACCATACTATATCAATGTGGATATGAGCAAGTATATTGCATTGATTATTGATAGCATCAACCATGATGTGTCATTGAGTGAGTTATTGACACCAATTTCAAGAGTGAACAATGAGTTAGAGGAGCATAGAAAGAAGAGATAGGAAACGATGAGAGTAATCATATGCGATGACAATGCAAGTGAAAGAGCACATTTTCGAAAGATTATGGAAGAGGTCGCAGCAGAGGAAGAAATCGATGTTGATATCCTAGAATTTGAAGATGCAAAGCCATTGATCTTTGAGATGGAGGATTTTATAGCCACCACAGATATCATATTATTGGACATTCATATGCCGGGAATGAATGGTATGGAGGCTGCAGATAAGTTGCGCAAAAACAAGTATAAAGGAGAAATTTTATTTGTGACCGTCTCCAAAAACTATATGCTCAATGCCTTTGATGTCCATGCGTTTAATTATATTGTCAAGGGCGAGACACAGGCAGAAAAGTCAAAGGAGGTCATTCGTGAACTCTTTGAGGCGGCGGACGAAAAGCGTAAGGAATACATCCTTTTTACGGGAGTTGGAGAATATAGAAATATCCCTATTAGTTCTATTCGATATTTTGAAGTCAATGGAAAGATATTGACCGTGCACTATGGAAGCAAGACATTTGAATTTGTTTCTACCATTGGAAAGGTGGAGAATGTATTGTATGGCAAAGGGTTTGTGCGAGTGCACAGGTCGTATCTGGTGTCTATTGCGGCAGTGAAAAGTTTTGTTTATGAGAGCTTAACCCTAGTTGATGGGACGATTATTCCCATAGGGCGAAAGCACTATAAAGAGTTAAAAGAAGAGATGACAAAGAGAGTGATAATATAGGAGAAATAATGAAAAAAGCGCACAAATTCAAGAGAATTTTTGCAGGAGTTGTCCTTGCGATGACACTAGTGAACACAACAGTGCCAAGTTTTGCGGCACCGAGAGAAGGGCGTTACAGTGTTAGAATTTTGAGAAAGGCAACAGAAAATGAAAAGGGATTGAGAGAGTATACCTACGAAGATGGTAGTGTGTATTTGGAGGAAATACCAGAAACTGGACATGTGTGGGGAGAATGGATTGTGGATAGACAGGCCACAGAAAATACGCCAGGACACCGCTACCGAGTTTGCACAAAGTATCCAAACCATCCGCACACGCAGGAGGAGACTATACCAGCACTTTCTCAAAGACATCGAGATCGTGAGTCACAGGCTGTGTCTTCTGCACCAATGACGACAGCAACGCATACTCAAGCCCCATCAAATACTGCTTCCTCACAGGGAGCCAATTCTTTACCAAGTACAATAGTTGCGTCGAGTGAAAATTCGTCCCAGAGTATGTCATCTTCATTGGGTGATAATCATGGGAGTCAACATAGAGAGGAGAATATAACTTCTCAGGTTGCATTGGCAAATCCAAGTTCGCTTTGGCCTGTTCAGTCCACTGCAATGGAGAGTAAAAATGCAAAAGGAATTGCATCAATAACACAACAAAAAGAGACACCACTAGATGGACAAGATATGACCACAGAAAAAGGTCAACAAAAAAGGACTGTAGCCATGAGTCGAGAGACCAAAGAGGGAATGTTAAAACCTATGGGCGAATCGAGCAAGGGTGTAGACGGAAGTGAAAAAAGTGCAAGTGCCAATACTGGAACAAAAAGCACAGAGTTAGAAGATACAGCTGAGGCAGTTAAAGACAAGAATGATGTCAGTTCAAATGCAGAAAATGCTAAGAATTCAGCAGATTCAGCAGAGGAAATGACACAACCAGAGGGAGCAAATAAGAATCCATCAGCAAAGGAAGGCACGGATCAGCTTGTTCGAGAAAAAAACAAAGGGGCAGAGGATATGCAGATCAATGCCATTGATGTTTTGACCTCTTGTGCAACGGTGGGTGTAGTTGGCTGGGCAGCGGTAGTGCTTTGGCCAATGTTTTTGGCGTTGCGCTGGGCTGAACAAAAGCGCAAACAGATAAGGGAGAGAGGATATGCTTCTAAGAAATAAAATAGAAATAGCCGTATTGATCTTCTTGTTAGTGCTTATATTGATTCTTTACTTGCGAACAAAGCGAAAAGTGGATGATATTGAGAGTGATATTCAGATACGACCAAAGTCTGAAATTAAAGAGAAGTTAGAAGAGGTGGATGAGATTGATAAGAAATAAAAATGTAAAGGTTTTGGTGGTGGCAACGATAGTTGCTGGATCATTTGTGTTGCCAAGTTTTGTACAAGCCCAAAGTATATTTCAAGAACCACACAATAATTTCAGACCAAATACCATTCATATTGTCAATGGAAGTTTTGAGATGCCTCAGATTTCTTCGAGGTTTTATCCCTACAATAGTGGTAGTTGGAACTATATTCCTGCGATGAATGAACTTACTGGGGGAGCATCGCCATCAAATACCAGTAGTGCAACCAATGCTTTGGGAAACCAAAGTGGAGGAGGGACCGGGTCGAGTGCCTCCCTTAGCTATGTGGATGGATGGAATGCAGTTCCGTCTTCTACTGTTACCCATATCATCCCACGGTTTGCAAATTATATTGAAGTGCAGAGGGCGGGGGCAAATAGCAATTTTCCATCAACTGCTGCCGATGGGCAGCAATATATTGAATTGGATGCCGATCAGCCAAGCTATGTCTATCAAACGATGCAAACAACACCTGGATCAAGATTATATTATAGTTTTAATTTGAGAAATCGAGGTGGAAGTGGTCGAGTCAGGTCTATGTAAAGGGACAGTGATGCAAGTAGAGGAAATGCCACCCAAGATATTGAGACACATTCTTCTCATTGGGAACATTATGAAGGTGTTTACACTGTGCCAGAGGGCAATATAGAACAGACATTGGCTTTGAATCAATGAGCGAGGAAACTGCGGCGAGGGAAATCTTCTCGATCATGTTGAGGTGCGAACAGGAGCTTATTTGGAGGTCAATAAGTCTTCTAGTGTTTTTGGGCGAGGAAGTGTTGGGAGGAACCATTTACACCTATACACTACATATTGAAAAATTTTTGGTCAGACAGATGCCGACCAGTTGATACTCACAGATCAATTGGATGGAGATGTAGATTTCATTGGAAATGCAAAGAAAGATGGCGTTGATTTTTGCAGGCGTTAGCTATGACGAGGAGCACAAAAAGGTGCTGTTTCATCTTTCTGGAGACACCATTGGAAATGTGGATACAAATCATCATTCTATGGATTTGAGTTATCAAGTGCGTGTGAAAGATAACGCCACGGAGGGTGAGATTAAGAGCCAGGCAAGTATTGACTATCACGATGCCAACCAAGATAGTTCGGCAAGAGGGATCTTTTATTCTGGGGTGGATACTGTGCATATCGGTAGAAGACCGGCGGTGGCACAAGGAAGCATTCGAGTGCAATGGAATCAGCTCACGCCGACATTAGTAAATTCAGGGTTAGATGTACAGCTCTACCGAAATGGTGAGATTTATGGCTGGCCTGTGCACATTGATGCGACGACACAGTGGGAATATCATTGGAATAACCTAGAGGATGAAAATAATACAACTTCCATTTGGACCGTTCGTCTGCTCAATTCTGTGGAAAATTATCAGTTGGATGTTGAAAATATTCGTCCGAGGGAATGGGTGATTCGAGCCAATTTTTCAAATCCAGGAAGCAATACTCCGGATCGAACAGTTGACGATGTTCATTCACAGGAAAGAGTTAAGGTTTTGTATTCATTGACCAATCCAGAGGATCAAAATATAGAAGGTAGGATATTACACTATAAGATTCGAGTAAAAAATGATACAAGTCAAACGGCTAGAGGCATTTGGATTCGAGATGTTATGCCATTGTATACACATTTTGATGCGGTGGATACACAGGGAGAATATGGTGTTATTGAAGGTAGAGAGCATGCGACATGGTTTGTTGATCGGCTTTTGCCAGGGGAAGAGAAAGAATTTTGGGTGGACATCCTTCAAGATTTTTGCTGTCCAGAAATTCAAGTAAATCAAGTAAACTATGAGCTGACAGGCAATGAAAATCGTCCCTATGTCAATGACCCTGTTGGGCCAAGAAATGTGGCAGAAAGATTTTAAAAATAGAATAGAACAAAATATAAATATTGAAAAGGAGGGCAAAAATAATGATATTGGAAACAGAAAGGCTTATTCTGCGCCGTTGGAAAGAAAGCGATGCAGAGGATTTATACAAATATGCCAGCGATCCCGATGTGGGACCGATTGCCGGGTGGCCGCCACATCAAAGCATTGAGGAGAGTCTTGATGTTATTAAGAATGTGCTGGGCGGCAAGGAAGCCTATGCGATTTGTCTGAAGGAATATGGGAAGGCTATCGGCGCTATTGAACTGAAACTAAACGGTCTTACGGATATGACCGAGAAAGATGATGAATGCGAGCTTGGCTACTGGCTTGGAAAGCTATTCTGGGGTCAGGGTCTTATGCCGGAAGCTGCAAAAGAAATTCTCCGCCACGCCTTTGAGGATTTAGGCATGAGCAAGGTGTGGTGTGGATACTACGAAGGCAACACCAAATCGAAGCGTGTCCAGGAAAAGGTCGGCTTTAAGTATCAGTGGACTACCGAGGGTGTTGATGTTCCGCTGATGCACGAGAAACGGACAGGTCATGTAAATGCCATGACGAAGGAAGAGTGGCAAACATTGTTATAAATTAGGATTTGTGGAGGGAATATAAAAATGGAGCAGATTTGGAAAGAGTTATATCAGGCAGCAAAGCTGTGCAAAACCCCAGAGACATTTCTGAAAGAATCTCCGCCGGTGGCGTGGCAGCTGCGATTGAGTCTGCAAGTGGCAAGATATATACAGGAGTATGCGTAGACACATCTTCTTCGCTCGGAATATGCGCAGAAAGAAATGCCATGTTCAATATGATTACAAACGGTGAAAATGAGATCAAGCGTGTTTTAGCAATCATGCCCAACGGAAAAACAGGAGCCCCATGTGGTGCATGCAGGGAATTCATGGCTCAGTTGATGATAGGCAGATATCACGAAGTCGAGATCATGCTTGATATTGAAAACGAAAAAATAGTGATGCTTGATGAGTTAACTCCAGAATGGTGGTTATAAATTCCAGTTTTATGAGGAGAACGAAATGTACGCACAGGCAGCGGTAAAACCGAATACCTTACTCCGTAACGGTGCATACGGCATCGTTATGAGGGGTGTGCAAAAATGCACACGGGGGTGTTCATCGTTACGGGGTAGAAAAACGCTGCCGTTATGTTGTATCAAATTAGCCACGGCAACAGATCCAACTAGTGGTAGTGGTGGTATGTTTGTGCAATCAGTAGCTTTTGTTGAAAATCATAGTGGCAATATTAATAATATCTCTATCTATGGATTTGAATTAGTTGAATATGTTGCAAGTTTATATAATTGTGACATAGAAATAATTGATAATGAGGTTGACAGTGAAAAATGATAAAATCAATAAAAATCAGACTATACCCAAATAATAAACAGATTACTAAACTATTTCAATATGCTGGATGTGCGAGATTTGCTTACAATTGGGCTATTGCAAAAAGAACAAGAGAACTATAAGCAAAAAAATAAATTTTTATCGGATAATGAATTACGAAAAGAATTTACACAGCTAAAGAAACTGCCAGAGTATAGATGGCTAAATGAAGTAAGTAATAATGTAACAAAGCAAGCAATCAAAGATGCTTGTAATGCTTATAAAAAATTTTTCAAAGGGCAATGCAAATATCCTAAATTTAAAAAGTAAAAAGCATTCAACTCCTTCTTTTTATCAAGATACTGGTAAAAATTCAGTTTACAGATACTCATGTAAAAGTAGAAGGATTTTTCAATGAGTAAAAGACGAAATAAACAAAAAAATTGAATTGGATTAGACTTTGTGAAAAAGAAAGAATACCAATTAACTGTAAATACTTAAATCCACGCTTTACATATGATGGATTGTATTGGTATGTATCCATTGGAATTGAAGTAGATGACAATAATAATCTTCCATCAAATGATGGTGTCGGAATTGATTTAGGTATTAAAAACTTAGCAGTTTGTTCTGATGGAAATACTTATAAAAAAATATAAATAAAACTGATAAAGTAAAGAAAATAGAAAAAAACGAAAACGCAGGTTACAGCGTTCAATATCAAGAAGATATGAGAAAAAAATAAGAAAGGAGGCAGTTATTGTAAAACAAGTAACATAATAAAAAGAGAAAAAGAACTTTTAAAAAGTAATAAAACGATTAACAAATATTCGTCAAAACTACTTACATCAGACAACATCTGAAATCATAAAGCGAAAACCAAGTTTTATCTGTATGGAAGATTTGAATGTAAGTGGAATGATGAAAAAAATAAGCATTTATCCAAAGCAGTACAACAACAATGCTTTTTATGAATTTAGAAAGCAGATTGAGTATAAGTCTAACTGGAATAATATTTCAGTCATTATAGCAGACAGATTCTTTTCCAAGTTCTAAACTATGTAGTTGTTGTGGAAATATTAAAAAAGATTTGAAACTGTCTGACAGAATTTATAAATGTGAATGTGGAAACATCATAGATAGAGATTTTCAAGCAAGTTTGAATCTAAAGCAGTATGGAGAGAATGTTTTAAAACAATCTGTAGTGTAACACTTTAAAGTTATTACAGATATGTACCGAACGTTAATCGGGAATTGACGCCTACGGAGAGTACAAGAACTTGTAATTAGTATTTGAATTTATTCAGTATGAAAGCATACTCGATGAAGTAGGAATGAAACATAAAAGTTTATTAGCTTTTTATAAGTTTTCAGTAACGGTTCTTCTTTTGTTTAAGGAGACAAAATGCAAGAAATCATTAAAATAGATATGCCACAGGATGTGGTAGAGATTATTCAAGGTTTGTGCAGTCACGGATTTGCAGCCTATGCGGTGGGGGGATGCGTTCGAGATACCCTTTTGGGTGTTGAACCAAAAGATTGGGATATAACAACGAGTGCAAGCCCTGTTCAGGTCAAGGAGATTTTTGGTCATACATTGGATACAGGAATTGAACATGGTACAGTGACCATTATGAGAGGAAAAATTGGATATGAGGTGACGACTTATCGGATTGATGGCAAATATAGTGACGGAAGACATCCCGATCAGGTAAAATTTACTCCTAATCTTTTCGAAGATTTAAGACGCAGGGATTTACGATTAATGCGATGGCCTATTCTGATGAGACGGGGCTGGTGGATGAGTTTTGTGGCATGGAAGACCTTGAGAAAAAGGTTGTTCGCTGTGTGGGAGAGGCAAAGGAAAGATTTCAAGAGGATGCCCTCCGGATGTTGAGAGCAATTCGTTTTAGTGCCCAATTGGGATTTACTATTGAAAGTGATACTTGGCAGGCGATGATTCAAATGGCAAAAAATCTTTCTTTAGTGAGCAAGGAACGCATATTGGTGGAATTGACAAAGACCATTTGTTCATCTCATCCAGAAATGGTAAAAAAAATTTTTGACAGTGGACTCCATAAAGAAATTGGACAACATTTTTCATCGCTATCAGCAAGAGATGCCGAAGTGATGGCTTTTTCTGGGCAATTGCCAGAGGAAAAACATTTGCGGTTTGCACTCCTATTTAAGAACAAATCGGGGGAAGAGGCAAAGGCCATATTGAAGGAATTAAAAGCCGACAATGACACCATAAAGAAGGTGAAGATTTTAGTCGAATATATAGATAGAAAATTGCCAAGGAATGAAAAAAGGATGAGACAGGCACTCTCAGAGATTGGACCAGAGAGAGTTCGGGATTGGATTTTGCTCAAGAAAGTCTTGGGAGAAGAAGTTGAGGACTTTCAGAATAGGTTACAAGAAATCCTTGAGCGCGGGGATGCCTACACATTACAAATGCTCGCTGTGGATGGTGCAACATTGATTCGGGCAGGAATAAAGCCAGGTCCAAATCTTGGTCAGATCTTAGGTGAACTTTTGTCCTATGTCATTGAAGACCCAAGTAAAAATACAATGATGTTTTTATTGGAAAAAGTAAAAGAAATTTGTTATAATCAAAATTGTAAGATTGACCAATGCTGAGTGGAGGGTATATAAATGAAGGACTATAAGAAAATTTATCAAGAGTGGCTGACAAATCCGTATTTTGATGAAGCAACAAAGAATGAGTTGCGTGCGATTGCCAATGATGAGAATGAGATTAAGGAAAGATTTTATCAAGATCTTGCCTTTGGAACAGCAGGGCTCCGTGGAATTATTGGTGCGGGCATCAACCGAATGAATGTGTATGTGGTCAGAAGAGCAACACAGGGACTTGCTGATTATATTATTCGCCAGGGTGGACAGAAAAAGGGGGTAGCCATTGCCTATGACTCAAGGCATATGTCACCAGAGTTTGCTATGGAGGCGGCAATGACATTGGCAGCAAATGGTATCAAGGCATATAAGTTTGAGTCCCTGAGACCAACTCCAGAGCTCTCTTTTGCAGTGCGTGAACTTGGATGCATTGCAGGCATTAATATTACAGCCAGCCACAATCCATCAAATTACAATGGATATAAGGTGTATTGGGAGGACGGTGCACAGTTTACACCTCCACATGATAAGGGCGTGACAGAATGTGTACTTGCCATTGAAGACCTCTCAAAAGTAAAGACAATGTCCGAAGAAGAGGCAACAAAGGCAGGCCTTTACGAGGTGATTGGAGAAAAGATCGATGATGCTTATATTGCCAATGTAAAGGCACAGGTGGTTAATCAAGATGCCATTGATAAGATGCAGGACTCCATTCGCATTGTATATACTCCATTGCATGGCACAGGAAATATCCCTGTTCGCCGTGTATTAAAGGAAATTGGTTTCTCATGTCTATGTTGTCAAGGAGCAAGAGCTTCCGGATGGTGACTTCCCTACAGTCAGTTATCCAAATCCAGAGTCAAAGGCAGCTTTTGCACTGGGACTGAAGTTAGCAAAGGAAAAGGATGCAGATCTTGTGCTGGCCACAGATCCAGATGCAGATCGTTTGGGCGTGTATGTCAAGGATCAAAAGTCAAAGCAATATATTGCTCTCACAGGAAATATGAGTGGTTCATTGCTTTGTGAGTATGTGCTCAGCCAAAAGGCAGCAGCAGGAAAGATTCCAACAGATGGTGAGGTTGTAAAGTCCATCGTAACGACCAATTTGGTGGATGCTGTGGCAGCAAATTATCACTGCAAATTGGTTGAAGTATTAACTGGATTTAAGTGGATTGGTCAGCAAATTTTAAAGAATGAGCACACGGGAAAAGGCCACTATATGTTTGGTATGGAAGAGAGCTATGGTTGCTTTAATCGGAAGCTATGCCAGAGATAAGGATGCCGTATCGGCAACAGTTGCACTTTGCGAGGCAGCGGCCTACTACAAGATGCAGGGAAAGACACTTTGGGATGCAATGTTAGATATGTTTGAAAAGTACGGATATTATTTGGATGGCATCAAGGCCTTTGACCTTGCAGGACTTGAGGGCTTGGCAAAGATTCAAAGAATGATGACCTACTTTAGAGAAAATGTTCCAGAAAAGATTGGTGATGCCACTGTCCTTTCTGTGAGAGACTATCAGGCAGATACCATTGTAGATCTCAAGACCAAGGAGGTTAGACCGACAGGACTTCCAGCTTCCAATGTTATTTACTATGACTGTGATGATAACACTTGGATTTGTGTGCGTCCATCGGGAACAGAGCCAAAGATTAAGTTCTACTATGGTGTAAAGGGAAATTCCATGGAAGATGCAAGAGTAAAGTCAGATAAGCTTGGAAATGCTCTTCAGGCATTGGTGGATCAGATTCAGTAAGGCTTACGATAAGGATTGAGGGGGAGTGAGTAGCTCCTCCTTTTTTGACAAAATAAGAGTTGGTGCTTTCGCACCAACTCTTAGTAAAAGGTATAAAAAGAAAAAAGTTTTAGGGGGGCCAGACGGCCTAGCCGTCTGGTATGAGTATGAAAAAGCTTTGCAGTTTCAGCGTTTCTGCAAACCTACGAAAGACTTTCGTCTAACGCTCTTTTACTATAACGAAAATTTGTGTCCAAAATATGGCGGCGAAATAAAAAATGTGTTAAGAAGCTAAAAAAGTCTTTAAAAAAAAACTATTTACGCCTATAATATGATAAGATATTTTACGAAAGAATGTTGCTAAGAAAGATTGTGGAGGATAATATGTTCGGAATAACATCAAATGATATTGGTATTGACTTGGGAACAGCCAGTATACTTGTTTATATAAAGGGAAGAGGTGTGGTGTTAAAGGAGCCAAGCGTAGTTGCTGTGGATAGAAATACAGGAAAAATTCATGCCATTGGAGAAGAGGCAAGATTAATGATTGGTAGAACACCAGGAAATATTATTGCCATTAGACCACTGCGTCAAGGTGTCATTTCTGATTATCAAGTGACAGAGAAGATGTTAAAGTATTTTATCACCAAAGCGGTGGGAAAAAAGACATTTAGAAAACCAAGAATTGCTGTGTGCATTCCATCAGGAGCAACAGAAGTGGAGACCAAGGCTGTGGAAGATGCAGCTTATAGTGCAGGAGCAAAGGATGTGGCCATTATTGAGGAGCCAGTAGCTGCAGCAATTGGTGCAGGAATTGATATCGCAAAGGCTTGTGGAAATATGATCGTCGATATTGGTGGTGGTACAGCAGATATCGCAGTGATTTCTCTTGGTGGAACCGTGGTGAGCACATCCATTAAAGTGGCAGGTGATGACTTTGATGAGGCCTTAGTTCGTCATATGAGAAAGAAGCACAATCTTTTAATTGGTGAGCGAACAGCAGAGGAGATTAAGATCAATATTGGAGCGGCTTATCGAAGACCAGAGTCCTTGACAATGGAAGTTCGAGGACGAAACTTAGTTACAGGTCTTCCAAAGACCATTGTTGTCACTTCAGATGAAACATTGGAGGCTTTGCAGGAGCCAGCGATGCAGATTGTCGATGCGGTTCACAATGTATTGGAGAGAACCCCACCTGAGCTTGCAGCGGATATTTTTGACCGTGGCATTGTGCTGACAGGTGGTGGTGCATTGCTCTTTGGATTGGATGCCTTGATTGAAGAAAAGACAGGTATCAATACGATGATTGCAGAAGAACCATTGACAGCCGTTGCCATTGGTACAGGAAAATATATTGAGTACAAAAATGGTGACGAAGAGGCAAAGAAGGAATATCAACAATAGCGATGGCGACAATAGCTGGATATATTGAGAAAATTAAATATCGAAATGAGGAGAATGGCTACTCTGTCCTCACCGTCTCATCAGACGGTGAGGAATTTACTCTAGTGGGAACATTTCAAGATATTCACGAAGGAGAATGGATTGAAGCAACAGGAGCATTGAAACTGCATCCGACCTATGGGGAGCAGATGAGTGTATCTTCTTATGTGATGAAGGCGCCAGAAGGTACAAAGAGTGTAGAAAAATATTTGTCCTCTGGCGCCATTAAAGGTGTGGGGGAAAAACTTGCACAGCGTATTGTTAAAAAATTTAAGGCAGATACTTTGCGAATTATGGAAGAGGAGCCCGAACAACTCACTCAGGTCAAGGGCGTGAGTGAAAAATTAGCCATGAGTATTGCAGAGCAAATTTTGGAGAAAAAAGAGTTAAGAGATGCCATGATTTTTTTACAAAATTATGGTGTGGGCATGGCACTGGCTGTAAAAATTTATAAGGAATATGGACCAGCACTATATAGCATTATTCGGCAAAATCCCTATCGACTGGCAGAGGACATTCCAAGTGTGGGCTTTAAGATTGCGGATGAGATTGCCACAAAGGTGGGCGTGCAAGTCAATTCTCAATATCGCATTCAAAGTGGGATAGAATATGTTTTGATGAGGGCAAGTGCACAGGGAGACACTTATTTGCCCTTTGATATTTTGGAAGAAAGATGTTCACAGCTACTGGGCACCGATTTTATGGAAGATTTGCTTTTGGGGATGCAGATGGAAAAGCGAATTGTAGTAAAGTATGGCAAGGGCAAGGAAAAGCCAGACATCTATCTGAGCCGAATGTACTACACTGAGCTTTCGATCGCAAAGATGCTCTATGACTTAAATATTGAGTCAAAGGAAGATGTAAAAAAGATTGAAAAGTCTGTGATGCAGATTGAAAAAAAAGAAAATTTAGTGCTCGATGAGTTACAAAAAAAGGCAGTGATTGAGGTGGCAAAGTCAGGATTTTTGGTTATTACAGGAGGTCCGGGAACAGGAAAGACAACGACCATCAACACGATTATTCAATATTTTTTGAGCAAGGGGATGGAAATTTTATTGGCAGCACCGACGGGGCGAGCGGCCAAGAGAATGACTGAGGCCACAGGTGAGGAGGCCAGAACCATCCATCGTCTTCTAGAGATTGAAGGAATGCCAAAGGAAGACGAAAAAGAGAATCCATTGGGTATGCACTTTGAGAAAAATGAAGACAACCCACTTGATGCTGATGTCATTATTATTGATGAGGTCAGCATGGTAGATATTCACTTAATGTGTGCTCTTCTAAAGGCAGTATCTGTAGGTACACGTCTAGTTCTGGTTGGAGATGTCAACCAATTGCCGAGCGTGGGGCCGGGAAATGTATTGAGAGATATTATTGATTCAAAAAAATTTAAGGTGGTACAATTAGAAAAAATTTATCGCCAATCGAGGGAGAGTGACATTATTGTCAATGCACACCGGATGATTGATGGGGGGACGATTGACCTAGAAAAGAGAAGTCGAGATTTTTTATTTATTCGACGACCAGATCCAGAGGCGATTATTGCAGCCATGCTCACCTTGATTAAAGAAAAACTTCCCAATTATGTTCAAGAAGATCCCATGAATATTCAGGTACTTGCCCCAATGAGAAAGGGTTCATTGGGGATTGCACGGTTAAATCAAATTTTACAAACTCATCTCAACCCTCCTTCTTTACAAAAAAAGGAGCATGAATTTTTTGGGATTTGCTATCGAGAGGGTGACAAGGTGATGCAAATTAAGAATAATTACCAACTTGAATGGGAGACAAGAGACACTTATGGCCATCCACTGGAGAAAGGAATGGGCGTGTACAATGGAGATTTAGGGATTATTCGAGAAATAAATGAATATGCTGAACTAATTTATGTGGAGTTTGATGAGGGAAAAATTGCAGAATATGCCTTTGGAGAGATCGATCAATTGGAGCTTGCTTATGCCATTACGATTCACAAGTCCCAGGGAAGTGAGTATCCAGCAGTGATTATTCCGATGTTTTCTGGACCAAAGATGTTGATGACAAGAAATCTAATTTACACAGCAGTGACAAGGGCCAGAAAGTGTGTGACTCTTGTGGGAATGCCAGAATACTTTTTTGAAATGGTTGAAAATACCGCAGAACTAAAGCGATATTGTGGTTTGAAAGAAAGGATTGAAGAGATTGGATCTAAAGAAGATCGTCATTGATAGTCTCTTTCCAAGAAGATGTCCTGTGTGCGAAGAGATTGTCAAAGGGAGATATATTTGCAGAGAATGTTTGAAAAAATTGAGTTTTGTTGGCGAGCCGTATTGCCTAAAATGCGGCAAGCCACTCGTCAATTTACAGGACGAATATTGCATGGATTGTGTGCGTCTGCCAAAAAGTTTTGATTTTGGCATGGCATTATTAAATTATGATGATATCACAGAAAATGCAATGATTAAGATTAAGTACAAGAATAGGCGCGAATATATTGAACCTTTTGCAATGATGATGGCCGAGCGTTTTCGAGGAAAAATTGAAAAAATGCAGATTGATTGTTTGATGCCCGTGCCTGTCCATAAGTCAAGACTTCGGGAGAGGGGATTTAATCAGGCAGAAATTCTTGCCAACATTCTTGGAAGACAGTGGAATATTTTGGTGGATACAGAAACTTTATATCGAGAGAAAAAGACGGTGGCACAAAAGGAGCTTACTCCACAGGAGAGATTAAAGAATTTGACAAAGGCCTTTGGGGCAAATCAGTTGAGGGAAGGTGTAAGAAACATTCTGCTTGTCGATGATATCTACACTACAGGATCCACAATTGAGGCGTGTACAAGAGTGCTTCGTGCTAAGGGGGCAGAAAGGATTTACTATATCAGCATATGTATTGGCAATGGGGCTTGACGGATGTTTTTGCCTGTGCTATAGTGGATGAGGTGACGAGAGATTTTGAAGTCTTTTTTTTTTGACTAAAATGATTTTGTGACACAACGATGTTTTTTAAAAATTGATGGAGGTGGAGATTATGCGTACAAAGATTACACTTGCCTGCACAGAGTGCAAGCAGCGCAACTACAATACGACTAAGGATAAGAAGACTCATCCAGATCGTATGGAGACCAGCAAGTATTGCCGTTTCTGCAAGAAGCATACTGCACATAAAGAGACAAAGTAGGAGATTCTATTATGGCAGATAAGAAGGAAAAGAAGAGCACGAATGAGGAAAAAGGATTTTTCCAAGGCGTAAACAAGGAGTTTAAGAAAATTGTTTGGCCAACGAAGGACGATTTGGTAAAGCAGAGTATCGTGGTTGTTGCATCTTCCGTTGCATTGGGCGTTGTGATTTCAGCCATTGATTGGGTTTTCCAGATGGGCTTCGGTGTGATTTTTAAGTAAGGATTGGGTGATCGTATGGCGCAAGCACAATGGTATGTGGCTCATACTTATTCGGGCTACGAGAATAAAGTAAAGCTCGATATCGAGAAAACAATTGAAAATCGTGGCCTGCAAGATCAGATTCTTGAGGTTTGTGTTCCTTTGCAATCGGTAATCGAGATGAAAAACGGAGTGGAAAAGATATCAGACAAGAAGATGTTTCCAGGTTATGTACTCATCCATATGTTTATGAATGATGACACTTGGTATGTCGTGAGAAATACTCGTGGCGTAACGGGCTTCGTTGGTCCTGGCAGCAAGCCAGTTCCATTGACTCTAGAAGAGATGGAAAATTTAGGATTCGGTATTCCAGAGAGTGAAAAGAATCCAACACTTGTGGTCGACTTTGAAGTTGGCGATATGATTACTGTGATTGCTGGTGCTTGGAAAGATACAGTGGCAGCAATTACCGCAGTCAATGAACACAAGAAGACAGTTGCAATTACGGTGGATCTCTTTGGTCGAGAGACAAAGGTAGAAATCGGATTTGCAGATGTAAAGAAGATGTAAAGCATAGTTGCATTACATAAAAGAAACAGAGTAACAGGCTAAGTTTAGCTAAAACGTGGGAGGGATTCCCCGAAATTACCACTAGGAGGTGCCAAATGGCAAAGAAAGTTACAGGTTATATTAAATTGCAGATTCCTGCAGGCAAGGCAACACCAGCTCCACCTGTTGGTCCAGCACTTGGACAACACGGAGTAAATATCGTTGAGTTCACAAAGCAATTCAATGCAAGAACAGCCGATCAGGGTGATATGATTATCCCTGTTGTGATCACTGTTTATGCAGATAGAAGTTTTAGTTTCATTACAAAGACTCCTCCAGCTGCAGTACTACTGAAGAAGGCATGCAATATTAAGTCAGGTTCAGGTGTTCCAAACAAGACAAAGGTAGCATCAATCAGCAAGGCAGAGATCCAAAAGATCGCCGAGTTAAAGATGCCAGACTTAAATGCAGCAAGCATCGAAGCAGCAATGAGTATGATCGCTGGTACCGCACGTTCAATGGGTATCACAGTAGAAGACTAATTTAGGAGGAAGATAAAGGATGAAACACGGAAAGAAATATATCGAAGCTGCTAAATTAGTAGATAGAGCAACATTATATGATGCTCCAGAGGCAATTGCACTCGTAAAGAAGGCAGCAACAGCAAAATTTGATGAGACAGTAGAGTTACATATTCGTACAGGTTGTGACAGCCGTCACGCTGACCAGCAGGTTCGTGGTGCTGTTGTACTTCCACATGGAACAGGTAAGACAGTTCGCATCTTGGTTTTTGCAAAGGGACCTAAGGTAGACGAGGCAACAGCAGCAGGTGCTGATTTTGTCGGCGGTGAGGAGCTTATTCCAAAGATCCAAAACGACGGATGGCTTGACTTTGATGTCGTTGTAGCTACACCAGATATGATGGGTGTTGTTGGTCGTCTTGGTAAGGTTCTCGGACCTAAGGGACTTATGCCAAACCCTAAGGCTGGTACAGTAACAATGGATGTTACGAAGGCTATTGCTGATATCAAGGCTGGTAAGGTTGAGTATCGTCTTGACAAATCAAACATCATTCATGTTCCAGTTGGAAAGGTTTCTTTCACTGAGGAGCAGCTTCAGGATAACTTCCAGGCATTGATCGATGCTGTAAACAAGGCTAAGCCAGGAACATTAAAGGGTGCTTACATGAAGAGCGTTATCTTAAGCTCAACAATGGGACCTGGAATTAGATTAAACACAGGTAAGCTCATGGGCTAATCCACTTTTTTGAGAAAGTGGCTTGACATCACATCAAAGTGATGTTAACATACAACAGTATTGACTGCCTAAGACAGTAGGTGCCTACGGGCATAACAGAGATGGCCTACCGAGGAAAGTATATATTCACTGAGTGAATTCTGCCCTCTTGTCGAAAGCAAGAGGGCTTTTTTACAGCCTCCCCGCAGGATATACGCAAATAATACAAGGAGGAAGAAACTAATGGCAAAGATTGAATTAAAGCAGCCTGTTGTTCAAGAGATCACTGATCTTTTAAACGGTGCAGCGACAGCAGTTGTCGTTGACTATCGTGGTCTTACTGTAGAGCAGGATACAAGACTTCGTAAGGCTTTGAGAGAAGCTGGTGTGACTTATAAGGTATATAAGAACACAATGATTCGTCTTGCGACAAAGGGAACAGAGTTTGAGGCTCTCGATCCTGATCTTGAAGGACCTACAGCACTTGCAGTATCTAAGGATGATGCAACAGCAGCAGCTAGAGTTCTTTTCAATTTCGCAAAGACAGCTGACAAGCTTGAATTAAAGGCAGGTATCGTTGAGGGTGTATATTATGACACTAACGGTATTAAGACAATCGCTGCAATCCCTTCAAAGGAAGAGCTTCTTGGAAGACTTCTTGGAAGTATGCAGTCCCCTATTACAAACTTCGCTCGTGTGCTTAATCAGATCGCTGAGAAGACACCAGCAGAGGCTTAATAAAAAAATTAGATCATATCAATAAATATCAAATGGAGGATATCATAATGGCAAAGTTGACAACTGCAGAGTTTATCGATGCAATTAAGGAATTATCAGTATTAGAGCTCAACGAGCTTGTAAAGGCTTGTGAGGAAGAGTTTGGCGTTTCAGCAGCAGCTGGCGTTGTAGTAGCAGCAGGTGCAGCAGGTGGTGCAGCAGCTGAGGAGAAGACAGAGTTCGATGTAGAGCTTACAGAAGTTGGTGATCAGAAGGTTAAGGTTATCAAGGTTGTTCGTGAGGCTACAGGTCTTGGACTTAAGGAAGCAAAGGATGTTGTTGATGGAGCTCCTAAGGTTCTTAAGACAGAGGTTTCTAAGGAAGAGGCTGAGAATATCAAGAAGCAGCTTGAGGAAGTTGGAGCTAAGGTTACTCTTAAGTAATTTGGCTTTAAATTGCATAAAGTATAGCACTATTGAGTTAGTGGTTATATAAGTTGTGAGGCACATCATAATTTCACTGGTTAGTGATTATGATGTGTTTTGCGTTATATATACTTTTTCTGTTAGTACAGATGACGGAAGATATCAGTCTAAATTCTATAGAATATTAGAAAAGGGGATGTCGCACATTAGTGTGATACCCCCTTTTTCTTTTATTTTGCTGATTTTAATAAGTAAAATCCACCGCCAACAATGACACCGCCACCAATCCAGTTTCCAATGGTTACTGGAATGAGATTTTTAAGTGCATCAGTAATAGAGATGTGAACTTCTGGGGAGATAAGACCGACAGCATAGACAGTCATATTGGCAATGCTGTGCTCAAATCCAGAAGTGATAAAAGCAAAGAGACACATAAAAGTCATCAAAATCTTTGCAGAATCATCATTGGTTCTAAATCCAGATAAAACGGCAAGGCAAACGAGAATATTACAGAGAATGCCCTTGCAAACCAAGGCCAAAAATGGAGCGGATGCCTTGGCCATGGCTGTCTTCTCATAAAAGCTTGCCAAATCACCCTTAACCAATCCGCTTCCGACATAGAGAAGGGCAAGAATAATTCTGCCGATCAAGTTTCCAATCCAGCAAATGCACCATAGTTTGATGGCATCGCTGACTTTGACATCTTTTCGTAGAATGCCGACGGTCATGACCATGTTGTTGCCAGTAAAGAGGTCAACACCCATAATGATAACCAGTGAAAGTGCGATGGCAAAGGAAACGCCCATCAGAATCTTTTGTGATGGCAGGTTTGCAGTGAGTGATCCGATGGTGAAAATCAGAAGAATTCCGATTCCGATAAACATTCCAGCGAATGCAGAGCTGATCAAGTACTTCAAGATACTGGAGTTGAGAACACTCATCTTCTTCTTTGAAGCCAGACCGATTTTTTCAAGTGTTTCGTCGTACATACTGTAATCTCCTCAATGAATAATTTTGTAACCAATGTATTATATATGATAAATAAAAAATTATCAAGAAAAATTGAAAATTTACGATTTTTATGTCAAAATGATAGTACAATATTGTTGCTGTGGATAGGAGAAAGGAGAGGGCAGAGTATGTTTAAATTTTGGGGAGGGAAAAAGCAATTGGAAAGACAGACCATGCAATATTGGGAAGATACATCCTATATGCTTGGACTTGTTCATCCAAAATGTGACTACACATTGGATGAGAATGTATTTGAGAGGATTCGAAATATTGAGGATGTGACATTGCAGGCAAGAAGTCTTCCATCTGAGGAAAATCCAGGGAGATTATTGATTTCTTATCATGGAGAAGAATATGAGCTTGAGTTTGAGTATGGGGAGTATGAGGCAAAGGACTTGCTGAATGTTTGCACCTTGCAATTTTTCACCAAAGAGGAAATGGCATTATTGGAACAATCGAAATATGCATTGACCACAGCAATGAAGTTTGGAAAAAAATTTGAAGATGCCTATCAGTTGCAGGTAAAGATTTTATATGCAATGATTGGACTGGAGAGCATTGCGATTTATGATGAGAGTGCGGAGTATATTATGAATCGAAGATGGGCAGAAATTTTTGTTCAGTCTGAAGTTGGAGCACTCTATAACAATCTCTATCATGTCCAGGCGGTGGTCAAAGGCGACAAGTTGTGGTTGCACACTCATGGACTCAGTCGCTGTGGCGTGGATGAATTGGAGATTTTAAATGTAAATAAGAAAGATTACAGTGCATATTATAGTTTGCTCACTGTGTATGCAAGTCACAAATTAGATGGAAATACAGAAAATACCATTTATATTGGAGTTGATACCAATGGAAAGGAAATTGTTGTCAGAGCATTGCTGTGGACAGAGGCATTGAATTACTATCCAAAGAATGTTCTTGGTGGAATAGCTGATCGCCAAGAAAGTCACAATACACAGTCGAGGGTGCTCTTTTTTGTGGATGAGGAAAATGAAGAGGAGCAGGAGCTTCACCATGTCAGCGAAAATATAGATGAGTTAGAAAAGGATGTTCTCTACTATTGGAGCAATGAGTTGACAGAAAAGACCTATAAACTTGCCAGAGAGCGATTTTCTTATGTTATCCGTGCACTAAAAGAAGGAATAGAAGTGAGAATTAAGGTTCTCTTTCAGGGGGAGAGTCAGGAAGAGATTGTCTGGGTCAAGGCGGAGCGGTTCTTGGAAGAGGAGCAGACCATTGTGGGCACCTTGGCCAATCATCTGTTTTTTTCTAGGGAGTTTGATATGGGCGATGAGATGATTTGTCCCATCAAGAGTTTAGTGGACTGGACCATTTGCTTAGGTGAATTTTATATTCATCCGGACAGTGCCTATGTATTGGATTTATATAGAAATACTTGATAGGGAGAGGAAAAGTACTATATAAAATGTGCAAAGTATGTTAATCTGTTCTTGTAATGTGTAATGCTCAAAATTATATTTTATGGAGGAAGCAAAGTGAGAGGAATTGATACGAGAATTAGGGAGATTCGCCGCCGAATTTTTCGTGAGGTTGCGAGAATGGCCTACCACACAGAATGGCCTGTGGACAAGAGAATGGAGGAGTTGCCATATAAGATTATTCCAGGGGAAGTGGGAAGCTTTCGAAGTGATGTCTTTTTGGAGAGAGCTATAGTGGGAGAAAGACTTCGTCTAGCTATGGGGCTTTCTTGCCGAGATGCAGGAGATCACAATAAAATTTCGGAAAATGTTGAGGCAGCGAACAAGCCAGAAACTTATTATACACCACCGCTCATCAATGTGATTAAGTTTGCTTGCAATGCCTGTGCAGAAAAAAGAGTCTATGTGACGGATGGTTGTCAGGGATGTTTGGCTCACCCTTGTACAGAAGTTTGTCCAAAGAAGTGTGTAAGTCTTGACCGAACCAATGGTCGTTCACATATTGACCAGGATGTTTGTATTAAATGTGGAAAATGTGCAGAAATTTGTCCATATCACGCCATTATTAAGCAGGAAAGACCATGTGCGGCCGCCTGTGGTATGGATGCCATTCATTCCGATCAATATGGAAAGGCTGACATTGACTATGATCGATGCGTTTCCTGTGGACAATGTTTGGTTAACTGCCCGTTTGGTGCCATTGCGGATAAGTCACAGATTTTCCAAGTTATTCGTGCTATTCAATCAGGTGAGAAGATTTATGCGGCCTTTGCACCTGCATTCGTCGGACAATTTGGTGCAAAGGTAACGCCAGGAAAGATTCGAAAGGCAATGAAACAACTTGGATTTACAGATGTCGTTGAGGTGGCGATTGGTGCCGATTTATGTGCAACACAGGAGGCAGAGGATTTCTTAGAGGAAGTTCCAGAAAAGCTTAAATTTATGGCAACTTCTTGCTGTCCAGCATGGTCTTCAATGGCAAAGAAGCTCTTTCCTGATATGAAGGACAATATTTCTATGGCACTTACACCAATGACTCTGACAGCAAGGTTAATTAAATTGCAAATGAAGATGCCAAGGTGGTCTTTATTGGACCTTGCTCGGCAAAGAAGTTAGAGGCAATGAGAAAGAGTGTTCGCTCAGAAGTTGATTTTGTACTGACATTTGAGGAAATGATGGGAATTTTTGAGGCAAAGCATATTGATATGTCACAGATTGAAGAGGATCCAGATGGTGTCAATGATGTATCTGTGGATGGAAGAAATTTTGCTGTCTCTGGTGGTGTGGCCACAGCCGTTGTCGATGTCATCAAAAATACACATCCTGATATGGTGGTCAAGACAGAAAAAGCCGAGGGACTTCGTGATTGCAGGAAATTATTGACAATGGCAAAGGCAGGAAAGTATGATGGATATTTGCTGGAAGGTATGGGTTGCCCTGGGGGATGTGTTGCAGGACCAGGAACCATGCAAGCCATCAATAAGTCCGCAGCGGCAGTGAAACTCTATGCTTCCAAGGCCAGTCATGTTAATGCCAATGCGACAGAACATGTCAAGGAATTGGACAAGTTAACTTATTAATCTATTGACAGGCACATATAATGTAGATATAATAGTATGGCGTGTAAATACAGGACACGCAATTCAGCTGAAAAACAGCAACCGCAGAGAATATTACAAGGAGGTAAGAAGGAATGCCAACATTTAATCAGCTAGTAAAGAAGGGCAGACAGACTTCAGAGAGAAAGTCAACAGCGCCAGCTCTTCAGAAGGGCTTTAATTCCCTTCACAAGAAGGCAACAGATGTGTCTGCACCTCAAAAGAGAGGCGTATGTACAGCTGTAAAGACAGCTACACCTAAGAAGCCAAACTCAGCTCTTCGTAAGATTGCCAGAGTTCGCCTTTCAAACGGTATCGAGGTAACCAGCTACATTCCAGGTGAGGGACATAACTTACAGGAGCATAGCGTAGTACTTATCCGTGGAGGAAGAGTAAAAGACTTGCCAGGTACAAGATATCACATCATTCGTGGTACATTGGATACTGCAGGTGTTGCAAACAGAAAGCAGGCTCGTTCAAAGTACGGTGCTAAGAGACCAAAAGACAAGAAGTAATTGTAGTATTAGAAAAAGTAATATAGTGCCGGATTGTAATTAATCTGTAGGTTGCAGGTTATCTATAGACCGAGCACGAGGCGCACGCTGAGCGTGTGAGTACTGAAGATCTAATAGCCAGTTAATGGCAATCATATTAAGGAGGGAAGTAACGTGCCACGTAAAGGACATACTCAAAAGAGAGACGTATTAGCAGATCCGTTATACAATAACAAGGTTGTTACAAAGTTAGTTAACAATATTATGTTAGATGGTAAGAAGGGTGTTGCTCAGAAGATCGTATACGGTGCATTTAACCGTATTACAGAGAAGACAGGCAAGGACGCTGTAGAGGTGTTTGAGGAAGCAATGAATAACATTATGCCTGTGCTTGAAGTTAAGGCAAAGAGAATCGGTGGAGCTACTTATCAGGTTCCAATCGAGGTTAAGCCAGAGAGAAGACAGGCTCTTGCACTTAGATGGATTACCATGTTCTCACGCAAGAGAGGTGAAAAGACACAGGAGGAGCGTCTTGCCAACGAGCTTATGGATGCAGCCAATAACACTGGTGCAGCCGTAAAGCGTAAGGAAGATATGCATAAGATGGCAGAGGCTAATAAGGCATTTGCTCATTATAGATTCTAATAGGAGGAAACCAAATTGGCTGGAAGAGAATATTCTTTAGAGAGAACCAGAAATATTGGTATTATGGCGCATATTGATGCTGGTAAAACAACATTGACTGAGCGTATCCTCTATTACACTGGTGTTAACTATAAGATCGGTGATACACATGAAGGTAATGCAACCATGGACTGGATGGCTCAGGAGCAGGAGAGAGGTATTACCATTACTTCTGCAGCTACAACATGCCATTGGACATTACAAGATCACAACAAGGTAAAGCCAGGAACACCTGAGAACCGTATCAATATCATTGATACCCCAGGACACGTTGACTTTACTGTAGAGGTAGAGAGATCACTCCGTGTACTTGATGGTGCAGTGGGTGTATTCTGTGCAAAGGGTGGTGTTGAGCCACAGTCAGAGAATGTATGGCGTCAGGCTGACACATACAATGTACCTCGTATGGCATTCATCAATAAGATGGATATCTTGGGTGCAAACTTCTATGGCGCAGTTGATCAGATTCGTACACGTTTGGGTAAGAATGCGATTTGCCTTCAGTTGCCAATCGGTAAGGAAGATGATTTTAAGGGAATTATTGATTTGTTTGAGATGGAAGCCTATATCTACAATGATGATAAGGGCGATGATATCTCCATTACAGAAATTCCAGAGGATATGAAGGATGAGGCTGAGCTTTATCGCACAGAGCTTGTAGAAAAGATCTGTGAGTTAGATGATGACCTTATGATGGAGTACCTCGATGGCAATGAGCCAAGCGTAGCAGATCTGAAGAAAGTTCTTCGCAAGGCTACTTGTGAGTGTACAGCAGTACCTGTTTGCTGTGGTTCAGCTTATAGAAATAAGGGTGTACAAAAGCTTCTTTGATGCAATTATCGAATATATGCCAGCACCAACAGATATCCCAGCGATTCAGGGTGTGGATCTTGATGGAAATCCAGCAGAGAGACATTCATCCGATGATGAGCCATTTGCTGCACTTGCATTTAAGATTATGACAGACCCATTCGTAGGTAAGCTTGCATACTTTAGAGTTTATTCAGGATCTGTAAATTCAGGTTCCTATGTATTAAATGCAACAAAGGGCAAGAAGGAGAGAGTTGGTCGTATTCTTCAGATGCACGCAAATAAGAGAACTGAGATCGATAAGGTTTATTCTGGTGATATTGCAGCTGCTGTTGGATTTAAGACAACAACAACTGGTGATACAATCTGTGACGAGCAGCATCCAGTAATCCTTGAGTCTATGGAGTTCCCAGAGCCAGTTATCGATATCGCAATCGAGCCTAAGACAAAGGCTGGACAGACAAAGATGATCGAGGCCCTTCAAAAGCTTGCTGAAGAGGATCCAACATTTAGAGCAAAGTCAGATCAGGAAACAGGTCAGACCATTATCTCTGGTATGGGTGAGCTTCACTTGGAGATTATTGTAGACCGTCTTCTTCGTGAGTTCAATGTAGAGGCCAATGTAGGTGCACCTCAGGTTGCTTATAAGGAGACATTTACAAAGGCTGTTGATGTAGATAGCAAGTATGCTAAGCAGTCTGGTGGTCGTGGTCAGTACGGTCATTGTAAAGTTAAGTTTGAACCAATGGATCCAAATGGTGAGGAGACATACAAGTTCGAGTCAACTGTTGTTGGTGGATCTATTCCTAAGGAATATATTCAGCCAATCAGCGAGGGTATCGAAGAGGCTACAAAGGCTGGTGTTCTTGCAGGATTCCCAGTACTTGGTGTTCATGCCAATGTATATGATGGTTCATACCATGAGGTCGATTCTTCAGAGATGGCATTCCATATCGCTGGATCTATGGCGTTTAAGGATGCTATGGCTAAGGCGGAGCAGTTTTGCTTGAGCCAATTATGAAGGTTGAGGTAACTATGCCTGAGGAGTACATGGGAGATGTTATCGGTGATATCAACTCACGCCGTGGACGTATCGAGGGTATGGAGGACATCGCAAGCGGTAAGCAGGTCAATGCTTTCGTTCCACTTGCAGAGATGTTTGGATATTCAACAGATCTTCGTTCAAAGACACAGGGTCGTGGTAACTACTCTATGTTCTTTGATAGATATGAGCAGGTTCCAAAGTCTGTTCAGGAGAAGATTATTGCTGAAAGAAAAGGTAAGTAATCACAAGTAATACTTGATAAAAGCTAGGCTTTATTATATAATTTAGTTTAGCTTATAATTCACGACAAGTGGAATTGTAAGCGATTTCACTTGTTATTTAGGAGATCACAAGGTTTATTTTAAGGAGGATTTTTAAAAATGGCTAAGGCAAAATTTGACAGAAGCAAACCACATGCTAATATCGGTACAATCGGACACGTAGATCACGGTAAGACAACTCTTACAGCTGCTATCTCTAAGGTTCTTGCAACAAGATTCCCATCAGATACAAACAAGATTGTAGACTTCGATAAGATCGATAAGGCTCCAGAGGGAGAGAGAGAGAGGTATCACTATCTCTACAGCTCATATCGAGTATGAGACAGAGAAGAGACACTATGCTCATGTTGACTGCCCAGGACATGCCGATTATGTAAAGAACATGATCACAGGTGCTGCTCAGATGGACGGTGCTATCCTCGTAGTTGCTGCTACTGATGGTGTTATGGCTCAGACAAGAGAGCATATCCTTCTTTCACGTCAGGTAGGTGTTCCTTATATCGTAGTATTCATGAACAAGTGCGATATGGTTGATGATGAGGAGCTTCTTGAGCTTGTAGAGATGGAGATCAGAGATCTTCTTAATGAGTATGAGTTCCCAGGCGATGACATTCCAGTTATCCAGGGTTCAGCTCTTAAGGCTCTTGAGGATCCAAACGGCGAGTGGGGTGACAAGGTTATGACACTTATGGATGCTGTAGATAGCTATATCCCAGATCCAGAGCGTGATACAGATAAGCCATTCCTTATGCCAATCGAGGATGTATTCACAATCACAGGTCGTGGTACAGTTGCTACAGGTAGAGTAGAGCGTGGTACACTTAACCTTAACGATGAGGTTGAGATCCTTGGTATCCATGAGGATGTGAAGAAGACAGTTGTTACTGGTATCGAGATGTTCAGAAAGCTTCTTGATCAGGCTCAGGCTGGTGATAACATCGGTGCTCTTCTTCGTGGTGTTCAGAGAACAGAGATCGAGCGTGGACAGGTTCTTGCTAAGCCAGGTTCAGTAACTTGCCACAAGAAGTTCACAGCTCAGGTTTATGTATTGACAAAGGACGAGGGTGGTCGTCATACACCATTCTTCAACAACTATCGTCCACAGTTCTATTTCAGAACAACAGATATCACAGGTGTTTGCGAGCTTCCAGCTGGCACAGAGATGTGTATGCCTGGTGATAATGTAGAGATGACTATCGAGCTTATTCACCCAGTTGCTTGTGAGCAGGGTCTTCGTTTCGCTATCCGTGAGGGTGGTAGAACAGTAGGTTCAGGTAGAGTAGCTAAGATCATTGAGTAATCATTGATATAGATAAATTGCCATAGAAAAGCCCCCCGAGGTACCTCGGGGGGCTTTTCAGTTGTTGCTGAAGTTGTGATGTGGTAAAATACAAACTATATGAAATGAATAGAGTTATTTTTATAATATAACAGCCAGAAAACCCATGGTCTTTAGACCGTGGGATGAATGGCGTTAGGTTTACAACATATATATTTTACTTAAATACTATCATTTAAAATATATGCTATAATACATATATAGGGAATCCTATTTCCGAGTCTATGAAAGGAGAAAATCGTATGTATCTTACTGTAAAAACAACAAGTGAAACATCTGTCCAAGGAAGATTACATCACAATCAGGGAACTTTGTCATACGGCTAAGAATCTTGCTAATGAGGCAATCTATAATGTGCGTCAGCATTATTTTACAGAAGGTGAATTTCTCAAGTATGAGAAGAATTACACTCTTTTAAAGAATAGTCCTAATTATAAGGCCTTAAATTCCAATATGGCACAGCAGATACTGAAAAGAGGTTGATGGTTCGTTTCAGTCATTTTTTTGGTCTGCTTAAACTTGTCAAGCAGGGAAAATATACTTTTATGGATTGTAAACTGCCACATTATCTTCCAAAAGATGGATACACAACACTGATCATTGGTTTTGTAAGACTGAAGGGTAATCAGCTGACACTTCCGTTTTCCAATAGTTTTAAGAAAACGCATAAGTCTGTTGAAATTACGATACCACCCATACTTCTTGATAAGACGATAAAAGAGATACGCATTATACCGAAAGCGAATGCAAGGTTCTTTGAAATCCAGTATATATATGAAGCTGAATGTATTCAAAGAAATCTAAACACAAACAACGCACTTGCACTTGACCTAGGTATCAACAATCTCGTCACAGCCGTATCAAATAGTGGTCAATCGTTCATTATTGACGGGAAAAGACTGAAATCGATCAATCAGTGGTTCAATAAAGAAAATGCCCGTTTGCAATCGATAAAAGATAAACAGCATTTTAGTAGAAAGCCTACAAATAGACAAAAAGCAGTTGCTCGTAATCGCAACAATAAGGTGAACGACTATATGAATAAAACTGTTCGTAGGGTGATAGATTATTGTATCATCAATAATATAGGTACGCTTGTTGTTGGTTACAATGAGACTTTTCAACATAACAGTCATATTGGAAAGCAAAACAATCAAAATTTTGTAAATATCCCTTATGGACAGTTGCGTAACAAATTGGAATATCTTTGCAAACTAAATGACATTGTTTTTGTAAAACAGGAAGAATCCTATACATCGAAATCATCTTTTTGGGATAGAGACGATCTCCCTGTTTACAATGCCGATAATCCAAAAGAGTATCCGTTTAGTGGCAGAAGATTACATCGTGGTCTATACAAAACGGCAAGTGGTAAAACAATCAATGCAGATGTTAACGGAGCATTAAATATCATGCGTAAAAGTAGTGTTGTGGATATGAATATCCTATACAGTAGAGGCGAAGTGGACACGCCGATAAGAATAAGGATTGCCTAATTACTTAGGTGGAAACTTAAATATCAAACTTCTTAAATAGAGCTGTTAGGCTCTTAGAAGCCCATTACCTTTAGGTGATGGGTAGTTCACAAATGGATAGAGAAGGAGATGATGAATAAAATTGATGAAAAAAAGATGGGTGATCCCTGTAGTAACTGCTGTGTTGTTGTCGGCATGTGCCAATCAGGGAGTGGATGCAACAAAGAATACGGTGGTGGAGAGCACACAGGAGAGTGTAACAGATACTAGCTCTGGGCAAGACAGTGCGATCAGTGAGACAGATGCGCCGATCAGTAAGGCCAAGCTGCAATTGACCTATTCAAATCTTGCAGATGAAGAGAGCAGAAGTGAGTTAAAGCAGGCGTTACAAAATGCAGGCGTGAGCAAGGAGCATATTCAGGAATTTTTTGATTCTGTGGATGAGTACAATCAAGCAGTGGGTACAGAAAATCTGGCAAAGAAGATAACCACTATTTCTGAGGCCTTTCCAAGCTATGATGATCATTTAGTGGACTTGTGGAAGGCCAATGGCGGTGGGTTTGTGGGAAGAAATTGTAGAATTACTTCCTATATGCTGATGAGAGACTTTATCACCGTGGGAAATCCAGTAGCCGGCGATACTAATATGCTATTTGCGGATTTTGAGGCGATTGATAAAAAGAAATCTTTACGGGGAATGAAAAAAAGAACTTTGACAGCATATTTTCCTACATCGATGTGAGTAAGACGGAAGACACCAATATTCTTGCAGGAGAAATTCAAAAAGATTGGGAAAAGAAGCAAATTGCATTTCATGGTGATAAAATCCATATGATTTCTTTGTTTATGGTCATGGATGATGGGAAGAATCCAGTACAGGAATTTATTGGTCACACTGGCGTGTTACTAGAGGATGGAGATGGATATCTCTTTGTTGAAAAATTGGCATTTGAGATGCCTTATCAGTTCGTCAAGTTTACAAATCGACAGGAAGTGAATGATTATCTCATGGGCTACTATGACAAGGATTTGGAAGGTGCAAAGCCGATTATTTTCGAGGATAATCATGTATTGCCAGAATATAGAGTATTGGAGGATACAAATATGAAACTAAGTGATTTTTCAAGTGAGGAACAAAAAGAAATCAAGGAGGGGCTCTCTGAGGGAGTAGTGGATGACAAGGAAGCGGCAAAGAAAATTCTTGCACTTGTTCCAGAAGAGTACATTAAAAAGATACCATTCTTTGTGCGTTCTCATGCGACAAGTAAGACCATTGAAAAGATTGCCAAGGAACATCCTGATTTATATGCCTATGCGAAGAAAGAGGGAGAAATTTCTAATGAGCAAAAAGAACAATTAAAAAGTATTGTTGTGGGCATTTTTCAGGAAAGAATGGAAAAGCATCGCATTCAATAAGACAACAAGACTATAGGAGAAATTGCAGATGAATATAGTGGAAGAAATTACATCATATATTCATAGAGAATATGCTATAGAGCCTGAACATCCATGGATGAAATCCCCTAGTCATATGACGTTTAAAGTAAAGGAAGAAGGCAAGTGGTTTGCTCTAATTTTACAAGTCAAGAGAAAAACTTTGGGACTTGAGGGTGAGGGTGAGGTGGATATTCTCAATGTCAAGGCAGATGAGAGTTTTATTGCGATTGCAAGTAAAAATAAGGGCTATTTGTCCGCCTATCATATGAATAAGCGGCATTGGATGAGTATTCTTTTGGATGGAACAATAAAAATGGAAGATGTTTTTGATCATATTGATCAGAGCTATCAAATGGTCTGTGATACTCCTTCAAAGAGAATTTATCGGGCAGTGCAAAACATTCCGAGAGGAAAAGTGGCGACCTATGGACAGGTGGCTCAGATGGCCGGGGACAAAAATATGGCAAGAGCAGTGGGCAATGCCCTCCATAAAAATCCAGATCCAGAACATATTCCCTGTTTTCGTGTGGTCAATGCAAGGGGGGAACTTTCGGGAGCATTTGCCTTTGGGGGTGAAAAGGAGCAGGAGAGATTACTGCAATTAGAGGGCATAGAGGTAAAGGACAATCGAGTTGATTTGTCTCGATATGGAATAAAATTAGAAGAAGATAGGATAGAGTGAGAGGTGTAGAGAATGGCAGAGAGAATCAATATATTAGAGACAGAGTATCCAATTGACCGATCCAATTGGATCGATGTGTTTTCGGCAACACTTGGACCGATGTGGTGTATTCAGAATGCATTTGGAGAGAGTGTAGCAAAAAATAAAGAGTGGACGGTTGAATTTGAAAAGAAAACTTTGACTTTGGGCGAAGATTGCTATCCCATTCAATTTATTGGAAATGAATCAAAGGAACGAAAGAATTGGCTCTGGGGCTGGAAAAATATTAGTCACTTTGATGATGATTTACTTCGACTTGCCAATGAAACAAAAGAATGGGGAGAGAAAGCACATTTGGAGCCATTGACAGAAGAATGTTTTTGCTCAATGAGTATTTTGGAGGTCATACACTCTCTATGGTGACCTGTGGAATTAGCAAAAAAAAGTATGCCTATTATGCCTGTCCACATGACAAGGGAGCGGCCTTTGTGGCAGTGAGTGGACTGCCAGAAGAGATATTTGCTCCCATTAATCCACAGCAATTTGCTGATGTGACGACAAAGGCATTAAAGACCTTTGTATTTAACCATGTTATTTTTGTGGAGAGTTTATTGAAGTGGAATGGTGCAGACTATCATTGGGAGGGCAATGATATCTTAGCAAGATTTGAAGATTTGATTCGCATTAGCTTTGAGGACTTTGCTGATGGAAAGAGAATTAAACGCATTAAGAGTGAGGTGTTAGGAAAAAATAATAGATGATAAGAAAAAATAGGGGCTTTCGCATTTGCGGAAGTCTTTTTTTCTTGACAAATACCCAGAGGGGGGTATATAATCAAAAACATCAGATACCCCAGTAGGGTATATGGAGGTGGCAATGGAAGAGAAAGAAAAGAGAGTTTGCCCTTGTTGCAGTGAGCGGCGAAAGAAAAGAACACCAGAAGAACAAAAAGCATTGCTTGTGCGTCTTCGAAAGGTGGAGGGACAAATTCGAGGCATCCAAAAGATGGTGGAAGAAGATCGCTATTGTCCAGATATTTGATGCAAGTATCTGCAGTCAATTGTGCACTCAGTGCTTTTAACAAGTTATTGTTAGCAAGACATATTCGAGAATGTGTTGTCGATGATATTCGAAATGGAGATGATGAGACAATTGACGAACTTTGCAATGTGATTGAAAGACTGATGAAATAGGATGACCTAGTAATTTGATTAGTAGAAAGGAAGAAAGATGAAGCAATTTGTTGTCACAGGAATGACCTGTGCGGCCTGTCAGGCCCATGTGGAAAAAGCTGTTTCCAAACTAAATGATGTATCTTCGGTGAGTGTTTCTCTATTGACGAATTCGATGGCTGTCGAGGGAAGTGCGAGTGACGAAGAAATTATTCAAGCTGTAGAGGATGCAGGCTATGGTGCCCAAGTCAAGGGAGCAAACGAGGCAAAGAAAGTTTCAGCGAGTGAAAAGCTTGCGGCCAATGCGGATGCCCTTGTGGACAGAGAGACTCCAAAACTTGTAAAGAGACTGAAACTTTCATTGATTTGGCTTGCAATATTGATGTATTTGACTATGGGGCACAATATGCTCAATTGGCCAGTGCCAGGATTTTTATATCACAATCACATAGGACTGGCACTCACCCAGATGCTCATTGCGATCATAGTGATGTATATTAACCGAGTGATTTTTTACTTCTGGATTTAAGACATTGGTGCATTTGGCACCGAATATGGATACCTTGGTAGCTCTTGGCTCATCGGCGTCCTTTGGTTGGTCAGTGTATGTGTTTTATAAGATGAGTGTAATGATTACTCAGGGCACTTCCAATATGGATTTGATGCCTGTGTACCATTCTCAGCTCTATTTTGAAACGGCGGCAATGATCCCAGCATTGATCACGGTGGGAAAGACCTTGGAGTCGATGTCCAAGGGAAGAACAACGGATGCCCTAAAGAATTTGATGAAAATGGCACCAAAGATGGCTGTCGTGGAGAGAGAGGGAAAGGCTGTTGAGGTTGGTATTGATGAAGTGGCTCTTGGCGATATCTTTGTAGTCAAACCTGGTGAGTCCATTCCAGTGGACGGTGTGATTGTGGAAGGAACAACAGCCGTAGATGAATCAGCACTTACCGGTGAGTCCATTCCTGTTGATAAATCGGTCAATGATGTGATTTCAGCCGCAACAATGAACCAATCGGGATTTATTCGGGCAAGAGCAACTCGAGTGGGAGAAGATACCACATTTTCTCAAATTATTCAAATGGTATCGGACGCAGCGGCGACGAAGGCTCCGATTGCAAGAATTGCAGACAAGATTTCTGGAATTTTTGTTCCAACCATTATTGGTATCGCCGTTTTGGTCACATTAGGTTGGCTGATTGCGGGAAGAGATTTTTCACATTCACTCGAGAGAGGAATTGCTATTTTGGTGATTGCCTGTCCTTGTGCACTTGGACTAGCAACGCCCGTGGCTGTTATGGTGGGAAATGGTCTTGGTGCAAAAAATGGTATTTTATTTAAAACTTCCGCTGCACTTGAAAATACAGGAAGATTGCAGATTGTAGCACTAGATAAGACAGGAACAATTACCGCTGGAAAGCCAGAAGTTACCGACATTATACCAGCACAGGGAGTAGAAAGCGAAGAGTTGATTCGTCTTGCCTATGCCATTGAGTTAAAGTCAGAACATCCATTGGCAAAGTCCATTGTTCAATATGCTAGTGAAAAGAAGATAGAGGCAAGGCAGGTCAGCGAGTTTAAGGTGCTGGCTGGAAATGGTCTGACAGGTATCGTCGATGGTCATCAAGTTTATGGTGGATCGAATACATTTATTAAGACATTGACAAGTATTAATAGCAATTTGCAGGCAAAGAGTGATGAACTGGCCAATCAAGGAAAGACACCACTGTTTTTTGCAAGAGATGGAAAATTGTTAGGTATGATTGCGGTTGCCGATGTCATCAAGGAAGATTCTGCACAGGCTGTGAAAGAATTACAAATATGGGCATTGAAGTTGTGATGCTCACCGGTGACAACGAAAAGACGGCAAAGACCATTGGTGCACAGGCTGGAGTTGATGAAGTCATTGCTGGTGTTCTTCCAGATGGAAAAGAAGCGGTTATTCGACAGCTTCAAAAGAGAGGAAAAGTGGCCATGGTTGGAGATGGTATCAATGATGCCCCAGCACTGACCAGAGCCGATACAGGAATTGCCATTGGTGCAGGAACAGATGTGGCGATTGACTCCGCAGATGTTGTTTTGATGAATTCAAAGTTGACGGATGTTTCTGGGGCCATTCGTCTTTCAAGGGCAACGATTCGAAATATTCATGAGAATCTCTTTTGGGCATTTGGCTACAATGTGATTTTAATTCCAATTGCAGCAGGAATTATTCCAAAGTTTCAGATGAACCCAATGTGGGGAGCGGCAGCGATGTCGATTTCTTCCTTTACGGTATGTATGAATGCATTGCGACTGAATTTATTTCGTGTGCACGATGCATCAAAGGACAAGAAGTTAAAGCACAGGGCATTATCAGATCAAGTAGCACAGAGTGCAGAAGAGAAAATAGAAGAAAACAAAGGAGAAGAGAAAATGAAAGTAAAGATTGAAGGAATGATGTGTGGTCATTGTGAGGCAACGGTAAAGAAGGCATTGGAGGCCATTGATGGTGTTGAATCTGCAGAGGTTTCTCATGAGAAAAATGAGGCTCTACTTACAACTTCAAAGGATGTTCCTGAAGATGTAATTAAGGCTGCAGTGGAAGCAAAGGATTATAAGTTCTGCGGAATAGAGTAAAAGATAAGAGGTCGGCTGTCCTACTTTTAGAGTGTGACAGCCGATTTTTCTTATGTTGTGTGGTTAAAATTTGTGTGGAGAAATTCTGAAGAATCTATGAAAAAAAACGAAAGACAACACAGTATACAAAAACTTATAGTATAATGAAAAACGAAAGACACAAAGGAGGTTTGTGATGAACGAAATTTTTGAAAAAACAATAGAGAACAATAAGACATTAAAAGCTATTGTCGTTGTACATATTTTGTTGGCATTTTTGGGTGGTTTAGTGATTGGTATGTTGATCTCACCAAATCGAGATATTTCAATAGCAAGTCATAATAAAATTACGAAGAAATCTTATCGTGGTGAAGAAGAGGATGAGGATGAGTAAGGAAAGCATTTATGGCGAGTACTTGCCAAAATTGGAGGCTGCACGAGATTATTTAGTCAAAGAGATTGAGGTTGTCAGAGAAGAAATGAAGAAAAAGTATGACCTTGATCCAGTGGAGCATTTGATTAGCCGAATTAAGAGCGAAGAGAGTATGCGGGAAAAATGTCGAAGAAAGGGATTTGAAGAGACGACAGAAAGTGCATTGACAAAGATTTTTGATGCAGTGGGCATACGTGTAGTGTGTGCCTTTATCAGTGATGTCTATGTCATCCGAGACCACTTAGTTCAATTAACAAATTGCGAATTAGTCAAGGAAAAGGACTATATTAAGAGGGCAAAGGATAATGGCTATCGAAGCTATCATATGATTTTAAAGGTTTGGGGTGCGGTCTATGTTGAGATTCAATTGAGGACGATTTCTCAGGATACTTGGGCTGCACTTGAGCATCATCTCTATTACAAAAAGGAAAAGATGGTGGATGATGTATTGATTGAGGCCGAGCTAAAGCGCTGTGCCGATGAGTTGGCATCGACAGATTTATCTATGCAAACCATTCGGGATATGATTCAGGCGGGAAAGGAAGAAAAATCATAGTGAAGATATTACTTGCAGAAGATACAAGAGATATGAATAGAGTATTGAGTATGGCATTAGCCCATGAGGGGTATGTGGTGGATTCTTGCTTTGATGGGGAGGAGGCACTCACTCATGCCATGAGCAATGGCTATGATGCAATGATTTTAGATATTATGATGCCAAAGATGAGCGGAATAGAAGTCCTAAAAGAAGCACGCAAAAAGAATATTGTGACACCGATTATGATGCTGACTGCAAAGGCAGAAATTGATGACCGTGTGGAAGGATTGGATGCTGGAGCAGATGACTACCTGACTAAGCCATTTGCAATGAAGGAATTACTCGCCAGAGTGCGAGCAATGACAAGGAGAAAGCGTGAATATAGTTCAGAGATACTGAAATTTGGAGATATTTTACTCAATGGAGATAGTTTTGAATTGAAGGCACAAAATAGTGTTCGGCTGTCAGTAAAAGAGTTTGAAATGTTACAATTGATGATTGTCCATGCGGGGCATCGTCTCTCTGTGCAATATTTGCTCGAACACATATGGGAGGGCGATGAAGCGGCAACAGAGAGCACAGTAAAACTCTATATCGCCTATCTAAAGAGTAAACTTGCAGCTGTTTCCATGTGTGTGCACATTGAAGAAGTTGATGGACATTATCAATTATTAGCTGGAGAAGAGAATGGATAAACGCACAATTGATCAATTGCGTAGAAGATTTATATTTATTGCATTTTTTTCACTCACTGTGGCAATGCTTTTTATTTCCTCCTTGATTTATCTCACCAATAATATTATAGAGAAAAGAAATGTTCGCATGATTCTCAATTATATTGTGGAAAACGAGGGGGAACTTCAGGGATCGACCGATCAAAGAGATGGTGAAGTTATTCGAGACAGGGTGAATTCAGACTACAATGTCATTCGATTTTTGGGAGAAATTTTTAATAATGCGGGGGTAGGGGATGACTCTGGTCGGTATTATCGTGCAAGTTATTTTGCTATTCTCTATGACAGTCAGGGAAAATTTTTGAGAACCCGAACCAACCATGTCCTCTTGGTGACAGATGCAGAGGCTCAGGCGTATGGACGACAGGCACTGATGAGCAAGAGAAAATCGGGACGAGTGGGTGTCTACTACTACAAGGTGGGAAAGACAGATGATGGAGGGACCATTGTGGTCTACCTTGACCGCACAGATAATCTATTAGTCAGTGCAAGACTACTCTATTTAGTGGTTATGATTATTATTGTGGGAATGAGCATTGCTGGAACATTGACTTGGCGGGTTTCCTACATGGCCATTCAGCCAGAAATCAAAAATGCAGAAAATCAAAAGCGCTTTTTGACGAATGCAAGTCATGAGTTAAAGACGCCTCTTGCCGTGATTCGGGCCAATACAGAGATGCAGGAAATGTTGGAGGGGCAGAATGAATGGACGGAATCAACAATGCGTCAAGTGGAGAGATTGAGTGGACTGATTCAAAATCTCGTGATGATTACCAGATCGAATGAACACAGTGGGGAGCATGGAGATATTGAGATTTGTGATATCACAAAAATCATAGATGAAAGCTTTGATGCCTTTCAATCAGTAATATTGAGAGAAAAAAAACAAATCAAGAAGGAAATTCAAGAAAATGTGAAAATGAGAGCAAGAGAAGGTCATATTCGTCAGCTCTGTTCTCTGTTAGTGGACAATGCAATTAAGTATTGTGATGATGAGGGAGAGATTAGTGTTTCTCTATTTCAAAAGGGCAGAGGAATCATGTTAGTTATTTCCAACACCTATAAAGAGGGGGCAAAGGTCGATTATCAGCGATTCTTTGAGCGATTTATCGCCAAGATGAGTCGCACAACAATGACAATCGCAGTGGATATGGTATTGGACTTTCGATTGCAGAGAATATTGTTGAGCAGTATCGAGGCGTGATTCGAGCTGATTGGAAAGAGGATGTTATTTATTTTAAATGTATGTTAAAACCGCTTCGATAAAAGAACAATCAAAAAATGGGAGAGTGCTAATCACTAAAATTGGTCACTTTCCCATTTATCTTTTTTGATGTTATTCTTTCCAATAATCCAATTCTTGGATTTCTTCTTCCTTCATGCCAATATTTTTGGCAAGGAAAACTGGATTTTTTCCAGCTTTTTTCTGTAGTTCGTAATCTTTTTCTGTGCGAATGACAAGTCCGCCCATACGAATACAACATGGAATATTAATGAGAGCCATCAATCCCATCGTAATATCGGCCAGTGCCCAGGCAACATCGGATGCTGAAATGGCACCGACAAAGATAATCAATGAACATAGAATATGAAAACAGGTCATAAAGGGCTTGGAAGGTCGCTTATTGTGATTGAGATAGGCAAGTGCATTTTCACAATAGTATAGATTTCCAAGTAGAGTCGTAAAGGAAAAGAGTGTCATCGCAAAGGCGATAAAAGTTGGTCCGAAACTACCCAAGACACTGCGAATGGCCTCTTGAACATAGGGAGCTCCCTGAATATCTTTTGTGCGTGCAACGCCAGTGGAAAGGCACATCAATGCGGTCGAAGTGCAGATGAGCATGGTGTCGATAAAGACAGAGACCACCTGAACAAGACCTTGCTTTACGGGATGAGATACCATGGCAGAAGCAGCAGCATTTGGGGCAGAACCAACACCAGCTTCATTGGAATAAAGACCCCTCTTAATGCCATAGATTAGGCAAGATCCTGCAAGTCCACCAGCAAAGGAGCGAGGGCTAAAGGCATCAGAAAAAATCAGGACAAACATTCCAGGGATTGCTCTGGCATTGACAACCAGCACAATAGCAGAAACAATCACATAGGAGATGCCCATGACAGGCACTAAAATTTCAGTGATTTTCACAATTCCTTTTCCACCGCCAAGCAAACAAAAGAGAGTGAGCAAGGCGACAATGGCACCAATAATGATTGGTGTAGTCTGTGGATGGTAAAACGAGTAGACAGCAAAAGTTGACTGCAAGTTGTAGGAACAAAGCAAATTAAAGCCAAAGCCATAGGTACAGATCAAAAAGAGGACAAAGAGTATGGCAAGGAATTTGCTCTTTAGTGCAGTTTCAATGTAGTAGGCCGGCCCCCCGTAACAGTTGTCCGCATTGTCTTTTCTCTTATAAATTTGAGCTAGCGTACTCTCAATAAAGGCGGTTGCTGAACCTAGGATGGCAAGCACCCACATCCAAAATACAGCGCCAGGTCCTCCCAAGACAATAGCACTGGAAATGCCAATAATATTTCCTGTGCCAACACGAGAGGCTGTAGAAACCATGAGTGCTTGAAAGGACGAAACCGATTGTTTGTCGTCTGGTTTTTCGAGAAGCACACGCAGAGCTTCTGGAAAAAGACGGATTTGGATGAACCTTGTGCGAACACTAAAATAGATTGCCGCAGCAGCGAGCACAACAATCAAAATAGGATAGTACATAAAGTCATCAAGAAATTTTAAGATTTGCATAACTTCTCCTAACATAAAAAATAAGATTGCTTGTAAGGGCATATTATAGCGTAAAATCTGTATTTATGCAAATAAAATGGTATAATAGACATATTATAGAGAAAGGAATAGTGGTATGAAAATATTTGACGAGCAAAAAATTGTTGCGATGGCACCCAATGCCAATGCAGTGAGTAATGGAAGAAAAATCTCTGCCAGTGGTGGCTTTGTTCGAAGGATAAAATCAGAGGATGATAGTTTCTATGCGGGAGAATGCAAGGGAAGTGGAAAGAAAAATTATATAGTTTCGGTGGACTTAGTGGATAGGAACAATCCTGTTTTTCGTTGTAGCTGTCCAAGTCGCCAATTTCCTTGTAAGCATAGCATTGCTCTGATGTTTGAAATGGTCGCTGATAAAGCATTTGATATCGAAGATATTCCACAAGATATTTTAGATAAGAGAAGCAAGAAGGAAGCGAGGGAGCAGAAAAAGGCTGAAAAAGCTGAAAAGCCAAAGAAGGTGACCGCACAATCAAAGGCCGCCAGAACAAAAAAGATAAAGAAGCAGTTGGAAGGGCTTGACCTTTTGAGAGATTTAATGGCTAGAATTACAGATGTCGGCATTGCGGCGACGGCGAGTACACCATTAAAAGAAAATCAAGCATTGGCAAAGCAACTTGGCGATTACTATTTGCCAGGAGTTCAAGTGATTTTTAATCGCTTTTTATATGCCATGGAAAAAGTACAAAGAGAAAAGGAGACCAACTATTCTGATGCGGTGGACGAGCTAGTTAAGCTTCGCTATATTGAAAAGAGAGCAAGAGTCTATCTGGAAAAAAAATTAGAGAGCGATCAGCCAGAAGTGGATGACAATCTTCTCTATGAGGCTTTAGGTGGCGTGTGGAAATTGGATGAACTTAACGCACTTGGGCTAAAAAAGGAAAAGGTAAGTCTTGTACAGCTTAGCTTTTCTGTTGAAAATGATCCAGTAAAAAGAGAGTTTGCTGACATTGGACATTGGATTGATTTAGAGGATGGTCAAATCAATTATACTGCAAATTATTGCCCAGAAAAGGCAAGAAGTACATTCATAGAGAGGACAGCTTCTTTGATGTCAAGGAGATAGAGACACTTTTATTTTATCCAGCAATGGAGGGAGAAAATAAAAGGATTCGCTGGGATAAGGATGGAGAGAGGAAAATTTCAGCAGAAGACATTCAAAAAATTCGAGGATTTGCAGCAAAGGGAATTTCGGATTGGATTAAGCCGGCAAAGAATGTCCTAAAGGCAACGCTCTCTGACAATGCCTATGCGGTTTTATTTCACTATTCAAAGATTGGTTTGAATACTGAGGGAGAATTTGTGGCAGAGGATGAGGACAAAAAGCAGATTATTTTGAAAAATAAGCAGGGAAAGACGGATGTCTTTGGATTTCTTCCCGTAGATGATGTGGAACACAATCAAGTTCTCTTTGGAATTGCCTACTATGATCAAGAAAATCGAAGAATTTGTGTTGAGCCAAGAAGTGTCATTACTAAGGACAGCGTTGTGCGATTGGCATATTAGAGGAGGCGGAAAATGAATTTAGAGATATTGTATACCTTGCGTGAGCGATTAAAAAATATATTGATTACAGGAACTTCTTTGCTGTCGGAAGATTTTCGATTAAAAAAGGCAGTGGAAGAGATGGCTTTGCTGGCCAAAGTGGCACCTGTATTTGCCCAGATAGATGCAATGGCAAAGGCATTGTTACAATCAGAAAGAGATGCTGGCGAAAGGGTAATGGACTTATTGGCACTTGTCAATGCGGTGATTGAGACGCAGGCAGATACAGTAAGGGTGGAAGAACTCAAGGAAATAGAAAGTTTTGTAGTTCCAAGGGTAGAGAGAAATTCTTACAAAATGCTTGAGCCTGTAATGACGGCCTTGACTACAAGAGGAAGTGGAAGATATGAAGTGTTGATGAATGCGAGAAAACTGACACCAGAAATTTTTATGGATTATCGCATTTTTCCAAAGTATATTCAGGGATTAGGCGATAGTTATAGTGAACTTGCCACACAGATCAATCAGTGGATGAAGGAAGATGGAAAGGTGATGGTTGCACCGCTAAAGAGAGATTTTGATCCAAAGGGTGGGACAGAAATGCTCTCAAGACTGGATGTGATTGCAGATGTGGCCAAGGGAGAAGAAAATGATTTCTATCTCTCGATAATCAATGCAGAGGCGAGCAAGAATATTCGCACGAGGGCGATTGAGGCACTTCGCTATCAAAAGGAAAATAAAGAACTTCTTTTAGAAATTGCTGAAAATGGGGATAAGGCAAGCAAGGAGGCGGCACTGAAGGCTCTTTCGAGATCAAAGGGAAGTACATTGGAAAGGTTGTGGGCGGCTCTTTTAAAAAAAGGTAAGGTTTCAGTGGAAATTTTAGAGGACTATCCAAATGAAGATTGGGTTTCGGAAATTTTTGCCAACCAGCTCGACGAGGAGCATCAAAGGTTAGAAAAGGCAGAAAAGAAGGAAGATAGAACTAAAATATTAGCAAGTATCAATTCCATTTGGAAGGCAGCTGCAGGCAAGACAAGAAAAGCATTGGTCGAAAAGATCAAATCCAGTTTGATGATGGTCGAGGAGAGCACACAGCAAACTTATTTTATGCGAGGCATTATGTATTTTCGAACACCAGAATTAGTGGAAAAAATTCATCAACTTTTTGATGGAAAAGAGAATGCACAGGCGGTGCAAAACCTCTTTTTGCTGAGTCTAATGGAAGATGGTTGTGAGGAAGTATTTGAAAGGTTTTCGCCCTATCTCAAGGCACACAATGAGGATGTTCTTGCACCGAGTATGGGCATTTTTCATGTATTGTATCGCTGTTTTCGCTTTATTCATTCTGATGATAGCGAGGAACATAGCATGAGAGAGGAGATTCTAAAAAAGCTCGATCGCAGATGGTATCCGCTCTTGTTGGGATTTCCATGGACAAAGAAACAACAAAGTGCGGTTGTGTATGAACCGTATGAACCCTATTTGGATGGTGCAGGGGCAATCGAGACTTTGCTAAAGAACATCGAAGATCCAAAGAAAGATTTGGGCGAATATTACATTCCTTTTTTGATGACAAGATTGAAGGAAAGAGTCGTTGTTCAAAGGGATATTGAAAACCTAAAGAGATGGGGATGTACAGACTTTTCTGGGGCATTTGAGGGTCTAAAAAAGGCATTGGCAAAGGGCGTCAATTGGTCAAATGCAAGGCAGTTGGTTTTTGCTCTGGAGGCTTGGAAAGGCAGCAAGCAAGAGGTGAGTGAGCTATTGCAGGAAGTGAAGACCATTGTCGAAAAACAAAAAAAATCAAGCAATACACAGGATTTATTAAAGCTTATTTCCTATATTGAGGAAGGAATGGGGTTTGAGGATGCCTGGAAAAGGGTTTGTAGTGAATAAAAAGATGGAGAGAGAAGATGAGTGAACAATTACAGAGACTTCCAGCGGAAGTACTATTTCAAAAAGAGATTGATGCATTAATTGCAGCAGAAAAATATCCTGTTCCAGAGGGCTGGAAGATGTCGCCACGTTCTGTGCTGACCTATATTTTGGGCGGAGATTGTGAGGGTGTGGAGATTACACCAAAGTATATTGGAAGCCGACGCATTGTGGAAATTGCTATTTCGACATTGGTAACAGATCGAGCACTACTTTTGATCGGTGAGCCAGGAACAGCAAAATCTTGGCTTTCTGAGCATCTTTGTGCGGCGATCAATGGCAATTCCACCTGTGTCATTCAGGGAACTGCAGGAACAACAGAAGAGCAAATTCGCTATTCTTGGAACTATGCAATGCTGATCGCTGAAGGCCCAAGCAAAAAGGCTCTAGTCAAGAGTCCAATCTATCAGGCAATGGAAGAAGGAAAAATTGCCAGAGTGGAGGAAATTTCTCGCTGTGCTTCAGAGGTACAGGATGCGTTGATTTCGATTCTCTCAGAGAAGCGACTTTCCATTCCAGAACTTGGAGAAGATGTGGCAGCAAAGAAGGGATTTTCGATTATTGCCACAGCCAATACAAGAGATCGAGGTGTCAATGAGATGAGTGCGGCACTAAAGAGAAGATTTAATATTGTGGTGTTGCCAAGTCCAGCGACATTGGAAGAAGAGGTAAAGATTGTACATTCTCGTGTGGAGAGATTGGCAGGAAGTCTAGATCTTTCGGCAAAGATACCTGATGAGAAAGTTTTGGAAAAAGTTTGCACCATCTTTCGAGAGCTTAGACTTGGAGAAACTTTAGATGGCAAGCAAAAGGTAAAATCGACGAGCAATGTTCTTTCTACAGCGGAGGCCATTTCTCTTTTGACCAATAGTATGTCCCTTGCAGGTAGTTTTGGCGATGGCGAAGTGACCGATGCAGATTTGGCAGCGGGATTGCAGGGAGCTATTATCAAAGAGGACAGTAAGGACAAAAAAGTCTGGGAGGAGTACCTAGAAAATATTATGAAAAAGCGTGGAAGGGCGTGGCTTGGTTTGTACAAAGAATGTAAGGCACTCAATGAATAGGAGGAGATGCGATGAAAGCATTTGGAATTCGACATCTATCCCCGGCAGGAGCCTATTATGTGAGAAAATTTTTGGACTTGCATCAACCAGATGTTGTATTTATTGAGGGGCCAGCAGATTTTAATCCTCTTATGGAAAGATTGACTGATAAGGAAATTCGCCCACCATTTGCCATTATGGCCTATACCGTGGAAGCTCCTGTACAGACCATTTGTTATCCCTTTGCACAGTATTCACCAGAATATCAAGCAATACTTTGGGCAAGGGAGAATCAAAAGGAATGTCGCTTTTTTGATTTGCCATCAAATTATGTCTTGGCACTTCCAGATAGGGGAAGAGATGAAAAAGAGGTCAAAGAAAAGATTTCTCTGTATGAAAGAATTGCGAGTCAGAGCGAGGATGGCGATATCGAATATTTTTGGGAGAGAAATATTGAACAGGCAAAGAGTGTACAAGGCTATATGATGGGCAGTAGAACATTTGGAGAGAAACTTCGGGAAAATACGCCAGTTACCAGCTTTGATATGGTTCGTGATCTCTTGCGCGAGCGATTTATGAAGAGAAAGATCAATGACTGTATTGCATCAGGGGTGCCAGAAGAAAAGATTGTTGCGATTACAGGAGCATTTCATACCGTTGGTATTGAAGATAGAGAAGATGAAATGAGGGATGAAGATCTAGAATCTCTGCCAAGTGTAGAGACAAAGGTGACCTTGATGCCTTATTCCTATTATCGCTTGAGCAAGTACTCCGGTTATGGTGCGGGAAATGCAGCTCCTGCCTACTACGAACTTTTGTGGGAGGGACTAAATCGGGAAGATGTCACATTTCATGAGCAGATGTATTTGACAAAACTTGCAAACTATATGCGTCTTCATGGGGGAATCGTCTCATCTGCTCAAGTTATTGAATCCGTTCGTCTAGCCAGGGAATTGGCAAGACTTCGTGGTGGAGAGATTCCAACATTGACGGATTTAAAGGATGCAAGTGTTACCTGTATGGGAGAGGGAAAATTTGGTGAGATGGCCATGGGATTTGCAGAGGCTGATATTGGAACGAAAATTGGGTCCATACCAGAGGGAGTCTCCCAGACATCCATTCAAAATGATTTTTATCGCCAGTTAAAGCAATTAAAGCTTGAAAAATATAAAGATTCTGTGACACAGCAATTAAAACTTGATTTGAGAGAAAATTTGCGGGTAAAAACAAAGGAAAGTGCCTTCTTGGATCTCAATCGCTCCTTTTTTTTGCACAGGCTTTGTGTGCTTGGCATTGATTTTGCACAAAATCAACGAAGAAATCAAGAAGGAGCGACATGGGCAGAGGATTGGTTGCTTTTGTGGAGTGTAGAGGCAGAGATTCAAATTGTAGAGAGCATATTAAAGGGTGATACCATCAAACAGGCCGTCAGCTATACTCTTGTGGAGAGAATGAAAAATGCTCACACGATGGCAGAGCTTTCTCAAGTGATGGAAGATGCCTTTTATTGTGGGATGCCGGAAATTTTACAAAATGCAATGAGGGAAATTGACAATCAAACGGCTGGGGCAATTGCCATTCACGATATTGCCATCACCAGTAAAAAGCTTTCGGATATGCTTTTGTATGGAGATATTCGGAAACTCAATCGAGAGCCGATTGTTCCTGTGCTCACCAAGCTTTGTCTTCGTGCATCACTTACCATTGTGAGTGAGGCATTTTGTGATGATGCGGCAGCACAGATTTTATGTGAGGACATTCAAATATTACACAATGTATTTCTTGCCAATGAAATGCTTGACTATGAACTTTGGATGCGGGCAATGATGGAACTGGCAAGAAGAGATGATGTCAATACTAGAGTTTCGGGAATATGTATGTCCATCCTTCTTGATTGTAAGAGAATTGATGCCAATGAGCTTGGAAATGAGCTTTCCAAGCGACTTTCTAGGGGAATGCCTGCAGATCTTGGAGCAGGGTGGTTTTCTGGATTGTCTATGCGAAATCACTATGCCCTGATTGCAAGACTTTCGATTTGGGAGGCTTTGAGTGACTATCTAGATACCTTGGATGATGAGGAATTTAAGCGTTCTCTCCTATTTTTGCGGCGAGCATTTGCCGAGTATGATCCAAAAGAAAAGGATATGATTGCAGAGAATTTGGGAGAAATTTGGGGAGTGAATAAGGAAGAGGCTAGTGAAATTGTGAACACACCGATTACCAGTGAAGATGTTGACTTGGGCGATTTTAGTTTTGATGACTTTTAGGGAGTAGTGGAGTGAATACAGAAGAGAGATTAAAGCGCTGGCGTTTGATTCTTGGCGCACAGACACAGGAAAGATTTGAGCACATGGGTGGGCAGGCTCTTTCAAAGGAAGAGGAAATGATGGATCATGCCCTTGCAGCCATCTATAATAGCGATGGGAAATTCCAAGGTGGTGGAAGAGGGCATCAAATCCACAAATTAGTCGTTGGCTTTGGTGATGTTCGTTCTCTATTTTCAAAAGGATTTAGTCAAGATTATTCAAGCGGATGCGATGGAAAGATGTGGATTGAAGCAATTGATTTTTTTGAGCCGGAGTTACTAGAAAATATTGAACCCGACATTCATATGGCGAGCACAATTTTAACGCTCAAGGATCAAATCCCAAAGCAAAGCAAGGAAAGTGCAAGGGCATTTATTCAAAAAATTGTAGAACAAATCAATCGATTGTTAGAGTCAGATATTCGCCGTGCGGTGACCGCTGCACTCAATCGAAAGGCCCATTCTCCCATTCCATCGGCCTCAGCTCTTGATTTTCAGACAACAATACGAAAGGGAATTAAGGACTATAATCCAAAGCTTGAAAAGATTATTCCACAAAAGTATTATTTCTTTGAGCGAAGTGCAAAGACGGCATCGAGTAAATATACGGTGATCTTAGACATTGATCAAAGTGGTTCGATGGGAGATTCGGTGATTTATTCTTCTATTATGAGTTGTATTTTGGCAAGCATGAGTGCCATTAAGACAAGAGTGGTTGCCTTTGATACAGAAGTTGTGGACCTGACCGAAAAATCAGACGATCCCATTGACCTTTTATTTGGGTTTACTTTGGGAGGGGGTACAGATATTGAAAAGTCTATTCGCTATTGTACTCAGTATATAGAAAACCCCAAAAAGACCATATTTTTCTTGATTTCTGACCTAGAAGAGGGCGGAAATCGTGCAGGAATGTTAAGAAAACTTTCGGCGATGAAAGAAGATGGTGTGACTGTAATTGTCCTTCTGGCCGTCTCTGATGAGGGAAAGCCACATTATGATGTCAATATGGCACAAAAAATTGCAGCAAGGGGGATTCCTTGTTTTGCCTGCAATCCAAAGAGATTACCAGAGTTATTAGAAAAAGCATTAAAGAATGAGGATTTAGCGGGATTTTCAGATGAAAATATGTCCGCTATGAAATAGGATGATGGATAGAGAATATATAAAGAGAGCATTTAAGAGCTATACCGATGCATATGACAGCAGTGATCCCAAAGTAAAATTAAAGATTGATCATACCTATCGAGTGGCTGACCTTGCGGATAAAATTGCAAGGAGTATTGGACTAGATGAGGAGGATGTCGATCTTGCATGGCTGCTTGGAATTCTTCATGATATTGGAAGATTTGAACAATTGAGTCGATATCACACCTTCAATGATCGACGCTCAGTTGACCATGCAAAACTCAGTGCGGATTTATTACATGAGGGGCTGGGAGATATTTTTGTACCCAAGGATGTTGATTACAACCTTGTGGAAAAGGCTGTTCGCTTGCATAATGTCTTGGAATTACCAAAAGATTTGACCAAGAGAGAAAAGATGTTTTGTGATATTCTTCGAGATGCAGATAAAATTGATATTTTGCGAGTCAATTGTGAGACACCGAGAGAACAAATTTATGATCTGCCTCCAGAAAGATTTGCCAATGATCAAGTTAGTGATTTGGTCATGCAGGACATTCTTTCCAAAAGAAGTGTCAATCGCCAGAATGCCAAGACAGCAGTAGATCCGATTGTTGGACAAATTTCCTTTATCTTTGGTCTTGTCTACCCATGGAGTGTAGAAGAGATGAAGCGACAGGGATATCTTGATCAAATGTTACATTTTGAGAGTCAAAATGAGAAGACGAGAGCAGACTTTGCACAAATCCAAGAAATAGTTAATAATTTTGAGGTAAAATAACATGAGAAGAGAAGACAGAAGAATTACAGAAGACAATGAGATTGTGGATATTTTGTACAGTGCAGAGATTGTGCATCTGGGATTGATGGATGAGGGGTATCCCTATATTGTGCCATTGCACTACGGATTTATTTACGAAGATGGAAAGTTAACCTTATATATGCACGGTGCAGTGGAGGGGAAAAAATTAGATTTGATTCGCAGTAATGAAAATGCCTTCATTGAAATTGATAACAACAATGGAATTGTCTCAGGTGGAGAAATTCCTTGTCGCTATGGAGCAGCTTATGCAAGTATTATGGCCAAAGGAAAGGCAGAGATTGTTGAGAATGTGGAAGAAAAGATCAAGGGACTTGAACTTTTAATGAGCAATCAGACACATCGAAATTTTGAAATCACACCGATGATGACAAGATCGGTGAGCGTGATTAAGTTTTCAGCAGAAGAAATGAGTGCTAAGGCAAGAAAAGTAGCTGCAAAATAATGTAATACGAAAGATTTTGTATAGTTTCTGTTGCGATAAAAACAGATAGGTAGATTGAGAAAGAGAGGTGGATATGAGTACCTTTGTAATAAATGTTACAAAACCAATAAGTGCAAGTGACATAGAAAACTTGAATCAAACAAAGGGCATTGTATTGGACAGTGAAAATGTAGAGATTTTGAATACTTTATATTACAAGAAAAAAGATACTACAGCCCCAAATAATCGTGCTAAAGGTGTAGATCAGAAAAATGTAGGAACAAATACACCTTCGTCTGTAATACAGATCACAAGTTTGACAAGGAAGGTTACAAAGGGGCAGAAAGTTCCACTGAACTTTAGTTCAAAAAAGCTAAGAGTAAACTTTGGGTGGAATGTGAACAATCCTGCCTGTGATGTGGATGTATCTGCATTTTTGCTTTCGGAGAGTGAAAAAGTGGTGGGCGATGACTATTTTGTATTTTATGGTCAAGAAAGTAGTCCTGAAAAAGAGTGTATTGTTTAAAAAGGCAGAGACCACAAATGGATTGGAAGTATTTGATATAGATACGGCGACTCTAAATCCGTCAGTGGTTAAGATCGTTTTTGTCATGACGATCAATCATGCACTGGAAAATGCATTGAACTTTCGTATGCTAAAGGATGCCTACATTCAGATAGTGGATCCAGTCAACAGTACAGAGTTGGTCTCATTTTTGGTAGAGGAATATTACGACAATATCAACTCTATGATGATGGGCGAGATATATTTACATAATGGTGCATGGAAGTTTAATGCCATAGGCAATGGGGTGAATAGAGACCTTGCTGGTCTTTGTGAATTTTATGGAGTACAGGTCGTATAGGGAGGAAGTATGCTGACATTTGAAGTTATTAACGAGTTGACGCTTAAGGTTACCTGTGAGGGGAAGGACACATTGATTACAAAGATGGGTGCTTTCATCGCAGGTGAAAATGACGGAGCAAAGAACTATTCTTTTGAGAAGATGCTACTTGGACCGGGAGGGAGTATAGGTCAGGCGGTATTTGGACAGCTGGTAAGAAAAGTTGCAGGTGAGAATATACCTCTTATGAAGGTGAATCTACACGGCAATTCTACCACATATTATGCTTGTTATGGACAACATGTCGTTGTATATAAGCTCGCTATCGGCGAGACGGTATCTGTGGAGTCGGGAAATATTTGGCATTTACCAATGACTGTGATTACTCTGTCAGATTTTTGGGAATAGGTGTGCTATCACAAAAAGGCCTTGCCACAACAACACTTGTAGGAAGGGGCGATGATGCCTATGTGGCCTTATTGTCCGTTGGCAATCCACTGGTTTTATCCAATGTAAAGTCAATGAATAATATTGCAGTAGACCCAGATGCCGTAATAGGTTGGTTTAGTAAGAATGGTATGAGTGATCCACAGATAAAAGCAAATGTATCATGGAAGACTTTTATAGGACAGACATCAGGAGAGTCCTATACTTTTGAGTGGAGTGGAAATGATCAAGTGACCGTGCTGATGCAGCCATGTGAAAGAAGATAAGTTTCAGCTCGATCAGACTCTGTGTTCATAGACTTTGATCAAATAAAAAGCTGTGGCGAAGGGACCAACCCCTCGCCACAGCTTTTTTTCGTTTATTGATGTCTATCTTACTTAATAGAAATCAATTTCTTCTCTTCTGGAAGTTTTTCTTTTTCCTTAGGAAAGCTTAAATTCAGCACACCATCCTTGTATTCAGCTTGAATATCCTCTTCAGTAATATCACTGCCGACAAAGAAACTGCGGCTGCAAGAACCAAAGCTTCTCTCCCTGCGAATCACATTGCCCTTGTCATCCTTTGACTCATCATTGGTCTCATGTTTTGCGGAGACGGTGAGGTAACCATCCTTTAATTCTGCATGAATATCTTCCTTCTTATATCCAGGCATCTCAATGTTGAGAAGATAATTGCCATCTTTTTCTGTGACATCAGTCTTCATCTGTGAAGAACTGCGAGTCTGAGTAAAGAAATTATTTCCAAAAAAGTTATCGAATAAATCATAAGTATTTGTATTTAACATAATGAACCCTCCTTGTGCCTTACTGGCGATACAACAAGCTTTTGAATTACTGTTGCATTTGTCTTATTTGTTATATATTATATATAACACACGACATATCTTTTGTCAAGCGAAAATAATATATTTTTTTGTTTCTTTGGCAAAAAATATGTTATGATAGTAAAAAATGCAGAGAAAGAAGGGGAAGATAATGAGTGAAAAGAAGTTTTTTCCAATGTTTATTGATATTTCGGACAAGGTATTTTTGGTGATTGGCGGAGGAAAGGTTGCCGCAAGAAGAGTAAAGACTTTGGTCAATTTTGGTTGTACCATTAAGTTAATTGCGCCTGAAGTAGATGATGAAATTATCAATCTGCACTATGATAAGATACATATTATTAAGAGAAAATACGACATTACAGATATGGATGAGGTGGATTTTTGCCTAGCAGCCACAGATATTGCAGAGAGAAATAGTAAGATTACTTGGGATGCGAAGTTAAATCATATTGCAGTGAACAATGCTTCAGATAAGAATGACTGTGATTTCTATTTTCCTGGAGTAGTGGATGCAGCACCATTGACGATTGGTATTTGTGCATCGGGTGTTGATCATAAGCTGGCTAAGCAAGTGACCGACAATATCAGAGAAAAGATTGAGCATATGTTAGAAGGAGATCAGAAAGAGAATATTTAATGATGAAGGCCGTACTTGTAGTTAGTTTTGGGACATCCTATCCTGAGACAAGAGAAAAAAATATTGATGCCATTGAAAGAGACATTGCCAAGGCCATGCCAGAGGCAAGAACTTACCGTGCTTGGACAAGTGGAATGATTAGAAAAAAGGTCAATGAGAGGGATAAACTTGGTGTAGACAGTGTCGCACAGGCAATGCAAAGAATGCGTGCAGATGGAGTGGATACCTTGATTGTGCAGCCAACTCATGTGGTCAATGGTATCGAAAATGATGCGATGATCGAGGATGTTCGTGCCCATGCACAGGGATTTTTGGAGGTTAAATTTGGGCGACCTCTGCTTACCTATGATCGAGATTATGATGAGGCCATTGAGGCGATTGGGGGCGATTTGCAGGCAGAGATTGCCAAAAAAGAACATACAGCAATTGTGTTGATGGGACATGGAACAAGCCACTATGCCAACTCTGCCTATGCTGCACTGGATTATAAATTTAAGGATTTAGGGCTATTCCAATGTATTTGTGGGCACAGTGGAGGCGTATCCGAGCTTAGATGCTATTTTTAGAAGGTTGAGAGAAAATCATATTCAAAATATTTTGCTCACACCGTTTATGATTGTTGCGGGTGACCATGCCAACAATGATATGGCAGGAGATGATGAAAATTCCTGGAATATGCAATTTCAAAAGGCGGGTTTTCAAGTGGAATGCTTGATCAAAGGGCTTGGAGAATATGAGCGTGTGCGAGAAATCTTTGTAGATCATGCAAGAGAGGCGGTTTAGTTATTGAAATTAAGAATTGGCAGCAGAAAGAGTGCATTGGCACTTCGACAGACGCAACTAGTGGCAGAGCGGATCAAGGAATGTTTTCCAGACTGTGAGATAGAGATTGTCACCATGAGCACAAAGGGAGATGAACATTTAGACAAGTCATTGATAAAAATTGGTGGAAAGGGCGTATTTACCAAGGAATTAGAGGAGGCCATTGTTCGAGGAGAAATTGATTTGGCTGTGCATTCGGCCAAGGACTTGCCACTGGAAATGACAGAGGGATTAGAAGTATACTCCTGTCTAGAGAGGGAAAATCCATTGGATGTTTTGGTGACTAGAAAAAATAGGCAATTAAAAGATTGCCAATGGATTGGCACGAGTTCCTTGCGAAGGGCATTACAGATAAGAGAAATGAATCCGCATATTGAAATTCGAGATTTGCGTGGAAATGTGCAGACGAGATTAAAAAAAGTTAGAAGAAGGCCTTTACGATGGCATTGTTCTTGCATCGGCAGGAATTCGCAGAATGGAGGAACAACTTGACAATTTCATGGAACAACTTTGCTTTTTGTCCATTTGACATTGAAGAGTTTATTCCTGCGGCCTGTCAGGGAATTCTTGCCCTTCAAGTAAAAAGGGTACACACAGAGAGATTGTCGATGCATTACTTGATGATCAGACGCAGGAAGCATTTTTTTAGCAGAGCGAGCATTTTTGGAGGAACTAAATGCGGGCTGCAATGCACCTTGTGGTATTTATGTAAGGCGAGAGGGAAAAAGTGTTCGAATGTCGGCAATGTATGCCAAAGATGGGAAAAAGGATAAAAAAAGAGCGAGGTCTTGTGTGAAGCATCCCAAAGTGTGGAGATGGCAAAAAGATCGCAAGATATTTATACAGTGGCAAGGTATTTCTTGTTGGTGCAGGGCCAGGAAATATGGATTTATTGAGTGTGAATGGACTTGAAAAAAATCAAGGAAGCAGATTGTATTGTATATGATAGTTTAATTGATCCATCACTTCTGAATCAGGCAAGACTTGAAGCCGAGCTTATCTATGTTGGAAAGCGTGCAGGGGCTCACTATAGGAAGCAACCAGAGATTTCGGCCCTGTTAGTGGAAAAGGCAATGGAAGGAAAAATGGTTGTTCGCCTAAAGGGAGGAGATCCCTTTATCTTTGGTCGTGGCGGGGAAGAAATCCTAAAATTGAGAGAAAATGACATTGAGTTTGAAGTGATTTCTGGTGTATCTTCTTCCTATGCGGTTCCAGCAGCAGCAGGCATTCCGGTGACTCACCGTGGACTTTCCTCCTCCTTCCATGTCATTACTGGTCATGAGAGCGAGCAAAAGACAAGGGAAAGTCTTGACTTTTCGGTGCTGGCAAAATTGGAAGGGACATTGGTCTTTTTAATGGGATTAAAGAGCTTGCCAAGAATTGCTCATCAGTTGATGAGTGCAGGAAAACCAAAAAATACACCCGCAGCTGTGATTTCCAAAGGATGTACAAGAGAGCAAAAAAAGGTAATTGGAAATTTAGAAAATATTGCAGATTTGGCAAGAGAGGTCGAGGCACCAGCAATTACGGTTGTTGGGGATGTAGTGTCTCTTTCTGGGGAAATGGATTGGTCTTGGAAAGAAGAAATGGTTAAGCCACTCTTTGGGAAAAAGATACTGCTTACAGGAAGCAGGCAGATGGTTCAAAAACAAAGAGAGGTCTTCAAGCGACAAGGGGCACAGACAATTGAACTTAGTTTGATTGAGACCGTGCAACATCCAAGCAAGGCGTTCTTTGATGCGTTGAAAGATATTGAGAAGTATTCATGGCTTGTGTTTACCAGTGTCAATGGTGTGCGAGCATTTTTGATTGTATTCAAGGGGAAGATGAGGAAGGGCAATTATATCTTGACCAGAGGCGATTGGCTAAAATGAGATTTGCTGTGATTGGGGAAGGGACAAGGAAGTGCCTTCGAGAATATGGCTATATGGAAGATATGATGCCTAACACCTTTACAGGAAGGGCTTTGGCTAGAGAGTGGGTCCCAACATTAGAAGAAAATGATCAAGTTTTACTTGTCAGAGCAGAAGTGGCGGGAAAAGAGATTGTGGATGCATTGAGAGAGCGCGGAATTTCTTATGTAGATGCAACTATCTATTCCACCTATGTGGATCGAAGAAGGGAAGAAGAGTTGCAAAGAATTTTGCCTGATGTTGACTATGTGACGATGGCCAGTGCTTCTTGTGCAAGAGCATTTTCAAAAATGAGGGGAAATGTTCTATATCATGCGAAATTGATTTCTATCGGGCCTGTGACCAGCAGAGCTTGTATAGAATGTGGCGTTCAAGTGGATGCGACTGCAAAATATTATACAGCAGAGGGCTTGTGTGAGCGGATTTGTGAATTAGAAAAATAGAAAAAGAAAAGGGGGTGTGAAAAAACTCAATCGAGTTTTTCCACACCCCCTTTTTTCTATTTTTGGCATTCCAATCCGCTGTGATAGGAATAGTTGCCAAGTTCCTCTAATAGTTGGGATAAATGGTCAATGTCCAGATTGTCATTGCTCTTTAAGGTCGAGTTGAGGTAGTGATAGACATTGTGGCATTTGTTTAAACTTTTTAGAAAAAGATCTGGAAAACTTTCTGTAGAGGCAAGGCGTAAATCCCAAGGATTTGTCCAAGTCTCATGGTTGAGGTTGAGTATATTTGCTGTATTATCCTCAATTTTGTCAGAAACTAACTTTTTTGACACGATATGGCTCTTTAAAAAGATATTTTCAATTCGCCCAATCCGCTTTTTCTTCTTCCCTGTTGGATCTTGTAATGTGCGACAACCATAGCGAAGAGCAAGAATGGAGCGGTGAACCATGGCAGGAGAAACTTGAAAATGATTTTTATAAGTAATGGGATAAAAAGTCTCGTTGATGATCTTAGATAGAAAATCAGAGACAAATTGCATTTCAAATCCATTGAGGCAAATCGTAGCTGCTTGATTAAATTCAGAAGGTTTTTTCCTCTTAAATTTGTATAGAAGTAGTGCGTCAATGTCATTTTCTAGTGCTGCGTGAAGGGCATGAGTGTAAGTGTTTGGGGAATGCGGATTGTGGTCAATGCGTCCGTAAATGTAGGGGTGGCAGATGGCATCCCCAATATAGTGGCACATAAACCCAGCAATATAGCTGATGGCTTGGTCTCTTTTTTTGTCGAGAAGTCAAAAGATTTGCATTTTTTAGAGCATTTTTAAAAAAGAGATTGACATGTGCCTCGTGCATATAGGAGCCGACATTGCGGTAGTCTCGGTGGCGTGCGAGGGGAAAATTATAGAAAAACATATCTGGGCCTTGCAATCCGAGTTGAAAGAGCCAGCGGTACTTTGAAATAATAAATTTTAATTGATTGTTTGGTAGGGCATGGAAGGCCTTCATCCCCAATATATAGTGTGTTGTAAATCCAGGCATAGTCTTGTCCTTTCTCAGGTGATCATTATATTATTATATTATAAAAAAAATCCTGTGAAAAGAGGAGGAGAGCCGATTACCTGTGGGCAATCGGCTCAAATATTATGAAAAAAAACATATATTGTTCGGATTCTGGATATTCTTGTATGTATGTTTCCTAGAACCGTTAATTAGAGTATAAAGTATAAAGTTGTCCAGAGTTTGGCGAAATTGTGAATAAAATATGACAGGTAATATAGTTGCACATTGGCACAGGATAAAATATAATAGACGCAAGTGCTTGGCACAATGAAGAAAAGAAACGGAGAAAGCAAGATGAGCAATCCAATAGTAACGATAACAATGGATAGTGGCAAAGAAATGAAGGTGGAATTATATCCAGACAAGGCACCAAATACAGTAAAGAATTTTATTAGCCTTGTAAAGAAGGGCTTTTATGATGGCTTGACTTTTCACAGAGTGATCAGTGGCTTTATGATTCAAGGTGGTTGCCCACAGGGAACGGGCACAGGTGGTCCAGGGTATTCAATCGTTGGAGAATTTGCACAAAATGGCGTGGACAATGATCTTGCACACACAAGAGGTGTGATTTCCATGGCGAGATCAATGATGCCAAACTCAGCAGGTAGTCAGTTCTTTATTATGCATCAGAATGCACCACATTTGGATGGACAATATGCAGCATTTGGAAAGGTCATTGAAGGGATGGATGTTGTAGACGAAATTGCTGATGTCGATACAGATTACAATGACAAGCCAAAGACTCCACAAATCATTAAGACAGTGACAGTGGATACATTGGGTGTGGATTATGGTGAGCCAGAGGTTTGCTAGTGAATGAGACTCGCCGAGTGTATGTAGATGGCGAATGGGTAGAGATCATAATATCCAATAACAATGCGGTTCTTCTCAATGCAAAGGCAGAGGGAAGAGCCGCTGTTGCTGTTTTGGGGAAGAATTGGGCATATATTGACATTACATCCACACCATTTGCAGTGGAGTGCTTAGAAGATATTACAGAAGAATTTTTAAATGAAGTGGCTATGCGTTATAAAAAAATACCAATCGTCAGGGCTGATCTTGGAGAAATTCAATTGAGGGAGCTTTCATTTGAGGACTATCCTGAAATTTGTGCACAGTATCAAAGAAGTATAGAAAAGGAGAAGCACTGGCTTGGGGAAGAGATAAAATGTTTACTCGATGAAGAAACTTTTTATGCAATGGTCAAATTTGGATATTTGCAAAGTGAGCTTGGTACTTGGGGAATATTTCATGGCGACATTTGTGTTGGAGTTGCCAGCTTAAGTTGTGTTGAGGAAGAACTTGAGTTGGGCTATTGGATTTTTTCACCTTATCGAAGGAGAGGCTATGCCAAAAAGGCCATAGAGGGCTTGATTTCCTACAAGGAAAAGATGAATATCGAAAAATCTATCTGTGCAAAAATTTTTGGAGATAATCTGGTTTCTTTACATTTGGCAGAAGAAATGGGGATTTTCGTCAAAATAGTTTGGGATTGCGAATTGTGATTGTATGCGATATAATACAATCTATGTATGCAAAAGATAAGAGTACTAAGGCGGGGGACGTATGAGTGATATATTGAATTTAAAAGCCTATGCGAAGATTAACTTAGGGCTTGATGTCATTCGACAAAGGGACGATGGCTACCATGAAGTAAAGATGGTGATGCAGACAGTAGATCTTTTTGATCGAATTTTTTTGGAGAGAACAGGAGAGGACGGGATTGACATAAGAACCAATCACTATTCTTTGCCTACAAATGAAGACAATATAGCCTATAAGGCGGCAAAAATGTTGTTTGATGAGTTTTCTATTCGTGGAGGTTTGAATATACAATTACAAAAATATATTCCTGTAGCTGCAGGAATGGCTGGTGGAAGTGCAGATGCTGCGGCAGTGCTTTGCGGTGTCAATACGTTTTATTCATTGGGACTGAGCGAAAAAGAATTGATGGAAAGGGCAATAAAAATTGGTGCAGATGTCCCCTATTGTATTATGGGAGGAACCGCCGTGTCAGAGGGGATTGGAGAAATCTTACGACCTCTGCCATCAGTACCCGATTGTTCGATTGTAATTGCAAAACCACCAATTGATGTTTCTACAAAGTATATTTATGAAAATTTGCATGTCAACACGATACCAAAGGAAGAACATCCAGATATGGATAAAGTAATTGAAAGACTTGAAAATCAGGATTTATGGGGGGCAGCAGCCTACATGGAAAACATTTTGGAGCGTGTGACGCAGACAGAATATCCTGTGATTGGAGAAATCAAAGATGTGATGAGCACCAATGGAGCAATGGTTAGCTTAATGAGCGGCAGTGGACCAACAGTATTTGGGTTGTTTGAAGATGAAAAGGCAGCAAAAAGATGCTATGAACAGCTGCGCTTTGGACAGATGAAGACCAAAGTAAAGGAGATATATTTGACAGGTATGCATAGGAGGTAAGATGTCAGATTTTAGCAACGAAGTAAATGAGTATATGCCGCTTAGAGATGTTGTGTTTAAGACATTGAGACAGGCGATTCTCAAAGGGGATATGGTGCCTGGAGAGCGATTGATGGAGATTCAGCTGGCAAAAAAGCTGGGAGTGAGTAGAACTCCCATTCGAGAGGCCATTCGAAAGCTTGAGCTAGAGGGATTAGTGACTATGGTGCCAAGAAAAGGAGCTGAGGTCGCGGGAATTACAGAAAAGAATTTGCGCGATGTTTTGGAAGTCAGAAGAGCACTCGAGGAGTTGGCGATTGAACTTGCGTGTGAAAGAATTCATGAGGATATGGTGACAGAACTTGTTGCAGCGGAAAGAGATTTTAAGGATGCTACAGCAGGAAGTGATGCCATTAAAATTGCACGAATGGATGAAATTTCACGATATTATTTTTCAGGCAACAGAGAATGATAAATTGGTGCAAATGCTCAATAATTTGCGCGAGCAGATGTATCGCTACCGATTGGAATATATTAAGGATGAAAAGACACGCCAGACACTGTTGGCTGAACATGAAGAAATCATTAATGCCATACAGTCAAGGCAGGTGAGTCAGGCAAAGAGTGCGATTCGCAGCCATATTGATAACCAAGAAGTAACAATTTCTAAAAATATAAAAGAGGCATAAGAAAATGACAAAGAAAATGATTGCAATAATTTTTGGGGGACAGTCCTCAGAGCACGAGATTTCATGTATTTCAGCAACAACTGTAATTCGACAGGTGGACAAAGAACTCTATGATGTGACATTGATCGGAATCACGAAAGAAGGACAGTGGCTAAAAGTGGATAGTGTGGAGCAGATTGAAAATGGTCGTTGGGTAGAGACAAAGACCGAGGCTGTCTTATTGCCAGATGCGGTAGAAAAGTGCATTCTCATTCACGAGGGAACATCCTATACAAAGGTGCGAGTGGATATTGTCTATCCTGTGATGCATGGACTCTATGGAGAGGACGGAACAATACAGGGACTTTGTGAGATGGCACAGATCCCTTATGTTGGCTGTGGGGTGTTGGCCAGTGCTGTGGGAATGGATAAGGTGTACACAAAGATTATTGTCAATCACATTGGGGTTCGTCAGGCAGACTTTGAGTTGGTGACAAGAGCCCAAATTGAGAGGGACATGGCGGCAGTGGTCAATCGCGTGGAGGGACATTTCCTACCCTGTATTTGTCAAGCCGTCCAATGCAGGATCAAGTAAAGGAGTCAATAAGGCGAATTCGACAGAAGAATTGATTTATGCCCTCAAAGAGGCAGCCATTCATGATCGAAAGATTCTTGTAGAAGAGACGATTGTTGGACATGAAGTGGAATGTGCAGTGTTTGGTGGTGGAAAAGTTCCCATAAAGGCCAGTGGTGTGGGTGAAATTCTTGCAGCAAAGGAAGCAGCTTTTTATGATTTTGAGGCAAAGTATTATAATCATGACTCAAAGACAGTTGTAGATCCAAAACTTCCTGGAGAGGCAGAGAAGAAAATTCCAGAGATTGCGAAGAGGATATTTGAGGCAATTGACGGATTTGGTCTTTCAAGGGTAGATTTTTTTGTCACTGAGGAAGGTGAAATTGTGTTTAATGAAATTAACACAATGCCAGGATTTACAGCAATTAGTATGTATCCAACACTTTGGAAGGCAAAGGGAATTGAAACAAAGCAACTGGTCAATGATTTGATTGCCCTTGCCTTTGAGAGGGCATAAGAATGGGACGAGAGAGAGCACCGATTGGCGTGTTTGATTCTGGTGTAGGTGGATTGACAGTAGCAAGGGAGATTATACGCCAAATGCCACAGGAGAGGTTGGTCTATTTTGGGGACACAGCAAGAGTTCCCTATGGAAGTAAGTCAAAGGACACTGTGATTCGCTATTCCAGACAAATTATTCGCTTTTTGCGAACACAAGAAGTAAAGGCTATTGTTATTGCCTGTAATACAGCTAGTGCTTATGCTTTGGAGACGGTGGTTGCAGAAAGTGATATTCCGATATTGGGTGTTATTCATGCAGGTGCAAAGAGTGCCGCACAGGTGACAAGAAATGGAAAAATTGGAGTGATTGGAACGCAGGCGACGATTTCGACGGGAATTTATCCAGAAGAGATTTTGTCCATCAATCCCAAAGTGGAAGTGATTCAAAAGGCCTGTCCATTGCTCTGTCCTCTTGTCGAGGAGGGACTTTTGCATGACAGCGTGACAGATGAAATTATTTCTCGCTATGTCAGTGGTTTAAAGCAAAAGTATATTGACACTTTAGTGCTGGGGATGTACACACTATCCACTTCTTCGCTCGGCTATTCGAAGAATTATGGGAGATGAAGTTGCTTTAGTCAATCCAGCTTATGAAACAGCAATTGAATTGAAAGGATGTACTTGCTTCTCATCAATTGCTCAATCATTTTCCGATGGCAGATGGTGAGGAAAAATATCAGTTTTATGTCAGCGATATGGCGGAGCAATTTAAAGATTTTGCAACATCCATACTTCCTGATGATGTCAAGCAAACCAATATTATTCATATTGAGTCGTACTAAAAAAGGGCGGTGAAAAATGTAATTTTTTCACTGCCCTTTTGGCTATTTTTTAAATCGAGATAATAATCCCTTCTTTTTTGCAGGAGGGGTAAGTAGTCCCACCTCTGGCACTCTTGACTTCTGAGATATAGATGCCACTGACAACCACCTTGGCTTCTGTCTTGACAGGGAGCTGTTCAAAAAGCCTTTGTCTTCGGCCATAAGAACTTGAATTTTTGGCCCGATTTTTGCCTTGACGATAGGAACTTTTGCACGGCGCAAGTACCAAGGAGTCTGTTGATAGACAATATCTGGCAAACCAGAGTCCTTAATTTTGACTCTCTTTTTGTCAATGACTAAGATAGAAATTGTCTGTTTTGCTGCCTCTAGGGCATCTTTTTGTTCGAGCTGTTTGCTCTCGAGCTTGCGGCCAAAGAAGTACAGTGCGACTAGAGCAATCAAGGCAATTACCAAGATTACAATGAGCACAGTTAAAAGAATGTTCATGGCTTTATTGTCCTCCAGTTGTGAAAAGTGTATATCCTAACTGGAGTAGTATAGCAGATTTAAGAGGAAAAATCAAGTATAACATATTGACAAGTCAATATAAAGGTGCTAAGATGAAAGTTGCACTAAAATGGTAGAGGTGCGTCACGGTAACTATTATTCAAATTTACAGACAGGGGTGAAAACGTCAATGGAAAAAAGTAAGATGCGTCCTAAAAAATCCGGAAAAAGCATAAGAATGAACTTTTCGACAAGAAAAGAAGTCCTAGAGATGCCAAACCTGATTGAAATCCAGAAGGACTCTTATCAATGGTTCCTTGATGAAGGACTCAAAGAGGTCTTTCGTGATATCTTCCCAATTGAAGATTTTGCAGGACATTTGAGTCTTGACTTCGTGGATTTTACTCTATGCAGGAATGAGGTAAAATATTCAATCGAAGAATGCAAGGACAGAGATGCGACTTATGCGGCACCATTAAAGGTGAAGGTAAGACTCTGCAATAATGACAAAGATGAAATTAATGAACATGAAATCTTTATGGGTGATCTTCCACTGATGACAGATACAGGTTCCTTCGTAATCAATGGAGCTGAGCGTGTTATCGTTAGCCAGTTAGTTCGTTCTCCAGGTATTTATTATACAATTGAACATGATAAAATTGGTAAGGAATGTTATTTCTGTCAAGTTATCCCAAACCGTGGAGCTTGGTTGGAATATGAGACCGATTCAAATGATGTCTTCTATGCGAGAGTAGACAGGACAAGAAAAGTACCTGTTACTATATTGTTGAGAGCATTGGGACTGGGAACAAATAAAGAAATTATAGACCTCTTTGGCGAGGAACCAAAGCTTCTTGCAAGCTTTGCAAAGGATTCAGCAGAAAATTATTCTGATGGTCTCTTGGAATTATATAAAAAGATTAGACCGGGCGAGCCACTTTCTGTAGATAGCGCAGAGAATTTATTGAATTCAATGTTCTTTGATGCAAGAAGATATGATTTGGCAAGAGTTGGACGCTATAAGTTCAATAAAAAATTACATTTTAGAAGTCGAATTGTTGGTCATACCTTGGCTGAGGATGTGGCCAATATGGAGACAGGAGAAGTTTTAGCCGAGGCAGGTACGGTTGTTGATAAACAGCTCGCGGAAGATATCCAAAATGCAGGTGTAGAATATGTATGGCTGGAAGGTCAGAACGAGAGAAAGGTAAAAGTACTTTCCAATATGATGGTCGATATTCGTGCCCATGTGGATATTGAAAATCCAGAGGAATTGGGGATCACTGAGGATGTCTTTTATCCAGTTTTGAAAGAATTGATGGAGAAGTATTCTGATCAAGAGGAATTGTTGACAGCGATCAAGAGTCATATCAATGAATTGATACCAAAGCATATCACAAAGGAAGATATCTTTGCAACCATCAACTACAATATGCATATCGAAGAGCATATTGGAACAAAGGATGATATCGATCACTTAGGAAATCGACGCATTCGTGCGGTTGGAGAGCTCTTACAGAATCAGTATCGCATTGGCTTTTCGAGAATGGAGCGTGTGGTCAGAGAGAGAATGTCCACACAGGATATCGAAGGTATCACACCACAGTCTTTAATCAATATTAAACCTGTGACTGCAGCAGTTAAGGAATTTTTTGGTAGTTCCCAGCTTTCACAGTTTATGGATCAGAACAATCCTTTGTCTGAACTCACCCATAAGAGGCGTCTTTCGGCCCTTGGACCTGGTGGTCTTTCCAGAGACCGCGCAGGATTTGAGGTTCGAGATGTACATTACACCCACTATGGTCGTATGTGCCCAATTGAGACACCTGAGGGACCAAACATTGGTCTTATCAACTCCTTAGCAAGCTATGCAAGAGTCAATGAATATGGATTTATTGAAGCACCATATCGCTTGGTAGATAAGTCTGTAGATAGTACAAATCCGATAGTTACAGATGAAGTAGTGTACCTCACAGCGGATGAAGAAGATGATTTTATTGTTGCACAGGCGAATGAGCCATTAGATGAGGAAGGACATTTTATCCATAACAATGTTTCTGGTCGCTATCGTGAGGCAACATCAGCCTTCCAAAAGAGAAATATTGATTTAATGGATGTATCGCCACGAATGGTATTCTCCGTGGCAACAAGTATGATTCCATTCCTTGAAAATGATGATGCAAACCGTGCCTTGATGGGTTCAAACATGCAGCGTCAGGCGGTTCCACTGATGATTACAGAAGCTCCAGCTGTCGGCACAGGTATGGAGAGTAAAACGGCAGTCGATTCGGGAGTCTGTGTCATTGCTCGACATTCGGGAGAAGTTCTTGTTTCGGCGTCCAATGAGATTGTGGTGCGCAGAGATGACAATGGAGAAAGGGAAAGATATCGCTTAATTAAGTTCTCGAGATCCAATCAATCCAATTCCTATAATCAGAAGCCAATCGTATTTAAGGGAGATCATGTGGAGGCTGGCGAGGTGATTGCCGATGGGCCATCGACAAAGAATGGTGAGATTGCACTTGGAAAGAATCCTCTGATTGGCTTATGACTTGGGAAGGATATAACTACGAGGATGCAGTACTTTTAAGTGAGCGTCTTGTACAAAATGATGTTTATACCTCCATCCATTTGGAGGAATATGAGTGTGCAGCTCGTGATACAAAGCTTGGACCAGAGGAAATTACAAGAGATGTTCCAGGTGTTGGTGATGATGCCCTCAAAGACCTCGATGAGAGGGGAATTATTCGCATCGGTGCAGAAGTCCGTGCAGGAGATATTCTTGTCGGAAAGGTAACACCAAAGGGAGAGACAGAACTTACAGCAGAGGAGCGTTTGCTTCGTGCCATTTTTGGAGAAAAAGCCAGAGAAGTAAGAGATACTTCATTAAAGCTTCCACATGGAGCATATGGAGTGGTTGTATCTGCCAAGGTATTTACAAGAGACAATGGCGATGAATTGCAACCAGGAGTGACACAAAATGTACGCATCTATATTGCACAAAAGAGAAAGATTTCTGTTGGCGATAAGATGGCTGGTCGTCATGGAAATAAGGGTGTGGTTTCAAGAGTTTTACCTGTGGAGGATATGCCATTTCTTCCAAATGGAAGACCACTGGATATCGTATTGAATCCTTTGGGTGTGCCTTCTCGTATGAATATTGGGCAGGTTCTTGAGATTCACTTGTCTTTGGCAGCAAAAGCTCTTGGATTTAATGTGGCAACCCCTGTGTTTGATGGTGCGAACGAGCGAGACATTATGGATATGCTCGAAGTGGCCAATGACTATGTCAACACGGAGTGGGAAGAATTTAGCAATAAATACAAGGAAACACTTGATGAGGGTGTGATGCAATATCTCGGAGAACATCTTGATCACAGAGAGCTTTGGAAGGGTGTGCCAATCCAAAGAGATGGAAAAGTTAGACTTCGTGATGGTAGAACAGGTGAGTACTTTGATAGCCCAGTAACCATTGGTCATATGCACTATTTGAAGCTTCATCATCTTGTTGATGATAAGATTCATGCTCGTTCAACAGGTCCATATTCATTAGTGACACAACAGCCACTCGGCGGTAAGGCACAATTTGGTGGACAGAGATTTGGAGAGATGGAGGTCTGGGCACTTGAGGCCTATGGCGCTTCCTACACCCTGCAAGAGATCTTGACCTTTAAGTCCGATGATGTTGTCGGACGTGTAAAGACTTATGAGGCAATTATTAAGGGCGAAAATATTCCTGAGGCAGGAGTTCCTGAATCCTTTAAGGTATTGCTCAAGGAGCTCCAATCATTGGCATTGGATGTTCGCATCTTAGATGACAATGGTGAAGAGGTCGAATTAAAGGAGAACATCGATTATGGTGATTTGAGTATTAATTCCATTATCGAAGGTGATCGAAGATATAGAGATGAAGACAAATTTGCGGGCGCAGGCTTTTCAAAGCAGGAGTTTGTTGATGGAGAGTTAGTTGATGCTGGTGATGATGATGATTCCGATAGCGACTACAACCTAGCAGATTTAGATGATTTTTCAGAAGATGACGACGAATAAGTTAGAAGGGAGAACAATTTATGCCTGAGAATAACGAGACATACCAGCCGATTGTTTTTGATGCCATTAAGATCGGCTTGGCATCTCCGGAAAAGATTCTTGAGTGGTCCCATGGAGAGGTAAAAAAACCAGAGACCATCAATTATAGAACATTAAAGCCGGAGAGAGACGGTTTGTTCTGCGAGAGAATCTTTGGACCGAGCAAGGACTGGGAATGTCATTGTGGAAAGTATAAGAAGATTCGCTACAAGGGAGTTGTCTGTGACCGCTGTGGGGTTGAGGTCACAAAATCTAGTGTGCGCCGTGAGCGCATGGGGCATATTGCATTGGCAGCGCCAGTTTCCCATATTTGGTATTTCAAGGGTATTCCATCACGCATGGGACTCATCCTTGATATGACACCAAGAGTATTGGAAAAGGTACTCTATTTTGCTTCCTATGTGGTGTTGGATGCCAAGGAATCCGGATTGACCTATAAGCAAGTTTTGTCAGAGAAGGAATACAGAGAAGCTGTAGAGAAATTTGGCTTTGGTTCATTCCGTGCAGGAATGGGTGCAGAGGCTATTTTGGAACTCTTACAGGGAATTGATTTGGAGAAGGATTCAGAGGAACTAAAGGCCCAATTAGATGATGCTTCTGGACAAAAGAGAGCAAAAATCATTAAAAGATTGGAAGTTGTTGAGGCATTTAAAAATTCTCATAATAAGCCAGAGTGGATGATTATGAGTAATATTCCTGTTATTCCACCAGACATCCGACCAATGGTACAGCTCGATGGTGGAAGATTTGCAACAAGTGATCTCAATGACTTGTACAGAAGAATTATTAATCGAAATAATCGTTTGGCTAGACTTTTGGAGCTCGGAGCACCAAATATTATTATCCGAAACGAGAAGAGAATGTTGCAGGAGGCTGTGGACGCTCTGATTGATAATGGAAGAAGAGGAAGACCTGTGACTGGTCCAGGAAACCGTGCACTCAAGTCGCTCTCGGATATGCTAAAGGGTAAACAGGGACGATTCCGTCAGAATCTTCTTGGCAAGCGTGTCGATTATTCTGGTCGTTCGGTTATTGTTGTTGGTCCTGAGCTAAAGATTTACCAATGTGGTCTTCCAAAGGAAATGGCCATCGAGTTATTTAAACCATTTGTGATGAAGGAACTTGTGGCCAATGGAACAGCACATAATATTAAGTCAGCAAAGAAGATGGTTGAGCGTTTACAGACAGAGGTCTGGGATGTGCTTGAGGATGTCATCAAAGAACATCCAGTAATGCTAAATCGTGCCCCTACATTGCACAGATTGGGTATTCAAGCATTTGAGCCAATTCTTGTTGAGGGTAAGGCAATTAAACTTCATCCGCTCGTGTGTACAGCGTTTAATGCAGATTTTGATGGTGACCAGATGGCGGTTCATCTTCCACTTTCTGTAGAAGCGCAGGCAGAGTGCAGATTCCTTTTGCTCTCACCAAATAACCTGTTAAAACCATCTGATGGTGGTCCAGTTGCCGTTCCTTCACAGGATATGGTTTTGGGTATTTATTATTTGACACAGGAAAGACCTGGAGCAAAGGGAGAGGGCAAGTACTTTAAGAGTGCCAATGAAGCTATTCTTGCCTATGCAAACCATGTGGTGACCTTACATTCTATTATTAAGGTGAGAATGACGAAAGACAATGCCAGATAAAAGAGTGCTGACAGGAACTGTGGAGACAACGGTTGGACGTATTTTGTTCAATGAGATTATTCCACAGGACTTGGGATTTGTGGACAGAAGCATTCCAGGTAATGAGTTAAAGCCAGAGATTGGTTTCCTTGTAAAGAAGAAGCAATGTAAGCAGATTCTGGAGAAGGTGATCAATGTTCATGGCTTATCAAAGACAGCAGAAGTTTTGGATGACATTAAGGCCATTGGATATAAGTACTCAACCATTGCATCAATGACTGTATCCATTTCTGATATGACTGTGCCAGAAACAAAGCCAAAATTGATTGAAGATGCACAAAATACAGTTGATTTGATTGCAAAGAATTATCGCCGTGGCTTGATCACAGACGAAGAGAGATATAAAGAGGTTATTGAGACTTGGAAAAAGACGGATGACCAATTGACAAAGGACTTGTTGACAGGACTTGATGCCTACAATAATATCTTTATGATGGCAGACTCAGGAGCCCGTGGTTCAGATAAGCAGATCAAGCAGCTTGCAGGTATGCGTGGATTGATGGCCGATACAACAGGTCACACCATCGAACTTCCAATTAAGTCAAATTTCCGTGAAGGTCTCGATGTATTGGAGTACTTTATTTCTGCTCATGGTGCTAGAAAGGGACTTTCTGATACTGCACTTCGAACAGCCGATTCAGGATATTTGACGAGAAGGTTGGTCGATGTATCGCAGGATTTAATTGTTCGAGAGACCGATTGTTGTGAGGGCAAGGAAATTCCGTTTATGGAAATTAAGGCGTTTACAGATGGTAAGGAAATCATCGAGAGCCTTGAGGAGAGAATTACAGGAAGATATATTGCGGAAACGATTACAGATCCAGATACTGGAGAAGTTGTGGTCAAGGCAAATCATATGGTCACACCAAGCGTGCGGCGGCCGTGATGAAGGTATTGGAAAAGACAGGAAGAAATTCTGTAAAAATTAGAAATATCCTTTCCTGTAAGAGTCACAATGGTATTTGTGCAAAGTGTTACGGTGCAAATATGGCGACAGGTCAAGCCGTACAGGTTGGAGAGGCGATTGGTATTATTGCAGCACAGTCTATCGGTGAGCCTGGTACGCAGTTGACGATGCGTACATTCCATACCGGTGGTGTGGCCGGTGGAGATATCACACAGGGTCTTCCTAGAGTTGAGGAGCTCTTTGAGGCTCGCAAGCCAAAGGGACTGGCAATTATCTCCGAATTTGCAGGTGTTGTCGAGGTAAAGGATACCAAGAAGAAGAGAGAAATTGTTGTGACCAACAATGAGAGTGGAGAGTCAAAAACTTATTTGATTCCATATGGCTCAAGAATGAAGGTTTCAGATGGTCAAGTCATTGAGGCGGGTGATGAGCTGACGGAGGGTAGTGTAAATCCACATGACATCTTAAAGATTAAGGGTGTTCGAGCAGTTCAAGATTATATGCTTCAGGAAGTACAACGTGTATATCGTCTTCAGGGTGTAGAGATCAATGATAAGCATATCGAGGTCATTGTTCGCCAGATGCTTCGCAAGATTAAAATTGAGGAGAGTGGAGATTCTACTGTTCTTCCAGGTGTTTCAATGAATGTTTTGGAATACAATGATATGAATGAGGCATTGATTGCTCAAGGAAAGAGACCAGCAAAGGGAAATCAGGCAATGCTTGGTATTACAAAGGCTTCTCTTGCAACCGATTCCTTCCTTTCTGCGGCGTCCTTCCAGGAGACAACAAAAGTTCTTACAGAGGCAGCGATTAATGGAAAAGTAGATCATTTGATTGGTATCAAGGAGAATGTATTGATTGGTAAACTCATCCCAGCAGGTACGGGTATGAAGAGATACCGCAATGTAAAGCTTGACACTGACATCAATATGGATGACAATATTGTGTTGGATGATTTTGAATTTGACACAAATAGTGAAGAGTCACCAACAATAGAAGAGTAAAAAATATAAAAATGCCACGAACAAAGGGAGGTATATGTTACATATCTCTAAATTCGTGGCATTTATTCTATAATTTTTGGTTTTTTTGTATTGACAGTACTATAGCAAACTGTTATACTTTAGCTGTATTTCGGGGGCTTAGAATTCATGTGTGACTTTTTGGTTTGAGCGAGTACAAATAATATTTTTTATGGAGGTACCACAATGCATAACGGTACAGTAAAGTGGTTTAACGCAGCGAAGGGATACGGATTTATTACAGATGACGCAGATCAAAGCGAAATCTTTGTACACTTTTCAGGTATTAATACTGAAGGTTACAAGTCTCTTGAGGATGGTCAAAAGGTAACTTTTGAGACAACTGAGGGAAATAGAGGAATCCAGGCTGTTAATGTAACAGTAGTTGCTTAATTTCACGAAGACTCCAAAAGGATCAGCAGAAGGCAGTTGTCATCTGTTGGTCCTTTTTTTCTTGCTAGAGTGAAGGAAATATAGTATATTGAGAGTATCAATATAAATAGAGAAAGGGCGACAATATGAAATACGAAATTAAGGGTGGGAAACTTTCCAGTGGTAATATGTACTTGTGATGCCGGAGAGAAGTTACTCTGTGAGGCTGGAGCAATGAGTTGGATGAGTGCAAATATGAAGATGAGCACCAACATGACAGGCGGTCTTGGAAAGGCTTTTGGAAGAATGTTTTCTGGAGAGTCTATGTTTATGAATAGCTATGAAGCACAGGGTGGAGAAGGAATGATTGCCTTTGCGTCGACAATGCCAGGAGAGATTCGAGCAATTAAAGTGGAGCCAGGAAAGGATGTTATCCTTCAAAAGAGAGCATTTTTGGCTGCGGAGTCAGGAGTGGAGTTATCTGTATTTTTGCAGAAAAGATTAGGATCAGGCTTCTTTGGTGGCGAAGGATTTATTATGGAGAAGGTATCTGGAGAGGGTATGGTCTTTGCAGAGATTGATGGAAGTGCTGTGGAGTACACTCTCGAAAAGGGACAGAGTCTAGTTGTAGATACAGGATATGTGGCGATTATGGATGCAACTTGCACAATGGAAGTGCAGACTGTTCCAGGTGTAAAGAATGTGCTCTTTGGTGGCGAGGGACTATTTAATACTGTAGTCAAGGGACCAGGAAGAGTAATTGTTCAGACAATGCCAATGTCTAAGTTAGCTGGAGCTATTGGCGGAGCAATAGTAAAGAAGTAGCGATGGATTTATTTGACTATATGCAAGAAGATGCCAAGAGGGCGCAGGCACCGCTAGCTGTGCGTATGCGCCCTCGGGTGCTCGAAGAAGTTGTGGGACAAGAGCATATTTTAGGCAAAGGAAACTACTCTATAGGGCAATTCAAGCCGATCGAATGGGTTCTATTATTTTCTATGGTCCTCCTGGAACAGGGAAGACAACGATTGCGAGAGTCATCGCAAATACTACAAGAGCAGACTTTAAACAAATAAACGCAACAGTTGCGGGCAAAAAAGAGATGGAAGAAGTGGTCAATCAAGCAAAGCAATGGCTTGGGATGTACGGAAAAAAGACCATTTTATTTGTTGACGAAATCCATCGCTTTAATCGAGCACAACAGGATTATCTACTTCCTTTTGTGGAAGATGGGACATTGACATTGATTGGAGCGACAACAGAAAATCCATATTTTGAGGTAAATGCAGCACTATTATCTCGGTCGTCGGTGTTTGAATTAAAAACTTTAAAAAAAGAAGACATTGCATTGTTGTTGCGTCGAGCAATTGACGATCAGGAGCGAGGGCTTGGGAAGATGGCCCTAGAGGTAGAACTTGAGGCAATTTCTTTTTTGGCAGGGGAATGTAATGGGGATGCCAGGGTGGCACTCAAGGCCCTTGAGATGGCGGCACTCACAACACCAATGTCAGAAAATGGGAGAATTATCATTTCACTTTCTACGGTTGAGGAATGTATTCAAAAGAGAGCAATGTATTATGATAAACAAGGAGACAATCACTACGATACGATTTCTGCGTTTATTAAGAGTATGCGAGGCTCTGATCCTGATGCCACAGTATATTATCTAGCTAGGATGCTTGAGGCAGGAGAGGACATTCGATTTATTGCACGAAGAATTATGATTTGTGCGTCAGAAGATGTGGGAAATGCAGACCCACAGGCTTTACAGCTTGCTGTTTCAGCAAGTTTGGCAGTGGAAAGAATTGGCATGCCAGAGGCAAGAATCATTTTATCTCAGGCGGCCATTTATGTTGCGTGTGCACCAAAGAGCAATGCATCCATTGTGGCGATTGATGAAGCATTCAAAGTGGCGAGAAAGGGACAGGTGCCTGATCACTTAAAAGATGCACATTATAGGGGTGCAAGGGCACTACAAAGAGGAGAAACATATCAATATCCCCATGATTATCCAGGACATTATGTGAGACAGCAATATCTCCCTGATGGATTAGAAGATTGTCGATTTTATCACCCTGGAGAGCTTGGATATGAGAAAAAAATGGGGGAAGATTTGTCCAGGAGAAAAAAATGAGAGAAAAATTAGAAACATTGTCCATTTCAGAATTAAAAATGATGGCTAAGGAAGCTGGGATAAAGGGAATTAGTCTGTTAAGAAAATCAGAGTTGATTGATGTACTGTGTGAATACGCAAAGGAAATGGAAGAAAAGGAAAAGGAAGAGGAAAGTAAGGCAGAAGAAAGCAAAAGAGGTATTGATATGCAAGAACTTGACTCTGGAGTAAAGGCCGAGGGAATTCTTGAGGTGATGCCCGATGGATTTGGTTTTATTCGCTGTGCCAATTATTTGCCAGGAGATGATGATGTCTATGTTGCACCTTCGCAAATTAAACGCTTTCGTTTAAAGACAGGGGATATTATCTGTGGTTCAAAGCGAATTAAGGCGGCGACAGAAAAATTTGCTGCACTATTGTATTTAAAGACGGTCAATGGTTGTCCACTTTCGGCAATTGACCGAAGACCAAATTTTGAAGATTTGACCCCAATTTTTCCAAATGAACGCATTCATTTGGAGACAAGTGGTGTAAAAAATACAGTGGCTATGCGAGTGGTGGACTTATTGTCTCCGATTGGCAAGGGACAAAGGGGAATGATTGTATCCCCACCAAAGGCAGGTAAAACAACATTGTTAAAACAGGTAGCTAAGGCTGTTGTGGAAAATGAGCCAAGTATGCATATTATTATTTTGTTGATTGATGAAAGACCAGAGGAAGTGACCGACATTAAGGAGGCAATAGAAGCACCAAATGTCGAGGTTATTTATTCTACATTTGATGAATTGCCAGAGAGACACAAGAGAGTTTCTGAGATGGTTATCGAGAGGGCAAAGCGGCTCGTAGAGCAGGGGCAGGATGTAATGATTTTGTTGGATTCCATAACAAGACTGGCCAGAGCCTATAACTTGACCATTGCACCGAGTGGAAGAACGCTCTCTGGAGGTATTGATCCAGCAGCACTTTATATGCCAAAGAGATTTTTTGGTGCAGCGAGAAATTTGAGAGAGAGGGGAAGTCTTACGATTCTTGCCACAGCCCTAGTTGATACAGGAAGTCGAATGGACGATGTAGTCTATGAGGAATTTAAGGGCACAGGAAATATGGAATTGGTGCTTGATCGAAAGATTTCTGAAAAGCGAATTTTCCCAGCGATTGATATTTATAAGAGTGGAACAAGAAGAGATGATTTGCTTTTGACAGCGAGAGAGCGCAGTTGTGTGGAGGTTCTTCGGAAAGAACTCAATACTGCAAAGCCAGAAGAAGTGACCGAAAGTATTATCGAATTGTTCTCTGCAACAAGGACAAATGCAGAGTTTATAGATAAGATGCTTGCGAAGTATTCCCTATAATGCTAAATGACAACAGGTTGCGTTCATAAAATGAAGGGAGAGAAAGTATCGTGGCAGCGAATAAAGAAGTTCTAGATGCCGTATTGAGGGCACAGGAAGATAAAAATTATTTTGATGCACTCGTAGAATCGAACAGAAAATTTGTGACAACTTGTACAAGCAAGGCACTTGGAAGAAGTGCAAGTGAGAAAGATGTACAGGAGGCCTTAAAGATTTTTAAGGCAACGATTTATGAGTATGATGGTTCACAGGGGGAGTTTAGGGCATTTGCAGAGAAGCGAATTGCACAAAAGATGAGAGTGAACCCAAGCACAGTATCGGAGGCGGAGAAAAAGCCAGTAGTTCATCCTTCATCTCAGCTAAATGCAGAGGAAGATGCAAGGGTTCAGGCAAGAATGCAGGAACAAGGGCCAGCAAAGCGTATGGGAACACCGAGCATAAAAGATGAGATTGAACGGTTACAAGAGGCGATTTCTCGATATGATTTTACACTGTTTGAGTTGGCGGATAACACGCCAGAGCAGGGCAAGGAGAGAACGATTTGTGCCGATGCCATTGTACTTTTGGCAGAGGATAAGGAATTATTTGCTCAAATGCGTACAGATAAGGAACTTCCCATTGCCGATATTCGAGAGGAAGTGGCTGGACCAAAGAAGGTCTTTGAGGAAAATCGAGAATATATTATTGCCGTGGCAGAGATTATGCACGGGGATTATCCAAGACTTAGAGAATACTTTGACTATATCAGAAAGGCGTTGAGGGCATAAGAGATGAAGGCAGTAGTATTAGAGATAAGGGGCGCACATGCGGCCGTTCTTCAAGAAGATGGTGTCATTGTCAAGGTGGAAAAAGGGAAGTTTGCGTGTTGGAGATACCGTCAATGTTGCAGAAACTGTAGAAAAAGAGACAACTCCTAGCAAGGGATTTGGATTTGGAAAATTGATTATTGCGGCAGTCGCTATTTTTGTTGCCGTAATTGTTGGTGTCAATATAAAAAATACAAAGTTTGCCAGTTCCTATGTTTCTTTGGATATTAATCCATCTATTGAGTATGGCATTAATACAAATAATCGCATTGTGACTATTAAAGCTTTGAACAGTGATGCAGAAAAAATTGTCAATAGCTTAAATGACAAGGGAGTAAAGAAGGTTACTTTCTATGATGCAATGAAGATGACGGAGGAGTTACTTCGTCAAAATCAATTTATTACAGGTGACACCAACTATATTCTTGTAGATGTGGCATCAAATAATAAAAACCGTGCAGGCTTTTTGGAAAATGCTGCACAGGAGGCATTTAAGAGCGTCAATACAACACTTCCAATGGGACAGGGAAGTTCTTTGGTTATTCGCAGGTCTTCCATTGCCGATTGGAAGAAGGCAAAAAGCTATGATATTTCTTCGGGATATTATGCAGAAATCAAGGAAATTGTGAGAGCGAAGGGGAAATGCGTCGAGCAAAGTGGGGAAAAATGATATTGCCCAGTACAAGGGAATGAGTGTGCAGGAGCTGATTCAGGCAGAAAAGAATCCATCTCAGGCAGTGGAGACCACAGCCCCAGAGAGCGCTTCGGCCAATACTTCAGCGGCTCAGACAAGTAGTGATATAGAGTCAAATAATACTAATACAACGACAGCAACACAAAGAAGCAACCAAAATAATGTCCAGAGTAATATAGCAACGGCACCAGCAAGAAATAATAGTTCTTCAAGGCAGCAGACAACTACAGCAGCACAAAGTAGAGCACAGCAACCAAGTGAAAGCTCCAGCACAAAGCAAAGTAGTGCAAGACAGACAAGTACTGCACAGCCAGAAAGCAGCAGTAAGGCAAGTAGCAGTACAAAGGCAAGTAGTAAGGCAGCACAAAGTCATGAGGCCATTCAGGGCACAACGGCAGCACCAACCCATGCCCAGACCCATGAGCAGACAACCCATGCTCAGACTCATGAGCAGACAGTCCGTGAGACTACTCCAACAGAAACAAGGGAGAAAGAGCAAACAAGGGCAAGGAAAACTGAGCCAGCACAGGTTGCACCAGGATCGGGAGATGATGATGACAATGGAAAGACAAAGACAAATTTGGAGTCAGATGATGCAGAAAATGGTCCAGGAGCAAATAACTAGAAAATACTTGCAAAGTTTTGATGAGTATGATATACTGTACAAGCTGTTCAGAAACTTACTAAGGTAAAGAGCGGTAAAAATTCGCTGGAATAATAGATTTTTTTGTGAATGAGGTGAGATGATGAGAGAAGGAATACATCCAGAGTATTACCAGGCAACAGTTACATGTAACTGTGGTAACACATTTGTGACAGGTTCAACGAAGAAGGATATCCACGTAGAGGTTTGTTCAAAGTGCCATTCATTCTACACAGGACAGCAGAAGGCAGCTTCCGCACGTGGACGAATTGAGAAGTTCAATCGTAAGTATGGAGTAAAAGCAGAATAAGTTGAAAAACTTTAGAAGGTTGGGCAGTTGCTCAACCTTTTTTGCTATGCAGATGGAGAAGAGAAAATGAAATATTCAGGAATTGGTGGTCAGGCAGTGATTGAGGGCATTATGATGAGAAATGGGAAAAATATGCCACAGCTGTCCGAAAACCAGATGGAGATATTGCCGTACAGGTCGATACTTATGAAAGTGTTTCAGGTAAGTGCCCAGTATTTCGCTGGCCATTTATTCGCGGTATCTTTGCTTTTGTTGATTCAATGATATTGGGAATGAAGACATTGGCCTTTTCAGCAAGTTTCTTTGAAGATGATGAAGACAGTAAGCCGTCAAAGGTCGAAGAATTTTTGGATCGAGTGTTTGGAGAGAAGGCGGAGAGTGCCATTATGACACTTTCTATTCTTTTTTCTGTAGTGGCGGCCGTGGCCATTTTTATGGTTTTGCCACTGCTATTGAGCAATATTGTCAAGAAATTTACAGAAAATTATTATATCATTGCATTGTTTGAGGGAGTGTTGAGAGTGGTCATCTTTGTCAGCTACATTAAAATCATTTCTCGGATGGAAGATATTCAGCGGACATTTATGTATCACGGTGCGGAGCACAAGTGCATCAATTGTGTGGAGCATGGAATGGACTTGACAGTGGAAAATGTAATGAAGAGCTCAAAGGAGCACAAAAGATGTGGAACAAGCTTTCTAATTATTGTGATGATCATTAGCATTTTATTTTTTATGGTCATCCGTGTGGACAGCATTCCATTGAGGATTTTGAGCCGAATTGTCTTAATTCCTGTCATTGCTGGCATAAGTTTTGAGTTTTTAAGTCTTGCAGGTCGAAGTGACAGTGCACTTGTGAATATTTTGAGTAAGCCAGGACTTTGGATGCAGGGCTTGACCACGGCAGAGCCAACACCTGATATGGTTGAAGTGGCGATTCGTGCGGTGGATGAAGTGTTTGATTGGAAGAAATACCTGAGAGAAAATTTTGATCGGAGTGGGGCAAATGCATAATTTGCGAGAGGTCTATACAGAGGGAAAAAATAGATTACAAAAGGCAGGAGTACAGTCCTATGAATTTGATGCAAGGCAACTTCTCTTTTTTGTTTTTTCCATTGATGCCAATCAGTATTTGCTCAATCAGAGTATGCCCTTGGGTGAGGAAGAGGAAAAAAAAGTAAATTCCTATTTTGAGGCGATTCAAAAGCGATCAGAAAAGATTCCATTACAATATATCACAGGAGAGCAAAATTTTTGTGGACTTGATTTTTATGTCAATGAAAATGTATTGATTCCTAGATTGGATACAGAAGTATTGGTTGAAAAAATTTTGGAATATGAAGAGCCAGGGCAGAGGGTAATGGATATGTGTACAGGTTCGGGTTGCATTGCCATTACATTGCAAAAACTTGGGGGATTTCAAGTGATGGCTGTGGATATTTCTGAGGAGGCATTGACATTGGCAAGAAAAAATGCACAGAGAAATCAGGCACAAGTCACATTTTTTCAGTCAAATATGTTTGAACAACTCTCCAATACTTCTAAGGTGGATGTGATTGTGAGCAATCCACCTTACATTGAGAGCAAAGTGGTCGATGAATTAGACGACGAGGTAAAAAAATATGAGCCAAGGCTTGCACTGGATGGGATGGAAGATGGACTTCACTTTTATCGCATCCTGGCGAGAGAAGGCAAAAGATTTTTAAATGAGGGTGGAAGGCTATATGTAGAGATTGGCTTTGACCAAGCTGAGGCGGTAAAGGAAATTTTTGGGGCACAGGGATTTTTGGATATCCAAGTTTACAAAGACCTTGCAGGACTTGACCGTGTTGTGGCGATGCACCAATAGAAGAAAGGATACGAGATGTTTGATAACTTAGAGGATATTTTAATACATTACGAAGAAGTTATGATGGAGCTTGGTAGCCCAGATGTGGCGAATGACCAAACAAAATTTAGAAAATTAATGAAAGAACAATCGGATTTATTGCCACTGGTAGAGGCTTATAAGGCCTATAAGGAGGCAAAGCAAAGTCAGGAAGATGCCCTTTCTATGCTGGATACCGAGAGCGATGAAGAAATTCGCGAGATGGCAAAGGAAGAACTTGCCGAGGGAAAGAAAAAAGAGGCAGAGCTTGAACAAGAATTAAAGATTTTGTTATTACCAAAGGATCCAAATGATGACAAGAATATTATGTTGGAGATTCGTGCAGGTGCAGGTGGAGATGAAGCGGCTCTTTTTGCAGCTGAACTCTATCGCATGTATGTGCACTATGCAGAGAGTCAGAATTGGAAAGTAGAAATGATCAATGTCAATGAAAATGGTATCGGTGGATTTAAGGAAGTTGTGGCCATGGTTACAGGTAAAGGAGCCTATTCAAAGATGAAGTATGAGTCGGGCGTACACCGTGTACAGCGTGTGCCAGAGACAGAGTCTGGCGGAAGAATTCATACCTCCACGGCATCCGTTGCCGTTATGCCAGAGGCGGAGGAAGTGGATGTACAGATTGATATGAATGATATCCGCATTGATGTTATGCGTGCTTCGGGAAATGGTGGACAGTGTGTCAACACGACAGATTCTGCAGTGCGACTGACACATTATCCAACAGGAATTGTCATCTATTCTCAGACAGAAAAGAGTCAGCTCCAAAATAAGGAAAAGGCATTTGCACTTCTTCGCTCAAAGTTATATGAGATTGAGCTTGAGAAAAAGCAAAGTGCAGAGTCTGCTGAGCGAAAGAGTCAGATTGGTACAGGAGACCGCTCAGAAAAGATTCGAACTTATAATTTCCCACAAGGACGTGTGACGGATCATCGAATTAATTTGACTTTATATAAACTTGACAAGATTATGAATGGAGATATTCAAGAGATTATCGACGCATGTATTGCTGCAGATCAGGCGGCAAAGCTGGCTAAGCTCAATGAACAATAGGCAATGATGTCGCAGGATTGCAATTTATTTTTCTTGGGCGTATAATATTTCGTAGTCAAAGGAAAGGAATCATCATCAAATGGAGAAGAAAGATTTAGATTGGGGAAATTTGGGATTTGGTTATATGACAATAGACAAGCGCTATGTTTCTAATTTTAAGGATGGTGCTTGGGACAATGGATCGCTGACAGAGGATGCCAACATTGTGCTCAATGAGTGTGCAGGTATCCTGCAGTATTGCCAGGAATGTTTTGAGGGGTTAAAGGCCTATACCACAAAGGATGGTCATATTGTGACCTTTCGCCCAGACTTAAATGCACAGAGAATGATGGATACGGCAGTGCGCTTAGAGATGCCCGCATTTCCAAAGGAGAGATTTTTAGATGCCATTGACCAGGTGGTCAAGGCCAATGCAGCGTGGGTGCCACCTTTTGGCAGTGGTGCAACATTGTATTTGCGTCCATATATGTTTGCTTCATCACCAGTAATCGGAGTGAAGCCAGCACAGGAATATCAATTTAGAGTATTTGCTACACCAGTGGGACCTTACTTTAAGGGTGGTGCAAAGCCAATTACTCTTTGTGTGAGCGATTTTGATCGAGCAGCACCACATGGAACAGGCAACATTAAAGCGGGATTAAACTATGCAATGAGCTTACATCCATTGATGGAGGCACATCGCAATGGCTTTTGATGAGAATTTATATCTTGATTCAGCGACAAGGACATTTGTCGAGGAAACGGGTGGTGCCAACTTTATCTTTATCACGAAGGACAATGAGTTTGTCACACCACTTTCTGATTCCATTTTGCCATCCATCACTAGAAGATCATTGATGTATGTGGCTGAGCACTACCTTGGCTTGAAGGTGACACAGAGAAAGGTAAGATTTGATGAGGTCGCTGACTTTGCAGAGGCTGGTCTTTGTGGAACAGCAGCTGTGATTTCTCCAATTGGAAAGATTGTCGATCATGGCAAGGAGATCCTGATTCCAAGCGGTATGGAGCAGATGGGACCAACAACAAAGAAATTATATGATACATTGACTGGTATCCAGATGGGTGAAATCGAAGCACCAGAGGGATGGATTCGAAAGATTCTGTAGTTGATGATTGATATGGAGGGCATGGCAAGATTACCATGTCCTTTTTGTGTGTGAGAAAGCACAGAATATTCTCAAGGTAGAAAAGTTACATTTTATGCTATTTAGTTACTTGCAATTGCTTATCATACAATTTAGACTGCATTTCGTACTAATTTTACCGTCATTCGTGCTTTTTATTAGAGTTAAATAGAAACTGTGCTATACTTAGCACAGTCAGAGAACAACGAATTCTACTGATGTAGGAATAACCAATAAATGAGTGATACGGGGAGGAATGTTAGAGTGATTTGCAATGGAGGGTTAGAGCTTCAGAGCAAAAGTAAAAGTGATTTAGGAAGCGTTAAAGTGGTATAGGAGAGGTTAGAGTGATGATTTTGTGATGGAGGGTTAGAGCTCCAGAGCAAAAGTAAGAGTGATTTAGGAAGCGTTGAAGTGGTATAGGAGAAGTTAGAGTGATGATTTTGTGATGGAGGGTTAGAGCTCCAAATCAAAAGTAAGAGTGATTTAGGAAATGTTGAGTGATATAGGAGAATGTGGTATAGGGATGATAAGAGCTGTTTGCTAAAAGGTAAACAGCTCTTATTATTTTTGTAAAAAAATATTTCTCTTTACAGAATTACTTTAGTATGTTAGCATAAAAAAGCTACAGAAGGTGTAAATGGAGGAAGAAGTGATGAAAAAGAGATATTATTTATTAGCTGTAGGAGTTTTGCTTGTGTCCGTGTTGACAGGTTGTGGTGCAAAGGACAAGACAGAGGCCAAGGGCACACAGGCTACAGGTGAGGTATTGACTGTTGGATTTGACCAAAATTTCCACCAATGGGATTTAAGGGGGATGATGGAAAGTATACTGGATTTGATTTAGAGCTTGCCGCAGAGACAGCAAAGCGATTAAATATGCAGGTGAAATATCAGCCAATTGAGTGGGATGCAAAGGATATGGAATTGAATAGTGGAACCATTTCTTGCATCTGGAATGGCTTTACAATGACGGGCAGAGAAAATAACTATACTTGGTCAATGCCATATATGAAAAACAAACAGGTGTATGTCGTCAAGGCTGACAGTGGCATCAATAGTGCTGCGGATTTAAATGGAAAAATTGTTGAAGTGCAGGCTGATTCCTCAGCAGAGGCTGCACTCAAGGAACAGCCAGATACGGTGGCAAAGTTTTCAAAGTTTCAGACAACACCAGATTATAACACAGGATTTCAAGATTTAGAGATGGGATCAGTAGATGCCGTGGCTATGGATACAGTGGTGGCTAGCTATCAGCTCAAAAAGCGTAGTGACAATCAATTTAAAATTTTGGATGACACAATTTCTAGCGAGGAATATGGCATTGGCTTTAAAAAGGGAAATGAAGAATTAAAGAACAAAGTTGATGGTGCACTCAAGGAAATGGCAGCGGATGGAACAATGAAGAAAATTTCTGAGAAGTGGTTTGGCGAAGATGTCACCATTGTGGGCAAGTAGGACGAGATGATGATTAAAGCAATGTTAGAACAATTGGTCAGTGGTATGGGGGTGAGCATACAAATTTTTGTAATTACTCTCGTGTTGTCCCTTCCACTTGGGCTGTTGATTGCACTGGGAAGAATGAGTAAGAATGTGATTCTCTCTTCCATTGTAAAAATTTATATTTCGATTATGCGCGGAACGCCATTGATGTTACAATTGATGGTAGTCTATTTTGGACCTTACTATCTGTTTGGAATTAAAGTCAGCAATGGCTATCGAATTTGGGCGGCACTGATTGGATTTACTGTCAATTATGCTGCGTATTTTGCAGAGATTTATCGAAGTGGTATTCAAGCTATGCCATCAGGGCAATATGAGGCGGCAAAGTTATTGGGCTATTCAAAGAGCCAAACCTTTTTTGTCATTATTCTTCCACAGGTCATTAAAAAGATCCTACCATCGGTGACCAATGAGGTCATCACCTTGGTAAAGGACACTTCTCTTGCCTTTACCATTAGTGTGGCCGAAATGTTTACAGCGGCAAAGGCAATGGCAAGTGCTCAGGCCAGTATGATGCCATTTGTGGCAGCAGCAATCTTTTATTATGTCTTTAATTTTATTGTGGCTTGGCTGATGGAATTTGTAGAGAAGAAATTGGAATACTATAAGTAATGGAGGGGGACGATGAATATATTGGATATGAATAATGTCAAGAAGTCCTTTGACGGTCTTGGCGTACTCAAGGATATCTCCTTGCATGTGGCTGAGGGAGAGATTGTCTCCATTATTGGACCATCGGGTTCAGGAAAGTCGACATTACTTCGCTGTGCCACATTGTTGGAGACTATGGATGATGGCACACTCACCTACCAAGGAGAGGATATTGCCACAAGTAAGGCAGGAAAAAGTGTATATGTTTCCAAATCAAAGATGCAAGAAATTCGTTCTTGTTTTGGCCTGGTATTTCAAAACTTTAATCTCTTTCCTCATTTTACTGTGTTAAAGAATATTATGGATGCACCGATTCGAGTACAAAAAAGAGAGAAAAAGCAAGTGGAGAAAGAAGCGAGAGAACTTCTTAAAAAAATGGGACTTGTGGAGAAGGCAGATGCCTATCCCTATCAGCTTTCGGGCGGACAATGCCAGAGAGTGGCCATTGCCAGAGCATTGGCTCTCAATCCAAAGATTTTATTTTTTGATGAGCCGACATCTGCACTTGATCCAGAGCTCACAAAGGAAGTACTCAAAGTAATTAAATCACTTTCCGATTTACATATTGCCATGGTGATTGTCACCCATGAGATGAGCTTTGCAAGAGAGGTTTCTGACCGAGTAATTTTTATGGCAGATGGATGGATTGTAGAAGAGGGGAACCCCAGACAAAGTATTTGCTTCAAACAATGAAAGAACAAAAAATTTCCTTGGTCAATATGGAAATTAGTCGAGTCTCGGATGGTCTTGCTGTCCGAGACTTTTTGGAGGGAAAAATGAAAGTTTATTTTATTCAACATAGCAGTTTTTTGGTAGAATTTGAGGAGTTTCACCTTTTGTTTGATTACTATGGTGGAAAGCTTCCCAAGGTCATTGGTCAAAAGCCACTCTTTGTTTTTGCAAGCCATGTGCATGCAGATCACTATAATCCTGTGATTTTTCAGCTTGATGGCAAAGAGACGACCTATATTTTATCCAATGATATTCCTGTAGAGCCAAAACAAAATATTCATCTTTTGGGGAAAAATCAAAGGGCAAGTTATACAACACCAGCAGGAAAAATGGAGGTATTTACCTATCCTTCCACGGATGAGGGCGTTGCTTTTATCATTGATGTGGCGGGCGTTAGGCTCTATTTTGCTGGGGATTTAAATTATTGGTATTGGGAAGGAGAGCCAAAGGAGTGGAATTTGGGGCAAGAATGGGACTATAGGGCAGCACTTGAACAGATTCATTCCCAAGTTGAAAGGGACAAAAAAGGAGTGGATATTGCCTTTGTTGTACTGGACAATCGCCAAGGTAGGCATTACAATTTAGGTATGGATGCTTTTATTGAGAAAGTAGGTGCAAAGTATATTTTTCCAATGCACCTCAATGGGAGTTTTTCATTAATTGATCGATATATTGATGGTGAGAAAGACAAGAAAAAGAGCATTGTGAGATTAGAAAAAGAAAATCAATGTGTGGAGGTTAGCATATGATGATATTGAGAGGGGCTAGAATTATTGACCCATCTAGTCGAATCAATCAGGTGGGCGATATTCTGGTCAGTGAGGGAAAGATTATTAAGGTCGGAGAGGATTTGTTACTTGATGCACCACTGATTGCCCGTGCTAAGGGAGAAAAGTTAGAGACCATTGATTGCACTGGACTGGTGGCAGCACCAGGATTTGTTGATACCCATGTTCACTTTAGAGATCCAGGGCTTACCTATAAGGAGGATATTCAATCGGGAGCACTGGCGGGGGCAGCAGGGGGATTTACTACAGTGATTATGATGGCCAATACAAAACCTGTGGTAGATAGTGAAGAGAGTGTGCTCTATGCCCAAAAAGAGGGAAGAAAAGCTCCAATTCGTGTCAAAACCTGCGCGACAATCACAAAGGGAATGATTGGCAAGGAATTGGTGGATATGAAGTTATTAAAGGATGCGGGAGCAGTTGGATTTACAGATGATGGTCTGCCGATTATGGGAGAGGATTTAGTGAAAGAAGCCATGCATAATGGCAGGGTATTAAAGATGCCATTGTCTTTCATGAAGAAGACCATGCCTATATTACAGAGCCTGGAGTCAATGCAGGAGAAGTGGCAAAGAAGATGGGACTTACAGGGGCAGATCGCTTGGCTGAGTCAAGTATGGTGGAGAGAGATTGTAAGTTGGCCAAAGATACGGGGGCGGCCATTGTTATTCAGCACATCAGTGCCAAGGAAAGTGTAGAATTTGTGAGGAAGGCAAAAAAGTCAGGGGCAAGGGTCTATGCTGAGGCGACACCACATCATTTTTCACTTACTGAAGAGGCTGTTCTTCAATATAAAACATTGGCAAAAATGAATCCACCGCTTCGAGAAGAAGCTGATCGCTTGGCCATTATTGAGGGGTTACAAGATGGCACCATTGATGTGATTGCCACTGACCATGCACCCCATTCCAAGGAAGAAAAAGATAGAGAGTTTGTCAAAGCACCAAGTGGAATTATTGGACTTGAGACAGCACTAAGTCTTGGAATTATGAATTTGGTTAAACCAGGGTATTTGAGTTTATCTCAATTGGTGGCGAGAATGTCCACAGAGCCAGCAAAGATCTATGATTTGGATGCAGGGACGCTAAAGGAAGATGCACCAGCAGACATTGTGCTCTTTGACCCAAAGAAGGAATGGACTTATGACAGAAGCTACAGTAAGTCAAGTAATTCCCCTTGGCTTCATCAGAAATTGAGGGGAAAAGTAGTGATGACCATCTGTGGTGGAAGAATTGTATATCGTGAAGAATAAGAAGGGGAGTGTAGCATGGAGATAGCAATACCAGTCATAGGTGCAGTGATTCAGTGGATATTAACAACTATGCTACATATTGATAAGGCCTTCTTTATATATGGACAGGAAGTTCGACAATATGTAGTCATTGTTAAAGTTTTATATTTTCTTTTTCTTTTAGTAATGTGGTGTTTTGGTGCACAAGTGGCTCGCAAAGTAAGAGAAAAGAATCAAATGTATTTGAGGGGCGGTCAGTTTTTTCTAGTATATTTTTCATGTACAATGTTGCTTTTAATCATTTTGTGGCCGGGGACTTGGGCATGGGATGATTTAGTAACTTTAAGAAATATTCAACATTATAATTCATTTAATCCATGGCAGCATATTCTTACAGGATTGTATCAAGATATAATGTTACAGATTTTGCCATTTCCTGGTGGAATTATATTATTGCAAAATGTATGGATTTCATTGATTGTGGCATTTAGTATTACTAAGATTGAAAGTGCGTTTCATATTCGAAGATTGAAAAATTGGATTTTAGACATTTTATTGAAACTTATACCATTCTTTTTACCACCTATTCTTATGTATCAGTTTTCAGGTTATAGGATAGGATTATATATCTATTTAGAGTTAGCAATGTTAGTGGTCTTGGTATGTGGAGCAAAAGATAAAATAGAATGGAAATGGAAGTATGTTTTTTTACTTGCCTTTCTGACTGTCATAGTAGCTGCTTGGAGGACAGAGTCTATTTTTTATGTGCCTTGTGTTTGTGGTGCAGTGGTATTGATTGATGACAAGGTTTTACCTTCAACAAAGAGTATAGTTTGTGTAGTGGCGATAATGACTGGATATGTAGTAATTAGCTTATGGCAAACATATTCCTTGGGAAATAGTAGTTACCGAGTTATTTCACTATTAGGACCTGGAGCTGAACTTGTTAGGGTTGCTGATAAAGAAAAAGATATGGATGAGCTAGAGGCAATAGATAAAGTATTGGATATTAATGTTATTTATGATAATCCTTCGTATAATGGAGAGGGACTTTTTTGGGAAACTGGTGTTGTTAGAAGTGAGTATACAGTTCGTGATTATAAAAAATTTCAAGCTGCGATTGTAAAACTTGCTGTGAAATATCCTAAAGTTGTTATTTCGGAGAGATGGAATTTATTTGTTACAGCAGTTGGAGCAAAGGGAGAAACAATAAATAATGTAGCAAAATCGGTGGAAGCATTTGAAGAAAGGGATGGATTTAACGCAGTAAATCAGAAAACTGGAGATAGATGGATAGCACAAGATCCAGTGTTAAAAAGAGCAAGGACAAGATTAATATATATGCTAGGGGGAGATAATCCTCATGGAACGAGAGTTATTTGGCTGCAAAGATTGGTATGGAATGCAATCATTCCTATGGTGGCTTTACTGTATGTATGGGGTGGGGTGATTTTAAAAAAGAAGTGGTATTCTACTATAATTTGTTCTGCAGTAGTGATAAGAATTCCAATTGTTATATTAACAGAACCATCAAGTTGGTTTATGTATTTTTTATCGTTTTATCTTTTGGGATATGTATGTTTGATATGTAAATTATGGATATGTTATAGTAAAATAGCAGAGAAGGAGGGGGATAAGATTGGATAAAATTTTATTATTTATACCAATGTATAATTGTGAGAAACAAATAGTTAGAGTGCTCGATCAATTGACAGAAGAAGTGTGTAAGTACTTGAGTGAGGTTATTATTGTAAATAATAGGAGTACCGATAATGGCGAGGAGATGGTAAAGAAATATTTAGATCATCATGAGATGTCTGTGAATGTTTCTTTAATGCGAAATGATGATAATTATGGCCTTGGGGGATCTCATAAAGTGGCTTTTCAATATGCAATGGATAATGATTTTGATTATGTTATTTTACTTCATGGAGATGATCAAGGGGATATCTCTAATATTTTGCCATATTTGAAGAACAAAAGATATAGGAATTATGATTGTTTCCTTGGAGCAAGATTTATGAGAGGATCGAAGCTTCAAGGATATTCGAAATTTAGAACTTTTGGAAACAAAGTATATGATTTTTTGTTTTCTTTAGGATGCAGATATAAAGTGTATGATTTAGGCTCTGGGCTTAATATGTATAAAGTTTCTATATTGAGAGACAAGTTTTATATTAAGTATAAGGATAATTTAATTTTTAATTACTGTATGGTAATGGGATCAGCTTTTTACAAACATAAGGTAAGATTTTTTCCTATAGTATGGAGAGAGGATGATCAAGTTTCGAATGTTAAGATGGTTAATCAGGCTATTACAGTTTTAAAGTTATTGGGATCGTATGTAGTGGATAAGAAAAAATTTGTGTCTTCAGAGCATAGAGATAGGATTATAGATCACTATTCGGCACAGACTATTTATAAAAAAATAAGTAGGAGTGAAATGATGATTAGGAGGAAAGTAAAATACAATGTCATTAATATTATAGTTATATTGGTGGCAATTGCTGTGTTTATATATAAATATCATGATGTGCAAACTTTTTTTGACGAGATGAGTATATATCATATTATTATGATGATTGTTGTTGCTCTAGTTGTCCATGTGATTAAGGCAAGTCGCTTATATTTGGCATTGTATGGAACACCAATAAAAGCAAAGGAGTATATTAAAATCTATTGCAAAGTTACCCCAGTGAGTATTCTATTTCCATTTAAAGTGGGAGAATTTTTTAGGATGTATTGTTATGGGATGAGAATTAATAGTTTGGTGAGAGGAGTAGTTATTGTAATTCTGGACAGGTTTATGGATACAATGGCTCTTGTTACGATTGTACTCTTGTGTTGGATATTTAATGGTTGGCGTCTGGTAGCAGTTGCATATGTGTTAATGTTGTTTCTTGCCTTTATCCTTTTAATATATTTTGCGTATCCAGGAGTGTATCAATTTTGGAAAAAATATGCTTTGCGGGAGAAAGCCACTGAAAATAGTATTGCTCTTTTGAAAGCGATGTCCGCTTTAAATAATTTGTACCAAGAAATTCGAAGTGTATCAAAGGGAAGAGGAATTATATTATTTTTTATGTCTCTTGTTGCTTGGGGAACAGAGATAGGAAATATGCTGATTTTACAGGGAAGAATACAAGGCGAGTATATAAATCAAACTATTGCTAAGTATTTGTTATCGGCTATAATTGGCGAGCCATCAGTGGAGCTGAAGCGGTTTATTTTTATTAGTATTATAGTAATGGTTATGATTTACATGGTGATAAAATTGGCTGAGGTGTTGTTAGGCAGGAAGGAAGAATAATGAGAGTTCTGGTTGTGTATGATGACACAGGAAAAAAGAGTGAGGTTATTGCAGATATTATTGGAGACAAGGGATTTGCAGATGTAGTTGTAAAGAAAAGGAGGTTAGAAGATTATTATAGAGATGCGTTAAGGCAGATTTATCCGAATTTGGAGTGGAAGAAAGTTCATTCTTTGTTTGAGTATGTAGACTTGGTTAAGGATTTAGAACTATATGATGTAAATGATGTCAAGGTATTACATTGTTTTTCAAATTATATCATATCAAATAAAGAGAAGGCGACACTTTCTTTAAAAAAGTTAGAATTTATTGATGAATCATATGGTGCTTTAGAGGGGCGAAGAGCAGTACTTGCTATGTTTTCAACAATAAAAGAATATATTTCTTTTTGCAAGTCAGTAATTGCAGGTCAGCATACATGGGACTTGGTTCGTAATATGAAGGAATGTTTTGAAATTGAAGGGCTTGTGAATATTAGTAATATTGAAAAATTTTTATTCAATGTATTGCCGGAAACTTTGATTCAAGATATTTTAATTCTTTAAGGGGAAATCAATATACATTAGTAAAGAGTTCGACAAATAAAAAGAAAATTAAAGCAGAGTATAGCTTCTATCATTTACTGCCAGAAGATATGCGCTTTTGGTTTGTCATTCCATTTAATTATACAGAAGACGAGAAAGTTGCTAGTTATACGATGGAGAGGCTCCATATGACAGATTTGGCAATTAAATGGGTACATGGTTCAATGACAGAAAGTGAATTTGAAATTTTGATGGATAAGTATTTTTATTTTTTTAGAAGTAGACATCAAAAGGCATGTGGAAAGGAAGAATACAGAATTGTAGCAAATAAGCTGTATATTGATAAAGTCAGAGAGAGAATTGAAGATTTAAAGAAGTTGCCAGAGTATGAAAAGATAGGTGGTTTGTTACAATGCTCTAGAGACTGCCAAATAGACAGTCTAGTTGACAAGTATATTGATTTGAAAGAAATAATAGAGAAGAGGGCTCAGTACCCGATGGAATTTGTTATTGGACATGGAGATCCTTGTTTCGCCAATGCAATGTACAATAAATCCACACAAACTCTTAAGTTTATTGATCCTAAAGGGGCACTTACAGAAGAACAATTGTGGACAAACCCTTATTATGACATAGCAAAACTTAGTCATTCTGTTTGTGGTAGATATGATTTCTTTAATAATGCATTATTTGATATAAAAATTGATTCGGATTTCAGATATAGTCTTGAGATTCCATTTGACAATTCAAAATATGTAGAGATTTTTAAGCGTAAGGTAGTAGAAAATGGTTTTGACTATTTGTCAGTCAGAATTTATGAGGCATCACTATTTTTATCAATGTTGCCACTTCATATAGATAATCCACATAAAGTTTTTGGCTTTATACTAAATGCACGGAATATATTGGAGGAGATTGAGAATGATATTTAAAGATTATTCATTTGTTTTTGATATTGATGGTACACTTTGTCCAGTAAAAAAGAAGGAAGAAAGATATGAGGATTTAGTTCCTTTTTCAGATATGCTCGATAAGTTGAGGTATTATAAGGAGAATGGTGCTAGGATTATTTTATATACATCTAGGAATATGAACTCTTATAGTGGAAATATAGGATTAATTAATAAGTATACAGCAGCGGTTTTGACAGAGTGGCTTAAAAAGTGGGATATACCATATGATGAAATTGTCTATGGAAAGGTTTGGCCAGGTCATAAGGGGTTTTATGTGGATGACAGAACAATAAGACCAGATGAATTTTTGAAGTATTCTCTAGATGAATTAGAAGATATTTGCAAAAAATCAAGATGCGATGAGCAATAGGAGAGTGTGATGGAAAAAAAAATTGATATTGTTGTAACGATGGGAGGACTTGGATCTAGATTTAGAAGGGCGGGATATAAACTTCCAAAATATATGATTGAGGCGCGAGGAAAGACATTGTTTGAATGGTCAATGATTAGTCTTGATGGATATAGGGAGGGGGTGGAACAATATATTTTTATTGTAATGAGAGATGCTCATTGTGATGTTGAAAATTTTATAAGTGAAAAATGTGCTCTATTATCCATTAATAATTATAAAATTATTATTTTGGATTATTTAACTGATGGGCAGGCGACAACTGCCATGTTGGCTAGCAAATATTGGAATCCTGAGAATGGATTATTAATATATAATATTGACACTTATGTTGAGCCGGGGGAGATGAGTATGGCTGAACTTAAGGGAGATGGATTTATACCATGTTTTCAGGCCGAAGGTGACCATTGGAGCTTTGTTAGACTAGATGAGTCAGGAGAGGTTGCCGAAATAAAAGAAAAGGAGAGAATTTCCAATTATTGTACATTGGGTGCATATTATTTTAGTAGTTGTCAATTGTACAAAGACTTATATGAGAATTATTATGGAAAAAAGCAGAAGTTAGTGAATGGGGAGAAATATGTAGCTCCATTATATGATTATATGCTTTCTCAAGGTGGGAAAATTTATATTTCAAATATTAATCCAAAAAAGTGCATGTACTTGGAACTCCAGAGGAGCTTCAAGCTTTTTTGGAGGATTAGTAAGGTGAAAAATTTATTAAAACAAGCGGTTAAGTTTGTAGGTTTAAGTGGTATAGGTTGGATACTTGATTTTTTGACATATACAATACTGGGACTTATATCGAGTAATGTAGTGGTAAACAATATAATTAGCTCTTGGATTGGAGTGACTTTTGTTTTTATTTTTGCAACGAGAAAGGTGTTTCAAAATCAAAGTCAAATTTCTTTGAAGTGGAAATATTTGATTTATTTGGGATATCAGGTATTATTAATTCTTTTTAATTTCTAAACTTTTAGGACAAGTAAATGAGTTTATTTTAGTACACAATACAATAAGGATTATTGGAAGGTTTTCTACTATAATTTCTAAAATTTTGGTTACTCCCATTACTATGGTATTAAATTTTATTGTAATGAAGAGTGTTATTGAAAGATTGTAAAGGAGTATGGCGGTGGAAAAGTTAAAAAGAATTTTGATGGGAAAGTACGAAATTATTTTGCCCATATTGCACTTTATTCTTACATTTGCTTGGCGGAGAAAAATTTTTTTGGGTTTTGGAAATTGGGAGTATTTTAATACAATTGTTAAGAATAAAGGAGTTATTTCAGCAGCAGGAGAGCAGTACATAGTGTATTTGCTCTCTAGTGTATTTTGCTTTCTTATTATTTTTGCTTTTTGGAAATTAATTTTTTTTATTGTTAAGGGCGGAGTGGATCGGAGAGATGTTATTATCTTGGGTGTTATTTTTGGTATAGGATTATTTTGTGGTTTTATTTTGTATCCTAGCAATTTTGGACTAGAAATTGATAATTACACGAATTATTTGATGGCTAGAAGATTTCAGCCTACATATTGGCAGAGTATATATACAGGGGCACTTTACGGAGGATGTCTGATGGTCATTCCTCATCCTATTGCTTTGTTTGTTGTTCAGTGGGGATTTTTTTGGTCAGTAGTAAGTTACATATACTTAGGGATCAAGAAAGTATCTGGAGATAAAAGTATACAGTATATTTCATTGCTATTATTTTTATTGCCAGAGTCATATTTTTTAACTTTTAATACATACAGAAATAATTATTATGCGGTATTAATTCTGTTATATATATCTTATATTTATTTTTTTCTATAAAAAGATAATGCAAGAGCTATAGGAGTTAAGAAAAAGTTTTTATTTTTTTGTTATGTACAGCATTTATTATGGTATGGAGAAGTGAGGGGTTGCTTGTTGGTGTTGGTGGGATACTTATTTATTTGTTTTTTATTATAAAGATACAAAACAATATAAAGACTGTACTTTCTCTGATTTGTAGTTTGTTTGTAATGTTTGTAATTTTAAGTCAAATTCAGGCTATCGGTTCGAAAAAATATTATGGAAGAGACTACATGATATTGAATACTACTTCAGTGTTGTACAATATTTTTAATAATCCAAATTCCTATCTTTCTTATAAGGGAGCTCAGGAAGATTTAAAAGCAATTGGGGCAGTGATCCCAGTGCAAGTTTTAAAAGAAAAGGGGATGGATGGGTACAGAAGTTATAACTGGACTAATGGAAGAAAGGATTTCAATCAAACATTGACAACAGATGAGAAATCAAAGGACTATATGTCAGCATATTATAGGATAATATTAAATAATTTAAAGACTTATTTAGATGTTCAGATGAATGCATTTTATTTTGCACTTCAATTGCCAACAGTGCATACACAATATTCCTATAGTGGAGATTCTTTAGTTGAGTTGGAAAATTATGTCTATGACACTTGGAAAGAGGGAGAGAAAGAAGTAAAGAGTGTAGGAAATACAAAATTTTGGGAGAAGGATAAAACTCGTATCGGAATTAGTGCTGTTGTAAATGAAATTATTAGCGGATGGAGAGAGTTAATTTTAAATTCTGGAATTAATGTTATTTTACATTCTCTTTCATTGATAGGACTCGTACTCGTCTTGATCAAGGAAATATTGTATATTATTGATAGAAAGAAGTCTTTGGTAAGGGGGATTGCCATTTATTATTGCGTTTGTAACAGTTTTGGGAGAGTATATAGCAATTATGCTCTTTATGCCGGAAGGAAGGGCGACATATTTATATCCAATGTTATATGCGAGTTATTTGATATTATATTTGTATTTTAGTGAGACACTTGTTTAGTTTATTAGAAATATGAGGTTGTTGTTGCACTATGAACTGCTTCTTGTCAAGTAGACAATTAAAAAAACAAAATTTTCTGCCATCAGATAGTTTTGATCTGGTGGCAGTTTGCTGTAGCCAGATATTGTTCGTGCTTCTCGAATGGAATTAAAATTCCCAGTTTTTGTTGTGACCGTCTAGTGTTATAGTATTCAATATCCATTTTCACAAGGGAAGCTCTAGTTGTAAATAATGGTGTTACTCTCGGATTGGGAGCGATCACCTTATCAAACATATTGAAGACTAGAGGATTGTTGTTGTAGCCACTGATTACATATGTGACAATCCAGCGATCATAGAGATCAAGGATCGCACTAAGATACACTTTATGCTTGTTCTTGTTTTCATCATACCATTTGAATTCTGTGATATTCGTCAGCCACCTGTCCTAGAAGTTTTCAGCTCTTTTGAATACTGCTTATTTACAGTAACATGAAAGGCTCCTTCACCTTCACTTTTATAAATGCTTATCCATTGTTGTATGGCAGCAAGACGGATTCCTAATATGTCGGAGTGATTCTTTACCTTCTAATATCAAATGCACTGTCTGTAATTTTTCTGAATGTAATATCTTGTTTTTAGACATAAAATGCTCCCTTCCAGGCAGTAAGAAATTTTGTTTTCTCTCTTGTCTACCTAGAAGGGAGCATATCACATAGTGTGCAGCCTCATATTTTTGTGAATTAGGGAGATAACGAGAAAAGACAGCCGCTCGGCTGCCTTTTCCCTGTTAGAGTGATATAGGAGTGCATAATGCACGTATGTAGTGAAAGATCAACGCAAGAAACTCTCAACTACAAGGAGCATTCTATCATAATAAAGTGGAGTTGGCAAGAGGTTTTTTTACAAAAAAATAAAAAAATAATTTACGAATTTTTAAACATTGTTACATAAAAAAATTAAAAAGTAGTTGACAAAAGAATGAACTTCTGTTATAGTACAAATATAACAAGTAGATAAACGGAGGTGAGTGAATGAACATTAGTAAGTTTACACAGAAATCTGTACAAGCTGTGCAGGGGACTGAGAAGTTGGCGTACAGCTATGGAAACCAACAGATCGAAGAAGAACATCTTCTGCTGGCATTGTTGCAGGTGGATGACTCTTTGATTTTAAATTTAATTGAAAAAATGGGCATTAACAAGGAGATGTTTGTCAATGAGGTAACTCTTTGGTAGAGAAATTGCCAAAGGTCAGTGGATCATCTTCTTCGGTATACATGAGCAATGATTTAAATAAAGTACTGATCAGTGCTGAGGATGAGGCAAAGGCGATGGGAGACGAGTATGTCTCAGTGGAGCATTTATTTTTGACGATGCTTCGCTATCCTAGTCAGAGCATTAAGAATTTATTTAGGATGTATGGCATTACAAGGGACAGCTTTTTAAAGGTTCTTTCTCAAGTGAGAGGAAATCAAAAGGTAACTTCAGATAATCCAGAGGCAACCTATGATACATTGACAAAGTATGGCAGTGACCTTGTAGAAAGAGCAAGAGATCAAAAGCTTGATCCTGTCATTGGTCGAGATGCAGAGATTCGAAATGTCGTTCGGATTTTAAGCCGTAAGACAAAGAATAATCCTGTACTCATTGGTGAGCCTGGTGTTGGTAAGACAGCTGTAGTAGAGGGATTGGCACAGCGAATTGTTCGAGGTGATGTGCCAGAGGGATTAAAGGATAAGAAGCTCTTTGCTCTTGATATGGGAGCTTTAGTTGCTGGTGCAAAGTATCGAGGCGAATTTGAAGAGAGATTAAAGGCCGTTCTCGATGAGGTAAAGAAATCTCAAGGAGAGATCATTCTCTTTATTGATGAGCTCCATACGATTGTTGGAGCAGGAAATTCTGAGGGTAGTATGGATGCAGGAAATATGCTAAAGCCAATGCTTGCTCGAGGTGAGTTGCACTGCATTGGTGCGACAACTCTTGATGAGTATAGAAAGTATATTGAAAAGGATCCAGCACTGGAGAGAAGATTTCAACCTGTACTGGTAGAACAGCCAACAGTTGAGGACACTATCTCTATTCTTCGTGGATTGAAGGAAAGATATGAGACTTACCATGGAGTAAAAATTACGGATGCAGCCTTAGTTAGTGCAGCTGTACTTTCTGACCGCTACATTACGGATAGATTTCTTCCAGATAAGGCCATCGATTTAGTTGATGAGGCCTGTGCACTCATTAAGACGGAGATGGATTCTATGCCATCAGAACTTGATGAGCTGAGAAGAAAAACCATGCAAATGGAAATTGAAGAGGCAGCACTAAAGAAAGAGACCGACAGCCTTTCAAAGGAAAGACTTGTTGACCTTCAAAAGGAACTTGCGGAATTGCACGATGAATATGCACAGCAAAAGAGCAAGTGGGAGTCAGAGAAAAAGAGTGTCGAGGGGTTGGCTTCTCTTCGAGAGGAGATTGAGAATGTCAATCGAGAGATTCAGGATGCACAGAGGCGATATGACCTCAACAAGGCCGCAGAGCTTCAGTATGGAAAACTTCCAGAGTTGCAAAAGAAGTTGGCTCAGGAAGAGGAGAGAGTAAAGAAAGAGGACTTGAGTCTTGTTCATGAGGCGGTGACAGAGGAAGAGATTGCAAGAATTATTTCACGCTGGACCAATATCCCAGTGGCAAAACTAAATGAGTCTGAAAAGCAAAAGACTTTGCACCTTGATAAGATATTGCATGAGCGAGTGATTGGTCAGGATGAGGGTGTCACAAAAGTTTGTGAGGCCATTCAAAGGTCAAAGGCTGGCATCAAGGATCCAAATAAGCCAATTGGTTCCTTCCTATTCCTCGGACCAACTGGTGTTGGTAAGACAGAACTTGCAAGAGTTTGGCAGAGGCTTTATTTGATGATGAAAGCAATATGGTTCGACTCGATATGAGCGAATATATGGAGAAATTCTCCGTGAGTCGTCTTATCGGTGCACCTCCAGGATATGTTGGATATGATGAAGGTGGTCAACTTACCGAGGCTGTGAGAAGAAAACCATATTCGGTTGTGCTCTTTGATGAGATAGAAAAGGCACATCCAGATGTGTTCAATGTATTGTTGCAGGTGCTTGATGATGGACGAATCACAGATTCCCTTGGAAAGACAGTAGATTTTAAAAATACCATTATCATTATGACTTCCAACATTGGTTCTCCATATTTGCTAGAGGGCATTGGAGAAGACGGAGAAATCACCAAGAGTGCACAGGATGCCGTAATGGGCGATTTGAGAGCTCATTTTAGACCTGAATTCCTAAATCGTTTAGATGAGATTATTCTGTTTAAACCATTGACCAAGGCCAATATTGGTGGAATTATTGATTTGCTGGTTGAAGATGTCAATAAGCGATTGGAAGATAAGGAGATTAGCATTTCATTGACTGATGCAGCAAAGCAGTTTGTTGTTGATCATGGTTATGACCCAGTCTATGGTGCCAGACCACTCAAGCGCTACTTGCAAAGCATGTGGAGACGATGGCTGCAAAGATTATCCTTGGAGACCAGGAACTGCAAAGGCATGATGTCATTGTGATTGATGTCAATGCGGACGGCACAGATTTGGCAGCTAAAGTACAAAAAGCATAAATATAGATGAATAAAAGTCAAAAAGCGAAATTTTTCCCAGTGGGAGAGATTTCGCTTTTGTGCTATAATAAGTATCCGAAATAAGAGGAAAGGATAGAAATGGTGAATGAGTAGTCATTTAATTCATCTATGGACTTGGTTGTGGGACCATTTGTTTTTTATTAATGTGTTGCTGTCTATTTTCATTATATTTTTTCAAAGAAGAGACCCAAAGGCGGTGTGGACCTGGCTTTTAGCACTCAATTTTATTCCTATCTTTGGGATCTTTTTTTACTTATTGCTTGGGCAAGATTATCAAAAGTCAAAGATGTTTCGCATTAAGGGAGTGGAGGATGCTCAAAAGTATGAGGCAAAGCGTCAGGAAAATCTTCTTAGGCAGAATGTACAACTAGTCAAAGATGTGTATGCCAGAGATTATGAGAAACTGATTTACTATAATCTCAATGCGGGCAATTCTATTTTGACATTGAAAAACCAAGTCGAAATTTTCAAAGATGGAAATGAAAAATTTAATGATTTGATTGGAGAACTAGAAAACGCAAAGCGATATATTCACATCCAATACTATATTATCAAGGACGACTATCTGTTTGATCGCATTTCTAAAGTGTTGATAAAAAAGGCCAATGAGGGCGTAAAAGTTAGAGTGCTCTGCGATGGTATGGGGGGAAGATTTATGCCAAGAGCGAAGTGGAATACACTCAAAGCAGCAGGAGTTAAGATTGGCATTTTCTTTCCACCAACACTTGGTCGCATTAATCTGCGTGTCAATTACAGAAATCACAGAAAGTTAGTTGTCATTGATGGTGCAGTGGGCTATGTTGGTGGATTTAATATAGGAAAAGAATATGTTGATGGAGACCCTAAATTCGGGCATTGGAGGGATACCCATTTAAAGATTCGGGGAGAGAGTGTATTTTCACTCGAAGTTCGCTTTGCACTAGATTGGCATTTTACAACAAAAGAAAGTCTCTTTGAATCAGAGTACTTTGAATATAAACCCCTTGAGCAAAAGTCAGGGGATTTTGCAGGAATTCAGATTGTTACCAGCGGACCTGATTCAAAGACAAAGTTAATTCGAGATAATTATATTGAGTTGTTTCGAATGGCGAGGCATCATATTTATATTCATACGCCCTACTTTGTGCCAGATGATGCAGTGATGAGTGCGTTGTGCTTTTGCAGCAAGAAGTGGTGTCGATGTTCGGTTGATGATCCCAAGCTTCCCCGATCATCCCTTTGTGTATTGGGCAAGCACCAGTTGGGCGGCAAGCTTACTTCTTGCAGGTGGAAGAGTCTACACTTATCAGAAGGGATTTTTGCATGCCAAGTCGGTTATGGTTGACGGCCGGTGTGCAAGCGTAGGTACAGCAAATATGGACATTCGAAGTTTTGAACTAAACTTTGAAGTCAATGCGACCATTTACCACGAGGCGACGGTGGAAGTTTTAGAGAAAAATTTCTTGGCAGATATTCAAGATTGCAGGGAAATGACGTGCACAGATTATGAAAATCGAGGCATTGTTCGAGGTATTGTGCAGCGTGTAAAAGAACAGGTGAGTCGGCTACTCAGCCCGCTCTTATAAGGAGGAAAAATGTTAAATACAGTAGGAACATTAGTTATGGTCGCCATATTTTTAGTTTTAAGTATTCCAAAAATGCACAGACTAGAAAGATTGAAAAAGACAGACCCATTGATTGCATCTGAAGAGGCACAGGAGGCGGTAGTAGGTATCTTTCAGCGTGTACTCAAGTGGATTGGCGTTACCGTAGAAGTATATGGCGTGGAAAATATTCCCGAAGATGAGGCAGTGCTTTTTGTGAGCAATCACAGAAGTTATTTTGACATTTTAGTTGCTTATGTCTATACACCAAAAATATTGGGCTTTATTGCCAAGTCAGAGATCGAAAGAATTCCTCTTCTTTCCAACTGGATGCATCTGGTGAATTGTCTATTTTTGGATAGAAAGGATATGAAAAAGGGCTTGCAGACGATTCTTGCTGGAATTGATTCCGTTCGTCATGGCGTATCGATTTGGATTTGCCCAGAGGGAACGCGAAATAAAAACCCAGATCCAAATAATGTGGCAGAATTTAAGGAGGGTTCCTTAAAGATTGCAGAAAAGAGTGGAGCAAAGATTGTTCCTGTCTCCATATCAGGAACCGCAGGGATTCTTGAAAAGCAATATCCGAGGATGAAAAAAGGACATGTTATTATTGAATTTGGCGTTCCAATTGATATTCAAAAGGTGGCACCAGAAGAAAAGAAGCGTCTTGGTGCAATGGCCAGAGCACAGATTATACAGATGCAGGAGAGAAACAACAAATAGCAGGGGGTTAACAAGTGGAACTACAAATGGTGGAAACTTTACCAGATAAAGATAAGGAGGGATTGGAGGTTGTCTATCAAGGTATTGAAGGGGCGTACTCCCAGATTGCAGCACTGACCTATTTTGGGGAAAAGGCTCATTACAATCATGTGGTGCGATTTAGCGATGCAATGAGGGCAGTGGAAGAAAGAAAGGCAGAATATGGTGTCATTCCGATTGAAAATTCTTCTGCTGGTGCAGTGGTTGATACCTATGATTTACTCTTTACACATAATGTGACCATTGTCGGGGAGGTCTATATTCCAATTCATCATGCTCTCCTTGGCGTCAAAGGGGCAAGACTTGAAGATATTGATGTTGTCTATTCCCATCCACAGGGATTGATGCAGTGTAGTAAGTTTTTACAACAGAGGAATTGGAGTCAAATTAGTCTACTGAATACAGCAGTTTCTGCCAATAAAGTCAAGGAAGATGGAAAAAAGAATCAAGCAGCAATCGCAAGTTCATTGGCAGCAAAATGTTATGGGCTTGATATTTTAAAAGAAAAGATTAATAATAACCCAGAGAATACGACTCGCTTTGTGGTCGTTGCTCATGAACGCATTTACACGAGGGAAGCAAAAAAAATTAGTGTTATGTTTTCCTTGCCACATCGAGCGGGTACACTTTACAATATTTTAAGAAATTTTCACGACAATAACCTCAACCTTCTAAAGATTGAGTCAAGACCTATTCCAGAGAAAAAATGGGAGTATCGTTTTTTTATTGATATTGAGGGAAATTTGCAGGACAAGCATGTGATTTTGGCACTTCGTTCTGTTGCCAAGGAGACAGAGGATTTAAGAATTTTGGGAAATTACTAGGGGGAAAAGATGGACATTTAGCGATTTAATATTGTATCGAAATTTTGCATATGAAGAGTTGCTGTTTGGTATGTGCGATATGCTCGAAAAGGGAAAAAGAGACCATATGGCCAAGTATGCGGGAGATCTTGTGGAGATCGCTGGGCGATATGGGCTGGAGGGAAATCTTTGGCATGCCTTTTTGGCACTTTGTTTGGCGAACAATGAAAATCCTTATTCTACAGCTTGTGAGATTGTGGGAGAGGTCGAGGGAAGTATCAATGAATTAGCTCTTCACGACTTTACGATTTTTAAGCAACTTTTTGACTATGATTTGACTGAGCTTGGGGATAAGGTATTTTGTGAGCTAGCAAAGTACAAAGGAACAAATAGAGAATCAAAGTTAATTAATCAGAGAATAAGAAAGAGACTTTTAGAACTTTCCATTTCTTTAGAAAATACAAAGTCTGTCATTGAATTTAAGGACACAGTGACTGAGTTTTATAGGGAATTTGGTGTGGGAAAATATGGACTCAATAAGGCATTTTCCCTCAAAGAAGGAAGAGACAATGAGGCGATTATTGAGCCAATCACAAGAGTTGAACACATCTATCTGGATGATATTGTGGGCTATGAGTTGCAAAAAAAAAAGCTTGTGGAGAACACAGAGGCATTTTTAAATGGTATTCCTGCCAACAATGTACTTTTATATGGAGATGCAGGAACAGGAAAGTCTTCCAGCGTAAAGGCGATTGTAAATACCTACTATGACAGAGGTCTTCGCATTATTGAGGTCTATAAACATCAATTCCGTATGTTGGCCAATGTACTTGAGCAGATTAAGGACAGAAATTATAAGTATATTATTTATATGGATGACTTGAGTTTTGAAGATTCAGAGCTTGAGTATAAATATTTAAAGGCGATTTTGGAAGGTGGTTTTGGAAGAAGACCGGATAATGTATTGATCTATGCGACAAGTAATCGAAGACATCTTATTCGAGAGAGCTTTAAGGACAAACAAGAGACAGATGAGGACTTACATAGCAGAGATACCGTGCAGGAAAAAATTTCACTGTCTGCACGATTTGGCGTGAGCATCTACTATGGATCTCCTGATAAGCGCGAATTTAATCGCATTGTCAAGGAGATTGCAGAAAAGGAAAATATTCATATGCCAGAGGATAAACTATTCCTAGAGGCAAATAAGTGGGAACTCAGTCATGGCGGACTTTCAGGAAGAACCGCACGTCAATTTGTTACTTACTTGTTGGGAAGAGGAGGAAGAGATGAGTAGTTCAATGCGCTATCGAGATAGGAGACAACAAAAAGAAGATGCTCCAATTCAATTTGAAAGAGCAGTGACTGGACTTTGGATTATTTTGATGTTTGTTGTGTTTCCATTGATTATTCACGATGCCTATTTTGATTTATTGCAGACAAAATTTAAAACATTTGTTGTGCTGACTACGGCAATGTTTTGTGTCATTGTATTTTGGGGTATTGCCAGTGGACGGGCAGGAAATTATATTGGAAAAATTAAGGAAAAAGGATTTAAAAATTGGTTTTTATCTACTTTTGATATTACAGATCGATGCATGATGGTTTTTATTGGTATCGCAGGAATTTCAACATTGACAGCCTATCCCTATATTAAAGAGGCCTTCTTTGGAAATTTGGGAAGAAGTACAGGTTTTGAGCTGTTATTGATGTATGCAATGGCCTTTTTTATTGTGTCAAGATATCTAAATGTTCAAAAGTACTATTTTAAGATCTTTTTAGTTGTGGGAGATTTGATTTGTCTCCTTGGTATAACCGATTATCTGAATATGGATATTATGGGATTTAAGAAGAGAATGATGGCGGGTGAGATTTCTATGTTTGCTTCCACCATCGGAAATATCAATACCTACACGACCTATGTTGCCTATGTCGTTGCACTGGCCGGCGTATTGTTTATCCTCACTCGCATCAATTCTGAGGAGGGAAAAGAGGGAGAGAGCATTGGCAATGTCATCTTTTATTATATCAGTATGGTCATTGGGTTTATTGCTCTTGCTATGGGAAATTCTGACAATGGATATTTGACCTTGCTTGCTTTCTTTGGCTTTGTGCCATTTGTGGCTTTTAAGACAAGAAGAGGAATTCGCCGATACATTCTTACTTTGGCGACCTATTTTACAGGCATTGAGGTGATTAATTGGATCAACAAGGCAAATCCAACCAAAGTTCTTGGCATCAATGGTCTCTATAATGTCATTGCAAACTTTAAGTTTTTAATTCCGTTGACTTTAATTTTGTGGGTGATCGGTGTGATTTTGTGTGTGATGGATTACAAGAAAAATCGTCAGGATGAAAATGCCAAGGCAATAGCAACAAAGATTTGGCTGGTCATTGTGGTTATTGTGGCCATTTTGGGCGTAGCGGTGGTGATTTATGCCAATGCCAATCCAGAAAAAGCGGCAGCTTTTGGCGGATTGAGGGACTACTTAGTATTTAGTGATTCTTGGGGAACATTCCGTGGCTATGTTTGGAGAATGTGCCTTGAGGAATATGCAAAATACCCAATTCTTCACAAAATCTTTGGTACGGGTCCAGATACCTTTGTCATCTATGCATTAAAGTATAGAGCCGAGGATATGATTGCCATCACAGGACAAAAATTTGATTCTGTACACAATGAGTACTTACAATATTTGACCACCATTGGCCCGATTGCATTGATTGCCTATATTGGGATTTTAGTGACTACAATAAAAAAGGGAATTTCTTTTATCAATGAGATGAAGAATGAAGCAGTGGCTTCCCTATATTGTGGCATCTGCATTTTTAGTTTTGTGCTATGCTGTACAGGCGACAGTCAATATCAATCTTCCTATCAGCACACCAGTGATGTGGATTTTTATGATGATGATCGCGGCAGCAAATAGAGAAAAGAAAGTTATGGAATAGAGGGAGGGCTTTGCCCTCCCCTTTATATTGTAGGAAAGTTGCGTGTTTTGGGAAAGTATAGTATAATTAATGGCATTATGTTAGTTTTAAGACCGAGTATATAGTATAGATCGGGAGACAAATAATAGATGAAGAACAATGAGCGTTATAAAAGATTAATAAAGACATGTGCAGCAGTCATAATTGTAGCAGTAGAAGTACTGCTCTATTGGTGTGTCTGGACGGGATATTATAATCGTATTATTGAAATCCCATTTTGGAGAAGAGGTAATTGGCTTATTGTTGGATTGTATGGTGCGATTCTTTTATTTTTTTTAAATACCTATGGAGGGTTGCGGATTGGCTACTTGCGCCATGGAAATTTGATTTATTCACAAATGCTTTCCATTGTTCTAGTGAATATTTTTGCTTATTTGGAGCTTGTGCTTATTGATAAAAAGCTCTATGCACCATGGCTATTTCTGCTTTTGACAGCAGTCGATTTTATTGTTGTTGTCGCCTGGGTATTTATTTTTCAGGCTGTCTATGCAACACTATTTCCACCGAGGTCATTATTGGTTGTCTATGGGGATAAGCCTGTATTTTCTATATGGAAAGTTCAATTCTAGAGATGATAAGTATGTAATTTCTGGGGCCATTAGTCTCAATCGAGGGATTGACCATATTCTCCATGAGGCAGGAAAATATGGAGGGGTAATTGTTGGAGATATCCCTTCTCATGAAAGAAACATTATTATCAAAGGTTGTTATGATCAAGGAATTCGAGCCTATGCTGTGCCAAAACTTAGTGATATATTGATGCGGAGTGCCACAGAACTCAATCTATTTGATACACAATTATTGCTCTCAAAAAATGAGGGACCACAGATTGATCAGCTATTTATTAAGCGGGTTCTGGATATTATCATTGCAAGCATGATGTTGATTTTTACATTGCCTATTTTTGTTTTGGCAGCAATCGCCATTTACACAACAGACAGAGGTCCAATATTTTTTCGACAGAAGCGATTGACTGTCAATGGAAAAGAATTTGATATTCTAAAATTTAGGAGCATGGTTGTGGATGCGGAAAAGGATGGTGTGGCAAGGTTAGCAGGACAAAAGGATCATAGGATTACAAAAGTAGGGAAGGTTCTTCGCAGCACACGCCTTGACGAATTGCCACAGCTTTTGAATATTTTGAGGGGAGAAATGAGCATGGTTGGACCTCGGCCAGAGCGACCAGAAATTGCGGCAGAATACAAGAAAGAAATTCCAGAGTTTGATTTTCGCTTAAAAATGAAGGCTGGATTGACTGGATATGCACAGGTCTATGGAAAGTATAATACGACACCCTATGATAAGTTGAAGCTTGATTTGACCTATATTCGAAATTATAGTATGTGGTTAGACTTGAAATTAATGATTTTGACACCAAAAATTCTCTTTATCAAGGAATCTACAGAAGGGATTGAGGATGATGCTCTCAATGCTTTGATTCATACAGAAAATTTGAAGGAAGAGATTTATGGCAAGGTGCAGAATTTGGAAGAGAAGATAGGGAGAGGTTAATGAAAATACTAACTATAGTAATTCCAATGTATAATGTGCAAGAATATATTGAACAATGTCTTCAATCCTTTGTTATTCCGGAAATTATGAATAAGATTGAGGTATTGGTGATCGATGATGGATCAAAGGACAATTCAGCAAATATTGCAAAAAGATATGAAGAGATCTATCCAGAAGCTTATCGAGTGATTCATAAGGAGAATGGTGGTCATGGATCAACAATTAATATAGGAATTAGTGAGGCAATGGGAAACTATATTAAGGTTGTGGATGGTGATGACTGGGTAGAACAACAAGGATTTAGAGATTTAGTGTGTTACTTAGAAAGTACAACAGTGGATCTTGTGATGAGTCAGTATTGTTGGGTGGATCATAAAACAATGAAAAAATCGTGGGAGGTAGATAGACTTTGCAAAAGGGCAGAGTTTGAAAAGGTTTATCTTTCGGAAGATATTCTGGCAGATTCGTTTTTAAAGATGCATGCAATGACCTTTAAGACAAGTATACTCAAGAATATGCCGGAACGATTGGATGAGCATTGTTTTTATGTGGACACAGAATATATGATTTTTCCATTACCCTATGTCAATACAGTGAGTTTTGTTGACGCAAATGTCTATATGTATCGCATAGGAATGGATACACAGAGCATGAATCTTTTAAATATGCAAAAAAGATGTGATCAGCATGAGAAAGTGCTACAAAGGTTATTGATTTATTGCAGTGCACACAGGGGAAATATCAATGAGCGGGCAATGATTGCAGCTGTAGCAAGAGTGGTAACTAGTCAATATAAAATATATTTGAGTTTTGGTCACAGTCGAAAAAAAGCTATGATACAGATGGACCTTATGCTAAAGCACAATTATAAAAAGATTTACGATGCAGTGCAAAATCAAGCAGTGTGTTGGATACGTAGGAGTAGATATTGTTTATTTGATGTGGCAGCATTTGCTGTAAGAAGGAGTATAAAGTAGTGAAAATACAGTCAATTCTTTATCCAATGGGAGAAATCTGTACAGAGCAGTCAATGTACTACAGAGATGTTGGAGAGTGTCGTATATTTAATACTTATTTTAATCTTTTTTCAGTGGCAAAGTGGAAAAAATATACAGATATCACTCAAATTAAGTTAGTATTTGAAGCTAGAGGTGTCCGAGAAGTCTGCATATATGATCTTCATGGAATTGTCTATAGGAAGCGAATTGTAGAGAAAAATCAACAAAGGGGAGAGATTTTACTTAATCTTACAGATTTATATGAGATCGCTTGGGTGAGTATTGTAAAGGAACGAGGGATAGAGCCCTATTTTCAAGCTAGTTTTCAAAGTGTCGAAGAACCCAAACGAAATATAAAAATTTGTCTCGATATTTGTACTTATCACAGGGAAGCATTTTTGGAGAAAAATCTCTATATTCTTGAAGAAGAAATTTTTTCGGATGAAGAGAATGAGGATCATTTTAAGGTCTATGTTGTTGACAATGCCAATTCTTTGCAAATAAGAGAAAGAGGATGGTTAAGCGTATTTGCGAATAAGAATCTTGGAGGAAGTGGGGGATTTACAAGGGGAATTATTGAGGCACAGAGAAATAGGGAAGCAGAAGGATTTACCCATGTACTTCTTATGGATGACGATATTGTTCTTGAACCTGATGCATTGATTCGTTCCTATGGAATTTTATCTTATTTAAAAGAGGAATATAAAGATATTTTCTATTGCTGGAGCAATGCTTAGAGAAGATTATCGATATATAGAAAATGCAGCAGGTGAACGATGGCACAATGGGAAATTAATCAATCCAAAGCAAGGGACTTGATCTGCGGGATTTTCGGCAGTGTATTCGCAATGAAGTTGAGGAAAATGTAAATTATGCAGGGTGGTGGTATTGTTGTATTTCCTTGGAGGTAGCTACTAAGGAGAATCTTCCACTGCCTATGTTTATTCATCTTGATGATGTGGAATATGGATTGAGAAATTGCCAATATGGTTTTATTTATCTCAATGGTATTTGTGTTTGGCATGGTGTGGGTGAACATAAAAAAACGTCAATTTATGAGTACTATGAACTTCGAAATAATTTGCTATTACGTGCTATACATAGAGATGGTGCGAGTAAGAGAAAGCTACAAAAAGTAGTGATAAAGAGAATGATTCATTCAGTACTATATTATCGCTATCAAGATGTAAAGCTAAATTACATGGCAGTGAAAGATTTTTGCAGAGGAATAGAAGCCTTAGCACAGCAGGATGGGGAGCGCTTACATCAGATGATACTAGAGATGGGGTATCATTCTTTGCCAGTAGAATGTTGCACTAACAATAGAAAACTAATTCAATATGTTCAACATTTCCCTAAAGTTACAAATGAATATCAATTGTATCAAAAGTGGAACACAAAGTTTGGATTGCGAGAAAAATTGACTTTCAATGGGTGGATAATTCCATCTAGGAGTGGTATAATTTCAGCGTTACCGTTTGGGGTGGCAGCAAATCGGTTGTACCGTGTAAAAAAAGTATTCTTTTTTGATCCAGAGACTAAAAAGGGATTTATCACAAGAAAGAGTTATCTAGGCCTATTCAAAAGTTTAATGTATATGATCAGAGCCGTTTTACAGCTTGAGCAAAGTCAAAAGGTTATAGATGAGTATTGTAGTCGTAAAGCGATATTGACCAGCGAGAAATTTTGGAAAAGATATCTAGGAGAAGAAGAATGTCAAAGTTAATAAGGCGATTAAGCATATTTCGCAATTATCAGCCACTACTTAGCCAATTGGTCACAAAGGATATTAAGTTAAAGTATCGAAGAAGTTTTTTGGGATATTTTTGGAGCATTTTAAATCCATTGTTAATTATGATCATTATGGTTATTGTATTTTCAAATATGTTTCGTTTTGATATTAAGAATTATCCGGTGTATTTGATTATCGGTCAGACAATATTTGGTTTTGTTAATGAATCTACGAATCAAGCAATGTTTTCAATTGTTGGTAATGCTCCACTCTTGAAAAAGACCTATGTTCCTAAATACATTTTTACTTTTTCCAAAGTTACTAGTTGTTTAGTGAACACAGCATTTTCTTTAGGAGCAATGTTAATTGTATTTATTGTTTGCAGAATACAATTTACAGTCTATATGATGTATATTCCGATTGTATTATTTCAAGTATATATTTTTTGTATTGGATTAGGCCTATTCTTAGCTCAGGCGACGGTGTTTTTTCGAGATATTCAATATATTTATGCTGCGTTTATGACAGTGTGGATGTATTTGACACCTATTTTTTATCCAATGGAGCAACTGCCGGCGGGCCTGCAAACTATGATTAAGACCTTTAATCCATTGTATTCTTATGTTGCACAGTTTCGAATTTTAGTATTAGAGATGAGATTGCCAAGCTTAGGCATGATTCTTCAGGGCTTTACGATTGCAGTGATTGCTATGATATTGGGGAGCTGGTGCTTTACGAAGACACAGGATAAGTTTATTCTCTATATTTAATGAAGGAGAAAACACTAGTGGATGATTACATAATTGAAGTAGAAAATGCTACGATACGATTTAACATGGCTTCGGAGCGAATTGATAATCTGAAGGAATACTTTATTAAGTTAATAAAGAGAGAGTTGATGTTTAAGGAGTTTTTGGCTCTCAAGGATGTCAATTTAAATTCGAAGAGGTGAGGCCTGGGGAATTATTGGGACGAATGGATCAGGAAAATCCACATTATTAAAGATGATTTGTGGAATCTTAAAGCCATATAAAGGGACAGTAAAAATTAATGGAACTATTGCCCCGTTGATTGAGCTAGGAGCAGGATTTGACGGCGATTTGACAGCCAGAGAGAATATATTTTTAAATGGTGCAGTGCTTGGCTATGATAGTCATTTTATGGAGGATCATTTTAAGGATATTGTAGATTTCGCAGAGCTGTGGGATTTTTTGGATATGCCAATTAAAAATTATTCTTCAGGTATGGCGGCAAGGTTGGGATTTGCTATTGCCACAGTTGTTCGGCCGGATATTTTAATTTGTGATGAAGTACTGGCTGTTGGAGATTATGCATTTCAACAAAAATGTGAGCGGCGAATGAATGATATGAGAAAGCAAGGAACAACGCTTTTATTTGTGTCTCATTCGATTGATTCAGTTAAAGAGGTTTGTGACCACGCCTTATGGCTGCGAAAAGGTGTAGAGGTTCAGTCTGGACTTGTAAATGAAGTTTGTGATGCCTATATGGAATCATTAGAAAAGTAAAGGTGAAAATAGGAGGATTGGGAATGCGATTTAAATTACAGGATATTCTTTGGCCAAAGGCGGGATTGTGTGGAGAAAAACTTTTGTATTATCGATTGGGAAAAAATCCTGTACATGATGTATGGACATTAGAGCATGCAGATAAGAGTGCAGATACAGGAGTAAGAAAGCTCGGAGATTGTGGTCTTCTCTTTAAAGAGGATGGTGTAGCATCTTTTGATACCTATTTTAATGGCTTTTCAATTGAAAAATGGAAGAAGTACACTATACTTGATCAACTATTTTTAGATTTAAAAATCAAGGGAAAGTTTCGAGTTACATTATATTCTAAGCAAAAATTGGTGGATGATTTGCTTGAAAAACCAATTTTTGAGACAATCATTGAGGCAAAGAATGACGAAGTAAGAACAATTTTATTTCCAGAAGCCTATACTGTGGGTATGCTCTGCTTTGAACTTACTGCATTAGAGGATGGTTCATGTTTTTATGGTGGCGAATTTTATACAGAAGTTGAAGAAGAAAAGATTCGCAATGTTAAGATTGCTATTGGTATCTGTACTTTTAAGAGAGAGGCGTATGTCACAAAAAATATTGGCATCTTAAATGAGCATATTATTGAAAATCAGAATTCAGATTTGAATGGACATCTTGAAGTTTTTGTCTCAGACAATGGGCAGACCTTAGACATTGATCAGTTGTCTTCAGAGAAAATTCACATTGCAAAGAATAAAAATACTGGTGGAGCTGGTGGATTTACAAGATGTATGATTGAGGCAAGTCGTGCTAATGAGAAGGGAATGGGGATTACCCATATGCTCTTGATGGATGATGACATTGTGATTGATCCAGAGTCTATTGTGAAAACATACAAAATTTTATCCTTGCTAAAGGAAGAGTATAAGGATTCCTTTATTGGTGGAGCAATGCTTCGCATCGACAAACAATATTCTCAAGTGGAATCAGGAGCTGTTTGGAATGCGGGAAGACTTGAGCCACTAAAGATGGGACTTGATATGCGAATGCTAATGGATTGCATTTACAATGAGTGGGAGGAGTACAGAGAGTATAATGCTTGGTGGTATTGCTGTTTTCCAATGGACATTGTAAGATCAGATAATCTTCCTATGCCAATTTTTATTCGAGGTGATGACTTAGAGTATGGTCTTAGAAATATGAAGAATTTAATTTTGATGAATGGAATTTGTGTATGGCACGAGCCATTTGAAAATAAATATTCTTCATTCCTTGAGTACTATATTATCCGAAATAAATTGATTGACAATTCTATGCACTGTCCTTGGTATGGAAAAAATGATTTAAAGAAGGATATGTTTAAAGCAATCACAAGAGAGATTGTATATTACCGCTATAAAAATGTTGATTTAATTCTTCGTGGCGTGGCTGATTTCTTAAAGGGTGTGGATTGGCTGTTAAAGTCAGATGGTGAAAAGCTTCATAAGGAGATTATGGCGGCAGGGTATAAGGCCGAGCCGTTGGAAAATTTAGATGTTCCATTTTCCTATCCAGAGTATGACAAGGAAAGACATAAAAAGAGTTCACCAATAAATAAGTTAAAGAGGATATTGACGCTCAATGGTTATCTTTTAAGAACAAGGGGAAATGTAGTTACTTCGATGTCTTCTATCCGCCCGATTAATGCCTATAGAGCAAAAAAGATTCTACAATATGATGTGACATCAAAAAAAGCCTTTGTTACAGAGAAGGACAATAAAAAGTTATTAGAGTGCTATGCAAAGATGAATTATATGTTCAGAGAAATTGATAAGCGCTATGATACAGCAAAAAAGAGTTATCAAAGTCGATGCAAGGAAGTGCAGAATATTGAATTCTGGGAAAGGTACCTAGGATTGTAATATGAACAAGAAAAAAATTGGCTTTTTTGATAGGTGCAATAAGTATGGCTTATTTATTTATACCGTTATTGCATTATTGAGTATAGCATTTATTATTCTGGCATTTGCAAAATATTTTTTGCATTCTGACTGTGCAGGACTTTTATTTTGGGCAGAAGAGAGTTTTAAGCAGGGGAGATTGTATCCAAAAAACTTTCATTATACGACTGTAGTATTTGGACCGTTTTATAATTTTTTTCTCATTTTTGCCATGTTCTTTACAAAGAATGAATATTTAATTCATTCTTCAGGAAGTGTTATGGCCGTAGTTGTTCTGGTTTTAGGATTTTTTATCTTAGAATGGGACAATAAAAAGAAAGCTTGTATAGAGAGCATTTTGTTTTTAATTCCCTTTGGTGGAATTTACAATGATATGCTATTTTATCAGAGTGCATATGTATATAATATTTGGGCAATTACGATTTATTTAATTTGTTTTAAGACATTGCTCAATATAGAAGGAAAGACAGTTTCATCTAGGAGAAAGGGAATTGTTTATGCACTGTATCTTTTTATATTTATTTGGATCTGTGCATCGGGACTTTCTAATGTACTACAGATTATAATTCCTTCATTTTTTGCTATCTTTTGTCTTGTTCTTTTTACGTAAAGAATGGGATTTTAAGGCGTGGTTAAAAGAAAAGTATCTAATAAAACTCATTGTATGGACTTTTGTTGGTACAATTGTAGGGCTTATTGGATACAAGGTGATATGTGCGATCACAGGCTTTAATAATGTGATGTTTAATATAGGAATCTTAGATCCTGTAGAAATCTCAAATCATTTTTTTATTGTATTCGGAAAGATGTGGCAATTGCTGGGTGTTGAAGCTACTACTAAATTATTTGATTTAGTGTCAATTAGCAATTGTATTGTGATGGTGTTTGCTGTCATTATTAACTTTGTTATTCCAATAGTTATGATGAAAAGATTAAAAGAGATAGAGAGTCCCTACATTCAATATCTAGTTGTTTTTACACAGACAAGTAATGTCCTGACAATGTTTATGATGATTTTTTGTGGATATGCTGAAGCAAGGTACTTAATTCCAATGTATATGATGAACATTATTTTATGTGCAGCTTATATTTATGAATTTCATTTTCAGGAGTATAAGCCATGGAAAAACATTGTACTTGCTGGAATTTTAATTACATCATTCACATTAAATGCAAAGTATTATTTTGCTATGGATTATCATAAGTTTTTGAATGGCAACACGATGAAAACCTTGTTTCATCCGCACACAGAGGATAAGGTTGTAAAGAAGGTGTTTGAAGAATTAGAGCATCGAGATGTACATTATGGCTTTGCACCATTTTGGAGATCGTTTAGTTATATGATGGCGTCGAATAGTAGGATAGGCTTTGCAGCTTATGATGCGACAAAACCTACAGTGCCATACTATTTTGATAAAAATGACATTTCAAATGTGCAATATTATGGTGTATCATCGGATTTGTATAAGCCAGAGTTACATACAGGAAAGTGTTTTGTTATGATTGAGCCGGGAAAGCAGCTTGCAGATGCTTATTATCAGTTGGCCATTGATAGCTTTGAAGTTGAGGGAATGAAATTTTTGATTTTTGATCATAATATCTACGAGTATCCATTATTGAGAGCAGCAGATGGCACTGAAAATTTGGTGATTCAATAGAGAGATGTTGGAGGGAGAAGAAGATGATTAATTTTAATGTACCACCATTCGTGGGTCCAGAGTTAGATGCAGTAAAGAAGGCAATTGAAAACCATAAGATTTGTGGTGATGGAGAATTTACTAAAAAGTGTAATGCGTGGTTGGAGGAAAGAACTTCTTCTTCAAAAGTATTGTTGACAACTTCTTGCACGCATGCGACAGAAATGGCTGCTTTGCTTGGCAATATTCAGCCAGGGGATGAAGTGATTATGCCTTCCTATACTTTTGTATCGACAGCAGATGCCTTTGTACTTCGTGGAGCTAAGGTAGTATTTGTGGATATTCGTCCAGATACTATGAATATGGATGAAATATCTCATTGAGGATGCTATTACAGAAAAGACAAGAGCGATTGTTCCGGTGCATTATGCTGGTGTAGCATGTGAGATGGACAAAATTATGGAGATTGCAAAGAAGTATCATTTGCTTGTCATCGAAGATGCCGCACAGGGAATTATGAGCACATATAAAGGAAAGGCACTTGGTGCTATTGGTGATTATGGATGTTTTAGTTTCCATGAAACAAAGAATTATTCTATGGGAGAGGGTGGAGCACTTCTTATCAGAGACCCAGAAAATATAGAAAGAGCAGAGATTATACGAGAAAAGGGAACAAACAGAAGTAAGTTTTTCCGTGGACAGATTGATAAATATACTTGGGTAGATGCAGGATCTTCCTATCTTCCGAGTGAGATGAATGCAGCCTATTTGTATGCAGAACTTGAGGTAGCTGATGAAATTAATCAAAATCGAATGGACAGTTGGAATAGATACTACAAAGGACTTAAGGAGTTAGAGGATGCTGGAAAGATAAATCTTCCAGTTATTCCAGAGAATTGTCTACACAATGCACATATGTTTTACTTTAAGGCTAAGGATTTGGCAGAAAGAACAGCATTTATTTCATTTATGCGTGAAAATGAGATTGGTTGTGTATTCCATTATATTCCATTGCATTCTGCACCAGCTGGAAAAAAGTTTGGAAGATTTCATGGAGAAGATCGCTACACGACAAAAGAGAGCGAACGATTAGTGCGTTTACCAATGTATTATAATTTGAAACTTGAGGATCAGCAAAAGGTGATTGATAAAATAAAGGAGTTCTATCGCTAATGAAGGGAATTATACTTGCAGGTGGAGCAGGAACAAGATTGTATCCACTTACTTTAGTAACATCCAAACAGTTATTGCCAGTTTATGATAAGCCAATGATTTATTATCCATTATCTACATTGATGTTGGCAGGAATAAAAGATATTTTGATTATTTCTACACCAGAAGATACACCACGATTTAAAGAACTATTACAAGATGGGTCACAATTTGGTATTCATTTGTCCTATGCAGTACAACCTACACCTGATGGACTTGCTCAAGCCTTTATTATTGGTGAGGAATTTATTGGAGATGATTGCTGTGCGATGGTGCTTGGAGATAATATCTTTTATGGAAATGGATTTGCTTCAATATTACAGCAGGCTGCAAAGGGAGCTAAGGAGGGAAGCGCAACAGTTTTCGGTTATTATGTAGAGGATCCAGAAAGATTTGGCATTGTTGAATTTGATTCAAGTGGTAAAGTGGTTTCACTTGAAGAAAAGCCAGAGGAGCCAAAGAGCAATTATGCAATTACGGGAGTTTATTTCTATCCCAAAGGGAGTGGCAAAGAAGGCGAAGCAAGTAAAGCCCTCAGCTAGAGGTGAACTTGAAATTACAACACTAAATTCAATGTATCTTGATGAAGAGACATTAAAGGTTCAATTACTTGGAAGAGGCTTTGCATGGTTGGATACAGGAACAATGGAAAGTCTTTTAGAAGCTTCAGAGTTTGTCAGTATGGTGGAGCAACGCCAAGGAATTATGATTTCAGCTCCTGAGGAGATTGCTTATCGCCATGGTTGGATTAGTCGTGAAGAATTAGAGATTGCTGCAAGGCGATATGGAAAATCACCATATGGAAAGTATTTGCAAAAAGTTGCTGATGGTAAAGTTTTAAGTTCTAGTATGAGGGGAGAATAGATAGTTGCAAAAATTAAAAGTGTTTGTGCAGCTACATATATTACTCTTTATCTATTCTCTAGGTGCGGTTTGCTCAAAAATTGCAGGAACACAAAGTTTTTTATCGGTAAAGTTTATTATTTTTTATGGCTTGGTTCTTATCGATTTGTTTGCCTATGCATTATTTTGGCAACAAATTTTGAAAAAGTTGCCATTAGTCACAGCTTATGCAAATAAAGCCATCACAGTTGTTTGGGGATTGTTATGGGGAATGTTAGTTTTTAAAGAAAAGATTACGGTATTTAATGTAGTTGGGGCATTGGTTATTATTTTTGGAATATATATGGTGGTGGCAGCAGATGAACATTGATATTCGATATATAGGGCTATTTTTATTTTCAGTATTCATCTCTTCGGTATCACAGGTGATTTTAAAAAAGAGTGCCAATCGAACATATGCAAGTAAATTACAGGAGTATTTAAATATTCCTGTAATGCTTGCGTATGCTTTGTTTTTTGGCTCGTCACTGTTAACGGTACTTGCGTATAAGTTTGTGCCGCTGTCAATGGGACCAATATTGGAAGCAAGTGGATATGTATATGTTGCAGTATTGGGAGCTCTATTTTTAAATGAAAAATTGAGCACAAAAAAAGTAATAGGTATGGCGGCAATTATTTTAGGAATTGTTCTCTTTAACATATAAATTTATAGGGAATAGAGAGGAGAAGGAAAAATGAAAATTTCATTTGTTATTCCTTGTTATCGTTCTCAGAAAACTTTGGCAGGTGTTATTCGTGAAGTTCAGGAAACGATGGCTACTCTTAATGGGTATACATATGAGATCATCTTAGTAAATGATGCGTCACCAGATGACACATTTAGTGAGATTAGAAGATTGTGCAAGGAAAATGATAATATTATTGGCATTGATATGGCAAAGAATTTTGGTCAACATTCTGCATTGATGGCTGGATTTCATGAGGTTAGTGGTGAAGTTGTCGTTTGCCTTGATGATGATGGACAGACACCGGCAAATGAAGTTGGAAAGTTGCTAGATAAGATTAATGAAGGATATGATGTGGTGTATGCAGAGTATTCCAACAAAAAGCATTCAAAGTTTAGAAATTTGGGTAGTCATCTCAACAGTGTTATGACAGAGCATCTTTTGGAAAAGCCTAAAGACTTATATATATCAAGTTATTTTGCAGCACGGAAATTTATTATTGATGAGATCTTAAGATATGACAATGCATATCCGTATGTTACAGGATTAGTACTTAGAACCACAAGAAAAATATGTAATGTAGAGGTAAGACATCGAGAGAGGGAAGTTGGGGAGTCGGGTTATTCGTTGAGTAAGCTATTGGGGCTTTGGCTCAATGGGTTTACCTCTTTTTCTGTGAAACCATTGCGTTTAGCAACATTTAGTGGATTGTTTGCAGCATTTTTAGGTCTTTTATTTATTATTGTCACAGTAATTCGAAGACTAGTTGATCAAAGTATTCCTATTGGATGGAGTTCGACAATTTCAATTATTTTATTAATGGGCGGAATGATTTTGTTTGTTTTAGGAATTATTGGTGAATATATTGGACGTATTTACATCTGTATCAATCATTCTCCACAATATGTAATTCGTGAGAAGATTAAACATTAGGAAGAGGGTGGGGAATATGGAAAAAATTGAGCAACCATGGGAGAAGAAAAATCTAGGTGTCCACAGTGTTGAATTTCGTTTTGATGGAACAGAAAAGCATAGAGAAAATAGGAAGAGAGATTCTGGGAGAGATAAATTTTGATTACCAATTGTGCAGGGTGCCTGTTGGACGAATGGATATTGTGTATCTTCTACAAGATCATGGTTTTCGATTTGCAGAGACAAGTTTTGAGTTATCTGCAGATTTAAAAAATCTTGCTTTGCCAAAGGCATATGAAAGATATGAAGAGTATATTTGCTATCGTAAAATTGAAGATGGGGAAGAAGAGAAGGTATATGAGGCAATCCGTCAGGGAATATTTGACACGGATAAGGTGTATTTAGATCCTTTTTTTAAAAAAGAGCAATCAGGCATTCGTTTTGCTAATTGGTGCCAACAGGAAATTGAGTCGGGAAAATCTACTTGCTATATTGTAGAAAATAATGGTATGGAGATTGGATTCTTTCTCTTAAAAGAAATTTCGAATAAAGTTTCTGATTCATTACTGGCAGGATTGTATGATGCTAAAAAGAGTCTTGGACTTGGATTTTCTGTTTTGTATTATCCAATGCTAAAGGCAAAGGAAGATGGAAAGAAGAGAATTATTGCAGCAGTATCTTCTAATAATCCAGCATCCTTAAGAATGCATTTGGAGTTGGGATATAAAGTTAAAAATATGAGTTATGTATTGGTTAAGCATATTAAAAAGGAATAAGAAGTTTTTGGGGGAAGATAATGGCAATCACAAGTACCATTTTTCTATTTGTGTTCTTACCAGTTGCTTTAGGAGATTTTCTACATTGCAGATGATAGGGCTAAAGAATATATTTTAGTGGCATTGAGTTTATTTTTTTATGCTGTTGGGTCCTTAAAATATTTTGAATTATTTGTAGTAGCTGTATGCATTACTGTAGTGTTAGGAAGACTGATTGCAAGAGCAAAAGAGAAGAAATTGAAAAAGGTTCTAGTTACAGTAGGAGTACTGGTTAATCTTTCGATTTTAATCTATTATAAGTATATGGATTTTGCAATTTCTACAATTAATGATTTAGCTGGTTTCTACATTAGCACTAAGAAATTTAGCTTTACCATTAGGAATTTCTTTTTTTACATTTAAAGCAATTTCTTATTTATGTGATGTATATAGTGAAAAGGTGAAATTAGATCATGAACCAGTGAGAGATGTACTGTATCTATCGTTTTTCGGACAAGTTCTATCTGGACCATTAGCAAGGTTTGGAGATTTCAAGAATACTTTTATAGGGACTGAAGAAAAGAATCACCTATTTAGTGATGGAGTGTTTCGCTTTTTAATTGGATTTAATAAAAAAGTTTTATTAGCAAATGTATTAGCTAATATTACAAATGAAGTTTATTCTACAGATTTTTCATTATTTACACCAGCTTTTGCATGGTTAGGGGCTATTTGCTATTCATTACAACTTTTTTTTGATTTTGCAGGATATTCTGATATGGCGATTGGACTCTCAGAAATGTTTGGCTATCATTGTATGGAAAATTTTAATTATCCATATATGACAGAATCTGTAGCAAAGTTTTGGAGAAGATGGCATATTTCATTGAGCTAGTGGTTTAGAGACTATATTTATATTCCATTAGGCGGATCTCGAACAAAGAGCAAAGGTCGAGTGTATATTAATATGTTGGCTGTATGGTTAGCAACAGGGATATGGCATGGAGCAGCATGGAATTTTGTTGTTTGGGGATTAGGATTTTTCATTTTAATTGCATTTGAGAAAGTGACAGGTTTTCCAGATACCTTTAAATCAAAGGGAATGAAGATTGCATATCGCATTTTCACCTTGTTCTTTATCAATTTCGAATGGGTAATATTTAGGGCAAAAGATTTAAAGACAGCTGTAATTTATATACAAAATATGTTTATGTTCCAAAAACATACGATTTCTGACTTAAGAACTATGTTTATAATTAAAGATTACTTTTGGATTATTTTATTTGCTATTGTATTATCATTCCCAGTAGTGCCAAATTTGAGAAAAAGGTTTGAGGGAAAAGAGGAACTTTGTAGGATTTATGATGCAGTTATTGGAATTTTAGTCATTGTGTTATTTATATGGGCGATTACATTTGCAGTTGTTGGACAAAATAATCCGTTTGCTTATGCAAATTTCTAGGAGAAAGATAATGGAAAAATGGAATACAAAAAAGGCCATGTCTAGTCTATTTGTACTTGGACTGGGGATAGCATTTATTCGTTCAGGTGGCTATAGTACAATACAAAAAATTGCAGATGCAGCTGTTCACAAGGATGTCAATATTAATGCTATAGATTCTGATTTTACAAGCAATTTGTGGATACAGCATGAACTTATTGATATTAATGGAATTATGGAAAAGTTAATGGGAATGCGTGGATATTACAGCAACATGGGTATGTATGTTGCAAAAGGAAACTACATTGTTTCTTCATCTCCGGAAACTTCTACAGATTATGAATATAATCAAATAAGTGCGTTAGCTGATTTTTTGAAAGAGCATGATATTCATTTGCTTTATGTTAATGAGCCAACAAAGTATGTGGATGATAATTTCTTTAAGGAAAATTTTGGTGTTGATTCTTTTAGCAATCGGAATATGGACAAATTTCTTGGAAGAATTAGAGAAAAAGGCATACCGACGATTGACTTGAGAGAAAATATTAGAGAAGAAGGATTGAATATCAAAGATTTCTTTTATAGAACAGATCATCATTGGACTACAAAGGCAACGCTATGGGCAGTGAAAATTATAGCGGATGGTCTTAATAAATATTGTGGCTATTCTATTGACACTTCTATATATAATGTAGATAATTATGACATGGTTGAGTATAAAAAGGCTTGGTTGGGAGAACAAGGGAGAAAAGTTTCTGGAGCATATGTTGGACTAGATGATTTTACAGAAATTAAACCAAAGTTTGAGACGAGTTATACTTTTAAATTTCCAGATGGAAATAAAGATGGAACATTTGATATGTTTGTAAATGAAGCTTTATATGATAAAAAATCGAATGTTTACTCGGTAGGAAGTTGGCATTATTCTTATAATCGTCTTAATTGCATTAATCATAATGTTAATTATGGAAAGGTTTTGCTCCTTGGAGATTCCTACGAACAGACGACAGAGCCCTTTTTATCTTTAGGGATAAAGGAAGTCGATAGTCTAGTTATGCGTGAAGTTGATGACTCATTTGATTTGAAGCAGTATATATTAGATAATCATTATGATACTGTAATTATTGCTTATGCACAATTCATGGTGGGGGCACATGATGATTCAACATCCGCAAATTATAAGATGTTTTCTTTTGATAAAAGCATTCAATAGGCAGAAAGGAAGGAATTATGTATTCGTTTAATGAACTGAGAAAAGCAGCGAAGCAGGTTGTGGAAGGTAAAGAAGTGAGAGTGGCCATCCTTGGAAATTGTGCGACACAGTTTTTGCAAAGTCACTTCTAGGTTATGCGAAGCTTTCAGGAATTAATGCCAATGTGTTTGATGCAGATTATAATCAAATTGAGGCACAACTTTTAGATGTGGATTCAGAATTATATCATTTTTCACCTGATACAATCGTATTGTGGCTGGCAACAGAGAAATTGTATGAAGAGTTCTTAGATATGCCATTGTCAAATAGGGCACATTTTGCTGATATTTACATTGAAAAAATTAGAGGATATTGGGAACTTATTGAGAAAAATTCAAAAGCCAAAGTTATCCAAATGAATTTTACTGAGATTGACGACAAGGTTTTGGGAGAATATTCAGCAAAAGTGGACATTAGCTTTATTTATCAGATAAGAAAGTTGAATTTTTTACTGGAAGAGGCTATGAGAAGTGATGCAAATGTTTATCCTGTAGACTTGTTGGCAATACAAATTCGGATTGGAGCAAAGAATTTCTTTGACGCACCGATGTATTATAGTGCAAAATTGAGTGCTTCGATGAATGCACTGCCTTATATTACAAAGGCAGTTGTTGATGTGCAGAAGTCTATTCTTGGAAAAATAAAGAAGTGTATTATTCTTGATTTAGACAATACTCTTTGGGGCGGTGTCATTGGAGATGATGGAATTGGCGGAATTGAAATTGGTGAATTGGGCAAAGGGCATGTGTTCACGAATTTTCAGCGTTGGTTAAAGCAATTAAAAGAAGCAGGAATTATTTTGGCAGTATGCAGTAAGAACACAGAGTCTGTAGCAAAAGAGCCATTTGAAAAAAATGAAGAGATGGTTTTGCATTTAGATGATATTTCTGTGTTTGTTGCAAACTGGGAGGACAAGGCAACCAATATTAAGTTGATTCAGGAGACTTTGAATATTGGTATGGATTCTATTGTATTTGTGGATGATAATCCATTTGAGAGAAATCTAGTTCGCCAAATGATTAAGGATATTGAGGTGCCAGAGTTACCAGAAGATCCAGCACTTTATTTAGGCTATCTTCAGGAGTGTAATTACTTTGATTGTGCATCCTATGTGGGAGTAAAGTCAGATAGAACAAGCTTTATCAGGCCGAATTTCAAAGAAAACAGTTACAGGTTCAGTATCAGTCAATAGATGATTATTTAAAGAGCTTGGAAATGATTGGCAAGGCTGAAAAGTTTATGCCAGAAAATTATGCTCGAATTGCACAGTTGACTCAACGCTCAAATCAATTTAATTTGAGAACAATGAGATATTCAGAAGCTGATATTCAGGCCATTGCAGAGAATGAAAAATTTTTGACGATGTCTTTGCATTTAAAGGATAAGTTTGGAGATCATGGTTTAGTTTCTGTGGTGATTTTAGAAAAGAAAAATGAACAAGAAGTTTTTGTAGATACTTGGTTGATGAGCTGTCGTGTGTTGAAACGAGGTATGGAGGAGTATGTTGTTAACAAGATTGTTAAGTTAGCAAGAGCGCATGGATTTAAGAAAATTACTGCAGAATACATTCCTACTCCAAAGAACGCTATGGTAGAGAAGATTTATGAAAAGATGGGATTTACTAATGTGGGAGAAAATAATTACGCATTAGATGTGGACAGCTATAAAGATCAAGTAAGTTATATTAATGAGGAGGAGTAAGATGACAAGAGAAGAAGCTTTTGAAAGGGTAGTGGATATTTGTAGGGATGTATTTGAAAATGATGATTTGGAATTAAATGATGAGTCAAATGCAAATACAGTGGATGAGTGGGACAGCTTGACTCATTTGAACTTAATTAACGATATTGAGGAAGAGTTTAAGATGAAGTTCACCCTTGATGAATTTTCAAATAGTGCAAATCTTGGAGAATTGGTAGATGCCTTGATGAAGCATCTTAACTAATTTTGTGGAATGATTATAGTTATCAATAAATACTCTAGCTATGGTTATAGTCGGGGTATTTATTGGTTTTAGGGAGTTTGGATAAAATGAAAGCTAAGGGTTATTCAAGGAAGGCGATAGTTGTATTTTGCTTATTAGTTTTTGCGTTCTTTTTCTCACTACAAGATGTGACTTCAATCTTTAGTCACAGAGTGAATTATAGTGACAGTGGGGTGTATCAATATATTGGAAGTTCTTTGTTGCGTGGTGAAGTGCTTTACAGAGATAATTTTGATCACTTTGGACCAGTACTATATATAATTAATGCGCTGGGGTTTGCTATTGCTAAGATTCATGGAGTATGGCTGATTGATTTTTTGGCTATGTTTATTATTGAATTATTGGGATATAAAATTACAGAACATTTTTTAAAGGAAAAGTTGGCACTAATTGTGAGCGTGAGTGTGCTGTCTGGTTTGAGTTGGGCATTTTGGATTGGAAATACACCTGATTATCTTGGCTTAGCCTTTATCTTAGGATTTGTCTATTGTAGTATAGATTTATATATTGAAAAAGAGCTAAGTAAGACGAGACTTGCTCTTTTGGGGCTTTTGTTTACATTGGTTTTTTGGACAAAACAGGCACTTGTTTTTGGAATATTTCTATTTTACATTTGGGGAGTAATCCAATATTGGAAAAAAAATAAAAAATTAATGTTGACTCAAATTTTTATTCCTAGTGGAGTTTGGGCTGTGTTGTCAGGAATAATTTTGGTGTGGCTAAAGGGTGTACATGGAGCCTATGATATGATCCAACAGTACTTTAAGTTTACTTGGCAGGGATTTAAGGTGGATGTATTGCATAGTCATATTTTTGGAACATTTTGGTTCTTTTTTAATCGTCCAGATATTCTTTTACTTTTCTATTTTATAATCGTTTATATTGTTATAGAAGTGTTCTCGAGAGAGAGTAAGGAATCTAAGGAGAAAGATTTACTAAAGACAGTATTAGTGATTTTAGTTTTGCAAATGTTTTTTGTTGCATTACCTGGAAGAAAATATGTGCAATATAGTAGTGTTTACTATGTATGGCTTTTACTTGCTTATACATTAATTGTTCAACGAGTAGTGAAAGGATCAATTAAAATTGTAGCAGCGGTGCTCGTATTTATTTTGCTTGTTCCAAATGGAGTCATTGCCTACCGCAGTCAAGTGTCAAACTGGAAAGATGTAGGAAAAAGTCAAGAGGTCGTCGCTTTTATTCGTGATAATACAGCTGAGGGAAGCAAAATTGCTGTTGCTTCTCCAGATCATGCAGGGTATTATTTGGCATCAAAGAGAAACTCTGCTACGAAGTATCCATATATTCATCCATCAATGTTTGACCATGAAGATGGAATTTGGAAGGAATATCGAAAGGAATTGGAAGAAAAGAATGTGGAGGCCATTGTGTGGTTTGATCAGCAAGATATCCATCGCTATTTACCCAATATTGAAAATAATTATCAGTTCGCATATACTGGTGATGGAGTGACAATTTATTTAAGAAAATAATATGTAAGAAGAAGGAGACAACATGTACGATTATTTAGTCGTTGGTGCAGGATTGTTTGGAGCAATCTTTGCAAGAGAGGCAAAATTAAAGGGAAAATCAGTATTGGTCATTGACAAAAGACCAAATGTCGCTGGAAATGTTTATACAGAAGAAATTGAGGGAATTAATGTACATCAATATGGAGCACATATTTTCCATACAAATAATCAGAGAGTGTGGGACTACATCAATCAATTTGCTCAATTTAATCGCTTTACCAATGCACCAGTAGCAAATTATAAGGGAGAGATTTATTCCTTGCCTTTTAATATGTACACATTTAATAAGATGTGGGGCGTGGTGACTCCACAAGAAGCTGAGGCAAAGATTGAAGAGCAGAGAAAAGCAGCAGGTATTACTGAGCCAAAGAATCTTGAGGAACAGGCAATTAGCTTGGTGGGAACAGATATCTATGAAAAGCTCATTAAGGGTTATACAATGAAACAATGGGGTAGAGATTGCAAGGATCTGCCAGCATTTATTATTAAGAGATTACCTGTTCGATTGACTTATGACAACAACTACTTTAATGCACTTTATCAGGGAATTCCAATGGGCGGCTATACAAAGATGGTCGAGAACATCCTAGAGGGTGTGGAAGTTAGATTAAATGTGGACTACTTAGAGCACAGAGAGGAATTGGATGTGTTGGCTAAAAAGGTGATCTACACAGGTCCAATTGATGCCTACTTCGATTATCAATTGGGAGCACTTGAGTATCGAAGTGTGAGATTTGAGACGGAAGTATTGGATATGCCAAACTTTCAGGGCAACGCGGCTGTCAATTATACGGACGCAGAATCACCTTATACAAGAATTATTGAGCACAAGTGGTTTGAGTTTGGTACACAGCCAAAGACAGTGATTAGTAAGGAATATAGCTCGGAGTGGAAGCTTGGAGATGAGCCATATTATCCAGTTAATGATGAGAAAAATTCAAAGCTATATCAGCAATATAGAGATTTGGCTGAGAAGGAACAAAAGGTTCTATTTGGCGGAAGACTTGGAGAGTATAGATATTATGATATGGATGCAGTGATTGATTCAGCACTGCGTTTTTGTGAGAAAAACTTATAAAATTTCATAAGATGGCGTAATTCTTAAGAATTTATTGTTTTGCCACAAAAACTGACAAAATGTGAGGCAAAGGTGTTATAATAGTAGGACACTTTTAGACGCAAATGTGAATGATAGAGAGATATGGAGGCATAATAGTATGGAGAAAACAGCATTAGTAATTATGGCAGCTGGAATTGGAAGTCGCTTTGGGGGCGGTATTAAGCAATTGGCACAGGTAGGACCAAGTGGAGAGATCATTATGGATTACTCCATTCATGATGCATTGGAGGCAGGATTTAATAAGGTCGTATTTATTATTCGAAAGGATCTTGAAAAGGACTTTAAGGAGATTATTGGCAATCGAATTTCAAAAATTGTTGAGGTCGAGTATGCCTATCAGGAACTTGATGACATCCCAGAAAAGTTTAAGGGAAAATGGGATAGAAAGAAGCCTTGGGGAACAGGTCAGGCCATTCTTGCAGCAAAAAATGTCATTCATGAGCCATTTGTCGTTATCAACGCAGACGACTACTATGGCAAGGAGTGCTTTGTAAAGTTACATGATTATCTAGTTAATCAGATGGATGTCAATGAAAATCCAATGGATCTTTGTATGGCAGGTTTTAAGTTGGCGAATACACTCAGTGACAATGGCGGTGTGACTAGGGGAGTTTGCCACATCAAGGACAATAAGCTCTCTGAAGTGACGGAGACCTATGAAATTCAAATGGTGGATGGAAAGTTGAGTGCAAAAGATGATGATGGTCAGGATGTTGAGGTAGAACTTGACAGTGCTGTTTCGATGAATATGTGGGGCTTACATCCAAAGTTTATTGAGGTGCTCGACAAAGGATTTGAGGTCTTTCTTGAGAAGTTGCCAGAAAGCGATATCAAGAAAGAATATCTCTTGCCTAGAATTATTGACCGCATGTTAAAGTCAGGGGAAGCTACTGTTGAGGTGCTTCGCACAGATGACAAGTGGTTTGGTGTGACTTATCAGGAGGACAAGCAGATTGTAATTGACTCCATTCGAGAGCTGATCAGTAATGGAGTTTATAAGGAAAAGTTGTTTAGTTAGGTGATAAGAGATATCTATATAGATAGAGATAATAAAAATATTTATATAGGGTGTTTTTAGGGAGTACTAAGGGGACGGATATATCTACACATCTGTCGTTTACTTTAAATAGACAATAGATATAGATAGGAGACAGCTTGATGCATTGTATGTATCAAGCTGTTGTGTAACTATAGGAGTAAGAAAAAAACAATTGTAATTTTTGGGGAGATTTGTAATGAAAAAAATTGTTTAGTTATTCTTCCAAGACAGATTTTTTTCCTATTGTTAGTGGATATTCTAATAAAAATTATAATCTTTTAATGGCGCTTGCAAAAAAATATAAAGTTAGAGTAATTATTATAACTACGGATGATATTATAGAGGAAGAGAAAAAGTTTTATATAGAGCAAAATATCAATTTCACTAGTGTTAAGCTTTTCTAGATGGAAGATGATTTTTTTCATATATTGATTGCATTTTGTAAGAGAGAACCACTGCAAATAGGTTACTATTATGATAAAAGTGTTCAACAAGTAGTAGATCAATATGCAAAAAAAATCTGATATTTGTATTGCTGCTTTGGTAAGAACTTGGAAATATCTAGAAAAAAATATTGTGTTCAAAAAAAGAAAAAGATTGTTGTTTTTTGATATGGTAGATTCTATTGCTTTGAATTATAAGAATTCAAAGGAGAAAGTGGGATCATTTTTTTGGAAATTTATCTATGGGATAGAAGAAAAATAGATTATTAGTTTATGAGAACAAGGCTATTCAATTGAGCCAAGTGACTTATTTATTTAATGCAAAGGAATATCATTATTGGAAAGATTCGGGAAATGTTTCCTTGTTGCCTCACGGTGTAGAAGATAAGCTTTTTACTTATGAAAAAGTAGATCGTAAATATTTTGGATCAGTTGCTTTTATTGGAAAAATGAACTATCAACCTAATATAGATGCTATGCTTTGGTACATTCGACATATTCATGTGAAACATTGGAACTAGGGTTCCCCTAGTTATTGTTGGTGCTTATCCGACTAAAGAACTAGAGGAGGAAGCAAAAAAAATTGGAAATGTAACGGTGACAGGTTTTGTAGAAGATCCGTATGTTTATTTGAATTCTGCATTAGCAGTGATTGCACCTATGCAGACAGGTGGAGGAATTCAGAATAAAGTATTAGAGGGTATGGCTCTTGGAAAAGTGACTATTGTAACGAGTTTGGCAGCTGACTCTATGGTAGGAGTAGAAGATGGAAGGCATTTATTGATAGCGAATTCACCTGAAGAATTTCAAAAAAAAATTTTGGAAGTAGCGGATTCACCAGATAAATTTGGACAAATTGGAATGAATGCTAAAGATTTGATTAAGTTAAAATATACTTGGGGGACATATGCAAAAAAATATATTGAAGGTATTGAAGAAGTAGATGGATGAAAGAATAAGTGTCAATACTTGGCTGAAGCATCACTATGGCGTGAAGGTGTATAAATTGGCACTTTCTACGGGATGCACCTGTCCAAATCGAGATGGCACGCTCTCTACGGGAGGTTGTATCTTTTGTGATGGAGCAGGGGCATTTGCACAGAGAGGTGATATTAAAGAGCAAATCAAAGAGGCAAGGGCCCTCGTGTCAAAGAAGGTAAAGCCAGGAACAAAGTACATCGCCTATTTTCAATCCTTTACCAATACCTATGGCAAGTCGCCAAAAGAATTAGAAAGGATGTATAGGGAAGCAATTGAGCCAGAGGATGTCGTGGCCATTTCGATTGCGACAAGACCAGATTGTTTGTCAGAGGAAATGATGGAAGTGCTTGTTCGCATTCATCGTGTTAAGCCTGTATGGATTGAGCTTGGCTTGCAGACCATACACGAGCAGACGGCAATATACATCAATCGCCAATATTCTCTAAGTGTGTTTGATGATGCAATGAAAAGATTAAAGGCCAGAGGAATGACGGTGATTGTCCATCAAATGCTTGGTCTTCCGGGGGAGACAAAGGAAATGATGGTGGAGACATCAAGATATATTGGAAAAAGTGGAGCAGATGGAGTTAAATTACATCTATTACACATTTTGGCGGGAACAGAGATGGCTAGAGAGTGGAAAAAAGGAAAAGTTTCAGTATTGTCACTTGAGGAATATATTGCTATTTTGATTGATTGTCTTTATGCATTGCCAAAGGAAGTGATTCTTCATCGCTTGACTGGAGATGGGCAAAAAAAGGATCTTTTGGCACCACTTTGGAGTGGAGATAAGAAGAGAGTCATGAATACAGTGAAAAAGGCATTAGAAGAGGCAGGGATGATCATTGTGTAATCTCTGCCTCTTTGCTATTCTATTTTAGTTCTATTTTATATATTTTATAATATAACAGCCAGAAAACCCATGGTCTTTAGACCATGGGATGAATGGCGTTAGGTTTATAATATATATATTTTACTTAAATGATAGTATTTAAGTAAAATATATACTATAATATACATATAGGGAATCCTATTTCCGAATCTATGAAAGGAGAAAACCGTATGTATCTTACTGTAAAACAACAAGTTAAACATCTGTCCAAGGAAGACTACATCACAATCAGGGAACTTTGTCATACTGCTAAGAATCTTGCTAATGAGGCAATCTATAATGTGCGTCAGTATTATTTTACAGAAGGTGAATTTCTCAAATATGAGAAGAATTACACTCTTTTAAAGAATAGTCCTAATTATAAGGCATTAAATTCCAATATGGCACAGCAGATACTTAAAGAGGTTGATGGTTCGTTTAAATCATTTTTTGGTCTGCTTAAACTGGTCAAGCAAGGAAAATATGCCTTTACGGATTGTAAACTGCCATATTATCTTCCAAAAGATGGATACACAACACTGATCATTGGTTTTGTAAGACTTAATGGTAATCAGCTGATCCTTCCGTTTTCCAATAGTTTTAAAAAAACGCATAAGTCTGTTGAAATTACGATACCGCCAATACTTCTTGATAAGACGATAAAAGAGATACGCATTATACCTAAGGCGAATGCAAGGTTCTTTGAAATTCAGTATATATATGAAGCTGAATGTATTCAAAGAAATCTAAACACGAACAACGCACTTGCTCTTGACCTAGGTATCAATAATCTCGTAACAGCCGTATCAAATATTGGTAAATCGTTCATTATTGACGGAAAAAGACTTAAATCTATCAATCAGTGGTTTAATAAAGAAAATACCCGTTTACAATCTATAAAAGATAAACAGCATTTTGGTAGGAAACCTACAAACAGACAAAAAGCAGCAGCTCGTAACCGCAACAATAAGGTGAACGACTATATGAACAAAACTGCACGCAAGGTAATCGATTATTGTATTCACAATGATATAGGTACGCTTGTTGTTGGTTACAATGAAACTTTTCAACGCAATAGTCATATGGGAAAGCAAAACAATCAAAATTTTGTAAATATTCCTTATGGACAGTTACGTAACAAATTGGAATATCTTTGCAAACTAAATGAAATTGTTTTTGTAAAACAGGAAGAATCCTATACATCTAAGTCATCTTTTTGGGATAGAGACAATATACCTGTTTACAATGCCGATAATCCAAAAGAGTATCCGTTTAGCGGCAGAAGATTACAGCGTGGCCTATACAAAACGGCAAGTGGTAAAACAATCAATGCAGATGTTAACGGAGCATTGAATATCATGCGTAAAAGTAGAGTTGTGGATATGAATATCCTATACAGTAGAGGCGAAGTGGACACGCCTATAAGAATAAGGATTGCCTAATTACTTAGGTGAAGACTTAAATATCAAACTTCTTAAATAGAGCTGTCAAGCTCTTAAAAGCCCATTACCTTTAGGTAATGGGTAGTTCACGGTCGCTTTCCAGAGAGAATGCGATAGAATCGTGGGCAGATATGCCTACAAATCTCTGCACAGAGATTGGCTAAAAGAAAGATATAAATGGGCATACCCAGATATAAAATTCCAGCAAAGAGCTGAGTGTGAGGCAAAAATCTTGCTCCAATTTTATTAATTATGCGAATGAATGAAAAGTGAATGGCATAGATGAAGAATGAACGCTGAAATAGGTTGGGAAGAGTATGGGAGGATGGACAAAATAGGCTGAGCCATATTCCAAATGCACCAAAAAAGCGAGAGAGAACAATACAGAGTACACTGGAAAGAGCCTCTGATAAGTAAAAGGTAAATATGCCTAAAAAAATGAAAAATAGACCAAAGACGAAGCGAGATATCGAAATTTTTTCTTCAATAAATTCTTGGGCATGAAGTGCCCCATATCCTGCCACAGTGTAGTACCAGATGGCATCTTCATTGATATAAATAATATTAATTTTATAGTAAATGACAAAACTCAACAGAATAATAAAACATATTCCCACAATGCGATTTTTAATTCCCATATAGAGCAGTGGAGAAATCCCAATTAATAATAGGAGTTGAAAGACAAACCAAAAGACATAGTTATAGCGGTAGTGTAATAAAATACTTGGCAATTCATGGATAGAAAAGGAGATTTTTCCCTTTCCCACAATTTCAGTCCAAAAGGGAAGACGGCTGGCAATAAAGTAGCCGAGGTAGTAGAGTCCATTCCATACAACATAGGGAATAAAGACTGAAAAAAAGCGTCGCTTCCACTTCAATGGCAATTTTTTTATTGTGAAATCTCGAAAAAATAGATATCCAGAGACCATAAAAAAGCCAGCGACTGCCATTTGTCCAATAGAAGCAATGGTTTCCTCAAGTCTAGCAATTGTGCTGGTGTGGTCATTGATCCCTATAAATAGCTCAACATTGAGTGCGTGATTATAGATGACAATAAAACTAAGCAATGTCATCATCAAATATATCTTTGTGTGAAAATATGTCTTGTCCATGCTAGTATCATAGCACTATGTGAGAAAAAAAACAAGGAGACGGAAAAACCGTCTCCAAGAATAATTTATTTTTTAATACCTGGACCATGAGAAGCATCATCTGTGTAGGCCCCGCCATTATATCCTGTTGCGGCACTGGTTGAAGTGATGATATCTGAACCAGGACCAGAAATAACAGAGGTTGAAGATTCGCTTTCTGTGTTGGTCTGTGCACTGCTTGTGTCATCCGTTGCCTGTTCCGTGCTTGTACTTGCTTGTGTACTACTTTCTTGCGAATTGTTGTCCTCAGTAGTATTTGCTGTTGTCGTACTTTGCGTGCTAGTTGTGTCATTGGTTTGAGCAGTCGCAGTATCGACTTGGAAGGCATTATCTGCACCACCAGTTGTGGTAGTATCATCAATGTGAATGCTGGCCGACTTAACATGCCCACCACCTGTGCTAACCAAAAGGGCATTTCCGCTGTAGCCAGAAAGTGCACCGCTTGCATTGGCATAGTATTGAGCACCATTTAGGGTGACCATAATATTACTTAACATATGTCCGTCATTGGCAAGATAATAGACTTTGCCATTGGACTTGATGGCACCAGTCAGCATTTTTCCTGAGTTGTCCATAAAGTACCAAAGACCGCCGACCATATACCAGCCGCTGCGCATGGCACCTGAGGCATCGAGATAGTACCAATTTCTACCATCTTTGATCCAACCAGTTTTCATCGCACCACTGGAAGATAGATAGTAGTAATTTTTTCCATCGTTGACCCAACCGGTTTTCATCTTTCCATTTTTTAGCATATAGTACCAAAGATTTTTGTCTTTGACCCAACCAGTGACCATCGCACCACTGGCGTTCGCATAGTACCAAGAATTTGCATCTTTAATCCAACCAGTTTTCATCACACCACTGGAATCTAGATAATACTTTTTGTTTCCAGTGGCAATCCAGCCGGTGAGCTTTGTTCCACTAGAGCCAAGATAGTACCACTTATTTTGATCAAATACCCAAGTGTTTTTTTGTGGCTGATAATTCTTGTAGTAGTATTGCTTTCCACCAATATTTCTCCAAGTGGTAGCCAAAGTCTTTCCCTCAAAACTCTTGTATTGAAAATCAATGTCGACATCCCCTTGAATACCCGCAACCTTTGCTGTACTGCTGGCTTGCCACATCACAGGGGTGGCAAAGGTGTGCTTGATATTGTAGCGAGCAACCCAAATGGGATATTTTTTGGGAATATTGCTGTCGAATTTATTGGAAATCCAGTAGTCATTGGCATAGATAATCGGATAATAGCCTGCGGCCTTAATTTTATTGCAAAAGGTGTCGATAATCTGAGTCAGTTGACTTTTGGAGAGACTGCCCTGTGTGGCATCATCCTCAATATCGTAGGCGATGGGGTAGGAAATAGGATAGTCCTTGACCAAGTTGAGTACAAAATCTGCCTCTTTTGCGGCTTCTGTGGTATTGGTTGCACGGGAGTAAATATAGGCTCCAAGTTTTACACCATTTTGTGCTGCATTTTTTGCGTTGGCATGAAATTGCTCGTCAAGTCCGGTCTTTGCCTTAGTGCCAATCATAACAAATTGAATGTCATCCTTTGAAGCCTTCGTCCAATCAATCGTGCCCTGCCATTTGGAAACATCAATGCCTCTGGCAATAACTCCATTTAAGGAAGAACCGTCATACATTAAATAACTGCCATCATTTTGTTTTTCCATGCATTGGCAGGATCGACGGCGGCTAAAGAGGAGATTGTTGTGGGAAAAGACAAGATAGCGGCAAGAACCATTGCACTTAAGCAAAATTTATTTTTTTTGTACATGGTATTCCTTTCTGCTTTTATCTTGGACCATCTGTGCGCCCCTCTTGTAGTTCGCCATCACGACTTACATTGTTTGGTTTTGATGAGGCAACGGGTTTTGATGGACTGGCTTTTGTTGTTTCCTTTGCCACTGTAGTTGCAGCAGTTGATGATTGAGCCACTACTGTTGATGTTGCAAAGGCGAGATTCGTTGGCCCTTGGTTGCCAATGACATTGCCAGGATTTGACTTAGCATCAGCCTTGGTCTGGGCAATAGAAGAACCACTGGTTGTCTCTGCAGTAGTAGTTTGTGCAGCACTTGTAAATGGCTCTGGCACAGTAGCAGCAGATGAACTTGCTTTTCCGCCAGTGTAAACACCATTTTTATCAAAGGTGTAACTCTCGTTTCCAATCTTGATGGTCGTATTGATGGCCATTTTTCCGTCACTATCTTCTCTTAAGTAGTAGAATTTATTGCCTGACTTTACCCAGCCTTTTATCAAGAAACCACTGGAATTAAAGTAGTACCAACCATCACCAACCTTTTTCCATCCTTTGGTCATTCGTCCAAGATGTTTGTCACCTTCATCGAGATAGTAGCGATTGGTGCCGACATTGATCCAGCCTGTTTTCATCACGCCGGCATTGTCCATAAAGTAGTAATTGCCGTCAATTTCCTTCCAGCCAGTGACCATCTTTCCATCTTTTGCAAAATAATACCACTTGTTATCAATCTTTTTCCAGCCAAAGGTACAGCGACCGTCGGCCTTAAAGTAGTACCAACTATTTTCCATATTTCGCCAACCAACAGCCATTGCACCATTGCTTCGCATATAGTAGTAGTTGCCATCGATTTTTAGCCAGCCAGAAGAAACCATTACGCCATCTGAAAGATTGTAATACCAAGTATTGCCATCTTTAATCCAACCAAGATTCATCAAACCACTGCTTTTAAAGTAATACCATTTTTTATTGATGTCCTTCCAACCGATGGACATATTTCCAGTGTCAAGATCCATATAGTAGTAGCCGTCTCTTGTCTGTATCCAGCCCTTATGTTTTGTACCATTTGTGTCGTAATATACCCAAGACTTGTCCTCATTGACCCAGCCACTCGCTGCGAATGCATTCCATGTAGGGGCAATGGTCAAGATACCGGTAAGTGCAAGTGTTGCCATTTGCTTTAACTGTCTCATCTATACCTCCTAAAATTTCATTGCTATCAGTATGTATAGAGAGATTATAACATAATGTGTGTGAAAAAAGTTCTTACATTTTCAAGACATCGTTATGATAATGGAAATAATCCTTGGCATAGCGATACATCACCAGTGTGTAGTCACTAAAATTTTCCCCTTGATGGGACTTATAAATAGCCCAAAGTGTCCATAAAAATCCGCCAAGAGCCATATAGGCGTAGAGTGTGGCATATTCCTCACGATTTGGCTCTCGCTCGAGGTAGACACGAAGAAGCTCATCGGATTGTTCTCTATTAAAATAGGAATAAATACAACACATCGCAATGTCAATGAGTGGGTCAGCTTGACCAGCATATTCCCAGTCAATGAGCTTGACTTCTTCGATATCACCTTTCTTTCACAAAGAGAAAATTGTCACAAACACTGTCGACATGACTGAGCACCGATGGTCTTGGGCTGTTGGAAATATCCTGAATAAGTTGCATCATATTCTTTTTAATTTTTTTGTAATCTTCAAATGGAATTTCTTGACCGTGGCTTGTACAAAGGTTTTCATAAAATAAAATTCTTTCTTCAATATCAAAGGAATGATTGGATTGCAATTTTGCACGGTGCAATTTGCGAAGGAGTGCCATAGCCTTTTTTTGGTCTTCAATGTCGGAAAGTTTGCTGTTCTTGATTGTTCGTAGTAAACAGAAATCTTATATCCTGTGACTTCATTGAAGTAGACAATTTCCTCTGTAATCTGCAGTGGTGCTACGGTGGCATAGTTGTTGTGCTCAGCTCTTCGGTCGATGAGCATATCGGTTCCAGGCCCAGGAATGCGACAGATGTAGCGCTTTTCTTTCACTCGAAATAAGAATGATTGATTGGTCATACCTGCTTTGAGACAGCAAATATCGGTGATTTCTGATTGTGAAACATGAAAAACTTTGCTAATGAGATTCATGGCCATATTGTCGGAGTGATCCTGATAAAATGGATCAAAGGCACGCAATTCTTCCAAGCTTTCAAACTCGTAGACTTGATCTTTTGGCTGGCGGTTGATATAGATTTCTGGTTTTCCCGTCTTTACCCAGTCTAAAAGCGTGTGCTCCCAGTAGTGTTCCTTTGTCGATGGGCGGGCATAGTCGGCACCAAGTTTTGGCAAAAATTGGGCGAGAAACTCTTTTGTAAAATATACAGGGCCATACATGGCATAGCTGTCACTTCCACCAATTTGAATATCACAAATTCTTCCTTTCTTTGTGGTCGATAGACACCATTCTTCGGTAGTTCCTTCCATGTAAGAGGCAGAGTACCAGCTAGTCGGTTCATAGGTGTGATACATATTTTCTCTCATCCAGTTGTCACAGGAGAGGATATAGACATTTTTTCCCTCAATGGCCGAGCGAGCATTCCAAAGTGTAGCCAAGGTATTTTTTGTGGCATATTCAGGATTGTAAAGAAGTTTTACACCATAGTCATCGATAAGATATTCAAATTTTTCCTTTAGATAGCCAACAGCGATGGTGATATCGGTGATGCCCACGGCGTGGAGTTGTTGAATTTGTCGCTCAATCATTCGCTCACCAAAGACTTTAAAAGGCCTTTTGGTGTTTCGTAGGTTAGGGGAACAAAGCGAGAGCCAAATCCAGCAGCAAGAAAAAGGGCGGCATCCACACGGTAATTTTCTAAGAAGTCGAGTCCCTTTTGGGTGAGGGGATAGCCATAATCTTCTTTTGTAATATAGCCAAGGTCAAGGGCCTTAGCCATAGTAGTGTTAATTGTACCCAGGGAAAGAGAAAGTTTTTTCGCAAGATCTCTTTGGGATTGTGCAGGTTGTTCGTAAAGTTCACGACAAATTAATACTAAGCGTTGCATAAAATTCCTCCATTAAAAAAATGATGATTATATGTTTATTTTAAAACTTTTAAAAAGTAGTTTTGAACATTATACCACAAAAAAACTTTATTTTACAGTGATAAAGTAAAAGTTTTGTAAGAAAATGTCTATAGAAAAGATATAGAATTTTGGCAAAAAATAGTATATACTAGGCACAAGTTCGAGGGAGAGAAGAAGAAGATTGTAAAATTTGGTTGATAAATCTACTTTTTAGTAGTATGATACCCTTGAACGCAATTAGGGTTTAACTAAAGCGGATTTCAAAATTTAAAAGGAGAGTGCATTTATTATGAGAAAGCAGACTAAAATCGCTGCAGTAGTTTCAGCAGCAGCACTTCTTGCACTTGGTGCATCTATGACTTCTTTCGCTGCTACAGGTTGGCAAGAGGAGAATGGAACATGGGTTTACTATGACAGAAGTGGAAATCAGGTAACAAATACATGGGCAAAATCAGGAGATAACTGGTTCTACCTCAATGATAACGGCGAAATGGCTGTAGACACATTGATCGAGGACGACAATGATCGTTACTATGTAGATGCTAACGGTGCTATGGTTACTAACCAGTGGGTTGCTCTTGACAATCAGGATGCAGGTGATGATGCTAACCAGCCAAACGCTTGGTGGTATTATTTCGGATCAAACGGTAAGGCATATAAGACAACTTCAACAGGAAGAGTATCTCTTAAGACAATCAATGGCAAGAAGTATACATTCAATGAAGATGGTCAGATGCTCTACGGTTGGGTAAATGACAACGGTGAGATGGTTAACTCAACAGATGAGGCTTCAGAGTTCCAGGACGGTCAGTATTACTTCGGTGATGAGACTGACGGAGCTATGGCTACAGGTTGGAGAGAGATCTCAGTCTATGATGACAACTCAGTAGATGAGCAGCCAGGAGATGGTTTCTGGGATGAGAACCAGACAAGATGGTTCTACTTCAAGTCCTCAGGTAAGAAGACTACAGACGAGAAGGGCAAGACAATCAATGGCAAGAAGTATGGCTTTGATCAGTATGGTCGTATGTTAGCTGATTGGCATACATTTGCTACAACTTCAGACGCTACTGTTGCTAATGGCGGTTTACAGGGTAATAAGACATACTCTGAGACATTTAAGTACTTCTCAACACCAGAGGATGGTGCTAGAAAGACTAAGGGATGGTTCAAGGTTGTTCCAGGTTATTTCTTAAATAAGTCAAACTATGATGATGGTTCAAACTCATGGTTCTATGCAGATGGCGACGGAAACATCGTAGCAAATGAGATTAAGACAATCAATGGCAAGAAGTACGCATTTGATGAGTATGGTCAGATGGTAACAGGTCTTCACTTCTTCCAGATGAGCGGAACAAAGGACATCGTTTCAATCCTTGACGGCAAGGACTACGATACAAATGACGAGTACGACAAGTTCTACAATGATCATGCAGCAGCTATTGCTAATGGTACAATCGCAGCTTACTACTTCGGTAACAGCGATGACGGATCTATGAAGACAGGTGCTCAGAATGTTGATCTTGATGGCGAGTCATACAAGTTCCAGTTCAAGACATCTTCATCTACAAAGGGTCAGGGTACAGTTGGTGTAGACAACCACAAGTTGTACATGGCTGGTAAGCTTGCAAAGGCTTCAAATGATGATAAGGTAACAATCTTCCAGTACAAGGCTGATGGTACAATCACAGCTTGGGATACAGCAGACTTCATCAGACACTTCGGAGCAATTGATACTGCTCACACAAATGACAACCACACAACATATGCAATCACAACAACAGCTGCTGATGGCGACTTCTACGCAATCAACACAACTGGTGGTATGATTAAGAGTGGTTCTAAGAAGGATGGAGACGACTACAAGATCCATACATCAAACTACAAGGTTGATTCAATCGAGATTGACAACTAATATATAGATTAGAGAGATAAATTCTAATTGCGGGCAGGAGGGCGTGAGCTCTCCTGTTTTTGCATAGGAAGGAGATAGAAATGGGAAATGTGCTGAGAATTGTTGTGCTGGTTGCCTTGGCAGGGGTGGCCTGTTTAATTTATGCAAAGCATGCTTATAGCAACAAGGATGAGGATATGAAGCCGATGAGTGAGAGAGAGGCATTTGAAAAATTAAAGGATAAAGTAAAGGATGAGAAAAAGGATAAATAGATGAAAATAGCAGTAGTGACAGATAGTAACTGCGGACTTGTTCCAGCACAGGGGGAGAAATATGGCATTTATATTTTGCCAATGCCATTTCAGATTGGAGAAAAGGAGTATTTAGAGGGAGTGAGCTTAGATCGTGCCACTTTCTTTGAAAAACAAAAGGGAGGAGAAAATATTACGACCTCTCAGCCATCTCTGTCGATGTTAATGGAACTATGGGATAAGCTATTAGCGGAGTACGAGGCGATTATTCACATTCCAATGTCCTCGAGTCTTTCTTCCTCTTGCCAAAATGCGATTGCTCTAGCAAGGGATGAAAATTATGAAGGGAAGGTCTTTGTAGTTGACAATCATCGAATTTCCTATTCCCAGTGGGCATCTGCGTTGGATGCAAAGAAATTAATTGAGAGGGGAAGTTCACCACAAGAAATCGTTCGGATTTTGGAGAAGGAAAGTCTGGAGGCAACGATTTACTTGACCGTGGATACATTGAAGTATCTTAAAAAGGGTGGGCGAATCACGGCGGCTGCAGCAGCGATTGGCACACTCTTAAGAATTAAACCTGTGTTGACTATACAGGGGGCAAAGATTGATTCCTTTAGTAAAGTGCGCACGGCGAGACAGGCCAAGGAAGTTATGTTTGAAGCAGTGCAAAAAGATGTACAAAATCGATGGAAGTCAGAAAAAGAGGTGGATTGGTTTGTGGCCCACAGCGATTGTCTTGAACTTGCACAGGAATTTTCAGAAGAAGTCAGTGAAAAGTTAAGGAAAAAGAAGGTGATTGTATTTGATCTTGCACTTTCTGTTGCCACTCATGTTGGACCTGGAACTCTTGTGCTCGGGGCAGTAAAGAGAATATAACAGAAGATGGCAGGGTGAAACAATGGAAAAAAAGAGGGGATTTTCTCTGCCAGCGATTCATTTTCGACCATTATTGATTATCATTCTAGTGGTGATGAGTTTTGTACCTGGAGTGATTTATGGTCGTGTGCTATTGGGGAGCTTTTGGAAAGGCAGAGATTGAGGAAAGAAAAATTTCATTACAAAGTCAGGCATTGATTTTGTCAAATAATTTAATGCGTTCGGCCTATTTTCGCTTCTGGGGAGGAAAACGAGGGGCTTGATCGCTCCATTGATAATTTTGCAGATATCTACAATGGTCGAATTGTCATTGTGAATAAGGATTTTCGCATTGTCAAGGATACCTTTAATATTGCAGAGGGCAAGATTAATGTTGCTGAGGAAGTGTTGCGCTGTTTTCGAGGAGAAAATACAAGTAAATATATCGAAGGAAAGAATTACATTATACAGACGACCCCAATTTATGCGGGACCAGATAACAAGGATATTGAAGGGGTTATCTTAGTGACCTCTTCGACAGAGGGAGAATTTAATATTTTAAATAATACAAGCGAGCAAATGTTGATGCTAGAAATTACAATATTTGCAGCGGTATTTGGTCTTAGCATTATTATTGCGGTGATGTTGACTCGACCATTTAAAAATTTAAGGGAAGATTTACAAAAAATTTCTGAGGGAGATATGGATCAGGAATTGCATATCAACCAATATACAGTGACAAGGGATATTTCTGACACCATCAATGCGACCTATGCCAAACTTCGGGCACTGGATCAATCGAGAGATGAATTTGTGGCCAATGTCTCTCACGAGCTAAAGACACCGATTACCTCTATTCGAGTTTTAGCTGATTCCATCAACAGCATGGAAGAGGCGCCTGTGGAGCTGTATCAGGAATTTATGAAGGATATTTCTGATGAAATTGATCGAGAGGCAAAGATTATTGATGATCTTCTGTCTTTAGTCAAGCTTGATAAGGCCGCAGATACACTGAATACAGAGCAAGTGGATATTAACGCATTGCTCGAACAAATTTTAAAGAGGATTAAACCGATTGCTCTAAAGAGAAATATTGAGGTCACATTAGAATCAATTCGGGATGTGGTGGCTGAAGTCGATGAAACAAAGTTATCCTTGGCACTCAATAACTTAGTAGAAAATGCAGTAAAATATAACAATGAAAAGGGTTGGGTCAAAGTTGTATTGGATGCAGACCATAAGTTTTTCTATGTCAAGGTGAGTGATTCAGGTGTGGGCATTCCAGAGGAATTTCAGGATATGGTTTTTGAACGCTTTTATCGAGTGGACAAGGCTAGATCAAGGGAGACTGGAGGAACAGGACTGGGTCTTGCCATTACAAAGAATATTATTTTGCGTCACAAAGGCATTATTAAAGTGACCAGCAAAGAGGGAGAGGGCAGTACTTTTTCTATTCGTATCCCTCTAAAGTACATTAAAGAAGAAAAGCCAAATTTGATGGGCAAACAGAGGGGAGAAAAGAATGAGAAAAAGAAATAAATGGATAGTTTATGTACTTTTTATTCTCTTTATTGTCTTTATTGGCTGTGCGAAAAAGGAAAAAGTGAAAAATGAATTGCCAAATGATGAATTCCGAATTTATTATCTTAATTCTTCGCAGACAGCACTCACTTCGATTGTGTACAAACCTGAGGCAACAAAAAAAGAAGATTTAGTAGAAGAATCTCTGACACAGCTGTTGAATGTGCCAGATGGTCAACAGGATTTGGCGAGCGTCCTTCCGCAAAAGGAAATCTATCAAAAGTATAAGCTAGATGGAAAGACATTAACTTTATACTTTTAGTGATGAGTATACCAAAATGGATAAGACCAGAGAGATTTTGTGTCGTGCAGGGCTAGCAAAGACGCTGACACAGATAGATGGAATTCAATTTATTAGCATCTATGTGGGAGACCATCAAATTACAGCAAAAAATGATGTGACTACTTTTTCAGGAGATGATTTTTTAGATAGTGTTTCTAATGTCAATTCCTATGAAAGGGCAAAGTTAAAGCTCTATTTTTCTGATGAAAAGGGCGAAAAATTGGTGGAAGAAACGCATGAAGTGTTTTATAATATTAATACGCCAATGGAAAAGGTAGTGATCAATGAATTGATGCATGGTCCAACCAATGCAAAGAATAAAAAGACCATTGCCACAGACACCAAATTGATTAATACTTCCATCAATGATGGAATTTGTTATGTCAACTTTGACACAAATTTCTTGACGGCCATCCCAAATCAAAAAGATTATGTCACAATTTATTCCATTGTCAATTCGCTCTCTGAGATATCGGGAGTTTCAAAGGTACAGATTTCAGTGAATGGTTCACAAAATTATAAATATCAAGATGATATTGACTTGAGCACCTTATTTGAGCGAAATATGGAATATCTCAATTAACCCAACATATATAGAGGAACAAATGAAGAGACCTTGGTTACTTATTGCAGCATCAATTGTGCTTGGAGAGCTGATGTGTTTTGGAATAGGTAAGTGGGTGAGCATAGTGGCGATCATAGCTTTGATCGTCTCTTTTGCGTACAAAAAATGGAGAGGGTATAGTATTTTTTGCCTCACATTTTTGCTTGGTGTGTGCTCGATGAGTTGTGTGAAGCACTCTCACACAGAAAAAATTTTGGGAGAGCAAAAAATTTATCTTAGAGTACATAAAATTGAAGAGAAAGAGGAAAAAATTCTTTTTTATGGCCGCCATGTGTTAATTTATGCGGATAAGAAGAAGGTGGGAGAAGATATTTGCATTGGAAATTTAATTTCCTGTAGGGGGGAATTTTTTCCACCACAGCCAGCATCCAATCCAGGAAGCTTTTGTGCTGATTTCTACTATAAATCTATAGGAATTGAAAGAATTGCCTTTGTAGAGGAGGTAGAAATTGTTGACCATTGGGTAAATTGGCCGAAACAATACCTTTTCGATATCAAAAGACAAATGATAAAGAAGATGCAAAGCTTTGCTTCTGAGGAAGTTTCAGGCTTTTTGGAGGCTGCTCTACTGGGGGAAAAGTCCGATCTTTCTCCCCAGATGTATCAGCTTTACAGAAAAAATGGAATTGCTCATCTTCTCGCCATTAGTGGGCTACATATCTCTATTCTTGGAATGAGTTTGTATCAATTACTGCGAAAGAGATTGAGGTGGAATTTCCTTTGTAGTGGTCTTTGTGCCTCACTGCTTCTGTATTTATATTCAGAATTTACTGGGGCGAGTGTGAGTGTTCTTCGGGCAAGTAGTATGTTGGTGTTATTCTTTGTTTCGCAGTATCTTGGGCGAAGCTATGATTTACTGAGTGCGATGGCCTTCTCTGCTTCTTGGATACTTTTATTTTCTCCCTATCAACTTTTTCAATGTGGATTTTTATTGTCTTTTTTGGCAATATTGGCCATTGGAGGACCAGCAATGAGTATCCATCGATTGCTTTGGGACAACAAAAAGAAGGAGATGGCACAGGCTTTGGCAGTAAGCCTTTCTATACAAATTGTGACAATGCCAGTGATTGCCTATTTCTTTTTTTCCATTCCACTGTATGGAGTGCTCATTAATTTATTGGTGATTCCTTTGATGGGCATGATTATCTGGTCGGGGATTTTTTCTCTGTGTCTTTCAGCATTTTGTATCCCACTGGCCAAATTTATGATCTATCCTGCTTCAGCAACTCTATTTTTTTATCAATGGATTTGCAATTTATGCGAAAAATTGCCAGGACACAGCCTTCTTGTTGGACGACCATCTATGGCAAGGATTTTGATTAGTTATGGAATTATGTTTTTTTTGGAGTGCTTCATGATCTTTTTCCATCAAAAAAAGAAGGTGTTTGCTCCTTGGAAAGTTCTTAGTGTAGAAGCTATGATGATGCTCTTTTTTCTCTTATTTTTGCGTCATCCCTATCCAAAGCACACACAGGTGACCTTTCTTGATGTGGGACAGGGCGATGGGATATTTTTGCAAGTGGGCGGGGAAAATATCTTTGTGGATGCTGGCAGCAGTTCAAACAAAAAGCTAGGTGAATATGTTCTCTGTCCATTTTTAGGGGCAAATGCAGTGCATCACCTTGATGCAGTGTTCTTGACACATGCGGATATTGACCATATTAATGGTATTTTGTGGCTGATCGAAAATAGTGATATTGCAGTGGAAAAAATTTATTTGCCTGAACCTGCGAGGGAGGACGAGCATTATGACAAAATTAAGGCACTGGCAAAAGATCGGCAGATTCCAATTTTATATTGTGCAGCAGGGGATGAGTTTTTGATTGGAAGGGGAAAATTTACCTGTCTGTCGCCGAAAAGAGGAGAAAAAATTGAAAATGTTAATGCACAGAGCATTGTGTTGTGGTATCAAGAAAAAGATTTTTCTATGATGTTGATGGGGGATGCCAGAATAGAGGAGGAAGAGGAAATTTTACATTCCAAGGAGATTTGCCCAGTTTATGTCTTAAAGGCGGGGCATCATGGTTCAAAGACCTCGACAGGTGATCATTGGCTTAGGGCATTAAGACCGAATACTGTAATTTTATCTTATGGAAAGAAAAATCGCTATGGTCATCCCAGCAAGGAAGTGCTCAAGCGACTGGAGGAGGCAGGAACCCGAGTTTTTTCTACGCAAAAAAGTGGGGCAATACGATTGGAGACAGATGGAAAAAGAATGAAGATTCGAGGATACAAAAGGGAGTAAATTTATCCAACGTGTCGTAAAACCCTTTGCTTTAGCTATGGGGATATAAGACACTTCCATCCAATTTACGCAAGTAATTGAAGAGGGGAACAAAATACTCTTGCATTAGATTTAAAAATTGTATATCATACAAATATGAATACTATATATAAATCTAATAACAATATCATCTATTCTTGCAAATATCATGTTGTGTGGTGTCCTAAGTATAGACACAAAATTTTAACAAATGGAATCGATACCCGATGAAAGGAACTTCTTCTTGAGTATGCTGCAAATATTTCTGTAGACATCATGGAAATGGAAATCATGTCAGACCATGTACACCTACTCATGGAGGTAGCTCCTCAGTTCGGTATTCACAAAGCGGTTAAATCATTAAAAGGATATACTTCAAAAGTTTTGAGAAGTGAATATCCATCATGAAAAACAAGAATACCGTCATTGTGGACCAACAGCTATTTTGTATCAACTATTGGTGGTGCTTTGCTTGATGTGATCAAGCAGTATATCGAAAATCAGAAAACATCGCAAAGACAAAAGGATAAACTTGGATAATGCAAAAAGGAATCAAATTTAGAATTTACCCAAACAAGGAACAGCAAAATTTAATCAATCAGACTTTTGGCTGTTGTAGACTGATCTACAACAAAGGACTTGCTATGCGCAATGAAGCCTATGATAGCGGCAATAAAATTGGCTATGCTCAGACTTCGGCTATGCTGACAGAACTTAAAAAGTGTGAAGACTTTGCTTTTCTTAAAGTGGTAGATTCTATTGCATTACAACAGTCTTTGCGTGACCTCGACAGAGGTTTTGTAAACTTTTTTCAGAAACGTGCAGCACACCCAACATTCAAAAGTAAACATAACAGACATCAGTCGTACAGGACGGTAAACCAAGGTAATCATATCCGTATTGCAGGAAAATACATCAAACTCCCTAAACTTGGCTATATCAAAATACGTCAGTCGATGGAAGTAGGAAAAATTAACAATGTAACGATTCAATGTACTCCTACAGGAAAGTATTTTGCAGTGCTTAATGTGGAATTTGAACCACAGCCAAGCCCCAACAATGCTGGCTCTATAGGCATTGATGTTGGTATTAAAGATTTTTACTCTGACAGCAACGGAAAGGTCGTGTCCAACCCAAAATATCTTGAAAAATCAATGCGTAAACTCATTCGTGAACAACGTATGCTGTCGAGAAAACAAAAAGGCTCTAACAACCGCAATAAGCAGCGTGTCAAAGTTGCCTTAGTCCACGAAAAGATTACAAATCAGAGAAACGATTTTTTACAAAAACAGTCTACCCTGCTGATTCGTGAAAACCAAACCATCTGCATTGAAGATTTGAAAGTAAAGAACATGATGCGTAATCATAAACTGGCACAGCACATCGGTTCTGCATCCTGGAGGAAGTTCTTTGATATGCTCAAGTATAAGTCTGCCTGGTATGGAAATGATCTAATCAAAGTGCCAACGATGTATCCAAGCAGTCAGACTTGTTCTTGCTGTGGGTACAAGAATTCGCTGGTAAAAAATCTAGCAGTCCGAGTATGGGAATGTCCAGACTGCCATACCATACATAACAGGGATACCAACGCAAGCATAAATATTTTAAATAAAGGACTGCAAATGCAGTCGGCATAAGCCTATAGAAAACTGCACCGTAGGGCATACGGAAACAGTATAATCTAGCTTGTGGACACTGTGTAAGACATTGCGATACCGCATGGTATCACACAATGCAGTAGTGGTTGAAGCAAGAATCCCTCTGCTTTAGCTGTGGGGAGTGTCAAGTTAAGATGACAGGAGAAAGGAACAAGGTAGAGGAAGAATTGTGATTGAGGAAGAGTTAAAATCTGGGCAATTAAAGAATAGTTACCTTTTGTTTGGAGAGGAAAACTACTTAAAAATTTATTACAAAAACCGCTTAAAATCAGCAATTATTGGCGAGGATGAAGTGAATTTCTTATTTTGAGGGAAAAGGTATCGATGTAGATGAAGTGATAGCGATAGCAGAGACTCTGCCATTTTTTGCAGAAAAGCGATGTATTATTGTGGAAAACAGTGAGTGGTTTTTGAATGGAAATGAAAAAATGGGAGGGTATATAGAAAATCTTCCAGAGACAACCTATCTCATCTTTATTGAGGGAGAGAAAATTGACAAGAGAAAGAAATTGTACAAAAAGCTGTCCTTGCTTGGCACAATCTGTGAATGCAAGCGGATGGAGCCAAGAAAGTTGCGAGATTGGACAAGAGCACTGATGGGGCGGATGGGAAAAAATATTCGTGCGACAGATTTAGATTTATTTTTGAGTTATGTGGGCAATGATTTACAACATATTACAACAGAGGTTGAAAAGCTGGTGGCTTATATTGGGGAAGCACAGGTCATTGAGCGAAGTGATATTGAGGATATTACGACTGTCGGTGTGGAAAATAAGATTTTTGATATGCTCAGTGCTATTGTACAAAAAAAAAGATTGGGGTGGCAATGCACTACTATGAAGATTTGCTTATTCTGAGGGAACCTCCAATGCGAATTTTGAGCTTGTTAAGTAAACAATTTAATCAACTTTTGCAGGTGAGACAGATGCAGGGAATGGACAAATATAGCATTGGAAATGCAATGAATTTACAGCCCTATATTGCGGAGAAATTGATGAGACAGGCAAGTGCATTTTCAAAAGAAGAGTTACAGAGAATACTCAATGGCTGCCTAGATATGGAGATGCGAGTAAAGACGGGGTTAATGCCCGAACAGATTGCAGTCGAATTATTGATTATGAGCAAAGAGCAAATCAAAGGATAAAAAAGGCCACAGGTCATGACGGTAACCTGTGGCAAAAAATATTACTTCTACTGAATGCTATTTACAGACTTAGAAAGTCTAGAAACCTTGCGAGCAGCAGTATTCTTGTGATAAACACCCTTGCTTGCTGCCTTGGTGAGCTCAACGATAGCAGCCTTTAAAGTTGCCTGTGCACTCTCCTTATCCTTAGCAATAACAGCGGCATCAACCTTCTTTACTGCAGTCTTTACCTTAGACTTGATTGCTTTATTTCTCTCTGTTCTCTCTGCTGCAATGAGCACTCTTTTCTTTGCGGATTTGATATTAGCCAACCCTCTACACCTCCAAAATAATTTCTTTGTTTTATAGTTATAATAATTAAAGTGTTAGCATCGAAGTCTGGACACGGACAGTTCAATGTAAACATACTTAAGTATTTTATGCTAAATATGCGGTATTGTCAAGGAGTAAATATTGCAAGTATGATAGAAAAATGGTATTCTATAAAAGTTAATAGTTTAAATAAAGAGGTATACACATGATCGACCAGAGTAAAATTAGAAATTTTTGCATTATTGCACACATTGACCACGGTAAATCTACTCTTGCCGACCGAATTATAGAAAAGACGGGACTTTTGACCAGTCGTGAGATGCAAGAGCAAGTTCTTGACAACATGGATTTGGAGAGAGAGCGAGGCATCACGATTAAAAGTCAGGCAGTCAGAACAGTCTATCGGGCAGAGGATGGAGAAGAATATATTTTTAACTTGATTGATACCCCAGGACATGTCGACTTTAACTATGAGGTATCAAGGGCACTGGCGGCCTGCGATGGTGCCATTCTTGTTGTGGATGCTGCACAGGGGATTGAGGCACAGACATTGGCCAATGTCTATTTGGCTCTAGACCATGATTTGGAAGTATTTCCAGTGATCAATAAGATTGATTTGCCGAGTGCAGATCCTGACCATGTTGCAGAAGAAATTGAGGATGTCATTGGGATTGAGGCAGAGGATGCACCGAGAATTTCAGCCAAGGTGGGACTAAATATTGAAGATGTCTTGGAGGCGATTGTCAAAAAGATTCCTGCACCAAAGGGAGATAAAAATGATCCACTAAAGGCATTGATTTTTGATTCTGTCTATGATTCCTATCGAGGAGTGATTGTCTTTGTTCGAATTAAGGAAGGCTCTGTAAAGAAAGGCGATACCATTCAAATGATGGCAACAGGAGCAGTTCAAGATGTTGTAGAAGTGGGGTATTTGGCGCAGGACAATTTATTCAATGCGATGAATTGAGTGCAGGGATGGTTGGCTATATTACCGCAAGCATTAAGAATGTCAAGGACACTAGAGTTGGTGACACTGTGACATTAAAAAATAATCCTTGTAAGGAAGCACTTCCGGGCTATAAGAAGGTGACTCCGATGGTTTATTGTGGTCTTTATCCAGCTGATGGTGCAAAGTACAATGACCTCCGAGATGCACTAGAAAAGTTACAATTAAATGATGCATCTCTATTTTATGAGCCGGAGACTTCTCTTGCCTTGGGCTTTGGTTTTCGCTGTGGATTTTTGGGTCTATTGCATTTAGAGATTATTCAAGAGAGATTAGAGAGGGAATACAATTTAGATCTTGTCACAACAGCACCAGGTGTAGTTTACAAGGTATTTAAGACGAATGGAGAAGTCATCGAACTGACCAATCCATCGAATCTCCCAGATCCAAGTGAGATTGAGCATATGGAAGAGCCAATTGTCTCGGCAGAGATTATGGTGACGAAGGACTATGTTGGAGCGATTATGACGCTTTGCCAGGAAAGAAGAGGAGTCTATCTTGGCATGGAGTATATTGAGGAGTCTCGAGCAGTTCTTCGCTATGATTTGCCACTCAATGAGATTATTTATGATTTCTTTGATGCTCTAAAGAGTCGGTCAAAAGGATATGCTTCTCTTGACTATGAGTTAAAGGGCTATCAGACCTCTTCTCTTTGCAAGCTCGATATGTTAATCAATAAGGAAACGGTCGATGCACTCTCCTTTATTGTTCACTCCGATTCGGCCTATGAGCGTGGAAGAAAGATGTGTGAGAAGTTAAAGGAGGAGATTCCAAGACATCTCTTTGAAATTCCTATTCAGGCTGCTGTGGGCGGAAAGGTCATTGCCAGAGAGACAGTAAAGGCGATGAGAAAGGATGTCCTAGCTAAGTGCTATGGAGGAGATATTTCAAGAAAGAGAAAGCTTTTAGAGAAGCAAAAGGAAGGAAAGAAGCGTATGCGCCAGATTGGAAATGTGGAGATTCCGCAAAAGGCGTTTATGAGTGTCTTGAAATTAGATGAAGAATAAGAGGTGAGAGAGTGGGCGATATGGGTGGACTTGGTCATAAAAAGGGGATGGAGCTCTATGTTCACATTCCATTTTGTGCCAAAAATGTAATTATTGCGATTTCCGCTCTGGTGTAGCCGATGATTTGACACAGAAAAGTTATGTCGATCAGTTGTGTGAAGAAATTCGCAGTCAGGGAAAGATGTACTGTGATGATTTTTATATCACAACAATTTTTATTGGTGGTGGTACACCCTCGATTTTAAAGGGAACTTGGGTGGGCAACATTATGAGTGCCATCTATGAAAGTTTTTCTGTCAATGCTTTGGCCGAGGTGACTATTGAATGCAATCCAGGAACAGTAAATGTCGATAAATTAAGAATTTATCGACAAAATGGGATCAATCGAGTTAGTTTTGGATTGCAGTCGGCGGACAATGAGGAATTAAGACTATTGGGCAGAGTTCACACTTTTGAAGATTTTTTGGATAGCTATCAAATGGCCAGAGAAGTCGGATTTACAAATATCAATGTTGACTTGATGAGTGCACTTCCAGGTCAAAGTGTGGAGAGCTGGAAGGAGACACTTCGGAAGGTAGTGCGACTAAAACCAGAACATATCTCATCGTATTCATTGATTATTGAAGAAGGAACGCCATTTTTTACGGCCTATGGCAATCGAGAGGGGCAAAAAAATCTCCCGTCCGAAGAAGAAGAGCGGGAAATGTATTATTTCACGAATCAATATCTTCGTGCTCATGGATTTGAACGCTATGAAATTAGCAATTATGCAAAAAAGGGATTTGAGTGCAAGCACAATGTGGGCTATTGGACGGGTGTCCCCTATCTAGGACTTGGTCTTGGGGCATCGAGCTATGTCTACAATCGAAGATTTCACACCGAAGAAAATTTTGATGCCTATATGAAAATTTTGATGAACAGGGATATCACACCCCTATATCAAGACATTCAAGAATTAGGTACTCGTCAGCGGATGGAAGAATTTATGTTTTTGGGGCTTCGTCTGACACGGGGCGTGAGTGCGGCAGAGTTTATGGAGAGATTTGGTTCCAATATGTTTAAAGTCTTTGATATGCCAATTCGAAAGAATGTGATCGCAAAATTATTGGAAGTTCAAGATTCAAGACTTTATTTAACTGAAAAGGGACTTGATTTGAGCAATCGAGTTATGAGTGATTTTTGTTCGACTAAAAAAGATTAAGGAGAAGGTAGTACCTTGTTCTTTGGAACTTTCTACCTTTATCTTTGCTTGGTGGTTGTGGAGAATTTGTTTTGCAATGGCAAGACCTAATCCATAGCCACCTTCTTTTTTGTTTCTTGAGCCATCTATTCGATAGAAGCGATCGAAGAGATGGGGGATGGCCTCTTTGGGAATGGGACTACCTGTATTTTTAAAGTCAATGATAATCTCCTCTTTTTGCTGTTTCGCCGTGATGGAAACTATACCGGGAGTGGAGGAATATTTGCAGGCATTGTCAATAAAAATCGTAAAGAGTTGTTGCAGTTGAGCAGGATGACCAAGGATGAAAAGATTGTTTTCAATATTTTCTTTTATGGTTATCTTTTTTTCAAAGGCAAGAGCCTCAAAGCTTAGACATCGTTCCCATAGGATAGAAGAAATGTCGACACTTTCCATAGGTAGATTTTGTGTCTTTGTATCTTGGCGAGCTAAAAATAAAAGGTCTTCAATGAGCTTTTTCATGCGAAGAGCCTCCGTCTTTGTGCGCAGAATCCAAGGCTGTTGCTCTGGCAACGTAGGCATAGAATTAAGAACATCTAAATTGGCTAAGATGACAGCAATAGGTGTGCGAAGTTCATGGGAGGCATCAGAGGTAAATTGCTTTTGTTGTCTCCAAGCATATTCAATGGGAGACAGACTCCATTTTGACAGATAAAAGCTAAGAATTCCAAAAAGAATCAGTGCGATGCCAAGAATGATGAGAATGTTTAAAATCAATTGTCTTGTGTTGTGAATATTGACACTGATGTCTGTAAAGATAAGGTAGAGATTTTCATCTTTTTGTGCATACATATACTGAAGGGAGTGACTGGTATAGTAGCTGTGATATTCCAATAGATTAGGCAAATTTATCTTTTTGATGAGGGCGTTAGCTGTTTCATTGTCAATAGAAATCCCCTGTTCTTCCCTGTTTATGATATCCCCGTCGTCATCAAGAACAAAGAGCAGGCAAGGAAGGGGAGTTTGAAATTGATGGTCTGGAGGAATAACTTGGAAGTCAGAGTCGTGATGTTCTAGCTGATTGGGCATTCTTTCTCCCGCCATATTTTGTTCCAGTTGATGCTTTAAGAAATTCTCTGTATTTGTTGTCTGTGTTCTTATATTGGAAAATAAAATAAATCCGAGCACAACAAGCAATATGGCTGTGACAAAGGCCATGTTAATGAGAATAAATTTTTTTTGTAGTTTTTTAATCATTTTTCACCTCAAGTCGATATCCCAGCCTTCGCAATGTGTTGATGCTCACTTTTGTGCCAATGAATTGAAATTTTTTTCTGAGGAAGGAAATGTAGGCTTCAACATTGTTTGCTTCAGCTTCTGATTCATTGCCCCATACTTTGTCAATCAATACTTCTTTGCTGATGACAAGATTAGGATGGACAAGAAGGATTTTTAAAATAGAAAATTCCTTAAAACTTAGCTGAATGCTCTTTGTATTACAAGAGAGTATGGCTGTGTCGAGATCTAAATTGAGGTCACAAAACGAGAGGGTGTTGATAATGACATCGCCCTGACGCCTTGCATTGGCACGAATTCTTGCGAGCAATTCTTCCTTGACAAATGGCTTGGTGATATAGTCATCTGCACCACTATCTAGTCCAGTAATTTTGGAGTGAATATCATCTTTTGCAGTGAGCATAATGATAGGGGAATTGTTTTTATTTTGTCGCAATTTTTTGACAAGTGAAAAACCATCAAGTTTTGGCAGCATAATATCGAGTAAAATGAGATCATAGTTGTCATGTAATGCGTAGTCAAGACCATCTTCTCCATTATAGGCAATTTCGGTCTGATATTTTTGCTCATTTAAGATTTGAGCAATGGCAAGAGCGAGGCTTTCATCATCTTCTACAATTAATATTTTCATGATATTCTCCTTTCCTAAGTTTATTTTACCAAAAAAATTTAAATTATGGAAAAAATTTCAGCTTCATTTCAGTTAGAGAAGGTATGCTATAGCCATAACAAGACAGGAGGTAATGGATATGAAAAAGTATCGAAAGAAAATATATGTATGTTTGACATTGAGTGCATTGGCATTGGCCACAGGTTGTAGCAATAAGGCGATTAAGGCGAATGCGGAAAATACAGAAAATGTAGTCAGCAGTACACAGGCAGAGAATACAGGTGAGGCAAGTGCACAGACAGTGGTAGAAAAGGCAAAAATTACATTTTCAGACAGTGGGGCACAAATTGAAGGTAGTGGTGCAAGTTATGCAGATGGCACATTGACCATTACTGAGGCGGGAAGCTATACGCTTGGGGGAAGTAATTCCAATGCACAAGTGGTTATTGATGCATCAGAAGGAGAAGTTACTCTTGTTCTCAATGGTGTGAACTTACAGAGTCAGACCACAGCAGCTATTTATGCAAAGAGTGCAAAAAAGGTCAATATTACCTTGGCCGATGGTTCAAGTAGTACCTTAGTGGATGCAAAGACTTATACTAATACAGAAGATAGTGATGAACCTGATGCAGCAGTATTTGCTGATTGTGATTTGAGCTTTGACGGATCGGGTACATTGGAAGTGACAGCAAATGCAAAGGATGGCATTAAGAGTAAGGACAACTTGACCTTTACTTCAGGAACTTACACCATTACATCGGCGGACAATGCCATTAAGGGAAAAAATAGCATTGCTGTAAAGGATGGCACATTTACCATCAATGCGACAGGAAAGGGAATGACAACAGAGGGAACATTGGATATTGATGCTGGAAAAATTGATATTCAAAATTCAGAGGAAGGTCTGGAAGGAAAACAGGTGACAGTCAATGGTGGAGACATTAATATTGTGGCCACAGATGACGGCATCAATGCAAGAACAAAGACAGACAGCGACCAGGAGAGTATGCAGGCACAGGAGGATACTTGGTTTAAACTAGAAGGTGGAAATATCACGGTGGATGCCACTGGTGATGGAGTGGATTCCAATGGAGATATTTATATCAATGGTGGTACAATTATGGTCTATGGTCCGACAAGTGATGGCGATGGCACATTAGATTATGATGGCACAGCAACCATTACAGGTGGAACTTATATGGGCATTGGTTCTAGTGGAATGGTACAAAGTTTTGGCGACACTTCCACTAAAAATAGTTTGGAAGTCAACTATTCTACCACACAAAAAGCGGGAACAGTGGTCAAGATAACGGATGAAAGTGGAAATGTGATTGCAAATATCACAGCAAAGAAAGACTTTAGTAGTGTCTTGATATCTTCAAGTGATTTGAGCGAAGGAAAGAAAGTGACGATTCAGACAGGAGAAGACAAGCAGACAGCGACCATTTCAGGAAAGACAACAACTGTTGGCGAAAAGAGCGAAAGGGGAGGAGCACCAGGACAAGGCGCACCAGAGGGAAACCCACCGAGTGGCAATTCGTCAAAGGGAAATCCACCAGAGGGAAATCCACCAAGTGGTCAGCCACCAGAGGGAAATCCACCGAGTGGCAAGCCACCAAAGGGAAACCCACCGAGTGGCAAGCCACCAAAGGGAAATCCACCAAGTGGCAAGCCACCAAAAGGGAATCCACCAAGTGGCAAGCCACCAAAGGGCAATCCACCAAGTGGTGATTCATCAAAGGGAAGTCAATCCAGTGGTGATTCGTCAAAGGGAAATCAATCCAGCGATGACTCATCAAAGGATGATGCGGTGCAATCTTAAATAGAATATGCTATAATCAGATGCTGTTACAGGGAAAAGCCCTTGTAACAGCATTTTTTGTTGATAGAAAGGAAAGATGATGAAGATTTATATGGCTCCACTTGAGGGTATTACCAGTTATATATTTCGAAATGCATTTGCAAAGTACTATGGAGGAATAGATCGATATTTTACACCATTTATCACACCACATCCTAAGAAAGGATTTTCACCATCAGAAAAGCGAGATATTTTGCCAGAAAATAATACAAAAATCACAGTGATACCGCAGATTCTAACGAATCAAGTGGATGATTTTGTTAAGCTTTCAAGAGAGATTGCTGAATTTGGCTATGATGAGGTCAATCTCAATTTAGGTTGTCCATCAAAGACAGTGACCTCAAAGAAAAAGGGCTCAGGAGCTTTGGCCGATGTAGAGGAGCTTGAGCGATTTTTAGATGGGATTTTTTCTAGATGTGAGCAAAAAATTTCAATTAAGACAAGAATTGGCGACAGTGATGAAAAGGAATGGGAGAAAATTTTAGAAGTTTATGAGAAGTACCCACTGAGTGAATTGATTGTTCATCCAAGGTTGCGTGTTGATTTTTATAGGGGAGAGATTCATTGGTTGGCTTGGAAAAGGGCAATGCAATCAGAGAAAAAGTTAGTCTACAATGGAGATATTTGTACAAAAGATGACGCAAAAAGTATATTTCAATTTGGTGTGGAGACCTTGATGATTGGAAGAGGATTATTAAAAAATCCAGAATTAATATCAGAAATTCGAGGAGAAAAAGGAAAAAAGGAGATGAATCGCAGTCGATTTAAACAGTTCCACGATGAAATTTATCTTGGCTATGCACAGATAATGTCAGGGGATACACCAACGCTTTTTAAAATGAAGGAATTGTGGGGGTTTTGGATTACAAGTTTTGCAGGAAAAGAAAAATATCTGAAAAAAATTAGAAAAGTCCAGAATAGAGCAGAGTATATTCAAATAGTAAGTGAATTATTGGAAGTTTAGATGAATATTTTTGATAAAGTTATGGACACAATGGCTTTTTTTTTGTAGTATGGATATAATGTTATATAAAGAAGGAGAGAAACTATGCCAAGTGCACGATTTTTAAAATTAAAAGGACCAAAGAAAATAAAGATTTTAGAGGCAGCAATGAAGGAATTTTTGATGCATCCTGTGACTATGGTTTCCATTAATCAAATTATTAAGAGCGCAGGAATTTCTCGAGGCAGTTTATACATATTTTGAAGATAAGGATGACCTTTTTCAATATGTTGCAGAGGACTTTGTTCGAAGAATTGTAGATCGAGTGATTACTGTGATAAAGGAAAATGGTGGAAATTTATTTCTTTCTGCAAATATGTTATTTGCAGAAGGGCTGGAGAGAGAAAAGACGAGCACCTATGCTCAGCTCTATCTTGAGGTATTTAAGGATTATACATTTGTTCGCTTGATGAATGAGGAGGGGGCAAGAAGTAAAGAAAATCTAGAAAAGTGGGAGGAACTTCACAGAGAAATCTACATTTTAAGTAAACCTGTCTATAGCTTTGCTTCTTTGGAGGAATTTGCAAAGATTTTTGACATGATTTTTGTATTGTTTCTTCAATCTCTGATCGCAGTGAAATCAAGGAGAAGAACAGAAATAGAGGCTAAAGACATACTTAGCCGTCAGTTAGATATCATTGAAATGGGGGTTCGCTGTGATATCGAAAGGGAGAGAGAGAGGGTGTAAGATTTGATAAAGAAGATATTGGCAGTTACATTGTTATCTGTTCTATTTGCACAGAGTCCGATGGCAAGTTTTGCCGAACCTGTATTTTCAAGAAGTCAAGAGGAATGGGCAAAACTTAGAGACAATCGCTTGGAATATGGGGAAATTGAAGGGTTGCTTGAGGAATACAATGGCACGATCTTGCAAAACAAGATTGACTATCGATCCTTTCAAAAGGAATATGGAAAGACCAATGAAGAAGTAGTCAAGACCTATCGGGATATGGCGAAGGAAATTGAGAAAAATTTACAAGAGCCAGACCCACAAGATGCTAATTATATATCTGCAGCAGTGGCTCTTGCTTCGGCAAAGGCACAGATTAGTAGCTTGAATAAGTCAGCAGATAATGCACTAGAAGATGCTGAGATTAAGTGGATTACATTGGAGTCAGCAAAAAAGACATTGGTTCAAGTTGCACAAAATGATATGATTAGCTACTATACAAATCTACTTGTGGTGGAAGATGCCAATTTGACGAAACAACAGGCACAAAATGCTCTTCATCTTGCAGGAATAAAGCTTCGTGCGGGAACGGGGGTAAAGTCAAGTATTCTTTCGGCACAGGAGGATTTACTAAAGGCTGAGCAAAGCATTACTAAGGCAACAGATGATGCAAATAATGTCAAGAAAAAGTTGATGGTGATGTGTGGTTGGTCTTACAATGGAAATCCAGAGATAGGAAGTCTTCCCGATGTCGAATTTTCAAAAATTGAGAAGATGAATCCAGCTAATGATCAGGGCTTGGCTTTTCAGAATAATTACACTCTGCGTATAAACTTAAAGAAACTAGCCAATGCCAGTGAGGACAGTCAAAAGGAGAGTTTGCAGACTGCAATTAAAACCAATAAGCAAAATATCTCCACAGCATTAGTTGTTGACTATCAAAATGTTTTGGCTGCGAGGGATGCCTATCATTATGCAAAGGCCAATGTGGATGTACAAAATGGCTTGCTTTCTCAGATGCAGACGAAACTTCGCCTTGGGGTAGCCAGTGCCTATGAGATGAGTGCACAAGAAATTAGCAAAAAGCAGGCCGATGTGGCACTTGCACAGGCAAAGATCTCCCTATTTTCTGCAATGGAAAATTATCAATGGGATGTCAATGGCTTGGCAAAGGCAGAATAGGAGCTTTGATGAAAAAAATAGGATGTTTTGTACTGACTTCATTAACTTTTTTGATTGGGACATCATTTCCAAGTTCTGCCTTTGTGAGCGCACCGAGAAATCCGGCAGAGAGAAACATGACACAGGCCATGCTCAATGGCTATGACGAGGCCACTTGGGCAAAGTTAATGGACAATCGCTTGGAGTATGCCGAAATTGATGATTTGGTGCACAATTTTAATCCAGAAATTTCTGCTGCTTGGAAAAATTATCAGGATCGTCGATTAGAGATTATTCAAAATATAGATAATTTGTCTGCTGTCAAGCGAAATATGGACAATCTCTTAGAAGAGGCAAAGACGAACGAAGATGTGGAAGAGATGGCCATCTATGCGGCACAGAGTATGGGGCTAAAGGCAGTGATTGACGGAATGAAAAAGTCAAAGGAAAATTTAGAAAAGCCAATTTCTTCCAGCAATGCTTCGCTTCGAACGGCACAGGCACAGATGAGTGCCAGTGTAAGAACATTGATGATTAATTATAAGAATTTATTGTTACAAAAGGGATTGCTTCGACAAACAATTGAGTTGAGTCAGACACAGCTTACTGCAGAACAGGCCAAGGTAAGATATGGCACGGGAATTTTGAGTGATGTACAAAAATTACAGGTGGATATTTTACAGACACAGTCTCGTATTTCCGAGTTGACAAGCAATGAGTTGCAAATGAAGAGGTCATTGATCCAGATGTGTGGATGGAATCCGAGTGCAAATCCAGAGATTGGAGATGTTCCACAGGTGGATGAGCAGGCACTATCGAGTTTACATCCTGAGATAGATATTAAAAAGGCGATTGGCAACAACTATACCCTTATTGAAGAGCGTCATGGGAAGCATCCGCTCAATCAAACAGGGAGAACAGCTTGGGAGACAAGAGAAGCACAGATGGAGGCAAATTTACATATCAATTTGCAAGAACTCTATCAAAAAGTAAGAGATGCAAAGAATAGTCTTGACCAAGCAAGACAGGGTTTAGAAAATATAAATGCACAACTTGCCACAGCACAAGTTTCTTATCGATTGGGAGCAATCAGTCAATCACAATATGCTGAAATTCAAATTCAACAAAAACAAAAGGAATTGGAAATTTCGGCCGCAAAGATGAACCTTTTGTTGGCAGTCAATGCATATTATGATGCTGTCAATGGAAATGCAAAAGTGGAATAATTGTAGAAGGAGAGTTTTCAAGTTATTGGTTTGAAAACTCTCCTTTATGATATAGTCTAAAAATTAGTTGATTGCTCTTTTTTGCTAAAAATAATTCTGAAGATAAGGCGAACCAGTGGACCACAGTAAAAGAGTTGATATAAGATGGCCACAGGGAAATTCAATGCCCAAGTTTTTATCCAAAATGCAAAACTCATTTGATTTCTGTTAAAGAGAAGACAGGCAATAAAACTCATTATTGGACACATTATACAGCAGATACAAATAGAAATAGCATAAGTAATGATTTGTGGTCTATCCGATGGGCGAACAACCATAAAGGCAAGTTGATGAGCTAGTTTCCCAACAATAAAAAATTCAAGAATAAATGCGATGGGGACCATAATGGGAAGTTCAGCGAGAGCATGAAAAAAGGTCATATTGGTCAGATTGCCCATATTTCTTGCAATGTTGTATACGACCATTCCGTAGACCATAATACTTGCCATAATCAATGTAAAAATGGCATCTTGAAATTTGTTTTTTGGCATAAAAAATCCTCCTGTGATACATGTGTTGTTCGTTATCATCCTGGAGGAGTGTGCGTTTCCAATTGTTGACCATTTTTATTTTGTCAGAAAATCTTAGCATTTTTTAGGTAAAAAGTAAAGTTTTTTTTCAAAGACAGTTGCGTTATAATAAAGAAAAATAAAGAGAGTGAGGACAAAATGAAAAAGATTGGATTTATTGGCATGGGGAATATGGGCTATGCCATTTTACAGGGTGTGCTTTCAAAGTATGCAAAGGAGGACTTAATTTTTTCTTCAAAGTCGCAGGAAAAGAAGGAAAGAATTAAGACAAAGACAGGAGTTGATTATACACAGGACAACGCTTCTTTGGCGAAAAATTGTGAAATCTTAGTTCTTGCCATTAAGCCACAGATGTATGATACCGTTTTTTTGGAGATAGCAAAGGATATGCCAAGTGGACAAGTGGTGATTTCCTTAGCTCCAGGGAAAAGTATTGATGAATTAAAGTCAAAACTTGGCGATGACAAGAGAATTGTGCGGGCAATGCCAAATACTCCAGCACTTTTGGGCGAGAGTATGACAGGAATTTCTTGGATTGCCGATGAATTTTCCAAGGTGGAGAAAGAGGGGCTAATTGCTCTATTTGATTCTTTTGGAAAGAGTGTGGTTGTGGAGGAGAGATTGATGGATGCTGTGGTTTCAGTCAGCGGATCATCACCAGCCTTTGCGTATATGTTTATTGATGCACTTGCCGATGCAGGAGTGAAATATGGACTAAAAAAGTCAGAGGCGATTCAAATGGCGGCACAGACTTTACTGGGCAGTGCCAAGATGGTACTAAAGAGCGGAGAGCATCCAGTAGTATTGAAGGATAAGGTTTGTTCGCCAGGGGGAACGACCATTGCTGGTGTGGCCGCATTGGAGGAGTCAGGATTTCGAGCAAGTATTCTTGCAGGGGCAGAGGCCGTATATCGCAAGTGCACAAAGATAAAGTAGTGGAGGGAAAAATGATCGAGAGGTTAAAGAGAGATCTTGCCTATGAGGGCAAGATTATTAAGGTATATAAGGATTTGGTTCGTGTCAATGGAAGAGAGACGGTGTGGGATTTTATTCACCACAATGGGGCAGCAGCTGTGGTTGCTGTCGATGAAAAAGGTAGACTTTTGATGGTTCGACAATACAGAAATGCACTCAATCGCTTTACTTTGGAGTTGCCAGCAGGTAAGGTAGATCGTGTAGATGAACCAAGAAGAGATTGTGCATTTCGAGAACTGGAGGAGGAAACAGGTAGAAAGGTAGAAAAGCCAGAGGATTTGGAATTTTTAATTCGAATTGACACCACAGTGGCTTTCTGTGATGAACAAATTGACATCTTTGTGGCAAAAATATGAAGGTGACGCACCAGCATCTTGATGAGGATGAGGAGATTCAGGTGGAAGCATGGGAAGTGAAGGATCTTTTAGATTTAATTTATAGAGGAGAGATGAAGGACTCAAAGACGGTCTCTGGAATTTTGGCCTATGCAATCAAAGAGGGAATCACCTATGCTCAATAAGCAAAGTGGAGAAGAAAAGTCATTTGTTTTACATTCCGAATACCAGCCAACAGGGGATCAGCCCCAAGCCATTGCGGCACTTGTTAAGGGATTTGATGAAGGCAATCAATTTGAAACTTTGCTCGGTGTGACGGGCTCAGGAAAGACATTTACAATGGCCAATGTGATTGAAAAATTGCAAAAGCCAACACTAGTGATTGCTCACAATAAGACTTTGGCTGCCCAGCTTTACAGTGAGTTTAAACAATTTTTTCCTGAGAATGCAGTGGAGTATTTTGTTTCCTACTACGATTATTATCAGCCAGAGGCCTATGTGCCTTCGACGGACACCTATATTGAAAAGGATTCGGCGATCAATGAGGAAATTGATAAGTTACGCCATTCGGCAACGGCAGCACTTTCGGAGAGAAAGGATGTCATTATTGTGGCTTCGGTCTCTTGCATTTATGGTCTTGGAAGCCCAATTGACTATCAAGAAATGGTACTTTCTCTTCGTCCAGGGATGGAGAGAGAAAGAGATGAGGTTATTCGAAAATTAATTGATATTCAATATATGAGAAATGATATTGATTTTCATCGAGGTACTTTTCGAGTGCGTGGAGATGTACTTGAAATTTTTCCAGCAGCATCGAGTAAAGAGGCATATCGAGTGGAATTTTTTGGCGATGAAGTTGAACGCATCACACAAATTGATGTGGTTACAAAAAGAGTGGTGAGCGAACTCAGCCATATTGCTGTATTTCCTGCGTCGCACTATGTGGTTGCACCTGAAAAGATTGCAAAGGCAGCGGATGATATATTGGCAGAATGTAAGGAACAGGTTCAATTTTTTAAAAGAGAAGAAAAATTGATTGAAGCACAAAGAATTGATGAGCGGACGCATTTTGATGTGGAAATGTTAAAGGAAACTGGATTTTGTTCTGGAATCGAAAATTATTCGAGACATTTGACCGGCTCAGCTCCTGGGGAACCACCCTATACTTTAATGGATTATTTCCCAGAGGACTTTTTGATTATTGTGGATGAATCGCATATTACCATTCCACAGATCAGAGGTATGTATGCGGGAGATAGATCAAGGAAGACAACCCTAGTAAACTACGGATTTCGCCTGCCAAGTGCACTAGATAATCGTCCACTTGAATTTTCGGAGTTTGAATCAAAAATTAGTCAAATGCTCTTTGTTTCAGCGACACCAAATGTCTATGAGAGCGAACATGAGTTATTGCGTGTGGAACAAATTATTCGTCCGACAGGATTGCTTGATCCAGAAATTAGTGTTCGACCAGTGGAAGGACAGATTGATGATTTAATTGGTGAGGTCAATAAAGAAGTAGAAAAGAAAAACAAAGTATTAATCACAACATTGACAAAAAAGATGGCTGAGGATTTGACAAATTATATGAAGGAAGTGGGGATTCGTGTTCGCTACTTGCATTCTGACATTGACACTTTGGAGAGGGCACAGATTATTCGGGATATGAGATTAGATAAATTTGATGTCTTAGTGGGGATCAATTTGCTTCGAGAGGGGTTAGATATTCCGGAAATTACATTGGTGGCGATTTGGATGCGGACAAGGAAGGCTTTTTGCGAAGTGAAACCTCACTGATTCAAACGATTGGTCGTGCGGCAAGAAATGTGGATGGTCATGTCATTATGTATGCAGACCATATCACAGCCTCGATGCGTCGAGCCATTGACGAGACAGCAAGAAGGAGAGAAATTCAAAGGCAGTACAATGAAGAACATGGCATCACACCAAAGACGATTCAAAAAGCTGTGCGAGATGTCATTGCTATATCAAAGGCGGCAATAAAGGATAAAAAGAGTTGGGAGAAAGATCCTGAGTCAATGAGTCGGGAAGAATTAGAAAAATTGACAAAGGAGCTAGAAAGAAGGATGTTAAAAGCTGCAGCAGAGTTAAACTTCGAGGAAGCTGCGATGTTGCGGGATCAAATTGCTGAGCTAAAAAAGAGCTAGAAAAATTGTAGCAAATATTGTATAGTAGGGGGAGGTGCTCGTAGCGAAGTTGGATATCGCATCAGACTCCGACTCTGAAGGCCATGGGTTCGAATCCCATCGGGCACACTGAAATAGAGTAGAAACAGAGCAAAAGGGTATGTGCTGGTGGGCATATACCTTTTTCATTACGGAGGAATTATGGAATTAAGAGATTTTTGGTATGATTTGCCAGAGGAATTAATCGCACAGGATCCATTAGAAGATCGCTCTTCTTCGAGATTAATGGTACTTGACAAGGAGACAGGAGAATGTGTGGACCGACATTTTTATGAAATTACAAAGTATTTGCGAGCAGGGGATTGCCTTGTTATTAATGACACAAAAGTTATTCCCGCAAGACTTTTTGGCGTAAAGAAGGGAACAGGAGCTAAAATTGAAGTATTGCTGTTGAAAAGAGGGCAAGATGATATCTGGGAAACTCTAGTGAAACCTGGAAAAAAGTGCAAGATGGGGACAGAGATTGAATTTGGAGAGGGACTTCTTGTTGGCAAGGTTGTGGGCATTGTGGAGGAGGGAAATCGCTTGATTCAATTTCACTACAATGGAATTTTTGAAGAGATCTTGGATCAACTTGGACAAATGCCACTGCCACCATATATCACACATCAATTAAAGGATAAAAATCGCTACCAGACAGTGTACGCAAAACATGATGGCAGTGCAGCGGCCCCTACAGCAGGATTGCATTTTACAAAGGAATTGCTAAAAGAGATTGAACAGATGGGCGTAAAAATTGCCCGTGTAACCTTACATGTAGGACTTGGAACCTTCCGACCAGTAAAGGAGCAAGATGTTTTAAAACATCATATGCATTCTGAATTTTATATGGTCTCTGAGGAGGCTGCGAATTTAGTGAATGAGACAAAGAAATCGGGAAAACGAGTCATTTGTGTGGGAACAACGAGTTGCCGAACCATTGAGAGTGCCAGCACAGAGGAAGGAATTTTACAGGCAAAGAGTGGTTGGACAGAAATTTTTATCTATCCAGGGTATCGCTTTAAAGTTTTGGACTGTTTGATTACGAATTTCCATTTGCCAGAGTCCACATTGGTGATGTTAGTTTCTGCACTGGCAAAAAGAGAGAATGTCCTATCGGCCTATGCAGCTGCAGTGGAGAGAAAGTATCGCTTTTTTTCTTTTGGAGATGCCATGTTTGTGACCGACCACCAAAATTTTGTAGAAAGCAATGAAGATGAGAATCAATAAATATTTGAGTGAAATGGGCATTTGTTCAAGGAGAGAGGCCGACCGCTTGATTGAGGCGGGGAGAGTGAAAATTGACGGAAGACTGGCCAAGATGGGAGAAAATGTTGAGGGTGAGAATCAAGTGTATGTCGATGAAAAGAGAGTGGGACAAGAGAGTGATATAAAAAAGGTGAAGCCCATTTTGATTGCGGTCAATAAGCCTGTGGGCATTGTCTGCACAACCTCAACCAAGGATCGGGCAAAGAATATTGTGGAGATGGTCGGGTTTTCTCAGCGAATTTATCCCATTGGGCGACTGGACAAGGACTCCAAGGGATTGATTTTAATGACCAATCAGGGAGATTTGGTCAATAAAATTATGCGAGCAGCAAATTTTCATGAAAAGGAATATATTGTTCGGGTCAATCAGCCACTGTCAGAGGAATTTCAAAGACAGATGGAAATGGGTGTTTGGCTGAGTGAACTGCGTGTGCGCGCACAAGAAGATGTAGGGTGAAGATTCTTTCAAAGGATACCTTTTCGATTGTTTTGACCCAAGGATTAAATCGCCAAATTCGAAGAATGTGTGAGGAGCTTGGCTATCAGGTTAGGGATTTAGAGCGTGTGCGAATTATGAATATTTTATTGGGCAATCTCTTAGAGGGCAGTTATCGCGAACTTTCTAAGACAGAGCAGAGTCAATTGAAAAAAATGCTGCAAAGGGGACGAGAGAATGGATAAAATGCAAAGAATGAAAGCACTTGTAGAAAAATTAAATCAAGCTGCCTATGTTTATTATCAAAAGAGCGAAGAAATCATGAGCAATTTGGAGTATGATGCACTCTATGATGAACTTGTTTCACTGGAAGGGGAGACAAAGACAATTTTATCAGGTTCACCGACTCAGCGTGTGGGGTATGAAGTAGTATCTGCACTGCCCAAAAGAGAACACAAAAGTCCAATGCTCTCTCTAGACAAGACCAAAAATGTTGATGAGTTGAAGACATGGTTAGGGGAGCAAAGTGCATTGCTTAGCTGGAAGATGGATGGACTCACCATTGTCTTACACTATAAAAATGGAAAACTTGAGGAGGCCATTACTAGGGGGAATGGATATATTGGTGAGGAAATTACCAATAATGCCAAGGCCTTTGCCAATATTCCCCTTTGCATTTCCTATATGGGTGACTTGGTTTTGAGAGGGGAGGCAATTATTCGTTATTCTGATTTTCATAAAATCAATGCACAAATTGAAGACATTGATGCCAAGTATAAAAATCCGAGAAATCTTTGCTCTGGATCAGTCAGACAGCTTGATGCAAAAGTGACGAAGGAGAGAAATGTTCACTTCTATGCCTTTTCTTTAGTACAAGCAGATGGCATTGATTTTCACAATCAGCGAAAGTTGCAATTTGATTGGTTAAAGGAGCAAGGTTTTAGTGTAGTTGAGTATGTGCTGGTAAATAGAGATACTTTAGAAGAAAAAGTGAACGAGTTTTCTGAGCGGATTGTAGACTATGATATTCCATCGGATGGGTTAGTGCTTTTATTTAATGATATTGCCTATGGAGATCGTCAGGGAACGACAGCAAAGTTTCCAAGAAATGCGATTGCTTTTAAGTGGAGCGATGAGCAAAAAGAGACAACACTTCGCTATATTGAGTGGAGCCCATCAAGAACAGGGCTAATTAATCCTGTGGCCGTGTTTGAGCCTGTGGAACTAGAGGGGACGACGGTCAGCCGTGCCAGTGTACACAATGTAAGTATTGTGGAGGAGCTTGGACTTGGAGAGGGAGATATCATTACAGTATATAAGGCGAATATGATTATCCCACAGATTGCAGATAATCTGACAAGGAGCAAAAGGATCGTGATTCCAAAGACCTGTCCAGCCTGTGATCAAGAGACAAGGATCAAAAATGACAATGGAATTAAAACTTTATACTGTATAAATCCTGATTGTCCAGTCAAACAAGTAAAAGGCTTTTCGTTGATGGTTAGTCGAGATGCCTTAAATATTGATGGTCTTTCGGAGATGACATTGGAAAAATTTTTGGCTGAAGGGTATCTTCACGAAAAAGCCGATATCTTTCATCTTGAGCAATATAAAGAAAAAATTGTTTCTCTCGATGGATTTGGTCTCCGATCTTATGAAAAGCTAGATCAGGCAATACAAAAGGCAAGAAAGACCACGATGCCAAGGCTAGTCTATGCACTGGGAATTGCAGGAATTGGTGTCGCAAATGCGAAAGTTATTAGCCGACATTTTGATGATGACATCCATCGCTTTATGAATAGTACAATGGAAGAGTTGACAGAAATTGATGGAATTGGAGAGGTGTTAGCGAAGGCAATTGTTGATTTTTTTGCCAATCAAAAACATCGAGAGAGTCTAGAAAAATTGTTGGTCGAGCTAGAGATTGAAAAGACAAAGAAGGAAGGCAAAGGAGAAAAATTTGCTGGAATGACCTTTGTAATCACAGGAAGTGTGGAGCATTTTAAAAATCGAAAGGAAATGCAGGAAATAATTGAAGCAAATGGTGGCAAGGTTTCCTCCTCTGTGTCCGCAAAGACAAACTATCTCATTAACAATGACAAGGAGTCATCGTCGAGCAAAAATAAAAAGGCTAAGGAGTTGAATATACCGATTTTGTCAGAAAAAGATTTTTTAGATTTATTGGAACAATAGAGAAAGTGAGGAGAATATTATGCCAATTAAAATCCAAAAGGGATTGCCCGCACAAAAAATTTTAGAGGAAGAGAATATCTTTGTGATGGACGAAGACCGTGCGATGACGCAAAATATTCGTCCATTACAGATATTGATTTTAAACTTGATGCCATTGAAAGAGGAGGCCGAGACGCAACTACTTCGTGCACTGTCCAATACACCGCTTCAAGTTGATTGCACATTTTTAATGATGCAGACGCATCAAAAGTAAGAATACCAGTCAAAGCCATCTAAATAAATTTTATGTTCATTTTGATGATATTAAGGAGAAAAAATTTGATGGTATGATTATTACAGGGGCACCAATTGAGCAATATGAGTTTGAGGAAATTCATTATTGGGAAGAGTTGTGCAAAATGATGGAGTGGAGTAAGACTCATGTCACTTCAACATTACATATTTGTTGGGGAAGTCAGGCAGGATTATATTATCACTATGGCATTAAAAAGTTTCCGATGAAACAAAAGTTATCGGGAATTTACACTCACGAAGTTTTGCACAAAAAGACACCGCTTGTTAGAAGTCTGGATGACTATATTTACTGTCCACATTCGAGAAACACAGAAGTTCACGAAGAAGATATTGTGGCTTGTAAGGATTTACAAATTCTTGCAAAGAGCAAAGAGGCAGGAGTGTTGTTGATCATGAACAATTCGGGAAGTCAAATCTTTATTCAGGGACATCCTGAATATGATCGTTACACCTTGGCACAGGAGTATAAAAGAGACACCAATAAGGGAATGCATCCCAAGATTCCGATTCATTATTTTCCAAATGATGATCCAAATGAGCGTCCTGTGCTTAGCTGGAGAAACTTTTCCAATACATTGTATGCGAATTGGTTGAATTTTTATGTCTATCAGAACACGCCTTATGATTTGTATTCTTAATAAAAAAGGGACTGCAATTTTGCAGTCCTTTTTTTATAAAATTTAAGCAGTGACTTCGCTGTTTTTTGCCAAATTCTTATTGGCTGTAGCTAACATTAACTTAATGCGGTTGAGCTGATTTACCTCAGACGCACTTGGGTCATAGTCGACCGCAATAATATTGGCTTCCGGATGAGAGCGACGAAGCTCCTTGATTACACCCTTGCCAACGACATGGTTTGGCAGACAGCCAAATGGCTGTGTACAAACAATATTTGGTGCACCTGTTTCAATAAGTTCAAGCATTTCACCCGTCAAGAACCAGCCTTCTCCTGTCTGGTTTCCAATGGAAACATATTCCTTAGACATATCAGCAAGGTGTCGGATGTTTGAAGGAGCAACAAAGTGCTTGCTCTTTTCAAGGGCCACCTTGGCATCCTTTCGAATCCTTCGAGAAGTTTAATTCCCCAATTGCAAAGAAATGCTGTCTTTTTGGACATTCCAAGGTGCTCGGCCTTAAAGTTAGCATTGTAGAAGGAGTAGAGAAGGAAGTCCAGTAAATCAGGGACAACGGCCTCAGCTCCCTCTCTTTCGAGAAGTTCTACAATATGATTATTGGCAAGTGGGGAAAATTTGACTAAAATTTCTCCAACCACACCGACCCTAGGTTTTTTAATATTGAGCCTTGGCAATTCGTCGAATTCCTTGACAATGGCACGGATATTTTTCTTAAATTCACCGAAGGAAGGACTCTTCTTTGAGACAGATTGAATCGCCTTCGCTCTCCATTTTTGGTGTAATTTATCCGTTGATCCTGGTACAGCTTCATATGGGCGGGTTGCATAGACAACACGCATAAAGAGGTCACCGTAGACAATAGCCTGCATGGCTTTAATCATCATTGGAAGGGTGATTTGAAATCCCTCATTGGTTTCCATTCCATTGGCGTTGACAGAGATAACAGGGATTTGTTCCATGCCTGCCTTTTCGAGGGCACGGCGGATAAATCCAATATAATTACTTGCTCGACATCCACCACCTGTCTGACTCATAAAAATGGCTGTGTGATTGAGATCATATTTGCCAGATAACAGTGCTTCCATAATCTGCCCAACAACAATGAGGGATGGATAGCAGGCATCATTGTTGACAAACTTTAATCCACAGTCAATGGCAGAGCGTCCCTCATTTTGCAAAACTTCGACATGGTAGCCAAAGGCATTGAGTGCATGTTCAAGAATATCAAAGTGAATTGGACTCATCTGTGGACATAGAATCGTGTAGTCCTTTTTCATATCCTTTGTAAATGTCTTTCTGTGGTAGGACGCACTCTTGATGTGGCGCTCAATATTTCGCTTTTCTCTCACACGCATAGCAGCAATGAGAGAGCGAATGCGGATTCTTGCGGCACCGAGGTTATTGACCTCATCAATCTTTAGTACGGTATAAATCTTTCCTGAACCAACCAAGATATCAGAAACCTGATCTGTGGTGACAGCGTCAAGACCACAGCCGAAGGAATTGAGTTGAACAAGGTCAAGATCATTTCTTTGTTTGACAAGAGAAGCAGCTGCATAGAGTCTTGAGTGGTACATCCACTGGTCACTGACAATGACAGGTCTTTCAATTGGTGCAAGATGGGAGACAGAATCTTCTGTGAGCACCGCAAGACCAAAGAAGTAATCATGTCAGGAATACCGTGGTGAATTTCAGGATCCACATGATATGGTCGACCAGCAAGGACAATGCCATGTTTTTTATTGTCTTTTAACCATTGTAAGGTTTCCTCTCCCTTGATTTCAATATCTCTTTTTGCCTGTAAGAGTTCATTCCATCCAGCATGAGCAGCAGCCTTGACTTCTCTTTCTCCAATACCAAATTCATCCGCCATCACCTTAATTAATTGCTTGGTGAGCACTTCTTCATTTGTAAATGCCATAAATGGGTTTAAAAAGCGAATATTTTGCTCAGCAATTTCTTCTACATTGTTTTTAATGTTCTCAGCATAAGAAGTAACAATTGGACAATTATAGTGATTTCCAGCATCTGGTGTCTCATTTCGTTCATATGGCACACATGGGTAGAAAATGGTTTTAATGCCCTTTCGGATTAACCATGATACATGACCATGAGTGAGCTTTGCAGGATAGCACTCGGATTCACTTGGAATAGATTCAATGCCCATCTCATATAACTTCTTTGTTGACATTGGAGAGAGCTGAGTTCTAAAGCCAAGTTTCTTAAAGAAAATAGCCCAAAATGGGAAGTCCTCATACATGTTGAGTACTCGTGGAATACCAATGACGCCTCGTTCAGCCATGGACTCAGGTAGAGCAGGGTAATCAAATATGCGGTGATATTTGTAATCAAAGAGATTCGGAATATCATTTTTTACCTTGTCATGACCTAGACCTCTTTCACAGCGATTTCCAGAGATAAATTCTCTTCCACCACCAAAGTTATTGATGGTGAGCACGCAGGCATTGTTGCATCTCTTGCAGCGACTCATCGTCGTATCATATTGAAGAGAAATCATTTTTTCCAGAGGAATCATACTGGTTTCTTTGTTTTCATGTCTTTCTCTTGCAATGAGTGCAGCACCAAAAGCACCCATAATTCCAGCAATGTCAGGTCTTGTTGCCTCACAGCCTGAAATCTTTTCAAATGCACGAAGCACTGCATCATTGTAGAAAGTACCACCTTGAACGACGACATGTCTTCCAAGGTCAGAAGGGTCAGTGATTTTAATGACTTTGTAGAGAGCATTTTTAATTACAGAGTAGGCTAGACCTGCAGAGATATCAGCAACGGTTGCCCCCTCTTTTTGGGCCTGCTTGACATTGGAATTCATAAATACTGTACAGCGAGTTCCAAGGTCCACAGGATTTTTAGCAAACAACGCTTCCTTTGCGAAATCAACAATACTGTAATTTAATGATTTTGCAAAGGTTTCAATAAATGAACCACAACCTGCAGAGCAGGCTTCATTTAGCTGTACAGAATCTACAGTGTTATCTTTGATTTTAATACACTTCATATCCTGACCACCGATGTCGAGAATGCAATCAACATCTTTGTCAAAGAAAGAAGCTGCATAGTAATGAGCAATCGTCTCTACTCTCCCTCATCGAGCATAAAGGCAGCTTTTAATAGGGCTTCGCCATAACCTGTAGAACAGGAGTAGGCAATCTTTGCCTTTGGATTGATTTGATCTTTGACCTCATCGAGGGCACGGATGGCTGTGGCAAGGGGAGAGCCGTTATTGCTTGAGTAAAACTTCCAAAGGAGAGAACCTTGATCGTCAATGAGAGCAATTTTGGTTGTTGTAGAACCAGCATCAATACCAAGATAGATGTTTCCCTCATAGCTTGCTAGGTCTGCAGTCTTTACCGCATTGCCAGAGTGACGAGTTTGAAATACCTTGTATTCTTCCTCATTGTGGAAGAGTGGATCCATTCGAGTGATCTCATGTTCCATGGTCACGCCTGTGCGAAGCTGGTTGATCAGGCTGCCAATCGGAATGGAGGCTTGATCTTTTGCATTCAGTGCACTGCCGATGGCTGCAAACAGATGTGAGTTTTCAGGTGCAATGATATATTCGTCAGTTAAATTTAAGGTGCGAATAAAAGCATTTCTTAATTCGGGCAAAAAGTGAAGTGGGCCGCCGAGAAATGCAATATGTCCACGAATTGGTTTTCCGCAGGCAAGTCCAGAGATCGTCTGATTGACCACAGCCTGAAAGATGGAGGCGGCTAAGTCCTCTCTCGTTGCTCCCTCATTGATGAGAGGTTGGATGTCTGATTTGGCAAACACACCACAACGTGCGGCAATTGGATAGATGGACTTATAATTTTTGGCAAATTCATTCAGTCCTGTGGCATCTGTTTGGAGAAGAGAAGCCATCTGGTCGATAAATGAGCCCGTACCACCAGCACAGATACCATTCATTCTCTGGTCAAGACCACCTGCAAAGTAGATAATCTTTGCGTCTTCACCACCAAGCTCAATGGCAACATCCGTCTGTGGAGCGTAATGTTCAAGGGCTGTGGCGACAGCGATAACCTCTTGGACAAAGGTCATATCAAGATGTTTTGCTAAAGTCAAGCCACCCGATCCGGTGATCAAAGGAATAAGTTCCATATCTCCAAGTTTTTCGTAGGCCGTATTTAAAAGTGTGGCAAGAGTGCCCTGAATGTTTGCAAAATGTCTCTGATAGTCAGAGAACAATACATTTTTATTCTGGTCAAGGATGGCAATCTTTACTGTGGTAGAGCCGACATCAATGCCCAGAGTATTCTTTGTTAATTCTGTCATTGTAACCTCATTTCAATGATTCTTATTTTTAAAAATAGGAATCAATACTAATATTATCAGTTTATGTTGCAAACGCAATTCTAACACATTCGATTTGATTTTACAATTGGGCAGGATGTGATACAATAGGGAAGGTTACAAACAGCATAGAAAAGAAAGGAAGGAATATGAGTTTTTTTAACAAATTTGAGCACAAATTTTCCAAATATGCTATTCATAATTTGATGTATTATTTCGTTGTATTATATGCCATTGGCTTTGTTATGAGTATAGTGAATATTCAAATTTATTATGAATATTTGGCACTCGATGTGCCAAAAGTTTTGCATGGACAAATTTGGAGACTCATCACTTGGATGATCTATCCACCGAGCAATAATATTTTATTTAGTGCTTTGATGTTGTGGATGTATTTTAGTCTGGGAAATACATTGGAAAACATTTGGGGAGCATTTCGATTTAATGTCTTTATGTTGATGGGGGTGTTCTTTCATATTTTGGCAGCATTTATTCTCTACTTTGGTTTTGGACTTCGCTATGCGATTACACCAGATAATTTAAATATGTCGATTCTCTTAGCTTTTGCGTTGACTTTTCCAGATATGGAATTTTTTATCTATTTTGTATTGCGCATTAAGGCCAAGTATTTGGCACTATTTTATATTGTGATTGGTCTATATAATTTTATTCGTGGAAATCAGGTGACAAGGGTGACACTATTTTTGTCAGGACTTAATTTTATTATTTTCTTTGTGATGACAAAGATGTGGAGAGGGATCACACCAAAGCGAGTAGTCCAAAAAGAAAATAAGACAAAGATAAAAGTTCCATCTCGTACAGTACATAAATGTGCTGTATGTGGAAGAACAGAGAAAGATATGCCCGATATGGAATTTCGATATTGTTCAAAGTGCAATGGGAATTATGAGTATTGTGCGGAACATCTGTATACACACAAGCATATCGAATAAAAATATCTCTATTGATGGTAGCGATTTTTTGCAAAGTATTGTATAATACAATTGTTACATCAATGACATTATTTTTTGAAAGAGGACGCGAAAATGAAGAAAACAAAAATTATTTGTTCAATGGGACCAAATACCAATGACAAGGAATTGATGAAGAACATGGCACTCAGCGGTATGAATATCGCAAGATTCAACTTCTCACATGGTGACTATGAGGAGCATTTGGGAAGATATAAGATCTTGGAAGAGGTCAGAAAAGAGACTGGGCTTCAGATTGCAGCTCTTTTGGATACAAAGGGACCAGAAATCAGAACAGGTGTTTTGGTAGATGGCAAGAAGGTTACACTTGAGCAGGGACAGACCTATGTTTTGAGCATTCATGAGTGTGTCGGTGACAACAAGAAGGGATTTATTAACTATGCAGGTCTTGCAGAGGATATTGCTCCAGGAAATACAATCTTGATTGATGATGGTTTGATCGAGCTTCGTGTAGAATCTGTAGAGAATGGCGACATTACTTGTACAGTATTAAATGGCGGCGAACTCGGAGAGAGAAAGGGAGTCAATGTACCTGGTGTATCAGTTAAGCTTCCACCTCTTACAGATAAGGATAAAGAAGATCTTCGCTTTGGTGCAGACCTTGGATTTGAGTTTATTGCCGCATCATTCGTAAGAAATGCTGCAGCAATCCGTGAGATCAGAGAGATCGTCGCAGAGAAGAATGCCAATATGAAGATTATTGCTAAGATCGAGAACCAAGAAGGTATCGACAATATCGATGAGATTCTTGAACTTGCTGATGGTATCATGGTAGCCAGAGGTGATATGGGTGTTGAGATTCCAGCAGAGAAGGTTCCAGCTATTCAGAAGATGTTGATTCAAAAGTGCAATCTTGCTTGTAAGCCAGTTGTTACAGCAACACAGATGCTTGATTCTATGATTAGAAATCCTAGACCTACAAGAGCTGAGGTTGCCGATGTAGCGAATGCAATTTATGATGGTACAGATGCAATTATGCTTTCTGGAGAGTCTGCGATGGGTAAGTATCCATTGGAGGCATTGCAGACAATGGCTAGAATTGCTGAGGAGACAGAGAAGCATTTGAATTCAGAGGCTTATAAGACAAGACATATCGATGCTGTTTCTGAGAAGAATATTTCTAATCAGGTAAGTTATTCTGCAGTTGCTACAGCAGATGCTCTTGGTGCAAAGGCTATTGTTGCTCCAACAATCAGTGGTTTTACAGCTCGTATGCTCTCTAAGTGGAGACCAAGTGCAACTATTTATGGACTTTCACCAAGTGAGAAGACCATTAGACAGATGCAGCTCTATTGGGGTGTTGTTCCAGTACAGTCCAAGAGATCAGATTCTACAGATAACTTGTTAGAGGAGTCTGTTGAGATTGTTAAGGAGTTGGCTCACCTTCAGTCAGGAGATATCGTGGTTACAACAGCAGGTATCGTACAGGGCAAGGCCGATCATCTTCCAGTGTCAGAGACAAATTCAATGCGTGTTGTTACTGTACAGTAATTGCTTTATCAATATTTTATTCAAGGGGCTTTCAACTTTGTTGGAGGTCCCTCCTTTTCTATATTTGGGCAAAACGAAGCACCCCCAAATCTTTCGATTTGGGGGCGTAGGTTTTAGGATTTCGGGATTTTCATAAACTGTGGAGTGCTTCGCACTTTTTATGATGAACTCAGTATAGCACAGTTTTGTGTAAAAAAATTGAAAAAATAATAAAGGAAATATGAATACTTTCTTAAGAATAGGAAGAATATAATTGTTAATTTGCATAAAATATGATAATATTGCAAAATATAATCATTTCAGTGTAGAAAATCTTTGATAGATTCAAGCATATCTTTGTCATTTCGACAATTTACCAATCAAGCTAGGAATAGACATTGACAAGGCAGAGAAAGTGTATTATTATATAGTTAAATAGAACATATGTTCGTATATGGCTGTGGGAGGATAAAGTAATGAATACAGATGATAGATTAAAGGCATTGGATGCTGCAGTGACACAAATTGAAAAGGCCTATGGCAAGGGCTCGATTATGAGACTGGGAGATTCAGATATCAATATGAATATAGAGACAGTTCCGACAGGTTCTTTGAGCTTGGATCTTGCCCTTGGTCTTGGTGGAATTCCAAAGGGAAGGGTCGTAGAGATCTATGGTCCAGAGTCTTCAGGAAAAACAACGGTCGCCTTACATATGGTGGCAGAAGTGCAAAAAAAGGGGCGGAATTGCTGGGTTTATTGATGCAGAGCACGCCCTTGATCCAGCCTATGCAAAAAATATTGGCGTGGATATTGACAATTTATATATCTCACAGCCAGACAATGGAGAGCAGGCTTTAGAAATCACAGAGACAATGGTTCGCTCTGGTGCAGTAGATATTGTGATTGTGGATTCTGTTGCTGCTCTTGTGCCAAAGGCAGAGATTGATGGTGATATGGGTGATTCTCATATGGGATTACAGGCAAGATTGATGAGTCAGGGATTGAGAAAGCTGACAGGAATTATGGCAAAGAGCAATTGCACAGTGATTTTTATTAACCAGTTGAGAGAAAAGATTGGCATTGTGTTTGGAAATCCAGAGACAACTACAGGTGGACGTGCACTGAAGTTCTATGCATCTGTTCGTATGGAAGTTCGAAGGGCAGAGGCTTTAAAGAATAGTGGCGAGGTTGTTGGCAATCGAGTAAAGGTAAAGGTGGTAAAGAATAAGATTGCACCGCCATTTCGTGAGGCGGAATTTGATATTATGTTTGGAAAGGGAATTTCTAGAGAGGGAGATATTCTCGATCTTGCGGCGGCAGAGGACATTATTGATAAGAGTGGTGCTTGGTATGCCTATCAGGGAAGTAAGATTGGTCAGGGAAGAGAAAATGCTAAGCAGTTTTTGCGTGAGCATCCAGAGATTATGGCTGAGGTTGAGACCAAGGTGCGTGCTGCCCATGGACTTGAAGATGATATCAAAGCTGTAAAAGAAGTACAAGAAGAGACTAAAGAATAATGTTGATTACGCAGATTGTTCCGATAGACAAGCGACGCAGTAAGATTTGTGCGGATCAGAACTTTGTCTTTGCACTCTATAGAGGGGAGATTTTTCGACTTGGAATTAAGGAGGGCGAAGAGTTAAGTGATGAAGATTATGCAATCAAGGTGTATCCTATTTTAAAAAAGCGGGCGAGGGAGAGAATTGTTTATATTTTAAAGAATAGGGATAAGACCGAGGTACAATTGCGAGGAAAGTTAAGAGATGGCTACTATCCAAAAGAAGTGATTGACGAGACTATCGATTGGGCAAAGAAACTCCATTACATTGATGACACACGCTATGTGGATTTTTATATTCGCTCAAATGGAGAAAGAAAGAGTCGAAAGAGGATGATATATGATCTTCGACAAAAAGGAATATCGTCAGAACTTTTGGAGGAATTTTTATCTTTAGAGAGTGTAGATGAAAGAAGTCAAATTCTTCGATTTCTAGAAAAAAAGAAGTATGATCGACAAAATAGTGATTGGCAACAAAAGCGAAAATTGGTGCAGTCGCTTGTGGCAAAGGGATATTCCTATGATGTGATTCTTTCTTGTATGGATGAATAGGTATTGGCTTTGGTGAAAGTGATTGAAGTTTATTGCAATTTAGGGCATTTTCTGATAAAATTTAAATGTTGTAATCGTACAATGAAAATTTAATAGGGAGGTGCTCCTGTGTCACAAGGTATTATTTTTTTAATTGCAGTTATCCTTACAGCAGTTATTGTGGCGCCTCTGAGTTGGAAAATGGCAATATCACATCGAAAGAAGACTTATGAAGATAAGATCGGTTCGGCAGAAGTCAAGTCCAGAGAAATTATAGAGGAAGCCTTAAAAACAGCGGAGACAAAGAAGCGCGAAGCTCTCTTAGAAGCAAAAGAAGAGTCACTGAAGACGAAGAATGAGCTTGATAAGGAAGTCAAAGAGAGAAGAGCAGAACTGCAGCGTTATGAAAAGAGAGTCTTGATCAAGGAAGAAAACATTGACAAGAAACAGGAAACATTGGAGAAGAAGGAAGAGGCCATAATTGCAAAGGAGGAAAAGCTGAGCGAAAAAAATCGCAAAGTAGAGGAACTCCTAGAGCAGGGTCAGGCAGAACTAGAGAGGATTTCTGGCTTGACTACAGAGGATGCAAAGAAATTTCTCTTGCAATCAGTGGAAGATGACATCAAGCATGACAAGGCAAAGTTAATTAAGGAGCTAGAAAATTCGGCTAAGGAAGAGGCTGAGCGAAAGGCAAAGGATTACATTGTCACAGCTATCCAAAAGTGTGCAGCAGATCATGTGGCAGAGACAACGGTTTCTGTTGTTCAACTGCCAAATGACGAGATGAAGGGAAGGATTATTGGTCGAGAAGGACGCAATATTCGCACATTGGAGCAGATGACAGGGGTAGAATTGATTATTGATGATACGCCAGAAGCTGTGGTTTTGTCAGGATTTGATCCAGTTAGACGAGAAGTAGCTAGAATTGCACTGGAGAGATTGATTGTGGATGGGCGAATTCATCCAGCCAGAATCGAAGAGATGGTGGAAAAGGCACAGAAGGAAGTTGATGTGGTGATGAGACAGGCAGGAGAAGTGGCTACCATGAAAGTGGGTGTGCATGGACTTCATCCAGAACTTGTCAAATTGGTTGGTCGTATGAAGTTTAGAACAAGTTTTGGACAAAATGCTTTACAACATTCGATTGAGGTGGCTGAACTGACAGGACTTTTGGCCGCAGAAGTTGGTGTGGATGTTCGTGTGGCCAAGAGAGCAGGGCTTTTACATGATATTGGAAAGGCAATTGACCACGAAGTTGAAGGTTCACATGTGCAATTGGGTTCAGATATTTGTCGAAAGTACAAAGAATCTGCAATTGTGATCAATGCTGTAGAATCACATCATGGGGATGTGGAAGCTGACAACTTGATTTCTTGTTTGGTGCAAGCAGCAGATACAATTTCGGCTGCAAGACCTGGTGCAAGAAGAGAAACTTTGGAAAATTATACGACGCGCTTGACACAACTGGAAGAGATTACAAACTCATTTGAAGGTGTGGATAAGTCGTTTGCTATACAAGCAGGACGTGAAGTGCGCATTATGGTTATGCCAGAGAAGGTGTCAGAAGATGATATGGTGATTTTGGCTCATGATGTGGCAAAACGCATTGAGGAAGAGATGCAATATCCAGGACAGATTAAAGTCAATGTCATTCGAGAATCAAGAGTGCAAGATATTGCAAAATAGAAAAGAGGGAGAGTTTTCAAGTTTTGGCTTGAAAACTCTCCCTTTATTTCTGACTTCACAAAAGAGATTTTATTGAAGGACAGATTCCACTCTCTCTTCCACATTTCGATCAAAATTGATGACACTGTGGTCATATGGATTGTTGAGTAGTGGAGAGTGGAGCATAAAATCTGCAGAGGCCTTGTTGATGGCCATCGGAATATCATAGACCTGAGCGATGCGAAGGAGAGCCTTGACATCTGGGTCATGTGGTTGTGCTTCAAGTGGATCAGAGAAAAAGACAACAAAATTAATCTTTCCCTCGACAATCTTTGCTCCTACTTGTTGGTCTCCTCCGAGCGGACCACTATTGTAGCCTTTGACAGGAAGACCTGTTTTGGCAGAGACAAGTCGAGCAGTTGTTCCTGTTCCACACAAGAAGTGTTTGCTCAAAATCTCCTTGTTGGAATTGCACCAATCAATCAATTCTGCCTTTTTGCCATCATGGGCGATGAGAGCGATGGTCTTTTGCTCAGGAATTGTGAAAGTAATAAATTCATTTTTACAGCCATAAAATACCTCCAAACAAATATAATCTTTCCCTATTGTATCATATTATTAGAGAATAGGTAGAAAAATTGGTTGTCGTTTTCTAAAAATAGTGTATTTTATGAAGCCACAATCGAGTAAAATTTGAGCAACATCATCAAAGTGATGGCCGATATATTCTGGTTGATGGGCATCACTGCCAATGGTCACCATAGTTCCTCCAAGTTCCTTGTATCGACGAATAATATCGGGATGAGGATTTGGCACTCCCAACTGATACTTGTAACCTGCACTATTGATTTCAAGAGCCTTTCGCTTTTTAATCAATGCCTTTAGTAGCGGATCGATATATTCGGCAAAGGCAGCATAGGAATAGTTGGCATTTTTATTTGGACCATATCGCACGATATAGTCGAGGTGACCAAAGCTATCAAAGTCATCGAGTAAAAGGATTCTCTGTGTAGAAATATCAAAGTAATGTGCGTAGCAATCTTCCTCTCGATGTCCTTGATAGAAGGAAGGATAGTAGAGATCTTGGCGATCAATAAAGTGGCTTGATCCGATGATGTAATCAAAACAGCCGGCATAGTTTTTAGAAAACTCGTCATAATAATCTCTTAGATGCAATTGCAACCCCTGTTCGATACCAATAAGTAATTCAATATCCTTGCGGTATTCGATTTGGAGAGTTTGCATAGCGAGTAAATAGCGCTCGACATCGAGCAAAAAAGTCATTCCCTCTTCATTGATGGCATCATAGTCATTGTGATCTGTGATGCAAATCCTTTCCATGCCAAGAGAGATTGCTCGCTCGATCTGTGCTCTTGGTGGAGTTGTGGAATCAGAAGAGAAATGTGTGTGAATGTGACAATCGTTTAACATATTAAACTCTCCTTATTTGAAATGATATATAAATTATAATAAATAATGTTGAAAAAAGATATAGGTCTATGTTAGAATGCGAATTAGACGGGTAAAAACCTGATCAAAAAAGGAAGAGGAAAAAGAAAAGAGATGGATGTTAAAAACATTGCAAATCTATTTGGGTTTGTGGGCGGTCTGGGTATGTTCTTGTATGGTATGCATATTATGTCAGAGGGTATACAAAGACAGCTGGAGGAAAGATGCAGCAATTCCTCGGTATGCTGACAAACAATCGCTTGATGGCCATCGGTCTGGGGGCATTGATTACAGCAATTATCCATAGTTCTGGAGCAACAACAGTTATGGTTGTTGGATTTGTGAATGCAGGAATTTTGACATTGACACAGGCTGTGGGTGTCATTATGGGTGCAAACATTGGTACAACGATTACAGCGTGGTTGGTGTCAATGAGCCAGATGGGGGATTCTTTGGCGATATTGACGCCAGAATTTGATGCACCATTACTTATTGGTGTTGGTGCAATGCTTATCTTGTTTGCCAAGTCAGAGAAAAAGCACTTGATTGGAGAGATTGTCATTGGTGTTGGATTTTTGTTCTTGGGATTAAAGTATATGTCAAGTTCGATCAGTCCATATGCACAGCTTCCCATTTTTTCACAGGCATTTGCCATTCTTGGAAAGAATCCAATTTTTGGTATTTTGGCTGGTGCCATTGTTACGGCACTCTTACAAAGTTCATCGGCATCGGTCGGTATTTTGCAGACTTTGGCCCTCAATGGTGTGGTCAATATGAGTTCAGCCATTTATATTACTTTGGGACAAAATATCGGTACCTGTGTGACTGCCTTGATTTCCAGTGTGGGAAGTTCAAGGACAGCAAAGAGAGCCGCCGTGCTTCATTTTTTATTTAATACATTGGGTGCCGTGGTCTTTGGAATTGGCGGATTTATCTTCTTTAACATTAATAAAAAGTTTGCGACAAGCAATATGACGGCAGTGGATATTTCTATTTTCCATACTCTATTTAATTCGACGATGACCTTAATTTTACTTCCATTTGTCAATCAGTTGGTCAGCCTTTCCGGTGTATTTGTCAAGGGAACAGACGAGATTGCAGAACAAGGTGCTACAGTGGAGTCACCAGTGGATGCCATCAGGCAATTTGATCAGCGTATCTTTGAAACACCAGCATTTGCACTTGAGGCAGCTACATTGGAGATCATCCATATGGGTCATATTACACTGGAAAACACAAGGACAGCCATTGATGCTGTTTTGACAGGAGATAAGGAAAAGATTGCGAAGGTGTTTGCGGTAGAAAAGACCATCAATGAAATGGAAGAAGTTTTAATTGAATATTTGATTAAGGTCGATAATCTTCCGCTTGGCGAGCATCAAAAGTTAGTCGTCAATGATTTGTTTTATACCGTCAGTGACATTGAACGGGTGGGCGATCACGCAGAAATCTGGTTGAAAATATGCAGTACTTGGAAGAGAAAAAACTTCAATTCTCCGAAGTAGCAGTCGAAGATTTAAAGAGAATTTCTGAGAAAGTCTATAAGGCACTGGAGGCAGCCATTGATGCGAGAAGGAACCCGAATATGGATGAGGTTCGAAAGGTGAACGAACTAGAAGATCAGGTTGATAATCTGGAAGACGAATTGAGAGAAAAGCACATTGACAGGTTGTCAAAGAAGCAATGTAAAACAGAGGCAGGCGTGATTTTCCTTGATATTGTGAGCAATTTAGAGAGAATGTCAGATCATGCTTCCAACTTGGCAGGCTATATTGCAAAGGAATTATAAGATGAAAAATAGAGAACTTTGTGTTTTACATGAAGTGAGAAAAAAATACAGAGGGAGCAAAGAGGCAGCGATAGAGTCTGCCTCTTTCGCTATCCAAAGCGGAGAAATTCTTGGCATTTTGGGAGAGAATGGTGCAGGAAAGAGCACGCTTTTGTCCTTGATTGCGGGGACACAAAAATTTGATGGGGGAAGTATTGAGTATAGGAAGGATGTAAAGAAAAGGCTTTCCTATCTTCCACAGGAATTATCATTGTATCAGGAATTGACAGGAAGAGAAAATATGACTTTTTGGGGGCTTTTAGAGAAGATGAATGGATCTCAGATCAAGGTAGAGAGTGAATCTTTACTAAAAGAACTTGGACTGCTAGAAAAGATTGACAAAAGAGTACAGACCTATTCGGGAGGAATGAAGAGAAGACTGCATTTGGCCACAGCACTGTTGGGAAAGCCGTCACTTTTACTTTTGGATGAACCATTTGTTGGGGCAGATGAAGCTTCCATTGAGCAAATGATAAAAATTTTAAAGGTAAGACGAGATGAGGGTGTTGGTATTGTCTTAATTAGTCATCAGAAGGAGATTGTAGATACTTTAGTTGATCGAAGAATTTATATCAAGAAGGGAGGATGATGGATGCAGGGCTTTAGAGCAATGCTCTATAAGGATATTCAAATTCTTGTTCGACCGTGGAATCTTTTATTGATCTTTTTGCCCATTTTCTTATTTTTGAGTATGCAAGTGATGAGTGAAAAGGTGGTAGAGGATGGTCTTGCAAAGCCATTTGCAGTTGGAGTCAGAGATCAGGATCAGACAATGATGTCCAAAACGCTAATTAAGCAAATGAAGGATGTTGAACTTTTCTCATCAATAGAAGAAATTGGAGAAGAGGAAGATAATGAAGAGGCATTTCAGCGAGAAATAGCAGCTGTATTTACGATCCCAAAAGACTTTTTCTATGATGCCTATTACTTTCAGGCCAAGCCGGTGGAGGTAGTCAGTAACATCAACATGCCTGTGCAGAGCGAAATTTTTACCTCTATTTTTAGCTCCATTATGAATATTATGCAGACAGATCAGGCAGTGGCCAGAGCGGTGCATAATTTTACAGGGCAAAGTGATGAAAAGATGTATGAAAATGCCTCACTTCAATTATTATCCGATGCCCTTGGTCGCCAGAGCATTTTCAAAGATACAGCACAAAAGTATGTTCAGGGACAGAGTGCTAGGGTATTGGCAACGGTGCTATTTTTGAGTGCATTTTTATCAGCTCTTGCGATTGCAAGAAATATTCCAAGAGAAATTAACCAATGGATACTCGTCCGCTATCAGGTAAGAGGGGGGAAAATAGGAGCATTTTTTTTTATCAAAAATTGTGGTGCTTTTTCTCTGTGCACTTCCTGTGATGTTCTATGTCTCTATTTTCTTTCAAAAACTCCTTCTGCTCTATTTTATCAGTTTGCTATCCAGTTTTATCTTTTTGGCAGGGATATCTGTCTTTTGTAAAAAAGATGTACAAAAGATAGGAAATATGTTGGCTTTACTTTTGTTAGTCAGTGGAGGAACACTTTGGGGAAAGTTTCGAATTCCGTTTCATCCGATTTATGCTTTTATGGCGATGGACGGCACACAGATAAAGGAAAGGTGGATTTTATATCTACCAGCATTGGGGATGATGCTTCTTGGAATATTACTTTTTGGAATTTATTTTTTTGTGGGAAGAAGGAAAGAAAGAGAACATAGGTCAAGTCATTTTTGTGGGAAATTCGACTTCTTCGCCTAGTTGGTTCAAGAATTTGGCTAGTGATTTGGATTTTAGTGGCAGCGACATTTGGACTAGTGATCAAACAGGTAAATCGCCCCTTAAACCAGAAAATAAAACTCTATGTAGTCAATGAAAGTGGAGATGAAAAGAGCAGGGAATTATGGGAAGAGTTACAAAAAAATCAGGAATTGGAGTTGATTCAAAAGAAGGAAAATCAGGCTAAAATCGGTGTTTTATTTGGAGAAGCAGAGGGGGTGTTTGTCCTTAGAAAGAATGATTATGAGTATATAGGGGTGAGTGGTGGTTTTTCTCAAGAAGCCATTAGGGAAATTATTGCAGGGAAAGTGATTGCCATGCGAAGTAAATATGGGGCAAAAGGGATGGCAGAAAAGATTCTAAAGAGAAAGCTTACAGAGGATGAGAGTCAGGAGCTACTTTTTCGCATAAATCAAGAATTTTCTAATGCTACACCACTATATTCTTTAAAGAACTATCAGGGAGCTACACAGAGGGAAATATTTTCACCAAACGCACTGGCCATTGTGGCAATGGAAATTTTGTTTTTGAGTTTTTCTCTTTCCTTGGCTGCACAGGATCAAGAGGAGATGGATGTACAAAGGCGCCTTTCGATTAGAAAGAGAAGAAAGCATCGGATGAGTATTTTATGTGTGATGGCAAGTTTTTCATTTTTGATTGGTCTAGAAACTATGGTGATTGGAAGTAGTGGACAGGAGAAAATTTTAGCATTGGTATGCTTCTCGCTGTGGGCGACAGGCTTTAGTGCACTACTTTCTATGCTCTTTTCCTATGCCATTGGATTGGAAGGAATGCTGCTCTATTTTGTGTTACTGTTGTGCCTATGGAGTGGTTGTTTTGTGGATATTTCTCATGTTTCCAGAACATTTTCAACAATTTCTCTATATTTGCCGATGGAAATGATATGGGCAAGTCGTACATCTTATTGGCAGTATGCACTTATTTGTGTGCAAATTCTAGTATTTTTCCTTGGCTATACGATAAAGTCTTCGAAAAATAAGTAAAAAAGTAGGGGGATATACGATAAAAAACTAGTCAATATCACGGTAAAATGTGAAAACCAAAAATGTATACACATTTTGTGTGGAGATATCAGTCAAAAATGGGTGGAATAGAGACTTGATTGACTAAAAAATGACGAAATAGAAAAAAACAGAAATGGAAGAAGGTACTTGCAATTTTGTATCATTTTGAGTACAATAATAGACGAGATGAAAACTTACATTTCTTACAGGAGGAGTTAATATGTCAGTTAAAGTAGCAATTAATGGTTTTGGACGCATTGGTCGTCTCGCATTTAGACAGATGTTCGAGGCAGATGGTTATGAGGTAGTAGCAATCAATGATCTTACAGATCCTAAGATGCTTGCACACCTTTTGAAGTATGATACAGCACAGGGTGGTTTCTGCGGAAAGATCGGTGAGGGCCTTCATACTGTTGAGGCTGGTGAGGATTCCATCACTGTTGATGGCAAGAAGATTACAATCTACAAAGAGGCAGATGCTTCTAAGCTTCCTTGGGGACAGATTGGGGTAGATGTTGTACTTGAGTGTACAGGATTCTACACATCAAAGGCAAAGTCACAGGCACATATTGATGCAGGTGCTAAGAAGGTTGTTATTTCAGCTCCAGCTGGAAATGATCTTCCAACTGTTGTATTCTCCGTAAATGAGAACACATTGACAAAGGACGATACAATTATCTCTGCTGCATCTTGTACAACAAACTGCCTTGCACCAATGGCAAATGCATTGAACAAGCTTGCACCAATCCAGAGTGGTATCATGAGCACAATTCATGCTTACACAGGTGACCAGATGATCCTTGACGGACCACACAGAAAGGGTGACTTGAGAAGAGCAAGAGCAGGTGCTGCAAATATCGTTCCTAACTCAACAGGTGCTGCTAAGGCTATTGGTCTTGTAATTCCAGAGCTCAACGGCAAGCTCATCGGATCTGCACAGAGAGTTCCAGTTCCAACAGGATCTACAACAATTCTTACAGCTGTTGTTAAGAAGGCTGGCCTTACAAAGGAGATGATCAATGAGGCTATGAAGGCATCTGCTTCAGAGTCATTTGGTTACAACGAGGATCAGATCGTTTCATCTGATGTTATTGGAATGAAGTATGGTTCACTCTTTGATGCAACTCAGACAATGGTAGCTGAATTAGGCGATGACTTATATCAGGTACAGGTTGTTTCATGGTATGACAACGAGAATTCTTACACATCACAGATGGTAAGAACAATCAAGTACTTTGCTGAATTGAACTAATTTATCAGAGACCAAAGAGGTCCGGTCCTAGGACCGGACCTCTTTTTTTGAAGAATGTAAATAAAGGAGAGCTCTATGTTAAACAAGAAGACAGTAGATGATTTAAAGGATATCAAGGGAAAGAAAGTATTGGTGCGTTGCGACTTTAATGTTCCATTGAAGGACGGCGTGATTCAAAACTATAATCGTATTGATGGTGCAATTCCTACATTGAAGAAGTTATTGGATGGCGGTGCAAAGTTGATTCTTTGTTCACATCTTGGTAAGCCAAAGGGAGAGCCTGTAAAGGATTTAAGTCTTGCACCAGTTGCACCAGCTCTTTCAGAGCGTCTTGGCGTTGAAGTAAAGTTTGTTTCTGATCCACAGGTAACAGGTCCAGAGACAAAGGCATTGGCTGACAGCTTAAAGGATGGAGAGGTTCTTTTATTAGAGAACACAAGATATAGAGCAGAAGAGACAAAGTATGGCAAGGACGAGAAGGCTGAGCAATATGCTAAGGAGCTTGCAGATCTTTGTGATGGCATCTTTGTTGACGATGCATTTGGTACAGCACACAGAGCACATTGCTCAAATGTTGGTGTAACAAAGTATTGTAAGGAAAATGTTGTTGGCTACTTGATGGAAAAGGAAATTAAGTTCCTTGGACAGGCTGTAGAGAATCCAGTTCGCCCATTTGTTGCCATCCTTGGTGGTGCAAAGGTTTCTGATAAGATCAATGTCATTAACAACCTTCTTGATAAGGTAGATACTTTGATTATCGGTGGTGGTATGGCTTATACATTCTTAAAGGCACAGGGTCAGGAGATTGGAAATTCTCTCTGCGAGGAAGACAAGCTTGACTATGCACTTGAGATGATAAAGAAGGCTAAGGAGAAGAATGTAAAGCTTCTTTTGCCAGTAGATCATGTTGAGGGCAAGGAATTTTCAAATGATACAGAGCGCAAGGTTGTCGATGTGATCGATGCAGGATTCTCAGGATTTGATATTGGACCAAAGACTATTGCAGCTTACAAGGATGCACTTGTGGGTGCAAAGACTGTTGTATGGAATGGACCAATGGGCGTATTTGAGTTTGAGAACTTTGCACAGGGTACATTGGAAATTTGCAAGGCTGTTGCTGAGCTTAGCGATGCAACAACAGTTATTGGCGGTGGAGATTCTGTCAATGCTGTAAAGCGTCTTGGATTTGCTGATAAGATGACACACATTTCAACTGGTGGTGGTGCGAGCCTTGAGTTCTTAGAGGGCAAGGAGCTTCCAGGTGTAGCTGCAGCAGATAATAGATAATCAATAGAGGTTAATGAACAAAGGAGATAGATCGATCATGTCTAGAAGAAAGATTATTGCAGGAAACTGGAAGATGAATAAGACACCTTCAGAGGCTGTTGCACTTGTGGAGGAGTTAAAGCCACTTGTACAAAATCCAGATGTTGATGTTGTATTTTGTGTTCCAGCGATTGACTTGATTCCAGTAATTGAGGCAACAAAGGGAAGCAACATTGCAGTTGGTGCTGAGAATATGTACTTTGAGGATGCTGGTGCATATACAGGTGAGATTTCACCAAAGATGCTCACTGATGTTGGTGTAAAGTATGTCATCATTGGTCACTCTGAGAGAAGAGAATACTTTGCAGAGACAGATGAGACAGTAAATAAGAAGGTGTTAAAGGCCTTTGAAGTGGGCATTACACCAATTGTCTGCTGTGGTGAAACATTGGCTCAGAGAGAGCAGGGAATCACAATTGACTGGATTCGCCAGCAGATTAAGATTGCCTTCCAGAATGTAGCCGCTGATCAGGCAAAGACAGCAGTTATTGCCTATGAGCCAATTTGGGCTATTGGAACAGGTAAGACAGCGACAACAGCACAGGCTCAGGAAGTATGTGCGGCCATCCGTGCTTGCATTGGTGAGGTCTATGATGAGGCAACAGCACAGGCTATTCGCATCCAATATGGCGGATCAGTTGGTGCAGCAAATGCAGCAGAGCTCTTTGCACAGGCAGACATCGACGGAGGTCTCGTTGGTGGTGCAAGCTTGAAGCCAGATTTTGGTAAGATTGTCAACTACTAGAATTGAGTGATGTTTAAATAAATAGATGTTCTTTGTCAAATGTTGGAGTGGGTTGATTTTCAACCCACTCTTTTTGAAAGCATTACATAGTTTTTTTAACTGATTGATATCAATACCTAAAATTTTAGCTAGGTCGTTCATATGAACACCTCCTCCGATTGCAGTTGTGATGAACTGAAGACTTGGAGGTTTTTTATTTGTAATCATAAAAGATAGAAAGAGGGTAATGATGGAACGCAATTTATGGTTATTAGTTATAGCAAGATTTTTTGGTGAATTTGCATCATATATATTTGATGTTGGAGTATTAATTTATCTTTATAGTGAAACGGAATCCATGGCAGTTGTCAGTGGATTTTTTTAACTCAGATATTGCCAGCCTTATTCACTATGTTTTTTTGGAAAAATATATAGATCAATATAGGAAAAAAATAGAATTGTATGTTTGCTTAATATATCTAAGGTTATTTGTATGTCATTATTTTTTTGCTAAATAAACAATTTTATACAATTTTAATCATTAATTTTTGTTTTTAAGTTGGATTGGAACAGTGGAAAATAATACAATTAATGCCATGATGACGGATGTGTTTTTCTTCAAATAAACTTATACAGGTTGGTTCTATATTAAGCTTTTTTTATCTTCTTTTTCTATGATAGTAGCACCAATGGTGGCGGCGTATCTTGCCAAGTATTTTTTTCTATTAATATTAATATTAATATCTGGTTTTGCATAGTCTGTTTTGGTATTACAGCTTTGGCATATAGTCTAGTGAATATTCAATTGCAGGTAATAAATAGTGGAGAAGAGAAGATATGTCAAAAGTTTATAAATTTGAATAAGAAGATTAAATGGATTATCTCTTTTTGGAGCATTTTTTTATGTTTTTGCATTGGAATAGCTGCACCTCTAGAAATCAAGATGATTGAAGATGTTCTTGGAATGGATGGTAGCTATTATGGAGTTGGAAATACTGTTGAAGGAATAGGGATGTTATTAGCTTCAGGGGTAATTCTAAAGATAGTAAAAAAAATAGATGAGAAATATATAGTTGGGATAGGTCTTTTTACAGCAGGTCTTAGTTATCTTTTTATTGCATTTTCCTTTCGCATTTTTGCGTACTATATTGGTGCAATCTTAGTGGGAATAACAGCTGTTTTGTGTCCATTGGGTTTTAGAAGTAGCATTCAACTTTATGGAGAAAAGGCAAATATGGGACAGATATTTTCTACTTCTCGCTTTGTGGTTTTGATTGCACGAGCATTAGGAACATTTTGTGTTGGTCAATTGGTGCTAAAGTGTAATATTCGTATAATTTATATTATAATTGGAATAATTTTGATAAGTGTAGCTTTTGTATATCAGAGGATAAAGGAAAAATTTATATAATTGGCTATATAAAAGAGTAAGAGGCTACGAATTTTCCATAGCCTCTTATCATTTATAGCATTATTGTATGGTTACAATCTCATTGTGGTGCACATGGGTAAACATGGTGTTCTTTCGCAATTCATCTGCAATGGCCTCGAGTTCTTGAGCGGTCTTTACATCAGAAAATTCAACCGTATAAGTGTTGATGGAAAGAATATGCGTTACTACTTTTCCATTATATGGAGCAAGTAGTTTGCTGACTTGTTCCTCACTCACATCAGCATTGGCATCGAGGAGCAGTTGATTGACAATAAATTTTGCTCCTGTTTTTGCGTCTGTGGCGATTTTATTTGTAAGTGTGGACTTTGTATCTGCGGGTGCTACTTGTTGTACACTTGGCAGCTGACTGCTGTAGCCAATATCGGTTCTTTGTTGTAGGTTTCCATTAATGATCCAGCGTCCCTGAGCATCAACAAAATGTCCATCTGGAGTTTTTTTTTCTTGGTGTCAGTGTGAAGTTTTCCACTGGCATCGAAGTAGTAGCAATAGCCATCAATCCACTGCCAGCCAATGAGTTTCTTTCCAAAGCTACCATCATGTTTGGTGCTAAGGAAATAGCGTGCGTTGTTTAAATCTAGCCAACCATAGTCCATCTGTCCTGTGGACTCATTGAAGTGAAAGTCATCATGCCAGCCCTTGGCTAAGCTGCCATCAGGAAGCTGAAAAGTCCAAGTTGTGGCATTGATACTCTTCCAAATGCCCTTAGAAGATGTCGATTGTGCTGTAGTTGTTGCTGTTGTTGTAGTAGTCGTGTTTTTTGTCGTTGCTTTTGCCTTTCCTTTTTGACTTGGGGCAATGGGGGCAACAGCAGAAGTTTCTTTGAGAGCAGGTCCCTTAAAAGAAACAATATTGCCCGGTCGCTTTGTTGCGGCGAGGACAACACCTGAAGTTGTCACAGAGATTGCCATGACAAGAGTAATGGATAATAATTTTTTACATTGCATTTTTATTCCCCCAATCTAACATATCTATACCATCTCAATTTCCAAATATCTCTCATCACAAGTATAACACAATCTTAATAAAAAAGTCTATTGACAAAATAAAAGAATAGTGATTTAATAAAAAAAAGTTATAATACTAATGAAACCGTTGAAGTGGAGATAAAAACATTTGTGCGCTCACAGAGAGTCTGGGTAGCTGAGAACCAGATAGAAATGCAGTTTGTTAAATGGACCACGGAGGGCATGGTCAAAGGCATTGTTGAGTATTCCATGACGCAGATGCATGCGTAAGTTGCAGAGGATATGTTGGTATCCGATAAGGGCGTATATGAAAATATACGAAGCAAGGTGGCACCGCGAGGAAATGTTGACTCGTCCTTGATAGTTTTTGACTATCGGGACGAGTTTTTTTATTGGAGGAAGAAGATGAATTATAATATTAGCTTAGAAAGAGCAAGGGAAATTGCAAGACAAGAAAAGTATAAAAAGATTCCACTGGCAACAGAAATTTTATCGGATGTTCAAACACCAATTTCTCTACTCAAGATTTTAAAGAATGTGAGCAAGCACTGTTATTTGTTGGAGTCAGCCGAGCAGGACGAACGCTGGGGAAGGTATAGCTTTTTGGGATATGATCCCAAGTTAGAAATTAGTGCGACAAAGGATAAATTGCGAATCGTCACGGATACTGTAAGGGAATTTACATGTAAGGATCCAGCTGTTGAAATTCGAAAAATTATAGAGGAAAATCAAAGTCCAAAATTTGACCATCTTCCGCCATTTACAGGTGGTTTGGTAGGCTATTTTTCCTATGATTTTATTCAATATAGTGAGCCAAACTTAAAACTTGATGCCAAGGATGCAGAAGGGTTTAAGGATGTGGATTTGATGTTGTTTGATAAGGTGATTGCCTATGATAACTACAGGCAAAAGATTGTGCTGATTGTCAACATTTCTACAAAAGATATTGATACAAGTTATATTGCTGGACAAAAAGAATTACAAAAAATGATAACATTAATTCAGACAGGAAACCAGAAGAGAGAAAAGCCTGGAAAGATTACTTCAGATTTTCAGTATTTGTTTGACAAAGAGCAATATTGCCATATGGTGGAGAAGGCAAAGCACTATATTCATGAGGGAGATATTTTCCAGGTGGTCTTATCTAATCGAATGACAGCCGACTTTGAGGGAAGCTTACTTGGAACCTATCGTGCACTTCGCACCTTAAATCCATCACCCTATATGTTTTATTTTTCAAGTGATGACATCGAGATTGCGGGAGCATCTCCAGAAACTCTAGTAAAACTTGAGGATGGCGTCTTGCAGACTTTTCCACTAGCTGGAACAAGACCGAGGGGAAAAGATGCCGAGGAAGATGCAAGATTAAAACAAGAACTTCTCGCTGATGAAAAGGAGAGGGGCAGAACACAATATGCTCGTTGACCTTGGAAGAAATGATATTGGAAAGTTGAGTAAATTTGGCACAGTAGAAGTGGAAAAGTATATGTGCATCGAGAAGTTTTCTCATGTAATGCACATCGGATCCACGGTGAGGGGAGAAATTCGAGAGGATAAGGATGCATGTGATGCGGTTGCCTCTGTTTTGCCAGCGGGAACACTTTCGGGGGCACCAAAGTTTAGAGCCTGTGAAATTATCAATGAGCTTGAAGATGATAAGAGAGGAATTTATGGTGGTGCCATTGGATATATTGATTTTACAGGGAATTTGGATACCTGTATTGCCATTCGCATTGCCTACAAGAAAAATGGCAAGGTGATGGTTCGCTCAGGAGCAGGAATTGTAGCGGATTCTGATCCAAATAAGGAATATCAAGAATGCATCAATAAGGCAAAGGCTGTAGTGAGAGCCTTAGAAATTGCAGCAGAGGAGGAGTACTAGAGTGATTTTACTAATTGATAATTATGACAGTTTTTCGTATAATTTATACCAATTGATTGGAAAGATCAATCCAGATATCCGTGTGATTCGAAATGATGAATACTGTGTATCTGAAATTGAGAGGATGAAGCCAGAGTATATTATTATTTCGCCAGGACCAAAGGCACCAGCACAAGCAGGAGTTTCGATGGAGGTCATTGAAAAATTGGGAAAACAAATTCCAATTCTTGGCATTTGCCTTGGGCATCAGGCAATCTGCCAAGTCTTTGGGGCAACGGTTTCCTATGCCAAGGAATTAATGCATGGAAAACAATCTATGGCAAAAGTTGATCACAACAGTAAGTTATTTGTAGGACTACCTGATGAAATTGCAGTGGCAAGATATCACTCTCTGGCAGCACTTCCTGAGACGATGCCGAAGTGCTTAAAAGTGACAGCAAAGACCGAAGATGGAGAGATTATGGCTGTGGAGCATGAGAAGTACCCAATTTATGGAATGCAATTTCATCCAGAGTCAATTTTGACACCAGAAGGCGAAAATATTTTAAAGAATTTCTTTACAAATGTGAGATAGGAGGCGGTATTGATGATCGGTGAGGCGATTAAAAAATTAGTACAGAGACAGAATTTAAGCTATGATGAGGCAGTGGCCTGCATGGATGAAATTATGTCAGGAAATACAGACCCCATTCAGACTTCGGCATTTTTGACGGCCTTATCTATGAAGGGGAGAGACGATTGAAGAGATTACGGCCTGTGCGGTGGGAATGCGGGCTCATTGCAAGAAGTTGGAAAATGCTATGGATGTGCTAGAGATTGTGGGAACTGGTGGAGATGGCTCAAATTCATTTAATATTTCGACGACATCGGCTATCGTTGTGGCAGCAGCAGGTGTTCCTATTGCAAAGCATGGCAATCGCTCAGCTTCTTCAAAGTCAGGAGCAGCCGATTGTTTGGAGGCTTTGGGGGTAAATATTGTATTGGAGCCAGAAAAGGCGAAGGAACTATTGGAAAAAATCAATATTTGCTTTTTATTTGCACAAAATTATCATCAGTCAATGAAGTATGTGGCCCCAGTGAGAAAAATCTTGGGGATTAAAACAGTGTTTAATCTTTTGGGACCACTTACAAATCCAGCGGGGGCCAATATGCAACTTTTGGGTGTCTATGATGAATCACTGGTAAGACCAATGGCGGAAGTTTTGATGAAGCTTGGTGTCAAGAGAGGAATGGTTGTCTATGGTCAGGAGAGGCTGGATGAAATTTCTGTAACTGCACCGACAACAATTTGTGATTTTACTGATGGAACGATCAAGGAATATGTGATTGAGCCAGAGAATTTTGGCATAGAGCGTTGCAAAAAGGAAGATATTTTGGGTGGAGAACCAGCAGAAAATGCAAAAATCACCTTAGAGATTTTAAATGGTGAACTTGGAGCAAAGAGAAATGCTGTGTTAATGAATGCAGGAGCAGGACTCTATGTTGCAGGAAAGGTAAAGAGCATTGCTGATGGAATTGCACTGGCAGCCGAGACCATTGATAGCAAAAAGGCAAAGAAAAAATTGGAAGAGTTTATTGCTCTTTCCAATGCATAGGTGGATAAAATGATATTAGATGAATTGTCAAATTATGCGAGAGAGAGGGTAGCTCTTGCAAAGGAAAAGGAGTGCTTAGAAAGCATAAAAAAGCGGGCAATGGAGACAAAAAAGGGAGAACATCGCTTTTTTTCTGCCTTAGAAAAAGAAAATTTGCGTTTCATATGTGAAGTCAAGAAGGCATCACCATCTAAGGGGATTATATCTGAAGATTTTCCTTATTTAGAGATTGCTAAAGCTTATGAAAAGGCGGGAGCAGATGCCATTTCTGTTCTCACAGAACCAAAGTGGTTTCTTGGAAGTGATGAAATTTTTAAAGAAATCAGAAAAAATGTGTCAACTCCAATGATTCGAAAAGATTTTACAGTAGATGAGTATCAAATCTATGAAGCAAAGCTAATGGGAGCAGATGCAGTGCTTCTCATTTGTGCGATATTGGATACAAAGACAATCAAGGACTATATTCAAATCTGTGATGAATTGGGATTAGATGCTTTGGTAGAGACACATAATGAAGAGGAAATTGCATCGGCACTAGAGGCAGGGGCAAGAATAATTGGTGTCAATAATCGAAATTTAAAGGATTTTAGTGTTGATTTTTCCAATGCCAGCCGATTGAGAGGAAAAGATTCCAAGTGATATACTCTTTGTCTGTGAAAGTGGTGTAAAGGATGGAAAAGATATCGAAGTGATTGCCAAGATGGGAGCAGATGCTGCATTGATTGGAGAGACCTTGATGCGAGCAGAGGATAAGAAAACTTTGTTGCAGCAATTTTTTGAGGCGGCTGGACGATGACAAAGATCAAGATTTGTGGATTATCACGGAGAGAAGACATTGAATCTGTCAATATGGTGAGTCCAGATTATATTGGCTTTATTATGGGCTTTCCAAAGAGTCATCGAAATATTACCATCGAGAGAGCAAAGACCTTGAGGGCTGGATTAAAAGAGGAAATTCAGGTTGTGGGTGTATTTGTTGATGCAGAGATTTCTACGATTGTCGATGCCTGTGCCCAAAGGTGATTGATATTATTCAACTCCATGGCAGGGAAGATATTCGTTATATTGAACGATTAAAGGCCGTGCTTGCATCGGTGGAAGTTCAGGCAAAGATCATCAAGGCCATTCAGGTAAACTCAAAGGAAGATTTAACATTGATAAAAGAAGTGCCAGCGGATATGATTTTACTTGATGCAGGGATGGGCGATGGAAAGCTATTTTCACAAGAACAAATGGAGCTTTTAAAGTCAGTGAATCGAGACTATTTTTTAGCGGGTGGATTAAATCCAGAAAATGTCTCTGAGCTACTTGAAAGTTTACATCCCTTTGGGGTGGATGTCTCCAGTGGTGTGGAGACAGAAAAGAAAAAGGACAGAAAAAAAATAAGAAGATTTGTACAAAATGTTCGCGACTATGACGAACACAGATAGGAGGAAAAATGGGAGAGAATGGAAGATTTGGTGTACATGGTGGACAGTACATTCCAGAAATTTTGATGAATGCAGTTGTGGAATTAGAGGAAAATTATAATCGATATAAAAATGATCCAGAATTTAATGCAGAACTCACAGCATTGTTGAATAATTATGCAGGCCGCCCATCGAGACTCTATTTTGCAAAACATATGACAGAGGATCTTGGCGGTGCAAAGATTTATTTAAAGAGAGAGGATTTAAATCACACAGGAGCACATAAAATTAACAATGTCCTCGGTCAGGCCCTTCTTGCAAAGAAAATGGGAAAGACAAGATTGATTGCAGAGACAGGTGCAGGTCAGCACGGCGTAGCTACGGCGACGGCAGCGGCTTTGATGGGGATGGAATGCGAAATCTTTATGGGAAAGGAAGATACTGATCGACAGGCACTCAATGTGTATCGAATGAGATTACTTGGAGCAAAGGTCAATGCAGTTACTGATGGAACAGCAACATTAAAGGATGCCGTGTCCGCCTGCATGAGAGAGTGGACGAATCGTGTGGAGGATACCCATTATGTTCTTGGATCAGTTATGGGACCACATCCATTTCCAGTGATTGTTCGAGATTTCAGGCTATTATTTCAAAGGAGATTAAGGAGCAAATCTTAGAGGCTGAGCATCGACTTCCTGATGTTGTGCTCGCCTGTGTGGGCGGAGGATCCAATGCCATTGGAACATTTTATCATTTTATTGAGGACAAGGATGTCAAATTAATTGGCTGTGAGGCAGCAGGAAGAGGAATTGATACTTTTGAAACTGCAGCTACCATCAATACAGGTCGACTGGGCATTTTTCATGGAATGAAGTCCTATTTTTGTCAGGACGACAATGGTGGAATTGCACCAGTGTATTCAATTTCTGCAGGATTAGATTATCCTGGTATTGGACCAGAGCATGCTTACTTGCATGATATTGACAGAGCACAATATGTGGGTGTTACAGATGATGAGGCTGTGGAGGCATTTGAATATCTTTCACGCATCGAAGGTATTATTCCAGCGATTGAGAGTGCTCATGCAGTGGCTCATGCGATGAAGATTGCACCAAAGATGGACAAGGATCAGATTATGGTCATTACCATTTCAGGGCGAGGAGATAAAGACTGTGCAGCGATTGCAAGATATAGAGGGGAGAATATCAATGAGTAAGATTGCAAAAGTATTTGAAAATGGCAAGGCATTTATTCCATTTATTACTTGTGGGGATCCAGATTTGGAGACAACAGAGCAGATTGTGTATGCGATGGAAAGAGCAGGGGCAGATATGATTGAGCTTGGAATTCCATTTTCTGATCCAACAGCAGAAGGACCTGTCATTATGCAGGCGGATCTGCGGGCACTTTCTACAGGAGCAACGACAAATAAGGTTTTTGAAATGGTGGAAAGAATTCGAAAGAATACACAAATACCAATTTGTTTCATGACCTATGCCAATGTGGTCTATTCCCATGGCATTGAAAAGTTTGTAAAGGAAGCAGCAGCTCTTGGCATTGATGGACTGATTTTGCCTGATGTTTCCTTTGAAGAAAGTCATGAGTTTTCTGATTATTGTGATCAATATGGCATTGACTACATCAGCTTTGTGGCACCAACATCAGGGGAAAGAATTGATCACATTGTAGAGAATGCAAAAGGATTTATTTATTGTGTTTCTTCTATGGGGGTGACAGGAACAAGAGCACAGATTACGACAGATATCAAACACTTGGTGGAGAGCATTAAGAAAGTGAAGGATATTCCTGTAGCCATTGGTTTTGGTATTTCCAATCCAGAACAAGCTAGTCAGATGGCCGCAGTCTCTGATGGTGTTATCGTGGGGTCAGCCATTGTAAAAATTTGTGCAGAGTATGGCAAGGAAAGTGTAGGAAAGATTGAAGACTTTGTTAGAAGTATGAAGAATGTAATTTCAAAGGGATAAGTATGGAAAATAAAAAGCAAATATTATTGGTCAATGACCTTGCTGGCTATGGAAAGGTTGCACTTTCTGCGATGATGCCTATATTTTCTCATATGGGTTTTGAAATCTTTACGCTTCCCACAGCCTTAGTGAGCAATACTTTAGATTATGGAAAATTTGAAATTCTTGACACAAAAGATTATATTGCGAAAACGATTCAAATTTGGAGAGAGCTTCAATTTTCCTTTCAATCTATTTCCATTGGATTTATTGCCTCAGATGAAGAGGCAGAAATTTTAGCGAATTTTTGTTCCGAACAAAAGAAGAAAAACACCTTTATTTTCGTTGATCCTATTATGGGAGATGATGGTCATCTATATAATGGGATTTCTGAGGAAGCAGTGAAAAATCGAAAAAGATTACTGACCTATGCCGATTTAGTAAAGCCAAATTATACCGAGGCTTGCCTTTTGACAGGAATGGAATACAAAAAAGAGGGTGTCAAAGAGAAGGAATGGAATGAGCTATTAAAGAAGGTTCAGGGAGAAAGGAATACTTCTGTTGTCATTACTTCTGTGCCAGTGGAAGGAAAGAAGTGTTGTATTGGTTTTGACAGAGAAAATGGAGAAAAGTTTTGTCTAGAGTATGACGAGCTGGATGTTCGTTTTCCAGGAACAGGAGATATTTTTTCTGCAATTTTGCTTGGTGGAATTTTGCAGGGGCAATCGCTTTGTCATGCAACAGCACAGGCAATGAAAATTGTCAAAGAGATGATAGAAAAGAATATTGAAAATATTGATAAGTATCGAGGAATTCCAGTAGAGCAATATCTCGATTTAATATAGTAATGGCAGTATGCACACATTTACTGACTTCCTCATCTCTTTGTGCACCAAATCGTTGGGAAATAATGACAGAGAAACCGGAGGAAATTCCAACAAAAAGGTTAATTAAGGTTCCTGTTGTACCTCCGACAGCAGCAAGTGCCTCCTTACTGACATAGCGTCCAACAACCATAGCATCTGCTGTGTTATAGAGTTGTTGGAAAAAGGACAAACAAAATGGGAAAGAAAAAGAAGAGTAATTGTCTGCCGATTGGGCCTTCAGTGATAGAATTGTTTTTTGTTTCCATTTATCTACCCCTTTCAAAAATTATTTTCTGTTATTATAACACAAATAATTAGACAATGGGTATTGACAATGCAAATCAATGGTATTAGTCTTAAGTTAGATTAGACTAACTAACAGTGGGATTAGTAGGCAAAATGATGGATTGAAGAGAGACTGTCTCATTGGGAGGCAGTCTTTATTTGATGTAACTTTTGTAGGCAAAGAAAGGAGTTCATATATGGGCGATGGAAAAAAGACAACCTCTATGGCGTGGTTTCTTGGGCAGATTGGAGGGCATAAGAGAGAGTATGTTTGGAGTGTGATTTTGGAAATTGTTGGTGTAGGGTTTTCAATTGTTCCTTATTTTTTCGCAATTAAGGTGATAAATGGATTTATGAGGGGAGAGAAAAATATAGGTTTTTATTTGCGATATTCTATTTTTATGGCGATATTTTGGTCAGGTCGGGTATTGTTTCATACGTTATCTACATCGACAAGTCACAGAGCAACCTTTGCTGTATTAGGTGAGATGAGAAAAAGATGTATTGAAAAGTTAGCACATATGCCACTCGGAGTGGTGTTAGATAGAGGCACAGGATCATTAAAAAATATCTTGATTGAGAGATATGAAATTAGAAAATGGATATGACACGATGGCAGGCTCCAGTCATCTTTCTGGTGGAGAAAAACAGCGTATTTGTATTGCTAGGGCAATGTTAAAGGCAGCTCCTATCGTTATTTTAGATGAAGCCACTGCCTATACTGACCAAGAAAATGAAGCAATAATTCAACGAGGAGTATCTAAGTTAACAGAAAAAAAGGCATTGATTGTCATTACACATCGTCTATCTACTATAGTGGACACAGACAAAATTTATGTTATTAGAAAGGGAGAGATTGAGGAAAGCGGCACACACAGTGAACTGTTAAAGCATCATGGTCTGTATGAAAGTATGTGGAAGGCCCATATGGAGGTGAAAGATAATGCTTGAAACAATTGGAAATTTTATTCAATTTTGCAATGAAGAAAATCAAAAAAAGCTCAAAAATTCTATTTTTTTGGGTGTAGTTAAGGCCATGTTTGATGCACTTAAAAATACCTGCAATTGCCTGTATGATTCGAGCATTGATAAGAGGTAAGGTGGAGACACAGGATAGTTTACTTAGCTTTGGCATAATGTCATTGTCAACCATTGGTTCTGGACTTGTGCAATCAAAGAGTATGTTATTGCAGACAGAGGCTGGATATGATGGCTGTGCAAAGAAGAGGATTGAGATTGCAGAGTATATGCGATATATGCCAATGGGATATTTTTAATACGGCGTTTTCTTGATTTTTGTATCTTATAACAGTATAATCTATATTGTAAATCAGTCCTATCTAGGTTATAAATACATTGCAATTAGATACAAATAATCATTCGGTATTCATGTTACATTATCATCCTATCCTGTGTATCAAATACCGTCATAAAGTGATTGACGATACTATCTCTAACCGTCTGAAAGAGATATTTGTAAAGATTGCTCCTGCATACAACATTATGTTGGAAGAATGGAATCATGATATAGATCATGTTCACATTCTATTCAGAGGGCACCCAAATGCCGAAATGAGTAAATTTATCAACACTTATAAATCCGCAAGCAGCCGTATCATAAAGAAAGAATTTTCTACAATACGCCAATCTCTTTGGAAAGAGATGTTCTGGTCACAGAGCTTTTGTCTGCTAACCACAGGCAATGCTACTGTAGATATGATCAAACAATACATTCAATCACAGGGTAGTAAAGATGGCAAACAAAGCAATGAAGTACAGAGTACATCCTACCTCAAGGCGATCCTTTTTTTTACTACTTCAATCTCAGCTTTCATTGCCGCAATTTCTGCTCTTAGTCTGATTAACTCTTCGCGTTCTGATTCAGTTAAAGGCTTGGGCTCAATCGTTTTCTTTTTCATATCAGGGTTCTTGCTCTTGCGACCTTTCTTTTTATTCACAAGACCATTGTAACCTAATTTTTTGTATTTGCGAACCCACATATATAGCATTCCATCGCTGATACCCGCAGAAATAGCAACTGAATTGTTGGATTGTCCTGCTAATACTTTAGCAACTAATTCATATTTTGCTTCAGGGGTCCACACTTTGTTATTACCTAAGTGCTTTAAAGCATCTGGTCCATTTTGTTCTTCGATACGAACCCAGTATCGAATCATTTTATGAAATCTTGTTATTTTTATCCCTTCTGGTGTTTCAGGCCAGATTCCTTGTCGATATAGCTCGATACACTCTAACTTATACTCATGACTGTAACGCATGAAAAATACCCTCCTTACTGGGTGTCCAGTAAAGAGGGTACATATCATCATGCGAAAGGTCCTATTTTTGTGGTAAAATTAACTTGCAATGAAAACTTTACACAGTACTTATTGTAATTCAAAACAAGGATATTTACCACTGTTTCTTTCAGATTGTTTGGATCTGCAGGATCCTGTTTTAACATTTGACAGATTGATGGGAGGAATCGATTTAAACAAGTATCTGACGGATATTCCGGAGTACACAACCGGACGACGCAGATATCATCCGGTCAACATGTTAAAAACAGTACTTTTCGGATTTATGACTAGCGGTTACTGCTCTCTGAGAAAACTGGAAGACAACTGCAAAGTTAATATCAGGTTCATGTATCTCATGGATCACCGGACTCCATCATACAGAACCTTTGGATATTTCATCAATAAAATACTTAAAGATAAGATTGAAAATATTTTTAACGATATCAATCATGCTATCTTTAACGAGGAGCATGTAGATCTGCAACATCTCTACATTGACGGCTCCAAGTTTGAAGCAAACGCAAACAAGTATACCTGGGTATGGAAGAAGACTACCGAAAAGTTTCGTTACAAGCTTTACGAAAAAATCACTGCGGAGATTGAGGAAATTAATACAGAAATCGCATGGAGTGGGGTGCAGATCACAACAAACACAGAGTATGTACCGGATTATCTGAATGAAATCGTTGAGCAGCTGGTACTTTTATGGGAACTGGATACCAGTACATTTGTTTACGGAAGCGGAAAGCGAAAATCCAAAGAACAGCGTCATTATGAACACTTGACTACTTTCTGTCAGAAACTTCAAGAATACATACAAAAAATTGAAATCTGTGGTCCTGACAGAAACAGTTACTCTAAAACAGATACCTCCGCTACCTTTATGCGTATCAAAAAGGATTACATGGGCAATGATCAGCTTCTGCTGGCATATAATGTACAGATTGGTGTAGCGGATGAATATATTGCAGTTGTTGACGTGAACCATTATCGTTCGGATATGGATTGCTTTGTTCCTTTGATGGAGCACTTCAAACAAACTTATGGATTCTATCCCAAATATCCTGTGGCAGATGCCGGATATGGCTCATACAACAATTATATTTTCTGTGAACAGAACGGAATTGAAAAGTATATGAAATTTCCAATGTTTAAAAAGGAAACTAAGGATCGGAAATATCATGAAGATCCATTTCGTGCAGTTAATTTCAGAATTGATGAGCAAGGAGTCATGAGATGTCCTAACGATAAAGCATTCCGTTTTTTATGCAGGAAAAATGTGAGGGGAAATCAGTACGGGCGCAAGGAAGAACTGTATGAATGCGAAGACTGTAGCGGATGTCCATATGTAAAGAAATGTAAGAAGACAGATAAGAATCGAACTGTTCGGATCAATAAGGAACTAACTTCCATGCACCGGGAAGTAATCGAAAACCTGGAAAGTATCCACGGTGCGTTATTACGAATGAACCGTTCGATACAAGCAGAAGGCACTTTCGGAATTATGAAAAACGACCGTTGGTACAAGAGAATTGTCCGAAAAGGTATTCATTCAGTCAAACTGGAAGTTTTACTCGTGGCGATAGGCCATAATTTATATAAATATCAGAAAAAAAAGATGAGAAACAGAACTGCCGCATAGATTCAAAAAAGAATTTCTATGGGGTAGGGGGGAGTGCGCTTTTTTTGCGTATGATTTCAGTCATTTATACACAATAATTGCAAAAAGGGGATGCGAAAAAACTCAATAGAGTTTTTTCACATCCCCAAATTTATTATCTGCTCTGTGTCCAAACACCGCTTCCGTCTACATAGTAACGGTTGTTGTCAACCCACTGGCTTGTAAGCATCTTACCGAGATTGCTTCCGTCTTCTTTGCTGAGCCAGTACCACTTGCCTGAATAAGGGCTCTTTAACCAACCGGTCATCATATAACCTCTGTTGTCGAAGTAGTACCAGTTACCGTTAATCTGCTGCCAGTTGTTTATAGTATAGCTTCTGTCGGCATTTATATACCACCAGCCTACATTGTCCTTTAACCAAGCACCTGTGCTGTTTGAGCTTGCACCGTTAGGACCTGCGTTACCGCCGTTATTGTTGTTACTCTGTCCGCCGAGATTTGATAAGATATCGTCATCTACATCAAATTCATCAGACTCTGTCCAGTTACCCTTAGTACCGTTGCTTGCAACTGCACGAATCTTTACAGTGTAGCTTCCCTTGCCGTTCTCACGGATCTTGCTGCGGAAATCATAGCTTGTTCCTGATGTTGTTACATTATCTTTGATTGAATTGTTACGGTACAGCTTTACTTCGTACTTGCTTGCATAGTCGGCCTTGTCCCAAGATATGATAGGGCTGTCATCGTCACCCCAGTTGATATCGCTTACTTCAAGTGCGCCGTTGTCACCTGCGCTTGTCTTTGGAAGTGTAACTGTTACAGACATGCTTGTTCCGCTTGCAGAAATCTTTGATATTGTAGCGCCCTTGCCTGTTTTATCGTTAAGACTGATATTGCCGTTTGGTGTACCCTTGAAAGTATAGTCCCTTAGACTTAATTTTATCTTACTTAATTGTAACTAAAATTGAATATCTTCAGAAAATTCAGAATAAATTTTGAAGATTTACAGAATATTACTTACAGTAGGAACTTTTATCATAATTATTACAAGTATTAAATATATAAGAGATTATACTTTATTTTTATAAAAAAATATATCGGTACTTGATTTACTTCTAAAAATGAGGTATAAATATAAAAGTAGTTAGGAAAGCCTAATTATAAAAATAAAATAACCTAATTCATTAGGAGGGTATAATATGTTTAAAAGAAATTTGAGTATACTTATTGCAGCCGCAGGAATGGCTTTATCACTTTGTGCATGTGCAGGAGGGAAAACTTCAGATACTCAGACTACTGCACAAAATACAGAGTCAAAGTCAATGGAGGAAACATCAAAAGCAGGTAGTGATACCATGAATAAGAAGAATGTGGTTGTTACAACTTCATTTTTACAGGATATGGTAGAACAACTTGCAGGTGATACCGTTAATGTAGAGCTTATAATACCTGCCGGAGAGGATCCGCATTTATATGTTGCAAAGCCTGAGGACTATACAAAACTTAGTTCTTCAGAACTTACACTTTATCATGGACTTCATTTTGAAGGTAAAATGGTGGAGGCACTTGAAGCTAAAGGCGAGGCTGTGAGCAGAAATTTTCCGAAAGATCGCATAGGGACAATGGATGAAGACGGACAAGTTATTACAGATCCACATTTCTGGTTTGATATAGGACTTTATAAGATGGCTGTAGAAGCTGCAGGCGAATCACTTGAAAATTTGAATCCTGAATATAAGGATAAGTATGAAGAGAATAAGACAAAGTATTTGGAGGAACTTACAAAGCTTGATGAGTATGTAAAGGAGAATATTTCTTCAATACCTAAGGAGAGCAGATATTTGATTACACCTCATGATGCATTTAATTATTTCTCAAGAGCATATGATATAGAAGTAAAGCACCTCAAGGTGTAAGCACCGAATCGGAGGTGGCAAATCAGGATATACAAGAAACAATAGATTTTATAGTGGAACATAAAATAAAAGCTATATTTGCAGAATCTACAACAGATCCTGCACGTATGGAAAAGTTAAGAGAAGGTGCAGCTGCAAAGGGAGCGGATGTAAAAATCGTAAGCGGTGAAGGAAATGAGTTGTTCTCAGACTCTTTGGCGCCAAAGGGTGAAGACGGAGATACATATATTGATATGTACAAGCATAATGTAAAACTTATTACCGATAATTTAAAATAGTACCTTTGAGGTTTGATATGGAAAAAGTATTGATACATTTGGAAGACTTTACAATGGCATATACGGATATTCCTGTAATATGGGATATGGATCTTGATATTTATGAGGGTAGTATTACTGCAATAATAGGGCCAAACGGCGCCGGTAAATCCACCTTGATGAAGGGAATACTTGGGCTTATGAAGCCTATTTCAGGTAAAGTAAGTATTATGGGTAAGTCTTACAAGGAGGTATATAAGCAGATTGCTTATATACCTCAGACCACCACGGTAAACTGGAATTTTCCCACTACAGTAATTGATGTGGTGACAATGGGAAGATATGCGGGACTTGGCTTATTTAAAAGAGTAAATGCTTCTGAAAAAGAAAAAGCTTTGGAAGCATTGAAAAAAATGAAAATGGAAGATTTTGCATCCAGACAGATTTCAGAACTTTCAGGGGGACAAAAACAAAGGGTATTCATAGCAAGGGCAATTGCTCAGAACGCTCTTATTTACTTTATGGATGAACCGCTTGCAGGAGTTGATAAGAAAACAGAGAATATAATTATAGAAACAATGAGGGAGTTTAAAAAAGAGGGGAAGACCATTATAGCGGTACACCATGATTTAAACACCCTATGCGAATATTTCGATCATGTAATTATGGTTAATAAGCAGCTTATAGCAAGCGGAAGGACCGAGGAAACCTTTGTAAAAGAGAATATAGATGCGACATATGGGGAGTAGGCTATGAATATAAGTATTATTACACAGTATTCGTTTATTGTGGTTGCGATAGGAACAATGCTGCTTGCCATGGCAACAGGTATAGTCGGAACGATAAGTATTTTAAAGGGGCAAAGTCTGATAGGTGATGCTGTAGGTCATGCATCACTTCCCGGAATAATTCTGGCATTTATGATATCCGGAAGAAAAAGTTCTCTTATTTTAATATTCGGTGCAATAGTGGCAGGTATAGTCGCTTTTATACTGATACAGATTATTGCGGAAGGCTCAAAGATAGAAGCGGACACCGCAATGGCTGTCATTTTATCTGCCATGTTCGGTATGGGTATGGTATTAAAAAGTTATATACAGGGTAATCCGAAATATCAGGGAGCTTCACAGTCGGGACTTGCGAGCTATATATTCGGACAGGCGGCATATATACTGAGGGAGGATGTTTATATAATACTCGCTGTATCTGTCATATCTCTTGCCTTATTTATAGTCTTTTACAAAGAGATAAAGGTATATGTCTTTGATATGGTTTATGCGTATACAATAGGGATAAATTCAAGGCTTACCTCTCTTCTTATAATGATAATAACCATGATTTTGATTGCGGCAGGTCTAAAGGCGGTGGGTGCAATTCTTATAAGCAGCATGCTTATAACTCCGGCGGTTACAGGTTTACAATGGAGCAAAAGTTATAAGAAAGTATTGATGATTGCGGCGGTAACAGGAGCCGTATCTGCCTTTTTGGGTACTTTTATAAGCAGTGCGGTGAAGGGATTTTCCACAGGACCAAGCATTATACTTATTATGTCTGTCATTGCTCTCTTTTCTGTATTGTTTGCACCGAGAGGTATTGTGAGAATGCTTTTAAATATTAGGAAGATGAGGGTAGGGAAATGATTGAATCTTTGTATATTCTTATAATAACCTCACTTGCCTGTGCTGTTTTGGGAGTGTTTTTAGTGTTAAGAAGACTTTCAATGGTTTCTGATGCAATCTCACATTCCGTACTCCTTGGAATAGTTATAGGATATTTTGTTACTAAAGATATAGGGAGTGTTTTATTAATAATAGGAGCAAGTCTTTTCGGTGTTTTAACGACTGTTTGTATAGAGTTACTGATAAAAAGTAAAAGAGTGACGGAAGATGCTTCTGTAGGTATAATTTTTCCGCTGTTTTTTTCGATAGCCGTTATACTTATTACAAGATATGCAAGAAATGTACATCTGGATACTGAGGTGGTTTTGATTGGAGAAATTATACTGGCTCCGCTTCATAGAATAAATTTCCTTGGATTAAGCCTTCCAAAGGCTTTGATACAGATGAGTTTTGTACTTTTGATAAATATTGTATTTATAGCGGTTTTTTTTAGAAAACTGAAAATAAGTTCATTTGATCCTGTATATGCCGGAGTGGCCGGTATTGCAGGTGCAGGTCTTTATTATGTTTTTATGGCTTTGGTTTCATTTACTGCAGTTTCTGCGTTTGAGTCGGTAGGTGCGATACTTACAATATCCTTTTTTATTTCACCGGCTGCAAGTGCATATCTGATTTCAAAGGACCTTAAAATAACAATATTTTTGGCAGCTGTATATGCAGTAGTTAATTCTTGCATTGGTTATTTTCTTGCTGTAAAATTTAATGTATCCATGTCGGGAATGTGTGCTTTGGTTTCAGGATTAACATTTATGATAACCATTGCAGTATATCCAGGTGGAATCATTACTAAGATTATAAGATACATCAAAAACAAAAATCGTTTCAGTAGGGAACTTTTGATTTTACACATAGATAATCATACAGGAAAGAAAAATGCTCTTGGTGAATTGGGATACAGTACAATCAGAGAGCATATTGCCTGGTCTGACAGTAAGCTCAAATATGTTTTGGACAAGCTGATAAAAAAGGGATATGTTTATCGTGCAAAAGAAAGAGGTGTATATTCCCTGACTGAAACGGGTAAAAAATTAAGTGATGATATAAGAAAACATTACGGACTCAGAGTAAGGGAAAATGATATGGCTAAGATAGACACCGGTAGAGATGATTATATTTCAGCAATTTATGAGCTTATTGAAAAAAAGGAAATTGCAACAAATAAAAAGATCTCGGAGATTTTGGGAGTAAAGGCTGCATCTGTAAGTGAGATGTTAAAAAAACTGGTAGAAGAGGGTGAAGTATATACTGAGAACAAGTCGATTCTTTTGACGGAAACAGGTAAAATGAGGGCCAGAGCATTACTGACAAAGCATAGATTGTGGGAATTGTTTCTGGTGGAATATCTGGGTTATTCATGGCAGGATGTCCATGAGGATGCAAAAGCTTTGGAGTATGTCACTTCAAACGGACTAAAGGACAGACTGAATGAATTTCTAAATAAACCTATGCACTGCCCACACGGAAATGAAATATACGAAAATCATCCGGAGACCGATAAATTAAAAAAGCTTTCGGAGGTATCAAAGGGTATTTCCTGCCGACTACATAAAGTTGAAGATGACAGGGATTTGATTGAATATCTGGAAGAAAAAAAGATTGCTTTAGGAGATGAATTTGTGGTAAAGGATATCGATGATTTTGACGATTCGATACTTGTAAGCTCTGCAAGTGAAGATAAGCATATTGCGGGGAAAGCGGCAGTAAGGATGATGGTTGAAATTATTTAATAAAAAGGGGGTGTTGATTTTTAGCCATTTTTGTAGTCCACTAAATTTATGCATATAGAAAATAAAGAATAGTGAACTTGTTGTCCAAGAGATTGGATAAGAGGCAATGACCGTTGTGATACTTTGGTGTGTTGGGAAGAAAATGACAAGCCAAAGTATACGAAGCATACATACACCAATTCTGTGATGACCATAGGAATCCAGCAATCGCCAACGCTGCGAAGTGATCCTGAATAAATCTCAACAAAGACATAGGTAACAAACAAGCTGGCAATATGATGCAAGATATAATTTCCTTGGTGAATAACTTCTTGGTCTTTGGTAAACAGGGAAAAGATATGGCTTCCAAAGAGAAAGAGCAATACACTGATCGAAATGGTCATCACAAAACTAATGAAAAGTGACCAGCGAATACCTTTTTTCACACGATCTGCTTTTCCAGCTCCAAAATTTTGTCCAACGAAGGTTGTGGTGGAAATACCCATAGCCTGAATGGACATCCAAAAGATGGTATCAATTTTTCCATATACTGTCCAAGCTGCAATGGTGTCTGTGCCCAGGGCATTGACATAGGCTTGGATAATAATATTCGAGATGGTATACATCATGGATTGGAGCCCAGCCGCTAGACCGATGTAGACCATTTGTTTTAGAGGCTCGATGTAAATGCGAAGCTTTAGAATATGCAGTTGATAGGAGGTCTTAGTGGTCAAAAGCACAAAAATGACAAGGACGGCACTGACCAATTGAGACACAATAGTGGCAATGGCTGCACCTGCAACTCCAATTTTCAATATGCCGACCAAAAGAATGTCTAATAAAATATTGGTAAATGTCGATGCAATTAAAAAGTAAAGTGGTCGCCTAGAATCACCAATAGCACGCAAAATCGCAGCTCCCATATTGTAAACAAGATTGGCTGTCATTCCCATAAAATAAATTTGCAAATAAATTTTAGCTAGTGGAAAGATATCCTCTGGCACATTCATTAAACTTAGTGCCAATGGGGAGAGAATATCGCCGATGACGGAAAGCAAAAGACCAGTGATAATGGAGAAAGTAATGGCAGTATGCACACATTGACTGACTTCCTCATCTCTTTGTGCACCAAATCGTTGGGAAATAATGACAGAGAAACCGGAGGAAATTCCAACAAAAAATCCAACAAAAAGGTTAATTAAGGTTCCTGTTGTACCTCCGACAGCAGCAAGTGCCTCCTTACTGACATAGCGTCCAACAACCATAGCATCTGCTGTGTTATAGAGTTGTTGGAAAAAGGAGCCAAACAAAATGGGAAAGAAAAAGAAGAGTAATTGTCTGCCGATTGGGCCTTCAGTGATAGAATTGTTTTTTGTTTCCATTTATCTACCCCTTTCAAAAATTATTTTCTGTTATTATAACACAAATAATTAGACAATGGGTATTGACAATGCAAATCAATGGTATTAGTCTTAAGTTAGATTAGACTAACTAACAGTGGGATTAGTAGGCAAAATGATGGATTGAAGAGAGACTGTCTCATTGGGAGGCAGTCTTTATTTGATGTAACTTTTGTAGGCAAAGAAAGGAGTTCATATATGGGCGATGGAAAAAAGACAACCTCTATGGCGTGGCTTCTTGGGCAGATTGGAGGGCATAAGAGAGAGTATGTTTGGAGTGTGATTTTGGCAATTGTTGGTGTAGGGTTTTCAATTGTTCCTTATTTTTTCGCAATTAAGGTGATAAACGGATTTATGAGGGGAGAGAAAAATATAGGTTTTTATTTGCGATATTCTGTTTTTATGGCGATATTTTGGTCAGGTCGGGTATTGTTTCATGCGTTATCTACATCGACAAGTCACAGAGCAACCTTTGCTGTATTAGGTGAGATGAGAAAAAGATGCATTGAAAAGTTAGCACATATGCCACTCGGAGTGGTGTTAGATAGAGGCACAGGATCATTAAAAAATATCTTGATTGAAAGAATTGATAGCATTGAAACAACGCTGGCTCATATTGTACCAGAGGTGACAGCAAATCTTTTGATTCCATTTGCTGTTTTAATTTATATCTTTATCATTGACTGGCGAATGGGATTAGCCAGTCTACTGACAATCCCTATTGGAATGGTTTGTTATAGTTTTATGATTGCAGGGAGTGATAAGTTTTATCAAAAGACAGTAGAAGCGACAAAGGCATTAAATGACACGGCTGTGGAGTATATTCATGGAATTCAAGTTATTAAAGTTTTTGGAAAGACAAAATCTAGTTATGAGCGATTTTCACAGGATGCCTATAATGCCGCACATAGTTTTATTGATTGGATGTATGTTAGCATTTTTCCGATGACATTGATGCTAGTCATTATGCCAGCGACAATGCTTAGTGTACTTCCTATTGGAGGAATCTTGGTTAAATTGGGAAGTTTGAGCTCAGTAAATTTTATCTCTATTATTATTCTTTCTGTAGGTCTCATTACTCCCCTGATTACCGCAGCAAGTTATAGCGATGATATTAGCAAAATGGGCACGATTTTAGAAGAAGTGAGAGATATTTTAGAGGCTGAGGAAATGGAAAGACCATTACAGGGGGTGGAGATCAAGAGGCGAAATATAGCATTGAAAAATGTTCATTTTCGTTATAAGGACAAGGAGGTATTGCATGGGATATCGATGGATATTCCAGAAGGAAGTTTCATTGCATTGGTCGGACCAAGTGGCAGTGGAAAGAGCACCATTGCTCGCTTAATTGCTTCTCTTTGGGATGTCAATGAGGGAAAAATTGAGCTTGGAGGAATGGATATCCGACAAATACCACAAAAAATTTATGCGGATCAGATTGCCTATGTTTCACAGGACAATTATTTATTTAACATGACAGTTCGGGAAAATATACGTCTTGGAAGACAAAGTGCTACAGATGAAGAAGTAGAGGAGGTGGCAAAAAAATCAGGTTGTCATGATTTTATTATAAAATTAGAAAATGGATATGACACGATGGCAGGTTCCAGTCATCTTTCTGGTGGGGAAAAACAGCGTATTTGTATTGCTAGGGCAATGTTAAAGGCAGCTCCTATCGTTATTTTAGATGAAGCCACTGCCTATACTGATCCAGAAAATGAAGCAATAATTCAACGAGCAGTATCTAAGTTAACAGAAAAAAAGACATTGATTGTCATTGCACATCGTCTATCTACGATAGTGGACGCAGACAAAATTTATGTTATTAGAAAGGGAGAGATTGAGGAAAGCGGCACACACAGTGAACTGTTAAAGCATCATGGTCTGTATGAAAGTATGTGGAAGGCCCATATGGAGGTGAAAGATAATGCTTGAAACAATTGGAAAGTTTATTCAATTTTGCAATGAAGAAAATCAAAAAAAGCTAAAAAATTCTATTTTGTTGGGTGTAGTTAAGGCTATGTTTGATGCACTTAAAATACCTGCAATTGCCTGTATGATTCGAGCATTGATAAGAGGTAAGGTAGAGACACAGGATATTTTACTTAGCTTTGGTATAATGTTATTGTCAACCATTGGTTCTGGACTTGTGCAATCAAAGAGTATGTTATTGCAGACAGAGGCTGGGTATGATGGCTGTGCAAAGAAGAGGATTGAGATTGCAGAGCATATGCGATATATGCCAATGGGATATTTCAATAAGAAATCTTTGGGACAGATTATTTCAGTTACCACCAATGGGATGGAAACCTTGGAATCGGTAGCGGTCCGAGTGGTTATGATGGTCTGTGAAGGATTATTGACAACATCGCTGATTATTGTGATGCTATTTTTCTTTGATTGGCGTATTGCCCTTGTTCTCTTGTTTGGATTTCTTCTTTTTTTATATGGCAATCGGATTTTGCAAAAATCTTCAAAGAAGATATCGAACCAAAAAGTGAATGCTGATGAGAAATTAGTGGAAAAAGTGCTAGAATATTTGCAGGGAATGGCTGAAGTCAAAGCATATCATTTGACAGGGAAAAAATGTGGGGAATTAAATGATGCCATTCAAAGAAATGTAGAGATCAATACGGATATGGAGATGACCTTGATTCCTATGATGACATTGCAGAGTTTGATTGCCAAATTAATGGGGGTGGTGATCATTGTGTTGGTCTGTATTTTTATTGTGAAGGGACAATGAGTGCATTAAATGCAATAACAATGGTTATTGCTGCGTTTATTATCTATACTAGTCTGGAGACCGCAGGAAATTATTCTGCATTGATAAGAGTTATCGACATCTATGTCCAGCGAGCACAAGAAATTTTAGATACTCCACAGATGAATATTTCGGGCGATTTTCTTGTGCCAAGAACTTGTGATTTATCGACATCAAATATTGAATTTTCTTATGGAGAGAAAAAGGTTATTTGCGGAATTTCTGTCGATATTCCAGAGAAAAAGATGACAGCTATTGTAGGACCTTCGGGAGGTGGAAAGACAACCTTGATTAATTTACTAGCAAGGTTTTGGGATGTTCATCGAGGAAAGGTTACGCTGGGAGGAGTAGATGTCAAAGACTATGATATGGATGCTTTGATGAAAAATTTTTCTTTTGTCTTTCAGAATGTGGTACTGTTTCACGATACAATAGCCAATAATATTCGCTTTGGACGACCAGAAGCTTTGATGGAAGAAGTAATTTGTGTGGCAAAAAAGGCATGTTGTCATGATTTTATTATGTCACTTCCAAAGGGATATGAGACGGTGATTGGTGAAGGTGGAGCTTCTTTGTCAGGTGGAGAAAAGCAAAGAATTTCTATTGCTAGAGCGATGATGAAGGATGCACCAGTAATATTTCTGGATGAGGCCACGGCTAATGTCGATCCAGAAAACGAAAATGAATTGATGAGAGCCATTCAAGAGTTGACGAAGAACAAGACAGTAATTATTATTGCTCATCGCTTAAAGACGGTAAAATATGCAGATCAGATTCTTGTGGTGGAGAATGGAAAGATTGTGCAATGTGGAACACATACTCAGTTAATGAAAGAGGAGGGACTTTATAAAAAGTTTATTGGAGAGAGAAGGGAAGCTGCAAGTTGGAGAGTGAAAAGTACCTAGGAGAAAATTTTTCACAGAAATGTGGGGAATAATTATCTGAAAACAATATATTTTTCACACAATAGAGAAAAATTATAGAAAAAAATAAAGTTAAAATTACAGAAAAAAATATTGACAAAGAGGAAAATATGTTATAATGAAGTCACAAGGAAGAGATAGATAAATATAAGGAGGTACAGTCCGATGGGAACATAAACTAGCTATAAAAATTACCAACAAGCGATAGAACATGTAAACAGTAAGTTTTTAAATCATGGAATATCAAAGTGTTAATCTTTCATATGAAAGTTAAATTATAGATTTTATCTGGACACAGGTCTATCTGACAAGGTTTCTACTGTTACATCCGCCTTATCTCAGACAGGAGAATAGGGTTGATATGATACAACATAGAAAGTCAAACAGATAGAAGTCACAAAGTGATGGCGTGCAACGATTGGTTAGAAAGCTTGTGGTAAATGTACAACTGAATAGAGGCGGTTTCAAAATGAAGGAAAGCAGAGGTAATGCAATTTGATGGAACCAGAGATAGTATAGAAGGGGCTATGAATCAGGTACAGATTGATAGCCCCTTCTTTTTGCTGTCTGGATGTGGTAAGATAGGGATATCTTTGCGAAATTTAGAGAAAAATAGAGAGGAAGAAGGATGGAAGACAAAGATAAGGATCAATATGAAAAGATATGTTATGTCTGCCGAAGACCAGAGAGTGTGACAGGCCCATTGGTATCTTTACCTGGAAATATCGATATTTGTCACGACTGTATGCAAAAGGCATTTAACTCTATTGGTGATGGCAATTTAGGGAACTTAGATATAAGTAAGATTCAGGGAATGCCATTTATGAATATGAATTTGTCAGATTTAGGAAATTTGGGAAATCTTCCGCCAATGATGGATATTCCAGACAAGAAGAGAGTGAAGAAAAGAGAAAAGAGGGATACCCCAATTTTTACAATGAAGGATATTCCAGCACCCCATAAGATTAAGGAAATGCTCGATCAATATGTTATTGGGCAGGATCAGGCAAAGAAGGTAATGGCCGTTGCTGTCTATAACCACTATAAAAGAGTGTTCTTAGATACATCAAAGGGGCAGGAAGGCGAAGCAAAGATTGAAAAGTCTAATATTTTAATGATTGGACCAACAGGAAGTGGAAAGACATATTTGGTAAAGACCTTAGCTAAGCTACTCAATGTTCCATTGGCCATTGCTGATGCGACATCGTTGACGGAAGCTGGATATATTGGAGATGATATTGAGAGTGTCATCTCCAAGTTATTGATGGCAGCAGACAATGATGTGGAGCGTGCAGAATGTGGTATTGTGTTTATCGACGAAATTGATAAGATTGCGAAGAAGAAAAATGTCAATACAAGGGATGTCAGTGGTGAGAGTGTTCAACAGGAGTTATTAAAATTACTTGAGGGAAGCAAGGTGGAAGTTCCTGTGGGATCCAATCAAAAAAATGCCTATCTCCACTGACAACCGTGAATACAGATAATATTTTATTTATTTGTGGCGGTGCCTTTCCAGATTTAGACAATGTTATCAAGGAGAGACTGCATCAAAAATCCAGTATGGGCTTTAATGCACAGTTAAAGGATGAATATGATGATGAGAAAGACATTCTTCGCTATGTGACGAATGAAGATATTCGAAAGTTTGGTATGATTCCAGAGTTTTTGGGAAGGCTTCCTATTATTGTCACTTTGTCAAGACTTTCAGAGGAGGAAATGGTTCGTGTATTGAAGGAGCCGAAAAATGCCATTTTAAAGCAGTATCAAAGGCTTTTGGCTCTCGATGAGGTAAAGCTTGATTTTACAGATGATGCATTGCTTTGGATTGCAAGAGAGGCACAGAAAAAGAAGACAGGTGCAAGAGCACTTCGCTCAATTATCGAGGAGTTTATGCTCGACATTATGTATGAGATTCCAAAGGATACAAGTATTGGTGCCGTGACCATTACAAGGGATTATCTGGAGAAAAAGGGAGGACCTCACATTCGCATCCGTGGGGAAGAGGAAAGATGATTTGGGCATGGATTTCTTTTGTAGGGGCCTTTTTAGACCTGAGTATTAAACAGGGGATTGAGCGATTGCCCAAGGAGGATTATCCAGCACCATTGAGTGGGAGTGGTGGAATGATTCGCATTCATCAGTTCCATAACCTGGGGCTGCCATTTGGGCATATGCAAGGAAGAGATCGCTTTGTGAAGTATTTGCCACTGATGATGGGAAGTTTGATCCTTGGAAAACTTTCTCTACTCTTGCCACAGAAAGGAAAGAAATTAGAAAAAATTGCATTTTCCAGTTTACTTGCTGGAGCGATGAGTAATTTGACGGATCGCTTTGGAAGGGGATATGTTGTGGATTATTTTAGCGTAGAAATTGGACCGCTAAAAAAGATTATTTTTAATATTGGAGATATATTTGTTTTTATTGGTTCTATACTATTTGTAATCAATAATTTCGTTTTTGGAGGAAAGAAAAAAATGAGTAGTTCGGACATAGTGCAGTTTGTCGTGTTGATATTATTGCTATTGACATCAGCATTTTTTTCATCATCGGAGACGGCACTAGCAACAGCCAACAAAATAAAATTGCGCAGTATGGCAGAACATGGAAATAAGTCAGCAGCTTTGGCGATCAAGGTCACTGGAGAGTCCGATAAGATGCTTTCGGCCATCCTCATTGGAAACAATGTGGCAAATTTGACAGCATCTTCTTTGGTGACCACCTTGACAATTAAAGTTGTAGGTAACCGTCTTGTTGGAATTGCAACGGGAATTTTAACAATTGCTATTTTGATTTTTGGAGAGATTATACCAAAGACCTTGGCGGTAAGAAATGCGGAGACAACAGCTCTTCTTTTTGTAAAGCCGATTTACCTTTTGATGACCATCCTCACACCTGTGATTTTTTTAGTCAATAAGGCAGCAGCGTTGATCTTTTTACTTTTGGGTATGGATTTGTCAACAAAATCGGAAGCGATGACAGAGGAGGAAATTCGTACGATTGTCGATGTTGGTCACGAAGAGGGAATTATTGAAAATGAAGAGCGAAAGATGATCAATAATGTGTTTGACTTTGCGGCAACTGTGGTCAGGGATATTATGATTCCAAGAATTGACATGACATTTATTGATGTCAATTTAAGTTATGAAAAAGTCATAGAAATCTTTAAAAATGATATGTTTACAAGAATGCCGGTATATGAGGAGTCCACAGATAATGTCATTGGCATTATCAATATCAAGGACTTATTGCTTGTCGAAGACAAGGAAAAATTTCAGATTAAAGATTATATTCGTCAGCCACTGTACACCTATGAGTACAAAAAAGTTGCAGAATTGATGGCCGAGATGAGAAAGACCTTCAGCAATATTGTGATTGTACTTGACGAATATGGTGTGACAGCGGGAATGCTGACGATTGAGGATATGCTTGAGGAAATTGTCGGGGATATTCGAGATGAGTATGACGAAGAGGAAGATGAAAATTTAGTCAAATTAGGAAAGGGAGACTATCTCATCGAGGGCTCAATGCGAATTGATGACCTAAATGACAAGATTGGCACGCAATTGACTTCACAAGAATATGAGTCAATTGGTGGATTGGTGATGGAAATTCTTGGAAAGTGCCCAAAGAAAAAGATGTCATCGAAGTTGAGGGCATTCGCATTAGTGTGGAAAAGATGGACAAGGCAAGAATTGAGACCGTTCGCTTGACACTTCCAAAAAAGTTGTAAAGACCATAAGAATATGTTATAATCTCAAAAATATGTTTTGTGGAAAGGAGAGTTTACTATGAAGCACGTTAAGACTTTAAATGAGAAGACTTTAAAAGAGAGCTTAAAGCGTGGCGGATGTGGTGAGTGCCAGACATCTTGTCAATCAGCTTGCAAGACTTCCTGCACTGTGGGAAATCAAGGCTGCGAGAATCCAGACAGATAGTCAAAAGGTAACATTGATTGGTGTAAGCCAAGGCGTTGGAGTCCCCTACAGTCAAGTCGATTGTAGGGGGTTTTTCTTTTCAAAGTAATAGAAATAAGGGGAAAAATAGTGATTCATCAGTATATTAATAATGGATATCATATTATTTTAGATGTCAATTCAGGCTCTGTGCATGTGGCAGATCCCATCTTATATGATGCTGTGGCGATTGCAGAGCCAGTGATTGGTGAGATGGAAAAGCCAGAAAAAATGAGCAAAGAGACTGTTGCAACCATTTGTGAGGAATTGACAAAAAAAGGGATATCCGCAAGAAGAAATAGAAGAAACTTTGTTAGATATGCAGGAATTAATTGATGCAGAAGAGCTCTTTACTCAGGATACTTATGAAAGTTATGTGAGAGATTTTAAGGCAAGAAAGACCGTAGTTAAGGCACTGTGCTTACATATTGCTCATGATTGTAACTTGGCTTGTAAGTATTGCTTTGCAGAGGAGGGGGAGTATCACGGACGACGTGCATTGATGAGCTTTGAGGTGGGAAAGAAGGCACTTGATTTTTTGGTTGCCAATTCTGGAAATCGAAGAAATCTAGAAGTGGATTTCTTTGGTGGAGAACCATTGATGAATTGGTCTGTAGTAAAGCAATTAGTGGAGTATGGTCGTTCTCTAGAGGAAGCAAATAACAAGAAGTTTCGCTTTACATTGACTACCAATGGAATGCTACTCAACGATGAAGTTATCGAATTTTGTAATCTAGAGATGGCCAATGTTGTGTTGAGTTTGGATGGAAGAAAAGAAATTAATGATATGATGCGCCCAACTAGGGGAGGCAAAGGAAGTTATGATGTCATTGTTCCAAAATTTCAAAAGTTTGCAAAGAGCAGAGGAACCAAAGATTACTATATTCGTGGAACATTTACAAAAAATAATTTGGAATTTTCAAAGGATGTTCTTCACTTTGCAGACCTTGGATTTAAACAGACCAGTATGGAGCCAGTAGTTGGAGCAGAAGACGAACCCTATGCCATTCAATGGGAAGATGTTCCAAAGATTAAAGAAGAATACGACAAGCTGGCCGTGGAGTATGTCAAGAGAAAGAAGGAGGGAAGAGGATTTAATTTCTTCCACTTTAACATTGATCTTACACAGGGACCATGTGTGGCTAAGAGATTATCTGGCTGTGGTTCAGGAACAGAGTATCTTGCAGTGACACCTTGGGGAGATCTCTATCCATGTCACCAATTTGTTGGTCACGAGGAATTCTTACTTGGAAATGTGGATACTGGTGTGGTAAAGACAGAAATTCGAGATGAATTTAAACTTTGTAATGTCTATGCAAAGCCAAAATGCAAGGATTGCTATGCTAGATTTTATTGTAGTGGAGGTTGTGCAGCAAATTCCAACAATTTCCATGGAAATATCACCGATGTCTATGATATTGGTTGCGAATTACAAAAAAAGCGTATTGAATGTGCCATTATGATTAAGGCTGCCATGGCAGATGAGGCATAAGAGCACAAAAGGAGAAAAAATGAAAAGCAAAAAGTCAAAGGGATGGCTGGGGCTATTGATTGTCCTGATTGCTTTGGTTGGTTTTACCTATCTAGCAATCACTTCGGCCAAGCAGATTAAGTTAGGACTCGATCTTGCAGGTGGTGTGAGTATCACTTATCAGGCGAAGGATGAACATCCAAAGCTTGAGGATATGAAGGACACGGTGTATAAATTGCACCAGAGAGTTACACAATATTCGACAGAGGCAGAGGTTTATTTGGAGGGAGATCGAAGAATTAATATCGATATCCCAGGAGTATCCAATGCAGATGCCATTTTGGAAGAACTTGGAAAGCCAGGTTCATTGGTATTTCAAGGACCAGATGGAAAGACGATTTTGACAGGTGATCAGGTGGCCAGTGCAAAGGCCGTGATTGGTGAAGAAAATGGTCAAAAAAAATACTATGTTGCGTTGACTTTTACAGATGAGGCTTCAAAGATATTTGCTGATGTCACAGCGGCAAATGTTGGAAAGCAGATTTCCATTGTCTATGATGGAAAAGTAGTTTCTAGTCCAGTGGTTCGAGAGGCCATCACAGGTGGACAGTGCAGTATTGATGGAATGAAGGACAACACAGAGGCTGAAAATTTAGCTTCTACAATTCGAATTGGTTCTCTTTCTGTAGAGCTTGAGGAGTTGCGCAGCAATGTTGTCGGAGCAAAGCTCGGTCAGGAAGCCATTGCCACAAGTTTAAAGGCAGGAGCGATTGGATTTGGAATTTTGACGGTGTTTATGATTGCTCTCTATTTGCTTCCAGGTGTAGCTGCAATTTTGGCATTGATTTTATATGTGGATTTGACCGTATGCTTGATTGCAGCATTTGAGATTACCTTGACTTTGCCTGGAATTGCGGGTGTTATTCTTGCTGTCGGAATGGCCGTGGATGCCAATGTCATTATCTTTACTCGTATTAAGGAAGAAATTGGGCTTAATCATAGTACAAAGCAGGCCATTAATGAAGGATTTCAAAAGGCCCTGTCTGCAATTGTCGATGGAAATGTGACCACGATTATTGCAGCAGTGGTACTCTATTTAAGAGGCTCAGGTACAGTCAAGGGATTTGCTTCCACATTGGCACTGGGTATTATTTGTCTATGATTACCGCACTCTTTGTGACAAGATTTATTATGAATTGCTTCTACAGCATTGGACTTGAGGGCGAGAAATTATATGGCAAGAAGGTCGAGAAAAAGCCAATTCAATTTCTTCAAAAGAGAAAGATTTTCTTTGTTATCTCGGCGATTATGATTGTCATTGGCATTGTTGGAATGGGAATGAACAAATCAAAGATTGGAGATATCTTTAATTATGGACTTGATTTTAAGGGTGGTACATCGACCAATGTCACATTTAATGAAGATATGAGTCTCGAGGATATTTCTTCCAAGGTTGTTCCTGTGGTAGAGAGTGTGACAAAGGATGCCTCTACGCAGACACAAAAAGTTCAGGGAACGAATCAAGTGATTATTAAGACAAGAACGCTAAGCAAGGATGAAAGAGAACAATTAAATCAAAGCCTTGTTTCTAAGTTTGGAGTAGATGAGAGTAAGATTACAGCTGAGAGTATCTCTGGTGCAGTCAGTGCAGAGATGAGAATGGATGCCATCTGGGCAACCATTATTGCGACGGTATTGATGCTATTATATATCTGGTTTAGATTTAGAGATATCCGATTTGCAGCAAGTTCAGTATTTGCATTAATTCATGATGTCCTTGTATTGATTGCCTGCTATGCGGTCTTTAGATGGAGTGTTGGTTCAACCTTTATTGCCTGTATCTTGACCATTGTTGGATATTCCATCAATGCGACCATTGTTATCTTTGACCGTATTCGTGAGAATATGAAGATATTGTCAAAGAAGACAAGTAAGGAAGATATTTTAAATACCAGCATTACACAGACATTGACAAGAAGTATCAATACTTCTTTGACCACTTTTATTATGGTATTTGTGCTATATATTCTTGGTGTATCTTCTATTCGAGAGTTTGCATTGCCGATTATGGTGGGTGTTGTCTGTGGTACTTACTCTTCGGTTTGCCTTGCTTCAGCATTTTGGTATATTTTAAGTGGAAAGGGAAAAAAGAAGGGCAAGGAGGCCTAGATTTTTATGAAATATGAGGTATTGCACACGGACGGTCGTGCAAAGAGAGCACAGATGGAGACCGTGCATGGAACGATACAGACTCCTGTGTTTATGAATGTTGGAACAGTTGCTGCAATTAAGGGAGCTGTTTCCACTGATGATTTGCAGGAAATTGGCACACAGGTACAGCTTTCCAACACTTATCATCTCCATGTGCGAACGGGAGATAAACTCATTAAGGAATTTGGCGGATTGCATAAGTTTATGCATTGGGACAAGCCGATTTTAACAGATTCTGGTGGTTTTCAAGTTTATTCCCTTGCAGGAATGAGAAAAATTAAGGAAGAGGGGGTGACTTTTCATTCCCACATCGACGGTCATAAGATTTTTATGGGACCAGAGGAGAGTATGCAAATTCAATCCAATTTGGGTTCGACGATTGCAATGGCCTTTGATGAATGCCCACCAGCACTTGCAGATAGAAAGTATATCGAACATTCTGTGGCAAGGACGACAAGATGGCTAAGGCGCTGTAAGAGTGAGATGGCTAGATTAAATTCTTTGGATGATACAGTAAACAAGGAGCAACTTTTATTTGGGATCAATCAAGGTGGAGTAGTGGATGATATTCGCATTCAGCACGCCAAAGAAATTTCTGAGCTTGATCTTGATGGCTATGCAGTTGGTGGCTTGGCCGTTGGCGAGAGTCATGAGCAAATGTATCATATTTTAGATGTGGTGGTTCCTCATCTTCCAAAACATAAGCCAACCTATTTGATGGGAGTGGGCACACCAATCAATATACTGGAGGCTGTGGATCGAGGAATTGATTTCTTTGACTGTGTGTATCCTTCAAGAAACGGCAGACATGGTCATGTGTATACAAATAAAGGAAAAGTCAACTTATTTAATAAAAACATGAATTAGATCCTCGACCAATAGAAGAGGGCTGTCAATGTCCAGCCTGTCGCTCGTATTCAAGAGCCTATATTCGCCATTTATTAAAGGCTGGAGAGATGTTGGGAATGAGGCTATGTGTATTGCATAATTTGTATTTTTATAATACAATGATGAGTGAAATTCGAGGTGCCATTGAGAAGGGTTGCTATGCAGAGTACAAGGCAGCCAAGATTGCTGGTATAGAAGGTAAAAATTAAGACTTGGGAGGAACAAATGGTAAATTTAGGAGCAGTGGTTGCAGCAGCAGGTGGCAAGGGGGGCACACTCATTATTGTTGCCTATGTCATTATCTTTGCAGCAATGATTTACTTTATGTCTTATCGTCCACAGAAGAAGGAAAAGAAGAGAATGGACGAGATGATGTCTACCCTTGCTGTTGGTGATTCTGTATTGACTTCATCAGGATTTTATGGTGTTGTCATTGATATTACAGAGGATACAGTGATTGTAGAGTTTGGAAATAACAAAAATTGTAGAATTCCTATGCAAAAAGCTGCGATTGTGCAGATTGAAAAGCCAGAATAAGAGTAAAAGGGTGGCAAAACTAGTTGTTTTTGCCATCCTTTTTATGATTTAGTGGGGAGTGTGAGCAGATGATTTTTATTATTTTAGGACTATTGATTGGTGCAATTGTCGGTGTGATTGACACTGTATTTGGAAGAGTTTTACTTTGGATTGGTGATTTTCGCAATCTCCATTTAAATGAACTCCTTCCTTTTTTGGGGATTGTTGGAATAGGTATTGTGGTTGGATATCAAAAATTTGCGGGAAAAGCAGCTAGGGGGATGACACAGGTATTTATGGTCTCGCAAGAGAGTGAGGAAAATATTCCGTTGCGATTAATTCCTTTTGTGACAGTGGCGACATGGCTGACCCATCTTTTTGGAGGAAGCGCGGGAAGAGAAGGTGTTGCAGTACAAATTGGAGCGACGATGGCACATCGCTTTCAAGCTTGGATACCTGAGAAAAGTAAAAAAAAGAGTGGACAAATTCTTCTAGTGACAGGTGTGGCAGCAGGCTTTGGTGGTCTATTTGGAACACCAATTGCAGCAACATTTTTTGGACTAGAACTATTTGCACAGGGGCAATTGGAATTAGAGGCAGCGTTGCCTGCACTAGTGGCCGCATTTACGGCGAGTCAAGTGAGTGCACAGCTAGGGTTAGAAAAATTTGAGCACAATGTGGATGTGGCTGTTGCGATGACACCAAAGAATTTAATTTTTTTGATGATTGCAGGAATTTTGTTTGGTCTTGTTGGAAATCTTTTTATTTATTTACAAAAGAAGACAAAAGCTCTTGCGGGAGAATCTATCAAAAATCCCTATCTTCGAGTATTTGTTGTCGGCGTTGCATTAAGTTTTATTATTTTTTTGTTGCACCATGGTCGCTATGCAGGGCTTGGAACAAATTTGATTTCAGAAAGCCTTGGAGGAAAGCCGATGTATACCTATGATTGGCTGTTGAAGCTACTCCTTACTGTGGTGACATTGAGTGTTGGTTTTCAGGGGGGAGAGGTGACACCACTTTTTGCTATTGGCTCTTCGTTTGGTTGGTTACTTTCTAGTTTTATACCCTTGCCAGGTCAGCTTTTAATGGGGGCGGGATATATGGCGGTCTTTGGAAGTGCGACAAATACTTTGTTGGCTCCCATTTTTATCGGTGGAGAGGTATTTGGTTATCAAAACATTCCCTATTTTGTTATTGTGATGTTATTTGCCTATTTTATTAATCGAAGAGCTTCCATCTATGGATTGCAAAGAGTTGTAAAATAGAGTGATATCTAAAAAGTGGATGTGAAATCAGATTTCACATCCACTTTTTATTATATATGGTTTAGCGAGAGCCAAATAACTGTGTCCAATACACGCCATTGCTATTCTTTACATAGCCGATACCAATTTGTGTGACATTTGGATTTTCAATATTTGCCTTATGTGTTGGGCTATTTAACCAAGAATTCATTACAGCTTCTGGTGTAGGCTGATTGTAGGCGAGATTCTCACCGTAGCTGAGCCAGTGGTAGCCATTGTTCTCAAGGAATGTACCAAGGCCATTGGGATCACTTGCCGTATGAGCAACACCAGGAACGGAATGGCTGAAATTTGTGGTGATGTGCTCAGCCCTTTTTGCTGCGATTTGAGAAAGGGTATTATCGACGGTCAGTGCAGATAATCCCTTGCTCTGGCGATATTGATTGACGAGGTCAACAACACGCTGTGCATAGGAGGAAGAATCCTGTGGATTGGTTGCTGGTTGATTTGTTTTTGGTGAACCATCCCATATACCATTAGAATTTACCCTGTAGCCATCAGGGGTAATGCCGTTGACGAGCAACTGACCGTTTGACTGCAAGTAGTAGGAACTTCCATTCACGCTCACCCAACCGGTCTTCATCTCACCAGTGGATGGATCAAGATAGTACCATATGCTGTCGACATCCTGGAACCAACCTGTATTCATCGTTCCTGTCTTGTCAAAATGATACCATGTGGCAGGTGAAGTCACACCATTTTTTACTGTATAAGTGGCTTCCCAAGTATTGATGGCCTTGACACCATGGTCATCAGTAAAAGTTCTACGACCCCCTTCATCGTGCCAAGTATAGGCATGGCTGGAAAAAGCAGATACAGAAAGAACTGCAGAACCTACGAGCAATGTTCCCAAAATTTTATTCAATTTACGCATAACTACTCCCTTCACTCTCAAAAACAATCCCTATATTCTAACATTTAAACATCACTTGATGTAACCACATTATAGTATAGTTTGAGAAAAAAGTAAATAGATTATTTTAAATTAAATTGCATTCAATTTAAGACATTTTTGAGCAATTATTACTTAGAAATCGCTAATTATTACATTAAGCCCAATATTGAATTTAATCGTGCTATAATTTGTAGGATGTCAGCAGATGAATATCTAATATTGAAACATATTCTTACTAAATTTCCAATCTATTTCTTCTTTTTTCTTTCTTCATCTGCTGGCATTTTACTTGTATTTATGACATTGATATGCTACAATGCAAATATTGCAAAGAAATACAGATTGAATTTGGGAGGTATAGGTAGAATGTTGCATACAATTTTGGCGATCTTGTTCTGCATAGTATGTATTGTATTCTCCGCTCTTGTGTTATCTCAGGAGGGCAATGAGCAGGGGCTCGGTGGCTCTGTTGGAGGAATGGGCGATACATATTGGAGTAAAAATAAGGGACGTTCAGCAGAGGGCTGGAAGGAAAAAGGTGCATTGTTTTGTGCAGTTGCCTTTTTGGTTCTTGCGTTTCTTTTGAATTTAGTTTAATAGCAAACAAGAAAGCACTCTTATACTTAAGAGTGCTTTCTTTCTACCTGTTTACCAAGATAGAGAGGAAATATGGACGAAAATAAATTAGAAAAAAGGAAAAGAGTTATCTTAGACCTTCTTGCAGATCCCATGTATAAGCCAATGAAATTAAAGGAATTGGCCATATTTGGATATTCCCAAGGAGAGCAGAAGAGAACTTAAAGAGGTTTTGGATTGTCTTTTAGAAGAAGGATTGGTGAGTGTGTCAACCAAAGGTAAGTTCACCCTGCCAAAAATTTTGCACTATGTGGGCATCTATTTGGCCAATGCTAGAGGCTTTGGATTTGTACAAATTGAGGGAAGGGAAGAGGACATTTTTATTCCTGAAGGATGTGCAATGGATGCACTGCATGGCGACAAAGTACGCATTGTTGTGGATCAGCAGATAAGAGGAATGCGAGCAGAAGGCCATGTGGTTGAAATTTTAGACCATGCCAATAAGACAGTGGTTGGATTTTATAGAAAAAATAAAAAATTTGGTTTTGTATTGCCAGATAATCAAAAAATCTTGAGCGATATCTTTATTCCCGATGGACAGGACATGGGAGCGGTGTCAGGACATAAGGTTGTGGTTGAGGTCACCCATTTTTTTGAAGGAAAGAGGAGAAAACCAGAGGGAAGAATTATTGAGATCTTAGGTCATGCCAATGATCCAGGTGTGGATATTCTCTCCATTGTCAAGATGCTTCACTTGCCAGAACAATTTTCAGAGGAAGTGATGGAAGAAGTTGCCAACATTCCTGAAGAGGTGACGGAAAAGGAAAAGCGAACTCGCTTAGATCTTCGAGATAAGATGACGGTGACGATTGATGGAGAGGATGCAAAGGATCTGGATGATGCCATTACGCTTGAAAGAGATGGAGAAAATTGGCGATTGGGCGTACACATTGCAGATGTCAGCCACTATGTAAGGGAAAACACAGCACTGGATAGAGAAGCTTTTGCGAGGGGAACCAGCATTTATTTGGTTGATCGGGTGATTCCAATGCTACCGCATCGCCTTTCCAATGGCATTTGTTCCCTAAATGAGGGGGTTGATCGCTTGGCACTTTCTTGCATTATGGATATCAATCATCGAGGAGAGATTATTGGACATCAAATTGCAGAGACACTCATTCGAGTCAATCATCGGATGAGTTATACAGAGGTCAATGCCATGATTACACATCACGACCAAGATACGATAGAAAAGTATGCAGAATGTGTGGAAATGTTTGAAAAGATGAAGGAACTCGCCGATCTTATTCGAAAGAAGAGAGTGGAGCGAGGATCAATTGATTTTGACTTTCCTGAGTGCAAGATTCTTCTCGATGAAAAGGGGAGCCCAATAGAAATTAAGGCCTATGAGCGAAATGCTGCAAATATGTTGATTGAAGATTTTATGCTTGCCGCAAATGAGACTGTGGCCGAGGAATATTATTGGTTGGAGTTGCCATTTTTATATCGTGTGCACGACACACCAGATCCAGAAAAAATTCAACAGTTAGCTACATTTATTCAAAACTTTGGGTATACTCTTCATGCGAAGAACAAAGAAGTACATCCAAAAGAAGTGCAAAAAGTTGTTGGCTAAGATTGCCGGTGAGGAAGTGGAGATGATGATTAGTCGTGTGACCTTAAGAAGTATGAAGCAGGCGAGGTATCAAACAGAGTGCACAGGCCATTTTGGATTAGCTGCAAAGTACTACACACATTTTACCTCTCCCATTCGACGCTATCCAGACTTACAAATTCATCGCATTATCAAAGAAAATTTGGCGGGGAAGTTAAATCAAAGCCGTCAAAAGCATTACAGTGAACATTTGGAAGAGGTAGCTGTGCAAACCTCCGTACTTGAGCGGAGGGCACAGGAAGCAGAGCGAGAGACAATCAAGTATAAAAAATGTGAGTATATGCAAAAGTATATTGGACAAGTCTTTGATGGAATTATTTGTGGGGTTACAAGATATGGATTGTATGTGGAACTTCCGAATACAGTGGAGGGGCTTGTTCACATTCAGGCGATGTGGCAGGATTATTTTGTCTATGTCGAGGAGCGACATATGCTGATTGGAGAGACAACCAATATAAAGTATACCTTGGGACAGAGGGTAAAAGTGAGAGTGATGGCAGTTGATCGGTTGATGGGCACCATAGATTTTCGATTAGAAATGGAAGGGGAAGAAGACGAATGGCTGATGGAGTAAAGGTGATTGCGAATAATAAGAAGGCGTATTTTGATTACTTTATTTTAGATAAATATGAGACAGGAATTGAACTATTTGGCACAGAAGTTAAATCCATTCGTCTCGGACAGTGCTCCATAAAGGAAAGTTGGATTCGCATTGAGCGAGGGGAACTCTATATTATGGGAATGTACATCAATCCCTATGAGAAGGGAAATATCTTTAATAAGGATCCACTTCGAGTGAAGAAACTTTTGATGCACAAGAGAGAAATTGAAAAGCTTTCATCAAAGCTTCAAGAAAAGGGACTCACTCTTGTGCCATTACAGGTCTATTTAAAGGGAAGATTGGTCAAGGTGGAGATTGGTATGGCTAGGGGCAAGAAAAACTACGACAAACGAGATACCATGGCGAAGAAGGATCAAAAGAGAGAAATGGACAAGGCACTCAAGCAAAGAATGCGAGATGTATAGATTGATGTCGTAGGATATGGAATTTTGTGGGAAAGATAAAAAAGTCTTTCCCATTTTTAAAAAGTATGTTACTATAGATACTACTATATACGATGGATATGTAGTTACCGAAGTACTCTGAATTTAGGGGATGTACCGGTTTCGACAGGGATCATGCAGCTGGTGAAGCTATCCGCATGCGATGCGTTAAATGGCAAAATTAAATTAAACGCTGAAGATAATTTAGCATACGCTGCCTAAGTGCAGCTGTCAGCCTTAGAGCACTCACACTTTAAGAATCTGGCATCGACTTTGTGAGAAACGGTATATGTTAAGCTTTGCGCATATAGCCGTATGATGAAGCTACTAAAGTCCTGAGGGTGTTCGTTCTCGCAGGGCGGAGGGAATGTCAAAGAACGAACTATGATAGTAGAAGAACAGGGAATTGGTTTTTGGACACGGGTTCGACTCCCGTCATCTCCACGCTAGAGGTCATGCAGATTATGATTTCGATGGAGAAAGAATTGACCAAAGAAGAAAATGGCGTGGGCTAAGGGGCTTACGCTTTTTTCTTTGTATTGATCGATACAGAAATGTGTTGTAATTTCGTAAGAAATGGGGGAATAGCTATGGTCATCTTGGAAAAAGGTCAAAAGGTAAACTTGAAATAATGCTACCGCAATCCCACTAGCTTTAGATGGTGGGTTAAGGTAGCAAAAAATAGATATTTGTGATACAATAACTAGCGTTATGGGAGTATGGAAATCAAAGAATAGACACAAATATTTATTACAGTATCATATTATTTTTTGTATGTATGTATAGAAAAAAGCTTTTTAGTATCAAAAAGAAATATAAGATTATATAAAACAATTTTCTTATGAGATATGCACAAAGAGTAATATAATCATAAAAATATATGGAAACAGACAAAGACCATATACACTATATGATAGAAACTGAGCCTACAATATCCATAAGTAAAGTGGTTAATCTAATTAAGAGTTATACAACATATCATATATGGAAAAAGCATACAGAATATCTTAAGAATCATTTTGGAAAGAACATACATTTTGGACGGATGGATATTTTGCTTGTAGCGTAGGCAATGTTTCTGAAGAAATGTTAAAGCAATATATAGAAAATCAAGGGTAGAAAGGCGGGTAAGCTTAATGTTAAAGGCATATAGATATCGGATTTATCCAAACAAAGAGCAAGAAATACAGTTAGCAAAGACATTTGGCTGTTGTCGTTTTGTATATAATCAAACCCTTGCGTACAGAAAAGATGCTTATGAAAAAGAAAAAAAGTCTGTCAGTAAGACAGATTGTAATAATTATTGCAATAGAGAGCTGAAAAAAAGCTATGAATGGCTAAAAGAAGTAGATAAATTTGCTTTTAACAAATGCAATTTATAATATGGATAGTGCTTATCAAAAGTTTTTTTCAAAAGAACATGCAGGTTATCCAAAGTTTAAGAGTAAGCACAGTAATCGTAAATCATATACAACCAATTTTACAAATGGGAATATAACTGTAGATTTTTGATAGAGGAAGAATAAAGCTGCCAAAATTAAAAAGGGTAAAAATAAAATTACATAGAAAATTTTCAGGTCGGATAAAAACAGCAACTATATCTAAGGTACCAAGTGGCAAGTACTATGTGTCTGTTCTTGTAGAAACTGAACATAGTCCACTTGTAAAGACAAACGGACAAATAGGATTGGATTTAGGAATAAAAGATTTATGTATCACATCAGATGGGAAGAAATATGAAAAATCCGAAGACAATTAAAAAATATGAGAAAAAGCTTACAAAATTACAAAGACAATTAGCAAATAAAACAAAGGGGAGTAGGAACTATCAGAAAAAAAGGAAACAAATAGCACTATGCCATGAGAAAATAGCTAATACAAGAAAAGATTATCTGCATAAGATTTCAAGCGAAATTATAAACGAAAACCAAGTGATAGTTTCGGAAAAACTTACAGATAAAAAAATATGGTGAAAAATCATAATTTAGCGAAAACTATAAGCGATGTATCGTGGTATGAGCTGACAAGACAACTGGAATATAAGTCAAAATGGAATGGTAGAAATTATATTAAGATAGATACATTTTATGCAAGTAGCCAGCTATGTTTTAGTTGTGGATATAAAAATACAAATGTAAAAGATCTAAAAGTAAGAGATTGGATGTGTCCTTTCTGCAATACAAAACACGATAGAGATATCAATGCGGCAAAAAATATATTGGCAGAAGGATTAAGACAAGTAGTATAAGAAAAAACAATAGGGCAGGGACTGCCCGAATTAACGCCTGTGGAGATAGTAGGTTGCGAGGTCAGCGAAGCAGGAAGCCCATAGGCTTTAGACTATGGGTAGTTCACAAAGTCACAAGGTGGATTGGGCGAGATTCTAATTAATCTAAATTGGAATGCCAGACCAGTTTCGACAGCAAAAAAGCAGGGATTTTTTTCTCGCCTATTTGGAGAAGGGGAAGGTGGGGGGATCGATTTGGATCTCGGCTGTTTGTGGGAATTAAAAGATGGAAGCAAGGGAAGTGTTCAAGCTCTTGGAAAAAATTTTGGAAATCTCAATTCGGCTCCTTTTGTTGCTCTAGATGGTGATGACCGAACGGGAGAAAATAGTGCGGGAGAGAACTTGAGGATCAATGGAAAACAGCTGTCAAAGATAAAGAGGATTTTAGTTTACACCTTTATTTATGAAGGTGTAGCGAATTGGAAGCAGGCGGATGGAGTGGTTACGATTAAATATCCAAAGGCAGAGGATATCGTAGTAAAGATGAATGAATATGACACCAATAAGACGATGTGCGGACTGGTTTTATTGGAGAACCTAAATAATGAAACTTTTAGTGTGGAGAGAGTCGTTCAGTTTTATTCCGGTCACAGAAGTTTGGACGAGGCATTTCACTGGGGACTTCGTTGGGTAGCAGGAAAAAAAGATTAAATAAAAATCGCCATCACATAGGAAATGCTGATGTGATGGCGATTTCGTTATAGATTGGAAAGGTCATTCCTGTCTTTGAAAGCAAGAAGGAGATAATGGTTCCAATCCCCATAGCCAGACAGAGCTGATAGACTGCTGGGGCATACATAGAAACTTCTCTTTTTTGTTTTACTTCTTCTTCGATCAGCATAGAATCATCTTCATAAACAGCTGTTTTAGACGAATCCTTTTTCTTAATCAAATTATTGGCAAGTGGTCCGCCCATCAATGAACCCGCCACAAGACCAAAGGTTGCTGCCACAGTGGCTAGAGATGATTCCACCGACCACTGCTGCAGGGATGCAAAATGTTGTTAAAAATGTAAACTTTTCCTTTAAGAGTATACCGACAAATAAGGCCAGTACAGCAAGTGCTACGGTCTGATACACATCGAGATAGATATTTTATAAAACTGCCAAGTTTGGTCATTGACAGTAAAAGAGAGGTAAAGTAATATAGCCAAAGAAATAAAAAGAATAAGGGGGAAGATATGACACATGATATGACCAAGGGAAATCCCTTGCAGCTAATTTTGCGATTTACGATACCTGTGTTTTTTGGCAATCTTTTTCAGCAAGTGTATAACCTGGCGGATGCACTCATTGCAGGGCGCTATATTGGAGTCAATGCACTGGCGGCCATTGGAAGTACAGGTTCCTTGATTTTTTTTGTGCTTGGTTGGCTGACAGGACTAACAAGTGGATTTGCAATTTTAGTTGCCCAAAGTTTTGGTGCACAGGATATGAAGAGGCTTCGCCACTATTTGGCTATGAGTATTTATCTCATTGGAGCAATGGTACTGGTGATGACGGTAGGGCTAACCTTAGTCAATGTTCCCATTTTGCGATTGATGAATACACCCGAAAATATTTTGCCCGATACTGCTGCCTATATGCATGTAATCTATTTGGGTTTGATTGCTACGGCGGCCTATGACGGACTCGCTGCTATACTTCGTGCAGTGGGAGATAGTCGTTCACCTCTTTATTTTTTGGTTATTTCAGCAGTTATTAATGTTGTTTTAGACATTGTATTTGTATTGCAATTTCATACAGGCGTGGTGGGTTGCGCCTATGCGACAGTGATTTCGCAGGGAATTTCTGCACTCCTTTGTTTAATCTATATGATAAAAAAATATGAGATTTTGCATTTACATCGAGAAGATATGAAATTTTCATGGTACTCTGCAGTTCAAATGCTCAATTTAGGTGTGCCAATGGGATTACAATTTTCCATCACAGCGATTGGTACAATTATTGTACAGGGAGCCATTAATGTCTTTGGTGAGGCACATATTGCGGGATTTTCTGCAGCGAATAAGGTACAAAATGTCTGCACGACAATGTTTGCAGCCTTTGGAGCAACGATTGCCACCTATACGGGACAAAATTTAGGTGCAGGAAGAATGGACAGAGTGAGAGAGGGAGTAAAGGTGACGCTAAAGACATTGCTTGTTTTTTCTGTTGTCATTGCCATCATCATTTCCGTCTTTGGTGTGCAGATTGCGAGATTATTTGTTGGAGGATTAGATACAGAGGTTCTAGGGGCAGCAAGAAACTACTTCCAAGCAGTGATCTGGTTTTATCCATTTCTTGCCTGCATCTTTTTATATCGAAATACCTTGCAGGGATTGGGATATGGTCTTGTACCGATGCTTGGTGGTGTGTCAGAGCTTTTTGCCAGAGGAATGGTTGTAGTTGTTTTGGCAAGGTTTGGAAAATTTTTCCTTGTCTGTTTGGCTGATCCAGCTGCTTGGATATTTGCACTATTGCCAATTGTTCCATACTATTACTATATCAGTAAAAAAGTATTGACAAACGAATATAAATAGGTATAAAGTACTACTATTAAAGCACCGCAGTGATGGGGTGCTTTACCATTTTAGAAGTAAAGGAGAAAAATGATGAGCATTAGAATTGGTATCATGGGTTATGGTAACCTTGGAAGAGGTATTGAGTGTGCGATTAAGCAGAATCCAGATATGGAACTGAAGGCAGTATTTACAAGAAGAGACCCAAAGACAGTAAAGATTTTGACAGAGGGTGTCAATGTATATCCAGCAGCCGAGGCCGTAGCACACAAAGACGAGGTTGATGTTTTGATCCTTTGCGGTGGTAGTGCGACAGATTTGCCAACACAGACACCAGAGTTTGCAAAGAACTTCAATGTCATTGATAGTTTCGATACTCATGCAAGAATTCCAGAGCACTTTGCAAATGTTGATGCAGCAGCAAAGGCGAGTGGAAAGATTGCAATTATTTCTATTGGATGGGATCCAGGTATGTTCTCACTCAATCGTCTCTATGCAAATGCTGTATTGCCAAATGGAAAGGATTACACATTCTGGGGCAAGGGCGTTAGTCAGGGACATTCCGATGCAATCCGAAGAGTGGAGGGCGTCTTAGATGCAAGACAGTATACTATTCCTGTTGAGTCAGCACTTGAGGCAGTGAGAAATGGAGAGAATCCAGAGCTGACAACAAGACAAAAGCACACAAGAGAGTGTTTTGTTGTTGCAGCTGAGGGAGCAGATCTTGCAAAGATTGAAAATGAAATCAAGACAATGCCTAACTACTTCTCTGATTATGATACAACCGTACATTTCATTTCTCAGGAAGAGTTAGATAGAGATCACAAGGGAATTCCACATGGTGGTTTTGTATTCAGAAGTGGCAAGACGGGCTGGAACAATGAAAACTCACATATTATTGAATACAGATTAAAGCTTGATTCCAATCCAGAGTTTACAACATCTGTTCTTGTAGCTTATGCTAGAGCAGCATATAAGTTAGCTAAGGAAGGACAGACTGGTTGCAAGACAATCTTTGATATTGCACCAGCATATCTTGTCAATATGAGTGCTGAGGATATGCGAGCACATTTATTATAATTTTTATTGAATAGGAAATGGCATATGTCTTGTACATGTGCCATTTTTTATGAAATTTATTTTGTTTTGGAGGAAGAAGGATGCGAAGACATTTGTCGCAGGGACAATTCATTGCGATTGGCTTTATCTTGATGATATTGATTGGGGCCATACTTCTAGATACACCAATGGCCTCGAGGTCTGGACAGAGCATTGGATTTTTGAGTGCACTTTTTACAGCTACAAGTGCGAGCTGTGTGACAGGATTGGTTGTGGCAGATACAGCGACGCAGTGGACGCTGTTTGGTCAGATTGTTGTTTTAATTTTGATTCAAATCGGAGGACTTGGATTTATCAGTATTGGTGTGTTCTTTTCCATTATATTGCGAAGAAAAATAGGACTGAGAGAGCGTGGTCTAATGATGGAGAGTACCAATGCATTACAGCTTGGTGGAATTGTAAAATTTGCCAGAAGAATTGTGGCAGGAACAGCCATCGTCGAGGGCGTTGGAGCATTGCTCTTGATGATTCGCTTTATTCCAGAATTTGGTATTTTAAAGGGAATATGGTATGGAATTTTTCACTCCGTATCCGCTTTTTGTAATGGTGGATTTGACCTCATGGGTGCAAAATATGGAAAATATTCTTCTCTGGTTGCCTATTATGATGACCCATTAGTCAATATTGTGATTATGTCTCTGATTGTGATTGGCGGTATTGGCTTTGTTGTATGGGGAGATTTATTAAAAAATCGCTGGCATTTTAAGAAGTATTTGTTACATACAAAGATTGTATTATTGATGAGTACCATTTTAATCTTTGGTGGGGCTTTGCTCTTTTATTGGGCGGAAAGAAATGGTGTGCTCAAGGGAATGAGTGTGTCAGGACAGATTTTATCCAGCCTCTTTGCATCAGTTACGGCAAGAACGGCAGGATTTAATACAGTGGATACAGCAGCAATGTCAGGAGCTTCAAAGTTATTGACAACAGCATTGATGTTTATTGGTGGAAGTCCAGGTTCTACCGCAGGTGGTATTAAAACAACCACGCTCTTTGTACTTTTGATGGGCGTAAAGAAAAATGTGACAGGTGCCTATGGTATTCAGGCATTTGGAAAGCGCTTAGAGGATGATGCTTTGGCAACAGCAAGTATTATTGCGACCTTAAATATGGGGATTACCATTATCACCATCTTTATTGTGATGGGAATGCAACCATTTGCCATGCAGGATGTCGTGTTTGAAGCGTTTCTGCCAGTGGAACTGTAGGAATTACAGCGGGAATTACAAGAGATTTAAATACAGTGTCTAGGATACTGATGATTATGTTGATGTATCTTGGAAGAGTGGGAAGTCTCTCCTTTGCTTTGGCTTTTATGGAGAGTAAGAAAAAGCCAAAGGTGATGTTGCCAAAGGAATCAATTAGTATAGGTTAGGAGAAGAAAAATGAAATCAATTTTAATCATTGGAATGGGAAGATTTGGTTGCCATCTCTGTAAGGAATTGGCAGAGCTTGGCAATCAAATTATGATCGTTGACCAGGAAGAAGATCGATTAGAGGGAATGTTTCCCTATGTCGTCAGTGCAAAAATTGGAGATTGTACCAATGAAGATGTTTTAAAGAGTTTGGGCATTGGAAATTTTGATATTGTTTTTGTCTGCATTGGAACAAATTTTCAAAGTTCTCTGGAGACTACCTCTTTAGTTAAGGAATTGGGGGCTAAGTATGTGGTGAGTAAGGCCAATCGAGATATCCATGCAAAGTTCTTACTAAAAAATGGTGCGGATGAGGTGATTTATCCAGATAGAGATATTGCAGAAAAAGTGGCCGTAAGTTATAGTTCAGATAGTGTCTTTGACTATATTGAGTTGACCGATGAGTTTTCTATCTATGAAATTGCTCCGCTGCCAAAGTGGGTTGGCAAGACATTGAGAGATTTGGACTTGAGAAACACCTATAGTATCTCTGTGTTGGGAACAAAGCAAGGAGAGTATATGAAATTGATGCCACATGCAGACTACATAATCGACGGTCGGGCACATCTGATGGTCATTGGAAGAAAGAAAGACATTGATCGCATTGTAAAGGAGTTAGAGAAGTAGATGATTCGAGCATGTATTTTTGATTTGGATGGCACACTTTTGGATACCTTACATGCATTAAAAGAGACCATTAGTTTGACAATGGAACATTTGGGCTATCAAGCGATTGATGAGGAGCACACAAAGATTTTTGTGGGAGAGGGATATCAAAAATTTATTCAAAATGCATTGATCTACTCAGGAGATACTGAGTGTACACATCAAGAGGAGGCAGAAAAGTTTTATCTGGAAACTTTTGAGAAAACTTGCTTAGATGGGGTAAAGCCCTATGATGGAGTGGTTGAAGCTTTAAAAAAGTTAAAGGAAAAGGGAATACTTCTTGGGGTATTATCAAATAAGTCACAAGACCGTGCAGAGGACAATATCTACTCTCAATTTGGAAAAGATCTCTTTGATCTTGTCTATGGAGAAAGAGAGGGTATTCCCAAAAAGCCAGATCCCACAGCTCTTCTTGCAATGCTTAAGGAGTTGAATATCTGTCCAGAGGAATGTATGTATTTTGGTGATACTTCGACAGATATGCAGACAGGAAGGGCAGCAAAAGTCCACACTGTAGGTGTATTATGGGGATTTCGAGATAGAAAGGAGCTAGAAAGTTTTTCACCAGAAAAGACTTTTGTCACATCCGTCAGAAATAGGAGAATGACAATGAATAGAGAAAAAGGACCTGTGATAAAGTTTCACAAGTCCTTCTTCTTTTTATAGAAATGATTTTAGTGCTGGATTTGGATTCGCAATGGAGTAATAAAATCCAATCGTTCGGTTGGGAATCGAATGTGGAAGGCGAATTTCAACGAGAGAACCTTGATTTAATTCGTCTTCAACAAATTCTCGAATGACACAGCCGATACCAATGCCAATCTTTGTAAACTCAATGAGAAGCTCCATGTTGGTCACTTCTAATAGCTGATGTGGAGAAATATTATGATTGAGCAAATATTCATCAATATATCTTCTGGTTGTGTTTTTTTTGTCTAACATCATGATATTTCCAACAAGAAGAGGATCGCATTCAATGCTCTCACGTAAATATAAGTGGTTGAGATATTCAGGAGAGGCCACAAAGGTGTCATGAATATCCATTAGTGGGGCAAATGCAAAATTTTTCTTGTTATTTGGCTGGACAACAAGCCCAAGGTCCAAGAGCCCATTGTCTACCATATTGACAGTTTGTGCTGTCGGTTGTGAGGCAATATTGACCATAATATGGGGATAGTTAGCGACAAAATCCTTTAATTTGGGAAGTAGTGTATATTTACACAACGTATTGCTTACACCAATTTTTATTTTTCCGATATGAAAATCCTTAATTCTTCGCAATTGCTGTTCACCAATACTGATAGAATGAAATGCATCTGAGATGTGATTGTAGAGCATTTGTCCTTCCATCGTCAAAGTGACACCTCTAGAGTTGCGCACAAAGAGGGTTACATTTAGGCTTTCCTCGAGCTTAGAAATTGATTTTGAAATTGCGGGCTGGCTGATATAGAGGCCTTTTGCTGCACGAGAGATATTTCCTGCTTTGGCAACTTCATAAAAAATTTTATATTGTGATAAATGTTGTTCCATGTAGCCTCCTTTCATTCTGAATATATATTATATCATTAGTTATAACATAAGGGAATAGAATAATGCGACAGAATATGTAACAATTTGGCTTAAATATAAAGTATCACTAAATATATTAAGAAAATATTTCAAAAATTATGTTATTTATTACAAATATAATTCAAAATATTGACATTCTGTAAAAAGCTCATTTATAATACATTTGGCATCACGGCACGAGCCGAGAAAAGAGGAGTATGTTATGTTAAAGTTAAAATCACTTTTGAAAATGAAGGACATGGACAAAGGTGAAAAAAAGTCGAACTTGAGTAAGCACACCATCAAGGTACTAGTGGGATTTTCTGTAGCTTTAGTTATGGGCATTTATACCAATGTGGGTATTCACCCAAGTGATCAGGTGGGGGCAAGTCTCAATGTCGATGCAGCAACAATAACAGCCCCAGCAAATGCTGATGTTGTTAATGAAGTGGATAAGAAGCAGGAAGATGAAGTTGCCAAATCGATTAGTGATGAGGATTACAACAATCTGTGCCGCATTGTGGAATCAGAATCTGGTGACAGCGATGTAGAAGGAAGAATGTTGGTGGCCAATGTGGTTTAACCGCGTAGCGAATGCTGAATTTCCAAACACCATTTCTGGTGTGATTTTGATGAAGGGACAATTTTCGCCAGTGAGCAATGGCTCATTTTATCGAGTAAAGGTTTCGCAAAAGACCATTACTGCTGTGAACAGGGTGTTAGCTGGTGAAGACATTTCACAGGGAGCTTTGTACTTTATGAATAGAGCAGGCTCATCAAAGAAAAATATCCGCTGGTTTGATAGTCATTTGACTTATTTATTTAAACATGGCGGACATGAATTTTTCAAGTAATAGAGGCAAAACCAAATAACGCAGGTAGAGGCAGGTGGCATACGAAATATTTTGTTTTGTATGCCATTTGTGCTATACTGAATCAAAAATAAGGAGTTGCCTATGAAACATATATTTTTTGATTTGGATGGGACATTAGTGGAATCGGCCTTGGGGATTACCAAGGCAGTGCAAAGGGCATTGGCTCATTTTGGGATTGTGGAGAAAAACTTAGAAAATCTTGAAGTTTTTATTGGTCCACCATTATTTGATAGCTTTCAGAAATATTATCACTTTTCTAAGGAGCAATATGACACAGCCATTGATATTTTTCACGATTACTATCATTCCGTTGGAATTTTTGAATGTAAATTATATGACGGGATAGAGGATGTATTGAGGGAATTAGTGGAAAATGGGAAAAAACTATATGTTGCCTCGTCAAAGCCTGAGGAACAGGCAAGAAAAGTGATCACCCATTTTGGGCTGGATGACTATTTTGTTTTTGTCGGTGGAGCAGATGGCGACCATGGCACAAAAAGGTCGACAAAGGCTGCAGTGATTGAATATGTAATGAGAGAAAACCATTTATCTAATCAAAAGGATATTGCTATGGTAGGAGATCGGTGCCATGATGTGTTGGGAGCAAGAGAAAATCATTTGCCCTGTGTGGGGGTTCTCTATGGATATGGAAATCAAAGAGAGCTTGAACAGGCGAAGGCAACAGTGATTGTTCGTTCACCAGAGCAGATCCCCGCAGCATTGTGTCAATTGTAAATATGCACAAGAGCTTTACTAAAAAACCCAATCGGTGTATACTAAACTTACGACAGATCGAAGGAGACGGAGGTAATAGGATGATTGAACTGGGATATACCAAAAGAAATCTTTTGACATCACTTTGTGAAGGTAGTGATGAACCATTGATTAAGGCCGCTATGGAAGATGCTGTGGGACGTGCGTGGGTGGCTGAGATGGACGAACCAAATTTTGTGTCATCAAGGTTGGAAATTTTATCTATCTGATTGGTCTGCCACCAAAGGGAAGAAAGGCATTGGACCTTCGCAGCATTTTGCTTCGTGAGTGCAATAATGCCTATATTGTTCCAGAGAATGACCATTGGAAGCACTGGTTGGAGGATAATTTAAATTGCAATTATCGTATGGTAAGTCGCTATACAGTAAAGCGAGAAAAAAATAGCTGTGACCAATCTGCACTCAAGGAATGGATTGAGGCCATTGGAGCAGAGTATAAGTTGAGAAAACTGGATAGGACAGCATTTAAAAAGATTGCAGCCAATGAATGGAGCAGTGATTTTACCTGTAATTGTGATGAGGAAGAATTTTTCTTAAATGGCACAGGGTATGTTGTATATTTGGACAAGGAGATTGTCAGTGGTTGCAGTGTCTATGGATTTAGTGAGGGAAAGGTGGAAGTGACCATCGCCACAAAGCTTGGACACAAGCGAAAGGGATTGGCCATTGCAGCGGCTGCAAGATATATGCTTGATTGTGCTCGTGAGGATCGCTATCCACTTTGGGATACAGGATCGGTGCACTCCATTGAGCTTGCAGAGAAGTTGGGTTTTGTTGCTGATGGGGAGTATCAAGTTTTCCAGATTGCTGTGGATGATGATTTTTAGACTAAAAAGGGCTTGAAAAAGCAAAAAGAAAAAGATATAATGTCTGTGTAAGTACAGGAGAGTAATTCCTGGGGTGAACGACAATCTTATCAATTTTGATCCTACATATTGATTAATGGGATTCCAAAGAACTACAATGGATGTCAGGCCTCAATGGTTTAGTGGAAGGCAGATATTGTGGTGAGGTAACCCACCTAGCACAGCTAGGCGTCAATACATAAGACCGTCATTCTGGGGTTATTCACATAAATAAGACAAAAGCAGCGAGTAATCGCTGCTTTTCTTTCTAGGAGTGAAGAAGATTGAAAGATGAGTTTAAGCCATATTTTTATTGGGGAATGACAGCACTGGGTGTGATTGGTGCGGCTATTGGTATTTCTTTTATTGCCTTGCATGCAAGGGATATCTTTAGTATAGTGAAAAAAATTGCTTCGATTTTAACTCCGATTATCTATGGTGCAGTTTTGGCCTTTTTGATGACAGGACCTTATAATTTTTTTGTGGCATTTTTAAATCGTCATCTCAAAAAGGCAATAAAAAATCAAAAGTTAGCAAAAAAGATTTCAACGGGCATGGCCACTTTTTTATGTGTTATCTTAGTTATTGCTATCATTTCTTTGTTGGTGATGATGATTTTGCCACAGATGATTTCCAATGTAAGTGATATGCTCAATTCATTGCCAAAAGATTTAGCGAGCTTTGAGCCATTATTTTTAGAGCGATTTAAGCACTATCCTGTGGTGGATAAAAACTATGAAAGTGTAAAACTTAGTGTAATTAATTGGTTCAACCAATCCATTGTGCCAAATATCAACAAATATATTGTGGGATTTTCATCGGGCGTGATTACAGCATTTCATATGATTATCAATTTTTTGATTGGTTTGATGGTTATGGTCTATTTGCTCAATATGAAGGAGATTTTAGCTGCACAGGTCAAAAAGATTTGTTACAGTATATTGGAAGTAAAGAAAGCCAATCGGTTGCTTGAGGAGACAAGATATATTCGAAAGGTTTTTTCACAATTTATTGTGGGGAAGATTATTGATTCTTTGATTATTGGTATAATCAATTATGTGTTTATGCTCATTATTCATATGCCTTATGCACTCTTAATTAGTGTGGTTGTGGGCGTGACCAATGTAATTCCATTTTTTGGCCCATTTATTGGTGCGATTCCAAGTGCATTTATTTTACTATTGGTTTCACCAATTTCTTGTCTGGAGTTTTTAATTTGGATTTTAATACTGCAACAGGTCGATGGCAATATTATTGGACCAAAGATTCTTGGACAGACTACGGGGCTGGCAAGTTTTTGGGTGCTCTTTTCCATCTTGCTTTTTGGTGGATTATTTGGCATTGTTGGTATGGTGATTGGTGTGCCGACATGGGCTGTCATTTATCGTTTGACCAAGGAGAGAGTCAACATTAAATTGGGAAAGAAAAAGCTCTCTGTGGACAGCAAGGATTATTGGGGACTTCAAGGTATTGATGAAGAAATGGGGAGTATATCAGGGAAATCAAAAAAGATTAGATACTTGCAAAACTAGTTTGACTAGGATATAATATCCTAGATATTTTGCAAACAATGAAAGGTGGTCAAAAATGACATTATTGGAGAACTGGAGAAATCTAGCTTATGGCGATGGAACCAATGATAAAGATAAAGAGACTTTGTGGACAAACTACTTCATGGTAGAGAAGGGGATCTATGAGCAAATCCTTAGCAATCCTAAGGAGAAGATTACTTGTACAGTGAAAGAGCTCGCAGAAAAATTTCATACGGATGTACAGACAATTACAGGATTTTTGGATGGCATCAATGAGTCTTTGACAGAGGAAAATCCAATTGAGACAATGGATGAGAATACCACAGTTAATATTGAGATTGTTCCGGAAAAACTCTACTACAACATGGTAGAGGCTAAGGCAGAGTGGTTATATAATCTTCCACAATGGGATAACATTCTCGATACAGAAAAGAGAAAAGAAATTTACCATGCACAAAAGATCAGTGGTACTGTTGTAAAGCCAAAGAAGATTGGACGCAACGACCCTTGCCCATGTGGTAGTGGAAAGAAGTATAAGCATTGCTGTGGAAAGAATGCATAATGAGTAGAGCTGCCTTTCGTTAGAGAAAGGTAGCTTTCTTTTTATTCTATGTGAGGTGATTTATGGGTTCGTATGAAGAATTTGCCTGGGTCTATGACGAATTTATGGACAATGTTCCCTATGAGAAGTGGTGTGATCAGATTTGTTCCGTTTTAAAAAGAGAGGGAATTGAAAGTGGCATTGTGGCAGATTTAGGTTGTGGAACGGGAGAGTTGACAGAATTATTGGCTAAGCAAGGGTATGACATGATTGGCATCGACAATGCACAGGAGATGCTCAATGTGGCGATGGAAAAGCGTTATGTGTCTGGGCTTGATATTCTCTATCTTTTGCAGGATATGCGTTCTTTTGAACTTTATGGAACTTGTCGAGCCATAATTAGTCGATGTGATAGTATCAATTACATCACAAGTTATGAAGACCTTGTTCAGGTTTTTCGTCTAGTTAATAATTATCTTGACCCCAAGGGACTCTTTATTTTTGATTGTAATTCACCATATAAATATAGAGAAGTTCTTGGCGAGACGACCATTGCAGAAAATCGTGAAAATGGAAGCTTTATTTGGGAAAATTCTTATGATGAACAGAGTCATATCAATGAATATGACCTTACACTCTATATTCAGAATGAGGATGGACAGCAATATAGGCGATATGAGGAGACCCATCTGCAGCGTGCATATACCATAGGGGAAATCAAGCAGGCTGCAAAAGAGGCAGGATTAGTTTTTCAATTTTTAGTTGATGCAGATACAGACAATGAGGTGACGAGACATACAGAGCGATATTTATTTTGTATGCAGGAGAATGGAAAGTAGGAAGTAAAATGAAGGATTATATTGTAAAAGCAACAGCGGCACAGGGAATGATCCGTGCCTTTGCGTGCACATCAAAGGATACCGTGGAGAAGGCAAGAGCTTCTCATGGAACAAGTCCTGTGGTCACAGCTGCACTTGGAAGACTTTTGAGTGCAGGGGCGATGATGGGCAGTATGATGAAGGATGAAAAAGATTTATTGACACTAAAGATTCAGGGAAATGGACTGATGCAGGGAGCAGTGGTAACTGCTGACTGCAATGGAAATGTCAAGGGATATCCATTTGAGCCAGTAGTTATGATTCCAGCCAATGACAAGGGAAAATTAGATGTTGCTGGAGCTATTGGTATTGGGATTTTGAGTGTGATTTCTGATATAGGCTTAAAAGAACCTTATGTCGGTCAGGTTGAGTTGATTTCAGGGGAAATTGCAGAGGACATCACCTACTACTATGCGACGAGTGAGCAGACTCCATCGAGTGTGTCTCTGGGTGTATTGATGACAAAGGAAAATACAGTAGATAGTGCAGGTGGCTTTATTATTCAATTGATGCCACATTGTCCTGAGGAGTTGATTGTAAAGTTAGAGGAAAAATTAGCACATATTGAGCCGATGACGACAATGTTACACAAGGGGATGACACCAGAGGATGTCTTGAGAGAACTTCTTAACGATATGGACTTAGAAATTAATGAAAAAATCGACATGCAATTCCATTGCAATTGCACAAAGGAGAGAGTGGAAAAGGCCTTGATTAGTGTGGGCAGGAAGGAATTGCAGGAAATGATTGATGATAAAAAGCCAATTGAGGTAAAATGTCATTTCTGCAATAAGGCGTATCATTTCTCTGTACATGAATTGGAGGAGATGTTAGAAAGAGCATCGAACGAATAGAAATGAGAGATAAGCAGGGGTGTGGTTTCACACCCCTGTATGTATTATAAAATGAAAAGTTGAGGTAATCTACTTATGCAATATGCCAATATATTTAAACATCTAAAGACTATCACCGAGCATAAACTTGCAGTGATGGAGCTTTGTTTTCGAGTTGGGCTGATTAAGCAGGGCCTATTACATGATCTAAGTAAGTATTCGCCAGAAGAATTTATTACAGGAATTTATTTTTATCAAGGGACAAGAAGCCCAAATGCCGCAGAAAAAATGGTCAGAGGGTATTCGGTGGCTTGGTTACATCACAAAGGTAGGAATAAGCATCACTTTGAATATTGGATTGACTATGCAATTGATCCGACAGAAGGATTGGTGGGAATGAAAATGCCCCTTCGCTATGTATTGGAGATGTGCTGTGATCGCATTGCTGCATCCAAAGTCTACAACAAGGGACATTACACAACGGATATTCCATGGAATTATTATCAAAGAACAGAAAAATTATTGTTGATTCATCCAGATACCAAGAAATTGTTGGAGAAAATATTGTTGATCAACAAGGACCAGGGGGAGGAGCGAGCCATTGCATTTATGCGTTGGATGTTGCGTCATCCAGAACGCTACTAATTAGAGATGGATTCTATTTTGAAGAGAGGAAGAATATGATTTCATATATCAAAGGAAAATTAATGCAGGTGGCACAAAACTTTGTCGTTGTGGATCATCAGGGGATGGGAATTTCTGTCTTTGTACCAACATCAATGATGGCAAGACTTTCTCCAGTGGGAGAGGAGATTTTTTTACATACCTATTTTCGCGTAGGTGAGGATGGTATGCAACTTTATGGTTTTTTGGAGGATAAAGATCTGGAGATATTTAAGCAGTTGATTACAGTCAGTGGAATTGGACCAAAGGGAGCTTTGGGAGTGCTTTCTGCTCTATCTTCTGATGACCTTCGCATTGCTATTTTATCAGGCGATGCAAAAGCGATTGCCAAGGCTCCAGGTGTGGGAATAAAGACGGCACAGAGAGTCATTATTGATTTAAAAGAAAAAGTAAAATTTGAGGATGGAAATCATCTCGCCAATGACAAGGAAGAAAAAAATAGTGTAAGTGCAGATGCCATTTCGGCCTTGGTTTCTCTTGGATATTCGTTGAGCGATGCGACGAGAGCAGTGCATTGTGTAGCAAAAACAAAAGAGATGAAAGTAGAGGATGTGATTAAAATGGCACTGCGCAATTTAATCGGATAGGAGGGAAAGATGGAAAGAAGAGTGATTCAGACAGAGCTTGTGGCTCAAGAGCAACAATTAGAAAGTAGTTTGCGTCCACAGCTTTTGGATGAATATATTGGTCAAGAAAAGATTAAGTCAACGATTAAAATTTACATTGAGGCGGCCAAGCAAAGAGGAGAGAGTCTTGACCATGTCCTCTTTTATGGACCACCGGGACTTGGTAAGACAACATTGAGCACAATTATTGCCAATGAAATGGGGGTCAATTTAAAAATCACTTCTGGACCAGCAATTGAAAAGCCAGGGGATATGGCGGCAATTCTGAATAGTTTGCAGGAAAATGATGTACTTTTTGTTGATGAGATTCATCGCCTAAATCGCCAAGTGGAGGAGATTCTCTATCCTGCAATGGAGGATTTTGCCATCGACATTATGATTGGAAAGGAAGTGAACGCAAGGAGTATCCGCCTAGATTTGCCAAAATTTACTTTAATTGGAGCAACAACAAGGGCGGGGCTTTTAACTGGACCACTAAGAGACCGCTTTGGCGTAGTGCAAAAATTAGAGTTCTATCAAGTTGATGAACTTCAGAGTATTATTCTGCGTTCGGCAAATGTTTTGGGTGTGGAGATTGGTCAAGAGGGGGCCTTGGAGTTGGCAAGAAGAAGCCGTGGAACGCCAAGACTGGCCAATCGCCTGTTAAAGCGAGTGAGAGACTTTGCACAGGTTAAGTATGATGGAAAAATCACAAAGGAAGTCGCAGATTTTGCACTGGATGTCTTAGAGGTGGATAGACTTGGTCTCGATCAAAATGATCGGGCGATTTTGCTGACACTGATTGAAAAATTTTCTGGTGGCCCTGTGGGATTAGAGACTTTGGCAGCAGCACTTGGAGAGGACAGTGCGACCTTAGAAGATGTCTATGAGCCCTATTTATTGATGAATGGCTTGATCAATCGAACGCCAAGAGGGCGAGTGGCCACAGAAAATGCATATCGGCACTTGGGATTACAAAAGTAGAAAGTGGGAATTATGGAAATAGAAGTACTTGCACCAGCAGGTTCATATGAAAGTTTGGTTGCCGCAGTCAATGCGGGGGCAGATGCCATCTATATTGGTGGCGAAAAGTTTGGGGCACGAGCTTATGCAGATAATCCGAAAGAAGATGAGTTACTAAAGGGCATTACCTATGCTCATCACTTTGGTGTGCGTGTGTATATGACGGTCAATACATTATTAAAAGAGAATGAGATGAAAGAGCTCTATGACTATCTTCTTCCCTATTATCGGGCAGGACTAGATGCCGTCATTGTTCAGGATATGGGGGTGTTTCATTTTGTGCATCAATATTTTCAAAATATGGATATTCACATCAGCACGCAGGTAAGCATTACAGGGCCTGAGTCAGTCAAGCAGTTGCAGGCAATGGGAGCAACAAGAGTTGTGCCGGCGAGAGAACTCTCTCTTGCAGAAATTGCAGCCATTGATGCCACAGGGGATATTGAAATCGAGTGTTTTGTCCATGGAGCACTTTGCTATGCCTACTCTGGACAATGTCTGATGAGTTCATTGATTGGCGGAAGGAGTGGAAATCGAGGGCGCTGTGCACAAACTTGCCGCCTGCCCTATAGCCTTTACAATGAAAAGGGAGAAGAAATTAGCAAAAATGGGAAAAATCATCTGCTTAGTTGCAAGGATTTATGCAGCCTAGATATTTTGCCAGACTTAATTGAAGCAGGGGTTGATTCGCTAAAAATTGAGGGAAGAATGAAATCGCCAAGGTATACAGCGGGTGTTGTACGTATTTGGCGAAAGTATGTGGATCTTTATAAGAAGGTTGGAAAAAAGGGATATCAAGTTGAGCCAAGTGATCGAAGGGAATTGCTCGATTTGTTTGACCGAGGCGGACAGACGGATGGTTATTATACTAAGCACAATGGAAAAGATATGATCGCTTTTGGAGAAAAGCCAAAAAAGAGAGAGGTCAATGAAAAACTGTTTGATTTTCTTGATAAAACTTATGTGGAAACACAGAAAAAACACGATTTAGTGGGAAAATTAAGGGTACATACTCAAATGCCGATGATATTGGAACTAAGTTGTGATAAAGCCGTGGTCTGTGTACAGGGAGCGATTCCTGATGTAGCAAAAAGTCGCTCGGCAACGGTGGAAGAGGTCAAAAAGCAAATTCAAAAGATGGGTGGGACATGGTATCAACTCAAAGATTTGGAAGTAGAATTAGACGATGGTTTATTTATTCCTGTAAAAGCTTTAAATGACTTAAGAAGAGAGGCTATTGCAGTATTAGATGAAAAGATTTTGTCTCCATATTATCGAGAGGTAGAGCTACCTTATACTAGAAATATTGAGGAAAAGAAAAAAGCAGAGAAAGAGGAGAAAAAGCCATTTCTTCATGTTGTATGTGAGACAAAAGAGCAACTTCAGGCAATAGCTGAGTGTTCATCAAATCATTTGATGGTAGAGGAAATTAGTTTTGAAGCAGATACTATCGCAGCGAGTGATTGGAAGAATACAGTTGATAATCTCCATCAAAAAGGTTATCGTGTCAACTTATACTTGCCTCATATTTTTAGGTTAGAAGCAAAGCAGTTTTTTAATGAGCATGAAAAGGAATTCGTTGAGGCAGGATTTGATGCACTGATGATTCGCTCTCTAGAAGAAGTGGGCTATGTGGAAGGGATCTTTAAAAAGTATCAAGAAAAGAGACCAAAATTTCTTTTTGACTATACAATGTACAATTATAATCATGAGGCAGCAGATACTTTGAATTTATTGGGGGCAGACAAAGAGACTTTGCCAGTGGAATTTAACCTAAAGGAATTAAAGAAGATGGATTGTGCAGGCAAGGAATTGCTTGTCTATGGACGAATACCTATGATGGTCAGTGCACAATGTTTAAAGAAAAATACTTTGGGCTGTGATCACAAGATGAGTCTATTGACATTACAAGATCGATATAAAAAGGATATGCCGGTAAAAAATCGCTGTACATTTTGTTATAATAGCATCTACAACGCACAGCCATTGTCAACCATTGGCTTGGTCACAGAGATTTCTAACCTAGGTGTCGAGAGTTATCGCCTGTGGTTTACGACAGAAAAAAAGGATGAAGTGCGAAAGATTGTGGACTGCTATGTGGATGTCTATCTTCAAAATCAAAGAAGGGAAGAACCGATCAAAGATTTTACAAGAGGGCATTTTAAGCGAGGAATAGAATAGATGGGTAAGGCTTGATTTCAATTTTTTTATAGGCTATACTATGCTAGTAAAAAACACTTAAACAGGAGGGATTGCAGTGATTGAGGCAACGAGCTGTGGCGGTGTGGTTATTTTTCGAGGAAAGATTCTTGTATTGTATAAAAACTATAAAAAAATCGATATGAGGGCTGGGTATTGCCAAAAGGAACGGTTGAAAAAAAGGTGAAACCTATGAAGAGACTGCACTAAGGGAAGTTAAAGAAGAGACTGGCGTGGAGGCCAAAAATTGTGGACTACATAGGCAGGAGTCAATATACCTTTAATGTACAAGAGGGTGTGGTGAGCAAGGAAGTACATTGGTATTTGATGTTGGCCGATAGTTATTATAGTAAACCACAAAGGGAGGAGTTTTTTTGTTGACTCGGGATATTATAAATATTATGAGGCATATCATCTTCTAAAATTTGCCAATGAAAAAAATTAATGTTGAGCAAGGCTTATGAGATGTATCAGGTATTCAAAAAGAGTGGAACCTGGAGAGCATAGAAAATGGAGGATTAGTGTGATTGAATTAGAGCGTACATCCGTATTTAATTTAGAAAATGCAATGCGCGGAGCAAGAAATCCAATGAATTCTTGGAATCGAATGGACAGCTACTATGATGAAAATCATGAGTATGTTTTAGGACCGAATGATTTGTCCTTGGCTACGAGACTGAGAAAGGCGGGATCTGATCACAGAAAATTTATTCGTCAAATTATGGTGTCTGTTGACATTACAGCACCACTGTATTGGTGGAAAGAATATGATACTTATAAGGTGGCCACAGTGGCCAATTCTACTTCGACCATGCACAAAATTCATGCAAAGTCATTTGAGCTTGATGATTTTTCACATGATCATTTGAGCGAAAATGGGTTAAGGGTATTGAATTTGATTATTGCGAACTTGGAGGAGATTCGTCTTCGCTATGTTGAAAGCAAAAATAGGGAAGATTGGTATGATATGATTCAACTTTTGCCATCGAGTTACAATCAAATGCGAACTTGTACGCTCAACTATGAGACATTGGTGAATATTTACTATGCGAGAAGAAATCACAAATTGGAAGAATGGCATCATTTTTGTGATTGGATTGGTAACTTACCTTATGCAAAAGAGTTGATTATTGCGGAAGAAGGTCAGTAAAAGATGAATGAAAAAGTAAAAAAGACAATCAAAGAGTATGCAATTATTACAGTGAGTATTTTATTGATGGCTGTTGGTGTGTATTTTTTTAAGTTTCCAAATAATTTTTCATTTGGTGGTGTGACAGGATATTCAAAGATTGTCAGCAAGTTAACGCCATTGTCAGCATCTCGCTTTACCATGATTACCAATATTGTGTTATTGGTTGTTGGATTTTTGATGGTGGGAAAGTCATTTGGAATTAAAACTGTATATGCCAGCATTGTGTTTTCTTATGCACTGGATTTGATGGAGCGATATATCCCTCTGCACACACCAGTGACAAACCAACCATTGTTGGAATTGGTATTTGCCATCTTTATTCCAGGGGTTGCGACGGCAATTTTATTTAATATTGGTGCATCGAGTGGTGGAACCGATATTATTGCATTGATTTTAAAGAAATATACGAGTTTTAACATTGGAACAGTGCTATTGATTGTTGATCTTGTGGCTGTTTTGCTTGCTTTCTTTATCTTTGATATTCAAACGGGACTTTTTTCTTTGCTGGGTCTGTTGGCCAAATCATTGGTAATTGATGATGTTATTGAAAGCATTAATATGTGTAAGTGTTTTACTATTATTTGTGAGAATCCAGAGCCGATTTGTAAGTATATTATTGAAGAATTGCATCGCTCGGCAACAACTTATAATGCAGAGGGGGCTTATGCTCATCACAAGAAAAGGATTATTTTGGCGACAATGAACAGTGCACAGGCACTGAAGTTGAGAAATTATATTCGAATTACAGAACCTCATGCTTTTATGATTATCACAAAATCGAGTGAGATTATTGGCAAAGGATTTTTAAATCGTTAGAGGAAATAGAAAGGAAGAGTGAATGAATAATAAAAATGACAAGAACTCTGGCGGACGAGTCGGACAACAACTGGTCATTCTTATGATTGCAATTATTTTATCCGTGGTGGTATTTTCATTGCTGTCTGGAAGATTGAAATCAAGAAGTACCAAGGAAATTTCCTATACGGAATTTATGCAAATGGTAGATGATGGAAAAGTGGAGTCTGCAGTGATTACAGACAGTCAAATTGAAATTAAGGCGAAGCCAAAGTTGACAGATTATTCTTCGTCGACCATTTATACAACGGTACGTATGGAAAATGATTTGGATTTGATTAATCGCTTTTACAAGGCGGGTGTCGTTGCAAACGAAGAAGAAATGACACAATATCTTTGATGATGTCCTTTGCCAGCATGGTTCTTCCGATTGTCTTGATGTTTCTCTTTATTAATTTTATGATGAGGAGAGTAGGCGGTGGTGGAGTGATGGGTGTTGGAAAAAACAATGCCAAAGTCTATGTGCAAAAGGAGACAGGCATCCGCTTTAAGGATGTTGCGGGAGAGGATGAGGCGAAGGAATCGCTGACAGAGATTGTTGATTTCTTACACAATCCGGAACGCTTTACAAAAATTGGAGCGAAGTTACCAAAGGGAGCTCTACTTGTGGGACCTCCAGGAACAGGTAAGACCTTGCTTGCAAAGGCTGTTGCCGGAGAGGCCAATGTGCCCTTTTTCTCTCTCAGTGGTTCGGATTTTGTGGAGATGTTTGTCGGCGTGGGTGCTTCAAGAGTAAGAGATTTATTTCGACAGGCACAAGAAGCAGCACCATGTATTATCTTTATTGATGAGATTGATGCCATTGGTAAGAGCAGAGATTCTCGCTATGGCGGTGGAAATGACGAGAGAGAGCAGACACTCAATCAGCTTCTTTCCGAGATGGATGGATTTGATTCTTCAAAGGGGCTTTTGGTGCTCGGGGCAACAAATCGACCAGAAATTCTTGATCCAGCACTTCTTCGTCCAGGTCGATTTGACCGAAGAGTTGTGGTGGAGAGACCAGATTTAAAGGGCAGAGTTGCGATTTTAAAAGTCCACTCAAAAAATGTGTTGATGGATGACAGTGTGGATTTAGAAGCTGTTGGTTTGGCAACGAGTGGAGCAGTTGGATCGGAGTTAGCTAACATGATCAACGAGGCAGCAATTCTTGCAGTAAAGCATGGAAGAAAGGCAGTTTGCCAGAATGATCTCTTGGAATCTGTCGAGGTTGTCTTGGTGGGCAAGGAGAAAAAGGATCGAGTGATGAATCAAAAGGAGAGAACCATTGTCTCCTATCACGAGGTTGGTCACGCTTTGATTTCTGCTCTGCAAAAAAATTCTGAGCCCGTACAAAAGATTACCATTGTGCCAAGAACAATGGGAGCCCTTGGTTATGTGATGTATGTTCCTGAGGAGGAGACCTATCTAAAGTCAAAGAGCGAGTTAGAAGATATGTTAGTCAGTGTCTTTGGTGGAAGAGCAGCGGAAGAAGTGGTATTTGGAAATGTCACAACGGGAGCTTCCAATGATATTGAAAAGGCAACTTCCATTGCAAGAGCTATGGTCACACAGTATGGTATGAGCGAAAAGTTTGGTCTCATTGGGCTTGAGCGAGTGCAGGATCAATATTTGTCAGGTCACACCGTAATGAATTGTGGTGAGGCGACAGCAGCGGAAGTAGATAAGGAAGTGATGCGTATTCTAAAGGAGGCCTATGCAAAGGCGGTGGCCATATTGCGAGAAAATCGAGAAGTCATGGACAAGATTGCAGAATTTTTAATTAAGAAAGAAACGATTACTGGCAAGGAGTTTATGGAGATTTTGCGGGAAGAAAAAAAGGATATGCCTGATCCAATCAAACCAGTAAAAGCAATACTTGTATAAAAATATAAAGAACTTCATTTCAATAGAAGAAATGGAGTTTTTTTATTGTGAGATATGCTATAATAATATGGAAAAATATTAAAATTGGAGGTCAATTTATGAACAGAGCGTGGTGGAAAGAGAGCGTAGTCTATCAAATTTATCCAAGAAGCTTTTGCGACAGCAATGGAGATGGCATTGGGGATATTCGAGGCATTACAGGAAAGCTCGATTATCTAAAGGAGCTTGGTATTGATGTCATCTGGCTCTCTCCTGTGTACAAATCACCAAATGATGATAATGGTTATGATATCAGTGACTATGAGGACATAATGGATGACTTTGGAACGATGGATGACTTTGACCATATGCTAGCTGAGGCACACAAAAGGGGAATTAAGATTGTGATGGATTTAGTGGTCAATCACACTTCAGATGAGCACAAGTGGTTTATCGAGAGTCGATCCTCTCTCTCGATAATCCAAAGAGAGATTACTACATTTGGAGAGAGGGAAAAGACGGTCACGAACCAAACAATTGGGGATCTTTCTTTTCAGGTTCAGCTTGGGAATATGATGAGAAGACAAAGATGTATTATTTGCATTTGTTTTCAAAGAAGCAGCCAGATTTAAATTGGGAAAATGAAAAGGTAAGAGATGAAGTCTTTGGGATGATGACAAGATGGCTAGAAAAAGGGATTGATGGATTTCGAATGGATGTCATCAGTTTGATTTCTAAACCAGATGGATTGCCAGACAGTAAGGTCGTTGGACTTTATGGAGATAGTGGTATTTGTGCCAATGGACCGAGAGTTCATGAGTACTTGAAAGAGATGAACCAGAGAGTATTGTCGAAGTTTGACATAATGACGGTGGGAGAGACTGCGGGTGTGAATGTGGAAGAAGCAAAAAAATATGCATCATCAGATGGATCAGAGTTAAATATGGTCTTTCAATTTGAGCATGTGGGACTTGATGACGGAAAAGATTTTAAGTGGTCCACAAGACCTATGCCATTGATTCCACTCAAGAAAAATTTGACCAAGTGGCAGTTGGGACTGCAAAATGTGGCATGGAATAGTTTGTACTTCTGTAATCATGACCAACCAAGAATTGTTTCAAGACTTGGTGATACTCGACCAGAATATAGAGAAAAGTCAGCCAAGTGTATTGCGACAGTCCTCCATATGATGCAGGGAACACCATATATTTATCAGGGCGAGGAGCTTGGAATGACGAATACGGTGTTTAACGGGGTTGAGGACTTTCGAGATATTGAGTCAATCAATGCCTATAAAGAATTGATTGCATCAGGTCGCTATACAAAAGAAGAGCTATTTCCTGCAATTGCCCATAAAAGTAGAGATAATGCCCGCACGCCGATGCCATGGAATGATGGGGAAAATGCTGGCTTTACCACAGGAACACCTTGGATTCCACTCAATCCAAACTTTAAGGAAATCAATGTTCAGGAGCAATTGAGTAGATCAGATTCTGTGTTCCATTACTATCAAAAATTAATTTCTATTCGAAAGACCAATGATATTGTTGTCTATGGCGATTATCATCTGTTGTGTGAGGATGATGAAACCATCTTTGCTTACACGAGGACATTGGGCAATGAGCAGTTATTGGTGGTTTGCAATTTCTCCACAGAAGATAGAAAATTTGATTTTGGTCAATTCGCACAAGATAATGTTAAAATTTTAATTTCCAATAGCAGTATAGACCCTAGAAAAAGCGGAGTAATGTCTGCTTATGGAGCAATTGTTCTAAAAATAGATTAATTTTCTGTAAAAGATAATTGAAAATGCATAGAAAATGTGATAGAATTGTGTCTATAAAGAGGGATCTGAAAAATCATCGATCAGACAGGAGGAAATTATGAAAAAAAGATGGTTGGGAGTCGCATTGAGTGCAGTGATGACCGTTGGTCTACTGGCAGGTTGCGGCGGAAAGACAGACAGCACACCAACAGGTAGTGCAGGTTCTTCAAGTGCAGACACAAGCGCAGCGGGAAAGACGGATAATAAGACGGATAATAAGACGGCAAGCTCGACAGGACTTCGCTTGATTAACGGAAAGATTGAGATTGACAAGCAATTGAAAGAAGTTGCTGAGCTGTTTAAGAAGGAGACTGGTCAGGAAGTTACCATTGAATCCCTCGGTGGTGGTGTGGATATTCAGGGGCAGATTAAGAGTTATAAAGCTGCCGACAATATGCCAGACATTTGTTATTGGTGGCGATGGCGACTATGCAAACTGGACAGATATGGTTGCTGATTTGAGTGATTCTGAGTTTGCAAAGAATACAGATTTTGCTTACAAAGACAAGACAACAGGTAAAGTTGTTGGTTTTCCATATGCAGTAGAAGGATATGGTATCACATATAATGCTGATATTCTTGAGAAGGCAGGCATTGATCCAAAGACATTGGTTAACTACGATGCATTTAAGGCCGCATTTGAAAAGATTGATGGAATGAAGGATCAACTTGGCATTCAGGCTGTTGCTTCTGTAGCGGCAGAGTCTGGACAGATGTATTGGTCCACAGGAAATCATTTGTTCGGATATTATTACACTGGTGGCCTTCAAAGAGGAGACAACAAGTACTTTGATATGGCGATGAAGGGAGAGCTTGACAAGGACCGACTGGGTGAGTTTGCCGATATGACAGGACTGTTATTTAAGTATGCAGACCCTCAAGTTTTGATTTCAGGAACCTATGATGATCAATTAGCTCTTTGGGCTAAGGGAAAGACCGCTTTTATCACACAGGGAAATTGGGTTGATCCATCTTTGAAAGATTACAATGCAACATTTAAGGTAGGTATTGCACCACTTGCATTTACAAAGACCGATATGACAAGTATCTTGGCAGATTGTCCATCTTGGTGGTGTGTATATAAGGACAGTAAGAACTTAGATGCAGCAAAGAAGTTCCTCGATTTCGTGGCAACAAATGAGGATGCACAAAAGATTCTTGTTGAAGAGGCTGGTATGATTTCACCATATAAGAATAGTAAGGTGGAGCCAAAGACACCACTTGCTATGGATGTAAAGAAGTATGTTGATGAAGGAAAGACATCTTCTTGGGCTTGGTCGAATATGCCAGAAGGTCTTGCACAGAATGCCATTGGATTGGTATTTGAGTCCTACGCAAAGGGCGATATTACAAGAGACCAATTTGTTGAGATGATGCAGACAACAATTGCAGACTATGTAAAGAACAAAAAGAACTAAGTAGGCAAGATGGAGCAAGGGGTGGCTGTGAAAGGTCACCCCTTTTGTATGCCAAAATATTTGGAAAGGAGCAAACACAAACATGAATACAAAGAGTCCAAAATTTTTATCCGTGGCATTGATTGTTGTGGGAATTATTTTTACAGTATATGCGCTTGTGTTGGATTTTACAAAAGCAACGGGAGAGTGGAGAGGATATGCACTCATCATTGGAATTTTACTTATTTTATTTGGAATTTTTAAAATGCCAGGTAAAAATCATACACGGATTGTCAAAATTCTTTTCCTGTTTCCGATGATATTTACTTTTGCAGTTACTGTTATTATTCCATTTTTATTGGGAATTTTTTATTCCTTTACTGATTGGAACGGAATTCAATTCAATAAATTTGTGGGATTAGCTAATTATGTCACGATGTTTAAGCAGCAAGATTATCTCTATTCTTTCTTGATCACTGTGATTTATACTGTAATCAATATCATTTTGGTGAATGTTGTAGGATTTGCACTTGCTCTATTGTGTACATCAAAGATTAAGGGAACATCTTTTCTTCGTTCGGCCTATTTCTTGCCAAACTTAATTGGTGGTTTGGTACTTGGTTATGTATGGCAATTTATTTTTAATAAAGTATTTACGGTCGTTTTTGCAGGATCAGCTTCAATGCTGACCAATGCCAATACAGCACTCCTTGCGATTTTGATTGTTAATACTTGGCAATATGCAGGTTATATTATGTTGATCTATTTGACAGGATTGCAAACTGTGCCAAGGGATGTCATTGAAGCAGCAGGTGTGGATGGAGCTAGTCCAGTGACGACTCTATTTAAGATTAAGATGCCAATGATTGCCAATACATTTACAGTTTGTATCTTTTTAACTTTGGTCAACTCCTTTAAGCAGTTTGATCTAAACCTTGCCATCACCAATGGTGCACCAAGCCGCATTATGGGAGCAAAGATTATTCAAGCGACAGAGCTTTAGCCTTAAATATTTACAACACAGCAATTCGAAAGAACAATTATGCCCTTGGTCAGACGAAGGCCGTGATATTCTTTATTATTTTGGCAGTTGTGTCACTTACACAGGTAGCCATCAGCAAGAGAAGAGAGGTGGAATTATAGTATGAAAGCAGAAAAAAATCGAAATTTGATTGGTACCATTGTTGGCTTTGTCATTGCCATTTTGGTTCTTTGCCCATTTTTCTTAGTTGTCATCAACTCTGCAAAGACAAGTGCAGACATTGTTGTCAGTCCAATTGCCCTTCCAAAGCATTGGGGACAGATGATGAATAATTTTAAAGGTGTAATCAATAACACAAATTTTAGCTATTGGAGTTCATTTAAGAGTTCTTTGATTATCACCATTGTTTCTCTCATCCTCTTGACACTATTTTCTTCTATGGCTGCTTGGGTACTCAGCCGTCATCACAAAGAGGGTTGGTCCAATGTAATCTTTATGATGTTTGTTGCTGCAATGGTTATTCCATTTCAGGTAGTTATGCTTTCCGATTTTGACTGTATTTAGAAATATTGGAAATTTTACAGGAATTCAAATGCTTTCTAGTTATAAGGGAGTCATCTTTGCGTATCTTGGATTTGGTGGTTCAATGTCTATCTTTGTGTTACATGGCTTTTATTAAGGGAATTCCAAGGGAGCTAGAGGAGGCAGCATGGATTGACGGTTGTTCACCAGAGGGTACATTTTTTTAGAATTATTATGCCACTTCTTCGCCCAGTGCAGATGACGGTTCTTATTTTGAATGGACTTTGGATTTGGAATGATTATCTTCTTCCATCCATTATGCTCGGACTCAATGGAAAAATTAAGACATTGCCAATTGCGGTGAGTAGCTTTGTTGGATCCTATGTAAAACAGTGGGATTTGATTTTGAGTGCAGCATTCCTTGCAATGATACCGATTGTTATTTTGTTCTTAATTGCACAAAAGCAGATTATTCAAGGCATGGTTGATGGTGCAATTAAATAATAAAAAATGGGAGTTTTCAAGTGAGTGACTTGAAACTCCCATTTTGTTTGTCAATTACAAAAGAAGAACAACGGCTTGATAGCCCTCTAGACAAATTTCATCAGAAGTCATAGTAAGGTCGTTTACATTGTTAAGAAGAACCTGTTTTGGCTGACTTGGCAATTTTACTGTCTTTTTAGCTGTCTGGAAATTTCCGAGAACAAGGAGAGTTTCCGTTTCGCCCTTTCGATAAAAGGCCATCAATTTTGGCTCTTCCACTAGGTAAGGGATGACTTCACCATAAACTACGACATCCTGGTGCTCTGGGTCTTTGCGAAGTCGGATTAATTTCTTGTAGTAAGAAAAGAGAGAATCGGGGTCATTGACCTGGCTCTTGGCATTGATTTCTTTGTAGTTTGGATTTAAAGTTAACCAAGGTTTTCCAGTGGTAAATCCTGCGTTCTCAGAATCATCCCACTGAAATGGTGTTCTTGCATTGTCACGACTGTATTTTTTGACAATGGCAAAGGCCTCCTCTTCAGACAAACCTTCTTCTAGTGCAACACGATATTGGTCACGGCTGGAGATATCATCAATCTGGTCAATGGAAGTGAAATTGACATTTTCCATTCCAATTTCTTGACCTTGATAGATAAAAGGAAGTCCACGCAACATCAACTGCATTGTTGCAAGGAACTTTTTGCTGGTGTCCGAGCACTCGCCCTCTGGAATATAGTGACTGACTCCTCGAGGCTCGTCATGATTTCAATAATTGTAGAAATCATACCGATATCCCCAATACGCTTTTGAGTCTTAAAACAACATTTCTTATAGTCATCCGGCGTAATTGGTTGTTTTTTATACCAGCCACGACCATTCTCACCAAAAGAAGCACTTTCAAAGTCAAACATAGTAGAGAAATATCCGTCATCGCCAATAAAGAGTGGAATCTCTTCTTCTCGTTCATTAAACACTTCGCCAGCGGTAAAGGCATCATGTGGAGCAAAAGTTTTATTTTTTAATTCAGTCAAGAAGTCTCCAAGACCGATGGTGTCTTCCAACATTTTTGTACAATTGGTCAAACCGTCATTTCGATCAGGGGCATAGGAGAATTTGGTAAATGGCAATGCCTTTTTAATATTGATAATGGCATCAATTCGAAATCCTCCCAATCCTCTGTCGAGCCACCAATTGACCATCGTGTAAATTTCTTCTCTGAGCTTTGGATTTTCCCAGTTTAAGTCAGGTTGCTTTTTGTGGAAAAGGTGCAGGTAATATTTATCTGTGCCTGGAATTTTTTCCCATACACTGCCACCAAAGTAGGAACGCCAGTTGTTCGGCTCGTGGCCATCAACAGCATCTTCAATATAGAAATAGGAAGCATATTCACCTGTTGGATCAGCAATGGCCTTTTTAAACCACTCGTGCTCATCAGAACAGTGATTGATCACTAAATCCATAAGGATGTACATATCCCTTTCTTTTGCTTTGGCGATGAGCTCGTCCATATCTTCCATAGTTCCAAAGCGAGGGTCGATATTGTAGTAGTCAGAAATATCATAGCCTTGGTCGGCCAGAGGAGAACAATAACATGGAGATAGCCATATAATATCCACCCCAAGATCCTTTAGGTAATCCAATTTTTCAATAATTCCTCTTAAATCACCTATACCATTTCCGGTTGTGTCTTTGAAACTTTTTGGATAAATTTGATAGGCCACTTTTTGGTGCCACCACTTCTTTTTCATAAAATAAATCCTTTCGATATGATATTTATAGTAATTTGAATGTAACATAATTGCTATACAAATACAACCAAAATATAATCCCTCTAGGGGGTTAACAAGCCTATTTTTTTTGTTTATAATTAGCCCTGTATATAGAATATACCAAAAGTAGAATAGACAGAAGGGCAAAGTGAGAAAGGAGGCTTCCAATGGCAGAAAACCAAAACAGTAATAGCAATGCAGTGAATGCACTCGAAGAGGAAAAAAAAGTAGAGCGCAGGGAGCGAGAAAAATTAGAGCGAGAATATGCAGAACGAGAACAGATAGAAAATACGGAGAATGAAGAAAACGGACGAAATGAACTTCCAGAGGAGAGCCGACCAAATCTCAATGAATTGTTTGAATCTGTTTCAAATACAGATAGTGGTGAAAGGAAGAAGAAAAAGAAGAGGAAGATAGTGATGAGCTGGAGCATTTGATTGATGAGGGAAATCAGCAAGATATTGATGATTACTATGAAGATATGCAACCAGCCGACTTTGCAGAGGAAGTCGATGATCTTGATGATGAAGACATCAAGAAATTACAAGATCTTCTTGACATCGATCAATTGGCTGAACTTATGGAAGAGGCTGACGATGATTTGCGTCAAAGAATTGCGAGATTATTGAAAGACGAAGTCCTTTTGGAGATTTTTGAAAAGATGTCAAAGGATGATATTGTGGATATTCTTGGAGATATGGAGACGGGAAGAAGAAAGCGTATTCTTAACCAAATGAAATCGGGTGATCGAAGAATTATTCACACTCTATTACAATATCCAGATGATTCAGCTGGTGGAATTATGACCACAGAGTACATTGCACTTCGTGAAGATAGAACTTGTGCGGAGGCATTGGATATTATTCGAGATATTGGACCAAAGACAGAGGTTATTGAGGAAATTTTTATTACAGATGAACATCGCAAATTGGTTGGATATGTCGATTTGCGGGACTTACTTAGTTCTCCAAGAAATACAAAGCTTCGGGAAATTATGGATGATCAGGTGGTTTCTGTCGAGCCAGAGACCGATCAGGAGGAAGTTGCACAAATTGTATCAAAGTATGACTTACAGGCTGTGCCCGTGGTGAGCAAAAAGGCAATGATTTTGGGTATTATTACGGTCGATGATATTATTGATGTTCTTCAGGAAGAGCATGACGAGGATATTGCCCATTTGGGTGGTGTATCAGCAGAGGAAGGAATGGATACAAAATGGATGGACTCTGTTCGTCTTCGTCTTCCTTGGTTGGTGATTAACCTCCTAACGGCTTTTCTCGCCTCATTTACCGTAAAGATATTTGAGGGGACCATTGCAAAGGCCGTGGCCTTGTCAGCAACGATGACGATCGTATCGGGAATGGGTGGCAATGCAGGAACACAGACGATGTCCATTTTGGTGAGAGAGCTGGCCAGTGGTAGCTTGAATTTTAAAGAAGATTGGCGTGCATTGATGAAGGAGATTTTACTTGGCGTTGTTGATGGTGCAGCCATTGGTCTGATCACAGGTGTTGTCGTTGCCATCTTCTATGGCAATGTCTATCTTGGACTCATTATTTTTTTGGCAATGATTGGAAATTTAGTTGTGGCAGGTATTTTTGGATTTGTTGTTCCTGTTGTTCTTGACCATTTTAAAATTGATCCAGCCCTAGCCTCTTCCATTTTTGTTACGACAGCAACGGATGTCTTGGGATTTTTTATTTTTCTTGGACTAGCAAGTTTGTTTTTGGCAAAGTTAATATAGAAATCGTGTAGTAGAAAGTAGCTGTCGGGGGATGGCTACTTTCTATATAATACAAAATTAAACAGGTAAAAAATTATTGACTTTCAATTGTAAAAGGGTTAGGATGAAGGTGTGAGGAATATCACATCTTGAATCATATCTTAGAGGAATGTAAAAGTTTAGTTTTGCATTGTAATTCGAATCGTACCAGAGTGGAATGTCAGTGAACTACCCATCACCTAAAGGTAATGGGCTTCTAAGAGCCTAACAGCTCTATTTAAGAAGTTTGATATTTAAGTTTCCACCTAAGTAATTAGGCAATCCTTATTCTTATCGGCGTGTCCACTTCGCCTCTACTGTATAGGATATTCATATCCACAACACTACTTTTACGCATGATATTTAATGCTCCGTTAACATCTGCATTGATTGTTTTACCACTTGCCGTTTTGTATAGACCACGATGTAATCTTCTGCCACTAAACGGATACTCTTTTGGATTATCGGCATTGTAAACAGGGAGATCGTCTCTATCCCAAAAAGATGATTTCGATGTATAGGATTCTTCCTGTTTTACAAAAACAATGTCATTTAGTTTGCAAAGATATTCCAATTTGTTACGCAACTGTCCATAAGGGATATTTACAAAATTTTGATTGTTTTGCTTTCCAATATGACTGTTATGTTGAAAAGTCTCATTGTAACCAACAACAAGCGTACCTATATTATTGATGGTACAATAATCTATCACCCTACGAGCAGTTTTTATTCATATAGTCGTTCACCTTATTGTTGCGATTACGAGCAACTGCTTTTTTTGTCTATTTGTAGGCTTTTCTACTAAAATGCTGTTTATCTTTTTATCGATTGCAAACGGGCATTTTCTTTATTGAACCACTGATTGATCGATTTCAGTCTTTTCCCGTCAATAATGAACGATTGACCACTATTTGATACGGCTGTGACGAGATTGTTGATACCTAGGTCAAGTGCAAGTGCGTTGTTCGTGTTTAGATTTCTTTGAATACATTCAGCTTCATATATATACTGGATTTCAAAGAACCTTGCATTCGCTTTCGGTATCATGCGTATCTCTTTTATCGTCTTATCAAGAAGTATGGGTGGTATCGTAATTTCAACAGACTTATGCGTTTTCTTAAAACTATTGGAAAACGGAAGTATCAGCTGATTACCCTTAAGTCTTACAAAACCAATGATCAGTGTTGTGTATCCATCTTTTGGAAGATAATGTGGCAGTTTACAATCCGTAAAAGCATATTTTCCCTGCTTGACAAGTTTAAGCAGACCAAAAAATGATTTAAACGAGCCATCAACCTCTTTCAGTATCTGCTGTGCCATATTGGAATTTAAGGCCTTATAATTAGGGCTATTCTTTAAAAGAGTGTAATTCTTCTCATACTTGAGAAATTCACCTTCTGTAAAATAATGCTGACGCACATTATAGATTGCCTCATTAGCAAGATTCTTAGCCGTATGACAAAGTTCCCTGATTGTGATGTAATCTTCCTTGGACAGATGTTTCACTTGTTGTTTTACAGTAAGATACATACGATTTTCTCCTTTCATAGACTCGGAAATAGGATTTCCTATATATGTATTATAGCATATATTTTAAATGATAGTATTTAAGTAAAATATATATGTTGTAAACCTAACGCCATTCATCCCACGGTCTAAAGACCATGGGTTTTCTGGCTGTTATATTATAAACATCTTTTCGAGCATAGATTTCTTGATATTTTTCAGTTTTTCCAGCTTACGCTGATGAAGGATGATAAGGTTTTCAAAACTCTTAAAGTATTCCCCAATTTTCTTCTGTTCTTCATATGATGGTATTGATGTTTCAATACTATTGATTATCACTTTTGACAGGCTTGGTACGCCAGTCGATTCATCTTTATTCTTCCAATCAATATTTTGAAAAAGGCAATTTGTAAAATCCAGATTATGATTATATTTAGGAATACAGTAAAATAGCGTATCTACAGTCCAAAAAGGTGCTCTCAAAATATAAGGTTTATCAATAGTTCCTTTTCTGCCTATTCCAATTGCATCATTATTTTCAGATAAAGCCACATCTACACTCAGCATATATCCACCAGTCCCATAAACAGGAATGTCACCTATGCCAAGATGCTTATAATCCATTCCACTGCCGATTTCTACTACATCTGAGAACTTACATTGTTCCCAAGCGTCAGTAAAATCACTAAATCTAAGTTCTGGAACTTTTGCATCATTTTTTGGAAACATTTTTTCCAGCATTGATTTTTTTATTTTTTTCAGCATTTCTAACTTACGCTGATGAAGGGATATGAGGTGGTCAAGTTGTGAAAAATACTGTCCCAAAGCTCTTTGCTCATCTATATTAGGAATGGTTACAACTGTATTTCCGACAAGCTCTTTATTGAGATTATTTACTGTGCTACCCGCAGCAAGTGAGCTATATTGGTTCAACATTTGAGGGGTTCCAAGCAAATGACAAAGGAAGGTTAAATCAAAGAAATTATAGGTATTCCTAATTAATAACCAACCATCATGAATACACCCATAAATGCCCATAATATAAGGTTTTCCAAAACTCATTGAGTTGGATAAAATTAAATCTCCAGGATGAACTTCTCTTGTTTTTGAAAGCCCCTCAGGTCTTATTTTTTCAGCAGTTTTTGTAATGTAATTTCCTTGTTCTGGAGCGTCGCCAATCTTAATCCAATTTAATCCATTGGAAGCATCCGTTAGGTAGTCATCAATTGGTCTCGGCGAACCACCACGCTCAATTTGAACCAAATCACCAAGCTTATGTTGTTCCCAAGCGTTATCAAAACCTCTAAATCTCAATGCAGGTACTTTCTTTTCTTCCACTAGTGCTCCCTCCCGCTCAAAAGTTTTTGAAGTTCCCGAATTCCTGCAAGGTCAGCCTCTGAACCTGTCAATTCGCCCAGCATTTTTGAAAGCTCATCTTGAGTATCTTGAATTTCCTTTTCCAAGTCCTCAAATGTGTCGGCATATTTATTTACTAATGCCTCAATGCCCTTTTTAAATTCATCGACAACCTTTATTGAGATGGCAATAATCTCATCATAAATTGGCACAATCCATTTCTGTTGCAAAAGTTCAACAACCTCTGTACCACTCAAATTTTCAATCCGATCTCTCGTCTCCAAGTGAAGTGCATCATCTCCTGCCTTAATTTCTGACTTTAGCTTCTTTTCCTCTTTTGTGAGTGCATCCACTTCCTCTAGTTTTTCCACAAGGCTCTTGCTCTCCTCGCTGTCCTCAGACTTGAGTGCCTTTATCATTGCTGGAATGGTTTTGATGACAAAAGCTGTATTATCTTCATTGAGTGTCTCTGAAATACTTTCCTTGTCGTCCTCTGAAAGTTCCTCAAAAATTTCCTCTATGCGAGATGGAATTTCTGCAAGGCGGTTTTTCTTCTCCTCTACTTCTGCCAGTTTGTCCTTGAGAAGTACTTTTTGTACGAGGTCAAATGGCAAAATATGTCCCTTCCATCCATCCTGTTGCTCCTCTTCTCGATTGTTCTTCTTTCTGAGTACCATGTTGGGATCGACCATACGAACAGCATTGATTCCCTCTTTTTGAATGTTTTCTAAATCACCTGCAATGCCACCATATGCCTTTTTAAAAATTTCATAGACTTCATACTTATCAACCAATGGAATATCGCCAAGACGCTCAAAAATATCTTTAACAATATCTTCCTCTGTTGCCTGAATTCTTACACTTTCTGCATGGTCAATAAGATTCTTGGAAAGTTTCTCTGTAAAGTCAGCAAATTTTTTTCTCTGTAATTTTTCCTGAAACTTTTTGTACTCCTTGATTTTTCTCTCAATATCTTTGGCAACTGATCTGTTTCCACGACCAAGTTGGCATAATTTCCATCACTGTGAAATAGCTCTTCTTTGAGATGATCAAAAACGGCAAAAGTACTTTTGCAAAATTTTTTTCAACTCACTCTCTGGAATTCCGCCAAACATTGAAGCATAGATATCCCAGCTCTCGGCATCTTCTGATGAATCCACATATCTTGGAATATTGAGATTGTAATCATTCTTTCTAATTTCTTCGATGCCAACTAGGCGAGAATATTTTTCAATATCTGCTCTTGCACGAACGGTATCAACAATTTTTCGGATGTCACAGGCACGAAGCTTATTGCTCTTTCCCTCCTTGATAAATCCTTTGGACGCATCAATAAAGAGAATATCTCTAGAAGTCTTATTTTTCTTTAATACAATGACAATGGTCGGAATTCCTGTTCCAAAGAAAATATTTGCAGGCAATCCGATAATGGTGTCAATGTTATTTTTTTCAATTAAGTTGGTTCGAATCCGTCCTTCCTCTCCCCCTCTAAATAATACGCCATGGGGAAGAACAATGGTCATAATGCCCTCTGGTTCTAGGTGATAGAGATCATGCAACAAAAAGGCATAATCTGCCTTAGCTTTTGGTGCATAGCCATACTCGCTGTATCTAGGATCTCCATCATGTTTGCTCGGATCCCAGCTCTGTGAATAAGGTGGATTGCTGACAACCGCAGAGACGGCCTTTCTCTGATAAGTGCCCACAGGGTCAACTTCATCAAAAATTGGCCAGTCATTATCCAATGTATCTCCATTTCTCACTGTGATGTTGTCCTTATTGATATCTCTCATAACCAAATTCATTCGAGTCAAATTATAGGTATTGGTGTTAATTCCTGTGCATAGTAGTGAATCGCATTTTTATCATTCTCATACTTTTGCCAAGCTTCACCAATATTTAATAATAAAGATCCTGAACCTGAAGTCGGATCATAGACATTGATCTCCTTGCATCCCTTTAAATGATCAGCTACAATTTCTGCCATTAGAGCTGACACTTCATGTGGTGTGTAAAATTCCCCTGCCTTTTTTCCTGCATTAGAAGCAAACTTTTCAATCAAATACTCATAGACATAACCCAGAACATCATAGCCCTGTTTTCCATCCGTTGGAATGTCCTTAATCAAGTGAACGAGCTCCCTCACCGCTCTATTTTGTGCCTGTGTATTTTCTCCAAGCTTACTCAGTCCTGTTTCCAAAGTATTAAAGATTCCGCCAAATACCGCCCTTGCTTTCTCCCCTTCAATGCTATCAGAAAATTTACTAAGAGCTAAACGCACATCATCAACTCCAAAATCAAGCCCCTTGTCTAACCAAGTCTGAAAGAGATTTTCATAGGTAATCACATATCCTAAATCATCACAAATCTCACTGTGAATTTCCTCATTTTGTAGCTCTTCCATTGCTTCTTCCCTGTTCTGGCAACCGTTTTCTATAAGCCAGTTGATTTCCTTATCAGAGATAAACTTATAGAAGATAAATCCCAAGATATAATCCTTATACTCATACGCCTCAATCTTTGAGCGCATACGATTTGCCGATTCCCAAATTTTTGCTGCTAATTGCTGTTTATTCATCTTCCTTTCTCCCTCACTTACCTCTGTCTCTTATGCCATCTATCTATGGATTTATTCTTCCAATTCCACTGTCCAATTGCTTGCCTGTAGAGCATTGTCGAGCAGGCGAACTTCCTTTGCAATATCGTCTGCTTGCTTTTGAATCTTTGCCACATCCACTGTCGATAAAATCTTAATTTCTGTTCTCGTTGCACGATGTGTATTTTGACTTGCTTCTTCTATGATATTTCTTAGAACTCTTTGTTTGAGAATCAATGCATCTTTTCTGGCGATGCAAGCGGTCATTGTCTTTCCATTGACCAATGTCTTACTATTGGTGATATTGATTCTCTCCATCAAATACTCTAGTCTTCCAACACTATACTCTAATTCTTGCAATAATTCCTCAGGATTTCGAGTGGCTTTTCCCCCTCTTGTACAAGACAATTGTTGCAAAGTCTTGAGTCCAGTTGCTCAATTTTTCTGTTCAGATCTGCTCTCTCCTGTAATGCCTCTGCTAATTTCATTTTCTTTTCCTCCTGTGAACTACCCATCACCTAAAGGTAATGGGCTTCTAAGAGCCTAACAGCTCTATTTAAGAAGTTTGATATTTAAGTTTCCACCTAAGTAATTAGGCAATCCTTATTCTTATCGGCGTGTCCACTTCGCCTCTACTGTATAGGATATTCATATCCACAACACTACTTTTACGCATGATATTTAATGCTCCGTTAACATCTGCATTGATTGTTTTACCACTTGCCGTTTTGTATAGACCACGATGTAATCTTCTGCCACTAAACGGATACTCTTTTGGATTATCGGCATTGTAAACAGGGAGATCGTCTCTATCCCAAAAAGATGATTTCGATGTATAGGATTCTTCCTGTTTTACAAAAACAATGTCATTTAGTTTGCAAAGATATTCCAATTTGTTACGCAACTGTCCATAAGGGATATTTACAAAATTTTGATTGTTTTGCTTTCCAATATGACTGTTATGTTGAAAAGTCTCATTGTAACCAACAACAAGCGTACCTATATTATTGATGATACAATAATCTATCACCCTACGAACAGTTTTATTCATATAGTCGTTCACCTTATTGTTGCGATTACGAGCAACTGCTTTTTGTCTATTTGTAGGCTTTCTACTAAAATGCTGTTTATCTTTTATCGATTGCAAACGGGCATTTTCTTTATTGAACCACTGATTGATCGATTTCAGTCTTTTCCCGTCAATAATGAACGATTGACCACTATTTGATACGGCTGTGACGAGATTGTTGATACCTAGGTCAAGTGCAAGTGCGTTGTTTGTGTTTAGATTTCTTTGAATACATTCAGCTTCATATATATACTGGATTTCAAAGAACCTTGCATTCGCTTTCGGTATAATGCGTATCTCTTTTATCGTCTTATCAAGAAGTATGGGTGGTATCGTAATTTCAACAGACTTATGCGTTTTCTTAAAACTATTGGAAAACGGAAGTATCAGCTGATTACCCTTAAGTCTTACAAAACCAATGATCAGTGTTGTGTATCCATCTTTTGGAAGATAATGTGGCAGTTTACAATCCATAAAAGCATATTTTCCCTGCTTGACAAGTTTAAGCAGACCAAAAAATGACTGAAACGAGCCATCAACCTCTTTCAGTATCTGCTGTGCCATATTGGAATTTAAGGCCTTATAATTAGGACTATTCTTTAAAAAGAGTGTAATTCTTCTCATACTTGAGAAATTCACCTTCTGTAAAAATAATGCTGACGCACATTATAGATTGCCTCATTAGCAAGATTCTTAGCCGTATGACAAAGTTCCCTGATTGTGATGTAATCTTCCTTGGACAGATGTTTCACTTGTTGTTTTACAGTAAGATACATACGATTTTCTCCTTTCATAGACTCGAAAATAGGATTTCCATATATGTATTATAGCATATATTTTTAAATGATAGTATTTAAGTAAAAATATATATGTTGTAAACCTAACGCTATTCATCCCACGGTCTAAAGACCATGGGTTT